>JAESGL010000041.1_pt1 | contig 249278 bp, 229 predicted proteins | sample 9269711 | NCBI WGS metagenome assembly JAESGL01 (sample SAMN14515918, study PRJNA621676) | algae metagenome | isolation source: Kastovskya adunca ATA6-11-RM4 and co-occurring heterotrophs from soil and... | place: Chile: Atacama Desert | collected 2011-06-27
ATGGCAGGCTTCTACTACATCAGGGCAGTAGATACCAGTGGCAACCTGAGCGACTCCAGCAATGTGGTGATGCGCGATAACTGCCCTAACTACTGGCTGCCTAATGTGCTCACCAGGAATAACGATGGCCTGAATGAGGAGCTGCGCCCGGCACTGCCAAACCAAATACCGGAGGCACCTGGCAGCCACTGCGCCCGCTTCGTGGAATCTGTCAAGTTCACCGTCTATAACCGCTGGGGGAAGGAAGTTTATTTTTACACCTCAGATGTAAAAGTAGAACCCGATATTTACATCCGCTGGAAGGGCAGGGGCAACAACGGAGAGTTGCTAAGCAATGGCACCTACTACTATGTGGTGGAGGTAACTTACCGCGTGCTGGATCCTGACAAGCGACATCAGCAAATAAAAGGATGGGTGCAGCTGATGGGCGATGGTACCACTGATACCCAGTAAGTAAAATGAAGTTAGAAAGCACACAACCTGTTGTATTGCAGCGGCTCAATGGTAAATCAGTAGTATTATTCGATGGCGTTTGCAATCTTTGTAACGGAGCGGTAGATTTTATCATTCGTCGGGATAAAGGGCACAAATTTATGTTTGCCTCCCTGCAGTCGGAGGCGGGGCAGGAGCTGCTGGACTTATACTGGTTGCCTAAAGACGAATATGAGAGCATGGTGCTGCTAAAGAGGGGAAAGCTTTACCAGAAAAGCACGGCCGCCCTTGAAATAGCGGCTGAGCTACCGGGAGGTTGGTCGCTGTTACGTATCTTTAAGGGCATACCAGCACCCCTGCGCAATGCCGTTTATACTTTTATTGCTACCAACCGCTACCGTTTTTTCGGACAGAAGGAAACCTGCAGGCTGCCTACACCAGATGAACGTGCCCGCTTTCTTGGTTGATATTTTAGGCAAATAGTACGACCTTCGGGCTCCAACTAAATTAAACGTACATGAAAGCCTATATTTTTCCTGGTCAGGGTGCCCAGTTTACGGGCATGGGCAAAGACCTATACGATGCATCCGATAAAGCGCGCAGGTTATTTGAGCAGGCAAACAGCATCCTGGAATTTAATATTTCAGATATTATGTTCAACGGAACTGCCGACGACCTGAAGCAAACACGCGTAACACAGCCGGCAATTTTTATACATTCTGTTATCTTGGCCAGGCTCCTGAATAATTTCAAACCCGATATGGTGGCCGGACACTCCCTGGGTGAATTTTCTGCTCTGGTAGCTGCAGGAGCCATGACATTTGAGGATGGACTGAAGCTGGTTTACAAAAGGGCTATGGCCATGCAGGCTGCCTGCGAAGCACAAGACTCCGGCATGGCTGCCGTACTAGGCCTGGATGACAAAGCTGTGGAAGAAGCCTGTGCTGCCGTGCAGGGAGAGATTGTGGTGGCAGCCAATTACAACTGCCCCGGACAGCTGGTAATTTCGGGATCGCAGGAGGGCGTTGCCAGGGCTGGTGAACTGCTGAAAGAAAAGGGTGCCAAGCGCGTAATGCCACTGCAGGTAAGAGGTGCGTTCCACTCTCCCCTGATGGAGCCCGCCCGTGAAGAGCTGGAAGATGCAATCTTAAAAACCATCTTCAATGAGCCGATTTGTCCGGTATACCAGAATGTAGATGCCCGCCCGGCCACCGATACAGCCACCATCAAGCAAAACCTGATGGTGCAGCTTACAGCCCCTGTGCGCTGGACCCAGTCGGTGCAAAATATGGTAGCCGATGGTGCCACAGAATTTATTGAATGCGGCCCTGGCAAAGTACTGCAGGGACTGGTAAAAAAGATCCATCCGGAAGCTGCTGTAAGCAGCGCGGAAGTAGTTTAATGTACCAATGTGCTATTGAAGCGAGATTTTTATCAGAACATGAGGTAGTGGTTGCATGCAGCGCCCTCTGTAGCGTCGATGCATGCATCGGCGTGTTAGCGGTTAAGCAGCATCTGTTATCCCAACTTTGATATCTTAGCACTTCACTGGCTTTTATATTCAACATTTCAGTTCTGTTGGCGCATCTACCTCGCCGATGCATGCATCGGCGCTACAGCTGCCACCAACCACCTGCAGTTGTTTAATGATCCGCAGCGGAGTTCTCATCTGAAAATTAGCACTTAAGCACTTTAATCAATTAACACACTCATTCTAATAGAGATACCTGCAGCTGGTCGGGGCATTCCTCGAGTAGTTGCAGGTTATTTTTTTTAAGGACGGGGTGCACGAAAAGGGGGGCTATTTCGCATAGTGGTACCAGTGTAAAACGTCTGAGGTGCAGGCGTGGATGGGGAATTGTAAGTTCAGTGGTCGAGAATATTTGGTCTCCATAATACAGGATGTCAAGGTCTATGGTGCGGGGCGCCCAGCTTTCTTCGCGGGTACGTTCCAGGTCTTTTTCTATGGAAAGTAGCCTGTAAATAAGTTCCAAAGGTGCTAGTTCTGTACTTATTTCAACCACCTGGTTCAGAAATGGGGGCTGATCTTCTTTGCCCCATGCAGCAGTTTCGTACAGGCTGCTCTGCGCTTTAATTTGCCCCACATTTTTTTCTATTGCCGCCAACGCCTGCTCCAGCCACACCATTCTGTTGCCTAAATTGCTGCCTGAAAGAAGATAAATGCCGTTCATCATGATTAGGTTTTTATTTGAATTCTTATTTTCTATTTTGCATTCTGGAGTTTAAACATCTTAAAATATATGCTACAGTTTCTTAAGGCAGTTGCTGCTTCAATAGTAGGCCTTATATTGTTTTCTGTTTTATTGCTATTAATAGGAGGGGGCATCATTGGAGCCATTGCCTCACGTGATCAGGAAGTAGAGGTAAAAGAAAATACCGTGCTGCACCTTAAGCTCGACAAACCAATTGTTGAGCGCTCAAACGAAGATGATATGTCGGCACTGGATGCAATTCCAGGAATAAATGCAGGCAATATCGGGTTAATTGAGGTTACTGATGCCATTAAGCATGCCAAAGATGATGACCGCATCAAAGGTATCTTACTGCAACCACAGTTTGTTACCTCTGGTTATGCTTCGCTCAAGGAAATTCGCGATGAGCTGCTGCGTTTCAGGGAAAGTGGTAAATGGATTATCGCTTATAACGAGCAGTACACAGAAAAAGACTATTACCTGGCATCAGCAGCCAGCAAGATCTACCTGAACCCCGCCGGTAATCTTGAGCTTAACGGCCTGGTATCTGAACAGGTGTTTGTAAAAGGCACCCTCGACAAAATAGGCATTGAGCCGCAGATCTTCAGGGTAGGAGAGTTCAAATCTGCTGTAGAGCCGCTCATGCGCACAGAAATGAGTGAAGCCAGCCGTGAGCAGACCAACTCATTTTTGAATAATATTTACCAGACCTTTCTGCAGGAAGTTGCCCAGAGCAGAAATATAGATGTAAATGAGCTGGAGCGTATCTCCGACGAGATGCTGGTACGCCGTGCCGAAGATGCACTGAAATATAAAATTGTAGATGAGCTGGGTTACCTGGATCAGATTCATTCGGAGATCAGGAATATGCTTGGCATTGAGGATGAATCAGAAAAAATAAACACCATTTCCTACAGCAAATACCGCAAGGCATTCAAGGCTGAAGGCAGTGGAAGCAACAGGGTTGCCATCATTATAGCTTCCGGAGATATAGTAAGCGGCAGCGGCGACCGGGAGAGCATCGGATCAGACAAATATGCTAAACTGATACGCGATGCCCGCCTGAACGACCGGGTTAAAGCTGTAGTATTACGCATTAATTCTCCGGGTGGGAGTGCGCTTGCATCAGACGTGATCTGGCGCGAAGTTGTACTTACCAGCCAGACCAAGCCAATTATTGCTTCTATGTCTGATCTGGCTGCCTCTGGTGGTTACTATATGGCCATGGGTTGCGATACCATTGTGGCACAACCCAATACTATTACGGGGTCTATAGGTATTTTTGGGGTGCTGTTTAATGCGCAGGAATTTATGAATGAGAAGCTTGGCATTACTACTGATGTAGTAGAAACCGGCGAGCTTTCCAACCTGTACAAGGTAACCAAGCCGCTGTCAAATTATGAAAGAAGTATCATTCAGCATTCTGTAGAGGAGGGCTACGAGGCATTTACCCGTAAAGCTGCCGAAGGACGTAATATGTCTGTAGAGCAGTTAAGAGAGGTTGCATCAGGCCGTGTTTGGTCGGGCCTTGAGGCAAAAGACCGGGGCCTTGTGGATGTGCTCGGTGGTTTGGATGAAGCAGTGAGAATAGCGGTAGCCAAAGCCGGACTGGAAGAAGATGACTACAGGTTAAGGTATTATCCTGAAAAGAAAGGCTTTATTGAAGAACTGTTAGGCAACATAGAAGAAGACATGGAAACCAAAGCCCTGCAAAGAGAATTTGGTATTTTTTACCCCTATTTAAAACAGTTTCAGAAGCTTCAGCGCTTTGAAGGCGTACAGGCCAGGCTCCCTTATGAGCTGGTGATAGAATAAACAGAGCCCTGGTAGTTAGCTGCCAGGGCTTTTTTCTGCCCTTTACTATTTGCAATTTGGGCATGTTATCACTTATTTCAGGTTTCATAACCCTGAATCTACTATGAGTGATATACGCAATACCTGGACGCGCAAGGAAATAGAATCGGTTTATCATCAGCCACTGCTGGAGCTGGTGTACAGGGCGGCCACTGTGCACCGCCAGCACCACGATCCGCAGGAGGTACAGGTATGTACACTGCTCTCTATCAAAACAGGTGGCTGTCCCGAAGATTGCTCCTACTGCCCGCAGGCTGCCCGCTACCACACCAATGTTAAAGTACACAAGCTGCTGGAGGTAGATGAGGTAATGGGCAAGGCCCGAGAAGCAAAAGATGCCGGCAGTACCCGCTTTTGTATGGGAGCGGCCTGGCGAGAGGTACGTGATAACCGCGATTTCGATAAGGTGCTTGAAATGGTAAAAGGCGTAAACGGATTGGGCATGGAGGTGTGCTGCACCCTTGGCATGCTTACCGAAGAGCAGGCCCAAAAGCTGCAGAACGCCGGTTTGTATGCCTACAACCACAACCTCGATACCAGCGAGGAGCACTATGGTGAGATCATCAGCACCCGCACCTACGATGATCGTCTGAACACCCTGGAGAATGTGCGTAAAAGTGGCATATCTGTTTGCAGTGGCGGTATTATTGGCATGGGCGAGGCAGTAGAAGACCGCATTGGCATGCTGCATACGCTGGTGAACCTGCCCGAGCATCCCGAAAGTGTACCGGTAAACGCATTGGTGCCTGTTGAGGGTACTCCCATGGAGAATCAGCCTAAGGTACCGGTCTGGGATATGATCAGAATGATTGCCACAGCCCGTATCCTGATGCCTAAAGCAATGGTACGTCTTTCTGCAGGCCGTGTGCGCATGACACTGGAAGAGCAGGCCCTCTGCTTTATGGCAGGTGCCAATTCAATTTTTGCAGGCGATAAGCTGCTAACCACGCCAAACCCCGATGTTGTATCGGATGGGGCAATGTTCCAGATCCTGAACCTGAAACCAAGGGCAGCCTTCAAAGAAGGTGAAGCACCCGTTAAATTTGAGCAGATTCCTTCTGCACAGAATGCATAATAAGGATTGTAGTTGATAGATAATAGAAGCTAGACAAAAGTCGATAGCCGATAGAAAATGAACAGCGGGCTGCAGTAAAATTGCAGCCCGCTATTGGTTAATAGGGAAGCGGTTGTGCTCTCTCCAGTACAGAAATTACTGCGTTCCGCCTGGGGCGTTTAGCCGCTGCGGTCTATTGTCTTTTGCCCATGGTCTATAGTCCAGTATGCTATCTTAGTTTGCCAAACTTGTAACCCAGGCTAACAACTATTTGCCGTTGCTTTTGCTCATCGGGCAGATAGGTATCCCAGGTTGAATTACTGAAATCAAAATTACGAAGATTGCCAACAGTGGTTTCGTAGCGGGTATCCAGGGTAAACCGCCAGATGTCAAATCCGATGCCTGCCTGCCAGCCAAACTGGGTACGGTTGTAATAATCGTCCACTTCATTGCTCCAGTCTCTTTCTGCGCCCGATGCATTGGCCTTTATGTTTACGCTGGCAAAAGGTCCGGCATTGATTCTGAAGTGGTCAGTAATTTTGTAGCCCAATAATACCGGTACATCAAGACGGTGAAAATCTACAGCTAATTTTTCTGCGTCTATATCATCATTGCGTAGCTGCGCCTTTGCAAAGGTATAATAGGCCTCTGGTTGCAGGTATAGTTTTCCCAGGTTCAGGCGAAGAAATGCACCGGCATGCAGCCCTAAGGTTACGCCGTCATTATCCCAGTCTACATCGCGGTCTTCTACCTGGGCAACACCCAGATTGGTGCCCGCTTTTACTCCAAATTGGGCGGAAGCCAGAAAGGGAAGGCTCACCAGCGAGATCATTAAAAAAATCTTTTTCATGGCAATCTGATTTTCAGTTTTAAAAAAACAAGACATTGATGTAAAGGCTTAACGCAAAAAACTTGCCATTCTGTACCAGAGCCTGCTAAGTTTGCAACTTATGTATCAGATCCTGAATAGAATGAATCAGCAGCTGATGAAAAGAGAGCAGGAAGCAAGCCTGCGCTTTTTACCTGATCAGCTGCCAGCCGTAGATTTTGCCTCCAACGACTACCTGGGCCTCACCCGGTCCGGGGAGCTTTCCCGCAACATCCGGGTGGCCAGTGAGGAATACCCTGCTTCGCTGCATGGAGCCACCGGTTCACGACTTATTACCGGCAACCTGGCGTTAAGCCCGCAGCTGGAGCAGGAACTCGCAGCATATTTTAGCGCAGAGGCATGCCTGCTTTATAATTCAGGGTATGCAGCCAATCAGGGATTGCTCTCGTCGCTGCTGCTGCGTGGCGATACCGTTATTTATGATGAGCTGGCGCATGCGTGTATTAAAGATGGCTGCCGCCTGTCGCCTGCTAATCGTTTTTCCTTTAGGCATAATGATGTGGACCACCTGCGCCAAAAAATTTCCAGGGCTAAAGGCCAGGTGCTGGTGGTAGTAGAGTCTGTCTATTCTATGGATGGAGATGAAGCTCCCCTTGCAGCACTGGTTGAGCTGTGCAGAGAATATAATGCCGGCCTGGTTGTAGACGAAGCACACAGCACAGGCCTGTGGGGGCCGGGTGGTGCAGGTTTATGTGTTGCGCAGGGACTCGAACAGGAGGTGCTGGCCCGTATTTATACCTTTGGCAAGGCAATGGGTGTTCATGGTGCCTGTATTGCCGGGCAGGAAGTGCTGATCCGCTTTTTACTTAACTACTCCCGCACGTTTATTTATACCACAGCGCTGCCGGCACATTCGCTACTGAGCATCAGGGAAGCCATACGCTACCGCAAAGAGCACCCCGAGCTGATGGATCAATTAAATGATAACATCAGGCTCTTCCATAATTTACTGAAGGATAGGGGTGATTTTTTGCAGGGGCGCCTCCTGCCAAGCCGCACGCCCATTCAGGCTGTACTGATTCCTGGTAATGAACAGGTAGTAAAGGCTGCACGTGCGCTGAATGAGGAGCATTTTATGGTTTGGCCTATACTGGCACCTACCGTACCAGAAGGGGAGGAGCGCCTGCGCATATGCCTGCACAGGCACAATACGCCTGACGAGATCAGGAGCTTGGTTAACCATTTATACCGGATGCTGGCATGAAAAGATATTTTGTAACTGCCATTGGCACCAACAGTGGTAAAACAGTGGTCAGTGCTATTCTGTGCAAAGCCCTGGGTGCCGATTACTGGAAACCGATCCAGAGCGGGTCGCCTGCAGATGCCGATACTGTGCGGGAGCTGTGCCCTGGTGTAGTGGTGCATCCCGAGGCTTATAAGTTTAGCCTGCCCGCCTCTCCGCATGCAGCAGCCAGTGCCGAGGGAAAAATAATAGATCCTGATGCCATTACAGCCCCGCTTACCAGCAACAGCCTGGTGATTGAAGGCGCCGGTGGCTGCCTGGTGCCCCTCAACGATACGCATTTCATGATTGACCTGCAGCCTTGTTTTAAAGCCAGTATTATACTGGTGGCCAATTTATACCTGGGCAGCATCAATCACACACTTTTAACCTGGCGACTGCTGCAGGAAAGGGGCTATCCGGTAGAAGGCATAATATTTAACGGTCCTGCAAATCCCGAGAGCGAAAAGATAATTCTGCATCATACAGGTTATAAAAAATTATTGCAGCTAGCACCTCATTCAAGCATTACACCAGCCATTATAGAACATTATGCAAAAAAGCTCAGAGAACAGCTCAGCTGATCTGCAAAGTAGAGACAGGAAGCACGTCTGGCACCCATTCAGCTCGCTGGTACCTTCCATGCCGGTACTGCCGGTGGTAAGGGGCGAAGGGGTTTGGCTCTATACCGAAGATGGCAGAAAAATACTGGATGGAATTTCCTCCTGGTGGGTTAACCTGCACGGCCATGCCCACCCCTACATTGCAGCGGCTATTGCAAAACAAGCCCAGACCCTGGAGCATGTGATTTTTGCTGGTTTCACCCATCCGGGGGCCATACAGCTGGCTGAACGCCTCCTGCCGCTGCTGCCCGGAAAGCAGGAACTGCTGTTCTTTAGCGATAATGGCAGCACGGCTGTTGAGGTTGCGCTAAAAATGGCGTTGCAGTATTGGTATAACCAGCAGAAGCCGCGCTACAAGATTATTGCCCTGGAAGGTGCTTACCATGGCGATACCTTTGGTGCCATGTCGGTTGGTGAACGTGGTGGTTTTAACAAGCCATTTGAAGATCATTTATTCGAGGTTGCTTTTATTCCGTTTCCTGAAAAAGGGAAAGAGGCAGATACCATTGATGCGTTCAGAGATATTCTGGAAGGCGAAGCTGTAGCAGCATTTATTTTTGAGCCTTTGGTGCAGGGTTCTGCCGGCATGCGCATGTATGAGCCAGAGGTACTCAATACATTAATCAAGCTTGCCCATGCAGCCGGAGTGCTGTGTATTGCAGATGAGGTTATGACCGGCTTTGGCCGTACCGGAGCCCTATTTGCCTGCAATTACCTGCAAGAAGCGCCCGACCTGGTATGCCTGAGTAAAGGAATTACAGGCGGTTTTATGCCACTTGGCGTAACTGCCTGCACCGAAGTGGTAGCCAGTGTATTTCGGGAGGCCGACCCGGGTAAAACCTTTTATCACGGCCATTCCTATACAGCTAACCCTTTGTCCTGTGCGGCAGCGCTGGCAAGTTTGGAGCTGCTAATGGCAGAAGGGTGTAAAACACAGCTGCGGATGATTAGCGAGCAGCACCTGGTGTTTATGGGTAAGATCAGGCAGCATGCAGCTGTTCGGGAAGTAAGAAGCCGGGGAACAATTTTAGCGGTAGAGCTAAAAACAGCAGAAGGGACCTCTTACCATAACTCCAGGCGAAACGAGCTCTACCAGTATTTTCTGGAAAGAAACATATTGCTGCGACCGCTTGGTAATGTACTCTACCTCATGCCGCCCTATGTAATCAGCAGGCAGGAGCTGCAGCAGGTATATACTGCAGTGGAGGGTATGTTAGACAGTTGGGCCGGGAGCTGATTTGTTAAGCGAATTGGAAAAAGAAGAAAGAATCAGGAATTGCTATAAGGCAAAGTCTACTGGTTTGTACCACCTGGCAGCCTGATGCCCAGCATCAGGTTGTCATCTGTTTGCTCCTCCTGCTGGCGCCAGGCCTGTAGGCCGCTGCTAAGAATTTTCATTTGTGATTCCATGCTTTTGCCCTTCATAGACCTGATGAGCTCCTGTAAGCGGTTGTGCAGAAACTTCCTGTTTTGCGGGCCGCCAAACTGATCAGTAATACCATCTGTAAACATATACACACAGCTGCCAGCCTTTGGGTGCAGGGTTAGCTGCCTGAATTCTGCCACCTGAGCATAGTTGTTGCCTACGGTGGGGTTAGAGGTTTGATAGATCTTTAGTTCATCATCTTCCAGTACATAAATAGGCCTGCGGGCACCGGCATATAGCAATTGCCCACTGCTGCGGCCATAAAGGCATATGCCCAGGTCCATGCCGTGCGGAAGATCTTCCTGTAAGCTCTTGTGCATGTTTTGGCGCAGGCTGCAGTGAAGCTCCATCAGGATCTCTGCAGGCTCCAGTTTTTTCTGTGCTGTTACAATCTGACTCAGCAGGTTATGGGACAGGATGGTCATAAGCGCACCGGGTACGCCATGGCCGGTGCAGTCAATCACTGCCCACACCACAAATTCGTCCTGCTCATGTATCCAGAAAAAGTCACCATTCAGAATGTCCCTGGCTTCGCAGTATAAGAAAGAGTCAGGAAATACCTGCTTCAGGGATGATTCCTGTGGCAACAGGGCTTGCTGAATTGTTTTCGCATAGCGGATGCTGTCGGTTATTTCTGCATTGCGGGAAGCAATCTCGTTGTTTCTCTTTTTTAGCAGGGTGTTGCTGTTGTTTTTTGTTTTGTACTGCTGATAGAGGAACAAGATCATGAGAAAAAACAGAAAAAGACCGCTGTACAAGTAGTAGCTTACCATTTCGTTACGCGAAAGGTTAAGCTCCTGAATGCGTGCATCCTTGCGAAGCAGCTCTATTTCTTTTTCCCTGCGCTGAATGTGATAATTAGATTCTATATCGCTTATTTTCCGGAAGTTTTCTTCGCTGAAAATGGAATCCTTGAGATCTTCGTAGCGCTTGAAGTACTCATAGGCAAGCATCCAGTTTTTTTCCTGCTTATAAGATTCGGCAATTCCTTTAAGGCAATCCTTTACTACCTTTTTAGCTTTTACCTTTTCGGCCTGGGCTATGGCCTCTTCAAAAGCAATTCGAGCCTTTGCCGTAAGCTTCTGCTTCAGGTAAACATTGCCTATGCTTTGCAGTACCGCTGCATGCTCATACTGGCTGCCGGTTTTTTCCAGCAGGTCCAGGCTTTTATGATAAAAATAGAGGGCAGAATCTGCTTTACCGAGGCCATCATATAGGCGGCCAAGATTTTCATAGGTGTAGATAAGTCCGTTGCTGTTCCCGATACTATGGTCAATTCTGAGTGCCTGCATCAGGTAGGAGTATGCTTTTTCTGGAAGGGCCATTTTCTGATAGGCAAAGCCAATGTTGCTGAGGGTGCTTGCAACATCGCTGCTATCGGCCAGCATACGCTTTACCTCCAGCGCCTTGTGGTAGTAAGAAAGTGCCTTTTCGTACTGGTTCAGCTCATCGTAAATGATGCCGATGTTGTTGTGCAAGCGTGCAATTCCCTTGAGATCATTCTCCTCTTCGAACATCCGCAGCACCTGTCTGAAATACTCTAGGGTTTTATCGTAGTTACCAAGCCGGTAGTGGTTAAGACCCAGTACGTGAATTCCCTGGCGCTTAATGGTGGTATTGCCAAGCTTTTCTGCCAGGTGAATGGTCTGGTGGGCGTATTCAATCGACAGGTGCGGGTTCTGATCTGCTGTGTAGTGGGTTAGCTCATTGATAATCTGCAGGCGTACACTATCATTGAGGGCTTTGCTAAGCTCCTGCTGCAGGCTGTCGATAGGAGTAGCTCCCAACCAGAAAGGATATAATACAACAAAAGCATTTAGCCAGAGTCGCCTCATTTTCAGCGAAGGTAATAGTTTGACAATTACAAAAATATCAATTTTTGTAGAAGTTGGTCTAAAAGTAGCTATAAAGTAACAATTAATTTATCGGAATAACTTACTGATAGCAACGCTGTTGCATCATAGCTGCTAAGAATCATGAAAATGGCTTATTCAGTGATTTTAATATCACGAAAATTATAATGAATAGCAGAAAAAAAGCCCCTTGCGGGGCTCTATATATTCGTGTAGCCTTTAAATAGGCCGGTTAATATCAAAACGCTCCAGGTAATCGGCAACTCTGCGTACAAACATACCTCCCAGTGATCCATCAACCACACGGTGATCGTAAGAGTGGGAGAGGAACATCTTATGGCGGATGGCAATTACGTCGCCATGTTCGGTTTCCAGTACCGCTGGTTTTTTCTGTATGGCACCCAGGGCCAGAATAGCTACCTGCGGCTGCATAATTATGGGAGTGCCCATTACATTGCCAAATGAACCAACGTTAGAAACGGTGAAGGTACCACCTGATAATTCATCCGGCTTGAGCTTGTTGTCGCGCGCTCTTTTGGCCATATCGTTCACTTTGGTTGATAAGCCCAGCAGGTTCAGCTGATCGGCCTGGTGGATCACCGGTACAATCAGGTTGCCGCTCGGCAGGGCTACGGCCAGGCCAATGTTAATATCTTTGCGCTTGATGATGTTGGTGCCATCTACAGACACATTAATCATGGGGTAATCTTTGATGGCCCGTACTACTGCTTCAATGAAGATTGGCGTAAAGGTGAGATTTCCGGCATCGCGCTTCTTGAACTCGTTTTTCATGCGGTTCCGCCAGATCACAATGTTGGTAACATCGGCCTCTACAAAAGAAGTAACGTGTGGTGAAATGCGTTTGGAATCAACCATGCGTTCGGCAATCATGCGGCGCATCCGGTCCATTTCAATGATTTCATCATTCGCACCAATAGATATTGACACTTTTGGTGCAGGGGCTGGTGCCGCTGCAGGCTGGCTTGCAGGGGCTGTCTGCTGTTGTGTGGCAGCTGGCTGCTGTGTTTGTGCCTGGGGCTGCGCCTGACGCTGCTCTACATAGGCAAGTATATCTTTTTTGGTAACCCGACCTTCTTTACCAGTACCTGGCAAAGTTTCGAGCTCCTGCATGGGAATACTTTCCTGCCTGGCTATGTTTAGTACCAGTGGAGAATAAAAACGATCTCCTTGTTGTTTTTGGCTTACATCACCAGCCTCGTTAGCTTCAGGAGATGGGCTGGAGAGCTGCTCAGCAGCCGGTACAGCAATGGGTGCGGCTGTTGCAGCAGGAGATGCATCTGCAGTAGCTGTGCCATTGGTATTGATAATGGCGATAGGAGCGCCTACCTGTACAACTTCGCCTTCTTTTGCCAGTATTTTCTCGAGCACACCACCATGTGTGGCGGGGACTTCGGTGTCAACCTTGTCGGTAGCCACTTCCAGTACAGACTCGTCCTGCTCAATGCTATCTCCTTCCTTTTTTAACCAGGAGAGGATGGTGCCTTCCATGATGCTTTCGCCCATCTTGGGCATCACCATTTCTACTCTTGCCATGCGTGTAGTTGTTAAAAGCTACGAGGATAAAATTATCTTTGGTATATCCTTAAAAATAGGTCGTTTAATTATCTACTTCTGAAAAAAGAATTGAATATTATTCTGTTTTTGTAATAAGTAAATTGTAACTCCCTTTACAAAAATAGTGTTTTTCACCTAATTTCAATCGTTTTCGTTTAGAGTTTGGTACAAAAGGGTAAGTAAATATGCAGCAGTATAGCGAATATTCAAATCCCGGTCCTGCGTAAGTTGAAGCTTTTTAGTACGTGTACCACCTGGTCCTGCCACAGCAACCCAGATCAGCCCTACCGGTTTTTCTGCTGTTCCGCCTGTTGGGCCGGCAATGCCACTGGCAGAAATCCCGATATCAGTGCTTAGCTGCCGCCTTACACCTTCGGCCATTTCTTTTACAGTTTCTTCGCTAACGGCGCCATGGTTTTGCAGCGTCTGGTCTTTTACCTCCAGCAGTTTTGTTTTCAGCTCGTTCTGATAAGCTACAATACTGCCCTGGTAGTAAGCAGAGCTGCCGGGTACAGTGGTAAGGGTATAAGCAATAAAGCCGGCAGAGCAGCTCTCGGCCGTTGCTATGCTAAAATTTTTCTCTTTCAAAAGCCTGCCAATGGCGGCCGGCAGGGAATCGGTATCGTAACCATACACCCATTTGCCAATGATTGGCAGTACTTTATCAACCTGCTCTTCCACGTCCAGCTTCAGGGTATACAGCTGTGTTCCGGTGCCGGTGAGGCGCAGGTCTACCATGCCCAGGTGTGGCAGATAGGCAAGTTTAAGGTGTGGCGGTAGTGCTGCTTCCCACTCTTTTACCTCGTCGGCCAGCCACGATTCGCCTATGCCGGCAGTTTTAATGGTGCGGTGGTGGAGCACCTGCGTTTTAAAAAACTGCTTCAGCAGGGGCAGTATGCTGTGCTGCATCATGTTTTTCATTTCATGCGGAACACCCGGCATGGAGATAAACACTTTGCCCTCACGTTCAAACCACATGCCTGCCGCAGTTCCCCAATTGTTTTGGATTGGGGTGCAGCTTTGGGGCAGCATGGCCTGCAGCTGGTTTCGTTCTGTAAAATTAAAGCCCCGCTTCTCAAACAGCTGTCGGATATGCTCCAGTGTTTCGGCGTGCATGCTCAATTGGGTGCCGAAATATTCTGCCATTACGGGGCGGGTTAGGTCATCGGCAGTGGGGCCCAGGCCGCCGGTAATAATAATGGCATGCGCTCTTTTTTCTGCTTCGGCAAAAGCTGACAGAATTTCTTCCCGTACATCACCCACAGATGTTTTTCTTACAACCCTAAAACCAGCAAGCCCCAGCAGTTGGCTGATCCACTGGGAGTTAGTGTCTGTAATCTGTCCATAGAGGATCTCATCTCCGATGGTGATTATTTCGGCAAGTGGCAAATTCATAAAAATTGGTAACGTTTTTGCTGTTTGTATTTCGGCCGGAATATAACTATCCGCCAGCATATTTGTTCCATAACCATTGAAATGACAATGAGAAAGCAATTTATAACAGCGGGTCTGGGTGCACTATTACTGATGAACGCAGGATGTACCACACAGCAGATCAACCAGGCAATTGGTGATGTTAACGATGCAATAGGCCAAAACCAGCAGGTTACCACGACAGAAGTAGCACAGGGACTCAAAGAAGCTTTAACTGTGGGCATTAGCAAAGGGGCACAGCAGGCAGCTCAGGAAAATGGTTATTTTGGTAACCCAAAGCTCCGTATTCCTTTTCCTCCCGAGGTGCAAAAGGTTGAAAATACCCTGCGGCAGATTGGCCTTGGCAGCGAAGTAGACAAGTTTGTGCTTACCCTGAACCGTGGTGCAGAACAGGCTGCAAAAGAAGCAAAGCCTGTATTTGTGGCCGCAATCAAAAGCATGACCATACAGGATGCATGGAATATATTGCGCGGACAGGACGATGCCGCTACCCAATACCTGAAGCGTACGACCAGCGGCGAACTGAAATCACGCTTTCAGCCTATTGTAGCTCAGTCGCTCCAGAATGTAAATGCTACCCGTTACTACAGCGACCTGGTAAATACCTATAACAAGATACCAGGAGTACAAAGGGTTAACCCGGACCTGGAGGCTTATGCCACCGATAAAGCAATAGAAGGTTTATTTATACTGGTGGCTGATGAAGAAAAGAACATCAGGGAAAACCCGGTAGCACGCACCACCGAGCTGTTAAAAAGAGTATTCTCCAAACAGTAATCAGCAAATCAGTAAAACAAAAAGCCGACTTAGACCGGCTTTTTGTTTTACTGATTTATTGCACTACCACCCGGCTTTGCCAAACCTGGCGACCGTTTACCAGCCTTATCAGGTACATGCCTTTGGGATACGCTTCCAGGTTTAGCGCTGCTGTGCCGGCAGATGCCTGCTGTTGCAGTATCTGTTTGCCTGCTGCACTGAGTACCATAATACTGGCGTTTGGCTGCAGGTTCTCCGGCATCTGAAAGTTTACTTTTCCATTGGTAGGATTGGGATATACCTGCAGACTTTTTACAGATTCTGAAAGTCCGGTAGGCGCTTCTATTACTACTACCTGCTCTGTTGTTTCGGTACAACCAAATAAACTGGTTGCGGTTAAGCTCACCGTATAGCTTCCCGGGGTCAGGTAAGTATGTTCTGGGTTCTGCCTGTTGCTTGTGTGGCCATCGCCAAAGTTCCACTCCCAGCCGATGTTAACATGCTGGCTGGTGTTAGTGAATTTTACAGCGCTTTGGGTTGTAAGGGCCTGCTGTGTTTCCGCTACCTCGAAGTCAGCAAAACCTTCTGGGGCATTCACTGAAACACGTACTGCTTCGCTTTCCAGCCCACCATTGAGGCTTGTCACGTACAAGTTTTGTGATGCGGTTACAGCAGGCGCTGTGTATGAGCGGCCTTTATGCAACAGATTTTGTCTTTGGGCATCGGCATAGAAATAATATACACCCTCCTGCTGTGGCTCCAGCACCGCCATTTCTCCTTTGCAGGTAAGAACATTTAATACGGTTGGCTTAGCAGATGCTACCAAAGGGAGTTGCTGTGAGAACTGTTGGCTACATCCATTGCTGAAGGCCACCACCACCCGTAGGGAGGGAGCTGTAGTCTTTGCATTGTAGGCGTAAATGATGTTTTCACCTTCCCCAACTAAGGTATTCTCTTCATACCACTGAATATGGGTAGCTGCTGCGTCTGCTTCCAGCTGTGCTGTTAATCTCACTGCATATTGGCTGTCAGTATCTATTAGTTGCTGATGGGAAAGGTGCAGGTTAGCATTGTACACCTTCACCAGAACAGGTACTGTCTTGCTTTCCTTTAGACCTGTGCCGGCAGAAACATAGTACTCCCTGTTAGCTGTTAATGCTGATGTTGTAAATTCGGTGCCAGAGTAGAGCATATGCTGTTTCTGAGCATCATTGTACACATTGATGATACGGCCACCAGTATCGGCTAATAATGCACTTTCATTGATACATACCTGATCTGGCTGTATGTTGGGCAGGTCTTCTTTGCGAATCACCACCACTTTCTGATGGATGGTGTTGGTGCAGCCTGTTTCAGTTGTTATCTTCATTTCTACCAGATAGGTGCCTTCTGAGTTATATTGCACAGAGGTAGAAGCTTCGTTGCTAAGCATGCCATTGCCAAAATCCCACTGCCATTCTTTTGCCTTTGGACTTATGTCAGTAAAGAGAATAGACTCAGTATCGCCGTTGTTCAGGTACAGGGTATCTGTAGACATGCTAAAATTGGTTTTAGGCTTGCTAACCAGCACCTCTATTCTTTCAATATCGCTGGCCCACACATCATTAATGTTTACTGCATAAATGGTAGTATCTTTAGAAAGAGGCTCAAACGTGAAAGTTTCACCTTCTGCAATAGGTTTTTTTGCCTCAGCGTCTGAGAAGTATCGGAACACATTACCATCTTTGGGAGCTATTTGTGTTTGAACGCCTGTGCAGGTTTGAACCCTGGCGATGAGTGGCGGCGTATTTTTATAAACTAGGTAGCGCTCCCTGGCCTTTTGAGCGGCAGCTTCCAATCCTGCCAGGCTGGATGATGTAACCATTGCAAACACTACTTTTTCAGAGCTTTTTGGTGCTAATTCTCCGATGGTGCCGCCCAAAAACTTGGCAACATCATTTCCAATGCCATGGACGCCAGCTTCTTCTTTGTTAATTCCCTTGCTAATAAAGTTCCACTTTTGCAGACGGCTGATGGATTCCTTGATTTCGGCAGTATTGCCATTGCGGGTATTCAGATCCACTGCATGGTAAAGGAGTGGCTGTTCAGAGAGGAGTGCTATGCCTGCATACCTTCCTGTAGCTGCATCATAGGTATAACCAAGTTTATGGTCAGTACTCAGGTCGGCTCTGTTCAGGAAAAAGTCACCCAGGTTAAAGTCAGCAAACAGGGAAACGTGCAGATTTTTATAGGCAGTATCTGCCCTGTTAATAACACGATATTCTATCACAACAGAAGCATCGCTGGAAGGATCGCTCCAGCCCAGTATTCGCTGATCTACCAGGAGGTTAAGCTTGGTGCTGTCTTTTACGATCACTTCAAAACTGGAGCGGGCATCTACACTTGCCGGAGAGTTGTTGTACAATCTTAAGCGGTCTTTTGTTCTGAAATCCTGGTCCCGCACAGCTGGATCGGTCCAGAAAATGGCATTATTGGCAACAGCTTTCGGGCCCTGGGCCAGAATCAGCCCCATGTTATGTGCAAGTGGCGCATTCTGAAAACGTAGCCCCAGGCCCTGAAGGTTATAATCATAATTGTAGCCCAGGTTACCGTTGGAGGCAACGGTAAGGGTAAGGTCATCTACTTTGAAATCAATGTATAGGCCACTGGATCGGAATTTAAAATACTGATAATCTTTATAACCATTGCTGTTGGTGAATTCCAGTTTGAAAGTCAGAAAAGTTAAAGAAGGCAGGTCGGGGTGCAGGTAAACCTTGAATGGTTTTTTTGGATTTGATACTGTCTGCAGGGTATTCATGGATCCCAGGGCAGCATCTCCCTCCAGCACAGTTGCATAAGGAGATTCCGAAATCAGTTTTACCTCTACATCTGTGGTAGGATCCAGGTAGTTAGTAAAATCCATTACAAAACGAACCGTATCTTTATGAAAGGCGTAATTGCCAATACCGTTGTTGTATTCATATTTATCCATGCGTACAGAAGGGCCAACCGCTTCCCGGAGTGCTGAAAACATATTCAGACGGCCTGTACCGAGTTTTTCAAAATAGTCTGCATTTTTTCCGTTGGCATAGATATCATCAGTGGTTCTGCGCAAACGTTCTACTACCTGTAGCGCAGTAAGTTCGGGGTATTGGGCACGAATAAGTGCAGCAGCTCCTGAAACAGTTGGTGTAGAGAAAGAGGTACCCCCCGTTGTAACATAACGTGTGTTGTTTTCAGTGGAGTGCACAATCATGGGCGATACCAGATCCACATAACGGCTGTAGGTAGCATCTTTATCTTTATCATCGGTGCTGCTGCTACCAGACACAGACAACACGTAATTATAGGAGGCAGGGTAGAAATCCAGATTGCCATGTGTGTTGCCAGCAGCAGCAACCACTACTGCATCTTTTTCCAGTACCGCATAACGAATGATATCCTGCACATATTCAGAAGGAGCACCATCTGCACCCCAGCTGAGGTTAATGATTTTGCACCCCATATTGGCTGCATACACAATGGCCTCGTAACCATTTACAAAGCGGCTGCCTTTGGTGGTAAATACTTTAATGGGCATAAAACGGCTGTTGTAGCCAGATCCTGCCACCCCTATTCCATTATTTGTAGTTGCAGCGCAAGAGCCTGCTACTACAGTACCATGTGAGCTGCCGTCGGCCATAGGGTTATTGTCGTAGTTGGCAAAGTCCCAGCCATAGTAGTTATCTATGTAACCATCACCATCGTTGTCGATGCCATCTATAGGGTCTTTCTCATTCAGGTACAGGTTATTGATCAGGTCGGGATGGGTATACTCAACCCCGGTATCAATAATGGCTATAACCACATCACTGCTACCTTTCTGAATTTCCCAGGCTTGTGCTGCTTTTACAATTTGCAGTTGAGATTGATGAACATAGTTTGGATCATTGGGAACCTCCAGCAGCTGGGGCAGGTAATAGGGTTCAGCATACTGTATCTGCGGATCCTGCTTTAGTATTTCAACTACTTCTTCAACACTTAGGCCTGCGGGGAGTTGCATTTTAAAAATACCATCCAGAGCCGATGAAACTTGCCTTTGTACATTTTTGTGATTTTTCGCATTTTTAGCAGCAGGAAAAGGCTGGGCAACTTTAATGCCGCCTACTTTTTTCTTTAATTTTTCTGCAACTTCGTCTGGCATAGCAGAAGTAGCATAACGGTTATTGTACGCTGAGGATGGAGCAGACTTTAATTTAAAAACAACTGTTCCTGCTTCATAATCAGCTTTTTTAGACTGCTGTGCCCAGCTAACGCAGGGGAGCAGCAGCAGTAAAAAGAAGAGGAGGTTTCCGTACTTAGTCATGGTCGAGAGGTATTAGGCTTTAGCAAGTATCTGAAGCTATGTAATCCTCCAGGCTTTGCATAATTACCATCCTGACCTGCGTGTAAGGATTAGAAACAGGGTTCTAGATTGAAATTTTTCGTTTAAGGATTAAATTATTTATTACATGTCACTTTTTGAAAAACACAGATCAATTTTAACCAATGCCGTAGATGCATTGCACAAACGCGACTTCTTTGCGCTCTATCCGGAAAATCCATCTCCCAAGGTGTATGGTGAAACTGCCGATGCCGACGGACAGCAAAAGTTTAAATCACACCTGGGAAAGAAATTTGAAGAATTGCTGCAGGAGTCTGGTGATAACTGGGTGGGAGAGGAGGAATCTCCCTATACGCTGGAGCCCCTGGGCATCAGCTATCCGGCTGCCGGCACAGAAACTTTAATCAGCAGATCTTCAAGAGCGTTTCACCAATGGCGTAAAGTATCTGCAGAAACACGTGCTGCCATACTCATAGAATCGCTGGAGCGAGTAAAAGCGCGCTTTTTTGAAATTGCCTATGCCACCATGCACACCTCCGGACAAGGCTATATGATGGCCTTTCAGGCAAGCGGACCCCACGCTGCCGACCGGGCACTGGAGGCCATTGCCACAGGCTATGAAGAACTGCAGCGTGTGCCACGTGCCGTTACCTGGGATAAGCCCATGGGTAAATTCAATATTACGCTCGATAAGCAATGGCGTGCCGTGCCTAAAGGCATTGGCCTGGTGGTAGGCTGCTCTACTTTCCCCACCTGGAACTCGGTGCCGGGCCTCTATGCAAGCCTTGTTACCGGTAACACTGCAATCGTTAAACCTCACCCTGCAGCCATATTACCCATGGCAATATTTGTGGCCGAGCTGCAGAAAGTGCTGAAGGAAGAAGGGCTTGATCAGCATATTGTACAACTGGCACCAGATACCCTGGGGCGCCAGATCACCAAAGAGCTGGCCGAGCATCCCGATGTTGTACTGATTGATTATACCGGTGGTTCTGATTTTGGTAATTACCTGGAGAACCTGAAGGGTAAGGCAGTATTCACAGAAAAAACGGGAGTTAACTCTGTGATTCTTGATTCGATGGAGAGTCCGGATGAGGTGGCACAAAACCTTGCTTTTAGTGTGCTGCTCTATAGCGGGCAAATGTGTACGGCACCACAGAATTTCTTTATTCCGGAAGAAGGTATTAAAACGCCTGAAGGCACCTTAAGCTTTTCTGATTTTGCCGGGAAGTTTACTGGCGCAATCGAAAGTTTGGTGAATAACCCTAAAGCTGCTCCGCATGTGTTGGGTGCCATTCAGAACCAGCGTACCAGCGACAGGCTTAGCGAAACTGCCAAGCTGCCGGGCAAGGTGTTGCTGCAATCTAAATCTGTAGAGAACCCGGCCTTCCCCAAAGCACGTACCGCATCGCCGGTGGTGCTTGAGGTAGCTGCTGATAATAAAGAGGTATACAGCAAGGAATTATTCGGGCCGGTGGTACTGCTCATCAAAACAAAGAGCACCGACCAGAGTATTCAGCTGGCGCGCGACCTGGCAAAGCAGCATGGAGCGATCAGCTGTGGTGCCTATGTAACAGATGATGAATTAAAAGAAACCATTGCCGACCAGATGGGCCTTGCCGCCACACCAGTAAGCTTTAATCTGACAGGGGGTATCTATCTGAATCAGAACGCAGGCTTCTCTGATTTTCATGTTACCGGCGGTAACCCTGCAGGCAATGCCAGCTTTACCAATCCGGAATACGTGGTGAAACGCTTTACATGGGTAGGTTTCCGCGAACCAGCTAAAGCAGCAGCAGCAGTTTAAACTGAGCTGTTCAACTGTTAATTATTTGATAACCATCTCAAGCATAAAAAAGCCAGCACTTTATCATGTGCTGGCTTTTTCTATTTCTTTTCAAGGGTTACAAAGGCGTAGTCATGGGGGTTCTGATGATCGGCCTGGTATTCTTCCCGCTTGGTTTCCTGCCACTGGCTCATGTCCAGTTCCGGGAAGTAGGTATCTCCCTCGAAGGTAGCTTTGATTTCGGTGAGGTAAATGCGGTCTACCCATCCGTTGTCAAGCGCCTGCCGGTATATTTCTCCGCCACCTAAAATAAAAACTTCCTGCTGCTTTTGTGCTTCTGCCAGCTGCAGGGCTTCCTCCAGGCTGTGAAGCACCAGGCAGTTTTCCTTAAAATAATCCTGCTGGCGTGTTATAATAATGTTCAGGCGGTTAGGTAATGGTTTGTTCACCGACTCATAGCTCTTACGGCCCATGAGCACATAATGGCCGGTTGTTGTCTCTTTGAAAAATTTCAGATCGTGCGGCATATGCCAGATCAGGCCATTGTCTTTCCCGATAACACCATTATCGGCGCGGGCTACTATTATGGAACGTATCATAGTTGAAATCCTCGTAAAAATTCTTCTGTGGTCATGCGTTTTTTGCCTTCCAGCTGCAGCTCTTCTACTGCTATTAATTCGTCGGCAGCCTTGCAGGCCAGGTAGGTTTTGCCATCGCTCACCCATTCCCCGGGCGCTTTGTCGGCTGCTGGTTTACCTGTTAAGCTGGCTTTGTATACCTTCAGCACTTTTCCCTGTAGCTCGGTCCAGGCGGCAGGGTATGGGCTAAGGCCCCTGATGAAGTTGTATAGCTGTTGTGCGGGCAGGATCCAGTCTATCTGGCAGGTTTCCCTGAATATTTTAGGAGCATGTTTAATGTCACCGCTTTCCTGCTGTGGTTTGCTTGGGGCTGTGTCGGCAGCAATGGACTGCACGGTGCGCAGTACCAGCCACGATCCCTTTTGCATCAGCCTTTCGTACAGCGTACCTACGGTATCATCAATCCTGATCGCCTCGCGCTCCTGGAAAATGATGGAACCGGTATCTATTTCGTGCTTCAGAAAAAAAGTAGTGATGCCTGTTTCGGTTTCGCCATTGATAATGGCCCAGTTGATGGGCGCTGCCCCCCGGTATTGCGGCAGCAGCGAGGCATGCAGGTTAAATGTGCCTTTTTCAGGCATTGCCCATACAGCTTCGGGTAGCATCCGGAAAGCCACTACAATTTGCAGATTGGCCTGCAGGCTGCGCAGCTCCTCCTGGAATTGAGGCGACTTCAGGTTGGAGGGTTGTAAAATATTCAGGCCCTGGCTTTCGGCATATGCTTTTACCGGCGATGGAATAACTTTCTGACCGCGTCCCCTGGGTTTATCGGGTGCTGTGATAACCCCTACAATATTAAATCCATGCTCAACCAATATCTGTAAACTGGGCACCGCAAACTCGGGAGTGCCCATAAAAACGATACGTAACTCAGACATAAAAATGATTTAGGGTAAAGCTAGCCTCTTTTGCGCAAACGCTCAAGATATTGCTTCTTTTCAAGGCTAAAGTATGTAAGCATCATGCCATAAGCTCTATGGAAGCCACAAACATGCATACCCATTTTTTTTAACACGTGCTGCGAAGCCTTGTTTTGCGGATGGGTTACTGCCACTACTTTCTGCAGACCTGCTTTAAAAAAAGAGTGGTAGAGCAAGCCTTCTGCTATTTCTGTTGCATAGCCTTTGCCCTGGGCTTCGGGTTTAAGTTTATAGCCTATTTGCAGGTAGGGGCTGTTAGGCAGGGTAAAGAGTGAAGCGGTGCCCAGGTACTCCTGGCTCTCCTGCAGCACCACCGCCCAGATGCCAGAGAGTGGTTCAAGCTGGTAACGTTCTAATATATCATTAAGGCGCTCCCTGCACTCTGCCAGCGTTCTTGGCCGGCCTGTGATAAATCGCATTACGTTTGGGTTGCCTTCAACGGCTCTGTAGGCCAGCAGGTCTGCGTGACAGAGCTGGCGTACCAAGAGTCGCTTTGTGCGAAATACAGGCTTTTTACTGTGCATCGGGATAGAGCAGGTATCTGGTTCGCTTGCTTTTATAGCTTTCAAGCTCCGGCTGCCAGCTGGCACGTATCTGCTCCTCTGTCAGTCCCTGTTTGATTTGCGCAGCCAGCTGGTCGGTACCCGCCAGTGTGTTGAAGAAGGGCTTAAAGAATGTTTCTTTTTCTGGAAACAGCTGGTAATAGCCGATCACATACCCAAGATCTAGCTCATTGGGAGGTGTAACTTCTCTTAAATCGAGCCCCCAGCATTGCTTGCCCTCCAGTGGCGGATTTTTTGCTCCGGGCATAGGGGTAGGTGTAAAGGTAAAGCTGCCAAAGCGCTGCTCCGGATAGCCGATCACCTGGAATGGAAAGGGTGTACCCCTGCCAAGGCTAATGGGTGTGCCTTCAAAAAAGCAGAGGCTGGGGTAAAGCAGTATAGACTGCTGGTTTGGCAGGTTAGGAGAGGGGCGCACCGGCAGTACGTAAGGAGTGCTGTGGGTGTATTGTTCCATAGGCACCACCGTTAACTTTGCTTTCTTTTCGCCGGTAAGCCAGCCTTCACCATTGATCATCTGTGCCAGTTCTGCTACGGTAAGTCCGTGTATTACAGGAATGGGGTGCATACCCACAAAAGAGCGGAACTTTGGATTAAGCACAGGTCCGTCTATGATATGGCCAAGCGGGTTGGGGCGGTCCAGCACCATAATTTCTTTGCCTTGTTCTGCAGCCGCTTCCATCGCATAGTGCATGGTGCTGATGTAGGTGTAAAAGCGGGCTCCCACATCCTGTATATCAAAGAGGAGCATGTCAATATCCTGCAGCTGCTCGGGCGTAGGCTTTTTATTGTTTCCGTACAGCGATACTACCGGTAATCCAGTGCTGGGGTCGGTAGTGCTGGCTACTTTTTCGCCGGCATCGGCCGTGCCCCTGAAGCCATGCTCCGGGGCAAATACTTTCTGCACTTTAACGCCTTCTTTCAGCAACAAGTCAACAAGGTGTATTGCTTCGCCATTTTGCTGCGGAACCAGGGAGGTATGGTTAACAATCAGGCCAATTCGTTTACCTTTGAGCATGGGCAGGTAAAAGTTAACCCTTTCGGCACCAAGCCGTATATTGGCAGCAGTTGCCTGCTCCGGTTTAGTGTTTTGTGCAACCGCACTGACAGCATTAGTATCAGCAAGAGCTGCCTGTGTTAACCCTTGCGTACTGCTGTTCTGGCAGGAAGCCAGGGCTGTGGCGGGTATTAATAAAATTAGCAGCAGGCCCTGCTGCAGAAAAAACTTACAAAATTTGCCAAACAATTCTATTTGCTGCATCATTGTGCCTTTTGATATAGTTAACTTATAAAACCTGCTCGGGCTTGAACCTATCATACTTTATTTCCTCGCGCATCAACAATGCCAATAAGGGCTCTTTCTCTTCGCTGATACATAAAATAGCAGTGGCGAGTATTGGATTTGGTCTGGCAGTGATGATTGTGTCGTTCTTGATCCTGAGGGGCTTTCAACAGACTATTACCGACAAGGTAGTGAGTTTTGGTGGTCATCTGCAAGTAACCCGCTATACCTTCGGCAATATGTATGCCGAAAATCCAATTTCCAACAAGTTAGATTTTTATCAGAACCCCCAAGACTACCCATACATAGAGCATGTGCAGCAGTTTGCCTATAAGCCGGGCTTGTTAAAGACCCAGGATGAGGTACTTGGCGTATTGCTGAAAGGCGTAGGAAAGAAATTCGACAGGGAGCGTTTTCTGCCCAATATGCTGGAGGGTACCTTTCCGAGTATGGAAGATACTGCTGTCTCCAACCAGGTTGTTATTAGCCAGCGCATAGCAAACCAGCTAAGGCTGGAGGTGGGAAATGATGTGATCATGTACTTTGTGCAAAACCCGCCCCGCTTCAGAAGGCTGAATGTTGCTGGTATCTATTCAACCGGCATGGAGGATTACGATGAATCGCTGATCCTGGGAGATATAGACCTGGTAAGGCAGCTCAACAACTGGAACGACACCCTCACCGGCGGACTGGAGGTGTACCTCAAAGATTTCGATGACATAGACAAAACACAGGAGCTGCTGTACGAGCTTACCAATTACAGCTACTATGTAGAAAAAGTAACAGACCGCAACATACAAATCTTTGAATGGCTCAACCTGATTAACCGAAATGTGGTGATCTTACTTGCTCTTATTCTGTTTGTTGCATGCTTTAACATGATATCCATTCTGCTGATCCTGATTATGGAGCGTACCCCCATGATTGGCACCCTCATGGCCATGGGGGCCACTAACGGACAGCTACGCCGCATTTTTATTACAAACGGCATGCAGATGGTATTAAAAGGAATTATGTGGGGGAATATTATTGCCCTGGGCTTCGGCTTTGTGCAGCAGCAGTTCAAGGTAATTCCGCTCGATAAGGACAACTACTACATGGATACAGTACCCATCTTATGGGACTGGTCCATTATCATAGGCCTAAACCTGCTCATCTTTGTGCTGGTGATGCTGATCCTGCTCATTCCTGCTACCATCATCTCCCGCATTCAGCCCATCAAGGCTATTAAGTTTGACTGATGGATTGTTGAGGGAGTGCTAAACTCACTCATTCACTCCTTCAATCCCTCACGACTTACTGTATTCACTCATTTACTAATTCTCTTGGCTGATAGCTTTTGAAGAATGATTTGAGCTTCATGTAAATAATGCCGAAGATGGCTTCCTTGAAGATGTGGCGGGACATTTTACTCACCCCTTTGTCGCGGTCTGTAAAAATGATAGGTACCTCCTTGATGCCAAAGCCCCACTTCCAGGTGGTGAACTTCATCTCGATTTGGAAGGCATAGCCAACAAACTTGATGTTATCCAGGTCTATGGTTTCCAGCACCTGACGCGTGTAGCACTTAAATCCCGCGGTGCTGTCGTGTATGGGCAGGCCGGTAATAAAGCGAACATAAAGGGAGGCAAAGTACGACATCAGCACGCGCGACATAGGCCAGTTTACCACGTTTACACCTTTCACATAGCGCGATCCGATGGCCATGGCGTAGCCTTCGCCGGCACAGGCGTCATACAGCCGAAGCAGGTCCATCGGGTTATGGCTGAAGTCAGCATCCATTTCAAAAACATATTCGTAGTGGCGCTCCAGTGCCCACTTGAAGCCCTTGATGTAGGCCGTTCCCAGCCCCAGTTTTCCTGGTCGCTGCAGTAAGTGCAAAGCGCCGGGATACTCCAGCTGAAGATCAAGCACCCGCTGCGCTGTTCCGTCGGGCGATCCATCATCTATTATTAGAATATGAAAGGCTTTGGGCAGGGTAAATACCCGCCTGATCATAGCCTCTATATTCTCAATCTCATTGTAAGTGGGTATAATTACCAGACTATCCGACACGGCACAGAAATAGCTTAGCCTCAAAAATAGTAAAAAGTAAGTAGTTTGTCTGCTTTTAAGCAGATTCAGGAAAGTTAAACTAAGTTAAATCACCAGAGCCCTGGATGAATAAGTAAATTGGCTCCGGCCCCTGCAGTCTGCATTTCATCAGATCCTGGTTCTGGAAAATTTGTATTAAGTACAGGTTATCGGAGTCTTTCTTCTGTGGTTCAGTGGCTAAACATTATAAATTTCCGAATTTCAATATAAATTCAGTAGCCACAGTTGCTATATTCATCAGATACTGGATATCTTTTGCTGATTTTTCAATTCTTCAATAATACCTTTTATGTTCAAACATTTCTGGAAGGGCTGCTTTGTGCTGTTGCTCTTATCCGTTTCAATTACTGAAGCGCAGCAGCTGGATATGGCCCGCTTCAAGAATATTAAGCCCAGGAACATTGGTCCTGCTGCCACCAGTGGTCGTGTAACGGCCATAGATGCCGTGCATGAAAATCCCAATATCATATATGTAGGAACGGCCTCGGGCGGTCTCTGGAAAAGTGAAGGCGGTGGTGTAACCTGGCAGCCAATTTTCGATAAAGAAAAAGCAGCATCCATTGGTGCCATTGCCATAGACCAGACCAATCCTCAGGTGATTTGGGTGGGCACCGGCGAGGGCAACCCCCGCAACAGCCAGAGCAATGGCAATGGTGTTTATAAGAGCATTGATGGGGGCCGTAGCTGGCAGCACCTGGGGCTGGAGGCAACCAGCAACATTCACCGCATTATCATCAACAAAAACAATCCTAATGTGGTGTATGTGGCTGCATTGGGCACTGCCTGGGGCGATACCAAAGACAGGGGCGTATACCGCACCTCCGATGGCGGAAAAAGCTGGGAAAAAATTCTGTATGTAAACGAAAGAACAGGTGCTTCGGAACTGGTAGTAGATCCTGCCAATCCGAATAAAATGCTGGTGAACATGTGGGAGTATCGTCGCTGGCCCTGGCATTTTAAATCCGGTGGTGCGGGCTCTGGCCTTTACATGACGCTTGATGGCGGCAACACCTGGACAAAAAAGACTTCGGAAGACGGATTGCCAGAGGGAGAGCTGGGCAAAATTGGCCTTGCCATTGCCAGGAGCAACCCCAAGATTATATATGCCCTGATCGAGTCTAAGAAAAACGCACTGTACCGCTCCGAAGATGGCGGCTTTAGCTGGAACAAAGTGGCTGATAAGAACATAGGCGATCGGCCTTTCTATTATGCTGATCTGGCAGTAGATCCTGCCAATGAAAACAGGCTCTACAATGTGTTCTCCAATGTTACGGTAAGCGAAGATGGCGGCAAAACCTTTAAAACCCTGCTGGGCTGGGACCGCATCCATGGCGATCATCATTTCTGGTGGATACACCCGCAGAACCCTAACCTGATCATGAATGGCAACGACGGTGGTTTGGCGATATCCCGCGACAGGGGCACCAGCTGGCGTTTTGTAGAGAACCTGCCGGTAACACAGTTTTACCACATTGCTGTAGATATGGATACGCCCTATAATGTAATGGGTGGTACGCAGGACAATGGCACCTTCCGCGGTCCGAGCAAAGTATGGCGCAACAGCGGCATCCGCAACAGCTATTGGGAAGAAATTGCCTTTGGTGATGGTTTTGATGTGGTAACCGACCTGGATAATAATCGCTACGGCTATGGCATGTGGCAGGGTGGTAACCTGATGCGCCTCGATTATGAAACAGGTGCCTCCAAATTTATAAAGCCAGTGCACCCTAATGGCGAATTTCTGCGCTTTAACTGGAATGCAGCCATTGCGCGGGATCCACATAACCCCAAATCCATTTATTTTGGCAGCCAATACCTGCACAAATCTACAGACGAAGGCCAGAGCTGGCAGATAATCTCACCGGATCTAACCACCAACGATCCTGAAAAGCAGAAGCAAAACAGAACCGGAGGGTTGACCTATGATATTACAGGTGCCGAAAATCATACCACTATTATGGCCATTGCTCCAAGCTCCCTCAAGCAGGGTGTAGTTTGGGTGGGTACCGACGATGGTAATATTCAACTTACACAAGATGGCGGAAAAAGCTGGAAGAATGTAGCCGATAACATCAAGGGTTATCCCAAAGGAGCCTGGGTGCCGCAAATAACTGCCTCTAGACATAAGGAAGGAGAGGCGTTTGTGGTGGTAAACGACTACCGCAGAAATAACCTGGCACCTTACCTTTACCATACCACAGACTACGGCAAAACCTGGAAAAACCTGGTGAGTGCTGCTAAAGTAGATGGCTATACCCTAAGCTTTACCCAGGATCCTGTTGCACCAAAGCTGATGTTCTTAGGTACTGAAGGTGGTTTGTATACAAGCATTGATGCTGGTGCAAACTGGGCCAAATGGACGGCGGGGTATCCTAATGTATCTACCATGGATATGGTGATTCACCCCAGAGAGCACGACCTGGCCATTGCTACATTTGGCCGTTCCATGTGGATTTTAGATGATATTCGTCCGCTAAGAGAAATTGCGCAGCAGGGTACCCAGTTGCTGGATGAAGCTGTACATGTTTATTCAATTCCTGATGCTTACCTGGTAAGCTACCGCGAAGCCGGGGGTACCCGCTTCCATGGAGATGCCATGTACCAGGGAGAGAACCAACCCTTTGGTGCGCAGATTTCTTACTCCGTAAAAGAGGTTAAAACCGCTGATAAAAAAGACACGGTATATGTAGAGGTTTCTGATGCTGCCGGCAAATTAATCCGCCACATGCAGGTAAAAGCAGAGCCAGGCATGAACAGGTTCTTCTGGTCGCTGGAGCACGATGCCGTCAAGATGCCAGGCGCCTCTAAGCAGAAGGAAAACCAGCCACTGGAGGCAGCAAGGCTTGTAAGCCCAGGTGAGTATACAGTGAAGGTAATCAATGGTGATGCCGTAGCCAGCAGCAAGGTGCAGGTAAAAACCGACCCGCGCCTGGAGGCAGATCCCGCAGCCCTGCAGCAAACGTATGCCCTGCTTGATGAATTTACAGGCTATGTAAAAGGAGTGGCACAGGCTGTGACTAACCTGCAGGAGGCCAAAGCAAGTGTGGATGCAGTTGTAGAAAAACTGGAAGGGGCAGAGAAAGTAGCCATGCAGCAGCAGGGAGAGAAGCTGAAAAAGCAGCTGGATCTATTACTGCAAAAAGTAATACCTGCAGAAGATGTACAGGGAATTTTTGAAGATCCGGCCCTCATCAGTGTAAAAATAGGAGAGGCCTCCAGCTACTTTAATTCTCCTTTTGGTTCTGTAAGTGGTGTGTTTGCCAAGCCTACACCCGTAAGCGGGGCGCCTACCGAAGGCCAGAAACTGGTGGTAGCCCGATTGGGTAAAGAAGTAAAAGCATATCTGCAGGAGGTAAACAACTTCTTTCAGAACGACTGGAATGGATTTGTGAAGCAGACTGACCAGATAAAAATAACCAGGGACTACCAGCCTATAGGGTTGTAAACATCTATTTTTAGATAAATAAAAAAAGGGAATGGATTCAGAGGTCCATTCCCTTTTTTTTTATCATTGACTGAGCACTACCGCTTGCTCTTGCTGCGGCCGCCAAACCTTGCCTGCAGGCCTATGGATGGAATAATGGTAACGCCCTTGAAGCTGTACTCCCGGCCCTCGAGCAGCTGATAGTTACCATAGTTCTGGTAATACATGGTAAGTGCCGGCAGCACATAAATAAATTTATACCCGAATCTGCCATTGATGAAAGCGCCAAATGAAGAGAAGTTGTTGCTTTCTGATAGACTTTCTACTCTTTCCACACGGTTACCGGCTACATGCCTGAACACCCTGCCGGGCTCAAAGCCATAATCAATAAATGTATGGTTATAAACAACGCCAAAGGCAATGCTTCCTATCTCTTCTTCGGGGCCAAAGGAGGTGCTAAAGATAAGGGGTACCACAAGGTCACGCCGTCTGGCATTAAATTTAAGAAGCGAATTGATCCTGTCGAGGTAAAACTGGTCACCAATGTTCAGGCTTTGCCCGGAGTACTGCAGCCCAATGCTGCCATACAACCCACGCGGACCCGGATCCTGGGGAGTGCCAGTAGAGCCCATAAACTGGTACATGCCATCGATCACATGTGCACCGGAGGCATACTTATAACCGGCATCGAAGCGGGGCGCTATGCCATACCTAACATAAACATCGAAGGCCGGACCAACAGGGTCTATGGCATAAGCGGTGAGTGCCCTGGCAAAAACATTAATCTGTTCGTCGAAAAAAACAGAATCTCTGTTGGTGACAGCATCCACAGTGGCCCGGGCAATGTCATCCAGCTCGCTTAGAGGTTCGGTTGCAATATTGCCACCATAGTTGAAGCCTACCTTAAACTGACCGGGGGCTGTTACTTTTCCGGAGTTAATAATAGACCTGGGGGCTGTGCAGCTGGCCAGTGCGGCCAGCAGTGCCATGAGCAGGCAGCCTTGTTTCAGCATTTTTTGAAAACGCATTATTGTTACTAAGTTTGTTCCTGAAAAATTTATGTTCATGCCTCAAAATGCAGAAAAAGTAATGAATCAGCAGCAGCATAAGCTGTGGTCGTATCCAAAGCACTATGCACCCGTATACTGATATATTATGTTAACTTTTTAATCTTCTGTAGATACTATAGCTATGCGATATACAATATTGTTTTTAGCCTTGCTGATAAATTTTTATGCCCTAAGTCAGCCAACACCCGACTATCATTACCTGGATGAATACGCGCATCCTCACAAGAGCAATTTTAGTGCCCAAATAAATGTAGGGTTTACAGCGCTTGATGGAAATAGTTGTACACTTAGAGAAGCTTCAGATCAAAACCATTATTTAAATCCGCACCTTTCCCTGGGATTGGGATATCAGCTTACACATTACATTAGCCTAATAGCCAGAACCAGCTACTACAGAATGAACTGCAGCTCGCCCACAGATCTGGGTGGGGAAGGGATGGTAAGTAACAACTTCAGCGGTATACTGGCTGTTAAGCATTCTTTTTTTCCTGTCAGAGAGTTTGATGAGCATACCCGTGATTATAATCTGTATGCTTTGGCTGGTGCAGGCGTAATGCTGCTTAACCCTAAAAATGCAGAGTCGGGCGAAGGTTTTGATAAGAATTCTGATTTTAGTAAAACAGCACTGGTAGTGCCTATTGGTATTGGGGGTGAGTACCGGCTTAGCAGCTTCTTTTCCATGGCGCTGGAAATTACATACCATGTAACCAGCAGCGATTACCTGGATGCAGGACTGGTGGAGACAAGTAGCAGTAACCGGGATAACTTTGCTACTTTCGGCGTAAATGTTTCCTACCGCATACCCCGTAAAAGTTTTAACTACAATAACTTCTTGAAATTCAAAAACAGGCCGGGGGTAGAAGAGTAAAGATCTTATAATTTTTGTAGCAGCACTGGCTTATCACCTGATACTGCTGCATTAATAAAAAGGTCCTGCAGCAATGCAGGACCTTTTTCAAATAACATATCGCGGTAAACAGCAATGACTATTTATTGCCATAGCCCAGGATCTGCATCATGCTTTCGCTATCCTGTTCGGTAGAAAATACCTCATGGGCGATGTTTCCATTCTCGTCCTTATCGATAACGATATGCTGCGGCGCAGGAATGAGGCAGTGCTGAACACCACCGTAACCCCCCAGGGTTTCCTGGTAGGCACCTGTGTGGAACATGCCCATGTACAGCATCTGGCCTTCTTCTATTTTAGGCAGGTACACTTCGGAGGTATGTGCTTCCGATGCGTAGAAGTCCTGACTGTCGCAGGTAAGCCCGCCAAGGTTAACCTTCTGAAAGCGGTTGTTCCATTGGTTAATGGCAAGCATCAGGAACTTCTGGTTCAGGCCCCATACATCTGGCAGCTGGGTAATAAAGGAACCATCTATCATATACCAAAGCTCCTTATCGTTTTGTAATTTCTGGCCTAAAACAGAGTAAATGGTAGCACCGCTTTCGCCAACAGTGTAGCTGCCAAATTCGGTGATGATGTGTGGCTCCGGTACATCATTTTCACGGCACATCTCCTTTATGTTCATCACGATCTGATCGATCATGTACTCATAGTTATAGTCGAAGTGCAGCGAGGTTTTGATGGGGAAGCCACCGCCAATATCAATGGTATCCAGCTCGGGGCAGATCTTTTTAAGCTCGCAGTACATCTGCACAAATTTGCTAAGCTCACTCCAGTAATATACCGTATCCTTGATGCCGGTATTAATAAAGTAGTGAAGCATTTTAAGCTTTGCCTTAGGGCTGTTGCTGATCACCTCTTTGTAGAAAGGAATCACATCGTTGTAGCGAATGCCCAGGCGGGAGGTGTAAAAGTCAAAATTTGGTTCTTCATCGGCAGCCACACGAATACCTACTTTATAAGGAACGTTCACCCATTTTTCCAGGTACTGAATCTCCATCATGTTATCCAGTACAGGGATACAATTGTGGAATCCTGCGTTCAGAAAGTCAGAAATATGCTTACTGTATCGGTCTCTTTTGTAACCATTACAGACAATTAATGTATCTTTGTTAATCTTCCCTCTTTCGAACAGCCTTTTAATAATGGGCATATCAAAGGCCGAAGAAGTCTCCAGATGGATGTCGTTCTTTAACGCTTCTTCTACCACAAAACTGAAATGGGAAGATTTAGTACAATAGCAGTAAGTATATTGCCCTTTATAATTATGCTTCTCTATCGCTTTGGCAAACAATCGCTTGGCCTGCTGAATGTTCCTCCCGATTTTGGGTAGGTAGGTTAGCTTCATGGGTGTGCCATATTGCTGTATGATGGGCATCAGTGGCACATCGTTGAAAATTAACTCTCCGTTTTCAACGCGAAATTCTTCTGTTGGAAAGTAAAATGTCTGATGAATTAGGTCAGCGTAGCTTCTCATTCTCCTGGATTCGTGCGGTAATTAAGTTTACGTCCTAAAATTTGAATAAATAACTGGCTAATACAATATGGAAAGGATAAAATTCATAGAGGTAGCTTCTGAGTTAGGGGCTGGCACAAGAGGTGCCAGTCTTGGTGTAGGTGCATTAAAAGCTGCTTCCCTTGCCCAGGGGTCCGATTTCTTTAAAAGATATCCCTGTATGGCGGTTCCCACACTCAATGAACAGTTATTCGAAAATATACTACACCCTTACGCAAAACGCATCCCCCAGGTTAGGCAAATACTGGAGCACACCTCCGATGCTGTTAGAAATACGCTGCAGGAAGGTTACTTCCCGGTGGTGCTGGCAGGCGACCACTCTACTGCTGCAGGTACCATTGCAGGTATCAAGGCAGCAATGCCCCAAAAACGCCTGGGAGTTATCTGGATAGATGCGCATGCCGACCTGCACACACCCTTTACAACCCCATCCGGAAACATGCATGGTATGCCGCTATCGATTGTTGCCGGCATAGATAATAAGGAGTGCCAGGTAAACGAGCCCCATCCGGAAACAGTTGAGGAGTGGACCAAGATCAAGAATATAGGCGTAGCGGGTGCCAAAATAGATCCTTCGGATATCGTGTTTATAGGCATGCGCTCCAGCGAAGAGCCTGAAAAAGCAATTATAAGCCGCCATGGCATTCGTAACTTCCCAGTAGAAGAGCTACGCGCAAAGGGCGTGGCAGCGGTGGTGCGCGAAACCATGCAGCTACTTGTCCATTGTGATACTGTTTATATATCGTTTGATGTGGATAGTCTGGACCCGGAAATAAGCACAGGTACAGGAACACCGGTACCAATGGGGCTTACCATAGAAGAGGGCAGAGAGCTTAACCAAACACTGATAAAGCAGGAGAAGGTGGTTTGCTGGGAAATGGTAGAGATAAACCCTACGCTTGATACCCTCAATAAAATGGCCGTAACAGCCTTTGAAATACTGCAGCTAGCTGTGACTGCGCGTTCCACGAACGGCAAACTGATAGACGCATAGTTACAAAAGAGATTAAATTCCGGAAAAAGGGTGGGGCAAGGTTCCGCCCTTTTTCATTATTTTTGTCCGGAACCCGATAAGCTTAGCTTTCACCAATGAATATCGAACAGGAACTTATCAACAGCATACATAAGGCTTTTACAGCTCTTTACCAGCATACGGCAGACCTACAGGAGCTTAAACTGCAGCCAACCCGCAAGGAGTTTGAAGGTACTTATACCTTTGTAACCTTTCCCTATGCGCGCATCAGTAAAAAAGGACCTGAACAAACCGGGCAGGAGCTAGGCACCTACCTGCAGGAAAACAGTGCACTAGTAAGCGGCTTTAATGTTGTAAAGGGTTTCCTGAACCTTGAAATTGCAAGCACTGCCTGGCTGCAGCTCTTTAAAACTATTGCCGCAGCAGAAAGCTGGGGTCAGCTGGAGCCAAATGGCAAAAAGGTGGTGGTGGAGTACAGCTCGCCTAACACCAACAAGCCCCTGCACCTGGGGCACCTGCGTAATAACTTTTTAGGTTATTCTGTTTCGCAGATCCTGAAAGCTGCCGGTTACGAGGTTGCGATGGTAAATCTTGTAAACGACAGGGGCATTCACATCTGTAAATCGATGCTGGCCTACGAAAAATGGGGAGAGGGTGAAACACCCGAAAGCAGCGGCATTAAGGGCGACCACCTGGTTGGTAAGTACTATGTGGAGTTCGATAAACACTACCGCAAGCAAATAGAAGAGCTGGTAGGGCAGGGGGTAGAGAAAGGAGAGGCCAAAACAAAAGCAGCCCTGTTGCAGGAAGCACAGGAAATGCTCCGCCAGTGGGAGGCAGGCGATCCGCAGGTGGTAGGCCTCTGGGAAAAAATGAACGCCTGGGTGTACAGTGGCTTTGAGCAAACCTATCAGAAAATAGGTGTTGAGTTTGATAAATTCTACCGTGAGTCAAATACGTATTTGCTGGGCAAAGACATAGTGGAAGAGGGCCTGGAAAAAGGCATTTTCTTCAAAAAAGAGAACGGGTCTGTCTGGATTGACCTTAGCAGCGACGGCCTCGACGAAAAGCTGGTACTACGCTCTGATGGCACCTCGGTTTATATTACCCAGGACATGGGTACGGCCGACCTCAAGTACAAAGACTTTGGCATGGACAAGTCTATTGTAGTAGTAGGAAACGAGCAGGATTACCATTTTAAGGTACTTTTCCTGATACTGGAGAAGCTTGGCAGGCCTTATGCTGCCGGAAACTACCACCTTAGCTACGGCATGGTAGACCTGCCCAGCGGAAAAATGAAAAGCCGCGAAGGCACGGTTGTAGATGCCGACGACCTGGTGCAGGAAATGGAAGACACTGCCGAAAATTATACACGCGAATTAGGCAAAGTAGAAGGCATGGATCCGGAAGAAGCCAAAAGGTTATTCACCATGCTGGCGCTGGGTGCACTTAAATACTACCTGCTGCGGGTAGATCCTAAAAAGCGCATGATGTTCGATCCGCAGGAGTCTATCGACTTTCAGGGCAATACAGGTCCGTTCATTCAGTATACACATGCACGTATCTCCTCGCTGCTGCGCAGGGCAGAGGAAATGGGCATTAATTATAAAGCTATTAACATCAGCAAGCAGGAGGCGCTGCACGCAACTGAGCGTGAGGTGATCTTTCAGCTAAGCTTGTATACAGAAAAAATACGTGTGGCAGGCGAGGAGTATGCACCTTCCATCATTGCCCAGTACGCCTATGACCTGGCAAAAGAATTCAACCGCTTCTATACCGAAGTATCGGTATTTAATGCTGATGACGAACAGCTAAGGGATTTTCGCATAGCCCTGTCGGCTGCTGTTGCCCGTACAATCAAGCACGGCACAAGCCTGCTGGGTATTGAGGTGCCGGAGCGAATGTAGTTTCTACGCATGATTTTTATTTCCAGAAATGATGAAAGCAAACACTTTTTGCCTGCTACTGTTGCTCTTTGCTGGTGCTGCCTGTTCCCAAACCGGCAGTCAGGCTACCGTAAACGATACTGCTGCCAACCAGCAGGAACAAACTAATAATGCTATGGCCAAAGACTTTTACAGCTTTAAAATGAATTCCCTGAACGGTGAGGAAGTGGATTTCTCCCGCTATAAAGGTAAAAAAGTACTGGTGGTAAATACAGCCTCTGAGTGTGGCTACACCCCCCAATACAAAGACCTGCAAACACTGCACGAGCAGCATGGTAATAAGGTGGTTGTGCTGGGCTTTCCTGCAAATAACTTTGGCGGACAGGAACCAGGCTCCAGTGAGCAAATTGCCACTTTCTGCCAGTAGAACTATGGGGTGAGCTTTCCCATGTTTGAAAAGACCTCTGTGGTGGGCGCCGACCAGCATCCACTTTACCAATGGCTGGAGGAACAGTCTGGTAAAGCACCAAAATGGAACTTCTCTAAATACCTGCTCGATGAAAACGGGAAGGTGATTGGCTTTTACCCCAGTGGGGTTAACCCCATGGATGATCCTATCATCTCTCAACTATAATTTTAATTACATCATCAGTCCTGGGGTTAGCTGATCTGGCCAAAGCGCTGGAGTAGCTGACTGTAGGGCTTTTTATTGCATAAATGAGTAGCTCTGCATCTGCCTGGGTTTCGGCGGCCAGGCCACGAACACTGCCACTGGCCCTGTCCAGTATATGGTTAGGTAGTTTTCTGGCAGCCTTTTATGGCACTTTTAACTGGGAGGTGGTGGTATGGGCATCTGTGACCACTGTATTTCTGCAGGTGCTCTCCAACCTGGCTAACGACTATGGCGATAGCATCCATGGCGCCGATAGTGCACAGCGACAGGGGCCGCAGCGGGCAGTACAGGCAGGGCTGATTACGCCCAAGGCCATGCGAACAGCCATGATTGTGGCCGGAGTGCTCTCCCTGTGCAGCGGCATTTACCTGCTCTATATTTCGGTTGGCTTTGTAAAAGAGGTGTTCTTTTTCTTTCTGGGCCTTGGCTTGCTGGCCATTGTCGCTGCCATTACCTATACCTCAGGCACCAGGCCTTACGGGTATGCGGGTCTGGGCGATATCAGCGTATTCCTATTCTTTGGCCTTGTAGGTGTACTGGGCACTTTTTACCTTCATGCAGGCTGGCTTGGTTGGGAACTGCTCCTGCCTGCTGCCAGCAGTGGCCTTTATTCAGCGGGCGTTCTCAACGTAAATAACATCAGGGATATAGAATCAGACAGGCTTGCTGGCAAACGCTCTGTTCCGGTAAGAATTGGAAGGGAAAAGGCCGTATACTATCATACTTTTTTGTTGCTGGGAGGTGTTGTTGTAGCCCTGGCCTTTGTGCTGCTGGAATACCAGTCTCCCTGGCAGTTTCTTTTTGTTCTTAGTGTTCCTTTGTTTTTCAGGAACCTAAAAGCAGTAAGGAAGTATAAAGATGCAAAGGCACTGGATCCTTATCTTAAGCAGCTGGCGCTAAGCACACTCCTTTTCGTGCTCTTGTTTGGCATAGGCCACCTGTTAGCCAGCTATTAATGTATGGTTCAGGCTTGTGGGATGGCGGAAGTTTTTCCGTGAAGCTGGCGCCTACTGACTGTCTAAAGTCAACAAAATACCCGGCCAGGCAATTGGTATATTGAACAATGCACAACTTAAACCCAGACCCAAATGGCAAAAAATAAAAACCGCGCAGGTGTGGTCTACTCCACAAATCCTGATTTTAAATACCAGCAGGAGGGAGGCGGCGAGCAGGCCACCCTGCCGCCACAGCAGCAAAATTTAAAAATAATGCTTGATAGGTTTAAAGGCGGAAAGCAGGCTACTGTCATTACAGGCTTTGTTGGTAAAGACGATGACCTGCAGGACCTGGCCAAAACCCTCAAGAACAAATGTGGTGTGGGCGGTTCTGCCAAGGAAGGCGAAATTATTATACAAGGCGATAACCGCGATAAAGTGCTGGCGCTGCTTCAGCAAATGAACTACAAGGCAAAAAAAGCCGGCGGCTGATAGTCAGTGTTTTCCCACAATATTTAAAATGTGCGGTAACCCAAAACTGTCAGAGGTCTTAGTTTTCGTTGCCTGTATTAATCATTATGCTGTCGGAAATCCATAAAACCTTGTACCGTTTTTAAGGTTTATATGATACAAAACTTAAAGACAACCATGGATTATTTACACCTCGACAGAAAGAAAGTAGACATAGTAGCCAAAAACCTGAATGATCTGCTGGCTTCCTATCAGTTGCATTACCAGAAGCTGCGCAACTTCCACTGGAACCTTAGAAGCCAGGACTTTTTTGTGCTGCACGAAAAGTTTGAGCAGTTTTACACTGATGCAAACACCAAGATTGATGATATCGCAGAGCGTATCTTAACCCTGCGTGTACAGCCTATCAGCCAGCTGTCTGATTACCTGAAGATCTCACAAATTAAAGAAGTATCCGGTAATCTGGATGAACACGAAATGGTGCAGGAGATCCTTAATGATTTCTCTACCCTGATTAAGCTGGGCCGAAACGTTACCAAAGCAGCTTCCGATGCAGAAGACGAAGGTACGGTAGATTTGCTGGGCAGCTACATTGGCGACCTGGAGAAAAACTGCTGGATGCTCTCTTCTTACCTGGAAAAGAACAAGCCTAAGAAGTTGAATTCAGATGGTGCCGGCGATCGTTCTGCAGCAGCTGCAGATAAAGAGGCTTCAGGCAAATCTAAAGCGAAAGTATAGAACAGTTGCATCCGCCCTGGGGCGGATGCTTTTTTTCTTGCACATTCCAAAAACTTAGTTATTTTTGCCGGACATGATCGCTTTGCTACATCATCATCATCATTGTCTTTTTTTTACTGCGCCTCATCATTGGCAGGCAGTGCACCACCACCATGCCTAAACCAGGCGCCCAGGGCAAAGCCTTTTCTCTATTTTCTTCTTTCTTTTTGCAATCTTCTCCTAAGCAGGCCTTTTGGCCTTCCGGCACAGTATGGAAAAACTACGTATAGCCATTCAGAAAAGTGGCAGGTTAAGTGAAGACTCACTCAACCTCATTAAAGAGTGTGGCATAAAGGTTAACAATGGCATGCGCACCCTTAAAAGCGAAGCTGCCAATTTCCCCATTGAATTTCTTTTTTTGCGCGACGACGATATTCCCGGTTATGTGGAAGACGGTGTGGCCGACCTTGGCATTGTAGGAGAAAATGTGTGGTACGAAACCGGCCGGCAGGTTGAAGTAGCCAAGAAACTTGGATTCTCTAAATGCCGCCTGTCGCTGGCAGTTCCAAAGCATATTGAGTACAGCAGTGTGCAGGATTTACAGGGTGGCAACATTGCAACCTCTTATCCTAAAATACTGGAAGATTATCTGCAGGAGCAGGGCGTACAGGCCAACATCCACGTGATCAGCGGTTCTGTAGAAATTGCACCCAGCATAGGCCTGGCAGATGCCATCTGCGATATTGTAAGTTCTGGCAGCACCCTTTTCATGAATGGCCTCAAAGAAGTGGAAACCATCTATAAGTCAGAGGCGATACTCATCAGGAACAAAGAGCTGTCGCAGGAAAAACAACAATTGTTGGATAAACTCCTGTTCAGGATAAATTCTGTACAAAAAGGTCAGAAAAATAAGTATATTCTGCTGAATGCGCCGGAGGCATCACTGCAAACCATCATTGATATATTGCCGGGCATGCGTAGCCCTACGGTGCTGCCACTGGCAGAAAAAGGATGGAACTCTGTACATTCGGTAATACAGGAAGATGAATTCTGGGAAGTGATAGACCAGCTAAAAGAAGCTGGCGCTGAAGGAATTCTGGTGGTTCCTATCGAAAAAATGATCTTATAATCACAACTTCAAGCTAAAGCCATTACCGCTAAGGTCTTATGGAAATTGTAAAAAATCCGCCAAGAGAAGATTGGGCCAGATACCTGCAGCGCCCGAGCGTAAAGCTCAAAAAAGTGCGCAAGATTGTAAAGCCAATCATGGAGAAGGTAAAACGCAATGGCGACAATGCCCTGATTAAATTCGCGCTTGAATTTGACCTGGTGCATCTGGATAACCTGGCAGTTACCCCCGAAGAGTTAAAAGCTGCCGCTGCCGAAGTTGATGAAGATCTGAAAAGTGCCATAGAGCAGGCCATAATCAACATTGATAAATTTCACCGGGCACAGCAACAGCCACCACTGGAGGTAGAAACTCAGCCGGGTGTGCGCTGTATAAGAAAAAGCGTACCCATTGAACGGGTAGGTCTTTATATACCAGGCGGTACTGCTCCCTTGTTCTCAACTGTACTCATGCTGGGCGTGCCTGCCCGTATTGCAGGCTGCAAAGAACTTATACTTTGCACACCTCCTAACCGCAGCGGATTGGTGCATCCGGCCATTCTGTATACAGCAAACCTGCTGGGCATTACCAGAATTTTCAAAACAGGTGGTGCACAGGCCATTGCTGCCATGATGTATGGCACAGAAACCATTCCTAAGGTCGATAAGATCTTTGGTCCGGGAAACCAGTATGTAACGGCTGCAAAGCTGGTTGCCGCGCAAAAGGGCATTGCCATCGATATGCCTGCAGGCCCATCGGAAGTGGCTATTTTGGCCGACTCCTCTGCAAACCCGGCCTTCATTGCTGCCGATCTGCTTTCGCAGGCCGAACATGGCGCCGACAGCCAGGCCATGCTGGTAACCTCTGAGCCAACATTTGCAGAAGCCGTTAATGAAGAAATTAGCAAACAGCTCAAAGAACTGCCGCGTAAGGAAATGGCCGCAGCAGCGCTGGCAAACAGCAGGCTGATTGTGTTGAAAAAACTGGAAGATGCCATGGACTTCCTGAATGAGTATGCTGCCGAACACCTGATACTGGCCGTGGAGAATGCAACAGAAGTAGCAGAAATGGTGGTAAATGCAGGATCTGTATTCCTGGGGCACCTAACCCCTGAATCAGCAGGCGATTATGCCTCCGGGACGAATCACACCCTGCCCACCAGTGGTTTTGCCAGGGCTTACAGCGGTGTTTCGCTCGATAGTTTTGTGAAGAAAATTACTTTCCAGGAGCTTAGTGAGGAGGGGCTGAAGCGCCTGGGGCCAATCGTTCAGGTAATGGCCGAAGCCGAGCACCTGCACGCCCATGCAAATGCTGTTACCGTACGCTTAAACTATCTTAAGGAAAATGTTTGATCTACAGAAACTTTTGCGACCACACCTGCAGGAGCTTTCACCTTATTCTTCTGCGCGGGATGAGTTTTCCGGCACAGCCAGTGTATTTCTGGATGCCAATGAAAATAGCTTTGGCTCTGCCACTGCCGAAGATTTTAACCGCTATCCCGATCCGCACCAGCGCCGGGTTAAGCGTATGCTGGCCCGCCTGAAAGAAGTGCCGGCCGATCAGATTTTCCTGGGCAACGGTTCCGACGAACCTATTGACCTGCTGATCCGTGCTTTCTGCAAGCCCGGAGAAGACCATATCATCATACTGCCTCCAACATACGGCATGTACAGCGTTAGCGCCAATATTAATGCCGTTGAGGTGAAAGAAGTACTGCTGCGTCCTGATTTTAGCCTGGATGCCAGTGCCGTACTGCAGCAGGCCAATGCCAACAGCAAAATTGTATTCATCTGCTCACCTAACAACCCTACAGCCAACCTTATGGAGAAAGGGGCCGTAGAGCAGATTCTTAAAGACTTTCCGGGCCTTGTTGTGGTTGATGAAGCCTATATCGATTTCTGCAGGGAAGAATCCTGGACCTGCAAACTGGATGAATATCCTAACCTGGTGGTACTGCAGACTTTTAGCAAGGCCTGGGGCCTGGCAGCACTTCGCCTGGGCATGGCATTTGCTTCGAAGGAAATGGTAGATATTCTGGATAAGATAAAACCTCCCTACAACATCAACCAGCTAACCCAGGAGTATGCACTGCGAGCCATCACCAACCGCGATAAAATGAAGCGCCAGGTATCGCTCACCCTCTATGAGCGCGAGCAGCTGGCAAAGAAACTTGCAGGCCTTTCCATTGTGGAAAAGGTGTATCCCACAGATGCCAATTTCATCCTGATAAAGGTGCAGGAGGCACGTACCATGTATAACTTTCTTTTAGAAAAGGGAATTGTGGTACGCGATCGATCACGGGTAAAACTATGCGAAGATTGTCTGCGCATAACCATCGGTACCCCAGACGAAAACGAACAGCTCCTGGAGGCCATGGCAGCCTTTCCTGAAAAGTTAAAGCAGGAAGCATAGTCAGCAATCTTAAATATTCCAATCCTTAAAAGGTGTAAGGCTGAATGTATATAGCCTAGAGCTCATACCCGATACCTGATACCCCATACCTGACACCCCACACCCATGAAAAAAAGAGCCTTATTCATAGATCGTGACGGCACCATCATCGTGGAGCCGCCCCAGGATTTCCAGGTAGATTCACTTGAAAAGCTGGAGTTTTTGCCCGGTGCCATTGGAGCCCTGCGCCAGCTGCGGGAATTAACCGACTATGAGTTTGTGATGGTAACCAACCAGGATGGCCTGGGTACCGATAGCTTTCCGGAAGCTACCTTCTGGCCGGCACACAATAAAATGCTCAAAACTTTGGAGGGTGAGGGTATCGTTTTTGATGAGATCCTGATAGACCGCAGCTTTGAGCATGAAGGCCTGGAAACCCGTAAGCCCGGCATTGGCATGATGAAGCGTTACCTTGCAGAGGAGTATGATTTAGCAAACTCTTATGTAATAGGCGACAGGAAAACTGATGTGCAGCTGGCAAAGAACCTGGGCGCTAAAGCTATCTTCATAGGCGCTGAACCAGCTGATGGTGCAGCACTTAGCAGCACCAGCTGGAAAGAAATATCAGATTACCTGCTGCTTCCGCTTCGCAAAGCAAGCATAGTACGCAACACCCGCGAAACACAGATAGAGCTTGAGATTACCCTGGATGAGCAGGGCAGGAGCGACATCAAAACCGGCCTGCACTTTTTTGATCATATGCTGGACCAGCTCGCCAGGCACAGCGGCATCAGCATTTGGCTGCGTGTTAAGGGAGACCTGGAGGTTGACGAACATCATACCATTGAAGATACAGCCATTGCTCTAGGCGAGGCCTTTGCCAGAGCCCTTTTCGATAAGCGTGGCATGGAACGCTATGGGTTTTCGCTGGTGATGGACGATGCCCTGGCACAGGTAGCCCTTGATTTTGGCGGACGCCCCTGGCTGGTATGGGAGGCAGAATTTAAGAGGGAGCGAGTAGGAGATGTGCCTACGGAAATGTTCTACCACTTCTTTAAGTCGTTTACTGATGGTGCCCGCTGTAATCTCAACATAAAGTGCGAAGGTCAGAACGAGCATCATAAAATAGAAGCAATTTTCAAAGGACTGGCCCGCTCTATCCGCATGGCCGTAAAACGCGATGTTAACAGCCTTCAGAATTTGCCCAGTACAAAGGGGATGCTATAACAGCAGGTCACTATTAAATTTTTGTGTGATAATAACAGCTATTACCTGATTCTACGTTCTTCTATAAAAGTTTAATATGAACGCCAAAACATTAAAAATCGGATCACTACTTTCTCTCCTTACTATTGCAGGTTTAAGCTTATTTGCCAGCGCACAAACCAATCCGTCGGCGCCACAGCCAATCAATACTACCCAGGGATTGCTTGAAGTGCAGGGGCAGGGCCGCATGCGGGTGCAACCCGACCAGACCCTTGTGATGATTCAGGTACAAAATACCAATACAGAAGCGGGCCGTGCTGTACAGCAGGTAACCGAGCAGGTAGAGCAACTGCTGAAAAAGCTACAGGAGGCAGGCTTTAAAAAAGATGAGATCAAAACGAGCCAGTTTTTTCTGAACGAAAATAATGAGTGGCGCGACGGGCGCATGTTCCGCAATGGGTACAATGCCAGCCAGACCATGGAGGTGCGGTTTCCGCTGGACCAGCAGCGCATGACCAAGCTCACCAATGTATTTGCCAATACCCAGGAGGGTGTAACTTTCCAGTTTTCTTTTGGACTGTCAGATAAACTACAGCAGCAGGTAAAAGACGAGCTGATCAGAAAAGCAATTCAGGATGCACGTGAAAAAGCTTCTGTGATTGCCCGCTCCGCCAACATCAGGCTGGGTTCTATCCGCAAGATCGATTATGGACAGCAGGGTGTAAGGCCTTACGAACAATCCGGATACCGTATGGCAAATGCAGTGATGATGGAAAAGCAACAGGCTGATTTTCCACAAACAGATATACAAAACATTGAGTTAACCGATCAGATCAATGTAATCTGGACCCTGGAGCCATAAGCAAATAAAAATTATAATTGCAAAAAAAAGGCCCCGGCAAAACCGGGGCCTTTTCATTTCCACTTTCAACCTATACTTAATTAATCAACCCCGGCAGTCCGCTCTCTACTGTCTCTCCTTCACACCAGGGTGCCGGGGTAAAATTTCAACGGCTCATTATTCCCTGTTTCCATCTACTATTTATGTGTATGCACAATCACAACGGTACGTTTGGGTAAAGGAGCTTCTGTGCGTTTTCTGGCTTTTACCACTTCATGATACCCATGCTGCCGGTCTCTTTCATAGTTGTCATGGCAGCAGTCTCCATCATGTTTCCGCTTCTTGTCGTTATGTTTGTGCTGATGCTTATCGTGCTTGTTTCTGTAACCATGTGCCGGTGCCCAAGGTGGTGGCCCGCCTTTCTTATGGTTGTATTCGTGTTGATAGTGCCCGTGGCCGCCATGCTGCGCCTGGGCCTGGCTTGTTTCTGAAAAGCTAAGTGTTACCATTACAACCAGGGTGGCTACACCAATTTTAAATAATCTTTCCATGTTGAGAAGAGTTTGTTTCAGGAGTAATAAACCAAACTCCGTGCCAAAACTGCAGGAGTACACCAGTACTATTTACAATTGCGCAAACTTAAGCGGCGGCAGGATTGGCAATAAACCAACCGAAACCCTATTTTTGTAATCATGCAAGAGCAAATCCTTATTCTCGATTTCGGCTCGCAGTATACCCAGCTTATAGCCCGCCGGGTACGCGAACTAAACGTCTACTGTGAAATCCATCCATTTAGCGATGCCCCGGCCCTTACTCCTGATATAAAAGGCGTAATTTTAAGTGGCAGCCCCTGTTCAGTTACACAAGGCAATGCCCCTGACCTGGACCTAAGCCCTTACCGTGGCCAGGTACCCATTCTTGGGGTTTGCTACGGTGCACAGCTGATGGTACACAAAAACGGAGGTTACGTAGAGCCCTCAAATGTTCGTGAATACGGCCGTGCTCATTTAAGCATGGTAAACGATAAGGTTGATCTGCTCAAGGAAATTACCGTTAACTCGCAGGTCTGGATGTCGCATGGCGATACCATTCAGCGCCTGCCCGATGAGTTTGAGTTGCTCGCCAGTACACCCTCCGTACAGGTAGCTGCCTATAAATTAAAGGGAGAACCAACATACGGTATTCAGTTTCACCCAGAGGTAACGCATTCGCTGGAGGGTAAAACAGTACTGCGTAACTTTGTAGTACATATTTGTGACTGCAACCAGGACTGGACCCCCAACACGTTTATAGAAGAAACAGTAGACAGCCTTCGGCAGCAGCTGGGTAATGATAGGGTAGTGCTTGGTTTAAGTGGTGGCGTTGACTCCTCTGTGGCGGCCATGCTGATCCACAAAGCTATTGGCAAAAATCTCTACTGTATTTTTGTGAACAATGGCCTGCTGCGCAAAAATGAGTTCCAGGAAGTGCTTGACCAGTATCAGCACATGGGCCTCAATGTAAAAGGTGTAGATGCCAGCGAACAGTTTTATAAAGCATTAGCAGGTTTAAAAGACCCTGAAGACAAACGGAAAGCCATAGGCCGTACGTTTATAGAAATATTCGATACAGAGGCACACCGCATTGAAGACGTAAGCTGGCTGGGGCAGGGCACCATTTATCCGGATGTGATTGAGTCTGTTTCAGTAACCGGTCCTTCTGTAACCATTAAATCTCACCACAACGTAGGCGGCTTACCCGATTTTATGAAGCTGAAGGTAGTAGAACCGCTGCGTTCACTGTTTAAGGATGAGGTTAGGCTGGTTGGCAAAACCATGGGCCTTGACCAGAATATTCTGCGACGTCATCCATTCCCTGGCCCGGGGCTTGGCATCAGAATTCTTGGCGATATAACACCTGAAAAGGTACGGATTTTGCAGGAGGTAGACGACCTCTATATTAAAGGACTGAAAGAATATGGCCTTTATGATGAGATCTGGCAGGCAGGAGCCATTTTGCTGCCAGTACAATCGGTTGGTGTAATGGGCGATGAGCGTACGTATGAGTCGGTTGTTGCTTTACGTGCTGTAACAAGTGTGGATGGGATGACCGCCGACTGGTATCCGCTTCCGTATGAGTTCATGCGCGAAATATCTAACCAGATCATCAACCGCGTTAAAGGCGTTAACCGCGTGGTGTACGACATCAGCTCCAAACCACCGGCAACTATTGAATGGGAATAAAATAATTATGCGATATACACTTTTAGTTCTGGTTCTGTGCCTGCTAGGCACTCCTCTTCTGGCCCAGCGAAAGAATGATGCACAGCAGCTGTACCTGCAGGCAAAATCACAGTTTCAGCAGGAGCAGTGGGCTCAGGCAATGGAATCTTTCCGCAGGGTTGCTGCCGACCCCTCTGCCAGTGGCTTTGCACCCTATGCTTCGTTCTTTTATGCAGTATCGGCCATAAGAGCCGGGCGTATGGATGAGGCAAAGGCCATGCTGCGCCAGCTTCAGCAAAAGTACCCCAATTGGGATAAGCAGGAGGAGGTAAACTATTGGCAGGCACGTGTATTGCTGGAAGAAAACAACTTCGAACCGGCCATTGCTACCATAGAAAAAATCCGCAGCCGCAGTGTTAAAGGCGATGCCGAAGAAATGGCTGCTTTTCACCTGCAGCGCGGGGCTTCCGTAGATCAGCTTAAGCGCATCCTTAGCCAGCACCAGGAGGCCAGGTATGTAGCACAGGTATTAGCCAGGAAATTAAGCAGCCAGCCTGTGGTAGCACAGGATCAGCAGCTGCTCTCCCAGCTGGTAAAACGCTATAAACTGGACCAGGACCTGCTTGGCGCAACAGCTACCGGTACAAGCGAGCGTAAAGAGTCTTATAATGTTGCTGTGATGATGCCTTTTCTGCTGGAGAACCTGCAGCCGGAAAAGAACATGCGCGATATTTATTTTACCCTCGATATATACGAAGGGATGAAGATGGCTCAGGAAGAGCTGGAGGCGGAAGGTATCAGAACAAACCTGTATGCCTATGATACCCGCAGAGACAGCCTTACTACCCTTAAGCATTTACGGGCACCCGAAATGCAAAGCATGGACCTTATTGTTGGTCCGCTCTATCCGGGACCAACCAAGGCTGCGCTGGATTTTGCTTATAACAGAGGCGTTAACCTGGTAAACCCCATCTCTACCAATCCCGAGATTATCCAGAACAACCCATACGCTTTTCTTTTCAAGCCATCGCTGCATACCCAGGGACGCAAGGCAGCCGATTTTGCTGCGAGAACCTTTCAGCCGCCGCGTGCGCTGGTCATATATGGCACAAAAGACAGGGATACCATTATGGCAAATGCCTACAGGCAGGAGCTGGTGAAAAGAGGGTTCATAGACATACGGATGGAACAGATAAAACCAGGCAACGAAAGCCGGGTAAGATCGCTGCTGATATCCGATCAGCCGGAAGATATGCTGCCGGGTGGCCGTCTGTCGGGCGAGCGTATTGGGCATGTGATGATTGCATCTGAAGATGAGGGTATTGTGGCAAATGCCATGAATGCCATTTCTTCAAGAAAAGATCGTCTTTCTGTGATAGGACATGAAACCTGGGTAAAGAAAAACCTGATCTCAAACGATCAGCTGGAGCGCCTTGGCGTTTACCTGATGGCACCAGAATACCTGGACTACAACAATCCCACCTTTTTCGAATTCAGGGATAAATACCTGGCCCGTGTGCACTCCATGCCCGGCCGTTATGCATACCTGGGCTATGACCTGATGATGTATTTTGGCAGGATGATGTACCGCTACGGAAATCTGTTTCAGAATGAGGGCAGCTCTGAAATATATAATGGCGTGATCTGCACCGGTTTTAATTACCAGGCTTACCGCGATAATCAATGTGTGCCTATCATACAGTACCGTAATGCTGCAGCGGTTATCGTTTATCAATAAAACACTAACATTTTTTAATTATGCTGAATCAGGAAAAGAGTAACCAGCTTTTTGAGCGTGCCCAGGGGTTTATACCAGGAGGCGTAAACAGTCCGGTGCGGGCTTTCAGAGCAGTAGGAGGTAAGCCTCTTTTCATGCAAAAGGCTAAAGGTGCCTACCTTTATGATGAGGATGGCAACAGCTACATTGATATGATCAATTCCTGGGGTCCTATGATCCTGGGGCATGCCAATGAAGAAGTTCAGCAGGCTATTACAGCGGCGCTGCCCTATTCGCTTTCCTTTGGTGCTCCTACCGCCAGGGAAGTAGAAATGGCCGAGCTGATAACAACCATGGTGCCCTCTATTGAAAAGGTGCGCATGGTTAACAGCGGAACAGAAGCAACCATGTCGGCCGTAAGGTTGGCACGCGGGTATACAGGCCGCGATAAGATCATTAAGCTGGAGGGCTGCTACCATGGCCATGGCGATTCGTTCCTGATAGCAGCCGGAAGTGGCGCCCTTACCATGGGTACCCCCGACAGCCCCGGTGTAACCCGCGGCACCGCACAGGATACCCTTATAGCCCCCTATAATAACCTGCAGGCAATAGAAGAGCTGGTTGCCACAAACAAAGGCAAGATTGCAGCACTCATCCTGGAGCCTGTGGTGGGTAATATGGGCTGTATTGCCCCAAAGCCCGGCTACCTTGAGGGGTTGCGTAAAATATGTGACCAGGATGGTATTGTGCTAATCTTTGATGAGGTAATGACTGGCTTTCGCCTGGCAAAAGGAGGAGCACAGGAGCGCTTTGGTGTTAAGGCAGACCTGACCACCCTCGGAAAAATTATTGGCGGCGGCATGCCCGTTGGTGCATATGGCGGTCGCCGTGATATCATGGAGTTTGTTTCTCCGGCCGGTCCTGTGTACCAGGCGGGTACCCTTTCCGGTAACCCTATAGCCATGGCTGCCGGCCTGGCAATGCTGCATCACCTGAACGATCATCCGGAGCTATACAAGCAGCTGGAGTCAATCAGCAACCGTATTGTTAATGATCTGCGGGATGTGCTTAGCCAGTTAGGCCTGCGCTACACCATTAACCAGGTAGGCTCCATGTACTCCTTATTCTTTACCGAGGCGGAGGTATATGATTACGACACTGCTAAAACCTGCGATACTGCATTGTTTGGGCGTTACTTCAGAAAAATGCTTGAGCAGGGCATTTACCTGGCACCATCTCAGTTCGAAACCCTGTTTGTTTCTATGATTCTGGGTGAAAAGGAAATCAGCAGACTGAAAGAGGCAAGCTTAGCAAGCCTCAGGGCAGTGCTGGATGAAAAATCAGAATAGGGCAAAAGAAATGGCTACCTCTATCATTACAGCAAAAAGCAGCGTCATAAAATAGCAAAAGCCCAGTATGTTAAATTTCAGCAGGGTCATCCACCAGCTCTGTTGGTATACTTTTTTAATTGAGAGAAATGCATAAAGGGTTACAATCAGGAATGCAATAAAAGCAAGGCTGGCTGATTGAGAAAAGAATGCCAGGAACAACAGGAGTGCTAAAATCAAAAAGCTGAAGGAGTGAAGGTGCAGTGCATGTATTACGTGGCTGATGTAGTACTTCTCTTTTCGAGAGAAAAGTACATATAGAAAAAAGGCAAAGACAGGCAGCAGCAGGAACATCATAACCGAAAGATTTTTGATCAGGTAGGGCAGAAATACATCCATATCTTTCTGAAAAACCTTACGGCCCTGGTGCACAATCAACCGATCCATTTCACTCTTCTTATTCATATTCAGGCTATCCAGCACCTGATCGTCGGTAAGCACCTGGTTTCGCATTAGCGACATAAAGTCGATTCCGGCTTTCTGACTGCTTTTAATGGCGCCAGTATCGGGTAGCTGCACCAGGCTGGTGTCTCTTTCGTTGAGTTCTTTCTGGGCAGAATCTAAGGCTGCCTGTATCTTACGTTTTTCCTCTGGCGATGGATCATCACCCATGGTAAGGGTTTTACCATCATAAAGTGATATTTTTCTTTCTTCTACTACTTTATTGATAAATAGAGAAAGTAAGAAGAAGAAAACAAAAGTAACGATCAGGTAAAGCCTTAGGGGATGTACAAAACTGGTGCGCTTGCCTTCGTTAAATCTTCTTGTAAGAAAACCAGGCTTTATTAGAAATGGCACTGTACTGCGCCCAATCCTGGAATCGAAGGATAAATAGTTGCTGAAAAAATCATGAATGAACGCGCCAAAGCTTATGGTATGCTTGGTGTTTTCCTGGCCACAGCACGGGCAAAAGTTGTCGGTGCTGCTTAATGGGCGGTTGCAGTTAAGGCAGGCAGGTTGCTTATGGAGCTTCTTCATTACCAAAAATTACACATTCTTCTGTTGTTCTGCAAGTAGCCCGGAAAAATGCAAAATAGCTGAAAATATTGCATTAACGGCCCTCATATATAGTCGCTTTGTATATTTATAACCTGAATAGACCAAAACGCCTTGTATAACGCTAGCCTATATCTGCTGTGAAAAAAATTACCCTGCTTCTTTCCTTCACCCTGTTATTGGCAGGCGAGCTTTTTGCCCAGGGCAGACGCAACGAAGATAAGATTCTCACTTTTGAGACAATTTACGATGCGCCCTATGAAATCAACAAGCTCTGGATAGGCTTTCAGCCCATCTATACCGAGTTGTTCAGAACTAATACTAACATTGGCTATGGCCTGGAGGCAAGTTATTACTGGAAAGATAAGGCCGATTTCAGGGCTCACTTCCGCTCGCCCTACAGCCGCCACCTGGATCTGCAGCGTAATGTAGCCTTCAACAATTCTACCGAGATCGAAAACAGACACACTGTTTTCAGCTTTGCAGAAATTGGTGGTACTTACCACTTTAAAGACACCGAGCAGGATGTGGAAAGTCTTATTTACCTCTACTCAAAGCGGTATGCAGGTGCAAAATGGGCCTCCATGGTGCCTGATAAATCAAAAGTACAGACGAAAGTAAGAAAGATCATTGGTATACGCGGCGGTGGTTACTACTACCAGACTACCGTAGACCTTGACAGGATGTATGATGCCGGAGAAATTACCCTTAACAATGCCGAGGGCGCAGCACTGCCTAACGACTGGACGGATGGCCGGCCGGAAGGCCCGGACCTGAATCCTTTTATAGGTGCAAAGGTAAAAGGCGGATATGTTGGTGGCTCGTATGCCTGGATTAAGAACTTTGCTATCAACCCAGATCGTACATACGACGACCTGGTGAAAGACCTTATCCTGACTGTTTATGCAGATATTCTGTTTGCCGGCAGCATTACGTATGAAGATGTATTCTACAGACCTGATCCAACAAATCCTTTATCTGTACCCTACAGCACTGCAGAATTAGGGAAGAATTTCTTTGGCTTCAGGGCAGGTATAGATGGTAAGTTTAACCGCAATCTTAGCTGGGCCTATAATGGAGAATTGGGCTATCGCCCGGGTGTAAAAGGGCAGGGGCTCTATGCGCTTATCAAGATTAGCTTTCCTGTATATGGCAGCGACATGAACAATAATGTGGAGGCCTTTAGTAAGTAAGGCTGATTATATTATAAGTTTTTACCAACTACTTAGAAGACCCGTTAGGCAGCAGCCAGCGGGTTTTTTTATAGAAGAGAAGTAGCTGATTAAAATTATCTTGCACCTATTGATATAACAATATATTTCTATAAATTATAATCAAATCAAAACTCTTCTTTGAAGTTCAGGAAGAATGATTTTTTAAGATCCTACCTATTTTTATAATCTATCAACAAAGCTAATCATTGGCATTCTTGCAAAAATCTTCCTGTTGATGGCTTTTATGCTGCCCGGCTTGCAGGCAGCGGCACAAAAAGAAGCAACACCAATAACAGCTACCAATGCAGTTTACCTGGAGCTCCTGGGGAATGGTGTGTTCTACTCCATTAACTATGAGCGCATGTTCTATCAGAAAGGTAATATCAGAGCTGCTGCAAGAATAGGTGTTGGCGCACTTCCCAGGAAAGTGGGATCTGGCACCTATCTAATGGCAGCCCTTCCGGTAGAATTAATTGGAATGCTGGGCAAATCGAAGCATTTTCTTGAAGCAGGCGTTGGCTACACTCCTTTTTTAGTGCCATGGACAGGCTCTGTTGGTTATGCAAGTGATGATGAATTTGAGTCTTATATAATAAGGTCGCGAATTCCTTTTCGCATCGGCTACAGGTACCAAAAGCCAGCTGGCGGCTTCTTTTTCAGAGCAGCATATATGCCTACCATGGATTTTACTCCCGGCTGGAGAAGCCAGCTGCAGCTTATAAATCTTGGGGTGAGTATTGGCAAAAGTTTTTAGTGCCTGAATGCCAGCAGTGTACTATTTCGCTTTATGCTCTTCCTTGTCATGTAGCATTCTTAATGCCCGCTCCAGGTCTTCGGGGGTGTCGATACCTGCAGTTTCCAGCTGGGTTTCGGCAGTGCGGATGCGGTAACCAGCTTCCAGCCAGCGTAACTGTTCCAGCGACTCTATATTCTCAAGCCAGCCCTGCGGTAATTTGGTGATTTCCTGCAGAATATCTGTACGGTAGGCATAAATACCAATGTGCTTGAACCACAGGTGTTGCTCCAGCCATTCGGAGCGGGGTACATTGCGCAAATGCGGAATAGGCTCCCGGCTAAAATAGAGTGCCTGTCCTTTTTGATCTGTTACTGCCTTTACCACATTAGGGCTGAAGAGATCATCGGAATGGCAAATACTTTTAATGAGGGTTGCCAGCTGCGTTTCTCCATCCAGAAGCGCTGCCAGCAGGCTTATTTGCCTGGGATCGATAAAAGGCTCATCTCCCTGTATGTTGATCACATAATCGTATTGCTCCTGCTGTTGCTGAAGGGCTTCGGCACAGCGGTCGGTGCCGCTGGGGTGGTGGCTGTTGGTCATGCATACGACTGCACCGGCTTTGGTGGCAGCCTCGGCGATGGCCTCATAATCGGTGGCTATGATAACCTTGCTTAGTTCGGGGCACTGCTGTACCTGTTGCCACACACGCACCACCATAGGTGTGCCGCCAATATCGGCCAGTGCCTTGCCCGGAAAGCGGCTGCTGCCCCAGCGGGCAGGTATAATTCCCAGAATTTTCATATTGCTTTTCGCACCTTTAACGTAGAGCCTGTATCTTCAGTTACCACAATGTTCTCGCCCTGCGCAATGTATTCACCACGGGTGTAGGCATCATATATATTATCGGCTATCATTACCTTACCTGAGGGGCGCAACACTGTATAGGAAACACCGGTAAGGCCTATCAGTGACTGATCCCTAAAGGAGGCGGTATAGCCCTTGTTTCTGTCCTGCGTATCCTGCAGGGCAACCCTGTTGAAGGCTTTTGATTCGGCATAACGAATGCCCCCAAATACAATAAGTACCACACCCCCCAGCATGCCAGCCACAGCTGTCAGCAGGGCCTTGAATACCTGGGATACAGCGACAAATTCAAAATCAAACCAGTCGTTCCCAATCATGATCAGGATGAGCGAACCAAGGGTAAGAATAAAGCCACTGATGCCGGCAATGCCGAATCCTGGTATGACGAAGATCTCTGCGGCGATGAGTGCGATGCCTACAAAAAAGAGAATAATTTCCCAGTGGTCGGCGAGTCCGTTCAGGTAGTAAGGCACCAGGTACAGCACCAGTGCAATAATGGCTGCCAGCAGTGGAAACCCTATGCCTGGTGTTTGCAGCTCAAAGTAAAGCCCGCCTATGATAATGAGAATAAGAATACCGCTGATAAAGGGATTGATAAAAATGGAAACGATCTTTTCGGTGGTGCTAAGCTCAAAGGTTTTTATTTCATAGTCTGTAATACCATTGCGTTCCAGTATCTCAACAATGCTGCGTACCTGTGCTTCGGCAAAGCCCCATTTTATGGCTTCGGAAGTGGAAAAAGTAACCACTTCACCTTTTTGGCTAACCCCTTCAACTTCCAGATTTTCGTCTACCATGGCTTCGGCAATGCGTGGGTCGCGCCCGTTGGCTTCTGCAGTAGAGCGCATAATTGAACGCATATAAGACTGGTACTTATCGGGGGCGGCTTCTCCTGTTTGCTGCACCACCGTAGCAGCTCCTATGCTGGCGCCAGGGGCCATGTAAATAGAATCGGTAGCAATGGCTATGAGCGCGCCGGCAGAAGCTGCATCTTTGTTAATAAAGGTCCAGATGGGTATTTCATACTCCAGCAGCCGGGTGCGGATTTCATCGGCATCAGTTACAAGGCCGCCATAGGTATCGAGTTCCAGTATAATAAGGTCGGCATTCCAGTCTGTGGCTTCCTCCAGCGCCAACTCGGTATAGCGATTTGTGCGCGGGTCTATTTCTGATGCTATTTTTACCACCAGCACCCTTGTTTGTATATTAGGCGCCGTAATTTGTGCCTGCACCGTCAGCAAAGAAAGGCTTAGCAGCAAAAAAAGCAGTCTCTTAAAAACCGGCAGGATTAAGCTTTTGAAAATCATTTTTTTTGGCGCGTAAATCAATTAATTTTACAGAAATTTACTTAAAAAGCCTTGCCGCAACAATTGCCTCTTAGCTTTTCTTATCAGGCTCCTGGTAGAATCTGGCAGATAAAATCCGATTCTTACAACAGAAACCTGGCTCTGGAGGTCAGAAACCAGTTACAGGAAGCGAGCTTTACGTATCTGCAACCATTGCAAGATAGGGTAATTTTTGAAGGATTAAGCCTTGAAGGCGGGTTGCTCACAAACCTGGTGGCATGCCAGGGTGATGTACTGCTGTTTCAGCAGTTTGATGACCTTGAAAATCCTGCAAATGTAACCACAGTGGCACTAGCAGCTCCCAACCAGGAGGTGCTCTGGGCCGTAGGCAATTTCCGGCATGTATATTTCACAAAGGAGGAAAGTGTGGGCAGAACAGGAGAAGGCGAGGAGGAGGGCTGGGCAGCTATTCAGTTACAAGAAGGCAGCATACGCAATCTGGATGAGCAGGAGGTAAAGGGACTTAGAGCCGCCGCCGATACTGACAAGGAGGAGAATAATAATTTATTATTACCTGCAGTTTTTGAAGAAGGAGAAAATCATTTTAGCACAGTGGCAGAATTCCTGCAAATCTACCTTAGGGTGGAGGCATTAAAAAGCTGTGAATACTTACATGTTTTTGATAAAATGGCTATTTCTTTCTATACTGCAGATGGAGAAAATCTGACAAATCAGATTACTGTCTTTGATGCAGAAGGAAATCTTCTTTTACAGCAAATAATGGCTTCAGACCTGCGTAAGCCCGGATCCGAGACATTTATGGTGTGGAATCAGCAATTATTTTTTATAGAAAACAGTTCATGTTTAAAAGGCTATAACCTACAATGAACAGAGGGGAGCATATGAAAAGACTTACTGCCTTTTTTATACTTTGGATAGGAAGCATGCTGGTAGCGCAAGCCACCGTGCTGACACTGAAGGATTCTGTAGGTACAGAAGTTGTTAATGGAAAAACTTACGTACTGTACCGGGTAGAACCAAAAGAAACACTTTTTGGAATTGCCAATAAGTACAATATATCCGTTGCCGATCTGGTAAAGGTTAATCCTGAAACTGAAACAGGGCTTAAAGTTGGTGCAGTAATCAAGGTGCCCTACACTAAGCCAAATGCTGCAGCTACTGCTGCCAACGGAAGGTTCCATACAGTTGAGCCTAAAGAAACACTGTACAGCATCAGCCGTCAGTATAATGTTGGTATTGAGGAACTCAAGCAGTGGAATAATATTGCCGGTAACTCCATTAGTCCGGGTGATCGCCTGCGGGTAAACAGACCATCCAGTGCCTCAAACACCACCATGGCCTCTGCCGTAAACACTGCTACAACAAGCAACGCCAACAAGCCCGGAAATGCGGCAGGTACAGGAGGTAATGCCCCTGCACCAACCCCCGCACAGCAACAGGCCAGAATTGATTATTCAGGTAAAATAGTGCATACGGTAGAGGAGCAGGAAACCCTCTATAGCATTGCAAAAATGTACGATACCAATATTGGCCAGATACGGGATTGGAACCAGCTGGTTACCGATAACCTGGGCATAGGCCAGAAGCTGGTTGTTGGTATTGCCAAAGGATTACCGCGCAAGAGTTCCGACAGGGTAGTACGTAACGGAGAGGAGGTAGAAAAGCCCAAAGAGTATGGCTATAATGCGAATCCCGTTGCTATAACACAGGTAGGTGATCAGTCTCAGGAAGAGCTTGAAACCTCTACCATGGAAAAAGGCAGCGTTCGTAAAATTACTGAAATGGGCATGGCCATGACCATAGACGACTCGCTGAACACTAAAAAGTACCTGGCACTGCACCGCACTGCACCAATTGGAACCATTATGCAGGTGCACAACGAAATGAACAATCTAAGTGTATTTGTTCGTGTAGTAGGCAAACTGCCTCCAACAGCGCCAAACGATAAAGTGCTTATTAAGCTGTCTCGAAAGGCTTATGAAAAGCTTGGTGCATACAGCGAAAAAGTGCCGGTGCGTTTAACCTATGTACCTTAAGAAAATTGTATTATCTTAAAGCCCCGCCCCTGGTGGGGCTTTTTGTTTAGTGGGAACCATTTTATGCCGTTACTGTTCCTAGCATACGTATAATTGCTTTTTCTGCCAATGAGTACCTTCTATAGAAAAGCCTGGCAAGTGCTTTTTGTAATATTCTACCCCTTTATCACCTTATTCTCACTGCTTTTTATAGGCTTGGTAAGCGTGATATCTGCTATTTCCAGAATGGTAGCTCCTGCTGCAGCCCAAACCGAAGTTGCTGAAAGCAAGGCAGATGGCTGGCAGCCTTTTACCAGCCACCACGGCCTGTACCTAAGCAGAAAAGCTGTGCATGAGGTGCAGTTTGGCCCTGTGCTTTACCATTACCGCACTTCTCCCGCAATTGAAGGCATGCAGCATAGCTACTGGAGCGATTTTGCAGTGCCCATGGGAGATGGCTTTATACTGCAACGCTGGCCAACTATTGCAGAGCACGAGCTGGAACAGTTTGAGCTGGTTTATGTAAGGCCGGGACTGGAATCACCTCTGGTCATTGCAACCATGCCTACTTTTTACTGGGAGGTAGAGGAGCATGATCACGACAGGGTTGAGGTTATCTGGAAAGAAAATCAGCAGGAAAAGCGTTTGGTGGTAGATGCAGTACAGCTGCCCTAAGTCCGCTACAGCTATGAACAAGATGGAGCTGAAGAGTTTTCTGGATGAGAAGGCGGCCCTTTATAATCAGCCTGCATTTATTCCCAACGATCCCATTGCCATACCCCATTCTTTCAGTAAGCAGCAGGATATAGAAATCAGTGGATTTTTTGCTGCTACCCTGGGCTGGGGCAGGCGCAGTGTGATCCTTAGCAAATGCAGGCAGCTGATGGCTCTTATGGATGGGGCTCCGCATGATTTTATGCTGCACCATACAGATGAAGAACTGAAGCAGCTGCAGGGTTTCTGCCACCGTACTTTTAACGATACAGACCTGCTTTATTTCGTCTATTTTCTATCCTGGTATTACAAGCAGCACAATTCTCTGGAAGATGCTTTCCTCATGGGCATGCAGGAGAATACAGAGACCGTAGAAGGTGGGCTGGTTCATTTTCATAAGCTGTTCTTTAGCTTGCCCCATGCCCCCGAAAGAACTAAGAAGCATATTGCAACGCCTGCTAGAAATTCTGCCTGTAAACGCCTGAATATGTACCTCCGCTGGATGGTGCGCAAGGATGAAAAAGGCGTAGACTTTGGCCTCTGGAACAGAATTTCTCCGGCACAGCTCGTTTGCCCCTGCGATGTACATGTTGAGCGCGTAGCCCGCGCCCTGGGGCTGATTACCCGAAAAGGCAGCAGCTGGCAAACAGCCCTGGAGCTTACAGGGCACCTGCGCAGCCTGGACCCGCATGACCCCGTGCGCTACGATTTTGCACTTTTCGGGTTGGGCATAGAAGAAGGCTTCGGCACGCCTAAGTAACTAAGGTACTTGCTCGGTTCTTAGCATATCCGGGCTGCCCACATCCCTATATAACAATTGTACCGGAATCTATATTTCTCTTATCACCGTCCCCACTGATCGGGCTGGCTGCGCCACTCCTGTAGAGAATCTATTTCTGCAGCCCCGATCATTCCCATGGCCTGTGCTTCTTCAATTAAAAGCTGGTAGTTGCTTAAGCTGTGCAGGGGAATGCCGGCAGTTGCAAAATTCTGTTTGGCCACCTCAAAGCCATAGGTAAAAATGCTTACCATGCCCAGCACCTGGCATCCATGCTTTTGCAGTGCTTCTGCAGCTTTCAGCGAGCTGCCTCCCGTAGAGATCAGGTCTTCTATCACCACTACTTTTCTGCCCTGCGGAAGGTCTCCCTCTATCAGGTTCTCCATCCCATGCCCTTTGGGGCTTGAGCGCACATAGGCAAATGGCAGGTTCAGGGCATCGGCAACCAGCGCCCCCTGCGGAATACCTGCAGTGGCCACACCAGCAATTGCCTCAACATGCGGATGCTCCCGGGTAACCAGTTGCGTTAAAGCACGTTTGATAAAGGTGCGTACATCCGGATAAGATAAAGAAAGCCGGTTGTCACAGTAGATGGGTGATTTCCAGCCGGAGGCCCAGGTAAAGGGTTGCTCCGGGCGCAGGCGAATTGCACCGATTTTAAGCAGTAAGCTGGCGGTTTGCCGGCTAATCTGTTTTGGATCTTCAGCTAAGCTCATGCTGCGAATTTAATGCAATGCGTGTAACTTACTCTACATTTTGGTTGTAGATTCCACTAAAAGTTTTTTTCTTTCGAGCTTGATAGCAATGGCTACATGAAAATTTTTATAAACGACATTTCCGTAAATCTGGCCAAGGCGTCGGATGATCTGGAACATAAGATTTACGACGTTGTGCTTGATGCACGCTCCAATAACATCGACAGTAAAAAGCTGATCGATGATGTACTTGTAAAAGGGGCAACCCTGGTACAGGTGCAGGCACTTATCAATATGATGCACGAAAAAGATTTCAGGGCCCTCGACAGTATTACTTTCAGCGTTGAGCCTAAGGAATACAAGAGCATCAAGAAAGCTGTTAAAAAGCAGTTTAAAATAGTGAAAGCAGGCGGTGGCATTGTTGAAAAGGACGATCAGATATTACTGATATACCGCAAAAATAAATGGGACCTGCCCAAAGGCAAGCTCGATAAAGGTGAAGGTAAACGCAAAGGCGCGTTGCGCGAAGTGGAAGAAGAGTGCAATGTAAAGGCAAAGGTAGGAGACAAAATCACCCATACCTGGCACACCTACATCCGCAACGGCAAGAAGCACCTTAAAAAAACGCACTGGTACCGTATGGAATGTATCAATGATAAAGATATGAAGCCACAGCTGGAAGAAGGCATCACAGATGTTCGCTGGATGGGCGGGCGTGATGCACAGGTAGCAATGGTAAATTCATTCCGCAGCATCAGGCATGTAATCAAAAGGTACTACAGCCTAAGCACTAAGCTAATCTAGTCTGTAGCTTATAAGATCTTGCAAAGAAAAAGCCCATCGTTCAGATGGGCTTTTTTCTTATTTTTTCTTCAGGGGGTAAGGCAGAAATTCTTTTACATCGCCACCGTATTTGTGTACCTCCCGGATAATGGTTGAGCTTATGGCGGCGTAGGAGGGTGATGTGATGAGGAAAACAGTTTCCAGCGCAGGATAAAGATAGCGGTTTACCTGCGATACAGAGTTTTCATATTCAAAATCAGTGGTATTGCGCAAGCCCCTTAATAGATAGCGGGCACCCAGGCGCTGGGCCAGGGTAGCAGTAAGCTCGCTGTAGGTAATTACGCTAACCCGAGATTCGTTAGTAAAGCTGCTGTTGATACTCTCTACCATTTCATCAATGGCAAAATACCGCGTTTGCTTGCTGCTGTTATAGCCTATCGCAATGATAATTTCATCAAAGACTTTCAAGCCTCTTTCCACAATGTCGTAGTGCCCTTTTGTAAAAGGATCGAAAGAGCCGGGAAATAAAGCGACACGTTTCTCCATTATTCGCAAAGGTGTTGGCTTAGCAGATCGTAAAAGCGGACTTCGGAAACTTCATCAAACGCATAGCCGAAGGTTAAGTAGCGTGGGCGCCCTCCAAAGGAGAGATTAGCAAAATAAGGCTGAATCTCCTTGAACCAGGCAGAGCTGGCGTCTACATTTCCCCAAAGCTGAATTTTTGTTGTGTGCTGGTCGAGCTGAAAGTGTGTAACCACCATCATCAGGTAGCGTAGCAGGTCTGCAGGGGCATTACAATGGAATATATTAGCATACTGCAGTTTTGCCTCCTGGGTCATTACAACCGACAGCACACCATTCTCCAGTAATAAGAATAACTCTCGCTGGCTACTCTGGTCCGGGTTGTGAAGTATGCCCTCTATGAATGCACTGATGTGGTGAAGTACCTGCACCTTCAGGTTTGCGTAACGCTTATTCAGCCAATCCAGTAGCGCCTGTTCTGCTGCATAAACCGTAACTACACTGTTTTTCAGGTGCCGGTAATAGAGGGGGCTATTCAGGGCAAGCTGGGGCGTAGTAAGGCGCAAATAAGTAGGGAGCTGCTCTTTATCAAATAAGGCGGCAGGTATAAGGCTAAAAAAAGAGTTTTTAACTGAAAATCTCACCGAATGCCAGAAACCTGCCATAAGCAGGTGGTGATCTATAAACAGAGATTCAATGAGCTTCTGGTATTCCTGCGGGCTGCCTACTTTAAAAAAGTTGTACTGTTCCAGCAGCAGGCAGCGGTTTGTTTTTGTGTCGACAACTGCAAGCTGAAACTCGCGCTCACCCGCTTGCAGCAGCAGGCTATAGTCCTGCAGGTTATCGATGCTGAAGCGGGTGTCTTTGATCTTGAGATCAAGCGAGTAGTATGCAGAAATGGCATTCAAGGTTTTTATTCCCAGTTACCTTGAGTACTAGCTTCGTTTTGAGAACCAACACGTAGCGGGCCGTAAGGGTGTGTCTCTTTTAGCCTGTCTTTGTTGAGTACATAAACATCCTTAGCCTCAAAAACATTTACTGTAGCTCCGGCTGGTGTGGTTACAGTACCGGCAAACAGCTCAAAACGCTGGCCTTCGCTGTCGGGTATAATGGGTAAGGTCTGTGGGTTGAAGGTAGGATATTTGCTCGGACCGAACAGGGAATCGCGCACACTTGCAAATCCCAGGGTATCATATTCAACGTACACACTGTCAGCACCGTAGGCAAGAGGAATTACTGTTTCACGCTTCACAACGTTTGGAATTCTACCCCGCTGAATAAAATTGATCAGGCTGTCCCAGTTATCGGTATACCGGCCACGTACGGCTAAATAAGCTGTTTCCGCATCACGGATCATTTTTAGCTTTTCGATCACGCGTGCTTCATTTCTGGCAACACGTGTTTTTTCATCGATGCGGTATTTGATAGAATCTACCAGAAAGTAGCCTAATCCGATAGCTACCAGGAAAAGTAAAATCGAGAAGATTTTGGTAGGTGTCATTATTAAAAGGTTTTGTGCAAGTATAAAGATTTTACAGGAAAACTAAATAGTGTTTGGCTTAAAACAGGTTCTAAACGCTAAATTTATAATACCCGCGCTTGCATAACAAGTCTTGCAGCGAAGAACTATGCTTTAAAGTTTGGTGAAGCTGGGCCGGTGGTTTCTGCCCGATCTCCTCCCAGCTCATAAAACTCACGTGCTGAATAAGCTGAGCATGCTCTTCTGATTCGGGGTCATAACCAGTATATAACGTACCTCCCAATACTGTTACAGTATAAAAAATTTCAACAGCATGCAGGGGCGGCTCCAGGTACTCATGAACAAAAATCTGCTCTCCAATAGCCACCTGCAGTCCTGTTTCTTCCAGAAATTCTCTTTTCAGGTTGTCGGGTGCTGTGCTGCCATAATCCATACCACCCCCGGGAGGCGACCACAATTCGCCTGCAGGACCTATGCCTTTATGGTGTACCAGCAGCAGTTTTTCATTCTCTATGCAAATGCCGCAAACCCTGAGCCGCAGGCGATGGCCATATTGTTTCTCTACCTGTTTTCCAAAATCCATGTGCTGTGCAGCCCTAACTGCGTATATTTGTGCAAAAAAAGTCAGATGCCCCAAACCAACAACCCACAGTTTGAAAAAAGAGTTAGAAGTTTTTTAGATCGCCAGCATTTTATGCATCTTATTGGCTTCGATTTACAGGTAATTGAAGAAGGGCGTACCGAAGGCTGGCTCATTGTAGAACAAAAACACCAGCAGCAGAAGGGCTATGCCCATGGCGGACTTATTGCTACGCTGGCCGATATAACAGCAGGCTTTGCTGCTTATACCCTGGTGCCGGAAGATCATCATGTAGTTACTGCCGAGATCAAAGTTTCTTATTTTTTGCCAGCGGTTGGTCAAAAGCTGCATGCCATTGGCTGGGTGCTGAAGCAGGGGCGTAAAATTAATTTCTGCGAGGCAGAGGTCTGGGATGTAGTGGAAGAAGAGGGCAAAGAACCCCGGCGGCGCCTGGTAGCCAAAGCCACCACTTCAATGGCTACTGTGTTCCCTGCTTGAGTGAGTGAGTGAATGCTGTTGCTTTGGTTTAAAACAGTAACTGCAGCTTGTAGCGTTATTATCTTCATACCCTTTACTAAGTACTAAATACCAACAACCAACTACTAATACCCCAAAATGCTTCCTTCAGATTTAATGCTTCAGCGGTTTCAGCATAATCCTACCGAGGGCCAGATGCGTCTGTTTTACCAGCTGGATCATTTTCTTCTTCAGCAGGAGGAGCGGCAAACTTTATTACTACGTGGATACGCAGGTACGGGTAAAACTACTGCCGTAAGTGCATTGGTACAGGTGTTGCCCCGCTTTGGGTACCGCTATATGCTGGTGGCGCCTACTGGCCGGGCAGCAAAGGTAATGTCGGGTTATGCAAAGCGGCAGGCATTTACCATTCATAAAATTATTTATAAACACCAGTTCAGCGAAGCCGACAGCGAATACCAGGGCAGCGATTTACAGAAAAACTACTCCAAAAACACACTTTTCATCGTTGATGAGGCTTCCATGCTTTCAGATGCCCCATCGGGTGGCGGCTACGGCCTTCTGAAAGACCTGGTGAACTTTGTGTTTTCAGGCGAAGGCAATAAAATCATGCTGATAGGTGATGATGCCCAGCTGCCTCCAGTGCATCAGGCAACCAGTCCGGCACTAAATGTGGACTATTTACGGCAGTACCATCGCTTAACGGTAGAGGAGGTGCAGCTCACGGAGGTGGTGCGGCAGGAGAAGACCAGCGGTATTCTGTTTAATGCTACCAACCTGCGGCAGGAGCTCCTAAAGGAAAAACCAGATGTGCAGATGCACACCACCAGCTTTGAGGATACCTTTCGTATGACGAGTGAGCGGCTGGAGGATGGGCTGCGCTATGCTTATAATAAGTATGGAGAAGAAAACAGTCTGATTATTTGCCGCTCCAATAAGGCTGCCGTACAATATAACCAGTACATCCGGCGTGCAATCCATTTCACCGAAAGTGAGCTGGATGCCGGCGACCTCATCATGATCGCCAAAAATAACTATACATGGCTCCCCAACGATTCGCCGGCAGGATTTTTGGCAAACGGAGATTTTGCAGAAGTAACAAAGATTATTTCCTTTGATGAAATGCATGGCCTAAGATTTGCTAATGTAATGCTGCGGCTACCCGATTACCCGGATATGCCAACCTTTGATGCCATGCTGATACTGGATAGCCTGCATGCACCGCACCCGGCCCTTAGCCCTGAAGACAATAAAAAGCTCTACAATGCGGTACGGCAGGATTATGCCGATCTGCATGGAAAAGAGTTAAAAGAGGCGCTGCGTAATGATTGTTATCTGAATGCCCTGCAGGTAAAGTTTGCTTATGCACTTACCTGCCACAAGGCGCAGGGCGGACAGTGGGAGGCGGTTTTTGTTGAGCAGGGCTATCTTACAGAAGAAAACACTGGTATTGAGTGGGTTCGCTGGCTGTATACGGCAATAACAAGATCTACAAAAGAGTTGTATCTGATTAATTTTAACAAGAATTTTTTTTGCTGATATTTGTTAATAGATTATGCACGTTTTAAATAGCATTAGAATTCAATAGTAAATAATTATGAAAAAATTAGCACTTAGCCTACTGATGATGCTGTTTGTGGTAGCAGCATTTGCACAACAGCAGAAAGCTGCAGCCGTAAATGGCCCACAAATTACTTTTGAGGAAACAGAGTTTAACTTTGGCGACATCAAGCAGGGCGAAAAGGTAGAGCATATCTTTGCCTTCAAAAATACAGGAACTGCCCCCCTGGTGCTGTCAAATGTATTAACTACCTGTGGCTGTACTGCCTCTGAGTGGCCTAAAGAGCCAGTAGCTCCCGGTAAAACCGCACAAATAAAAGTTACCTTCAACAGTGCCGGTAAAATGGGTGTTCAGAACAAAGTAGTTACCATTGTTTCTAATGCTGTAAATGCCCAGGAACAAGTGAAAATGATTGGTAACATTGTGCCTAACAATGCTGCCGGACGTTAATCATCATCCGGAAAAATATTTAGCCCCTTAGCAGTTCTGCAAGGGGCTTTTTTTATGCATTTCTGAAGAAAGCAATCAGCAGCAGTATCCAACCTGCCAGAAAGGCAACCCCGCCAATGGGGGTTACTGCACCCCATTTGGTAACATTCGTAAGGCTTAATATGTAGAGAGAGCCTGAAAAGAAGAAGATGCCTACAATAAAGCACCAGCCTGCCCAAACCAGCTGGCGGTAGGGGTAGTGGATCAGCAAAACACCAACCAGTAGTATCGCCAGGGCGTGGTACATCTGGTATTGAGCAGCAGTTTCGAAATTAGCAGTTCTGCCTGATTGCTGCAGCAGGTTTCTGAGGCCGTGTGCGCCAAAAGCACCAAGCGCCACCGCAAGACCAGCTAAAATAGCCCCAGCCTGTAGAAAAAATTTATGCATTTTATTATTGGGTATTAGGTATTGGGTATTGGGTATTGGGTATTGGGTATTGGGTATTGGGTATTGGGTATTTTGATAATCTGGAGGTAGTTAAAGCAGGGGCGGCCATTTATACTGTTACCCCTTAGGTGGCTACTTATTTACTGGTTACTGTAGTCTCTGTTTCCGAAAATTGAACTACCCACACGCACCATGGTGCTGCCTTCCTCCAAGGCAATGGTATAGTCGCTGCTCATGCCCATGCTTAGTTCTTTCATTGTAAAATTGTCAAGTTTATAATCCGGTTTAATCTGCTCGAAAAGGTTTTTCAGGTATCGGAATTCCTGTCGGACCAGATCTCCATTTGTTGTATTCGTTGCCATTCCCATCAATCCGATTATCTGCACATGCTTTAGTTGCTGCGTTTCCGGGTTGTTTAGCAGCGAAAATAATTCTTCTTCTGATAAACCAAATTTTGTTTCTTCTTTTGCAATATGTACCTGTAGCAGGCAACTGATCACGCGCCCTACTTTCTGGCCCTGTTTGTCGATCTCCTGCAAAAGACGCTCACTGTCAACTGAATGTATCAGATAGACAAAAGAAGCGATGTATTTAACCTTATTTCGCTGCAAATGGCCAATCATATGCCAGTTAATGTCTTTGGGTAGCTGCTCAAATTTATCAACCATCTCCTGAACTTTGTTCTCGCCAAAGTTTTTAACACCCTCACTGTATGCCTCTAAGATAAGTTCTGCAGGGTGGGTTTTGCTCACAGCAATGAGCTTAACATTTTCGTTGTTCAGGATATTTTTAAACCTTTGTATGTTTTCCTGTATATTCATGCATTATTAAATTTAAAAGTAATCTACAATAGAAGCCTGAAACTACAGAACAGGTGCCTATTTTAACTACTACGGTTTGAGGTTTTCGTTTACAAATTGTGCCGTGGGCTCAAACTGCTAATAAAGATTCTATGGCGATATTAGGTAGTCTGCTTAAAAAAAGTATTCAACTCCGAAAAAAACTAGCCGGAGGAAAAGCCTCTCCTGCACTATTACAGAGCCACGAGCTGGAAAAGCTGCTTACCAAAGCACAAGAAACGGCATTTGGGCGGGATAAAAAATTTACAGCTATTCTTGAAAAGGGCGATGATGACCCGAAAGTGCTCTATCAGGAATTTAAAAAGCATGTGCCGGTGTACGATTACAACAAATTGTACAACGAGTACTGGCACCGAACGCGCTCGGGCGAAAAAGATATTTGCTGGCCCGGAAAAGTCAAATACTTTGCACTTAGTTCGGGCACATCGGAGGCTTCCTCTAAATACATTCCTGTTACCAATGATATGCTAAAGGCAATCAGGCGTACAAGCGTACGGCAGATCCTGTCTTTATCACACTATAAGCATCTGCCAAACGAGCTGTACACCAAAAAAGTGCTGATGCTGGGTGGCAGTACCATGCTTAACGACACCGGACTTTATTACGAAGGAGACCTGAGTGGCATTACAGCAAGCCAGTTACCGCTCTGGTTTCAGTCGTTTTACAAGCCGGGTCCTAAAATTGCCAAAGAACGAAACTGGGAGGTAAAACTTAACGAAATTGTAAAGCAGGCAAAGGATTGGGATATTGGAGTTATTGTAGGGGTGCCTGCCTGGCTGCAGATCCTTCTCGAAAAGATCATTGATCACTACAAAGTAAAGAACATACACGAGATATGGCCTAATCTCTCCATTTTTGTGCATGGCGGTGTAGCTTTCGAACCCTATAAGAAAGGCTTTGAAAAATTATTAGCCCGCCCGCTTACCTATATGGAGACCTATCTGGCCTCTGAAGGTTTTATTGCTTACCAGGCATTGCCAGATCAAAAAAGCATGCAGCTGGTGCTGGATAATGGTATTTTTGTTGAGTTTGTGCCCTTCAACGACAATAATTTTGGAGGGGATGGACAGCTAACAGAAAACCCTGAAACCCTGATGATAGATGAGGTGGAAGAGGGCAAGGAATACGCACTGCTGCTTACTAGCTGTGCAGGGGCTTACAGGTACCTGATTGGCGATGTAATCAGGATTGTATCGAAGGAGAAAAGTGAGATTGCTATTACCGGCCGTACCAAGCATTTCCTTAGCCTTTGTGGCGAACACCTGTCTGTTGATAACATGAACAAGGCTGTAAAGCTGGTATCTGAAGAGCTGAATATTGAAATGAATGAATTTACAGTGGCTGGGATTCCGTATGGTTCGCTGTTTGCCCATCACTGGATTGTTGGCACCAATGAACCTGCAGACGCCGCTGTGGTGCGGGAAAAGCTAGATCTTAAGCTTAAAGAGCTGAATGACGACTACGCCACAGAAAGGCAGCATGCCCTGAAAGAGGTGCTGGTAGATGTGGTGCCAGTTAACTTTTTCTACCGCTTTCTGAAAATGAAAGGTAAAGAAGGAGGGCAGAATAAGTTTCCGCGTGTGATCAAAGGTGCACTTTACGAAGAATTAAAACAGTTTTTAGAACAGGAGAAACAGCAATGATGGTTGCCGTTACTGCTTTTGGTAATGGAATTCTGTTTGGCTTTTTACTAACACTGATGATAGGGCCTGTATTTTTTGCCCTGATACAAACAAGCATTGAAAAAGGCTTTGCCTCAGGTGCCAGCATGGCTGTTGGCATTGCCCTTAGCGATGCCACCTATGTGCTTATTGCTTCTATGGGTGTAGCCGTACTTGCCAATAGTCCTGAATTCCAGGCCTGGTTAGGGGTGCTGGGTGGCTTTATCATGCTTACCTTTGGCATAGGCAACATTCAAAAAAAGGTTGTGGAAAACAGGGAAAGCGTTTCGGTAGATGCTACAAACAACACCTTCCGACAGATAATGAAAGGTTTTCTGCTGAATGGGATCAACCCTTTTGTACTGATCTTCTGGTTTGGGATAGCGGCACTCAATTACAATCACAGCCTGGAGCAGAAGACAGCCTTTTTTGTGGGTATTCTGTTAACGGTACTATTAACTGATTTTCTGAAGGCATTCACTGCAAATAAGCTAAGACGCTGGCTCACACCTTTGTTTATGAACCGCATGAACAAGCTTGTGGGCATTGCCCTCATCATCTTCAGCATCAAACTATTTTATTTTGCCTATGAGGCGTTTGTGCTTTGAGTGATTGAGTGATTGAGTGATTGAGTGATTGAGTGATTGAGTGATTGAGTGATTGAGTGGCCGCAATGTGGGGAGCAAAGGTGGCTAAAGATCCAGTCCTCATACCTCATACCCTAATCTAATCCCTTAGCAGATTGCTCATGAAGGTGCCTTTTACGAAAATCCAGCCCAGGAACATGGCAATGGCCCAACTTAGGTATACATCGTAAAAATCAATGGTATCTTTATAGCGGGTTTCCTTGATCTCGCTTTTCTCCATCTGATCGATCTGGGCAAATACTTCCTGCAGGGCCTGGTTATCAGATACCCTGAAAAATTGTCCCTGGCCTATTTTTGCAATTTCTCTAAGTGTGGTTTCATCCAGGCTGTTTTCGTGATACACAGGCCTGCCAAAAGGATCATGACCATAGAATATCTGGCCCTCTTTACCAATGGCAATGGTGTGGATTTTTATATCATGAGCGTAGGCCAGCCGGGCTGCCATGATGGGATCTATGTTACCGGCATTATTTTCACCATCACTTAGCAGAATCATAACTTTGCTTTTAGCATCGGTTTCACGCATTCTGTTGGTGGCAACAGCAATACCACTGCCAATGGCAGTTCCGTCGGTCTGGATCATACCGAAAGCTATCTCCTGTATATAATTGGTAAGCAGGGTGTAATCGGTAGTAAGCGGAGAAAGAGAAAAGGCTTCTCCACTAAAAATAACCATTCCTATTCTATCCTGAAAACGACCATTAATAAAGCTCTGGGCAGTGTTTTTTGCGGCTTCCAGCCTGTTTGGCCGCAGGTCTTCCAGGTTCATACTCTCCGAGATGTCCATCACCAGCATAATGTCAATTCCCTCGGTCCATTGCTCCCTGCGTTCGTTGGTGCGCTGTGGCCTGGCCAGCGATATGCACATAAAAGCAAGTGACAGGAACAGCAAGGTAGGAGGGATAAAGCGAAGCAGGCTTACAGGATCCCAGGCTGCACTCGTATTAAACAGCGCAACCTCCAGACGCTGGCGCCTGTTAAAGGCTACAAGTATCCTTAAAATGAAAATCAGGGGAATGAGCAGGGTCAGGTAGAGCAAAAGCGGATACTCCCACTCAAAGCCAAGCAGTGTTTCCAGCTTAAACCACTCTGTAGAAAGCCATGCTAATTTCTTGCTGCCAACATCAAGCATTTAACACCTCCAGTTTACGCTTTTCAAACTTCTGCTGTGCCAGCGTCTGTAACTGCCGTAGGCTGTTTTGCAGGTCATCACCCGTATGGTAGCCATAAATGCTACGGTCTATAGGCCGTAACACATTGAGCCAGTACTTTTGGTCCTGGTTTATTTCTGCTATCTCCTGAGAGGTTAATTTTGTATAAGGCTTCTTTTCCAGGTCTTCCAGGTAAGTTTTCCAGTGTAACAGCAGTTCGTCTGGCCTTACGGCAGGGTCCCCGGCAAGAAAACGCTTAAGTCTGGATGAATATTCTCCTTCAAAGCTGGAAAAACGTCTTTGCAGAAACCAAAGTCTGATTTTGCGGCGTATGCTCTTGCCAAATACTGCAACGCATATGAAGATAAAAATCAGTGCTGCCAGCAGCCCTAGTAGAAAATAAGGATAATTGAAGGGATAGTTAACAGTTACGTAATTAGTATTGGATTGGAACTGCAGGCTGTCTGCAGCCTCTGCAGACTCTGCAGGCAATACAGATACCACATGTACGCTATCAGCATTGGTCCAGATGGGTAGGCTGTCGCTGCCCTGTACCATAAAAACCGGCAGGCGCAGGCTTTGTACGCTGGCAGGTATAAAGCCTGTGAGGGTATAAACAACACTGTCGTGGCTGTAGAGTGAATCAGATTGGGTAGTGAAATACTGGCTGCCAATAATCTCGAATGGAGAAAAATCATAGGTGCTGTCGGGCAGCAGCAGGTTCAGCTGCCTGGGGTAACGAACACTCAGGCTAAATACTACAGGCTCACCAACCTTTATGCTATCCTTCAGGAATAATCCCTTGGGTAAAATTTGCTGTGCAGGAGCTAATACTGCCTGCAGGAATAACAGAGAGGTGAAAATAACCTTAAGAAATTTCTCAGGCACGTCTTTTACTTTGATTACGCTTTTTGAACAGGTTAATCAGCTGAGGTACAAAGTCGTCAGCTGTATCAATGTAGAGATAATCGCCCCCGAATTTAGTACATAGCTGCTGCAAATGCTCTGCATTGGTGCTGTATTCTTTCTCCATGCGTTTTCTGAAAAAGCCCCTGGAAGTATTTACCCATATGGTTTTACCACTTTCTTTGTCAAGTAAGGGTATAAGGCCAAGCTTAGGGATTTTACGTTCCCTTTTATCGCCCAGCTGTATCACCACCAGATCGTGTTTGCGTGAGAGTGCTTTCAAGTTATGCTCCCAGCCTGTATCAATAAAGTCAGAGAGAACTATCACCACACTACGACGGCGCAGCAGGCGCAGGGTAAATAGAAGGGCAGCGCTTAGGTTTGTGCGCGGGGAGGAGGGATTCAGGCTAAAAAGCCGGGTAATAATTTCATAGGCATGCCTTACACCTTTGGAGGGCTTTATGTAAAGCTCATTCTGGTCTGAATAGGCAATGAGCCCCACCTGTCCGGCTTCCTTAACGGCAGATAGTGCCAGTACACCACAAATTTCTTTGGCAACTTCAATTTTGTGGCGATCGGCCCTGCCCAGCTCCTGTGAGGCGCTTACATCTACCAGGAAATAAACCAGTTGCTCACGTTCCTCCTTGAATACTTTAATAAAGGTGCCATGGCCTTTTGCAGAAACTTTCCAGTCTATGATGCGCACATCATCACCATACTGATAGGAGCGCACATCATCGAATTCCAGGCCCGATCCTTTAAAAATAGAATGATAATTACCCTGCATCTGCCAATTTATGGCTTTGCGGATACGAATTTCATACTTACGGAGTTTTTTAAGCAGTTCTTCCATCTCTTGAGGAGGATTTTAAAATTAGGATAGTTTCCGTAATTTTCGGCTTATGAACAGGCTTTTTTTATGTTTACTGGTGCTTTGCACCTTTGCATGTGACCAAACCCTTGGTCCGCCAAAAAATGTGTTACCCGAGAAAAAGATGGTTTCCATCATGGCAGACCTGCATGTGGCAGAGGCCAAGGTGAAAGCGCTGGGCGTTTCCCAGGATTCTGCGCGTAGTTTATTCAGCATTTATGAAATACAGATCTTAGATAAGCACAACGTTTCTCCCGATAAATACTTGCACAGCTATCAATATTATCTTGATAATCACAGGCTGATGACTCGCGTACACCAGGCGACCCTTGATACACTAATAGAAAGGCAGCGGAAGCTGGAGATACTACCTGATTCAGTATATGCGAAGATAAGTGAAGCGAGAAAAAATGCAGTAGCCAAAGAAGAACCTGCCAAGGCTGACTCCGTTCAAAATAATGTGGCTCCGGCAGATTCTGGAGAATTAATTACACCCAAACCGGTGTTAATAGATGAGCTGAAAAAGCGTCCCAGACGGCGCATATTAAACACACAAGAACAAGAAAGACAGGAATAACCTATGCTCTATCCGGAAAACCTGGAGCAAAAAATTGGATTTGACCATATACGCCAGTTACTGAAGCAAAACTGCCTAAGTAGCCTTGGCACTGCATATGTAGAAAAAGTTCGCTTCACTGATGATATTGCGCTGCTGCAGCGGCTGCTGGGGCAAACGAGTGAATTTATAAAAATACTGGCAAGTAGAGAGGAGTTTCCCTCCTCTAACTATCTGCCCTTCGACAAGCAACTCGACAAAGCTCGCCTGGAAGGGGCTTACCTGCTGGAAGAAGAACTGCACGGACTGCGGCTAAGCCTGCAGACCATTATGGCCTGCTTTCGTTTTTTCAAAGGCAGAGAAGAGCAGTACCCGCAGCTTACCGAACTGGGGGTAGCCATCTGGCTAGACCCGCGCCTGCTGCTGGATATAGAAAAAGTACTAGATGATAATGGCCGGCTGCGCGATAATGCCAGCCCGGAGCTTCAAAAGATCAGGCGAGCCCTTATCTCTGAACAAAGCAGGGCCCGCCGCACGCTTGATTCTATTCTGCGTTCGGCTATTAGTGCTGGCTATGCCGAAGAGGGCTCCAGCCTTACCATTCGGAATGGCCGTCTGGTAATACCACTGCCGGCAGAGCACAAAAGGCGCATAAAAGGATTTGTTCAGGATGAGTCTGCTACTGGCCAAACCGTTTTCCTGGAACCGGCAGAGGTACTTGAAATCAACAACAACATACGGGAGCTGGAGTTGGAGGAGAAGCGCGAGATCATGCGCATCTTAATCCAGGTAACCAATACCATCAGGCCACATGTGGGAGCGCTGCGAAAAGCCTCCGGCTTTCTGGCCATGGTAGATTTTATACGGGCTAAAGCTTTGCTGGGGCGGCAGCTGGAGGCCATTGTGCCTGAGGTAGAGCCGCAGCCCCTGGTTGAATGGAGTAATGCAGTGCACCCTCTGCTGTTTTTATCGCACAGGGCCATGAATAAGCCGGTGGAGCCGCTTACCATATCGCTGAACAGCGAGCAGCGCATCCTGATCATATCTGGCCCTAATGCCGGTGGTAAATCAGTGGCACTTAAAACACTGGGGCTGCTGCAGTATATGCTGCAATGCGGCCTGCCCATTCCATTGGCAGAAGGTTCCAGGGTAGGGCTGTTCAGAAACCTGTTTATTGATATTGGTGATGAGCAGTCGCTGGAGAACGACCTAAGTACCTACAGCTCTCACTTAACGAACATGCGCTTCTTTTTACGTGCAGTAGACAAGAAGACCCTGTTCCTGATAGATGAGTTTGGCACTGGTACCGAGCCAAAGCTTGGCGGTGCCATAGCTGAGGCGATACTGGAAGACCTGCTGCGGCAGGGAGGCTACGGTGTAATTAATACCCACTATGGCAACCTGAAGCAGATGGCCGACCGCACCAAAGGTGTGGTAAATGGTGCCATGCGTTTTGATGTACGCCAGCTGGAGCCTATGTATCAGCTTGATATTGGCAGGCCCGGCAGCTCGTTTGCCCTTGAAATAGCCCGTAAAATAGGACTGCCCGATAATGTACTGGAAAAAGCCAAAGAGCTGGCCGGTACCGAACAGGTAGAGCTTGATAAGCTGCTGGTGCAGCTGGAGGAGGAAAAGAAAGCTTTTCAGGATAAAACCCGTGCACTGGAGAAAAAGGAAAAACAATTACGGGAAAGTGTTCAGGAGTATACTGAACTAAGGGAATTCCTGGATAACAAGCGTAATCAGTATATACGGGATGCCAAGCTGGAGGCCCGCCAGCTGCTGGATGAGGCCAATAAGCGTATTGAGGCTACCATACGTGATATCAGGGAGCACAAAGCCGAGAAGGAGGCTACCAAAAAGAACCGCCAGGAGCTGGAAACACTCCGCAAGCAAACGAAGCTTACCACTGCAGAGCAGCAGTCGGCGGTGGTACAGCAGGAGCGCCTGCCGGTAGAAAAAGGGCCAATTACGCCTGGTGATGCTGTCAGGCTCAAAGATCAGGGTGCAGTGGGAGAGGTGGTAGCCATTCGTGGCAACGATGTGCAGATCAGCATGGGGGCTTTAACCTCAACGGTTAAACTGAACAGGCTTGAGAAAATAAGCAGGAAGGCCTTTAAGAAAGAAACGCAGGTTGCACCTGCCATGCAGGGCATCGATATGAACGCGCGCATGGCCAACTTCAGCGCTAATCTGGATGTAAGGGGCCTTCGCACCGACGAAGCGCTTGCGGAGGTAGACTCCGTACTTGATTCAGCAGCAATGCTGGGCACGCCGGAGCTGCGTATTATACATGGCAAAGGCGATGGTATACTACGCCAGATGATACGCAACCACCTGAAAGGTTACTCCTTTGTAACTCATTTTGAAGATGAGCATGTGGAACGTGGTGGAGCCGGTGTAACCCTGGTATACCTGCAATAAAAAAGGCTGCCCAAAGGCAGCCTTTATATTTTTAGCTCAATTATGCTTATTGAGGCTGTGCAGTAACTGTTACACCCACTTCATTTTCGGCCTTATCCAAAGCGCCATTGTATGTGAATACCAATGAATTGTCGCTAAGAGTTGTGATGGCTACAGGAATAGTGGTAGTACCTGAAGTTAGTACTATAGAATTAAAATTGGTAGCGCTTGCAAAAGCCCAGGTACCACTTGCTGGGAAGTCGCCATAGGGGCTGCGGTTTTCCGGCAGGTTGGCAGGGGCATTTACTGTGAAAGAGCCATCTGTATTAAATCGAATATTGGAGGCTCCTGAAGTATATGAATAATCATTAGTTCCGGTAACGGCTACTGATGTAATGTTCCAGATCTTGCTTAACTGACGCGTCTTTATCTGCTGTTCGGTTTCTTCTTTTTTATCTTTTTCACAAGATGCCATTATACATAGGGATAGTGCAAACATCAGCACCAGCATATTTTTTAGCTTAGACATGAGCATGAGATTTGTTTAATGTTCAATATTAGTTAATAATCTTTTGGATTAAAATAGAAACTCTGCGAATATATTACAAATCTTTCCAGTCTGGCAGGTGAAGTTTGGTGGTGCAAAAGCTATATTCAGCGGGTTGGTTGGAGGCGACCAGCACCAGTTTATGCGCCAGCACCTGCTCAACCTCCTGCCGGTACCACTGCTGCCCCTGTTCATCCAGGTTGGTTGTAGGTTCATCTAAAAAAAGCAGGGGCGTATCTGCATAAAAAGCAAGGCCAAGCTTCAACCGTTGCTTCATACCGCTGCTAAAGTGCTTTACCGGTTTATTCCAGGCTTCCTTCAGGTACATACGCTCTGCAATATCTCCAAGAGACATCTTATGCCTGCTTTGTTTAAAAGAAAAATGAAAGCTAAGCAGCTCCCCCAGGCTAAAGTCTTCGATCAGGTCCAGGTAAGGTGCAGCAACTGAGATGTACCGAAAGGCATTATCTGCAGTAATAACTTTGCCCTGGTACTGCAGTTTGATACTACCTTCTGTAGGGGGCTGAAACTGCGACAGCACCCTTAGGAGTGTAGACTTACCACTGCCGTTAGGACCTGTAACGGCACAGGGCTCACCCAAACGGAAGGTATAGTCCAGCTTACGGAATATCCACTGGCGAATATAACGTTTACCTAATTGGTGCGCAGAGAGGCTGATCAAAGCATAAGGAGTTTTGCAGCAATTACAAACAGCCTATGAGTAGCCCTTCATGATGCCGCGGGTAGAGGTACGGATAAAGTTCACAATCTCATCTCGTTCCTTGCTGGCAGGTAATTCCAGTTCTATTTTATCAAGTGCCTCTGAATTATTAAGGCCTCTGAGGTATATGCAGCGATAGATCTCCTGTATTTCGTTTATTCTTTCGTTGGTAAAGCCTCTGCGGCGTAAACCAACAGAATTGATGCCGGCATAGCTAAGCGGTTCGCGCGCTGCCTTGGTAAACGGAGGCACATCTTTACGCACCAGTGAGCCACCCCCAATATAAGCATGGGCGCCTACCTTGGTGAACTGCTGTATGGCACATGCACCACCGAAAATTACATAGTCGTCTACCTCTACATGGCCGGCCAGCTGAGTGCTGTTGCCAATAATGCAGGAGTTGCCCACCAGGCAATCATGGCCCAGGTGTACGTACGCCATTACCAGGCAGTTAGCGCCTATGGCAGTTTTGTATTTATCAACGGTGCCCCGGTTAATGGTAACACATTCCCGGATGGTAGAACCGTCGCCAATTTCAGCAGTGGTTTCTTCGCCCTTGAACTTGAGGTCCTGGGGAACACCGGAAATAACAGCACCAGGAAAAATCTTTACATTTTTACCGATCCTGGCTCCATCAAAAATAGTCACGTTAGGGCCTATCCAGCTACCTTCTCCAATCACAACATCTTTGTAAATGGTGCTGAAGGGCTCAATAGTAACGTTCGGTCCTATCTGGGCGTCGGGGTGTACGTAGGATAGTGAATGGTGTTGGCTCATGAATCTTTGCGGACAATGCTGGCAGATAATTCGGCTTCGCTTACCAGGGTATCGCCAACAAAAGCATAACCTTTCATTTTGGCAATACCCCGTTTAATGGGTGCCAGCAGCTCACACTTAAAAATAAGGGTGTCTCCCGGAACTACCATTTTGCGGAAACGGGCATTATCAATACCAAGAAAATAAGTCCAGTAATTTTCCGGATCCGGTACGGTGTTCAGTACCAGGATACCCCCGGTCTGTGCCATGGCCTCAATTTGCAGCACGGCAGGCATTACAGGATTACCCGGGAAATGTCCCTGGAAGAATGGTTCATTTATAGTGACATTCTTAACACCCGCGACGGTTGTTTCATCGAGGTGAAATATTTTATCAACCAGCTGAAACGGATAGCGGTGCGGTAGCATTTTGCTGATATGGTTAATATCCAGCACCGGTGGCAACTTTGGGTCGTAGGGCGGAATGTTATTATTTTTGCTGAAGTCGTTCATTACGCGTTTCAGCTTTTTAGCAAAAGCAACATTTGCAGCATGGCCCGGGCGTGCCGCCAGGATCTGTGCTTTTATAGGGCGGCCAACCAGGGCAAGGTCGCCTACCAGGTCAAGCAGCTTATGGCGTGCAGGTTCGTTGTTATAACGTAATTCAACATTATTGAGAATGCCTTCTTTTCTTACCTCAACAGTAGGTTTATTGAAAAGCTTTGCAATTTCATCAAGCTCATCCTTTTCAATTTTGCGGTCTACCACCACAATGGCATTGTTGAGGTCTCCGCCGCGCACAAGTCCCTGCTTGTGGAGCATTTCCAGCTCGTGCAGAAAGCAGAAAGTACGGCTGTGGGCAATTTCAGCTTCAAAGTCGGCCAGTTTGTTCAGGGATGCATGCTGGCTGCCCAGTACGGGAGAGTTGTAGTCTACCATTACTGTTACCCTGTAATCATTCAGCGGCAGGGCAGCTAATTCTACCTGGCGCGAAGGCTCTCGGTAGAAAACTCCTTCCGGCACTTCAAAGAAATTACGAAGCGCATTTTGTTCTTCCAGCTCTGCTTCCTTTAGGGCTTCTATAAACAAGATAGAGCTACCGTCCATGATAGGAGGTTCAGGACCATCCAGCTGGATCAGCACATTATCAATCTCGAGCCCTACAAGTGCTGCCAATACGTGTTCTACTGTATTTACCCGGGCACCATTCTGCTCAAGGGTTGTGCCGCGGCTAAGGTCAACCACATAATCCACATCAGCGTCTACGGTTGGCTGCCCCTCAATATCAATACGCTGAAACTTAATGCCATGGTTAGGCTTAGCAGGCTGGAATGTCATATTGCACATTACACCTCTGTGTAAGCCTACGCCCGATAGCGTTACAGGTTTGCGGATAGTATGCTGTTTAATTTTCATGAATGCTCTTCTGGTGACCGCAAATTTATAACTTTTTCCTCAAGTTGCTTAAGACGCTTGTCCAAATCGGGTAAATTCTTGAAAACCACATATGATTTCAAATATTCATCACGTTCAAAAGCAGGGGAACCAATCAAGATTTTTCCTTCTTTTTTGATACTCTTACCAACGCCCGCCTGGGCAGCAATGGTGGTTTTATCGGCAATCTGAAGGTGCCCGATTACCCCAACCTGGCCTGCCAGAATACATCCTTTGCCAATCTTGGTAGAGCCTGCAACCCCGGATTGTGCTGCGATTACTGTGTTTTCATCAATTTCAACATTGTGGGCAACCTGTACCAGGTTATCGATCTTAACCCCTCTGCGGATAATGGTGCTGCCCATGGTGGCACAGTCTATGGTGGCGTTGGCGCCAATGCTCACCCAGTCTTCAAGCACCACATTTCCCAGCTGCGGAATGGCTTTATAGCTGCCATCCGGCTGGGGTGCAAAACCAAAGCCATCGCTGCCAACCACGGCACCTGCATGTATGGTGCAGTTATTGCCAATAATTGTATTTGGGTATACTTTGGCACCGGCCAGTATAATGGTGTTATCGCCTACTACTGTACCGTCGCCCAGGTAGGCATTGGGGTATATTTTAACGTTGGTGCCAATTTTGCAGTTGGCACCAATGTAGGAGAAGGCACCCCGGTATATTTTATTGCCATGCTGCGCGCTGCCGTGCATGAAAGAAGGATCTTCAACGCCCTCTTTCTGGAAGTTGATGATCTTGTTATACTCCTCCAGGAGCAGGGTAAAACTGCTGTAGGGATCGTCTACCCGTATCAGCGTTGCTTTTACTTCCTTTTTGAGCTCCAGCTCCCTGCTAATGATCACGGCTGTTGCGTCAGTCGTATAGAGGTAGGGTTCGTATTTCAGATTCGCCAGAAAAGAGATGTTACCCTCTTTGGCTTCCTCAATTTTGCCCAGGGTATATACCTCCTTGTCACCGTTTCCTTCTACTGTGCCCCCTAGTAATTGAGCGATTTGTGCTACCGTAAATTTCATCAGATAAACAAAGCTTTTTCCATCCCGATTTGCTTTGGCCAGCAAATGTAATACTTCTTTACAATTTTGCTCATGGCTTTAATGTTTGGCAGATCTGAGGCCTGGGCCACATCTACCACCCTGCCTTTCTTGGTAAGAATATTGATATGCTGCCCTCCAGCCACATAGGCGGCATTACTCATGGATCCGCAGGCCAGAAAATATTTTAATTCATTCTGGCAGATATTGTAATTTTCGCTGATCCTTACCTTTAAATCTTCGATCGCCTCTTTGTTGAACTTCTGGTTGGATAGAATAACCCTGAAGAGCCTTCTTTCCAGTATCATGGCACTCAGAGAAGCCAGGATCCGGTCGGGGTGGTTAGCCCAGACCTTCACTGCTGCCCATATGTCGTAGTCATCTAACGACGCAAATGCCTTAAGTATTTCCGGGTTAGCGGCAATATCCTCTAAATGAACATCCTGCTCCAGGAAAACCTGCAGGGCTGGTGTAGCGAAAAGGCTAACCCCCTGGCTGTTGAGATATTTTGCCCGCTTAATAAGCATGATGAGCATTTTTTCTGAACTAACCGTGGCTTTGTGCAGGTACACCTGCCAGTACATAAGCCGGCGGGCGCTAAGGAAGTTTTCGATACTATATATACCTTTCTCTTCCACCACAATCTGGTCGTTTACCACATCCAGCATTTTGATGATACGATCTGCACCGATGGTGCCTTCCGATACGCCAGTAAACATACTGTCGCGCTGCAGGTAATCGAGGCGGTCTATGTCCAGCTGACTGCTTACCAGCTGATGGAAAAATCGCCTTTCGTACTGGCCGGTAAACATTTTTATGGCCAGCTCCAGCTCTCCGTTAAACAGCTTGTTGAAATAATGCATCAGCAGCAGCGAAAGGTGCTCGTGGCGTATACCTTTCAGGAGCGAGAACTCCAGGGCATGGCTAAAGGGTCCATGGCCTACATCGTGCAGCAGTATGGCAACCTGGCAGGCTACATACTCCTCCGGTGAAATTTCATGTCCTTTGCTCCGCAGGTTATCCAGGGTAATGCTCATGAGGTGCATGGCACCTATGGCATGGTGAAAGCGCGTGTGTAAAGCACCCGGATAGACCATATCCGTTAAGCCCAACTGCTTAATGCGCCTAAGGCGCTGAAAGAAAGGATGTTCGATCAGATCAAAGATCAATTCACTGCTTATGGTCACAAATCCATAAACAGGGTCATTAAATATTTTTTTCTTATTCAAGCCGCTTTGTGTAACTTGTAGAACGATCCCGCCTAAAATGCTTTACAAGACCAGGATCTTTAAACAATCTGCCTCTGTTAGGCTGTTTTTGTACTAAGCCAAGGCAAGTAACAATTTTTTATGCAAAGATACAGTATTCTTTGGGCAGACGATGAAATAGACCTGCTCAAACCTCATATACTTTTTTTAGAACAAAAAGGCTATGATGTAACGCCCGTAAACAGCGGCGCCGATGCCATAGACAAAGTAGCGGAAAATAACTACGATGTAATTTTTCTGGATGAGAACATGCCTGGCATGACTGGTCTGGAAACACTGGCCTATATAAAATCTCAGAAACCAGCCCTGCCGGTGGTGATGATCACCAAAAGTGAGGAGGAGCACATTATGGAAGATGCCATAGGCTCCAAAATTGCTGATTACCTGATCAAGCCGCTGAATCCGAATCAGATCTTACTATCTGTAAAGAAAATTCTGGACAACAAGCGCCTGGTTTCAGAAAAAACTAACCTGAACTACCAGCAGGAGTTTCGCAACATCAGTATGCAGGTAGGAGATGCCAACAGCTGGGAAGAGTGGGTGGATATTTACCGCAAGCTAGTCTACTGGGAGCTGGAAATTGGCAGTGCCGAAGCTGGCGGCATGGGAGAGGTATTTGGCATGCAAAAAGATGAGGCCAACCTGGCTTTTTCAAAATTTATTGCAAATAATTACGAAGACTGGCTAAATGAACCCAAGGGTGATAAGCCACTTCTCTCGCACCAGCTGATGAAAAAAGCAGTTTTGCCGCTGCTGAAAGAGAACAAGCCTGTTTTCTTTATTGTAATTGATAACCTGCGTTACGACCAGTGGAAGAGCATGGCCCCTCTGGTGTCGGAGTACTTCAATATTGAGTCTGAAGATATCTATTTCTCTATACTACCCACCACCACTGGTTTTGCGCGTAATGCCATTTTCAGTGGGCTGCTGCCATCGCAAATGGCCAAGCAGCACCCCGACCTGTGGGTGGGAGATGATGACGACGAAAGCAAAAACCAGTACGAAGATAAATTTCTGGAGCGCCAGCTGAAAAAAAACGGGCTTGCCAATACCAAGTTCAGCTACAACAAAATCATTCATAACAGCCAGGGCAAGAGCGTTAACGATAACCTGAACAACCTGCTCCGTAATGATTTGAATGTGGTGGTGTATAATTTTGTAGACATGCTTAGCCACGCCCGCACCGAGGTGGAGATGCTCAAGGAGCTTGCATCTGACGAGGCGGCTTACCGTAGCCTTTCCTACTCCTGGTTTTTACACTCGCCCCTGTTTGATATGCTCAAGAGGCTTAGTGAAAAAGACTGCCGGGTGGTTATTACTACCGACCATGGTACCATACGGGTGCGCAAGCCCTTCAAAATTATAGGCGACCGCAACGTAAACACAAACCTTCGGTACAAGCAGGGCAAGAACCTGAACTGGGACGGGAACCACCTTTTAGAGGCTCGCCAGCCCGAAAGAATGGGCCTGCCAAGGATTAATGTATCCACAGCCTATGTTTTTGCCATGGAAGATTATTTCTTTGCATACCCAAATAATTATAACTACTACGTCAACTACTACAGGGATACTTTTCAGCATGGCGGTATCTCTATGGAAGAAATGATGGTTCCGCTTGTGAGCTTGCGTGGCAAAGGAAGTTGATATGAAACAAAGTGTCTGGCAGGGTGTAACACAGCGTCAGCTGCCCGGAGTGGCGGCTGAGGTGTTAAGCCTGCTGAATGGTGCACCCACCGTATGGCGATTTGATGGACAGATGGGTGCAGGTAAAACAACTTTAATTAAGCATCTTTGCAGTGCTTTAGGGGTGCGGGATATTGTACAAAGTCCTACTTTCAGTTTGGTAAATGAATACCAGACACTAGCGGGAGATACAATTTACCACTTCGACTTTTACCGGATCAACAGCCCGGAAGAGGCACAGCAGATAGGTGTAACGGAGTATTTGGATAGTGGTGATATATGTTTAATCGAATGGCCGGAACTGGTACAGCCACTGCTTCCGGAAGAGTATGTGCAGTTTGTGCTCAAGCCACAGCCTGATAATAGCAGAACGATAGAGGTAAAGATTCATGGAACAACCTATTAATCCATCATCCGGCATGGAGGCGCTTTCGCGCCAGACATCTCTGGTGCCGCAGGAAAAGATGCTGGAAATGAAGCAGGGTAAAAAACGACTGCTGCTGGGCATCCCAAAAGAACGGGCAATGCAGGAGAACCGGGTAGCCCTTACGCCTGAGGCCGTAGCACTTCTGGTTAACAACGGACATGAGGTCTGGGTTGAAAAAGGCGCTGGCGATACGGCAAAATATTCCGACCAGGAGTATGGCAACGCAGGCGCACAGATCAAGTACACCTCTAAGGAAGTGTTTGAAGCGGATGTGGTGCTAAAGGTGGAGCCGCCTACCGAAGAAGAGGTAAGTTTCATGAAGCCTGGCAAGACTGTTATTTCGGCGCTGCAACTCGGAAATCAGAAGGAGGAGTACATACACCGGCTTAATAAAAAAAGAATTACCGCTGTTGCTTTTGAGTTTCTGGAAGACAAGGTGGGTGGTATGCCGGTGGTGCGTGCCATGAGTGAAATAGCAGGCAGCGCTGTGTTACTAATTGCTGCCGAGCAATTAAGCAGCACCTCTAATGGTAAAGGCATCATCCTGGGCGGTATTACAGGCGTGCCTCCTACCAGGGTACTGATATTAGGGGCAGGTACGGTAGGGGAGTATGCCGCGCGTACCGCCCTGGGTATGGGTGCAGAGGTGCAGGTGTTTGATATGCACCTTTATAAGCTTCGCCGCATCAGGCAATCGCTGGGCCACCACTTGTACACCTCAACACTCGATCCGGTTACGCTTGCAAATAGCCTGCGTTCTGCAGATGTGGTGATTGGCGCAATACGTGCAGAAAAAGGCAGAAACAAAACAGTTGTAACAGAGCAGATGGTGATGAACATGCGGCCCGGCAGCATTATTATTGATGTAAGCATTGACCAGGGCGGTTGCGTGGAAACCTCTGAAATAACCACACATGGTAAGCCTACCTTTTTAAAGCACGATATTATTCACTACTGCGTGCCTAACATACCCTCCAGGGTAGCGCGTACGGCAACGCAGGCATTTAGCAATATCTTCAGCCCAATTTTACTGCAGGCTGCCGATATGGGCGGAATCGATGAGATGATCTTCTCCTACAAGTGGTTTATGAACGGGGTGTACACTTATAAAGGTTTCCTAAGCAATCAGCATGTAGCGCGTAAGTTCGGGCTTAAGCACAAAGACCTGAACCTGCTCATGGCTGCCAGAAATTAGTTTTGAGATGTGTTTTGGTCTATGCTTGCGCACAATGTGAGTGAATAATATTCTATCAACAGAAGGCCTAATGCTGGTTTTGAGTTACAGCAAACTGCCCTTTGTAATCAATAAGCTTCTGGAGTTAAGAAGGAAATTGTTTTTCGCTAAAAACTGAAGTGGTCTCTAAACTCCAGCAGTTCTTCAGTGAGTGGTTTTATGGCATCTATCTTTATGTAGTTGAATAAGGCAGAATCAGGATTAACGCGTAACTGCGATAGCTGCAGGTGCTGGTTGGTGAAGATGAATTCCAGCTCGGGATATAATTCTTTAATAGCATCCACAAGGTCCAGGACCTGCAAATTACGGTCAACAACAGCATAGGTGCCGGAGGGTACCACCGCTTTGCGGAGCTTTCCTAAAAGAGGAGCCAGGCGGTCTATGTGCAGAAAAGCCCTGAACTGAGAACCGTTTCCATCTATTTTCAGGCGGCCTTTGTAATGGGCATCAAACATGAACCTGTTGATCACTGCATCAAAGCGCATATTTCTGTTGTAGCCATATACATTTCCCAGCCTTAATATATAGGTATCAATTTTTTGCTGAAGGCGTTGTACATGCTCTTCGCCACGCAGCTTGCTGATGCCATAAAGGGTAGCGGGATTGGGAATGGTTTGCTCCTCTATTTCATCTGCCGAACTACCGTACACCGAGGTACTGCTTGTATAAATAAAGCGCTTAACCTTGCTCTCCTCAATTGCATAAACCAGCTCTGCAGTACCCCAATGGTTTACTTGCTCATGCATATGCCCGTCTGTATTGGCAAATGGTGTGGTAACCTTTGCGGCAAGATGATAGACAGCATCCACACCATCCAGGCTTTTGCGGAGCTTGCGCGAGTCCAGCAGCTCACCATGTACAAAGCTTACCTTTTCGGCACCTCTGATGCGTGGTCCGCAAAATATGTTAAAGCTGCCACGGCTCAAGTTATCATACACGATGATCTTCTCTACATCGGCCTGCTGTGCCAGGTGCTTCATGAGAGAGTTGCCAATGTAGCCGGCACCGCCGGTTATAAAAATATTCATGGCTTAAGCGAGAGATGCTATTCAGTGATAAGGAATGAACGTTAGTTTCTATTTGTCATTAACGGCTTACAAGGTCTGTGTGCAGCCCGCATTCTGTTTTCTTCAGGCCATACCAGCGTGCTTCTCTTTCCTGCATGCCGGGGTCTGGTTTTCTGGTGCAGGGCTCGCAGCCAATGCTAACGTAGCCTTTTGCATCCAGCGAATGCCGGGGCAGGTTGTGTTGCTTAATATACCGCCAGATTTGTTGTTTACTCCATTCCAGCATTGGGTGGAACCGCAGGGCGCCATGGGGGGCAGGCTGCTCTACCAGCATGGCACTCCTTGTTTTGCTTTGGTCTGCCCTAATGCCATTAATCCATACATCATGCGAACGCAGCACAATATCCAGGGGCTGAGTCTTATTTAGAAAGCAGCAATAATCCGGGTCAGAAGTAAACAGCAGGCGGCCCTCTGTATCGCGCTGCATCGATTTTGGGGTTTCGCTTTTCAGGTCTATGAGGGGCAGCTTAAACTCCTTGCACACCTGCTCTGCAAAAGCAATGGTTTCGGGAAAATGGTAACCGGTATTGATCAGATACACAGGGATGGTACTGTCTATCTGGCTGATTACGTGCAGTAGTACAAGGCTGTGTGTCTGAAAAGAAGAGGTAGTAAAAAGCTTTTTGCCTTCTGCTTTATACTGTTCTATTTTTTCTTTAATTTGGTTAATTTCCACGAGAGAAATAGATTGTAAACGCAATTTACAATACTAATGCTAAATCAGCTTATGTCAGCCATACCAGCATTATAGAAATCAACAAACAGCTTTATAACTCATGAAAGTAGCTTTGGGAGAAACTGTAGAGGAGCAAAGAGTAGCCACTTTTCAAATTGTGCCCTGTATCAACTGTGGTGTTCCGGTAGAGGGGAAATATTGTTCATCCTGCGGGCAGCGCAAAGCTGTAAGTAAAATCACCTGGAGAAGCCTGGGGCAGGAGTTTACTGCCAAGTGGCTGGGATTCGATAATCAGTTAGGCCGCACTTTCCTGGACCTCACAATAAAGCCGGGCAAGGTGATACACGCCTACCTTGGCGGCAACAGGGTAACTTATCTTGGGCCATTAGGATATTATTTTATAGTATCTGCGCTGGTGTTATTGGGTATGTCTTTGTTGGAGGTGAGCATAGAAGATTTCATGAAAACCTCCAGCAGCGATTTTAGTACAACTGCAGAACAGCCAAGTGGAAGAGTGGCAGCAGTGCAGCAGCAGGTTTTCCATTACATGAGCAGCCTCTTTCGTTTCATGGTCATCTTGTTTGTTCCATTTTTTGCCTATGCTGCCTCATTATTTTTCCGCAGGAAAGGGTTCAGTTTTCTGGAGCATGCCGTTATGCTCATGTATTCTTCCGCCCATTTATTTTTTATCTCTTTGTTTCAGGCAATAATTTTTAAGATCATGGGAGAAACTTATACCAGTTTTTCTGCTGGCTTAAGCCTGTTGTATTATGGATGCTTCTATAGTAGTGCCATGGGGGCTAAATTTTCCTTTAAGAATTTCTTTAAAGGCATAGGAGTGGTTGCTGTAGGTTACGCCATGTTTATTTTTCTGATGATGTTTGTATTGCTGGTTGCACTACTGATTTTCGGGTAATTCTTAGCATCTATCTATGGGCGGTGTACAGTATTAATACCCGAGTATACTTTATATAGTATATAAGATTATATAGTATATAAGATACATGGGATTGGGAGAGGCCTGATGCCCCGATATTGCTCCTTCATCCATTTACTTTCAAACAACTCCAGGAACCCTTTTATAATTTTTTGTGCATGGATCACATCCATGGCTGGATTGTTTGCTTCAGATACTGAAGAAATATGCTGGTTCTGCTATAACCGCATATGCATTTGTTAAGATTTTAGTTTTTTCTTACAGCACTTAACAGAAGGCTGCATTAGACAGAAGGTTACTTTTGCTGCAGGTAATTTAAAGTGCTACAAAGACGTTTTTTTTAACGGTGTTCCTACTAGTTGATCGCTATCAGAGGTAATTGCTTATGAAAGTACAACTGGCTGCAATTGGCTTGAGGTAATGTTTAGCGGCTTTTTTCAAAAAACTTAAGCGTTAGTAAAACATTTATAATAGAAAATCGTTGGAGATTGTTTTTATCTTTGGTAATATTAACTGTTATCTTACTCTCGTAATATTATCAAGTTCACCTTATGAAAAACCTTTACAAACCAAAGAGTTTGCTGGCTTGTGCTGGCCTGATGTTAGTCCTGGTAGGCTGTTCTGACCCTATGGAGGAAATGCAGGTACAGGCAAGTTCTCAACTAGTTGATTCTTCTGCTGGGAAGCACAAGCCAATTGGTGGCCAGGACGATGAAATTGGCACCATGGGCAAGCACAAGCCCATAGGCGGTCAGGACGATGAAATTGGCACCATGGGTAAACACAAGCCAATTGGTGGCCAGGATGATGAGATTGGAACAATGGGCAAACACAAGCCAATTGGTGGGCAAGATGATGAGATTGGCACTATGGGCAAACACAAGCCAATCGGCGGGCAAGATGATGAGATTGGTACTATGGGCAAACACAAGCCAATCGGCGGTCAGGACGATGAGATTGGTACTATGATTCAGCCAGTACAGACCACTACAACTATATCTACATCTACCGCAGCTACTAAGTAGTTGCTGATCAGTCAGCATCCTGTAAGCTACCCAAGATGATCAAACGCTCTGGATTGCTTTAGTGATATTGAGCCAAAGCGAGTTGTTCAACAAGGGTATCGGGTCAAGCTGGTCAAACAAAATCTATTGAGTTTTATTCTACTGATGTATCCTTCATGTCTTTTACTGCTACATGATACATGCAGGATAAGAGAAGAATAAGACAAACAAGAAAGGCGCTGGTTATCAGCGCCTTTCTTTATTTCTGCTTTTGAGGTCAATGCGATAAAAGCACTTTCCAGGCTTCCTCCACAAGACCCCGCTGCAGGTATTTTTGAGCAAGCAGGTGCTGTTGTTGCTTACGTTCCCAATCACTTAGGCCAGCCCATTGCGCTGCCAGACCTTCCTGTTCAGAGAATTCTTTAACGGCCACCCCATCTGGCAGCTTTTCTATATTGCCAAGTTTACCTAAATCGTTACCTGTTAAAATGTTGCTGTTCCTGATAGATTCCGGGAGCTGGTCAATACCAATGCCCAGGTGCCGCAGGGGCTTGGCAATTTCAAAAACGGCAGAGCCGCTTGCACGACAGTAGTAATCTGAACCCATGCGGGCCACTGCATCCAGTTTGTGCGGATCGATTCTGCCCTGTTCGTTCAGTACCTGTTCGTGCATGTGCATGAGTAGCACCTCACAAATAACCAGGTTTCCGGCTCCGCCTTCCTCACCTAATGGAATAACCTGTTTTACTATGCATTCAAAAGCAGCAGGTGCCTCTGCAACGCGTGGTGGTTTAACTCTCTCACTATCAAGAGGTGTTAAACCGCTTTTCAAAAATTCATTGATGCCCCTGTCATACTCCGTACTAGCCAGCGACATTTGCTCTGCTATGTTGTAGTTTACAATGTTAATCACCACTTCAGGCACCTCCAGCACATTATCCAGGGTGTGCTTTGTGGTATTATCCCGTACCCGTCGCGAGGGCGAAAAAATAAGAGTTGGTGGATTAGACCCAAAGCAGTTAAAAAAGCTGAAAGGGCTAAGGTTAACATTCCCTTCTTTGTCTACCGTGCTGGCAAATGCAATGGGCCGGGGCACTACAGCACTTAACATGTGCCCGTGAAATGCTGCCGTACTTACAGCTTTAGGATCAACAGATATAGATTTCAGATTCATAAGGGCCTCCTGTTTTAAACCTTATATGGCTTATTTAAGCCACATCCACAGGAAAGGGGTTCTGCTGGTAATAGTTTTAACCAAATCCTGGTAGGTGTAAAGGGTTTTATGCTGGTTGTTAAACTGATTAACAAAGCTTTCAATCTCTTCGGCCTTGTTCCTGAACAGGTAAGTTGTTTCCAGTTGCTGATCAGTGGTAAGCTGCTCCAGCTGGCCGTACAGTATGCTATCTTCCTTTATCAGCATCGACAATCGAAAATATTTAGGGTTGATCTCTGCTTTTTCAGCTCCTTCCTTTTTTTCGGTGTGGGGAAGACTGAAATCCAGCAACATGCGATAGGTGCCATCACTTATTTCACGTTTGTGTGGCGTTAAAGCTTTAAGGTCTTTATTTTTCTGCTGAATTTCATTGATGCAACTAAGCGTGTTGCAGTTGGTGATGGCACTAACCGTAAGCTGGTAATGCTGTCCCATTGCCACCAGCCCCGTCATACTTAACATAACAGTGCACAAGAGTACTTTCATTAAATCAGGGAGTTGCATTTTTTGTCAACAGTAAAGAGTAGAAAAAGAAGTTAATGCCATCAATAATTGGCTAAAGGCTTACATGGTAACCGGGGGCAGTATCTCTGTTACTACTTCACCGAAGCCAATCCGTACACCGCCTTTTTCAGCCCTGGCACGCATGCGCACAATATCGCCATCTTCTATAAAGGTACGGGTGCTGCCATCTGGCATTTCTATAGGTTTGGTGCCTTTCCAGGCAAGCTCCAGCATAGATCCCCAGCTTTCCTTTTCCGGGCCGCTGATGGTTCCACTGGCATACATATCGCCTACGCAGATGTTGCAGCCATTAATAGTATGATGAGCCAGCTGCTGTACCATGTTCCAGTACAGGTATTTATAATTGCTCTGGCTAACCACTTTCTCATCCATGCCTGTAGAGCTTATTGAAACTTCCAGCTGTATATCGTAGTGGTGCCTGCCCTTGTACTTTAGGTAATCGAGAGGCTCTGGGTCCTGCTTGGGGCCCTCTGTTCTAAAGGGTTCCAGGGCATCGAGTGTTACCACCCATGGGCTTACGCTGCTCCCGAAGTTTTTAGCCAGGAAAGGCCCCAGGGGCACATATTCCCAGGTCTGCAGGTCGCGGGCGCTCCAGTCGTTGAAAAGCACCAGGCCAATAATATTGTTTTCGGCTTCAGAGGTAGAAATACGCTCGCCTAGTAAAGTATTTCTGCAGGTGATAAAAGCCATCTCTAGCTCAAAGTCAACCCTTTGGCTTGGGCCAAAACTGGGCTTGTCGGCATCGGGCGCTTTGGTTTGGCCCATGGGGCGGTGCAGGGGGGTGCCACTAACCACGATAGAAGAAGCACGGCCATGGTAGCCTACCGGCAGGTGTTTCCAGTTTGGCAGCAGGGCATTATCGGGGTCACGAAACATGCTGCCAACATTTCGGGCATGGTCTTCGGAGCTGTAAAAGTCTGTATAGTTTGCCACAGTAACAGGCATCAGCATTTCTGCAACATCAATGGGCACAAAGCATTTTTTGCTGATGTATTTGATGGTTCTATTTTCGGCAGCCTCATTCAGCATTTTGCTCACCTCCTTACGCACCTTGCTCACTTTTTTGCGGCCCAGGGCAAAGAACTCATTGAGCGAGGCTTGTTTGAATATTTTATCCGGAAGGTTCAGTTCATCCAGGAAACCGCCTTTCTGCAGCTGATGGAGGTCCAGTACATATTCGCCAATGGCTACTCCTGCGCGGGGGCTCTTTTTCCCGGCATTAAAAATGCCAAAGGGAAGATTCTGGATCGGGAAGTCGGAGTCGGCAGGAACTTTCACCCAGCTTTTCAGGTGTGCATCATTTGGGTTGTACATAAAAAGTGGTTTCTGGTAGAAGAAAATCAAATTTAATTATAAAACATAAAATACCTACCTCCAAATGGCAGACGCTAAAAGCACTGGCGATAGCGCAGCAGGTTAGGCTTTTTTGATTAATTTTGCACTTTATATAACAGCAGGCCGGCAGAAGGTTATCGAAGTATTCTTTTTATACAGAAATAACCCTGAAAAACCGGGACTGTCTTGTTTTAAAATGATGAAACTACCCTGCGTGCTCACACAAAGGGAGTTCGTACAAATTTTTATCAGGAAATAAACCTAATCAACAGCATGTCCATCAGTGCCAAATACAACCCTGCCGAGGTAGAAGATAAATGGTATGCCTACTGGCTCAAGCATAAATTTTTTCATTCGGAGCCCGATGAGCGGGAGCCCTATACCATTGTAATTCCGCCTCCGAACGTTACAGGGGTGCTGCACATGGGCCATATGATGAACAACACGATTCAGGATGTGCTCACGCGCAAGGCCCGGATGGAAGGTAAAAATGCCTGTTGGGTGCCCGGAACAGACCATGCTTCTATCGCTACCGAAGCCAAAGTGGTGGCGCTGCTGAAGGAAAGAGGCATAGAAAAGAGCAGCCTTAGCCGCGAAGAATTTCTAAATCATGCCCTGGAGTGGAAGGAAAAGTATGGTGGCATCATCCTGGAGCAGCTGAAAAAACTGGGCGCTTCCTGCGACTGGGACCGCACCCGCTTCACCATGGAGCCTAAAATGAGTGCGCAGGTGATCAAGGTTTTTGTAGACCTTTATCAGAAGGGCTACATATACCGGGGCATCCGCATGGTTAACTGGGATCCGCAGGGAAAAACTGCTCTATCGGATGATGAGGTTATTCACAAAGAAACACCGGGCAAGCTGTACCACATTCGCTATCATGTGGAGGGTACGGAGGAGTGGATTACCATTGCTACCGTACGCCCGGAAACCATTTTAGGTGATACCGCCATATGCGTACATCCCGAAGATGAACGCTATAAGCACCTGCACGGCAAAAAGGCGCTCATACCGCTAATCAACAGGCCAATTCCTATCATTACCGATACCTATGTTGACAGGGAGTTTGGAACCGGTGCCCTTAAAGTTACGCCTGCCCACGACCCTAACGACTATGAGCTGGGCCTGAAGCATAACCTGGAGGTGCTGGATATTCTGAACGACGATGGCACCCTTAACCAGAAAGCGCAGCTCTTTGTGGGCCAGGACCGCTTTGTGGTGCGTAAAAAGATTGCCATAGAGCTGGAGGATAAGGAACACCTGGTTAAAACAGAAGACTATAAGAGCAATGTAGGCCATAGCGAGCGTACCAACGCTGTTATTGAGCCTAAGATATCGTTGCAGTGGTTCCTGAAAATGGATACCATTACCATTCCTGCCCTGGAGAATGTACTGAACGATGAGGTGCAACTGCACCCAGCCAAGTTCAAGAATATGTACCGCAGCTGGATGGAGAATGTGCGCGACTGGTGTATCAGCCGCCAGCTGTGGTGGGGTCAGCAGATACCAGCTTACTATATTAATGGTAGCAGGGATTTTGTGGTTGCAGAATCGGCAGAGGAAGCTCTTGCGCTGGCTCGTCAGAAAACCGGTGATGCCAGCCTACAAATGGATGCACTAGAGCAGGACCCCGATGTGCTTGATACCTGGTTTAGCTCATGGCTGTGGCCAATATCTGTTTTCGATGGCATCTTAGATCCTGAAAGCAAAGACCTGAAGTATTATTATCCGACTAATGACCTGGTAACGGCTCCCGAAATACTCTTTTTCTGGGTAGCCCGCATGATTATTGCCGGTTATGAGTACGAGGGAGAGAAGCCTTTTAAAAATGTATACCTAACCGGTATTGTGCGCGACAAGCTGGGCCGGAAAATGAGCAAATCGCTTGGCAACAGCCCCGACCCGCTGGAGCTGATGGTGAAGTATGGTGCCGATGGTGTGCGTACAGGTATGCTCTTCAGCTCACCGGCCGGTAACGACCTGTTGTTCGATGAAAAGCTGTGTGAGCAGGGCCGTAATTTTAACAACAAGATCTGGAATGCTTTCCGCCTCATTAAAGGCTGGGAGGTAGACAACAGTAAGGACGGCAGTGCCAACCAGGTTGCCATTGAGTGGTTCCGTAACCGCTTTGCCCAAACCCTGCAGGAGCTGGAGGATAATTTTAAAAGCTTTCGCATCAGTGACTCCCTGCATACTGTTTACAAGCTGGCCTGGGATGATTTCTGCAGCTGGTACCTAGAGATGGTGAAACCACCTTTTGGCGAAGCCATTGATGGTGCTACTTACGAAGCAACAGTTGGTTTTATGGAAGAAGTGCTGAAGGTACTGCACCCCTTTATGCCTTTCATTACCGAAGAAATATGGCACCAATTACGCGACCGGCAGGAGGGAGAGAGCCTTTGCGTTACCCGCTGGCCAAAAAAAGAGAGCTTTGAGAAGCAGCTGTTAGATGAAGCGGCCGTAGCCTTCGATGCTGTGCAGAATGTGCGCAACCTGCGTAACAGCAAAGGCATGTCGCCCAAGGAAGAGCTGAAGCTGGTGGTGCGTACCGAGCGGCAGCAGCTCTATAAAGACTGGGAAGGTGTGCTGCGCAAGCTGGCAAACCTTAGCGATCTGCAGTTTGATGATAAGCCGGAGGGAGCCGTGAGTATGGTGGTAGGTGCAGATGAGCTGTCGGTACCGCTGGAGGGCAGCATAGATGTTGCTGCAGAACGTGAAAATGTAATGAAGGAGCTGGAGTATACCCGCGGCTTCCTGGCTTCTGTAGACAAAAAGCTAAGCAACGAGCGCTTCGTGAGCAATGCCAAGCCAGAGGTTGTGGAGAGCGAACGTAAAAAGAAAGCCGATGCTGAGGCTAAGATCAAGGCGCTGGAAGAGAGTCTGGCTGCAATGAAACGGTAAATGAAAGATAGCCAACCCTTTACAAAGTGTTGGCTATCTTTTTTAACTACGATCATTTTTTGGCAGTCCTGAATTCTATTATTTCCATTTGATATTTTTGTTCAATTCATTACTTTGAATATACATTGAACCACTTCCAGTAAGGGTAATAGGTATGTCGGCAGTAATCCCTTTACCTGAACAGCTAAGTTTTATAAATTGACCTGAGTCTGACTGTTCAAAATTCCAGTTCTCATTTCTCGCAGAATTCAATGTGTAGCTTGTAACTGGAGTTGCACCATAATCTCCATTATCTAAATGTATTTCAATGGTGATATTGTAGTAAAAATCATCTGGTAGGTTCATCGTAAAACTATACTGATCAGCTGGTACTATGCTGCCATCAGGTAAGCTTAATAAATTTATCCCATTACTACCGCTTTCAGGATAGCTGAAAACGTTTTGCTGATTGAAAACAAATGACTTAGTTATAGTAGGTGAAGGCGCGTTATTTTCATAAATCTCAATTTGAAAATTACCACTTGAAACGAAGTACAATCTAAATTCAACAGGTTCACCCGTTCTTGTAGCATTAAATATCACTGAAGAATTTTGAAAATCATTGGAGAATTCACCACCTATGGCTGAAGTAGAAACATGATATACATCTCCAATCTTCTTTTTGATAACGATTTTCAAACTACTATTCTCTGGTACAACAGCTGATACGCTATAATCCTTTCGAGAATTAAGAATACTATTGTCTTCAAGACTTAGAATATTCTGTCCATAAGTTCCAGTTTCTGGATATATGAATGTAAGTTCATATTTGAAATCAGTATACTCGATAAACTGATTAATGTATTTTTCGAAATCAGGAATCGTAGCAGTTTCACCCAAGTCAGTATAACGTTGCTGAATATTCTGCCTTACCTTTCCAAGGTCTAAATATTTAACTTCATTGATTAGCTGAGTGCCAAATTTTGGATCATCGAGTGAGCCATCTTCTTTAATATCCCTGCTAATATTTGCAAGTAGTTCAGATAGTTCTGCAACTGATCGTTTTCCTTGTAAAATAACTGAAGCAGCAAGCAATATAGCATTATCCTCACCGGGTTGCGAAAGGTTGAGTACTTCAGAATTTTGTATATCTTCTTTTTGTATACTGAAAATATTCAAAACATCTCTTTGAGCTCGCCTTTTCGCTGCTGCAAAGTTATTGCCTTGGCCTATAAGATACTCAATTCTTGCTTTTTCAAGGTATGACAATACATTGACATTTATTGAGCTTTTATCAGAGATGTCTGTTAGGGCGTAAAGTGTTAATGGTGCAACAGAAGTACTGCCTGATACTTCATTATAATAGAAGCCATCTGCTTTAAGTTCTACATATTTTGAATTGAGCCTAATGTTGTTGAGCTGAAAACTGCCTTTGTTATCAACAATTTGCGTGTTAAAGTTTTGGCCTGTGGGTATTAGTTTATTGTTGAGTTCTGAGATGGTAATTGAGGTGCCATTGATGTATGGGCCTTTTTGTACAAAGCCCTCTATTCTATCTTTAATGATAATGTCCTGGTCTACTTTCTCACAGGAAATTATCAGACTTGCCAACAAAACGGCATATACAGTGGGTAGAAACTTCATTTTCATGCTAATTTTTTATAGCAGCAAAAATGAGTAACAATTAATAACCGTACTGGGCTATTTCAACCAATAAAGTACATATGCAAATCGAGATGGTAGCATGCAGTTTTTTAGTTCATGTGTGCTCAAACTAAAATCCCAGTTCTGAATGCAGAAACTGATTTATTTTATGCATCATTTATAAGTATAGTATGCTGCTACTCATTTTACGATATCATTGTCGTATGAGCAAAATCTTATTTCTTAGCTCTACATGTGATCTAAGAAACTGCAAAAACTGCTCGCGCTTACCACTTTTATGCAGCGCTCTTAATGGAAACTTAAGCCTTTTGCTGCCATATAAAACCCACAGTACTTCCCCTCGCTGCAGTGCGGAGTAAATTGTGAAAAAACCCATCATCAGAGGTAGCAGTATCATTAAAATATGTTCCGTGTAGATGATGTGTACATCAGGGTCTATGTAGTTCAGGTAAAGTGAGAGCGCCGCCGAAAAGGCAAACACAACCAAAATTAGCCCGAAAAGCAGGAGTACCAGCCAGTTGTTCATCACCCAGCCCTGCATAATCTCAATACTTTGAATCTCTTTATAGGGAATGGTTTTAAAGTTAAACCGGTTGCGCAGCAGGTGTAATCCTTCGTTAGAAAAACCAGCTTTTTCGGTTTGGAAGTTGTATTTGCTCATAATGCAGGAGTGAGTAGAACAATATATCAATTTTGTAGCAGCCTCACAAGCCTGCTGGTAACCTCTTCTTCATCTGTTCAATTCAGCACTAAATATGTTCCAGAAAACCAAACTGCCAAAGGGGTTTAGCGGTATAAATAGTAGACTTAAGTGAATAGAATAAAATGGGAATAGGAGATTTTGTAAATAAAATCAAGACCGAGGTTAAGGTGATCAAGGGCGATGAGACCAAAGATAAACTTTTCTCAAGCACCAACCACTTCGCCAGCGAGGATAGAGCTGTAAAGGAGTTTTTACGGTCAAAAGAAAAGTTGTTTCATGTAAACGGCTGGTCTAAGCTGCCGGGTATATCCTCTGGTTTTAGGGTTTATGATGCACATGGTGCAGTAAAAGCAACGGGTATACCGCAGGTTGGAGATTTTATCTTTATTGATTTACCAGGACCAACCCCCGAAACCTGGGTAGAAGTGATTGATATAAAAGAAGAAACAGACTTTGCTGAATTTACGGTGAGCCCCAGCCATGATCCGCGTGATGAAGGTAAAGAGGCGCGGGAGGTAGAACACTTTTTTGCTGACAGGGCTACCAGTACCTTTCGGGTGGAGCGAAAAGATAACACCATTTCTGCCTTCGAAATAGGCATGGAAGAGGGGGTAAACAACCGTGGAAAAAAAGCCGGGGGAAAAGAAATCATCAATACCGTTATAGCGGTTGGTGGCTGGATCCTTTTCCAGGAAATACAATGGCGTAAGCTAACCGAATACCTGGTGCATAAAATTGAGCAGGAGGAATAAAGCCTTTAATATAAACCAGATCTTTTACAATCCATTTTCGTACTACCACAGCAAGCCAAGTCCACCATAAGGGCGGCTGTATCATTAATTTTTTTAAACTTACTATGAATATACTTGCCAATCAAAGCAAGGCGGCCAATACAATTGCAGGGGCGCTTGCGGGCACTACTGCCATGACGGCTTTCAGCTATGCTTTATCCAAAGCCACAAAAGAGCAGTTCAGAGAGCCTGAATTATTAAGCTTCCTGGTGCATGAACAACCCTTGGTGAAGCTTACCAGAAGCTATAAATGGGCTGATAAAACATCGGGTTATATACTCCATTACCTGGCTGGTGTTGGCTACGCTGCTGGTTATGAGTACCTCTGGAAGCCTGCTGTAAAGCTGCCAACCCTTATCAAAGGGGCAGCGTATGGAGTGCTGGCTGGTCTATCCGGGGTGGCTGTATGGGAAGCTACCATCAGCCTGAGAGAAAAACCGCCCAGGTTGGATAAAGGAAAATATTATACCCACCTGGTTTTGGCGCATGTTGTTTTTGGCGCAACAACTGCACTGGTATCCAGGGCCATGAGCAAAAACAATCAAACTAAGTAAAGAGCAGGAGCGGCCATACCTTAGCTTCCCTGTTGCTGCTTACTGTTAATCCAGAATGCAAGAATAACTCCTGCGGGAAATATAACGCTGGCAGCTTGCCACTGGCGCAGCTTTGGCCTTGGCTTTAGCTGTAAATGGCGCAGTAAATAAGCGGCCGATATGCCATGTCCTGCTGCCAGGGATGCTAATATAAAGGTGATCATTTTTTCAGATATTTCTCCAGAAAAGCTATGCTTGCTTCTACTACCTGAACAGTATCGTTTGGTAAATTATTCTCTGCCCAGGGATGAGCACCGCCAAAGGTATGATTACTGTCTGGAATGATCAATAGTTCTGCATCCTCTTTCCAGCTGGCAATGTCGTGCGCCATCTGCACAGGCAGGGTTTCATCGGCAGTGCCATGGATTATGAGCAGGGGCTGTGGCATGTTTTTTACTGCGGCAGGTATATCGAGGCGATCTTTGTTTTGCCAGAAATTATCTACCAGCTGGTAATAAAGCGGCATTTCCTGTTTGGTGCGGCTGTTAGGTATATGTACAACTCCTTTTTTCTTCCAGTCATCTAAAAAGCTCTGAGGCCAGCGCTCCTCCAGGTTGTTGATGGCGGCCCAGCTCACCACAGCTTTCACTCGTGGCTCCTCGGCTGCTTTCATTAATACCAGTCCGCCACCGCGACTGTGGCCAATGAGGGCAAGGCGGCCTAAGTCAAGCTCCGTGGCTGGTATGCTGCTTTCCCCATCCTCCAGGTGGTTTACCAGCACGGTTAAATCATCAAGCTCAATGGTAAAGTTGTTATGGCCAAAAGCCTCCAGGTCTGCGAATTCCGTTGGGTTTTCGGGTGTGGTACCGTTATGGGAGAGATTTACCTTTACAAAAATAAAGCCCCTGTCGGCAAATGTATCTGCTATCTGGTCAAAAGTACCCCAGTCTTTGAAGCCTTTAAAGCCATGTACAAAAACGATTATCGGTTTTGGTGCGCCATCCTGCTTATAGCGGGCATCATAAATAAAAGGCCTGTTATTGTGTAGGGAATAGAGAATCTGGTTCCCGGTGTGTGTTAGTCTATCCATATTAGGCAAAATAAGAAAACAGGACTTTGGTTTGCAAAAAAAGGGATTGTATACTTGTATCCGTTAAAAATGTCCATCTCCCTAGACCAAATACAAACGCCCATTGCGGCAGAAATGCAGGCTTTTGAGCAAAAGTTCCGCGCTTCCATGCGCACAAGGGTGCTTTTGCTTGATAAAATCATGCGCTACATCGTAAAGCGCAAGGGCAAGCAAATGCGGCCTATGTTTGTGTTTTTAAGCGCTGGTACTGCAGGTGGCAGAATAGACGAGGCTACCTACCGGGGGGCCTCACTTATTGAACTACTGCACACAGCCACCCTGGTGCACGACGATGTAGTGGATGATGCCAGCCACCGGCGCGGGTTTTTCTCGGTGAATGCACTCTGGAAAAATAAAATTGCGGTATTGGTTGGGGATTACCTCTTAAGCCGGGGACTTCTCCTTAGCGTGGATAACGGTGATTTTAACCTGCTCAAAATAGTTTCTACTGCCGTACGCGAAATGAGTGAGGGGGAGCTGCTGCAGATCGAAAAAGCCCGCCTCATGGACATCACCGAAGATGTGTACTACGACATCATTGGTAAGAAAACAGCCAGTCTTATTGCCTCCTGTTGTGCTGCCGGGGCTGCATCGGTAGGGGTTGGGGTTGAGGTGGTGGAACGCATGCGTATGTTTGGCGAAAAAGTAGGTATGGCTTTTCAGATCAAAGACGATTTGTTCGACTACGGCGAAGAAGAGATTGGTAAGCCGGTTGGAATCGATATCAAGGAACGGAAAATGACGCTTCCGCTCATTTATGCCCTTAACCAGTCGTCCTGGCTCGACAGGCGTACTGTTATCTACAAAGTTAAAAACCAGAGCCACAGACCTAAAAAGGTAAGGGAGGTAATAGAGTTTGTGAAAAAATCCGGCGGCATTCAGTATGCCGAAGAGGTAATGCACCGCTACATAGAAGAAGCCATGCAGTTGCTTTCTGATCTGCCTGATTCATCATACAAAACCTCCCTCCAGCAATTGGTTACCTACACCATTGAGCGGAATAAGTAGGTGGTAGGTATCGGGTATCAGGTATGAGGCCTTTGGCGCTGCACCTAATCTGCATTCAATATAAGTTGCTGTCTCAGTCTTTGATTCTCTGCTTTTAATAGCTATTTATTCTGGCATATTATGTTGGCTAGGCATTTAAAGTATGCCTGGCCGGTTTCTTTTTTGTGGTATACTTTCTGATAAAGTAGACGATAAAAGGTGTGCCTATGGCGGTAGGCAGTAGCCAGGAGATGTAGACAGGTTCTGTATGTACATTGGTAACCAAAAATGCGGTAACAGTGCTAATGTAAGCGCCACCCATTCTGCTGATATGCCGCCTGAGCAGATCTCCTTTCTTTAGCTGGTCAAGCTTTCTTAACAGCCATACATCGCTTAGCAACATCGAAAGCAAAATACCCATAAATACCATTAGCACCAGCTGCAACCCCTGTAAATGAAAACCCTCCTGCATAATCATGTGGCTTGTAAAGGACGCTGCCAGTACAAAGGCAGATACCAGTAAAATCCAATCCTTTTTTAAGCCTGGCTTATAATTTTGCTTTTTGTACTGCAGGCTTCTGTAGCCGGTCAGGGTCATGTAGGTAGAGAAGATTCCAATCGTAAAAAGAAAGGGATTATACTTCAACAGGCACATGACAATGGCAGTTGTGCCTACTCCAATCATGGCAACGGTATAAACCTTACCTGCGGTATTGTGTAGTTTTTTTCCTTTAGGAACGGTAAATGAAAAACCGCCGCTAACAAGTGCAGTAAAGCCTGCAACAATGTGGAGAACAAGTATAGAAGTGTACAGCATCATATTTTTGTTTTGTGATGCTGCAAGAATAACATTTCCTTTTTAACGCTGCAGAAATTAGGGATAAGGGGCAAAGCGAAGGGCTGAAATGCAAGTTCAGGGACAGATTACAAGCTTTCAGGGCTGAACTGCAAAGCCTTTTTGCTGATTTCTTCCAGGATTTTAGGGGCATATGATCTGCCGACTGGTACCTGCAGTACGGCGTCTTTGAGATGTAGCTGATAACCCTGTGCATTTCCGGATACACGTTCAACCTGATCCAGGTTTACCAGGTAGGAACGGTGGCAGCGTGCTATACAGGGCTCCTGGCTAAGCTGATCTTCCAGCCGGCTAAGGCTGCTTCGCAGCAGGCTCTTTTTTGTCTCTTTACCAATGCGCAGGTGTATCTCGGTATAATTGCCGGCAGCAGCAATGTAAAGCAGGTCCTGAATGTAGAGCTGTGTGGTTTCGTCTTTGTTTTCACCTGATAAATGTATCACACTTGCTGCTGTTTCGGTAGCAGCTGTGCCGGGCCTCTGCTCAAGCTGTTGGTTGGTGGCAGCGGCAATGGCTATATGCTTCTTTAAGTAGTGGGTATAGCCATAGAGGGTAAGGGTAACAGTAGGAAATAATCCTATGGCAAAGGTTACACCAATATAAAACAGAAGGCTCTCCAGTGTGTAAGAAATCAGGCCAATGGCAGCGCTGTAAAAGAAATTGGCTGCAGCAATGGTGCTAATCTGCGCCAGTACATATATAATTTGATCAGAAACATTCCATTTAGGTTCTCTGCCAGGATCCTGTTTCATATAATAATGAAGGCAGCTGCCAAAAACCAGCATCACTGTAGTGGTAATAATGCCATAGCCTGCCAGGATCAAAAACTGACTTTCTGCCGGAACTTCATGAATGCCAAAGGGCTGAAAAAAGAACAGGAACAAGGCAACAAATACACCCACCAGCAGGGAGTTTCCGATAATATATTTTTTGCTCAGTTGTACCGGACAGGGCTTGTTCCAAAGTTTCAACATGGGGTGCTTTGTATTTTTTAAGAAAGAGGCTTAACCTTCTTTTTCGCTTCTTTTCAGCAGGCTTAGCTGTGCTGCTATCACCTCTGTAGAATCTACTCTTAATTTCGAAAAAAGATTTCAATTTTCTGAAAAGTGCTGCTTAAGCCATAAGTGATCATAGGTTCATAGCAGCCAGGCTTCATATATAGGCTCTTGTGACAAGCTATAACTTGCAGATAATCAAGATAATAAGCCTTGCTTGTGAATCTAAAAAAGAGTTGGTACTCATGCTTACACAAGTACTGATTACAACTGGCACCGGTGCTGCAAAAAGATGTGCCAGCTGAATGGGCTAAACTATCAATAAGCGGCACATTCTCAAAGCTGAAGCTGACTAAAGTATCGGGAAGAGCAGTTCTGGAAAATAGCGTAAAAATAGGGGTGGTGGGAGGAAGTGGGAAACTTTGAGATAAATGTTTTGTGGTGGTCCAGGGCTCCTTTGTTACCATTATGTTAAGTAAGAATTTTCTTAAATCTACATATAAACCTCAATAATGATGAGTAGGGGTGCCTTTAGATGCTAAATTTTGTTGATGAAAAAGTGTGTATAAATTAAACATATTAATAATTGAAGGACTTGTGCACAAAAGTCCTGTGGATAAGTCCAGATACTTTAGTGTAATTAACTGAAAATCAGTAATATAAGTGTTATTGGTTTTAGTGCTATTTGATGCCTGTTAAAGGCTTAACCTGTTGAAATTGAGCATATTCTGCTATACTTATAAGTATGAATAAAATTAAAAAAATATGATTTTATTAAGCTAACACCTCGATTTAAGCTTTTTAGCTATGAAGGTATTGTATTATATATATAACTATGAGATCTGTTATCAATGCCTGGGGTAAAGGTGGGAGAAAGTGGTAGAATGTGGATAAAGATGTCATTTTAATTTCTAGATTTGCAGTAGACCCATGGCATATTTCACTTCCGAATATGAATGTAAGCTCGATGCGAAAGGCAGAATGATGCTGCCCGCCCGCATCAAATCCGCACTCCCAAGTTCGGCAACGGATGAGCTTGTGCTGCGCCGTGGGTTTGAACCATGTCTGGTGGTGTATCCCTATACCGAATACAAAAAGATCTTTTCCAAGATTGCTTCACTTAATGAGTTCAACGAGGAGTACAGAACACTTCAGCGTAATTTTTTCAGGGGTAATGTGCAGGTAGAGCTGGATGGCAGTGGTCGCTTACTTATTCCTAAAACAATGATGAAGTATGCCGAGCTGGATAAAGATGTGATTGTGGTGGGAATGGGCAATCGCTTTGAATTATGGAATCCTGACAAGTATGAGGATTACCTGATTCAGGACAGGGATGAGTTTAGTAAATTAGCAGAAAAATATCTTTCAGAATAAGTTGCCAATGTCCTACCACGAGCCGGTAATGCTTCAGGAAACGCTGGAAGGATTGCAGCTGCAGCCAAACGGAACCTACGTAGATTTAACCTTCGGTGGAGGAGGTCATAGCAAAGCAATTCTTCAGCAATTAGGAGAAGAAGGGCGTCTTTTTGCTTTTGATCAGGACGATGATGCCCGTCAGCAGGCCGCTGCTATCACAGATCCACGTTTCAGGTTTATCGAAACCAATTTCAGGCACCTAAAGCGATACTTGAAGCTTTTTGGCGTAACAGCGGTAGATGGCATTCTGGCAGATCTGGGCGTTTCTTCGCATCAGCTTAACGAACCGGAACGAGGCTTTTCCACCCGCTTCGAAGCTGATCTGGATATGCGGATGGATAGGGCTAGTAGTCTGACAGCCAGTGAAATAGTGAATACGTACCCGGAGCGTGAGCTGCATAAAATACTAGGTATGTATGGCGAAGTGAAGAATGCAAAGTCGCTTGCGGCAGCAATTGTAGCAAAACGAATCAATGCACCCATTCGCACGGTAAACGACTTAAAGGAAGTCTTGAACCGCTATGCGCCTAAAGGAAAAGAATTTAAGTACCAGGCACAGGTATTCCAGGCCCTGCGCATAGAGGTGAACGATGAGCTGCACGCACTGGAAGAAATGCTGGAGCAAACAGCTGAGGTGCTTAAGCCGGGAGGCAGGCTGGTAGCCATGAGCTACCATTCCCTGGAAGACCGCCTGGTGAAGCATTTTATGGCCAAGGGTAAATTTTCGGGTGAGGCCGAAAAAGATTTTTACGGTAATATGCAGCGGCCGCTGGAGCCGGTTACCCGCAAGCCGGTAGAGCCGGGGGCGGAAGAAATAGCAAGAAATAACAGGGCTAGAAGTGCACGTTTGCGGGTAGCACAAAAAATATAAGGGAGGTGGGGAATGTTAATGTTAGTGGCAAATAAACCGAAAGCAAGAAAGAAGCAAAAGCAGAAAGATCGCAAGAATCTCTTTGCCAGGCTGGAAGCAATGTTCCGCATGCAGCGCCTTTTCGATGAGGGTGTGCCGGTGCGTTATTTTCCTTTTGGTCTGTTTCTGATGCTGATCCTGCTCACCTACATCGGCAATAACCACTATGCCGAGCGCATGCAGCGCAAAATTCAGCGCCTGGAGAGCGAAGTAGAAGACCTAAGGGCCGACTACACCACCCTAAAGGCTGATTATATGTTCTCAAGCAAACAATCTGAAGTTGCCCGTAAGGTACAGCCCATGGGCCTCATAGAAAGTCAGCAACCACCTATCAAATTAACACTGACAGAGGATGAAGATTAAGCAATCCATGCTCCTGCGGGTACGCATTGCCTTCCTCTTTGTCTTTATATTTGGGGGGGCAATCATCTACCGCATTTTTGATCTGCAAATGCTGCAGGGAAACAAGTGGCGCAAAGTGGCGGCAGCAACCACCCTGCAGTACCGCACCATTAAAGCCACTCGTGGTAACATTTACTCCGATAACGGAAGCCTCCTGGCTACCTCTTTGCCCTTTTACCGGGTGTGTATGGACCCAACCATTGCCAGGGAAGAGCTTTACAAGCAAAACATAGACTCACTTGCCCTGATGCTTTCGCGCTTTTTTGGCGATCGCAGCAAGGAGGAGTACAAGCGCCGCATTAACGATGCACGCCGCAGCAAGCGGCAGTACCTGATCGTAAACCGCCTGCAAATCGGTTATCAGGATAAAAAGAAAATGGAAAATTGGCCGCTTTTCCGGGAAGGCAAGTATAAGGGTGGCGTTCTTTTCGAAAAGGTGGAAAAGCGCTTCAAGCCTTTTTCTACACTGGCAAACCGTACTGTTGGCTACATCAATGAGTCCGAATCGGGTGCGGGCCTGGAGTACAGTTTTAACGACCAGCTTAGGGGTAAACATGGCGAAGCACTCTTCAGGCGCGTAGCCGGTGGAAGCTGGCAACCAGTTTTTGGCGAAACAGAGAAGAGACCTGTTGAAGGGCTCGATATTATGACTACGCTGGATGTAAACCTGCAGGACGTTGCTGAATCGTCGCTGCTGCGCCACCTGCAGTACCACAATGCCGACAGGGGTTGTGTGGTGGTAATGGAGGTGAAGACGGGCCACATCAAAGCAATGGCCAATCTTAGCCGCAATTCAGGAGGTTACTATGCCGAGAGCTATAACCTGGCAGTAGGGCAGCACGGGCTGCGTGAGCCTGGCTCTACTTTTAAGCTGGCCAGCATGATTGCCCTCTTTGAAGATACCAACATCAAACTTACCGATACGGTCGATACCGGAAATGGCATACAACGCTTCTATAGCGAAGTAATCCGGGATCATAAGCCGGGCGGCTATGGTAAAATTACCATTGAGGAGGCTTTCGCCAAATCATCGAACATAGCAGTGGCAAAACTGGTTGATGCACACTTTGGCTTAAAGCCACAGCGCTTTATGGATTATGTGCGGCAAATGGGCTTAACAGAACCATTGGGCTTCCAGCTGAAAGGAGAGGGCCTGCCTAAGTTTCCACCCCAGCAAAAGTGGAGCGGCATAACGCTGCCCTGGATGGCTTATGGCTACGGCTTTGAGATTACGCCGCTGCAAACACTTAGCTTCTATAATGCTGTAGCCAATGGTGGCAGAATGATGCGGCCAATGCTGGTGTCATCTATCCGCAGGGCCGACCACCTGGAGCAGGAGTTTCTGCCACAGGTAATGCAGGAAAAAATTTGTTCTCCGCAAACCCTGGAGAGTGTGCGTAAAATGCTGGAGGGTGTGGTGGAAAATGGTACGGCCAATAATATTCGCAACAGCCATTACCCTATTGCCGGTAAAACCGGTACTGCCCAAACGCTGGAGAATGGCAGGTATGCTAAAAAGTACTACACTTCTTTTGTGGGTTATTTTCCTGCCGACAGGCCCAAGTACAGTGCAATTGTGGTAATTGATAACCCAAAAGGATACAACCAGTATGGTAGCGATGTGGCTGCGCCGGTTTTCAAGGAAATTGCCGATAAGGTATATGCCCGCGACCTGGAAATGCATCCGCCCTACTATCCAACGCCAATGGTGGAGCCTGGCTTTCCGGTGGTGCAGTCGGGTTATATGTCGGAGCTGTTTGAGATTAGCAAGCAGTTTGGCTTACCATACAAAACGCCAATTGCCGAAGATTGGGTAAAAGCTCAGATCGATAGTGCTGCCATAGACTGGAAGCCACGTTCTACTGAAGTTGGCCGTATCCCCGATGTGCGGGGCATGACCCTTCGCGATGCCTTGTTCCTGCTGGAAAATAAAGGTGTGGAGGTGCGGTTTTCGGGCCATGGCCGGGTTTTGCGTCAATCGCAGGAGCCAGGCAGCAGAGCCTTAAAAGGAAGTTACATTACGTTAACACTTGGATAAATGCCAATACTACAGAACATTCTGTATAAAATAAATTTAAAGGCTGTTAGTGGCCCTACCGATATTAGTATTCTGGATATCACTTTCGATTCCAGGCAGGTAGCTCCCGGCAGTTTGTTTGTGGCCGTAAAGGGAACCCAAAGCGATGGTCACGATTATATCGAAAAGGCAATTGAGAAAGGGGCGGCTGCCATCATTGCAGAAACACTGCCACGCCCCCTGCCCGAAGGCGTAACCTGGGTGCAGGTGGTAAATTCTGCTGCTGCCCTTGGCATTGCAGCTGCCAATTTTTTTGGTAATCCATCAGAAAAATTAACCATCGTTGCGGTAACCGGCACCAATGGCAAAACCACAACGGCTACTTTATTATTTAAGCTTTTTAGGGCGCTTGGGTATTCTTCAGGCCTGTTCTCAACTGTTCGTAACTTTATTAACGAGAACGAGGTACAGGCCACCCATACCACACCCGATGCCCTGCAGCTTCAGCGATTGCTGGCAAAAATGGTGGCAGAGGGTTGTACTCACTGCTTTATGGAGGCTTCGTCGCATGCCATTGTGCAGCATCGTTTAAGCGGCCTTAAGCTAAGTGGTGCTATCTTCTCAAATATCACACACGATCACCTTGACTATCACCAGACCTTCGATGCCTACATAGAAGCCAAGAAAGGTTTGTTCGACATGCTGCCAAAAGATGCCTGGGCACTTACCAATATAGATGACAAACGGGGCATGGTGATGCTGCAAAATACCAAAGCGGCAAAGCATAGCTATGCACTCAAAAAGCCTTCAGACTATAAAGCACGGCTCATCAGCAACACCCTGCAGGGACTGGAGCTTGATGTAGATGGCAAGGTAGTGTGGTTTAAACTCATTGGGGACTTTAATGCCTACAACCTGCTTTCGGTATATGCTGCAGCCATGCTTATGGGCGAAGATGCCGATGAGGTGCTTACTCAGCTTAGCAGCATCTCAACAGCCCCTGGCAGGTTTGAGCAGGTAGCTGCCGGTTCCGATGTGGTTGCTGTGGTAGACTATGCCCATACCCCTGATGCACTGGAGAATGTACTGAAAACCATAGCTGGTTTCCGTACCGGCAACGAGCAGGTTATTACGGTGGTAGGTTGTGGTGGTAACCGGGATAAGGCAAAGCGCCCGCTGATGGCAGATATTGCAAGTGGTCTCAGTGATCGCGTAGTGCTTACCTCTGATAACCCCCGCAACGAAGATCCCGCCCAGATCATTGCCGATATGCAGCAAGGGGTTAATGTTGTAAACAGCAGAAAAGTACTAAGTATTCTGGACCGGAAAGAGGCCATCCGCACCGCTTGTATGCTGGCCCGGCCCGGCGATATTATACTGGTAGCTGGTAAGGGACATGAAACATATCAGGAGATTGCAGGCGTGAAGCACCCCTTCGATGATCGTCAGGTTCTGGCAGAAATCTTACGTGAGGTCAGGTCTTAGCAAAATTATAATTCTTAGAAAAACCCAATAAAGCTTTTAATTTGGTTTAGCCATAAACCATTAACATCCAGCTAAGATGCTGTATTACATTTTCGACTTTCTAGAGAGAAGATTTGACCTGATCGGAGCCCAGGTTTTTCAGTACATTTCCTTCCGGGCGGGCGGTGCCGCCTTTCTGTCACTCATCATCAGCCTGCTGATTGGTAAGCGCATTATACGCTACTTACAAAAAAGGCAAATAGGGGAGATCGTCCGCAACCTTGGCTTACAGGGCCAAATTGAAAAAAAAGGTACACCAACCATGGGTGGTATTATTATTATTGCCGCCATAGTAATTCCCTCCCTGCTGTTTGCTCAGTTGGATAATATTTATGTGATCCTGATGATTGTTGCTACCCTCTGGATGGGTTTCATTGGTTTTCTGGACGACTACATAAAGGTGTTCCGCAAGAACAAGGAAGGCCTGGCTGGTAAATTTAAAGTGGTGGGGCAGGTTGGTCTGGGCCTGATCGTGGGGCTAACCCTTTATTTCCACAACGATGTAGTGATCAGGGAGTTTGTACGCGACCCGCTGGTGGTAACAGTAGAGGCAGAGCCGGAGCCGGAGCCTATCACGACCAAAACTCCCTATAAGGACATTAAGAGCACCCTCACCACCATTCCGTTTGCTAAAAATAATTCATTCGACTACAGCAACATACTGCCAGAGGAGTTTCAGGATTATACCTGGCTGGCCTACGTGCTGATTGTGATTTTTATCGTTACGGCCGTATCCAACGGAGCCAACATTACCGATGGAATTGATGGGCTTGCCGCAGGCGTCTCGGCCATTATCGGTTTAACGCTTGCTATTTTTGCTTATGTATCGGGTAACGTTATTTTCTCAGATTACCTCAATATCATGTACCTGCCAAACACCGGTGAGCTGGTGGTTTTCTGTGCGGCCTTTGTGGGAGCCTGTATTGGCTTTTTGTGGTTCAATGCCTACCCTGCGCAGGTATTCATGGGCGATACAGGCAGCCTTTCCCTGGGTGGCATTATTGCCGTGCTTGCTTTTGCACTGCGCAAAGAATGGCTTATCCCGATTCTGTGCGGTATTTTCCTGATAGAAAACCTGTCGGTGATGCTGCAGGTGAGCTACTTTAAATATACCAAAAAGAAATACGGAGAAGGCAGGCGTATCTTTAAAATGTCGCCCCTGCACCACCACTATCAGAAAATGGATTACCACGAAAGTAAAATTGTGACCCGCTTCTGGATTGTAGGTATTCTGCTGGCCATTATTACCCTAACCACCCTTAAACTACGCTAAAGACTATGAGCAGAAAAGAACAGATTGTTGTGTTGGGCGGTGGCGAAAGCGGTACTGGTGCTGCTTTGCTGGCTGCTCATAAAGGCTATGCTGTCTTTCTGTCTGAAAAAACGCAGCTCTCTGATGCCTATCGTCAGCAGCTGGTGGAAAAAGGAATACCCTTTGAAGAGGGTGGCCATACAGTAGAAAATATTCTGAAAGCCGATAAGGTGATCAAAAGCCCCGGCATACCGGATACTGCTCCTGTTGTAGTTGCGCTACGCGAAAAGGGGGTGCCGGTGGTAGATGAACTGTCGTTTGCGCTTGATTATACAACTGCAAAAGTTATTGCCATTACAGGTACCAATGGTAAAACCACTACTACACTGCTTACTTACCACCTGCTGAAAGAAGCAGGTTACAAGGTAGGGCTGGCTGGAAATGTAGGCTACAGCCTTGCCGGCCTGCTGGCTGCAGGCAATAGTTACGATTGGCTGGTGCTGGAGGTAAGCTCATTCCAGTTGGACGGTATGCCGGGCTTCAGACCCGATACTGGTATTTTGCTCAATATTACCCCAGACCACCTGGATCGATACGGGTATAAATTCGAGAACTATGTAGCCTCTAAGATGCAGTTGTGCAGCTCCATGCATGAAGATGATGCATTCATCTTCAATGCGGAAGACCAGGCATTGCAACAGGCTTTGCAGCAGTATGAAGTTAGGGCTCAGTTGTTGCCGGTGGCTGCAACAGGTAAAGAGGCTGCTGCCAATCTGGATGCTGAGTGGATCAGAATTAAGGGGCCTGTAAGAGATACGCTCTACCCGCATAACGATATTGTGCTGCGCGGACGCCATAACTACCTGAATACTGCCTGTGCAGTATTGGCGGCTTACAGGGCAGGTGTTTCGGAGGCCTCTATCAGGCAATCGCTGCAAAGTTTTAAAAATGCACCGCACCGCCTGGAAAAAGTAGGTGAGTTTGGTGGCGTAGAATGGATCAACGATTCCAAAGCAACCAATGTTGATGCAGCCTGGTACGCCCTGGATGCCATGCATAAACCAGTGGTATGGATTGCAGGTGGTACGGACAAAGGCAATGATTATGACCAGCTAGAAGCGCTTGTACGCCTTAAGGTGAAAACCCTGGTGTGTATGGGAAAAGATAATGAAAAAATGCTGAGGTATTTTGATGGCATAGTGCCTAACTTGTTTGATACCCACAGCCTTGAGGAAGCAATGCAAAAAGCCACAGAAGCAGCTCAGCCGGGAGATGTAGTTTTGCTGGCACCGGCCTGTGCAAGCTTCGATCTTTTTAAGAATTATATAGACAGGGGCGATAGGTTCAGGAAGAAAGTAGAAGAACTAATGAATAGCAGATAGGAGGCAGGATGATAGACTCAGTTAAACTATGGATGCAGGATAACCTTAAAGGGGATCCCGTAATCTGGATCATTGTTTTTATGTTTTCGCTACTAAGTGTGGCGGCTGTATACAGTGCCACCGGCACATTAGCCTATAAGCGCGATGTGGAGGTAGAGCAGTACCTGATTAACCACTCGCTGCTGATGTTCTTAAGCCTTGGTGCCATGTGGGTGGCGCACCGGGTAGACTATCGATATTACAGCAGGCTTTCCCGCTTTGCACTGATACTTTCTGTGCCGCTACTGCTGTATGCTTTCTTCTTTGGAACAAACCTAAACGAAGCCAGCCGCTGGATTGAAATTCCGCTCATCAATAAAACATTTCAGCCTTCTGACTTAGCCAAGCTGGCACTTATTGCCAATCTGGCAGCTATGCTTAGCAAGCGGCAGCAAAATATTACCGATAAGGAACTGCTTACACCAGTACTGTTCTGGATTGGTTTAATCTGCGGCCTGATCGCCCTTTCTAACTTCTCAACAGCCGGCCTGCTGTTTGCTACCTGCCTGCTGTTAATGTTTATTGGCCGGGTGCCGGTTAAGTACCTCTTTCTGCTGATCCTGGTCGGGGCTATTGGTGGTGGGCTTGCCTTTGCTTTTGGTCAGCGTGGCGGCACCCTGCTATCACGTATTGAAAGCTACACAAGTCCGGGAGAAATATCATACCAGACAGAGCAATCCTACATTGCCATTGCCACCGGTGGTATTGCCGGAAAGGGGCCTGGTAACAGCGACAGCCGTAACCTGCTGCCACACCCATACTCCGACTTTATTTATGCCATCATCATTGAAGAGTATGGCCTGTTCGGGGGTGTACTGGTGATCTTTCTCTACCTGGCTCTCTTGTACCGGGGCATGAAGGCCGTCTCGCAAAGTGAACGGGCCTTCGGGGGCTTATTGTCTGCCGGGCTGGCCTTTGCGCTGGTGCTGCAGGCATTTGTTAACATGGGAGTCGCGGTTGGTATTTTGCCGGTAACAGGTCAGCCGCTGCCAATGATTAGCATGGGGGGTACTTCTTTGTTATTCAATGGCTTAGCCTTAGGAATTATTCTTAGTGTAAGCAGGGGAGATGTGGAAGATATTGCTACGGCTCCAAAGGACGTAGGCAACTACGTTAAGACAGCATAGGTATGTGGATAAATTAATATGATTTGTCTTTACTGAATACCATTAAATACTTGTACATTAATAGTTGAAGTTTGTTAAGCTATCTCCTCTTTGCAACCATATCGAGTAATTATTAGCGGCGGTGGTACGGGTGGTCATATATACCCTGCCATAGCTATAGCAGATGCTCTGCGCCGCATTGCCCCACAAACAGAAATTATGTTTGTAGGAGCAAAAGGGCGTATGGAAATGCAGAAGGTACCCGAGGCTGGCTATCACATTGAAGGCCTCTGGATCAGTGGTCTGCAACGTCGCCTTACGCTGGATAACCTGGCTTTTCCTTTAAAGGTAATCAGTAGTGTTGCCAGGGCCACAGCCCTGGTAAAGGAGTTTAAGCCAAAGGCTGTTGTAGGTGTTGGCGGTTATGCCAGCGGGCCCCTTGTTTTTGCTGCTACACGCCAGGGAATTCCCGGTCTGTTGCAGGAGCAAAATGGGTACGCCGGCCTCACCAACAAGCTCCTGGCCAGGTATGTGAAAAAGATTTGCGTTGCCTACCCGGGAATGGAAAACTATTTTCCTGCTGATAAGCTTGTCTTTACCGGCAACCCGGTAAGAAAGGATATTCTGCAGGCGCAGCAGTTGCGGAAGGAGGGCCTGAGCTTTTTCGGCTTCAGAGAAGATCTGAAAACACTGCTCATTATAGGCGGCAGCCTTGGTGCCCGCACCATTAACCAAAGTATATTAAAAGGACTGGAGGAGCTGCTTGCCCAGCGGGTGCAGGTATTGTGGCAGACTGGTAAAGTATACTACGATGCCCTTAACGAAGCCACAAAGTATTTGCAGGGAGACCGGCTTAAGATTATGCCATTCATCAGGGAAATGCCAATGGCCTATGGCGCTGCCGATGTGGTGGTGTCACGTGCAGGGGCATTAAGTATATCAGAACTGTGCCTGGCAGCTAAGCCATCTATCCTGGTGCCTTCGCCCAATGTTGCTGAAGACCATCAGACTAAAAATGCACTTAACCTTGTAAAGGAAAATGCAGCGGTGCTGGTGCGCGATTTACAGGCGCATGAAGCTTTGGTGCGTGAGGCCCTGGCCCTGCTGCACGACGAAGCCCGTAAGCAGGAGCTAAGTCAACACATAGCCCGGCTTGGAAAACCAAATGCGGCAGAAAATATTGCAAACGAAATAATATCCTTAATTGCGTGAGGCTCGAGGATTACCATAACATCTACTTTTTAGGCATTGGCGGCATTGGCATGAGCGCCCTGGCACGCTGGTTCTGTAAAAACGGATTCAGGGTAGGTGGCTATGATCGTACGCCTACAGAGTTAACCAATCAGCTGGAGGCAGAAGGCGTTACCATTCATTTTGAAGACAGCCTGCAAGCCATGCCCTCCTGGGTAAAGGATGAACGGGAACGCACACTGGTAATTCTTACCCCGGCAATTCCTAAAAATCACTTGGGTTGGAATTTCCTCAGATTCGAGGAGTATACTATTAAGAAAAGGGCAGAAGTGCTTGGCATGCTTACCCATAACCGCCATACGGCGGCTGTGGCAGGCACCCATGGCAAAACCACCACTTCTTCAATGCTCGCACACCTGCTGAAAGCTTCAGAAAGGCCTGTTTCTGCTTTCCTGGGTGGTATTACAGCAAACTATGGCAGCAACTTAATTCTGCACGATGGCCCCGAAGAGCCTGTAATCGTTGCTGAAGCAGATGAATTTGACCGCTCATTTTTGTGGCTGGAGCCTGAACTGGCCGTTGTGACTGCTACAGATGCAGATCACCTGGATATTTATGGTGATGCTGCAAAGGTGGTAGAGGCCTTTATGTTGTTTGTAGCAAGAGTACAAGCTGGTGGCACTGTTTTCATTAACTCGCGCTGCCACCCTACCATTGCCAATGGAGCAGGCAAAGCGGTAGAGGTGCTTACCTACGGTTTGGATGCTGATGCTCACTGCAGGGCCGAGAATGTAAGGGTAGAAAAAGGCTCCTTTTACTTCGATTATATCGGGTTGGGGGAGGAGATAAGGGATCTTGAGCTGGGCATCCCAGGCTTTCATAATGTAGAGAATGCTGTGGCAGCCATTTCTGTGGCGCTGAAGCTGGAGATCTCAGCCGAAAGAATTAGAAAAGCACTTGCCTCTTTCAGGGGGGTAAAGCGTCGCTTTGAGCAGGTGTATAAAGGAGAGTCGTCGGTACTGATTGATGACTATGCACATCATCCGGAAGAGATCCGTGCCTTTTTGAAATCGGTACGGGCGTTGTATCCTGATAAAAAAATGACGGTTGTTTTTCAGCCACATTTGTATACCCGCACCCGCGATTTTCACGTAGGCTTTGCAGAGTCACTGAGTCTTGCAGACGAGGTAATTCTCACCAACATATATCCTGCCCGTGAAGAACCATTGGAGGGTGTGGAGTCACAAATAATCTATAACCTGCTGACAGCGAAAGAGAAGAAGATGGTTAAGCTGCAGGAGGTTCTAGCATTACTTGAAGCTGGTGACTATGAAGTGTTGATGACCGTAGGCGCCGGCAGTATAGATACGCTGGTGCCTAAGATTAAAAACCTGTTGGAGCAGAAGGAGAAAGAAGAGGCAAATGGATAAGCAAAGGTTTTTAAGTATACTGCCATGGGCACTAAGCGTACTGCTAATTGCAGGTAGCATAGGTTGGGTAAGCTTTCGTAATGATAGCAGGGCAATCCGTAAGGTTGTGGTAGAAATTGACAACCAGATCAATAATTATTTTCTGGATGAGGCAGATGTTTTAAAGCTCCTTACAGACGGGGGCGAAGAAAAGATAGTAGGGGCGAATGTAGAAAACTTAAGCTTAAAAATACTTGAAAATCGTCTGAAGAATCATAAGTTTGTAAGTAATACTGAGGTATCTACAGACTTTCAGGGTAACTTGTTTGTCAGTATTACCCAGAGCAAGCCTATAGCGCGAATCTTGCGGCAAGACGGGCCGGGAGCTTATGTAAGTAATATCGGTCAGGTGCTACCGCTTTCAGAAAAATACACTGCACGGGTGGTGCTCCTTAGCGGAGAGTACACCCGCAAGTTGTGGCTCGACAACCTGGAGGAGACCCCTTACGGACAGCAGTTGTTAGAGTTGCTGCTGTATATTGATCAGGACCCATTCTGGAAGGCGCAAATTGCGGAGGTTAGTATTAACCGAGCTGGAGACATACGGCTTTTTCCACAGGTAACCCGCCAGGTGGTAGAGTTTGGTAAGGCAGAAAATATTGAAGAAAAATTTAGGAAATTAATGATTTTTTATACCCGCATATTGCCTGCTAAAGGCTGGAATACATATGACCGGGTGAGTTTGAAATATAGTAATCAAATTGTTTGTGAATAAATCACGCAGGCATGCAGGAAGATAAAATCGTTGTAGGCTTAGACATAGGCACCACTAAAATCTGCGTTATTGTGGGACGCCGGAACGAGTATGGCAAACTCGAAGTGATGGGGATGGGGAAAGCTGTTTCTGACGGGGTAGTTCGCGGAATCGTTACCAATATTGATAAAACGGTAACCGGTATCCAAAAAGCTATTGCTGAGGCAGAAGAGCAATCCGGAATAGACATCCGCGTAGTGAATGTTGGCATTGCCGGGCAGCATATTAAAAGTTCAATTCATCATGGCAGCATTACGCGTAATTCTGCCGATGATGAAATCACGGTAGAGGACGTGAACCGCCTCACCAATGATATGTACCGCATCGTGATTCCTCCGGGAAGTGAGATCATACACGTCATGCCGCAAAGTTATACCGTCGATTATGAAGATGGGATCAAAGATCCTGTGGGCATGTCGGGTGTAAAACTTGAAGCTGATTTCCATATTATTACGGCTCAGACCAACGCTATTAACAATATTAATAAGTGTGTGCGCAGGGCCAACCTTGAGATTGAAAATCTGATTCTGGAACCTCTTGCCAGTAGCCTGGCGGTGTTAACAGACGAGGAAAAAGAAGCCGGTGTCTGCCTGGTAGACATTGGTGGCGGTACAACCGATATTGCCATTTTCCACGACAACATCATCCGGCATACAGCTGTGATTCCTTTCGGTGGTAATATCATTACTTCCGATATCAAGCAGGGCTGCATGGTAATGCAACACCAGGCCGAGCTGTTGAAGACTAAATTCGGACGTGCCATTGCCGAGGATGCAAGTGAAAACGAAATCGTTTCCATTCCCGGCCTGCGCAACCGTCCGCCTAAGGAGATCTCCATCCGTAACCTGTCTCATATTATTGAGGCACGTATGGAAGAGATTATTGAACTGGTACATGCCGAGATCATTTCCAGTGGCTACGATAACCGCCTTGCAGGTGGCATCGTGATCACGGGTGGTGGTTCCCAACTGGCTGGTATCCGTCAGTTATATGAATATATGATTGGCATGGATGCCCGCATAGGCTACCCCAATGAGCACCTTGGCAAAAGCAAAGTTGAAATGGTGAAAAGCCCGATGTACGCTACTTCGGTAGGTCTTGTACTTTCTGGCTTTAAAGCTATAGACGATCGTGAGAACCAATACAACGAACGGCGTCCGCAGCAACAGATTACGAGCAAACAGGTGAAGAAGGAGCGGCCTTCAGGTGGTGGGTTCTTTAAGAACATCATAGACCGTACCCGCAACCTGCTTATTGATGATATGGAGGACCAGGATCTGTACTAACCCATTAACAAGAAAGCCATCATGCCTGAAAACAAATATCAATTTGAACTACCCTCACACCATCGCTCTATTATCAAGGTGATAGGTGTTGGCGGGGGCGGCAGCAATGCCGTAAACCATATGTACAACCAGGGCATTCGCGATGTTGAATTCGTGGTTGTTAATACTGACTCACAAGCTTTAAAAAGCAGCCCGATCCCTAACCGTCTGCAGATTGGTACCGGCCTTACCGAAGGTCTTGGTGCCGGCGCTAATCCTGAAAAAGGAAGAAATGCAGCTGTAGAGAGCAAGGAAGAAATAAGAGAACTGCTGAGCAAAGACACCAAAATGGTGTTCATCACTGCCGGTATGGGCGGCGGTACCGGTACCGGTGCAGCTCCAGAACTGGCCAGAGTAGCAAAAGAACTTGGCATTCTTACTGTTGGCATCGTTACACTTCCTTTTGCCTGGGAGGGTAAAAAGAAGCTTGCACAGGCCTCACACGGTATAAACCTGCTGAAGGATAATTGCGATACAGTGATCGTTATTTTAAACGATAAACTGCGTGAGATATATGGCAACCTGCCAATTCGTGATGCTTTTGCCCAAGCCGATAATGTGTTAACCACTGCAGCCAAAGGCATTGCAGAGATCATCACCGTTCCCGGTTATGTGAACGTTGACTTTGAAGACGTGAAAACCGTCATGAAAGACAGCGGCGCTGCCGTAATGGGATCTTCGCTTGCAGAAGGCGAGAACAGGGCACGCCGTGCTGCCGAAGAGGCTATTTCTTCTCCGTTGCTGAACAGCCGGAACATACATGGTGCGCAGAAAATCCTGCTCTCCATTATATCTGGCGAAGAGGCAGAGCTGCAGATGGACGAGCTTACCGAAATTACCGAATACATCCAGGAGAAAGCCGGCGAAGATGCAGAGATGATCTTCGGTCACGGTGTGGATCCTGAATTGGGTAACAGCATTCGGGTAACCGTTATTGCTACCGGCTTTATTGCCGAAGAGGAGCCCATCAGTAAGGATCCGTTCCAGAGTGATAAGAAGCGCGTGATTGATCTTGAGTCTAACAGAACCATCGAGAACAAGCCTGTTTCTTTTACAAAGCCTCAGGCTCAACCACAGGAGCGCGAACCTGAGGCAGGGCGTGGCTATGCCTTTGAAAAGCCAGCACCTACCCCCCCTAAACCAGAACCACAACCAGAACCTTATGCCGAACCTGAATTTGAGTTTGTGTCGGGTCCGGAAATGGAAGATGTAGTGGAGGATGAGGAGTTTCTGTACGAAGAGGACCTTCGCCAGAAACGCCAGCTCCTGATTGATAAGGCTAAAGACCGTGTTCGCAGGATCAAAGGTCTTCGCCCTACCACAAATGTAAATGAACCCGAGGACCTGAAAGAAATGCTGGATGTACCGGCTTATCTGCGCAAAAATGTTCGCCTGAAGGATGTACCCCATTCATCAGAAAAAAACGTATCGCGCTACAACCTCAACGACGAGAACCAGATCTTAGGAAACAATAAGTTTCTGCACGATAATGTTGACTAGTGTCAAAGGGACTAAAAGTCAAATAAACTAAAATTGTCAGTAGAAACTAAAGTCTTTGAAGTTTAAGGCAGCTCCTGCCTTATTCTCTCAAATTTCAACCAAAACCAAAAAGCCAGGGTCAGTGCCCTGGCTTTTTGGTTTTAAGTGTGGCCACCCGGGCTATGCTTAAAGGATTTGTGGATAATTTGCTAGTGGCAGTTCTAACCTGTAGCGGTCCCTGTAGCGTAGATGTATGCATCGACGAGGTAGCGGAATCACAGAATGGTCAATATCTGATATACTGCCTGAAAAGCACACCTTGCACAAAAAGGGAGACACTGCTGTTAAAAACTAACAAACGCCTCCACCTGCTCTTCCAGCAGCTGCTTGTAGAGGGCATTGGTGAGCTGACCGTCGGCCATATTTTTTTCTATCTGGGCCAGGCGGGGCTTTTGTGCAAGTACGTGCATACCCAGGTAATTAAAAACATCTGTCAGGTGACTCATGGCCATGCCGCTGCCCTGCACTCCTGACGATACGCCCACCAAGGCGCATTTCTTGCCTTTAAAAGGACTGGGATAATCCATGCCGTCGATAAAAGCTTTTAGCACCCCGGGAAAAGAATTATTATATTCTGGTACTATAAACACCATTTTGCTGGCGTGGCGCAGACGTTCTGCCAGGGCGTTAAAGTTTTCGTTAGTGCCGCTGCTGTCATAGAGGGCCGATACGGTAAAATCTTCGGGCAGATCAATTAAGTCTAGTATCTGGCTTTCTACACCTCGCTGCTGCAGCAGTGCCTGGTACCATTGCGCTACCATTGCAGATACTGCTCCCGGCCTGTTGGTGCCTGAAATTATCTCAATCATCAATTTTTCTTAAGAATGTGTAGCTGCAATTTGCGGTTCCTGCACGCATCTTGCAAATCCACCTAAATTTTTATTAGTATTGAACACAGACTTTTTAAAAGGGTTGATGTAAATCATAGTTTAGCTGCTAAGCATTGGCCGAATTTTACAACCCGTTCTAAAAAAGCAACGAACCATTTTTAAAGTTCAATTTTCATGCTACAACAAATTCAAGAGGCAGTTGCTGCCATTCGTAAACAAATCCCCTTCAATCCTACAATAGGCATTATACTTGGAACCGGGCTTGGCCAGCTTGTTAATAAAGTTAAAGTACTGCACAGTATTCGCTATGATGATATTCCTCATTTCCCCATCTCTACCGTAGAGAGCCACAATGGGAGGCTGATCTTTGGCGAGCTGGGCGGAAAGCAGGTGGTGGTAATGCAGGGTAGGTTTCACTACTACGAAGGCTACAACATGCAGCAGATTACCCTGCCGGTACGGGTAATGAAACTGCTTGGCATTAAGCAACTCTACATCAGCAATGCTGCCGGAGGGCTGAACCCGGAGCACAAGCTGGCGGACCTCATGGCCCTCACTGATCATATTAACTTATTACCAGAAAATCCGCTAAGGGGTAAAAACCTGGATGAGTTAGGCCCACGCTTTCCGGATATGTTCAAGCCTTATGACGAAACCCTGCTTCAGCGGGCCAGCGAAATTGCAGCAAGGCAGCAGTTTAGCTTGCACAAGGGTGTGTATGCAGCTGTTACAGGCCCAAACCTGGAGACTCCTGCAGAATACCGCTTTCTGCGCATCATAGGGGCCGATGCCGTGGGCATGTCTACCGTTCCGGAGGCGCTGGTAGCAAGGCACATGAACCTGCCTGTTTTTGCCGTATCGGTGATTACCGATCTGTGTACTCCCGATGCGCTGGAGCATGTAACCATAGAAAAAGTGCTGGCCGCAGCGGCCATGGCAGAACCAAAGCTAACTGCGCTTGTTGAAGAATTAGTATCACTCCAAACCATTTAGTTATGAGACCACAGGAAAACGAATTTGCTCCATTTTATATGAGCTACATCGGGCAGGTGCCTCAGACTGAACCCATTCCGGCACTGGAAAAAGCAGCAGAAGAAATTCCACGCTTCCTCTCGCTGCTGTCAGAAGCAAAGGGTGACTATCGGTATGCCCCCGACAAGTGGTCGGTAAAAGAATTACTGCAGCATGCAATTGATACAGAACGTATCATGGCCTACAGAGCATTAACGATTGCCAGGGGAGATACAACACCACTACCGGGCTTCGATGAAAATTCCTACGCCCGTATTGCGCACACCGATTACCGCACCATTTCAGACCTGAAAAGTGAATTCCAGGTGGTACGAAAATCAACCCTTTGCCTTTTTCAGAACTTTGATGAGTCTGCTTTCCGCCGCAGGGGCATTGCCAACGATAACCCCATTACTGTATTGGCACTGGCTTATATTATAGCCGGGCATCAGCTGCATCATTTCAAAATTTTAAGAGAGCGCTATTTCCCGGAGCTGGTGGTAGCAAAGCCCTGATCTAAGTATTATTTAAACCAAAACTGCATTACCTGATTATGAAATACTATTCAGCTAATTTTTTTCTGATTAAGATATAGAAGATGGAATTAAAGGATAAAGTAGCAATTGTAACAGGTGCGAGTAAAGGAATAGGGCTGGAGGTTTGCCGCTTACTACTGGCAGAAGGTATGAGGGTTGCTGGCTGGAGCCGTTCGGAGCCAGGCATTACAGCTAATAATTTTAAGTGGCTGAGGTGCAATGTAGGAGATATGGAATCGGTGCAGCAGGCATTTAAGGCAACTACAGAACAGTTTGGTGCAGATATAGCAGTGCTGGTAAATAATGCAGGCATTGGCTACGAGGGTAAACTCGACGAAATGTCACCGGAGCAGTGGCACACCATGATGAATGTAAATGTAAATGGTATTTTCTATTGCACCAGGCTGGTGTTGCCACTCATGAAAGCGCGTGAAGCAGGGCACATCATCAACCTAAGCAGCATTGCAGGCACTACCGGTATTGAAGGTATGAGTGGTTATGTAGGAAGCAAGCATGCTGTTAGGGGTATTTCACATTCACTTTATAAAGAAGTCCGGCAGCAGGGCATCAAAGTTACCTGCATATATCCTGGTTCTGTGAACACCCATTTTTTTGACGAAATTGATAGTGTAACCGCCCATGAGAGCATGATGCGCCCGCAGGATGTAGCCGAAACCATTCTGCACTGCATCAATACACATAAGAATTTTCATATTGTAGATGTGGAGATGAGACCCTTAAAGCCCAAAGGCTAATAATTTTATTATCTTTGGGGCGTTAAAAAGACAGCATGTCGCTGGAAGTAAAAAATCTATACAAACAATACGGAGAACAGTGGGCAGTAAACGATGTATCGTTTGCTGTAGCTCAGGGTGAAATTATGGGTTTCCTGGGGCCAAACGGCGCCGGCAAATCCACCACCATGAAAATAGCCACCTGCTACCTGCCACCCACCTCCGGTACAGTACGCATCAATGGACTTGATGTGCTGGAACATCCGCTAAAGGTGCGCCAGCAAATTGGTTACCTGCCCGAGCATAATCCGCTTTACCTGGATATGTATGTGCACGAATACCTGCGCTTTATCGGCTCCCTGCATAAAATCTCCGGAAAATTGCTGAAGCAGCGCGTGGGTGAGGTGGTAAATCTGTGCGGGCTGGAGCGCGAGCAGAATAAAAAAATTCAGGCACTTAGTAAAGGCTACCGCCAGCGTGTAGGCCTGGCCCAGGCCCTGGTTCACGACCCAACAGTGCTGATCCTGGATGAGCCCACCACTGGCCTGGATCCTAACCAGATAGAGGAGATCAGGGGTGTTATCCGCAGCATCAGCAGCCGCAAAACCGTTATTTTCAGCACCCACATCATGCAGGAGGTACAGGCCTTATGCCACCGGGTGGTGATCATTAACAGGGGTAAAGTAGTGGCCGATAGCCCTGTGAGCCAGTTGCAGCAGCAACCGGCAGGCGGCAGACTCATACGGGTAGAATTTGAAACTCCAGTAGACCCGCAGCTGTTTGAAAGAATAGATGGCATCAGGAGGGTAGAAGAGGCCGGTGCGGCGGCACCCGGAGCAGCGGCTCCCGGAGCGGCGGCTCCCGGTGCAACGGCACCCGGAACCACACAGTACCTGCTCTATACTACTGAAGACCTGGGGGTGCGTTCCCGCATCTTCCGCCTGGCAGCCGATAACGATCTGCCCCTGGTGGGCCTGCGTCTGGAGGAGAACTCACTCGAGAAAGTATTCAGGGAGCTAACCCAACAACAGCCTGTCGCATGATTCAAGTATTTCTGAAAGAGGTAAACAGCTTCCTTAACTCGCTGATTGCCTATATTGTAATAAGTGTTTTTTTGATAGGCGTAGGCCTGCTGGTATGGGTGTTCCCTGAAACATCGGTACTGGAGTGGGGCTATGCCGACCTGGAGACGCTCTTCTCCTTTGGGCCTTACGTGCTGCTGTTCCTGCTGCCGGCCATTACCATGCGTACTTTTGCCGAAGAGAAAAAAGCCGGTACCCTGGAGTTGCTCTACACCCGTCCGCTTACCGACTGGCAGGTAATAGGGGGCAAGTACTTCAGCAGCCTTTTTCTGTTGTTGTTAGCGCTGATACCCACCCTGCTCTACTACTACAGTTTAAGCGAATTAGGCAACCCTCCCGGTAATATCGATACGGCCGCTGTGGCAGGCTCATACCTGGGGCTGTTTTTGCTGGGATCTGTTTTTGCGGCTATTGGGGTGTTTGCCTCCTCGCTTACAGAAAACCAGATCGTTTCTTTCCTGATTGCCCTGTTCCTGTGTTTTATTCTTTATTCAGGCTTTAGCTCGCTGGCTACCATTGATGTGTTGAGCAGCAGCGGTTATGTGGTGCAGCAGCTGGGTATCCTGTACCACTACAATGCGCTAAGTAAAGGGCTTATCGATTCCCGTAATGTAATTTATTTTCTAAGTGTGATTGTGCTGATGCTCATGCTCACTAAACTGGTGCTAAGCAGCCGCAAATGGTAAATAAGGGTATGGAGATACGTAAAACACAACATAGCGGAACACCAAAGAAAATTGAAGACCTGCTTTGGTTTGGCATTGGCCTGATGCTGCTGCTGATCCTGAATGTATGGGCTGCAGATCATTTCTTCAGGCTCGATCTTACAGAAGACGAGCGCTACTCCATTACCCCGGCTACCACAGCCGTGCTGGAGGAGCTGGAAGATGTGGTATATGTAGATGTATACCTGGAGGGCGATGTGCCGGCAGGCTTCAAGCGCCTGCAGCGCAGTGTGCGCGAAACTTTGGATGAGTTCAGAACCTATGCTGGTGGCAACATCCAGTATAATTTTATAGATCCATCTACGGCAGTTAGCCAGAACGCCCGCAACGAATTTTACAGCAACCTGGCTGCCAAAGGCATACAGCCTACCAACATATTCGATACTGAAGGGGGCAAGCGTACCGAAAAGCTTGTATTTCCCGGCGCGGTGGTAAGCTATGGCGGACAGGAGCGGGGCGTAATGCTCCTCAAGGGTAACATGGCAGCTACGCCTGAAGAGCGCCTTAACCAGTCGGTGGAGGGGGTTGAGTATGAGCTTGCTTCTGCTATTCGTGAGCTTACCCAGCAGGGCAAGCCGCAGTTAGGCTGGCTGGTTGGCAATGGCGAAGCTGATTCCATCCAGGTGGCCAGCATCAGGCAAACCCTGCAGGAACAGTACGAAATTACCAAAATGCGCCCCGAGGCACTTGCCGGTCAGCAACCAGCTGCCGTAGTTATTGCAAACCCAACACAGCAGTTTACGGAGCAGCAGCGATATCTGTTAGACCAATACGTGATGCGTGGTGGCAACCTGCTTATGTTCCTGGATGCCGTGCGGGTAAATATGGATAGCCTGGGCCAGGGTGGAACCATCGCAGTGCCTCAGCCGCTGGGGCTGGAAGAACTACTATTCCGCTGGGGCCTGCGCCTGAACCAGAACCTGGTGCAGGATTTAAGCTCGGGTGCTTATCCGGTTGTAGTGGGCAATATGGGCGATCAGCCGCAGGTACGCATGATGCGCTGGCCGTTTTTCCCTGTCATGAATAACTATGCAGCGCACCCTATTGTACGCAACCTCGATGCAACCTATGCCCGTTTTGTGAGCAGTCTGGATACTGTAAAGGCAGAAGGTGTGCGTAAAACGCCGCTGATCCTCACTTCGCAGTACAGTAGGTTGTTCAATGCCCCTGTGCGGGTGAGTGTGGAAGACCTGCGGCGTGATGTACGCCCTGAGAGTTACAATGCAGGCCCGCAGCCGGTTGCTTACCTGCTGGAGGGCAAATTTACCTCCCTCTATAAAAACAGGTTTTTGCCTGAGGGTGTAGATGAACAGGCTTTTGTGGGCGATAGCCAGGGCGGAAAGATTGTAGTGGTAAGCGATGGCGATTTTCCTGTGAACGAAGTCAATCGCCGTACCCGCGAACCTTTACCACTGGGAGCCACACCATTTACCCAGCAGATCTTTGCCAACAATGAGTTTATCCAGAATTCCCTTGCTTACCTCACCAACGAAAGCGGCCTTATTATGGCCAGAAATAAAGAAATAGCCATCCGTCCGCTAGATCCTGTAAGGGTAGAGGCCGAAAAGAGCTGGTGGCAAACCCTGAACCTGCTGGTGCCGGTATTACTGGTGGTGCTGTTAGGGGTAGGCCACTACTTCTGGCGCAAACGTAAATACACACGCTTCGCTAAACCTACAGAAGCATGACAAGAAAGAACTGGGCACTCGCGATCATACTCCTGATCTTAACAGCTGTTTTTGCAATTATGATCAGCGAAAAAGGTCCTGCCGGCAACCAGCAGGTTGATAGAAATTTATTTACCATTGCCGATACCGCAGCAATCGAAAAAATTACGCTGCGCCAGCCTGATGGCCGGGTGCAGACCATACAAAAGCGCAACGATTACTGGCTGCTCAACGGTAATCATGCTGCCGATCCGGCCATCATCAATGTGCTGCTAAGCGTGCTGAATGAGGTGCAGGTGAAAAGGCCTGTTGCACGCAGCCAGCAGGAGGCCGTGCTGGAGCAGTTAACAGCAGAAGGAGTAGAGGTAGAGCTGGAGGGAGGTGCAAGCCCGGCCCGTTTTATGGTTGGCGGCAGGGAAGGGGAGCGTATTTCATATTTTGCACGCGATGACAAAGCCTATGTGATGGAGCTGCCCGGATATTCGAGCTACATCAGTGGCATCTTTAACCTGAACGAGAGCCAGCTGCGGAATAAGATGATTACCAGCCTCAACAGCATGAACTTCCAGGGACTCGATGTGGTATACCCTACTGATACTGCCCAGAATGTGAGCATTCGGTTCCGTAATAACATGCTGGGAGTAGAGAACGTACTTCGCCCCGATAGCTCTGTACTTTTTCAGTATATGATGATCTATGAGCCTTTGCAGATATCGGGCTACCTGACACCCGGCGAAGATCCTGCTTACGACAGCCTGCTGCAAACACAGCCTCTTGCCATGTTCAGGATGCAAACCGTAGGCAACTCCGAAGGTCTGGTGCTGCAATTGTACCCGCAACTACCTGGCAGGCGCCAGCGGTTGGGTTACCTGCCCAGGCAAAAAGAGGCCGTACTGCTGGATGAAAGGCTGGCCCAGGCCATGCTAATTCGAAGACAAGATCTGCTGTTAAAGCAGTAAACAATATACTTACAGGTCTAAATTGTTTGATAGGGAAGAAAGCTTGGAAAAAACCCGCTTTCTTATTAAACTGCCTTTAGGTGCTTGTGTAATTTTTTTTAACTTTAAGCCGCAAAAACCAACAAGACTTTTCATCGCTGCATATGAAGTTTATCGTTTCTTCCTCCGCCCTTTTAAAGCAACTCTCGGCTATCAGCGGGGTAATTACCTCAAATCCGGTAGTGCCGATTCTGGAGAATTTTCTATTTGAGATTAACGACGGGGCGCTGAAAGTAACAGCTTCCGATCTGCAAACAAGCATGATTACCGAGATGGATGTGGAAGCCCGCGAAAGCGGTAACATTGCCGTACCGGCCCGCATTCTGATGGATACGCTGAAAAACCTGCCTGAACAGCCGGTAACCTTCAGCATAGATGAAGAAACCTATACCATTGAGATCAGCTCAGACAACGGCCGTTATAAGCTATCCGGAGAAAATGCCACGGATTTTCCCCGTACCCCTGAGGTAAATGATCCCTATGGTGTTGATGTGCCTGCCGATACCCTGCAGAATGCCATTGCCAACACCTTGTTTGCAGTAAGCAACGATGAGCTTCGTCCGGCCATGACAGGTGTTTACATTCAGCTGCGTGATACCAATGCTACCTTTGTAGCAACAGACGGCCACCGCCTTATTCGCTACCGCAGGGTAGATGTTGCTGCCGATATGGACAACAACATCATTATCCCCAAGAAGGCCCTGAACCTGCTGCGCACCACCCTGCCATCGGGTGCTATACCAGTTACCATAGAGTTTAACGCCTCTAATGCCTTCTTTAAGTTCAATAACATAAAAATGATCTGCCGCCTCATCGATGAGCGTTTCCCGGATTATGAGAATGTTATTCCGGTAGATAATAACAATAAAATGGTAATTAACCGCATGGAGCTGCTTAGCTCCCTAAAGCGTATTGCCATTTATGCCAATAAAACTACACACCAGGTGCGCCTGAAAATTACAGGCAACCAGCTGCAGATAAGCGCCGAAGATCTGGATTTCTCTAACGAAGCCATGGAGCGCCTTAGCTGCGACCATGATGGTGAAGATATCGAGATTGGCTTCAATGCACGCTTCCTGATCGAGATGCTCAACAACCTTGATTCGACTGATGTTCAGATGAACCTTAGCAAGCCAAACCGTGCGGGCCTGCTGATACCCCGCGATAAGGATGAAAACGAAGATATCCTGATGCTCGTAATGCCAGTGATGCTGAACAATTATGTGTAAAAATAGAGCAGGAGATAGAAGGTAATACCTGGAAAATAGAGAAAGCAGCTTTTAGGGGCTGCTTTTTTGCTTTGTCGAAGTTTGGTTATCTTCAAAAGCTTTTCTTGTCTAAATGGCGGATGCACCTCAATATGTTTTCTTCTGATCTTTTAAAGGGTAGGCTGTAAGGGAATATTGTTACTCCATCGAGATCAGTATGTATTTTATATCTTTGCATAGTAGCACCTGCTAAGGTCTTCAATAAAAGCAGCTTAGCCATGTGACGGTTTTTTTTAAATCACTTATGCTTTAGATGCGTTAATTTGATAGAACCATTTTATTCAGGAGGAAATATAAGTTTTGAAAGTAGCAGTAATTGGATCGAGAACATTTTCAGATTATGAGCTTCTGAAGAGTACCCTGAAGTGTATTCATATTACAGAAATAGTTTCTGGTGGAGATACAGGAGCTGATAAACTGGCAGAGCAGTACTCAGAGGAAAAGAGTATTCCGTTGCAGATCATTCCGCATACGGAGCATCCCGAAACTGCAAATGCCTCCCGCACCTATAATATTATAAGTGCATCACAGCTGGTAGTAGCATTTTGGGATGGCAAAAGCCCCGGCACTGGCGATTTGTTAAAATATGCCCGGCAAAAGGGAAAGAAGATTGTGTTAAAGTATTTTTAAATTTAATTTATAACTATCAAAGCAAATTGCAGGTTTATGGCAATACCGTGTTGCCGTAGCTTAAATAGTATTTCTTCATTTCTAAAATACAAACATGTCAGCTTCCTCTGGCAGTAAGCGTTTAGGGACTGCCCCTGTGTTTCTAACTGCTATCTCAACCATACTGGGAGCCATCATGTTTTTGCGCTTTGGGTATGCAGTTGGGCATGTAGGGCTTTTAGGTACCCTTGCTATTGTGCTTATTGGTCATTTGGTAACCATTCCCACTGCCATGGCCATTGCCGAAATAGCCACAAACCAAAAAGTAGAAGGTGGGGGAGAGTATTATATCATCTCCCGTTCTTTCGGCCTCAACATAGGCGCTTCCATAGGCATCGCTTTGTTCTTCTCACAGGCTATTAGTGTTGCTTTTTATATTATTGCGTTCGCACAGGCTTTTCAGCCGGTTTTCGATTTCCTGCTAAGGGAATATGGAATTCTTGTTTACGACGATCGTATCGTAAGTATACCCGCCATACTTTTACTCATACTAATTGTTGCCACAAAGGGTGCAGACCTGGGCCTAAAGGTGCTTTACCTGGTGGTAAGCTTGTTGTTTCTTTCTCTGGTGATGTTTTTTCTGGGAAGTACCGAGTTTGCAGGCACCGGCGATGCGTTCGAGTTTGGTAAAACAGTAGATAACCCCGATCCTTTCTTTTATGTGTTTGCCATATGTTTTCCTGCTTTTACAGGCATGACAGCTGGTGTTGGTTTATCAGGCGATTTGAAAGAACCACGCAAAGCAATTCCCATGGGTACGCTGGGAGCTACCATTAGCGGAATGTTCATCTACTTTTTTATCGTTTACAAACTCTATGTATCGGCAAGCGCCCAGGATCTTTCTGCAGACCAGCTGATCATGAGCAAAATTGCATTATGGGGCCCTATTATACCAATAGGACTGGCAGCCGCTACTGTTTCTTCGGCACTGGGCTCTATTCTGGTAGCTCCCCGAACACTGCAGGCGCTTGCAGGCGATAGGGTTTTTCCTGTTGGTAAACTTAATACCTGGTTGGCCAGGGGAAAGAAAGTAACGAACGAGCCTTTCAATGCAACACTGGTAACCTCTGTTATTGCCCTACTATTTGTGAGTGTAGGTGATGTAAACTTTGTGGCAGAGATCATTTCCATGTTTTTTATGGTTACCTATGGCGCTATCTGCCTTATCTCTTTCCTGGAGCATTTTGCAGGTGATCCTGCCTACCGGCCTTCCTTTAAATCTCGCTGGTATTTATCGTTGATGGGTGCGATTCTCTGCCTTTGGTTAATGTTTCAGATGAATGCCCGCTATGCGATTATGGCGCTCTTTCTGATGGTAATGATTTTTATAGGTTTAAGCCGTAGCCGGGAAGATAATAAAGGTTTGTCTGTAATCTTTCAGGGAGCAATCTTTCAGCTTAGCAGAAGGCTGCATGTTTATCTGCAGAAGACCGAAAAAGAAACGTCTTTGGGGCACTGGAGGCCATCTGTAATCTGTATCACCAACAGCACGTTCAAACGGCTGTCTGCTTTTGATCTGTTACGCTGGATCTCCTACAAATATGGCTTTGGAACCTACATACACCGCATAGACGGCTATCTTTCCAGGGAGTCTCACACCGAAGCCCAGGAGGTAATGAGCAGGTTGATCAGAATCTCTGATGTTTCAAAGAGCAATGTATACCTGGATACTCTAATCAGTCCTTCCTATACCTCTGCCATTGCACAGGTAATACAGCTGCCTGGTATTTCCGGAAAGGAGAACAACATGATCCTCTTTGAATATTCTAAACACCAGCCCGATAACCTGGAAGATATCGTGGATAATATTCAGCTGATAAAATCAATGGATTTTGATATCTGTATTCTGGGATGCTCTGACCGTAAATTTGGACTTAAGAGGCAGATAAACATCTGGATCACTTCACAGGATTATGAGAATGCCAACCTGATGATCCTGATGGCCTATATAATTTTGGGACATAAGGAATGGAAAATGGGAAGCATTAAAATTTATGTTATTTCACCAGAAGAAGAAGCAGAAGCACAACGTACCAGAATCCTTTCGCTGATTAATTCCGGCAGGCTGCCCATATCTCCTAATAATGTTCAGTTCATGATACAGGAGTTGCATAAAGATCCACGGGTAATCATCAATGAACATTCCAGGGATGCAGATTTAACCATTGTAGGTTTCAGACATGAGCTGATCCGGCATAAGGAATCTGATGTGTTTAATGGTTATGATGAAGTTGGAGAGATCCTGTTTGTTAATACTAACAAAGAAAAGCAGATCCTCTGATTTTGCAGATGCTTTTTTACATAGTAACTGCGGGAGTGACGAATACTATTAATGAGATGGCTTCTGGCAACATTCCTGTACATCAGAAGAAAAACCCATTCTGAATATTTATAAAGTTGCCCTCTTTGGAGTGAGCAATGGTTGCAGAGATGGTAATGCGGTTTAAAATTGACATCCATACACCGCCACCATAAGCCCTGTGCCAGGTATCTGATTTTTCTCCGTTTGCCCAAACCCTTCCAGCATCGTACAGCCCAAGTATCCCTGTTTTTACAGGGAGTAAGTAAAGCCTGTGTTGTACCAGTGAGGCCCGAAGTTCTAAATTGGTATAGAGGCTGCTTTTGCCGATAAACCTGGTTTTAGGAAAGCCCCTCAGGTTTTGGGTAAGGTCTGGCAAGGTGCCGCCTCCCAGCATATTAGCCTGGTAAAACTGGTAGGTGCCAGAGTTGAATGCACCACCCAGGCGACCGGCAAATGTTAACTGGAAAGGCCAGCTTGGGCTCATATAATAACCTACCTGGTAGGAGTAGTGGCTGTAATTTGGTGTGTTTTTACTCAGCCCTGCGTTCAGGTTTGCTTCGGCTTTTAGCACCAGCCCCCTGGTTGGGTTATACATATTATCTTTGACGTTGGTTTCTATAAAAGCCCGCAGCCCTAAATACTTCTTAGAGTCAAAAGGGCTATTGTCCAGGTCACTAATCTGGTCTGTAAAGTATTGGTTTTCCCAGTTACTAAGCCGGAAGTACTCGAATTTTGGACCCAGGCCAAAGGTGAAAAATGTAGCAAAGGATTTATTGAGTGATACATTTATGTAAGAGTGGTGGAGGCGCGCCCTGTAGTATTCATCAGGCATATCTGCTGCAGGACTGCTCTCATTACCCCAGCCAAAGTAGTTCATCACATAATAGGGTGTGTAGCCCCAGCCCCTGATTACCAAATCGTAATTCCTGATGAGTTTATTGAAATTGCCTGTGTACGAGATGCGTCCGGAATTGGTACCAAAAGCATAATGGTAAAGCAGGCGGTGCTCAGTTCCATAAGGAAAACTGCGGAACTTGTAGGTGCGGTAGGTTAAACCCGCGCCAGGCATCAGGCCATCGTCCCTGTTATAATTAAACACCAGCCGGGGCCCCAGGTAGTTATAAAAAAAGCGATCGGAGCTTGGCTGGCTACTGATTTCGCCAGAGGGATAATCCAGATTGGTACGTGCGGTGTGGTCGAGTACATAAGGATTTTCACCTTCGTCGTAAACCTTTGTTCTGCCCCTGGCTGATTGAATAAGTGTGGTATCTCCGGCACGATCCAGGCCTTTGCCTCCAATTACCCTGATTTTAATCTTGCTGTTGTTGGTGCCGCTGATTGTAAATACGTCATTGCCTTCCAGGCCGTAAAGTCTTATTTCCTTTGTTTCTTTCCGGTTAAATATCCTGTCGTAGCGTTTTCTTCCCTGCGTTCCAACAGAGTCGAGCTCAAAAACAGAGATCTGGGTTTTACGCTTTGATAAATGGTTAATAATGAATAATTCTGAACTGTCGGAGCCGTACACATCTACATACCGTGCCAGCAGCTCATAGTACCTGTCTGCAATTGCCGGCAGCTGCTCGCGTCTGCTCTTTAGGTTGCTGATGATTTTTGGTCCGTTGAACGGAAATACTTCCGGAGGCATTTGCCTGATGGCTTTTTCAATCTCCTGGTCTGTTAGCTTTTCTTGTAATTCCCCGGCAATAGCCTTCCAGTCTTCCCGGCTTAGAGAGGTAAGAAACCGTCTGTCCATGGTGCGGGCAGAGGTGTTGAGACCTTTCAGGTCACTGATTTTGCCGTTAAAATTTTGCAGGTTTCTAAAGGCCCACCGTCTGCTTACCAGCCAGGGGAGGGGACCCTGAAAGCTGAAAAAAGCATTGTCCCGATCGTCGGCAACCGGTAAATACTCAACTCCGTTTTTTTGGCGAATGCCTATCCAGTGGTACTGATGTTCATGGCGGTCCCAGTCGCCAACCAGCATGTCTAAGAGGCGTAGTTTGGCAAACACCGGTTCATTTATCCACTGGTTCTGATTTCGCTCCAATGCATCAATAAGGCTTTCATACTCAAGCGACTGGCCCTGGAAGGCAAGATTCTCGGGCTTCTCAATGTGCTGGTCTTCTGCCTGTTCTTCCAGATAACCTATGGTGCCTGCAAAATTCTGCTGCCAGGGGCCTAAGCAGGCACTGTTTGGCAGCGATACCAGCTCGGGATGGTTAAAAGGCAAGCCTGCTGCTTCTTCCAGTGGCGCAACCATCAGCGGAGCGTAGGGGTGCTGGAGCATTACGTGATTTCTGGTCTGATTCTCCAGAGATCTGGATTGCCTGTATTCTTCCGGTACTACCTTAAGCACACTTCTATCAACAGAGCGGAAAAGGTACTCCTGCGCGGCAGCATTTCGCAGGCGCAAAGATTTATGATAAATTGAGCCGGTGGTATTGTAGGGGGCAAGGCCTCCTGCTGTATCCTGCAGGTCTACTACCGGCATCTTAACAGGTGTTGTCCATTCGCGGGTATAGTGCCTGCCATAAAAGGCCTTACCCAATTGTATTCTGGCTGCCGAAACGGTATCTGCAGCTTTGGTAACGGTGGCAGGTAAATCCTTTTCTTCAGCTGGATCGCAAAAGTCTGTTTCTTTTCTGCCTACATACAGGCGTGTGCGGTAGCTTAACTCACCCTCAGAGCCATTTGTACCCTCTGTCCAGTACTCGATCCAGGCTTCGGAGTTAGGGTAATACATGATCTTTGTAAAACCTTTTGCCCGCTGCACAAATTCAGCATTGTTGCCTTCTACGATGTGATTGGCTTTGCAGCCGGAACCACTAAGTACATGAACTAACTTTTCTGTACGATGCAGTTGCAGGTTATGGTCGTGGCCTGCGGCAAACACTACATTATCGTGATGCCTGAATACCCGCATCAGCTCGTCTATCAGCAGCTGGTAACGATAATGTGGAATATCCTGGTTTACGCCCCCGTACCTGCGGAAGAAAGGGTAGAGGGAGCCAATTACCGGAATCGGTACATAAAGTTCGTCGCGAACCAGGGTAAGGGGGAACAGGTGATCAAATACAGAATAATACCCGCCATGGTTGCTGTTGCTCATGAGTGGGTGGTGCCCCGCTACTATAATGTGCTTGCTCCTGTTGCGCTCCAGCATCTGGCCAAGCAGGCGCAGCATTTCTGCTTCATTGGCTGCAGCGCAACCGCTAAAGCGCCCGTATGGTTTATCGTGCTCGTGCAACCACCACTGGGTGTCTAATACAAGCAGCACCACTTCCGGGCTAAGCTCAATCTCTACAGGCCCGGGGCAGCCGTTATCGGGAACATAGGTATTCCCCTTGTTCAGGTATTTCTCAACGAATTCCTCCTGTAACTTTACTCTTTTTAAACCGCCCTCACGCATATAGTTCCAGTCGTGGTTGCCAGGTATAAAGGCAACTTTACCAGGATGATCTTCCACCACTTTTAGCTGTTCTACCAGCTTTTTTTCGCTTTCCTCACGGTCGTGGTGCCCTTCGGGCGGCAGGCCGTCATGATAGATGTTATCTCCAAGCACAACCAGTGCACTATTGGGCTGTGCGGCCATCTGTTTTTTTAAAATCTGCAAGGTGGGTTCCGGTGCTTCCAGGTTGGGGCTTCCGGCATCACCAAGCAGGTATACTGTATAAAGTGGTGCTTCTTCAGGCATCTGCCCCTGCTGCCATTCTGCAGTTTCAGGGCTGTAATAGACGCGTGTTATACAACTACTTTGGCAAATAAGTATTCCAAAAAACAGGTAGTAAATAAACTTCTTCATGCGCGGTACCAGGAGCAGTATGTTCTACCATGCTCAAACTATGCCTCTGATCAATTGTTTGGCGCATTAAGTGCAAATACAACAAACAGACTCTGGTTTTTCACAGCCAGCCCTATTCAGGAGATTTTCATTTTCTTATTAATATAAAAACCATAGAACTGTCTGGCTACAGATTATGCTGTAATTTCTATTCTGTTGCCTTCTGGATCTAAAACTACACTTTCGTAGTAGCCATCGCCGGTTGTGCGTGGCTGCCCTGCAATTGTATACCCATCTGTAGCCAGTTTATTGGTGAGGTAATCTACTGCCTCTTTAGAACCAGTACTAATGGCAAAATGTGTCAGTCCCTTATACTCGCCGCCGCAGGCCTGCTGTAGTGCCTGAATTTCAGGTTTATGCATCAGCTCCAGCCGGCAGCCATCTGCAAAAGAAACAAAATAGGAACTGAAGTTTTTGGCGGGGTTTTGATAGCGTGGACCGGCCTTGCCTCCAAAATAATCTACATAAAACGTTTTCATCTGCTCCAGGTCCGATGTCCACAGGGCTATGTGATCAATCTTCATAGTAATACATTAATAGGTTGATAGAAGAAGTGTGGCAATGGGAAACTACATACAAACCTGTTGATTGCTATAGGCGAACACCCAAAAACAAAAGCAGGGTTCCGGCCCTGCTTTGTATGCTTGATTGTGCACCTGAAAATTCAGCGCATTACCTGCCAAAATCATCCTGAACCCTGACAATATCATCCTCGTCAGATGGGTTATTGGCATCTGTATGCTGCCAGATCTCCGCTAATACCCCCCATTCCTTCAGGCCTACCAGCCGGTGCCGCTCACCTTGTTTAAGTGTGATCAGCTCGCCTGGCGCATATTCCTTTAGCTCCCCTTCCTGGTCGGTATCGCTGGTTACTACGCCTACCTTGCCCTGCACCACTTTCCATATCTCTGCACGGCGGTGGTGGTACTGCCACGAAAGCCTCTTTTCGGGGGCTACAACCAGGATCTTGGGACTTAACTTACCTGATATTCTTAATGTATCAACAGAAAGCCCGTCAAAATACTGATCGGCAAATGCCTGTGCCTGATCTTCTTTGATTACAAAAAAGCCACCCCAGGGCCGTGACTGGTCTTGTTTGTCAATGCTGAAGCCCTGTGCTTTCAGCTTCTGTTCTATTTGCTGAAATATTTCCTGTTTTTTGCTGTCGGTACTCATAGTTAATAATAGTGTATGCTTAATCCTTTGGTTTACTCCAGAACCGCAAATTAAAAATCTATTTGAAAACTTCTTCTATAGGTTCAAATAAGTTATTCAGGCGCTGCCCTGGCGTTGCTTTCACTGGCATATACGTGGTGAGAGCTTTGCATCTGCTGCTGAAATTACTGCGAAAAAAAAGCAGGTAGTGTTTACAGAATTGCTGCTGAAGGTTTCATGGCATAGTAATATTGACTTAACATTTACATAATATACAATGATTAGTTTTGCGCGATCATTTTAAAAAATTGTTACCAAACTGTTATGAGGAAACTCCTCTTTACACTTGCCTTTCTTGGCATGTGTGGTAGTGTAATAGCGCAACAAGAAAACGTGCAAACTCCGCAGACGGAGCCACCTAAAGTTGTAAAAAAGCCCTGGTATGAGAGTTTTAGTATACGTGGCTATGCACAGGTGAGGTACAATGGTTTGTTCGAAACCAATCCTGAACTGGCCTGTGAACAATGTGACAGGAGCTGGGGGAATGGTGCAAATTTCTTCATCAGACGAATCCGGGTAATCTTTTCCGGGCAGATCAGCGAAAGGGTTTACTTCTACATTCAGCCTGATTTTGCCAGTGCTCCATCTTCAGGTGCATTCAATTTTGGCCAGATCAGGGATGCTTACTTTGATGTTGGGTTAGATAAACAGAATGAATTCAGGTTGCGGATCGGGCAGAGCAAAATTCCTTTTGGATTTGAAAACCTGCAGTCGAGCCAGAATCGCATTCCGCTGGACCGTGCCGACCCAACGAACAGTGCTATTACCAATGAGCGTGACCTGGGGGTGTTTTTCTACTGGGCACCCATAGAGAAGCGCAAACTCTTGTCAGCGCTGGTAAGAGAAGGGCTCAAAGGTTCTGGTGATTATGGTATTTTTGGGTTAGGGGTCTATAACGGCCAGACTGCCAACAGACCCGATGAAAACGGGGAGCCCCATGTGGTGGCCAGGGTAACCTATCCTTTTGCCATTGGAAACCAGATCATAGAACCTTCTATTCAGGGCTATACTGGTAAATATGTTGTAACAAGCGCCTCTTCCGGTACTACACTACAGCCCGACAGGGAGTATATCGACAGGCGTGTGGCGGCTACCTTCGTTTTGTATCCAAAGCCATTTGGCATACAGGCAGAGTACAACATAGGTGAGGGACCGGAATTCAATCCATATACGGATGCTGTAGAAGTGCAGAACCTCCATGGCGGATATGCTACGTTTTCTTATATGAAACAGCTGGGCGATCAGGTTATTATACCCTTTACCAGAATGCAGTATTACAAAGGCGGTAAAAAGCATGAACTGGATGCCAGAAGCTACAGAATGCGTGAGTTGGAGGTAGGTGTGGAATGGCAGCCTTTTCCTACGCTTGAATTTGTGGCCATGTATACCTTTTCCTCCAGGAGGTTTGAAGATTTTGCAAGACAGGATAACCTGCAGGAGGGAAGCCTGATGAGATTTCAGGCACAGATTAACTTTTAAAGTTTCTAGGTTTGCCCGGGCGTACGTAATTGCGGTATAAGCGGCCAACCAGTTTTTTTGCAGGCCTCTGGCTGGGAAAATAGAGGCAGTCAGTTAGTTCATTTTTCCTGAAGGTAGGAAGTGAGTCAGTACCGTAAAGGAATTGAAAAAACAATTTAGTATACATTTTCTGATTAGTCTGCCTTAAAAAATAGTGGCAGCATAATTAACAGAGAATTAATACATAGTTAAAATCTTCGAATTAATGCAGCTTAGTTTATCTTGGGCCGTTAATATTAAAAAATCATTAAAATAATGTTAAGCCTGTGTTGCTGACTACTGTTGCCTTACCAGAGGATAATGTGAACGGTTTACCCGTTCAAAAGCATAAGCTTTGTACGGCCAGGAAATTTGCCTTTAAGCTCAGTTTTTAATTATAGATGTAACGTAATCTGCAGTGAAAAGAACTCTGGAATTAAGATCTAACACTGTGGAGGTTTTTTTTATGGTGTCTTTCAAACAATATTTCGCTTTGTTAATGCACAAACAGCTGCAAACTATATTTCTTTTAGGAATCACTATTCTTGCCTTTTTGCCACTCCAAGCAAACGCACAAAGCATTAATAATACCAAAATTGGCAGAGGTATACAGTTCATAGCTGCAGACAGCTCATTTTATCTAAAGTTAAATGCACGCTTTCAGTCGCTCTATGCCGGGGCCTACAGCTATGAGGATGGTACTTACAGCGATCAGTTCCTGATCAGAAGAGCACGGTTGAAGTTGGAGGGCTTTGCCTATACCCCCAACCTTGAATATAAACTGGAACTCGGCCTTAGTAACAGAGATATTGGTGGCGGACCCCGGCCAGAATTCAGTAATGCTGCCAATATTGTTTTAGATGCTGTTGTTCGCTGGAACTTCGCAAAAAACTTTAGCTTGTGGCTTGGGCAAACCAAATTACCAGGTAATCGCGAGCGTGTTATTTCTTCGCAGAAGCTTCAGTTTGTTGACCGGAGTCTGCTTAATTCAGATTTCAACATAGATCGTGATGCGGGAGTGCAACTACATCATACATTCTCCCTTGGGAATGTGATATTCAATGAGGCCATTGCGGTGTCTTTGGGCGAAGGGCGTAATTATACTGTCACCAACAGAGGTGGTTATGATTATACTGCCAGGGTAGAGGTGCTGCCTTTCGGAGATTTTACCGGGGGTGGCGATTATTTTGGTTCAGACCTGGCCCGTGAAGAAACCCCCAAACTTTCCGTAGGTGTCTCCTACGATTATAACGATCGTGCTTCCCGCCAGGGCGGACAGTTAGGCTCTTTCGTAGATCAGCAGCGCACGTTAAAAGCATTCTTTGCAGATGCCATGTTCAAGTTCCAGGGCTTTTCAATGATGGCAGAGTATGCCGATAAAGAAACAGTAGGCTCACCAGTAATAGAATTTGATGAACTGGGGCGGGTAGTCAGAACCTTCAGGACTGGTTCCGGATTCAACATACAGGCAGGCTATTTATTCCCCAATAATTATGAAATTGCAGGGCGCTACTCATCTATCGATTCCGAAGCACTAACACAAAGAGAAGACCTTAAGCAGTATACCCTGGGCTTCTCCAAATACATTGCCGGACATACTGTGAAAGTGCAGAGCGATATAAGCCTGTTGCGGGTTGAGGCTGAAAACAACGAGTTTTTGTACCGCTTCCAGGTCGAAATGGGTTTCTAGAACCTATTTCTTTCTCTTCTTCTTTTTGCTGCTGTTTTCCAGTTGCTCCTGTTCCCGTAGCAGGGCTTTCCAGTTATCGTCTACATCGGTGGTAAAATCCAGGGTTTCTTTGTAGGCTTCCTTGCTGATGTCCATCCTAATGATGGGCTTATCCAGGAAGCTTTCAATTTCCTCTAGTATGGGCTTTTCTTCTGTACTGCAAAAAGAAACAGCCTGCCCTTTCTGGGTGCCGCGGCCGGTACGTCCTACGCGGTGCACATAGTTTTCGGGCTGTTCGGGCATATCGTAATTTACCACATAATCCACCCCGGGTATATCAATGCCACGGGCGCTTACATCAGTAGCCACCAGCACTTTTACATCTCCGCTCCTGAATTTCTGCATGACTTGCAGCCGGTCACTTTGTTCTTTATCGCCATGGATGGTCATGCTGCTGATACTCATGCGCTCCAGTGCCTTATGCACCCGCTCGGCACGCACCTTGGTACGCACAAATACCAGTATCTTCTTGTCGGGGTTTTCGTTGATTACCCGCTCCAGGAAAAAGCGCTTGTCGTCCATTTCCACAAAAGCAACGGCATGGTTGATGTTTTTGGCTACCGGATCTTTCGGTGAGATCTGGATACGAATAGCATTGCGCACCAGCGAGTAGGCCAGCTTCTTGATGGTTTCATTGATGGTGGCCGAGAAGAAAAGTGTTTGACGCTGGCGTGGTATCACGTGCATCAGGTCCTGGATATCGCGCAAAAAGCCCAGGTCCAGCATATGGTCGGCTTCGTCCAGTATCAGGATCTGGATGCGGTGCAGCTTTAGGTGGCCCTGGCTTACCAGGTCGAACATACGGCCCGGTGTCGCTACAAGTATATCAAAGCCTTTTTCAAGCCTGCTGATCTGCGGATCCTGCTCCACCCCGCCAAAAATGCTGTAGGTTTTAACCTTGGTGTATTTTCCCAGTGTTTCAAAAACCTCTGTGATCTGCAGGGCCAGTTCCCGGGTTGGTACCATAATAATACATTTGATGCCATCTTCCCGGCTGGCCTTTTTCTTTTGCTCATGCAGTATATGCAGTACCGGAATGGCAAAAGCAGCAGTTTTGCCAGTGCCTGTCTGGGCAATGGCCAGCACATCTTCTCCTTTTACAATGGGGGGAATAGACTTATACTGTATATCGGTGGGCTTTTTAAAACCCAGTTCTTCCAGGCTTTTTTTTATCTCGGGGGCCAGGGGGTAATCGTCAAATTTCATGGTACACTAAAAAGTAATAGGTAAATATAGGGCTCCTGCTGGTCTTACATGGCGATAGAATTAATCCATTCGCTACACAAGCTACTTTAGGGTTCTTTTTTAAAGAACTTAGGAGCAGTGGCAGTTCTTATATACAGATCCTCTACCTTCTGCCGGGCCCAGGGGGTGGTACGTAAGAACTTGAGGCTCGATTTTATGCTTGGGTTTTCATTAAAACAACGAATGTTAATCAGAGAACCCAAGGTTTCCCAGCCATACCGATTGACCAGTTCGTTCAGTACTGCTTCCAGTGTTTTGCCGTGTAGCGGGTTGTTGGGTTGTTCTGCTGACATTTCTCTCTTGTTTCAGGCGTAATAATTTATACAAAGCAACGCATAAACTGTTGCATTTACAGCACCAGTAAGCCTTGTTCTCTAAGTTCTTTAACAGCATTGCTGTACCAGAATATGTGAAAGCTCCCCAGCTCCTGTTGCTGAAAATCTGCTTCTATTTCTGCAAAGGTGTAGGTGCGGGAACTGTCCGGAGAAACTGAGGGGAGCAGTGCCGCCAACCAGCGGCCCCAGTTTTCCTGCAGCTGAAGCGTAAAATCTTTCTTCTTATTGATAAACGTAAGTTCTGCCATGGCTAAGCTTTTGCCCTTCTTGTTCTTGCTGAAGGTTCTGATGGCAGGTGTGTTTCCCAACCACACTATTTTAGCAGTGGGCTTGGGTAATGCTGTTTCTTCGGCAGCCAAGATTCTCTCAATATGGTTTGGCGGCATGGTGGTGCGGGGTACCTTAAAGTTAAACCATTTATCCAGCGAATATTCAAAGCAAATCCCATGCATATAATTAAACAGCGACTTCTTAAGCCCTTCGCTGAACGCATCATGATCGGCTCCGACATCATCCAGGTGCACAAGATCGTTATTGGCAAAAGTGCCTACTTCGGCAGTTGCCTTGCTAACCTTAAACACCTCGGGGTTCAGGCCTATGGGGCTGTGGGCGGTCATGGCAAACTGATGCCAGAATCCTGACTGTACCACACCATTCATGAATAACTGGCGCACTACCTCAAGAGAATCAATGGTTTCCTGGGCGGTTTGGGTAGGGAAGCCATACATAAGGTAAGCGTGCACCATAATGCCTGCCTGAGTGAGGTTATCGGCCACACGGCTTACCTGTGCAATGGTAACACCTTTTTTGATGAGTGTCAGCAACCTGTCGGAGGCAACCTCCAGACCACCCGATATGGCTATGCAGCCCGATTCTTTGAGCAGGATGCACAGATCGCGGGTAAAGCTTTTTTCAAAGCGAATGTTAGTCCACCACACAACTGTAAGTCCGCGCCGGATGATCTCCAGCGCCAGTTCCCGCATCAGGGCAGGGGGCGCAGCTTCATCTACAAAGTGAAAGCCATTCTGGCCGGTCTGGGCAATTATTTCCTCCATCCGGTCGCAAAGCAGGGCGGCCGTAACCGGCTCATAGCGCTTGATATAATCCAGGGAAACATCGCAAAAGGTGCATTTGCCCCAGTAACAGCCATGGGCCAGGGTAAGCTTATTCCAGCGCCCGTCGCTCCAGAGGCGGTGCATGGGGTTTGCAATTTCTATTACCGACAGAAAGCTGTTCAGCGGGAAATCGGAGTAATCGGGTGTGCCTACTTCACGCTGCGGATAGTCCTTTTCGTGGCTGCCATTGAGGTAGACTACCTTGCCATCCACCAGGGCGAAAGTTCTCTTCAGCTGATCAAGGGGGCGTGTTCCATCCAGGTGCTCGATCAGGTGGTAAATGGGTGCTTCGCCATCATCGAGGCATATAAAATCAACATATTCAAAAACACGGGCCTCTTTAAGGGAGCGGAGCTCTGTATTTGGAAAGCCTCCGCCCATTACTATTTTAATTTCGGGATGCTGCTGTTTAATCCATTGCCCGCACTTGAATGCACCAAATAAATTACCCGGAAAAGGCACTGAAAGGGCTACTAAAGTAGGCTTTTCCTGCTCAATTTTCTGCTTAAGCAGCCTAAGCATAATGTCCACAATAAAGCTGTGGGGGGCATGCAGCGCCTGGTGCAGCTCATCAAAGCTGTTTGCGGAGCGTCCCAGGCGTTCGGCATAGCGGCTAAAGCCGAAGTATGGGTCTATGGCCTCTACAATCAGGTCTGAGATATCTTCCAGGTAAAGTGTTGCCAGGTGTCGTGCTTTGTCGCGGGTACCCATGGTACCAAACGCCCACTCCAGGTCATCGAGCTGCTCGAAACGGGAGGCCTCTGGCAGGTAGTTGCCTTCGCAGATAATATGCCCCAAGGTTGGGTTATTGTCCTGCAGAAAATTAATCACCAGGTCAATGGTGCGGATGTATTCCTTTTGCAGCGCCAGTATGCGGCGGCTGTTGGGGGAGAGCGTAGTCTCTTTTGCTGCTACTTCTTTAAACAGCGCCTTAAAGCCACTGGCAGAAAAAAGCTTCAGGATTACTTCAATGCCCAGGTCTGTCTGGTACGAAGGGATGTTTTTCGTGTTCAGAAAACCCTTTAGATAAGCCGTAGCGGGGTAGGGCGTATTTAGCTGGGTAAAAGGGGGCGTTATCAGCAGTAATTTCTGGCTCAAGTCTTTGTGATTTCCGGGGCTGTATTTTAACCAGTAAAATTACCCTTTAAGTTCAGCAATGCCCAAGCTGTTCACAAATAATAAAATCAGGAGGAGCGGGTGTACCCGTGTTTTAAGCAGTCTAAAGCATGCTCCTGATATACAATGAGCAGTTGTAGCTGATGTTCATGAGCAGTCTACTGCTCTTCCTGTGCTCTGGTAATAGCAGATATCAGCGCACTATCCTCAAGCTCCTTGAACCAATCTGTAGCTAGCTCGAGCCTTACTGACTGGGCGCCGCCGCTTGGGGTACATACCACTGGTACTTGATGGTTACTGTTCTCGGAAAGTTCTTTTGCTTTTTCGGCATGCGCTCCTTTTACACCTGCAAATGCCTGTACGCAGGTCCAGGTGGTGCCCTCCTGATCGGTTACTTCTCTTTGTTCCATTTAGCTGTTTTATAGGTGGAGATGCAGGGTTGCGGCAGCTGCAGCTTACATCGTAAGCATGTATTACGTATTTTGGCCTGGTCAGTTCAGCCACATTTCAACCTGATAATGAAACATAAGGGTTTGCAGTTGTTTAAGTTTGTATGGGTGCAAAAGCGATTAAAAGAAAACCAGCATGGATAGGATCGAAACATCCCTGTTGGATGCTGGTGTTTGTGATGCTTTGCACTGCAAACAGGGCAAACGCCCAGCGATGGACTGCTGAAATATTTGCCGGCACTGCCTGGAGCCTACCCATGCCACTGCTCATAGAGCAGCCTGGCGAAAAGCCCATCCATTTTAAAGCCCGCTACAGCACCCGCCCCTGGAAAGGCTCGCCCTACTATGCCTATCGCCTGGGTTACCAGCAATGGACGGCCGAGCTGGTGCATCACAAGGTTTACCTGGAGAATCCGCCCCCGGAAATTGAGCATTTTGAGGTGTCGCATGGCTACAACCTTGCCTATGTAAGTCGTATGATCACTGAGCCTGCTGCTCCCTTAATCTTCAGGCTGGGGCTTGGCCTGGTAATTGGCCATCCCGAGGGGCGTATTCGGGGCAATGCCATTAACCCGGTAAAGAGCTTTCTGGGCGGAGGCTACCATATATCAGGCATTAGTCTGCAGCTGGGGATATCCAGAAGGTTAGGAGTTGGAAACAATTTTTTTGTAAACCCCGATGCAAAGCTCACTGCTGCCTGGGCCCGTATGCCACTGGCCGGTGGTGGTTTTGTACAGGTTCCGAATGTTGCCCTGCATACACTGCTAGGGCTGGGGTACAGGAGCAGAAAGCTGGAGTAACGCTTAGCAGTTAATCTCCCCCAGGTTTATCAACAGGCAGTTAGGCGCTTTGTATCTATTCCGGAAGTAGATTTTACCCTTTGTTGATTCAGTGCACCACAGCCATAAGAGCTTTCTAATGTTGTTGCTGAATAGGGTAATATTTTTTTTATGGCAGAAATGTTCTTATATTAATATACATCATTATTAAATGCAAGTAGAGCAAATTGAGCGGCTCATTAAGATCAGCAAAACCAAACCTTTGCTACCGGAAGTTTTTGTGCCCTGGCAGGAAGAACCTACTGAAAAAGATATTTTTCTGACAGAGAAGTTAAGCTCCCTGTATGGTCATCCGCTTTACGAAACTTTAAGCAGGCAGCAGCAGGTAGAGCTGGGCAGGCATGAAGTGGTGCAGGTGATGTTTTCCTATGCATGGAGTGAAGGTCTGTTTTGCCTGTTCATGAACAGGTATATCCTGACATTGATGCCTGACTCCATTGAGTACAGGTTTCTGCTTCGGGAGCTGATTGAAGAGTTTCGCCACCAGGATATGTTTACGCAGGCTATCTTAAGGCTCAATGGCAAGCCTGTGAAGCCTACCTTTATGCATAAGTTTGTGGGCGTTTTTACAGCCCGTTTTATGCCATCAGATGCAGTTTTTCTATCGGGACTGTCTGTGGAGGTAATGGCTGATACCTATGGCACCTACCTTAGGAAAGATCCTGCAGTGTACCAGGTGCTGCGGAAGGTGTCGGAGCTGCATAATATTGAAGAAGCCAGGCACATTATTTTTGCAAAGGACTATCTGGCAAGATTTGTGGCCAGGGCAGGATTCATCAGGCGCAGCTGGTACAGCTATCTGGTTTTGCTCAATATCTATTTTATGCGCACGCTCTATGTGAAAAAAGAGATCTTTGAACGTATTGGTGTGGCAGATCCTGAAAAAGCATACAGAGCAGCACTAAAGAATTATGAGAAGCTTTTTGCTAAAGAATGCCTGGGCGATATAACAGCAGTAGTGTCGGAATGGAAAGGGTTTAACTGGGCAACCAGGTGGGCCTGGCGTTGGTTATTAAAAGCAAATGTATGAACGTAAAAATAAGCCAAGTTGGGTCATACATTCCGCTTAATAAGCTTAGCAGTAGGGAGATAGAGGATCGGATTAATCAGAAGGAAAAGCTTATAGTCCCGGGTTCTTTAGAAAAGCTTTTTGGTGTTAAAACCCGCTATTTTGCAGCCCCCGGGCAGCAGTGTTCCGATCTTGCCGCAACTGCTGCCAGAAAAATACTTGAGAGAACAGATCCGGCTAGCGTAGACTGCCTGATCTATGCATCGGCCTGTGGCGACCTGATAGAACCGGCAACCGCTAATATTGTACAGCATAAGCTGGGGTTGAGGTGCCCGGCTTTTGATGTGAAAAATGCCTGCAACAGTTTTCTAAACGGTATTCTGCTGGCTACCTCACTCATACAGTCGGGTGTTTACAAAAAGGTGCTGATTACGAGTGGTGAGGTACTGAATCACTCCATACAGTTCAACATCAGCTCCAGGGAAGAATTGCTACAGCGCCTGGCAGCCTATTCCCTGGGCGATGCCGGGGCAGCCATACTCATGGAAGCTTCAGCCAACGGATCTGGCATTAAGTTTCATAAGTTTCAGACTTTAGGTGAGCACTGGGAATTATGTACGGTGCCCGGTGGCGGCTCTATGCACCCACATGACCCCTCCAGAAACTATTTTGAAGGTAAAACCTCTGAGCTACAGGCAGTATTCAAAAAGGCCAGGGGTACTATGTTCGAGGAATGCTTTGAACAGACTGGCTGGAGCAGGGAAGAAATTGATCATGTATTTCTGCACCAGGTGAGCACCAGCGCTACAGAGGCCATGGCCGAAGACCTGGGTTTTCCTGTCAGTAAAGTATACCAGTCCGTTACTGACTATGGGAATACCGGGGCTGCCTCCATTCCTTTGTGCATTAGCCTTGCAGTAGGGGAAGGCCGGATCAGGCATGGCGACAAAATAATGGTGGTTGGCCTTGCCGCTGGAATAAGCTTATCGGTATTAATGCTTAAATGGTAAATGCTGTACCATCACAAATTGCTGGATCCACTGATTGCCCTTTCTGCACAGAAAGAGGTAGTTCTGCATATAGATGGAAAGCCCTTTACGGCCCATGCTTTATGGACTCATGCAAAAAAGCTTGGCGCCAGACTCTACGCCCAGGGTGTGCGCAGGGATGATGCTATTGTGCTGGCATTTGGGGCTGGTCCCGAATTTTTAGAGGTTATGTATGCCTGTATGCTGCTGCGGGTAAAAGTAGCCATAATAGACCCTGAAATGGGCAGGGATCTGTATGCTGCCAAACTGGAGCAAATGAACCCAAAATGGGCATTTGTTGATTCCAGGCTCCTGCTGCTGCAGGAACATCCCCTTGCCAGGATGCTCTACTTTAAGCTGGTTAAAAAAGCCGTTTACTTTCCGCCGCATAAAGGGCTAAAGAAAATAGCAGTAGGGAAGTGGATGCCCCTGCTGCAGCAAACAGAATGGCTCAGCAGGCTGATGGCTGCCGAACAGCCAGCGCTCCCCGTTAAGGCAACAGAAGAGGCGCACGATTTCCTGATTGTGTATACCTCTGGCACCCTGCAGGAACCCAAAGGGGTGCTACTTTCCCTGGATGCGCTGCATGAAAGCATAGGCCGGCTAACAGAAGTTTTAGGAGCCCGACCCGGCGACAGGATAGGTACTTACCTTCCTCACTTTTTGCTCCTGGGTATTGCCTCATCTGTACCAGTTTATTATTATAATCCCGACTGGGAGCCAGCCCAGAAGATCAGTTTTTTTAGAGAGAACAAGATTAGTATTCTGTTCGGGCCACCTAGCGATTATTTGCCATTGATCAAATGGGCTGAAGAAAATGGCCAGAAGCTGCCTCAGTCATTTACGCACCTGCTGCTGGGATCAGCACCCGTGCATCCAACATTCCTGCAAAGGCTTTTTAGAGTTTGCTACGACCACACCCGCATCTCCTGCACCTATGGCATGACGGAGAACCTGCTGGTGAGTGTAATTGACGGCAGGCAAAAAATGCTTTATACAGGCGAGGGAGATCCAGTGGGAAAACCAGTAAAAGGCGTTGAGATCCAGATTGCTGCAGATGGAGAGATCTTGCTTACTTCCCCCCAGTCTTACACCCGGTACCTGCATCTGGCTGAAAGAGACAGGCTGCATGCAACTGGCGATCTTGGCTTTTTTGATGAGGTGGGCTGTTTGTACCTCAAGGGCAGAAAAAAGGAAATGATCATCAGGCGAAACACTAATATTTACCCGGCCCTGTATGAGAAAACAATCAAAAAGATCAGTGGTGTTGAGGAAGCCGTAATGGTTGGGGTGTACAGCCACCAAAAGCAGGATGAGGAGGTATACCTTGCTGTTGAGGGTACAGCAGCACTTACAGAAAAGCATATTATGGAGAAGCTTTCATACGGTAGTTATCAGATAGAAAAAGAGGCGCTGCCAGACAGGATCATATTCATGAAGATACCGAGAAAGGGAAGGCAGAATAAGATAGACAGAGGAGCCATTGTGCAGCATATTTTAGAAAAAGGCCTGTGAAGATCTTTATTACAGGTGCAACAGGATTTGTAGGGGCTAACCTTGTCAGGTATTTTGCAGGCCTGGGTCATGAGGTAATTGCCTCCGGAAGATGCCCCAGCCCTCCATTGCTTTTAAAAAAGTATGCAGCCTATGTTCCCTGGGATCTTAGCAATGGCCAAATCTCCATTAAAGCAGATATGGCCGTGCATGTTGCCGGACTGGCAGCTGATGCGGGTAAATGGGATGCGTATGCCAGTGCAAACATCACAGGCAGCCGCAACTTTATAAAATCTGCTGCTGATTGCGAAAAGCTTGTGGTTATCTCTTCTTCATCCGTCTACAGCTTTAACAATGGTCCGGCAACAGAATCTGATGCTATTGTTACTGATGCACTACCGTTTTATGGCAGATCGAAATACCTGGCAGAAGAGGAGGTGCTAAAGCATTGCGGGAGGGACCAGCAGGTCCTGATCTTCAGGCCCAGGGCTGTTTATGGTGTGGGCGACAGGGTGCTGTTGCCAAAACTGATGAGTTTAGAGAAGGCCGGTGTAATCATCTCCCCACTTAGAAAGGGGGTAAAAACATCCTTAACACATATCAGTAATTTACAGGAGGCAATACGCTTATTCTCCCGGCTGAAAATGGACCCAGGTGCTATCCGGCTTAACATTGCCGATGAGCCTCAATACGCACTGGCGAGTGTTTTAAGCAATTTGTTTTTTGTATATTATGGAAGAAAATTGCCGGTAATACCTGTTTCTCCAGCTTTGATACGCCCCCTGGTATCTCTGAACAGCGCTTATATGTTTCATAAAACGCTCACACCAATGATGTTCGATACTATCACTAATGATTCTGTATTGGATATCTCAAAGGCAAAGGAGCTGCTGCAGTATAAACCGGTCACTGATTTTAACGCTGCTATCGGGGAAATAACAGACTGGGTACACAGGTTTGGCAGTAAAAGCAATTATTTAAACAACTTAACAGAAGCGCCCTGGAGCTTTATTGAACACTAAGATGAAGTATTTTTTATTGTTGTTTTTACTGTTACCTGCGGCTTCTGTTGCTCAGCAAAACTGGGTATTGAAGAAAAATGAGAATGGAATACAGGTTTTTATGCGGGAGCTGGAAGGCTCGCCTTTCAAAGAGATTAAGGTGAAAACAAAATGCGCGGGTACACTCCAGAGATTTAAAAAACTGCTACTGGATGTTAACAATCATAAGCAGTGGGTGTACAACACCAGGGAGTCTGATCTTATCAAAATGATCAGCGACAATGAATTAATTTACTATACCGAATTTCATCTTCCCTGGCCTGTAAGCAACAGAGATCTTACCTGCCATCTTAAGCTGGTAACAGATTCTATACCAAATGTGTATTTTGTACAGGCACATGCCGTGCAGGGGGTGATGCCCCCCAAAGATGGAAAAGTAAGGGTGGTTTCCTCCAGGTCGTCCTGGAAGGTAGTAAGCCTGGATAACCGTGAACTGGACATAGAATATTCCGTTAGAGTGGACCCTGCCGGCAGTATTCCGCCCTGGCTTGTAAACCTAACGGCGGTTACCGGACCATTTCACTCATTTACCAATCTTAGAGAAATGCTAAAGACCCCACAGTAGCACGGGGCTGCTTCATCAAGCAGTAATCACAGATCTGTTTTTCTATATCTTAGTCTACAGCGCCAATGGGACTGTACATACCGATCCAGTTATCGTTTTCGCAAAGAAATTTTTTAAGGATCCTTCAAAATTATTCTGCTTTGATTTGATCAGTATCGTTAGATGCCTTTTATTACATTTTTTTAACACAGGCACCACGTTGCCAGCTGTATTGTACAGTTTTTCACTATCAGCTAAGGCACAAACCCTCATAATTTTAACAGTCTACTATGTTCAGCCTAACAAATAAAACAGCCATTGTAACAGGAGGGGGGAGCGGTATTGGTAAAGCAATTGCACAATTGTTTGCCCAGCAGGAAGCCGAGGTTTTTGTGCTGGAGCTAAACGAAGAAAGTGCGCATGGCGTGGTAAACGCCATACAGCAGACTGGTGGAAAGGCCCATGCCGTAGCCTGTAATGTGGCCAGCCAGAAAGAAGTATCAGAAGCCTTTCATAAGATATACCAGCAGACCGGCAGGCTCGATATCCTGGTGAACAATGCCGGTATTGCACATGTAGGCAATGTGCTTACCACCTCCGAAGATGACTTTGATAAAGTATATGCTGTGAATGTAAAAGGCGTGTACAACTGCCTGAAAGCCGGTGTAGAGAAAATGCTGGCAAGTGGTGGTGGCGTTATCCTTAACCTTGCATCGGTAGCCTCCAGTGTAGGACTGCAGGATCGGTTTGCTTATTCTATGAGCAAAGGAGCCGTACTCACCATGACTTATTCTGTTGCCAAGGATTTTGTAGATAAGAACATTCGCTGTAACTGCATAGCACCAGGCAGGGTACATACGCCTTTCGTAGATGGATTTCTGCAAAAGAACTACCCGGGCCGTGAACAGGAGATGTTTGAAAAGCTCTCTAAAACGCAGCCCATAGGCCGCATGGGCACACCCGAAGAAATGGCCTCCCTGGCGCTATTCCTCTGCTCCGACGAGGCTGCTTTCATCACCGGCAGCAATTATCCTATCGATGGTGGATTTGTTACACTCAATACCTGATTTTTTAAGGCGACTGATGATATACAATTGACTCTGTCTGTTGCTTTCTGATACTGCCCCTTACGCAATACCAAATACTAAAATCCTACTACCCATTACCCAATACTAAATAAATGAAACTGATAAGATTTGGCGAAGCTGGTAAAGAAAAACCAGGTGTAATAACTGCAGCCGGTAAACGAATAGATGTAAGTGCTTTTGTGCAGGATTATGATGAAGCTTTTTTTGCAGGAGACGGATTAAGCAAGCTGGAGGAGTGGCTGGAACAGAACATAGATTCGGCTCCTGGGGTATCAGATAGTGATCGCCTTGGTGCTCCCATTCATAAACCTGGCAAGATTATCTGCATAGGCCTTAACTATTCAGATCATGCCCGAGAAAGCAATATGGAGGTGCCAAAAGAACCCATCATATTCTTCAAGGCATCTTCGGCTGTTTGCGGACCAAACGATAACATCATTATTCCTAAAGGGAGCGAAAAAACCGACTGGGAAGTAGAACTGGCCGTGGTGATTGGCAAAAAAGCCTCCTATGTATCAGAAGCAGATGCCCTCAATTATGTAGCAGGTTACATGCTGCACAACGATTACAGCGAGCGGGCTTTTCAGCTGGAGCGGAGCGGGCAGTGGGTTAAAGGTAAAAGCTGCGACACCTTTGCTCCCCTTGGTCCATTTATGGCCACCCGGGATGAGATTAAGGATGTAAATAACCTGCGCCTCTGGCTAAAGGTAAATGATAAGATGATGCAGGATGGCAGCACCGCTAACCTGGTTTTTGGTATTCCATTCCTGGTAAGCTACCTGAGCCAGTTTATGTCGCTGCTGCCAGGAGATGTTATATCAACCGGTACACCAGCAGGGGTAGGCCTGGGCTTTAAACCACCCGTTTACCTAAAGGCTGGCGATAGGGTAGAACTTGGTATCGAAGGCCTCGGCTCTGCTAGCCAGCAGCTTGTTGCCTGGCAGAAATAAGGGTTTAGATATCTGCCTTCCCAAAATAAATCAACAGAGCTCATGGAAGTAGTAGATGCACATAATCATTACTGGCGGTACGATCCGGTGGAATTTGGCTGGATGGGGGTGGAACATAGACCCATCAAGCAGGATTTTCTGCCTTCCGATCTGGCGCCGGCGCTGGAAAAGCATAACATAACCGGTACCATTGCCGTGCAGGCCCGGGAAAGCATGGAGGAGAACCGTTTTATGCTGGCACAGGCAGCACAGCATGGGGTGGTAAAGGGCGTGGTAGGCTGGATTGATTTTAGAGCAGATAATTTTGAATACGACCTTCAAGCCATCGCTAAAGATCCAAAACTGGTGGGCCTGCGCCATTTTGTACAGTCGCGGCCGGCGGGTTATATGCTGCAGGCGAGTTTTAAGCGTGGCATTGCAGCACTGAAACCCCTGGGGCTTACCTATGACATACTCATTGGCCATCGGCAGCTGCCGGAAGCAGTAAAGTTTGTAGAGGCTTTTCCTGATCAGAAGTTTGTGCTGGATCATATCGCCAAACCTCCCATCAAGGCAGGGGAGCTTGAGCCCTGGAAAACAAATATCAGCCTGCTTGCTGCCCATTCCCAGGTGCATTGCAAGCTGTCGGGTATGGTAACAGAAGCCGACTGGCAGCACTGGCAGGAAGATCATATCAAGCCTTATTTAGATGTAGTCTTTGAAGCCTTTGGCCCGGACCGGCTGATGTTTGGCAGCGACTGGCCTGTGTGTTTAGTAGCGGCCCCTTACCAGCGGGTGATCGGGCTTGTAAAAGATTACATACAGCAGCTGCCTTATCATGAACAGGAGAAGATAATGGGCAAAAATGCCCGTACATTTTATAATTTGAGCAAGTGAGCAATGGATTTGCATCTGAAAGACAAAGTAATTATAGTAACGGGTGGAGCCAAAGGCATAGGTGAGGCCATTACCAGGGGGCTGGCAGCAGAAGGCGCCATTCCTGTAATTGTTGGAAGGTCTGAAAAAGCAGGAGAAGCTTTGGCTAAGGAGCTTGCTGCCGCAGGCAATAAAGTGCTGAATATTGTGGTAGAATTAGGAGAAGCTTCGGCCTGTGCCAGGGTGGTAGAGGAAACGCTGCAGCAGTTTGGTCGCATTGACGGCCTGGTGAATAATGCCGGTGTAAACGATGGCGTAGGCCTTGAGAGTGGATCGCCCGAAAAATTCATGGCATCGCTGCAGCTTAATCTCTCGCACTATTACAACATGGCACATTTTGCCCTGCCCCACCTGAAAAGCAACCAGGGGAGCATCGTGAACATCAGCTCTAAAACTGCCATTACCGGCCAGGGTAATACCTCCGGCTACGCAGCCTCCAAAGGTGCCCAGCTGGCCCTTACCAGAGAATGGGCAGCAGAGCTTTTGTCTTTTGGTGTTCGTGTAAATGCAGTAATACCCGCAGAGGTAATGACCCCCCTCTACCGCAGCTGGCTCGATACTTTTGAAGATCCTGAACAGAAGCTGGAGGCAATTATCTCTAAAATACCGCTGGGTAAGCGCATGACGACAGCAGAGGAAATAGCCAATGCAACAATCTTTCTGCTCTCTGAACGCTCTGCCCACACCACCGGCCAGCAGCTGGTGGTAGATGGTGGCTACGTACACCTGGATCGCGCCCTTACCTAAGGCAGGCTTTTACTAAAATTTAACAGTCTGCAGGTTTAAGGGTTGTTAAATTAAATATGCATATACAAATACAGATTGTAGTTGTTTGCCTGCTTTTGTTGTTAGCACCTGATTGTACTATGGCAGCCACTTATTATATCAGTGCCGCTGGCAACGATGCAAACAGCGGTACCTCTCCAGCGCTTGCCTGGGCTACATTAGCAAAAGTAAACAGCAGCTCCTTTGGGGCAGGCGATTCCATTCTTTTTGAGGGAGGAAGCACCTTTAGCGGGAGCATCAGTTTTGATTCGGCCACCAGCGGGACTCCTGAAAGGCCAATCATCATCAGCTCATGGGGCGAAGGGCAGGCCATTATCAGCAGTGGTGATGCTACAGGTTTGAAAATTTACAACACCGCCGGCTTTACCATCACAGATCTGATCTTCAGAGGATCGGGGCGTACGCAAAATAAAGGTTCCGGCATAGACTTTTACATGGACCTGCCAACAGAGCGACTTGCGCACATACTAATTGAGCGGGTTGAGGTAGAAGGTTACTACTTCTTCGGAATCCTGATTGGCAGCTGGAACGGGAGTGGGGGTTATGATGATGTGACCATCAAAGATGCACTGGTACACGATAACGGTCAGGGCGGGATTTTTACCTATGCGAAAGCGGTACTAGCACACAGAAACATCTACATTGCGCATACAAAGGCCTACAACAATTCAGGTCTACCCAACAGAACCGATCACCATACAGGTAGTGGCATTATTGTAAGCGGGGCAGACGGAGCACTGGTTGAATACTGCGAGGCTTACAACAACGGCTGGCTCAATGCCTGGAATGGGGGCGGCCCTGTGGGCATCTGGGGGTACAGTAGCAATAAGCTAGTGATCCAGTACAGCGAATCTCACCACAATAAATCTGGTACGGCTAAAGACGGGGGTGGTTTTGATATTGACGGTGGCTGCACCAATTGTACACTGCAGTACAATTACGCTCACAACAATGAAGGACCGGGCTACCTTATTGCGCAATACCCGGAGGCACCTGAAATGAAGGGCGTTGTAATACGCTTTAACATCAGCGAGAACGATGCCCGCGGTGGTAATCATGGCGCCATTCACCTGTGGTCTGCCGGAAGCAATGGGGGCATTCAGGGAGCTGATATCTATAATAATACCATCTACGTTAGCCCTTCTGAAAATGCTACGCCAAAGGCTGTTTATGTACAGAGCGGAGGTGTGCACCAGGCAAGCTTCCGAAACAATATCATCTATACACAGGGTGAAGTACCGCTGCTTGTTGCCGATACAACTGCAAATATGCGCTTCGAGGGCAATAACTATTGGGTGGGAGAAGGCAACTTTATCATACGCTGGGGAGCTACCACATTTGCATCACTGGAAGCATGGCGTGATGCCACGGCACAGGAAGTAATAGACGGAAAGGCTACAGGGTATTTTGTGAAGCCTCGTTTAAAGAGTGCAGGCAGGGGTAAAACCCTCTCTGAACCTGGCGAGCGGTATACCCTAGAATCATACCAGCTAAAAGACAGATCGCCCCTTCGGGGAGCAGGCCTGGACCTTAAGAGGCTGTTTAATATGGAAATAGGTAAATCGGATTTCTGGGGTAACCTCCTTCCTGCCCAGCTAAGCATTGGAGCACACCAGCCCCCTGTTTATTAGATGTATAGTTTCTGTGCCTGAACTTTAGCCTGTTCAGGTGTAACATATAGGCACCCCGTTAATGATTTCTAGTTATAAAAGCATTACAAGGCGTTGTGTTTGCTATTTCATACAAGCCTAAATATGGAATTTTTTCAATGTTACTGCACCGAATTTTGTAGCATTTTAAGGATTAGCTGAGAATATTCTGCTTTACCCGGTATATTCTTTGTTTGATAAATTATACTCCAGCCTGATTGCTGTACTTTTCCGTAAAATACTTTCAATCAACAGCTTGTAAATATTTTTGAAATCATCCCATTCCACTACCTGGTAAGGTAGCTGTATAATTCACTGTTTTTATCCTGCCAAGCGGTCATAATTTAGATGCCAGATAATCCTCTGATACCAGATCTTCTAAAGACTGACCATGAAACTACACCTTGCTATTGCCGGTTTGCTGCTGGTGCTGGCACCCTATGCCCTACAGGGAGCAACCTACTATGTAAGCCCCTCTGGAAACGATAAGCATGCTGGCACCTCTCCGCAACAGGCCTGGGCTTCCGTGGCAAACATAAACAGTACCTACTTCCAGGCCGGCGACAGTATTATGTTGGAAGGGGGCAAAACGTTTGAAGGTAGTCTATCCTTTGGGATAGCTTCTGCCGGAACACCAATGGAGCCTATTGTGATCAGCTCCTACGGCACTGGTTGGGCAACTATCAAAAGCGGTGATAGTACTGGTTTAAAAGTCTACAACACAGCCGGATTCCACATCAGCAGAATAAAGTTTGAGGGTGCCGGTACTACAAATAATAGCAGCGCTGGCATTGATATTTACCTTGACCTGCCCGAGAGCATCCTGGAATATATACAGATCGATAGCGTAGAAGTTAGTGGCTACCACCGTTCCGGCATTTTAATTGGCAGCTGGAATGGCGGGAGTGGCTATGAGCATGTACGCATAACCAATGCCTCGGTGCATGATAATGGTGAGGCGGGTATCACAACTTTTGCAGAAGCCGTGCTGGCCCACCGGAACTTTTATGTTGCCCACTGCCGGGTTTATAATAATTCTGGTTTGCCTGAAAGAACCGATCAACACAGCGGCAGTGGCATTGTATTGGGTGGTATTGATGGCGCTACAATCGAATACTGCGAGGCTTACAACAACGGCTGGCTTAATGCCTGGAACGGGGGCGGTCCTGTAGGCATCTGGGGCTATCATTGCAATAACCTGGTGATACAATATAACGAGTCGCACCACAACAGATCCGGAACGGCCAAAGATGGTGGCGGCTTTGATCTGGACGGTGGCTGCACCAACTGCACCATGCAGTACAATTATTCTCATGATAATGAAGGTCCGGGTTACCTCATTGCCCAGTACCGCAATGCACCTGTTATGAAAGGGCTTGTAGTGCGGTATAACATCAGCGAGAACGATGCACGTGTTGGAAATTATGGAGCCATTCACCTATGGTCTACAGGAGCAAACGGCGGCATACAGGATGCTCAGATTTACAATAATACTGTTTACCTCACACCCTCCGGCAGGGGCAATCCCAGAGCAGTGTATGTGCAAAGCGGGGGGGTGCGCAATGTCTCTTTCCGCAACAACATCTTCCAGGTAAGCGGTAACCTGGAGCTGGTGTATGTAGATGTGCTTACAAAATTACGCTTTGAGGGAAACAACTACTGGGCCAGCGGCGGTAGCTTTAAAGTGCGCTGGGGCAAAACACTCCATAACGCTCTGAATAACTGGCGGGAGCAAACGGGACAGGAGAGAACAGGCGGAATGGCTACAGGCTATTTTCTCGATCCGAAGCTAACAGCGGCTGGCAATGGCCGCACCCTCTCAAATCCACTAAAGTTGTATACCCTGCAGGCCTATCAGCTGCGGGAAAACTCCCCCCTTATCGGAAAGGGGCAGGACCTGGCGCTGCTGTATGGTACCAGTGCCGGCAAAACAGACTTCTGGAGAAACAGTATTCATGATCGTAAAGACCTCAGCATCGGTGCGCATCAGCCTACACCTCAAAGTAAAGTCTGTCTGGCGGGCGGCAATATTCAGCTTGACTTCGGGCTGGAGCCTGGCGGTACCTATAGCGGGCCGGGCGTGGTCGCCAATAATTCTTTCGATCCGGCCCTGGCAGGTCGGGGGCACCATCCGCTACGCTACACATACTCAAACAAAGGTAGCGAGCTTCAAACACAGGAGCTTACTGTGCAGGTGCTTGAAGCAACAAGTACAGAGTGGCTGGGAGAGAGGGCGTACAACAATGACTGGTTCGATAGCCGGAACTGGAGCAGCTGCGTTCCTACTACATTGATTGACGCCAGTATACCAGGGCCACAAAAAAAGCTGACACCACCCATGCAGGTACAAATACCCAGGATCAGGAGCGGCAGACTGGCCCAAACCAAAAGCCTGATTGACAACAGCAGCAGCGGGGTAGAAATGGAGCCTGCCGCCACACTGGAGATTGGTGGCGAATACAAAGGCAGGGAGGTAGAAACAACAGAGGAGGCTACTGTTATATTCAGGAGTAACCAGCCACAGCCAATCCCTGCCGGTAGTTATGGTAAACTAGTGCTCAGGGGTAAAGGCCGTAAAGAGCTGCGGGGTGAGGTGCGGGTGAGCCGGGAGCTGCAAATGGGGCAAAGCAGCATACAGCTGAAAGACCATTCTCTTACCATAGGCAGCAAGGCACTTATCACGAATGCCTCGCCCAAAAGCTACATCGTTACCAATGGCAGTGGCAGCCTAGTTTACGAGGCTGTGGGAGGGCAGCGGCAGGGAAAGTTTCCTATAGGAACTGCACATAGCTACTTACCTGCCACCATTGTTAACACAGGAGAACCTGATGCATACAGCATGCGCATAGCCAGCGGCGTTTTAAGAGAAGGCACCACCGGCGATAGCATTAGTGAAGGAATTATTAATTACACCTGGCATGTAGAGGAGGCCGTTACAGGTGGATCTGAGGTAAAGCTATGGCTCAGCTGGCAGGCAGCCGATGAGTTGTTTATGTTCGATCGTTCAGACAGCTACATCAGCCATTATGAAGGGGATGACTGGTCAGAACCGGGGCTATCTGCCTCCCTACCGGAGCCAGCAGAGGAGGAGGGCTTTTACAGGACCAGCCTGGAGCATATCAGATCTTTTTCTCCCTTTGCCGTATTCAACAGAAATTTTGTGCTGCCGGTAACGTTTAGCTTTTTCAAGGCCAGCCAGGAGGCCGAAGCGGTAGCCTTAAACTGGGCCACTGCTACAGAGAAGAACAGCAAAGGTTTTTGGGTAGAAGTTTCTGAAGATGGCAGCAATTTCCGTGCATTAGGCTTTGTAGCCAGTAAGTCAGCAAATTCGTCGCAAACGCTACACTATAGCTTTAATGATGCAGAGCAGCCAAATTACAGCACCCGTTACTATAGGCTGCGGCAGGAGGATGTTGACGGAGGCTTATCATATTCTGAGGTTAAAGCAGTTCATTTCAAAGGACGCTTTGAGAAGGCTAGTGCTTATCCTAATCCATTCCATGAATCATTTATTGTAAAAGTTCGTGCCAGTGCTAACGAACGCCTGCAGCTCAGCCTTAGTAATGCAATGGGCTGCGTGGTATACAGCGCAAGCATACCTATGCAACAAGGCGAAAACAGCCAGCTTATCAGCCTGGAGGGGTATTACCCACCAGGACTGTACATGCTCACCATCAGAACCGGCAAGGGGGTTGAGCAAATAAAAATGATCAAGCGGTAGTTCCTGAACCAAATAGATTGTTCAGACCCCAAACTGCCTTAAATGGTGGTCGAGGTGCTTGTAAAACATATTGTTCCATTCAGTTTTGGTAAGTGTTCCAAAGGAATGGTATTCTTTGTTATCAAAATGGGCACCGCCTAATTGTTGTGTTTTTTTGATGTAGGTAATCAGGCGTTCCTTTTCAACTGCAAAATCTTTATCGTCTTTTATGATGAAGGCCGGTGCTGTCTGTCCGTTTTGCTTATAGGGCGTTTCATTCACCACAGCCTTTTTCACAAAGGTTTTAAGAATAAACTTCATCAGCGGGTTTGGCTTTTTGTGTTTATCCTCATAGACCATTTCGTACATCACACAACAATGTGCCAGCATCTGGGCAACGCTCATTTTACCCCAATGGGGCTGTGAATTTGGCCGCAGTCGGTTGATACGGCCAATTACCTCGTCCGTAACTTCACGTTCAAAAATATTCTTCACTGGCTTGCTGGGTGTTTAATAAGTCTTATAATCTAAGTGTTTTAGAATGCTAGGCAGGAGTTATGGTATTTAGCATTGCTCCGCTGAAGCAGCCGGTGCTGCTGTGTGCTGCAATGGAATAATCAACTGGTAGAGGTCAAATCCCTTTGCCCAAAAGTCCTTTTCAGTTTTCTCTAAGCTGAAGCCCAATTTTTCATAGAATCGAAAGACAAGTTGTGTGGTTCTGACTTTGATTAGCCGTACACTTTTAAATTTCTTTATCTCTTCAATCCTGAAAAGCGTTAGCCGTTTACCTATACCTTTTCCCTGGTAGTCGGGGTGAACCATATCCCAGGATATCCTGGCTTCTGCTTTGTTATCCAGGTAATTAATCCCGCCCGAGCCAATGATCTTTCCTTTGTCTTCTACTACAAAATAACTTTCCACCCGATTTTCAAGGTACTCAGCAAAGTCACTTTCTTCAGCTGCATCAAAATACTGCGGTGTATTTAGCCTGAGCAGCTCCAGGAGTTGCTCTTTGTCTTTGCTGGTGTACGCTCTGATCATATCTTAATAATCCTGCAGATCCTTTGGTAAAGGCAATATAAAAATTCTAACACAAATCTATACTGCATGCATCTGCTGAAATAAAAGAAGGTGTTCTTCAGAAGGTGCTGTGGCAAAAAAAAGGATAGTTATCAATAACTATCCTCTCATTGTCTTTCAGGTAAATTCAGACTGCAGCGGCGCCGGCTTCTGCTACAGCATGATCGTTTTCTACGACACTTCCACTAACACCAATGGCACCAATGATTTCACCATTGGCATTTTTAAGTGGAACCCCTCCCGGGAACGTAATCAGACCATTATTAGAATGTTCTATGTTATATAAAGAACCACCTGGCTGGGATAACCCTCCAATTTCTCCTGTATTCATATCAAAAAAGCGAGCTGTTTTTGCTTTTTTAATAGCGATGTCTACAGATCCTAACCAGGCGTCATCCATACGTGCAAATGCAACTAAATTTGCACCTGCATCTACTATGGCGATGTTCATCTTCGTGTTGATGGCTGTAGATTTCTCTTTGGCTGCTGATATAATTTTTTCAGCTTGTGATAAGGTAATATTCATGGTGTTCAGGGTATTAGGTTAATTGGTGATATGATAAAAAAGCTGATGCTGTTGGTCAGCTAGTTGAATACTACGGCAGGGCATGCTTTGTTGGCCAAATGTTGTATTTCTTTAACAGCAATAGTTAAGCTTATACCCATAAGTTGCTTAAAGCTTTCTCTGTTGCCTTTATCCTGAAGTATATCAAGAGCTTTTGCTGAAACTTATCGGCCTAGCTTATCCAGTACCTCCTGCCGAAAGCTGCGGCTGATGGGGAGTTGTTTTCCGGCAACTTCAACGGTATCATGCGTGTAGGCCTGTAAATGCCTGGTGTTGAGGATGAAGGAACGGTGTATGCGTAAGAAGTGGGAGGGGAGCTTCTGCTCAATGTTGCTGATTTTTTCTTTTGTCAGGAGCATGCCCTCACGGGTATGTATTTTAAGGTAATCGCTCATGCTCTCTATGTAGCGTACGCCTTCCAGTGCAAGCCTTACCGTTTTGCGATCTGCCCTGATAAAAAGGTGTTCTGCAGTTGTGGGCTCATCCTCTTTTGGGGTGGGAGTGGCCACCCGCTGCCGGTATTTATCCAGGGCCATTAAAAAACGCTCAAAGGAAACAGGCTTCAGCAGATAATCTACCACATCGAGTTCAAAGCCCTCCAGGGCATACTCCCGGTGTGCTGACACCAGGATTACCTTGGGCCGCTGTTGAAGCGATCGTAAGAAGGCCAGCCCGTTCAGCTGGGGCATCTGTATATCCAGGAACAGCAGCTGTGGCTGCTGCCGCTGCAATAAGCTGAAACATTCCACTGCACTGCCGCATTCACCGGCAACGGCAAAACCCTGCACCTTCGACAGGTGATTTTTGATTACCCTGCGGGCAATGGGTTCATCATCTACCAGCAGGCATTGTACGGTAGGTTCAGCTTGCATAGGCTTTAGTGTTGATAGGTGCTAGTACCAGCTCCAGCAACACCTGGTAGTGGGTGTCCCGGGGCATAATTTTTAAACTGTGCTTTTGAGGGTATTGCAGCTCCAGCCGCCTCCGAACATTCTTTAGCCCAATGCCGCCAGCCGAAGAAAGATTTGCGGGAGCTGATGCAGGCATAACAGAATTAACAACTTTAAAGAGGAGCTGGTCATTTTCAACCCTGGCCTCAACGAGCAACTCCAGTAGTCCGGTGTTTTCTGCGAAGCCATGCTTAAAGGCGTTTTCAAGAAATGGGAAAAGCAGAAAAGGAGCTATGGCATAGGCATCAACAGCACCCTGAATCTGCCACTGCAGTTGCAGCCGGTCTTCAAAGCGCAGCTTTTCCAGGCTTACATAATCTTCTATGAGCTTAAGTTCGGTGGCTAATGGCACCAGCTGATCCTGGCTGCGGTATAGCAGGGCATCCAGCAGCCCCGACAGGCGCAGAATGGCATCCGGCATCAGGTCTGATTTTTCCAGGGCCAGCCCGTAAAGGTTGTTTAAGGTATTAAACAGGAAATGCGGATGAATCTGACCCTTGAGTAACTGCAGCTCAGCCTCACGCAGCTTCAGCGCCGACTCCAGCTGCTTGCTGCGCAGCTCGCTGATGTGCTGCTGGCCCTGATACCAGTACTTCAGGAGCTTAACAGATGTGCTGAAAAACACAACAAAGTAAAGCCCAACCACCAGAAAGAAAATATTGGCTGTAAGCGGCGCCATATTGCTATAGCGGTAGTCGGCCAGGGCAATGTAGGAGAGCACTATCACCAGCATTTCACCCCAGACAGACAAAACAAGGGTAAATACAAAGTAGCAGGCAAATCGAAAGTAACGCTTTTGCAGCAGGTATCGCGGAATCAGGAAGTAATTGATGAGGTAAGTGGTGCAGATGGCAATGGGCATCAGCAGGCACACAAACAGAAAGGTATAGTGGTAGTTATCAGTAAAATGTCCGAAGAAATATACCATAAATGCCGCTGCTGCACACCAAAAGAGCAGGTGCAACAACAGCCTGCTGCGAAGCCTCCTGTTGCTTGTTAGACTTATTAACTGATGAAGTGGTGTTTGCGGCATTTCATTGTACTTCTTCCCTAAATTGCGAAATTTTAAGCTTACATTCTTTAAAAATCGATGAGCGGCCTGTTATAATCGGTGGTTTGCAGGCTCCCTTAGTTTTAGCCCACCTCCCAAGGGTGGTAGTCTGTCGACTTTCTGTTGCCGTTGGCCGACAGCTTGAGAATTGTTAGCAGGGCTTTCGTATAGTTGTGAAAGATTGTTTCACTAACCTATTATTAGCATGTTTAGTCTCTTTATTGAAGGTGGATGGGAGTTTATGACCCTCATCACAATTATGGCATTGATTATGTTTTATTACGCCGCCAGGGCTGGAGCGCAGGTGTACGGTAAAGGCACCACTTACAATCCCGGAAGTTTATACTATATCCGTTTCTTTGGTATGCTGGCACTCGTAATAGGGGTGTTTGGCCAGCTTTTAGGTTTGTACGCAGCCATGAGTCATATCTCACAGATGGGAGGGGAGATTTCACAGCAAATTCTTGCGGGTGGCATCAGGGTATCTGCCATCACAACCCTCTATGGGTTTGTTGTTTTTATTATTGCACACCTGATCTGGTATGTGCTGGATCTTAAAGCAAGGTCATCTAATACAAAGACCATAAGCTGATTACCAGCTGCTATTTTGCATGCATTTTTGTACCCTTAATGAGGTATAGCATTGACAACTGCAGTCTGTATTAATGAATATAACAACAGCAGGGAATGGAAGAGTAGTGTCAGGCATAAATTTTGCTGAAGTGAAAAGAAGGCATGCTTAACCGCCATCTGACTTTTATGCACACTACTTTTTCAATTCCTCTCCTGTTTCTCTCTTGCCTGATAGGGGGCTGTTCTGCCGATTGTGTGAGTTCTCCCCCCGAGGCAGACTCAAAAGAAGTATACATTTACCTGAACAAGGAAGCTGGTAGCCAGGGCATCTATACAGAAGCCGATCTGGAGAATATTACAGTCTCTAACGAAATCAGCAGCTGGAAGCTGGATGAGTCTCAGGTGCTGTATAGTCCTGCGAAATGGAGAATTTCCCTGGGGCACCTGATTTACTATGGAAGGGAATCTACATTGCACCAGCGAAAAAGAAGAGTAATTACCATTGAGGATAACAACTCTGAAAAGACATATACAATATCAGAGGTAGATTTCAGTGTACAGGAAGAAGGCTGCAGAACCGATCTGTATGATGTAAACAGTTTTAAATTTGAGGGGCAGTGGTACCCTGCTACCGATACCCTGGTGCTGTATAATCTGAAATAGCAGCGCTTTCTGTGGCTGTTTTATGATGGGAGCACAAAGAACCTGCTCCCCTTAGCGTTTTACACCTTCCAGTAATTTTTCTACAGTGGCAGGATCACCTGTGAGCACACTGATTTGTCCGGTTGGCTCTGCTATTACTGCCTGTACTTCGGCTAATTTCTGAACATTTACCTGCCGCATGGCAAAATAGATATCATCGAGGCTAACCCTTGTTAAGTTGATGTTCTTTGTCAGGTACTCTCCTTTGTACATGAGCAGCACAGGTTTGTTGCTTACCAGCTTGTTAACCCATTCATAACGGTTACGCAAGGAACCGGCAGCCCATTCAAAAAAGTAGATGGTAAGCAGGGCAATTCCGCCCTCAAAAAAGCCTACGTTATCATTAATGGCAATGCTCGCAATGAGCGCGCCTTTGGCAAGTGTAAAAGCAAAGTCGAATGTGCTTAAGCGTGCATAGCTTCTGAGGCCAAACAGCCGTGTAAGGACTATAACAAGTATAAATACCAGTGATGCACTGATGAATCCCCACATTACCATTTCTCCATTAAATGAAAAAGGCTGTATTTCTTTCATTGGTTGGTATACTTGTTTGTAAAACTGTAAATCTGCTCTAAAGAAAAAAACCGGCCCTGGGGCCGGTTGTTATGCAAAGCATAAAATCATTTAGAAGAGTTGTTGTGCAAATCTTAGGCATCTGCATCGATGCGTTCAAGCTTTGCGCCTAATTTTTGCAGGCGCTCCACAATGTGCGAATAACCACGGTCAATCTGGTCGGCAGCATAAATAATGCTTTCTCCCTTGGCTGAGAGGGCTGCAATAAGCAGGGCAACACCGGCACGGATATCAGGAGAGGTCATTTTAATGCCTTTAAGCGTATACTTCCGGTCCAGGCCTATAACGGTAGCACGGTGCGGATCGCAAAGGATAATCTGCGCTCCCATGTCCATAAGCTTATCTACAAAGAACAGGCGGCTCTCGAACATTTTCTGGTGAATAAGCACGGTGCCTTTGGCCTGCGTAGCAGTAACCAGCACAATAGATAGCAGGTCTGGCGTAAAGCCTGGCCATGGCGCATCGGCAATGGTCATGATAGAGCCGTCGATAAAGGTATCGATCTGGTAGTGCTCCTGTGCGGGTACGTAAATATCGTCACCACGAATCTCCAGCTGTATGCCCAGGCGGCGGAATACATCCGGGATCATGCCCAGCATATCTATCCGCACATCTTTAATGGTAATTTCGGAACCAGTCATGGCAGCCATACCAATAAAGCTGCCAATCTCGATCATATCGGGCAGCATGGTATGCTCGGTACCTCCCAGGCGCTCAACGCCCTCAATGTACAACAGGTTAGAGCCAATACCACTGATTTTTGCACCCATGCGGTTGAGCATGGCACACAGCTGCTGAATGTAAGGTTCGCAGGCAGCATTGTAAAGGGTGGTTTTGCCCTGGGCCAATACTGCTGCCATAATAACGTTGGCAGTACCGGTTACAGAGGCCTCATCGAGCAGCATATAGGTGCCCTTAAGGTTGCTTGCATCAATGTTATAAAACTGGCTGTCTGATTCGTAATTAAATTTTGCACCCAGGCTCTGGAAGCCCAGGAAGTGGGTATCCAGGCGGCGGCGGCCAATTTTATCGCCTCCGGGCTTAGGAATACGGCTTTTGCCAAAGCGAGCTAACAGCGGCCCAAGCACCATAATGGAGCCACGAAGCGATGCTGCTTTTTTGCGGTATTCAGGAGACTCCAGGTACTCCAGGTTAACAGTTTTGGCTGTAAAGCGATAAGATTCGGCACCCAGGCGCTCTACCTGCACGCCCATGTCGCCCAGCAGCTCTATCAGCTTGTTAACATCAACAATATCGGGAATTTTATTAATGGTTACCGGCTCTTCGGTAAGCAACACAGCACAAAGGATTTGAAGTGCTTCGTTTTTAGCTCCCTGGGGTACTATTTCGCCACTTAGGCGCTGACCCCCTACAACTCGTAGTGCAGACATTCTTTACTTGCGTCGTTTATTGGAAAAATTCTTTCTACCTCCGCCACTGTGCTTGCTTCCATTGCCGCCACTGCTGCGACGCTGGTTTTGCTGTGGCATGCCTTCTTCTTTCAAGCGGTCTGTAAGGGCCTTTAATTTACCGCGGCTTAACTGGTCAATGTTGTTCAGTACCAGTGCGTCATCTACCGTTTCTTTGTTCCAGATGTAGTGGAAGCTCTTCATCAGGCGGGCAATTGTGACTACTGCATTTTCCTGCTCGGCTTCGTCTTCCAGTTCTGTGGCTTTATCAATGAGCACTTCTATATTTTTGCCATAGTGGCGAATCCTGATCTTATTGGTAGAGTACTGCAGCAGGCGGGGCTTACGGCCAATATTTTCAGGGGCCGGCTTAGGGTAAGGGCTGTCAATATCCAGGTCAAACCCGGCTACAATAAAAAGATCATCCCATACCTTTTGGTTATACTCTTCAGACTCCTTCATGATGGGGTTGATCTGCTTCATCATCTCCACCAGGGTATATGCGTAACGGGTGCGTTGATGCCGGTCTTCTATCCCTTTAATCCACTCCACCATCTTCTGGATGTTGCGGCCGTAATCCTTCAGGATGATATTGGGGCGCTTGGCATTATAGCTTAATTGTTTTACAGCTTCGATCATAAAATAGATAATCAGTTTTGAGCAAGGTTGTTTGGTTTATGTAAACGTGGTTCAACCCGCTACTAAGGTAAAGAAAGGTTTTCTAATGTAAAAAGGAGTAAGCCGATACCTGCTGAGAACATCAAAATAAGATTCTTAACATTTAAGAACAATTTATGTGCTACAGGATTATAGAATTTAATGGGAAGTGCCTGCCCTCTACAAAATAATACAAATTTTCAGGCGAAGTTAGTTCTTTAAACTAAAAGTGATGAAGTATTTTTCAGGATTTGTTGCAGTACTGTTTCTGGCATTAATGGCCTGCAGTCCTTCAGTACAAACAGACCAGGTTTCAGATGTAAACTTTAACAATTTTCAGACCTTTGCCTATTTGCCAAGCGGCGATACGGCCTCGAGCAGGGTAGTGTTTGATGAAACAATCATTCGAGAAGTAAACCAGGAAATGCAGGCACGTGGTTATCGCCTAGACTCCCAGGATCCTGACCTGCTGGTATTGGTTAAATCCATGTACGAGCAGGAGGAAGAATTAAGAAGAACACCTGTTGCCACAACATATCCATATTATGGAGCCGGCTTCCGCGGCCCAGCTACATTAGGTACCTATTACTACCCTGGCTATACTAATTACCCTACCTTTACCGGGTATGGCATACAGGAGGTAGAATATACAGAGGGTACTTTTGTGGTAGATGTTATCAATCAGGAAACCGGGCAAATCATCTGGAGAGGCTGGTCTAGCACACCTGTAGACCCACAGCAGCTGGATAGCTCTATACGTTCCTATGTAGATAATATTTTTGAGGAATATCCTGTTGAGCCACGTGGTTAGCATGTTCACCACCGGGGGGATGTTTTCCCCCTGGTGCAACTGCTCTCGCCGCTCCGGTGCAACTGCATTGTTACCGGCTTTAGCAGCTTAGTGCAAATAGCTGTGTGAGCGCCTATACAGAAACATAATGATTTTAAGAATCGCCTTTTTTTTGATCTTGATGGCGGGGCTGCTGGCAGTAACCTGCTCGAGAACACCCGGCGTACAAACTGAAAAAGTAACCGGGGTTGATATGAGCAATTATGATACCTATGCCTATCTGCCCACCGGTGATACAGCAGGCTACCAGGTAGCCTTCGATGAAAGTGTAATAAGAGAAGTAAACCAGGAAATGCAGGCCCGGGGTTACCGCCTGAATACAGAAAACCCCGATCTGCTGGTCCTGGTCAAATCGATGTACCAGGAGGAAACTGTTGTGGAACGATCGCCCATTTACACAACCTACGACTACTACAACCCGGATATACTGGCACCTGAAAGCCTGGAAAGGTTTTATTACACCAGGTATAACACTGTGATCAATTTGCGGGGGGCAAACATCCGAACAATAGAATATTCAGAAGGAGGCTTTTTAGTTGATATGATTGATGCCTCAAACAATGAGATCGTCTGGCGTGGCTGGTCACCGACCTCTGTTAATCCTCTGGCCTTGCAAAGCTCCATACGATCCTACATAGATAATATATTTGAAGAATTTCCTGTACCGGCTAAGGAATAGCCACTTATCCATAGCGCCCCCGCAACGGAGGAGCTATGGTGAGGCTTGACAGAAAAGGACTACTCCTCTACAATTCTTAACTTGGCAAAGCTTAGTAGCAGGGTTTTTTCTCCTGCAATTTCAAACTGGATTTTAGCCTTTTTATTAGCTCCGTTCATGTCCAGGGCTTCTACCTTGCCATAACCAAATTTCTGGTGCTCTACCCGCATGCCTTCCTTCAGCTGGGCAGGGTCGCTGGGTGCAAAGTTTGCAGAAGGCCTGTGCACCTGTGCTGCAGATGCCGTGCGGTTTACCGGTTGTTTCCGTAAACCTTCTACCAGTGTTTTTGCAAAATTATTACTTCCGCCACTGCTGCTACCGCCACCTGACTGATTAGGCCCAAGGCTGGCAGCATCGCGGCTACTGTACTTTTTATTGATCTTGATACAGTCCGGATTCAGCTCTTCCAGGAAACGGCTGGGCTCGCAGCTCTTAAGCCTGCCAAAGCGGTAACGGCTAAGGGCGTAGCTAAGGTAAAGCCGGTGCTGGGCACGGGTAATGGCTACATAAAACAGGCGGCGTTCTTCTTCCAGGTCGGCACGGCTGTTCAGCATCATCTGGCTGGGGAAGAGGTCTTCTTCCATGCCTACCACAAATACGACCCTGAACTCAAGCCCTTTGGCAGCGTGTATCGACATCATCTGCACCACGTCGGTGTCGGTGTCTTTGCTGTTGTCAAAATCGGTTAGCAGGGCAATTTCCTGCAGGAAGGCACCCAGGCTTTTTTCGCTGCTCTCGGGGTTATCGGTAAACTCCTTAATGGCGTTGAGTAATTCCTGAACGTTCTCGTAGCGATTCAGGCCTTCTACGGTTTTATCTTCATGCAGCTCGCGCAGCAGGCCGCTGTCTTTGGCAATGGTGCTGGCAACCTCATAGGCATCGCGGTGCTGGGCTTCTATTTTAAAACGCTTGATAAGGGTGGCAAACTGCTCAACAGCTCCGGCAGCACGCCCTCCCAGGAACTCGCTTGCATTTTCCACCACATCCCAGAGGTCCATGCCCTGTTCGTAGGCCTGCACTACAATTTTATCTACAGTAGTATCGCCAATACCGCGGCGGGGCAGGTTTATAATGCGGCGAAAGGCTTGTTCGTCCTGCTGGTTTACCACAAAGCGCAGGTAGGAGAGCAGGTCTTTTATTTCTTTACGCTGATAGAAGGAGAGTCCCCCGTAAATGCGGTACTTGATGTTCATGCGCCGCAGAGATTCCTCCAAAGAGCGGCTTTGGCTGTTGGTTCGGTACAAGATGGCAAAATCAGTATTTTGCATCTTGTTGTTGTGCTTCAGCTCAAAAATGGTAGAGGCCACTACTTTGGCTTCTTCGTTATCACTGGTAGATTTGATTACCTCTACTTTCTCACCTTCAATGTTTTGCGTCCAGACGTTTTTCTTTAGCTGCGAGCGGTTTTGAGCAATCACAGCGTTGGCCGAGTTTACAATGTTTTGGGTAGAGCGGTAGTTTTGCTCCAGCTTAATGATCTTCAGGTCGGGAAAGTCCTTCTCGAAGTTCAGGATGTTCTGGATATCGGCACCGCGGAAGGCATAGATACTCTGGGCATCATCACCCACCACACAAATATTACGGTTAACAGAGGCCAGCTTTTTGGTAATGAGGTACTGCACTACGTTGGTATCCTGAAACTCGTCTACCAGTACATAGCGGAAGCGGTGCTGGTATTTGTGCAGCACATCGGGATGGTCGCGGAAAAGTTTTGCTGTATTGAGCAGCAGGTCGTCAAAGTCCATGGCACCGGCCCTGAAACAGCGCTCGGCATAGGCTTTATATACTTCGCCCATGCGCGGCTTGCCGGCCATCATATCTTCTTCGGCATACATGGGGTTGGCCAGGTAATCCTTAACTTCTATCAGGCGGTTTTTGGCACCCGAAATACGGTTAAGGCATACGTTTGGCTTATACACCTGCGGGTCCATGTTTTTTTCCTTTACAATTGATTTCAGCAGCGATTTGCTGTCGTCGGTATCGTAAATAGTAAAGTTGTTGGGGTAGCCCAGCTTGTTAGCTTCGGCACGCAATATTCTGGAAAATATGCTGTGGAAGGTTCCCATCCAAACGTTACGGGCCTCCGTTCCTATTACCTTTTCTATACGCTCACGCATTTCTGCGGCAGCCTTGTTGGTAAAGGTAAGTGATAGGATGTTGAAGGGATCAACCCCTTTTTCTTTGATCAGGTGGGCAATACGGTAGGTAAGTACCCTTGTTTTGCCCGAACCGGCGCCGGCAATCAGCATGCAGGGGCCGTCTGTATTGATTACGCCCTCCCGCTGGGGGGCATTGAGTTGCGATAAATAATCCAATGTGTTCTCCACAATATTCTTTCTGCAAGTTAACGCTTCAAAAACTCAGATGCTTGCCCTTGCTGAAAAAAGCAGGTGCTCTGGATGTAAATGTTATAATAATAATTTTATTGTTAAGCAGAGGCTTGCTTTTATAAATTCTTGGAACCACCAGCACCACTGCTAATGTTAGAACACCGGGCATCACATGCAATCCATAATTTCAGTACCTTTGCCCGTACATTACAGCCTGCACTGGCTGCCAGCCTGCACTGGCTGCTTGCTACTGGCAATCAATATATTACTATGATCATTCTGGATAAGACCATACTCTCTGACGATATACGCGATGAACATTTTGTGTGCGATCTGCACAAATGTAAGGGAGCATGCTGTGTAGAGGGCGATCTGGGCGCCCCACTCGAAGAAGCTGAATTGAAAGAAGTTGAGGCAGCCTACAGCGCAGTAACACCCTACCTTTCAGAAGAAGGTAAAAAAGCCATTGCCGAGCAGGGGCTGTATATACTCGACGAGGAAGGAGACTGGTCGACACCAACCATTGGCAACCGTGAGTGCGCCTATGCCACCTACGATAAAAAAGGCATGTTGAAATGTGCCTTCGAGCAGGCCTATCGCGATGGCAAAACTGGCTGGATGAAGCCCTTATCCTGCCATCTGTACCCAATCCGCATTACCAAATACGATGAATACGAGGCCCTCAATTACGACCGATGGAGCATTTGCGCCGATGCCTGCACCCTTGGCAGCTCCCTGCAGGTTCCCATCTACAAATTCCTGAAAGAACCACTTATCCGCAAATACGGCCAGGACTGGTATGATGAACTGGTGAGGGAGATAGAGGAGGAGTGATTGAATGAGTGAATGAGTGAATGAGTGAATGAGTGAATGATTGAATGAGTGATTATATCGTTTGGAGGATCAGGCTATTAGCACACTTCTTAAACCCCTTAACTTACTCTTGTATAGCCAAATGGAATTTATAGGATGCCCCCCTATTCACTCAGTCACTAAACTCTCCAGTAGCACCAGGCACAGGTTTATGTAGTGGTCTATTTTTTTGTCTATTGATTCTGGGGTGGTGCGCTCCAGCTCTACATATTTGATCCAGTTATCTGAGATAATGAAGATCTGCTCGAATATTATCTCGTAACGGGCATCTGGTATCTGCTTATTGAAAAAGCCACTTGCTTTGTATTCACCAAAAAACTGGAGGAAAAAAGCTTTGCGGACCTCCATCAGCTCTATAAATGATTTTCTGAATGCTGTGTACTGCTTGAGCAGCAGGTTAGATTCTATGAACAGAAACTTATAGCGGTACATGGTAAAGAAAATGCTCCTGAACTGTTTTCGTACCTCCTCCAGCAGTGATGCTCCTTCAACTTTGGCCGTGTTAATCGATACATCCATCTCCTGAAGCATCTGCCTGAAAATGGCCGTAACTAAATCTTCCTTTGTTCTATAGTGATACCTAAGATTTCCGTCGCTCATATCTAAATGAGCGGCCAGCTGCCGCATGGATGTTGCCGTAGCACCCTCTCTGTTAAAGAGTTCCGTTGCATTGGTAAGGATGTAGTCTTTGGTTTCCATAAATATTTAGCGCAAATGCGCTAAAATGATTGTCAATTAGTTACATTTATAGCGCAGTTGCGCTAAATGTAGCAAAATGAATAAGGAAACCAAAATAGCCATTATTGGTGGAGGCATCGGTGGCTTAACACTTGCGCTTACACTGGAGCATTTTGGCTTTAGCAATTACCGCATTTTTGAGAAGGCTCCTGCCTTCAAAGAAATTGGTGCCGCCCTAAGTGTGTGGCCCAACGCCCTGCGGGTTTATCAGAAAATCGGGATATATGACCAGCTGGTTCCACACTGGGGTGAGATAGAGGCTGCATACATTAAAACCAGCAGCGGAAGGGTATTAAGCCAGGTGAAACCACAGTATGGTTTGCCGGCAGTGTGCATGCACCGGGCCGATCTGCATGCAGTATTGCTGAAGAATATTCCACCGCATTGTTTGTTCCCCAATCACCGCGTAGCCGGTTTTAAGCAGGAGGGTGAAAGAGCAGTGGTAGTTGATTTTGATCGACAGGAAGCGCAAACTTTTGATCTGCTGGTTGGCGCCGATGGCATACACTCTGTAGTACGCCAGCGAATTATGGGCGATGGCGAGCCTGTTTTCAGGGGCTACAATATATGGCGAGGCATTGCAGCGCTGGATGTGCCGCAGGGCTATGGTTCTGAAACCTGGGGCAGAGGCGCTCGTGTGGGCATTGTTCCCATCAGGGGCAATAGTTTTGGCTGGTGGGCAACGCTAAATGAGAATGAAGGCGCCACCGACGAGCCAGAAGGTACCTTAGGTAAGCTGAAAAGGTTGTTTGGAGACTGGCACCATCCCATTCCACAACTGTTCGACAACAGCCCAAACATTATCAAAAGTCCATTGGGCGATCGCCTGCCCCGCAAGGGCTGGAGCAGGGGAAGGGTAACCCTACTGGGGGATGCTGCCCACCCAACCACGCCTAATCTTGGCCAGGGTGCCTGCATGGCCATTGAAGGAGCATACCTGTTAAGCCATTGCCTGCAGCATTTTTCAGCTCCGGAGCAGGCCTTTGCACAATATGAAAAGCTGCATTACCCCAGAACAAAGGAGGTTATTGAGCAGAGCCTGCTGAACGGCAGACTGGGACAGCTGGAGAATCCGCTCCTTGTATCCCTAAGAAATGGAGCTGTAGCCATAATGCCCGACAAGCTCTCTGCAAAAATGCTCGATAAGTTCTTCAGTTATGATGTAACAGGCATTAGCTTGAACTCGAGACAATAATAGCTTTCCTGTTGTTTGGGGAGTGCTAAAAAGAAAAGTCCAGGCAGGGAGCAACCTGCCTGGGCTACTACTATCAAACAAGATGCTTATATTGATTACTTCAAAGGCTGTTTGGTTAGGCCAAAAGAAAGGCCAAGGGTAAAAGCAATGCTTCTGTTTTGCATTGATACCCTGTCAATACTATTGATATCGGATAAGCCATAGAGGTAGCGAGCATCAAACAAAAGGCGGGTTTCTTTGCCAATCAGGTAATTAAGGCCAATGCCGGCGGTAAGGCCCAGGTCAAAATTGCGGTAAGTATTCCGCATTTGTGAAGATACATTGGTATAATCGCCATCGCCGGTTTTGTTTTTTACACTCAGCAGCAATGCGGCTGAGGGACCTGCAAAAACATTTGGTCTGAACTTGCCGCCTGGCGTCAGGAAATATCTGGCAATGAGTGGAAACTCAAGATAGTCCAGTGCATTGTGGTACTCAATACCATTGGTTTCCTCTTTGCTGCCCCGCCTGTGGTACAGGGCTTTAAAAGTAATACCAAAGGTATTCCTGGTGCTGTAGGTAACATGGCCGCCGCCCATCAAGCCACTGTTATATTTCTGATCCTGGGCCATATCACCCACCATCTTAGATAGACTTATGCCCAGTTCGGGCCCGGCTCCCCAGGTTTTATTTTGTGCATTTGCTGACTGATAGCCATTCAGAAGAAACAGCGATAAAAGCAATGACGGTACGCATGAAAACAAATTGAACTTCATCTTTAGGTTTATTTAGATTGAACGCTTTACCTCTACGTGAGCGTACTTTAAGGGTTAGCGGTAGCTGGACTAAATTCAAAACACCCTCACTCTTTTTTACCCTCGCTACTTACTTTAACCGGCACCAGCAGCATTAACCTGAACTGTAACACATTGTCATTGCCTTTATCTGAGCCCAGGCGGCTTATATTATCTATGTAGTCGGTAAGTGGGTTTAGGTACGAAGCCTGAAGGCCAAGTCCCCATTGGTTGGGCAGGAAAAAGGCAGCACCCAGTGAGCTGGGCAATTGTAAGCTGATGTTGCCATAGGTTTCATCTGCGGGGCGGGTGGTGCCCAGGTTTTGTAGCTCCCGGTCCTGGTCGTCTTTAGGATTGTAACGGAACAGGCCCACGCCCTGGCTGATGTATAAATGAAAACGCTCCTTCTTCACCAGGTTATACTGCAGGGAGTAATCGGCGGTAAAAAAGGTGGAGTTAAAGTATTTATTGGGGGCAATGGGAGGCTCTACCGAAGGGTTGAAATCAGGATTTTGCCCGCTTACACTGCCAAAGCCAATGCTGAAATTACCATTCAGCCTTTTTGCACGGTTTAACTTAAGTCCGGCATGTATGCCCGGACTAAGGTGAAAGAGGCCGTCTTCCAGGTCGCCACGGTAATGGTTGGCACTGATTCCGGCCCAGGCATAGCGGCCAGGAGTCTGTGCCTGTAAAAAGCTTAGCGGCAGCACCAGCAACAGGAGTAGGAGGAGTGTCTTCATATAAAAAGCCCGGACCAAAAAAAGTCCGGGCTTAAGTTAACATTCGTATACTAATTATTATAAACCTTCGAGGTCGAAAGTATCAAGAAACTTTGTAGTGAACATACCCGACTTAAAGGTGGGGTCGTCCATCAGGCGTATGTGGAAAGGAATGGTGGTTTTAACACCTTCAATCACAAATTCCTGCAGGGCGCGCTTCATACGGGTAACACATTCCTCACGGGTTTGTGCACTTACGATGAGCTTCGCAATCATGCTGTCGTAGTTAGGCGGAATGGTATAGCCGGCATAAACGTGGCTGTCTACCCGAACGCCATGGCCACCAGGCAGGTGCAGGTTTGTAATGGTACCAGGACTTGGGCGGAAGCCCTTGCCCGGATCTTCGGCATTAATGCGGCACTCCATGGAGAACATCTTCGGGTAGTAGTTCTTACCGCTGATGGTTTCTCCGGCTGCCACTTTGATCTGTTCTTTGATCAGGTCGAAGTCGGTTACTTCTTCGGTAATAGGGTGCTCTACCTGTATACGGGTGTTCATTTCCATGAAATAGAACTTGCCGTATTTATCTACCAGGAACTCGATGGTACCGGCACCTTCGTAAGCAATGGCCTCTGCGCCTTTGATGGCAGCCCTGCCCATAGCTTCCCGCAGTTCGTCGGTCATGATGGGAGAGGGGGTTTCCTCTACCAGCTTCTGGTGGCGGCGCTGAATAGAGCAGTCGCGTTCAGAAAGGTGGCAGGCACGGCCTGTGTGGTCGCCCACAATTTGTATTTCTACGTGGCGTGGCTCCTCTACAAATTTCTCCAGGTACAGGGCATCGTTGCCAAAGGCAGCACCTGCTTCCTGGCGTGCGTCGTTCCAGGCTTTTTCAAACTCTTTCTCTTCTTTTACAATCCGCATACCTTTGCCACCACCGCCGGCAGTCGCTTTCAGGATAACGGGATAGCCAACCTCTTTAGCCACCTTTTTACCATGATCCTGTGAGCTAAGTAAACCAGCAGAACCTGGTATGGTAGGTACACCAGCTGCCTGCATGGTAGCTTTGGCAGTGGCCTTATCGCCCATTTTCTGGATCATTTCAGGGCTGGCACCAATAAACTTGATACCGCTCTCAGAACAAACCCGGCTAAACTCTGCATTTTCGCTAAGGAAACCATAGCCAGGGTGTATGGCATCGGCATTTGTAATTTCTGCCGCTGCTATAAGGTTAGGAATGTTCAGGTAAGATTTATTGCTTGGCGGGGGGCCAATGCACACTGCTTCATCAGCAAAGCGTACGTGCAGGCTCTCACGATCGGCAGTTGAGTAAACTGCTACCGTTTTGATACCCATTTCCCGGCAAGTGCGAATAATCCGGAGAGCAATTTCTCCCCGGTTTGCTATCAGTATTTTTTTGAACACGAGGCTTTTTTAATTAAGTGTTCTACAAAGCTGTTACAGTGGCAACAGGTTTACTTAAGCAGGATCTACCAGGAAAAGTGGCTGATCATACTCAACCGGAGAGGCATTCTCTACCAGTACTTTCACGATGGTGCCACCAAAGTCGGCCTCAATTTCATTGAACAGCTTCATGGCTTCAATGATGCAAACCGTTTGTCCCTGCTTAACAGTATCGCCAACATTTGCAAATGAAGGTGAATCGGGATTAGCAGAGCGGTAAAAGGTGCCGATCATCGGAGATTTAATCTCTTTGTAGCGTTTGCTGGCACTGTCTTCGGCTGGTTTAGCCTGGCTGGCTGCTGACTGATCAGCAGTTTGCGGAGCCGGAGCCTGTGGTGCCGGCGCATTGGTAAGCGTCTGCTGGCTTGGTGCATGTGCAGCAGAACGTGAAGTATCTGCTGCAGGAGCAGAAGAGTGTTTTTTAACCGCTATTTTAAAATCGCTGGTTTCAATATTTACCTCATCCAGGCCCGATTTCGAGATAAAGTCTATTAGCTCCTGAATTTCCTGTGGTTTCATAGTTATTTCTTTACGCGTTCAGAATAGGAATTGGTGCGGGTGTCTACCCGTATCACTTCGTCCTGATCAATAAAAAGTGGAACCTGAATGATTGCACCTGTTTCCAGGGTGGCAGGTTTAAAGGCACTGGTGGCGGTATCGCCCCTGATTCCCGGCTCAGTATAAGTAACCTGCAGCTCCACGAAAGGAGGCAGCTCACAGCTAAGCGGGGTTTCTGTTTCGGCGTGGTAAAGTATGTCTACCAACTGGCCGTCTTTGAGCAGGCTGGCTGCTTCAATTTTTTCTTGTTCCAGTGTTACCTGTTCAAAGCTCTCGCTATCCATAAAATGGTAGCCGTAATCGTCTTTGTATAGGAACTGGTGCGGACGTTTTTCAATGCGGGCAGTGGTAACCTTTGTGCCCGAAGAGAAAGTGTTTTCAATAACTTTACCGGTGGTAACGCTCTTGAGCTTGGTACGTACAAAAGCGGCACCTTTGCCGGGTTTTACGTGCTGAAACTCAGTGATCGAGTACAGGTCGTTATTGAACTCAATGGTTAGTCCGTTACGGAAATCTGCAGTAGATGCCATAGCGAATAGTAGAAAATCCTGCTTAAGTTAGTCTTTTAACCTTAATTACAAAAAGTAGTTTGTCTTATTTCGGGTCGTAAGCCCATTTCACCCATACAGATCCCCAGGTAAAGCCACCACCAAAGGCGGCAAGTATCAGGTTATCTCCTTTTTTCAGCTGCTGCTCATAATCCCACAAACAAAGGGGTATGGTGCCGCTGGTGGTATTTCCGTATCTGTGAATGTTTAGCATTACCTTGTCACTGCCTACACCCATGCGGGTGGCGGTAGCATCGATGATGCGTTTGTTGGCCTGATGTGGCACCAGCCAGGAGACATCCTGGCCGCGTAGACCGTTTTTCTCCATGATCTCGGCAGAAACATCGGCCATATTGGTAACAGCAAATTTAAAAACGGCGGAGCCTTCCTGGTAAACGAAGTGTTCTTTTGCCATTATGGTTTCTACACTGGCCGGACGGCGGCTGCCACCGGCTTTCATGTGCAGGTGCGGCATTCCGGAGCCATCGCTGCGTAAAATATGATCCTGTATGCCAAAGCCTTCAACAGAAGGTTCCAGCATAACCGCCCCGGCGCCATCGCCAAAAATAATGCAGGTGGTGCGGTCGGTGTAATCTACGATAGAAGACATTTTATCTGCACCCACGATCACTACCTTTTTATAGCGGCCGGTTTCAATGAACTGAGAACCTGTGGTCAGCGCATATAAGAATCCGCTGCAGGCTGCCCCAATGTCATAACTAAAAGCGTTTTTAGCACCTATAGCATCGGCAATGAGGTTAGCTGTTGCCGGGAAAACCATATCAGGGGTAACCGTAGCACAAATTAGCAGGTCTATTTCGCTGGGATGGGTGTTAGTCTTTTTTAAAAGTCCTCTTACCGCCTCTATCCCCATTACTGAGGTGCCCTGCCCTTCACCTTTTAGTATATGACGCTCTTTAACTCCAGTTCGGCTGGTGATCCACTCATCTGTGGTATCAACCATTTTCTCAAGTTCCTGATTGGTGAGCACATAATCGGGTACATACCCTTGTACGCCTGTGATAGCAGCTTTGATATTGCTCATGCTTGGGTTTCTTCCTTCCATTTATGCCGCATTATGTGCTGTGCACTAAATGCAGGCATCAAAACACTGTTTTGCAAAAATGAACCCTAAACGTGAAAGATGCAACTGCGGCGGGTGCAGAAGAGAGAAAGGGTTCAGATAATGCTATAAAAAAAAGCCTTATACACCGCCGGTATAAGGCTTTTTTTATCATATAAGTTTGGCTTATGCCAGTACTTCTTTTTCCAGTACTACCTGTCCTTTGTAGTACAATTTACCCTCGTGCCAGTAGGCGCGGTGCCACAGGTGTGGTTCGCCGGTTACCGGACAAACAGCGATGTTGCGTGCTTCTGCTTTGTAATGCGTTCTGCGCTTATCTCTGCGGGTTTTGGAAATTTTGCGTTTAGGATGCGCCATTATCTATCCGTTTATATAAATTCTAATTATCGCGTAAATTTTTCAGGATCTGCCAGCGAGGATCTACAGTATCTTCCTCGTTTTCTTCTCCTGCTTCTGTTTCTTCTTCGTTTTCATTACCACTGCTGTATACCACAGTACCTTCGCTTGGGTCATCCTCATCATCGTCGTCTTCACGGCGGTAATCAGGGTGGATCTTCTTCATGGGTAGCGAAGATCCGATGATCTCGTAAAGGAACTGTGCCAGGTTAACCTTCTGGGTGTTCCGCGTGATCATCAGCAGATCATCTTCAAGAGGTATTTCTTCATCGCCATACTTTATATACAGCACCTCCTTCAGTGATATGGGGTGAGGGTACTCTTCAAGGCTTCTATCGCAGGTCAGCTCTACAGCACCATCTACCTCGGCGGTTACCGTGATCATGGTTTCAGTTTTCACTAATCGGATATTAGCATTGCCGGTACCTTTCTCCAGCAGTCCAAAATCAAATAAAGAAAAGAACTCGTTGTTCAGTGGCATCTCATAGAGATGTTCGCCATTGGGCAGCCGATAAATATCTATATCGTACAGTTCCCAAGTCTTTTTGCTGCTCATCTCGAATTCAAGGTTGCAAAGTTATGAATAGTTTTTAGATAAAAAAAGACTCACAGGCATTTTTGCCTCCTGGAGTCTTTTATGATGTAACAACAATTTACTTAAAAAAGTGTAATGTGGGTGATTTTTCTCCTGTTTGCTCCAAATGATCCAGGCATTAAAAGATCACTCCGATGTAAATACCCTGACTTTTGCTGTAGTGCCTGTTCTGCAGCAGGCATATAAATATTAAAGGGTTTTTTCTACACGCCCGCAGGTGAGCATTTCTTCAGGATAAAAAGGATTACGGATCTCTTTTGTGCTGCTTAACCAGTACCCGCCCTTGTTATCAAATGCCATTGGACAATACTGGTAATAGAGTGAGCCCTGGCCTGTGCCAAAAGCGCTTACCAGCTCGGTCATGGGTTTGCTAAGGCGGGCAAAATGATCACGCAGTTTTACCAGGCTATTTTCACCTACCATGGGCTGCAGCTCATCACGCATGGTGCTGCTTCGCTGCTGGTAGAAATCTTTCTGATTTGATTCGAGGTCTTTGCCATCCCATGCCTTCAGGCTGTTGAGCATGGCTGAAGCTGCATTGCTGGCTTGTTGTGCATTAGAGGCCACCAAGGCTTCTTTAAGCTGCAGGTACTGATCTGTAAGGGTGCCAAGGTTAGTTGTGGCTAGCTCGTTTACATTATCAAATGTCTGCACCGTTTCGGCCTTCACCAGCTTAATATGCTCCTCCCGGCTTAAATCTGCCATATTGGTGTGCTTATCATGCAGGTCTTCTGACTGAACAGCCCTATTTTCTTCGGTGGCTGCTGCATTCTCATCAGAACCGGAATTGCATGCGCCAAGGGAAATGAGCAGTGAAGCTGTGGTATAAAGAATGGTTTTTTTCATTGTCTTGTGCATTTAATAGATAATGGTTGAATATGCTTTAATGTTTAATGGCAGGCTGGTGCCTGTCCCATAAAATTATCACTTCCACTTTAGTTTGTAAACAGCTGTAAAGCAAAAAAGCGGGTTTGTACCCGCTTTTACTAATATTTTACCAGCCTCTGCTGTAAATAGCTTTTACCTGCCCGTACTTTAAGCAAATATATACCCGGGGGTATCTGCTGCAGTGATAGCTGCTGGCTGGTTGTGGGTGTTTCTAATAATTCGTGATAAACCAGCTTTCCCTGACTATTGTAAACGCGTATTTCTTCCATGGGAATTAGCGTCAGAATATTTACAGATGCTTCAGTAGGATTGGGATATAGCTTCAGCTCCTGCTTCTGATCATGAAGTCCGCTTACCACACGCTGTGGCAGAGAAGTTACCAGCGTATTAAATGTTGTGTTGGTCTCAATGGCCGGGTTAAAGTCGAAGAAAATATAAGCCTTATTCTGCACCACCGTATTATCTGCCAGCCCTGCTTTTGCTTTGATGCGGTAACGCACATAGCCATGGCTGGCTGGTTCGTTGGTGGTGCTGTCTGGCAGCAGTATATTTTCGAAGCTGAATGCCAGTACTCCTTCTTTACGGCTGGCCTGCATGTTGTGGCTGCTGCTGATTATTTCAAAAGTGGCAGGATCCAGGTTTAGATAAAGTGTATCCCTTAGCAGCACCGTAAAAGCAGTGTCGTTGCCGGTATTCTGAAAACGGATGGTGTAATCGAGCCAGCTGTTTTTGAGGGTATAGTGCTCCTCTTCGATGCCGGCGGGTTTTACCTGCTTGTCGTTGGGATCATAGGAGCAGGTGATGTACTGTACCAAAGTGTCTGTGGCGATAAAGTCTGTACCAGTAATAGAGACTTTTGAGACGAATAATAGTGAATCGTTGATGAAATCTACTCCGGGCATTATAAAATTCAGCATCACTGTTTTTTGTTCAGTAGGATAGAGATCTTCAAAATTCCAGCTAAGGTTGCCATTCTCATATTTGTCTGGTGTTGGATTGGCATCTACCAGTGTAGCCTTGCTATCATGCTGGAGATGCAGCTGCCCGTTTGCAATTACATTACCAGTATTGGTATAGCTGAGCCAGTAGGTAACTTTAAATCCGCATCTGCTAGAGGAAGAATTAAGATTAACGGCTAATTCATGTCGTTCTGTTAGAGGCGTAAGGCCAAAAACAGCTCTCTCATTTGTTGTGCCTGGAATGTTAAAATCAAAGCGCTCCTGGCTGCTGCTTAGCTTCCATTCCGGAGATGGTTGTACCTTTACAGAATATGTTCCAGGTTCGGGTGCAGCTTTAAAATTCCCACCAAAATCTGTATAGGCGATTGTATTGCCAGGTTCAATAAGAATTTTCTGCTGACTTAAAACAGGCTCCCGCTTATCAAAAATATGATTTTTGTTTACATCTAAATATACGTTTCCTGCTATTACATTTGAGGGGTGAATTGCTTTCCAAAGCTCCCTGCCATGTATTTTGTCATCGGCAATAAAATATAACTCCCCCTTAAAAATAAATCCCTGCGCAGGGTATGAGCCCTCATGGGGATAGGAATTTACATCGCCTATTAAATAAGTTCCTTCCTGAGTGCCGTTCGTGCGCCAGGGCTCATAACCTATATTATTGCCATTATCATCGCCAGAGGCTATGAAATACAGAACGGAATCTGATGCAACAAGAAACCTCCCAAAACTTGCTTTGAGGTAGGCATTGACTTGTATATTTCCGGGAGCATCAACGGTAGATTTGATTTTGTCTTCTCCAGGATTCTGATAAAATAACCGGTCTTTGAATGCAATCCAGTTTCCTGTGCCGCTATTACCACCATCTCCAATCTTAAGTGTTCCCGAGGGGGTGCCATCCGTTACATGAATTGTTTCATAAATATCTCCAAACTTTCTTGCCCTGAAATACACCTTATTCTCTATGGGAATAAAAAGTCCAGGATATGAGCCGAGTTCTCCCGGATATATATCCTTTAGAATTCTTGTGCCTTCAGCTGTTGCATCACTTATCCAGGGCTCATAACCATATGTTGGATGATAAAGTGAAAAATAGAGCATACCATTCGAAAATGTTAAGATAGAGGCATTAGAGCTGCCAGTGCCTTCAATAAGATCCTTCAGAAGAGATGTACCTGCAAGGGTGCCATCTGTTTTCCAGAGTTCAGTACCATGAACACCATCATCAGCATTGAAAAAAGCCAGTGTTTCTCCAACACAAAAGCGATTGCTGCTATTATATATGCTCTTAAACCTCCTGAGCCTGGTTGTGGTATTAGCCCCGCCCCGGCTGATCCACAGGTAAGGGAATACTTCACCATTCTCATCCAATCCATCAGCAAAGAACAGCAACTGATCATTAAAATTGGTTAAACCAAACAAATCTGAATTGGCTGGGCCTGGCATCAGATCAACAAATAAAGCAGTACTTTCAATAGAGCCATCAGTATGCCAAAGTTCGATGCCATGTTCCAGATCATATCCTGGAAAATATATATTGTTTTCTACTGCTGCTACCTCAACAGGAAGTTTTGAAGAGGTGAATAAAGATTCAAAAACAGTATTGCGAGGAAAATTCACGAGTGGGTAAGTTCCTTGTTTGCTACCATCGCTTCGCCAGAAGCTTACGCCTTCATCATTACTGTGGGTGTAAAAATAAAAAGCTTCATTTGTTGTTGTAAATACCTGGTAATCATAGTGGTTTAGTTTAAAGCTACTTTCGTTACCGGGCACCATATCATTTACCAATACTGGCACCTCCTGTGCAAGGCTGCATAAACTCAGCAGCACAAAGACGCCAAGAGAGAGAATGGCTTTCATTTTAAAAAATTGAGGTTGAGAGCCTCAATATATAAAAAGCTTTTGTTATAAAAAAAGCCTGCCAAGTGCTGCTGTGGCAGATTAACCGCTACAACAGCACTGACAGGCTTATTTTTGCTAATATCAAGTCAAGAGCAGCCCTTGCTCAGAAGTGACTAAAGCGTCTCCGTCACCTTACCGCACTTCAGCATTTTATCACCAAAGTATGGGTTGCGGACTTCTTTTTCTGCGCTTAGCCAGTAGCCGCCTTTGTTGTTATTGGCCATGGGGCAGTACTGGTGGTAGAGCTGGTTTTCTCCGGTGCCAAATGATTTGTTCAGGGCATAAACTGCCTGGCTTAAAGTACCCAGGTGCTTACGCTGTGCTTCCACATTAGTTGCTTTGGTAATGCCATTTGCTGCTTCCCGAATGGCACCTGCCTGCTGCATGTACAGATTCTGCTGGTCGGCAGGTAGGCTGGTTGCATTGAACCCATCGAGCGGTGCGTTTAATTTTGAGGCTGCTTCTTTTGCTGCAGCAGCATCACTGGCCACAAGGGCGTTTTTGATCTCAAGATAGTGGCTGGTGAGCTGCTTAACCTGTGCTTTCGCACCGGCAGGTACCTGATCAAAAGAAGCAAGCTCTGTTTCAGTATCTTCTAACTTATTGTTGCTTAGCTGTTCCCGCTCTGTACCATGCTCTATGTTATCTTCTTCCATGATGTTTTCAACAACGGGCGTCTTCTCATTTTTGCTCTCCTGATTGTTGCAGGCAGTGGCAAAAAGCATGCAGCTTGCTGCAGTAAGGGTTAAGAATGTTCTTTTCATAGTTTATTGAGTATTGAGTATTGAGTATTGAGTATTGAGTATTGAGTATTTTGACTTTGATTGCTAAGTTTTTAGGTGAGGATTCTCCTCGCCGTGTAATACACTGGGTTTGGTTTACAATTCTTTTACAACTTCGCCACAGCTAAGCATGGCATCGCCGTAGTAGGGATTACGGATCTCCTGTTCGCTGCTTAGCCAGTAGGCACCTTTATCATTATTTGCCATTGGGCAATACTGTATAAACAGACTTTCGGGGGTGCCAAAGGTTTCTGCAACTTTAATGATGGGCTGCGAGATGTAGATGAAGTTCTCTCTTTTGGCCTCTATGTCTGACAGCTGCCTGCTCTGCTCCAGGTGCTGAAGCAGAAATGCTTTTTTCTCCAGCCAGAATTTACCGGCTTCGCCCTCCAGCAGTCCGTCGTTGGTTTTACCCAGGGCGGTTGCCAGTGCTGCTGCAGCACTGGCTGATGCTTCGGTATTGCCGGCAACCAGTGCATTTTTCAGCCTCAGGTATTCCTGGAGTACAGCTCCCAACTGTTGTTTAAATGCATTGGGTGTCTGCCCGCTAAAGTCTTTTACCTCTTCCTCAACATAGGCTTCGGTTGAGGTTTGCGCCAGGTCTACCGCCTTTCCCACCACCATACCGGCAGTAGGTTCGCCTCCTTTTTTCAGCACATGCTCGCTGTAGAGCAGGTAGGCGCCAGAGGTTACCACATTTTCTCCCAGTGACAGGCCGTTGCGTATGGCCACACTGTCGAAATTAGCTTCTCCAAGTTCTACGGGTCGTGCTTTAAATGTGCCTTCTCCTGTGTGCACCCACACATGGCTTCCGCGCTCGCTGCGAATTACGGCATCATTAGGTATTGAAATTAAGCTTGACTGGCGTGGTACCAGCACATTTGCCTGCATGCCCGGCAGGTAGCGGCCCTCCGGATTTGGTAATTCTGCACGCATCACCACCACCTGGCTGCCCTGGCGAAATTCGGGACTGATAAAGCTTATCCTGGCAGGAACGGCTTGGGTGCCAAAGCCCTGAACTTCCACCTGAACAGGATCGCCTGATCGGATGGATTGGGCTTCCTGTGGGTACAGCTCGGCCTCTACCCATATTTTGCTTAAATCGCCCAGGCGGTACAATATGCCACCCTCCGGCACATACTGACCCTCGGTGGCGGCAACATCGGTGATAACACCGGAAGCTGGTGCCAGAAAAGTAATGCGTGGCTCCGGATTTCCGCTCCTGGCCAGCTGGTTGATCTGTGCATCGGTGAGCCCGTATAGCAGGAGTTTTTTACGGGCTGCTTCCAGGAAGGAGGCAAAGCGGGGCTGTTGCTCCCCCAGTTGGCGCTGCTGCTCCAGGGCCAGTAAATATTCACGCTGTAGCGTTAGCAGCTCTTCGCTGTACAACTCGTACAGGGGCTGACCTTTGCGTACCGCCTGCCCGGTTTCTTTGATGTACAGGCGCTCCACACGGCCTGCTGCCCTGCTGCTGATCAGTTCGTTCTGGGTTTCGTCTAATACCAACCTGCCAGTGAGGATGGTGTTGTTGGTGGAGGTGCCTGCCTGAACGGTCATGGTTTGTATGTTAGCCAGCACCATCTGGCTTTCGCTAAGCATTAGCTCACCAGCATTGTCGCCACCCTTCGATACCGGCACCAGGTCCATAAAGCAAATAGGGCAGGTGCCTGGCACTGGCTCAACAATTTGTGGGTGCATGGGGCAGGTATAAGTCTGGCCGCTGGCATGCTGCTCCTCATGTCCGCTTTCCTTACAGGCAATGCCTGCAAGCAGCAGAAAGAGGAATATGATATATTTATTAGCTTTCATCTCTTAATTATTTACGCGAATAAAGCTCTCGCTGTCTACCATAAACTGTGCATTACCGGCAATTACATCACTTTGTTGCAGTCCTTCCAGTATCTGTGTCTTGCCGTTGTCTGTAATGCCGGTGCTTACAGCTACAGGCCTGAAGACAGCGCCCTGCTTTACAAAAGCAACGGAGCGGGTGCCTACATCTATAACGGCTTCTCTTGGTACCCAGAGAGAATGAGGGGTAGTATAGCGTGCCCTGCCACTTACCAGCTGACCTACCATGGCTGCATTTTGCGCTCCCGGCAGGTACACCCGCAGCCGGGCAAAGTTTTCACCAGCCTCATAATAGGGCTGAAAAAAATCTACCTGTGCCTCAAGTCTTTCATCTGGTAAACCAGGGAAAGTAATATCTACTGGTGCACCTTTGGCGATGCTGCTTACATAGCCGGCCGGGATGTTAAATTCTGCCCACAGCTGTTCGGTATTTACCACCCGTAGCAGCGACTGTCCGGCCGCAACATACATACCCTCCCTGAGCTGAATTTCTTCGCCGGCAGTACCTGCTGTTGTGGCGCCTGGTGTTGCAGCTGTACCTGCTCCACCCCCCATACCTCGCATGCCACCAGCGGCAGGGGTGCTGCGGGTTTGTAAGGCGCCTGCACCGGCCGTGGGAGGGGTGGTATTCAGCCCAATTGCATACCCATCATAGGGGCTGTAGAGGGCAAAAGTATAGCTGGCTTCACCGGTGCGGATCAGCCTGTTTACCTGCTCCTGGGTTGCGCCCAGTAAGAGCAGCCGTTGCCTGGCACTTTCTATCAGCTGGGTATCTTCCGGCGCCAACTGTACCAGGTACAGGAGTTCTTTCTGGGCTGTTACCAGCTCGGGGCTGTATACCTCCATCAGCTTCTGGCCTTTGCTGATGGGCTGGTAATTATATTTTACATAGAGTTGCTCAATACGGCCGCCAACCCGTGCAGGAATACTGTATACCCTGCGGGGGTCGTAGGTGATAATGCCTTCCATTTTTACACTGGTTTCTACGGACTCTATCACCGGGGATGTAGTGGCAATGGAGGCAATAACCGTTCTGTTGGTTGGTTCCAGCAGAAAGCTAAGATCTTCCGTTACCTCAATACTGTCTGTATGGGCAGCCTGAGGCACCAGGTCCATGCCGCAAATTGGGCAGGAGCCAGGCTCTTGCTGCACAACCTGGGGGTGCATGGGGCAGGTGTAGGTGGTTTCTCCTGCAGCATGTTCATGCACCACTTGATCTTTGTCCCTATTTCCGCAGCCTCCCAAAAAGAGGAGTACCGGAATCAGGAGCAGGTATATGTTAAGTTTTAATTTCATGTTAGTTGTTTTGAGTGCATTACTCTTCAAGTGAAATACTCACCGCAATGGCGGACCCTTAAATCACTCCATCAGCCCTTCACTCACTCTTCGATAATCCTTTCGTACTCCACAGCCATCTCGTAAAGGCTTTGGAGCTTGTTGAGGTATTCCATCTGTGCCATGTTCAGGGCTTCCCAGGCATCTATGACCATAGGCAGCTCCGTAGTGTTCTGCTCATAGGCCAGCATGGTGGCATCGTAGTTTTTACGCAGCGCCGGTATGATCTTGAGCCTGTAATTCTCTACCTGCTGCCGCATTGAGTTCAGCTCTAGTGCCATGGCACGCGCCATTCCTTCGGCTTCAATCAGCATACCCTCCCGTTCCTGCTCCATGGACTGAATATCAAGGTTCATGGCGCGGGTGCCGGAGCGGTACATGCGCGACGACCAGGGGGCAATGGGAATGGAAACCATGCCCATGAGCGTAAACTGCTGCGGCATCATACCACTGAGCGGGGTCATATGGTCGAAACGGATGCGGAAATCCGGCAAGCGCTGAAGCTTTTCCCGCTCCACATCCAGCCGCATGGAGGCAATGGTGCGGTTTGCCAGGCCTATATCGCTGCGACGGCTGCTTAGAAACCCTGTATCAACCAACTCCACTACGATTGGTGCCGGCAGTGAAAGGTTTGTGTCGATGCTATACTGCTGCTGGCGGGGCAGGTTCATGAGTGTGTTGAGCTGAATATTCTGCTGCCGGATCTCAGTTGCAGTCATCAGCTGCATATTTTCTACCTCATGCAGGCGTGCTTCGGCCATGTAAATACTGCCCAGATTTCCCTGGCTGTAGGGGTAGCGGATCTTTGCAAGCTTCAGCATAAACTCCATAATGCGCTGGTTTTCTTCCAGTACTGCCAATTTCTTTTCAAGCACCAGCCAGGTATAATACGATTGTTTCACCTCTGCCCGCAACTGGTTGTATTGCACTGCTCTGTTTGCTTCTTCGAGAGATGCCCTTGAATTGAAATAGGCTCTGGTGGCCCTTTGCTTCACAGGGTTGGGAATATCCTGCTCTGCCGATAGCATGATTGATCCACGCTGATCGGGCATAGCTTCCTGACCGGGATAGGGCATCATGAACACACCACCACCCACCATCGGGGGCATCCAGGCAGTAGAGCCTTCTGCCGTGGCTTCCCTGGCCTTTGCCCTGGTTCCCCACTGCTGCAGCAAGGGGTTGTTCCGGTCTACCTGCCGCAGTACACTATCGAGGCTCACAGCCTGTTGCTGTGCGTAGGTATTGGTGCTGATGAAAAATAAAAGAAGGGTAAAAGAGATGCTATAAACGAATGTTGGGAGCAACCCTTTTCTATTTCTATCCCGGCTCTTAAGCTCGCTGTGAGATTCCCGCCTGCGCGGGAGTAAGGGGGTAGTATGATATAGATTTGTTTTAATGCTTAACATCGTAAATCTCCAGTTTACCCTGCTTGCGCAGTTCGTGTTCTTTGGTCATTTCAAAAACTACCGGCGTAACCAGCAGAATATGGATGGAGGAGGTAAACACCCCGCCAATCATGGGGAGTACTATCGGGAGCATTACATCTGTGCCCACACCTGTTGCCCACAGCACCGGAATCAGGCCGAATAGGGCTACCGACACCGTCATGATCTTGGGGCGCAGGCGCTTTGCGGCACCGTGGTACACCCATTCCCGGATATCTTTATTGGTGAGGGTTTCGCGGGAGTTACCCTTTAGCTCTACCATGTCTTTCATGGCTTCGTTGAGGTATACCACCATCACCATGGCTGTTTCTATGGCCAGGCCAAAGAGGGCGATAAAACCTACTGCTACGGCTACAGAAAGATTCACACCCCAGAAGTATACGATGTATACTCCGCCCACCAGGGCAAAGGGAATGGTTATCAGGTTCAGCAGGGCTTCCTTCATAGATTTAAAGGAGAAGTAGAGAATCAGGAAAATGATCACCAGCACCAGCGGAATAATAATTTTCAGGGTCTGGTTTGCACGTACCTGGTTTTCCCACTGTCCGCTCCACTCCAGGTAATATCCTTCCGGAACACCGGCTGAATTCTCACTAAGGGCTGCCATGGCTTCCTTTACTGTACTACCCAAATCTCGTTCCCGTACATTAAAGAGCACCGCGCCACGTAGCTGGGCATTCTCTGAATTGATCATGGGCGGACCGTCGGTGAAGCCTATGTTGGCAACCGAAGAGAGCGGAATTGTGCCAGCGGCAGGGGTCTGGATAGGAATGCGCCTGATACGTTCTACACTGTTGCGGTACTCCTGTGCCAGCCGCACATTAATGGCAAAGCGCTGCCTGCCTTCCACGGTATTGCCTATTGGCATACCACCCAGGGCTGATTCTACCGTCATGTTCACATCATCAACAGTTAGGCCGTAACGGCCCAGGGCTTCGCGCTGAATGTCAATTTCTAGGTATTTGCCTCCGGTAATGGGTTCTACATAGAGGTCTTTCACGCCTGCTACACTTTCCAGGGCCTCCTTTACCCGCGCAGATACTGCACTGATGGTGTCCAGGTTCTGGCCGTAAACCTTGATGCCTACATCGGTACGGATACCAGTTGCCAGCATGTTGATACGGTTAATAATAGGCTGTGTCCAGCCATTTACCACCCCGGGTATCTGCAGTTTTGCATCCAGCTCCTGAATGATGTCCTGCTTGGTAACTCCTTCCCGCCATTGGGACTGTGGCTTGAGCATGATGATGGTTTCGATCATGCTGATAGGGGAGTTGTCGGTGGCGGTGCTGGCCCGGCCTGCTTTGCCCAATACACTTTCTACCTCTGGTACTGACTTGATAATTTTATCCTGTACCTGCAGGATGCGTTTGGCTTCCTCATTGGAGATATCCGGCAAAGTAACCGGCATAAAGAGGATGGAGCTTTCATCCAGTGGCGGCATAAACTCAGTACCCAGGTTAAAGAGCATGGGTATCGCAATCAGCAGGGCAACTACATTAATCGCCAGGGTTGTTTTGCGCCACTCCAGGCACCATTTCAAAACAGGTCCGTACACCCGCTCCAGTCCGCGATTCACCGGGTTCTTTGTTTCACTCCTGAACTTGCCTTTCAGGAAAAAAGAAATCAGTACTGGTGTAAGTGTGATGGCCACGATGGCATCCACAATCAGGATAAAGGTCTTGGTCCAGGCCAGGGGGCTGAACAACCTGCCTTCCTGCCCTGTGAGCAGGAACACCGGCAAGAAGGAGGTAATCACGATCACAGTGCTCCAAAACACACTGGGACCAACCTGCTTACTTGCTTTTTCTATGATGGAGAGCCTTTGCTCTTTTGTAAGTTTCATTTTTGATTAAGTTTTGAGGGATTGATTTAGTGAATTGGTGAGTTGGGAGGTGCTTGTTATTACCTTCTTCAGGTACATTCTTTGCAGCGGCTCTTTACTCACTCCCTCACTCCCTCACTCCCTCGCTCACTGTTTGTAGCGTCCGCAAGATGCCTGTAGCTGTTCTCCACCATGACTATGGCATCATCGATGATTACGCCTATGGAAAGGGCAATGCCGGTGAGCGACATGATGTTGGAAGAGATATCGAAAGCGTTGAGCAGAATAAAGCCGATTGATACCGAAAGAGGTAGCTGTATAATGATGATAAGGGCGCTGCGCCAGTGGAACAGGAAGATGAGCACCACAAGCGAGGCAACAATCATCTCCTCAATCAGCGTGGTTCTCACAGACTGGATAGAATCGTTGATCAGGCCACTGCGGTCGTACACAATGTTGAAACCAACACCTTTGGGAAAGCCTTTGGCTACTTCTTCCATCTTTGCTTTTACGCGCTCAATCACCTCTGCGGCATTTTCGCCGTAGCGCATTACTACAATACCGCCCACCGCTTCACCTTCTCCATTGAGGTCGAAGATGCCCAGGCGGCTTTCGCCACTCATTTGCACGGAGGCAACATCGCGTACCCGCACGGGTATAGAATTGCGGGTGGTCAGGGCAATATCTTCTATCTCCTCTACCGATTCCAGGTAACCGGTGGTTTTAATGATATAGCCGATGTTGCTCTGCTCAAACTTGCGACCGCCGGCCTCATTGTTATTGGCCCGCACCGACTGTATTACCTGCGGTACACTTACATTGTAGTAGGTGAGCTTGTTTGGGTCGAGGGTGATCTGGTACTGCTTCTGGAAACCACCGAAGGAAGCTACTTCGCTTACGCCAGGCACATTCTGCAGGGCAAATTTTACGTACCAGTCCTGCAGGGCCCGCTGTTCACCAAGGTCCATTCCTTTGGCATCAAGGGTATACCAGAGAATATGGCCAACGCCGGTACCATCGGGACCAAGGGTAGGAGAAACGCCCTCGGGCAGCAGGTTGCCTGTAGATGCAAGGCGCTCCAGCACCCGCTCGCGGGCCCAGTAAACATCAGTGTCATCATCGAAAATTACATAGATGAAGCTCATGCCGAACATGGAGGTACCCCGTACATACTTTACCTGTGGCATGCCCTGCAGCTGGGTTACCAGCGGGTAAGTAATCTGATCTTCAATCAGCTCCGGGCTGCGACCCATCCATTCGGTAAAAACGATTACCTGGTTCTCCGAAAGATCCGGAATGGCATCTACCTTATTAGTATTAACCGAATACACACCCCAGACAAACAGTACGGCAGCAATAAGCAGCACCATAAGCCGGTTGTGCAGTGAAAAGGATATTAACTTTTCAATCATGATAGTATAGGAAAGCCTTACAGAAATTATAAAAAGCGGCATAATGCCGGCAGGTTGCAGACGCATGCGCAAATGGAGGGCGCAGGCTGGTATTTCAGCCAGGCAACAGCATACCTATCTGCAAAAAAAGAAATAAGGCTATATCAGAAATGATTGCACGAGCACAGGTATGTCGCGCAGAATAGGGGGAGACGCGTAAGAAAGATATGTAGGCTGTGGCGCTTCTTCCTGTGGAATCAGGAACAGAAAAGCAGATTGAAACACAGCAATAAGTTGTAGGTCAGGCGTTTTAAAGCTTAGCGCAGCTTTAGCAGTAAGGGCAGTATCCACGCCATCTACCACTATGAGGTTATCCTGGCAGCAGCTCATGTCACCACCTGCAGACTGATGGTCATCTGCATCCTGATGGCTGCTTTCATCCTGCTTGTGACAGGGGAGAGGCGCTTGCTTTTGCTCCATAGGGCAAACTGCCGCTGCATGGAACAGCGCCAGGTCCTGAATGGCTCCACCGCACAGGTGCATACCCACACTAAGGCCGATGGATGACATCAGCACCAGCAGGCTAAGGGTAAGCAATATGGTACGGCGGATCAGGGACATTCTTCTTTATTGTCTGCTACAAAGTTAATGCAGCGCTTGTCACTATAGTTGCAAAATTAACGATAAAGTTTATATAATCTTTTGAATATGCAAATTTAAAGCTCACAAGGCTGCATTAACCTCTGTTTTTTTAGGCTTCCTTTTCTTTTCTTCTTCTGGCTATATCGCAGGCCAGGTAAATAGCTTCTCTGAATGAGGCCTCACTGGCAATGTTTTGGCCGGCAATATCGTAGGCGGTGCCATGGTCGGGCGAGGTGCGTACTATGGGCAGCCCGGCAGTGTAATTTACCCCCAGCTCGAAGGCCAGTGTTTTAAATGGAATAAGTCCCTGGTCGTGGTACATGGCCAGTATGCCATCGAATTTATTATGGGAACCATTGCCAAAGAAGCCATCGGCAGGGAAAGGACCAAACACTAGTCTGCCTTTATTCTTTTGATCCTGGATCACAGGTGTGATTACCTGCTCTTCTTCATTTCCCAGCAAGCCTTCTTCACCGGCGTGGGGGTTAAGTCCCAACACAGCAATACGCGGCTTGCTGATGCCAAAGTCCTGCCGGAGGGTGCGCTCCAGGATGTTCAGCTTAAGTTGTACCCGCTCTTTGGTAATGAGCTGGGGCACTTTGGCAAGTGGCACATGGCCCGTTACCACGCCTACCCTTAGGTTGCCGCTGCAGAGCAGCATCAGGCTGTCTTTGGTTTCAAATTCCTTGGTGAAGTATTCGGTGTGGCCGGGAAACTGAAACTCCTCTGTCTGGATATTATTTTTATTGATGGGCGCTGTTACAATGCCTTCTATCACGCCTGCCTTCAGGTCACGCACAGCATACTGAAGCGCCATCAGGGCAGCACGCCCTCCATCGGGAGTGGCCTGGCCCATGGTTATTTCGATCATTTCCTCCCAGCAGTTTACTACATTGATTTGGGCCTCCTGAGGATCTTTGTCCATTTGCTGGTACTGAAAATTATTGATCTTCAGTGATTTGCGGTAGTATCCCAGCACTTTGGTAGATCCGTAAATAACGGGGGTGATCATATCCAGCATGCGGGCATCAGACAGCGCCTTCATTACTACTTCCGGACCAATGCCGTTGATGTCGCCCAGGCTAATGCCAATAACGGGCTTGTGCAGAGAAATATCGCTCATGAATTTTTAAAGTAATTTTTGATGAACCGGTACAACAGGCGTACACCAACTCCGGTGCCACCTTTGCCGCGGTAACTGTCAGGCTTGGTCAAAAAGGCCGGTCCGGCTATATCAAAGTGAACCCAGGGGTAATCTGTGAAATGTTTCAGAAATAAACCAGCGGTAATGGCCCCGGCATTTGGTCCGCCCAGGTTGGTAAGGTCGGCAATGGAACTTTCCAGCTGCTTCTCATACTCCTCCCAGAGCGGAAATTCTACCAGGCGCTCGTAGGTTTGTTCGCCGGCTTCCTTCAGGGCTTTCATAACCTCTTCCTCTGCCGTACCCATGCATACGGTGCCCTCGGGCCCTATGGCACGGGCAGCAGCACCTGTAAGGGTGGCCCAGTCCAACACCAGTTGTGGCTTATATCTCCTTGCGTAGGAGAGGGCATCTGCCAGGATCAGCCTTCCTTCTGCATCGGTATTTAAAATTTCTACGGTTGTACCATCACACATGCTAATTACATCGCCCGGGGTAATGGCCTCTTCGCCAGGGCGGTTGTCTGTGGCGGGAATCAGCGCCACCACATATACCGGTAGTTTGTTGGCAGCAACGGCATAAATAGCACCGGCTACGGTAGCGGCACCACTCATATCGCTCTTCATCAGGTCCATGCTGCCGGGGGTAGGCTTAAGACTAAGTCCGCCGGTATCGTACACCACACCCTTGCCTACCAGTATCAGGGGCTTCTGGTTTATTGCATTTTCAGGCTTATACTCCAGCACGTTAAAGGTTGGTGGCTGTGTACTGCCTGCATTTACGGCCAGCAGACCCCCCATTTTAAGGCTCTGTATTTTTCCTTCTTCAAAAACTTCCACCGTAAAACCGGCCTGCTTTCCTAACTGCTCCAGCTCCCGGCTTAGTTGCAGGGCCGTGAGGTATACCACCGGCTCATTTACCAGCGTACGGGCTGCACAGGTTGCTGTAATTACTTGCTGTACTTCCTGTACCTGCTCTATGCTTAGCTGATCGTTGCCCAGCAGCAGCTCCAGCAGGCGCCAGTTGTTCTTTTTCTTTGTTTTATATTTATCGAAGCTGTAGAGCGAAAGCAGCAGACCTTCCAGTAGGTGCAACTGCTGATGGGGCTGCCCGCTAATCTGGAAGTTAGTAATTTTTTGTTGCTTCAGTGCAGCTGCCAGTTTATTGCCTGCCCCGCGCCAGGCTTCTGCCTTTTGCCAGTCGGCAGCTTTCTTTGGTGCCTTTACCAGGTATATCCAGTGGGTGTAACGGTTAATGGAAATAATTTTTTCTTCTCCCTCCAGTCTGGAGGAGGCCCAGCTGCGCTCGGCATCTGTGAGTGCATAAGCAGACAAATCATCAGAATCGGCTAACAGGTAGGCCGTATGCTGGTTGTCTTGTATAGAAGGGGCAAGCGTAATCGCAGGCTGCATATAAAAAAGTGTAGATTTGCTTACAAATTTATTTAAAACTTCCGGATTACAAATTTATGAAAGGTGATGGGCAAAAAGTTAAGCCAAAGAAACAATTAGGACAGCATTTTCTGCACGATCAGCGGATTGCCCGCAATATTGTAGATGCCATCACCGGCTGGAAGGATTATGAGCAGGTGCTGGAGGTAGGTCCGGGCATGGGGGTGCTTACCCAATACCTGCTTGCCGATGGTAAATACCCGCTGCAGCTGGTAGAGCTGGACCGCGAGTCGGTGGCTTATCTGCTGCAGCATTACCCGGCACTGGAGGGCAGAGTACATCATGCAGATTTTCTGAAAACAGACCTGGCACAACTAATGGGTAATTCTTTCGCCATTATCGGAAATTTTCCGTACAACATCAGCAGCCAGATCTTTTTTAAGGTACTGGAGCACCGCCAGCGGGTGCCGGAAGTGGTGGGCATGATACAAAAAGAAGTAGCCCAGCGCATTGCTGCGCCCCCTGGAAGTAAAACCTATGGCATATTGAGTGTGCTGCTACAGGCGTTTTATAGTATTGAGTATTTATTTACAGTAGCACCTGGTGTATTTACGCCCCCTCCAAAGGTGCAATCGGCTGTGTTGCGGTTACGGCGCAACGAGCGCCATGAGCTGCCCTGCAGCGATAAACTGTTTTTTGCCGTTGTAAAACAGGCCTTTGGCACCCGGCGAAAAACCTTGCGCAATGCCTTAAAAAGTCTAAATTTGCCCGAACCTGTGCAGCAATGGCCGCTGCTGGATAAACGGGCGGAGCAGCTTTCCGTAGAAGATTTTATCAGGATCACCCAAGCATTGGAGAATTAAGTGGATCAGCAGGCAGAAATAACACAATTTGAACTCACAAAAGAGTTTCTAGACCGCCTTGAACAGGCAGTAGAGGATAATAATGCAGAGTTTATTCAGCAAAGTCTGGAAAATGTTAATTCTGCTGATATCAGTGCAATACTTTACGAGCTGGATACCCTGGGTTGTAAGTACGTGTTTAACCTGCTGCCTTTAGAAAAAGGGGCAGGGGTGCTAACCGAGCTGGATGAGGATGTACGCCGCGATTTTGTAAAGAACTTTGAGGCTGAAGAGCTGGTGCCATACATCGAGGAGATGGACTCCGACGATGCCGTGGATATCCTGAACGAACAGCCCGTTCGCCGCCGGGAGGAAGTAATTGCCCGCCTTACCGACCGGGAGCAGAGCAAATATATAGTAGACCTGCTGCACTACGAAGAAGATGTTGCCGGTGGCCTGATGGCCAAGGAGCTGATCAAGGCAAACATTAACTGGACGGTAACGCAGACAATTGAAGAAATTCGCCGCCAGGCCGAGAATGTAAGCAAGATCTACTCGGTGTATGTGGTAAATGATGAAGATATACTGCTGGGGAAGGTTTCGCTGAAGAGGATGCTGCTGGCACGTGCCGGCACTAAAATAGCAGATCTTTACGATTCCGATGTTATCTCCGTTCAAACATTTATGGACGAAGAAGAGGTAGCCCAGGTAATGCGTAAATATGACCTGGATGCCGTACCCGTGGTAAACGTTCAGAACAAGCTGGTGGGCCGTATTACCATCGACGACGTGGTGGATGTAATCACTGAACTGGCCGAAGAAGAACGCCAGCTGATGAGTGGTATCTCTGAAGATGTGGAGGAGAACGACTCAGTGTGGCGCATTAGCCGTGCCCGTCTGCCCTGGCTGCTCATTGGTATGACCGGTGGTTTACTGGCAGCTACCTTTCTGGGTAATTTTGAGAAAGACATAGAAGTAATACCTGCCCTGGCTTTTTTTATGCCTCTGGTAACAGCTACAGGCGGAAATGTTGGCATCCAGTCCAGCAGTATTATTCTGCAAAGCCTTGCTAACCCCTCTGTGTTCAGTGAAAGCGTAGGCCGAAGGTTATTGAAGGTGTTGCTGGTAGCCGTAATGAATGGTTTGCTGCTTGCTGCCTTTTTATTGCTGGTTGTAACCATTATGGGCTACGAAGCCAAACTGGTGATGGTGGTATCCATTGCTTTGTTCAATGTAGTGCTGCTGGCTTCATTTACAGGCACCGTTACACCCCTGGTGCTTGATAAATTCAATATAAATCCCGCTCTCGCCTCAGGCCCCTTTATCACCACCGCCAACGACCTGCTGGGACTGGGCGTTTACTTTACAGTGGCCCATTTGCTGTATAATATTTAAAATACCAATCTGCCAGTGCTGTAATTTGCTAAATTGACGCTAGGTGTGTTTACCTTCTGTAGATATTTTTCTGCAGTGCACCATTAGCGTTACTGTATACATTGGGTGGAAAAGCGCAGTATACAGGCCATAGCTACATTCTGGAAACACCTCAGATATTACCAGCTTTCTACCTAATGGATTTTGAACTGCGCTACAATTAGCATAACTGCACATCAAATAATTAGCACATTGTTTAATTTTACCCCATGCACCACACCAAACCAAAAGTGCTCATCATAGATGATATGCATGAGAGCATTACACCTCTCCTGGAGGAAAAAGGATTTGAGCCACATTATAAACCTACTGTAAGCGCTAAGGAAGTACCCGCTTTACTGGCAGGTTATGAGGTGCTCTTTTTGCGCAGCAAGCTGGCTGTTACCGATGAAGTACTTGCGCAGGCAGATAACCTGAAAGTAATTGGCAGGGCAGGGGCAGGCCTGGATTTGATTGACATGGAAGCTGTGAGCAGGAGAGGGATTCAGCTGGTACATGCTTCTGAAGGAAACCGCGATGCTGTGGCGGAACATGCCGTGGGTATGCTGCTGAGCCTTTTTAACAACCTGCTGCGGGCAGACCGGCAAGTGCGGCAAAAGCAGTGGTTACGCGAAGCAAACAGGGGCGTAGAGCTTGGAGAGATGACCGTTGGTATCGTTGGGTATGGCTTTATGGGCCAGGCCTTTGCCCGGAGGCTGTCTGGTTTTGGCTGCCGTGTTGTTGCTTATGATATGCATAAGAAAGGCTTTGGAGATGCTCTGGTAGAAGAAGTAAGCCTTGAAGAACTGCAGCAGCAGGCCGATGTGGTAAGCTTTCATATACCGCTAAATCAGCACAACAAGGCATTGGCAAATACAGCCTACCTGCAGGCCTTCAGAAAAAATATTTACCTCATTAACACTGCACGTGGTGAAATTTTGCCCCTGCAGGACCTGGTGCAGGCCCTTAAATCCGGTAAAGTAACAGCAGCTGCACTTGATGTATTAGAAAATGAAAAGTTGCAGCAGCTAAGCCCCTCGCAGCAGGATAATTTTAACTATCTTATTACTAGTGATAACGTTCTGCTGAGCCCTCACGTAGCAGGCTGGACGCACGAATCCTACAAAAAGATAAACCAGGTGTTGGTCAGAAAACTAGTGGATGTTTATTCAAGGATTAGTTGATACGCTTTTCTAAAAGTAAGAAAACTATTTAGTATGAAGAAAAAAGGCTTTTTTGCGAAAATACAGCAGTTTTTTCTAGAAGTAATTGAGAAGCCTGTGCTTACTTCGTTCCTGGTTTTGCTACTGGTAACTGCTGTTGTACTTGGGCTGAGCATGCCTTATTACCTCACTAATTTTGAAGAAATTTACATACAGGTACTGGCAGAAGCCCATGGCATGATCTTCGACATTGCCATAATCGGTATTCTTATATTATGGCTGAACAAAAGCGGGGAGGAGCGCCTGCGTATTAAAACCTACAAAGATGAGATCGACGACTTCCGTCTTTGGAAAAGCGAAGAAGCGGCCTTTCGTACTGTGGGTAACATTAAGCGCCTTAACCAGCACAAGATCTACAACATTAATCTTGTAAACTGCTACCTCACCCGCACCAACCTTAACTATACCAACCTAAGCAACTCCAACCTTAATTCTGCAGATGTAAGCACCTCTTCACTGCTGGAGTGTAACCTTAGCAATGCCCGTTTAAACCAGACAAATTTTGAAAACTCCACCCTTAACCAGGCCGACTTAACCGGGGCTTATGCCAGTGGTGCCATATTCAAAGACTCTTTCCTGATCAAAACCATTCTGGACAAAGCCTACCTGATCAAGGCCGACCTGCGTGGTACCTTTTTAATGGAGGCAAGCCTGAACGGCGCCTACATGACTGGTGCTGATCTTACAGGTGCCAACCTCTACAAAGCCGATTTAAGAAATGCCGTTGGGTTAACCCTTGAGCAGCTGCAGCAGGCCCGTACGCTATACCTTACCCTGCTCGATCCGGATCTGGAACAACAGATAAGGGAGCAAACTCCTGAACTGATAGGTAAATAAAAAGCTGTTTAAATCTGGGGGTTTTCAGGTATGGTTACCCGGAATACTGTTCTGCCTGGTTCCGATTCTACCTTAATAGAGCCTCCATGTTGGTCTATGATTTTTTTAGAGATATCCAGCCCCATGCCCGAGCCCTCACCGATTGATTTGGTGGTAAAGAAAGGATCGAAAATGCGGTCTTTTACATTTTCCGGAATGCCGGTGCCATTATCGGTGATGGAAATTTCCAGGTTCTGCTCCTTTTGCGCTAACTGAATCTGCAGCTCTCCACCTTCCTCAACGGCATCAATGGCATTGTCGATGAGGTTCGTCCATACCTGGTTTAGCTCACCGGTATACACACAGGGGTGCACCAGGTCTTCGGGCGCTTCCAGGTTTACCTTTATTTTCTTCTTTTTAATTTTGAAGTTCATCATGGCAAGGGTACTCCGGATGCTCTCTTCAAGGTCGGCACGCTCCCGTTCCTGGCCGCGGTCCATGTGCGAATAACTTTTTACGGCAGCTACAAGCCCCGAAATGCGCCTGGTACTCTCCTGGATATCTGAAACCAGCTTATCGGTAACCAAAACATCGTAGGCCCAGTCTACAACAGCAGCTGTTTGTTCTTCACCGCAAATTTCTTCAATCTGCTGCAGTACCTCCAGGCTAACCCCTTTCTCTGCAAATGTTTCGGCCATGGCATAGGCATTTTGCAGGTTGTGCTGCTCCAGCCAGTCAGCCAGCTTATCTTCCTGCTCGGAGCGTTCCATCAGACTAAGCTTTCCGCCTGAATCCTCTTTTTTATCAGCAGAAAATACGGTGCTGTAGATTTTATCTACCTGCTCCGGACTTAAGCGCAGCAGCATAATGGCTTTAAACTTATCCGGGGCAAGGCTAAGCTGCTCCTTAAGTTCAGTGGAGGCACGTAATGCCGCCGCCGCAGGGTTATTAAGCTCGTGGTGTAAGCCTGCAGACAGCCGGCCCAGGGAGGCCATTTTTTCGGTTTGCTGTTGTTCCGTGGTAAAATCGCGAATACGGGATGCCATTACATGCACCAGCGCCTCTGTTAGTTCGGTCTGTTCATGAATCATTTCCCGGAAGGTATCTTTGGGGAGCTGAAGCACCTCAGTGGCGCCCTTTGCTTCTGCAAGTGCTATGGCATTTCTGGCACGCGAATAAGGAAGTGCGCCGCTTATATCACCTTCAATTAACTCATTGATGATGCGGTGCCCTCCGTTTTGCTCCAGTTTAAACTGAATTTTGCCGCTAAGTACTATAAACAATAAGTCTATGGGATCATCCTTTTTAAAGAGCTTTTCCCCAGCTTTTAGTTTGCGCACGGTAGCAGTTTGTGCCAGCCAAAGCAGTTGCTTCTGCGGCACATCCTGCAGCAGCTCATAACCCGATAAGCGTTTGGCCAGCTTATCGGGTGTTGAGTCAGTTGCTTTATTTTGCACTGGATCAGATGGTTACATGACCCCAGTTCTCGCCGCTACGGATACGGTTTAGCTGGGTGTGCGTAATGCCAAAGCGCTTGGCAATCATGCTTAGCCTGGTTTTTTCAGACTTCAGCAGCTTTTTGATGATACGCACATCAGGCTCCGTGAGCTTATAACCCGTGGTGCGGCTGCGGATTACTTCTGGGTTTTTGTTGTTGTGGGCTACCAGTTCTTCTTCCGTTGCCCACATCAGGTTAGAGGTGTGATTGTTCTCCTTATCGTAGTCCAGGTGAATTACATAGTATTGATCAGCAGAAGCTTTGTTGAGAAAAGTTTCAGCTACCAGTCTGTGTACATAAAACTGGCGTACAATTTTACCGCCAAATTTTACAGTAATGGATTTATAGCCTCCCACATTACCTCCTCTAATGATTCTTCCTGATTTTTTATCGATAGCATAGCTTTTTACCCTTCCATGGGTAGAAACCTCGTATTTTGCGTGCTCCAGGTTGGTTTGAAAGTCAACCTCTTTCCATGCCTCCGGGGTATATACAGTTTGTTCCATAAGTCGCATCTATTAAGTTAGTGGCTGGTAATGGCATAGCTATAATGTTAGCTAGTAGCCATTTAAGGTGTTGTGCAACTCTTATCTTAACTTGAAGACAACCAAAGGGTTTGTAAAAAAAACGCAGTTTCAGCTTTTTAATGAAAAAAAATGAAAATTCTGAATCCCGCATCATCAAACCACACCATAGAAATGCCTGAAGGTGATTGCTTTACCGGTTTTGGTAATAATTTTTCAGGGCATTCTACAGGAGCCAAAATTGGCTGCCTGTCGTTAAAATAATTGAGCTGAAGCTGGTAAAGGGTAATATTTTGCGCAAGCTGAACAAAGCCAGGTGAACACAACCCAAACCAGTTAGAGGAGGAGTATATATTGACTATGCGAATATATGATTGCTTTATGAATTTAGCAATATCAATACTAGATTGTATTTTTACTATTTTTCTTGAGGGTAAAAAAATACTCTGCCGCTGAAGCTCAAAGTATTAACGAAAGCAGCCGAGGCTTGGTCTAATAGTAGGTGGTATTAAACAGCGCCCATCTTAATCGCTGAAGGAGCAGGAGGCTTAGTTGGAAATTTAAAGGGATGCTTAACCAGCAGGATAAGTGTAAGCAGGCATAGAAGTAGTAGATCTGCCCATGAACAGCAGGTCTCTTATATTGTAAACAGATATCTGTTACACTACTTCCGTTATGAAAAAATAAGCTGAATATCCTATACTTATTCTCCTGCATCACTTATTCTTCTGCATCAGGCACAATAGCCTGGAGTCCCGTAGGGAGCTTGTGATGATATCAGATCAGTAGGATGGGGATAAATTACTGAGGGTAACCTTATTAAGCAATAAGACGGTATTATTATCCTGCACAGGTTTGCTAAGATTTGCAAGTCTGCAACTTCTTGATGAAAAGCTAGAAAAGTTAAACTTAAGAAGATTAAGGAGTGTGCTGGCCGAACAGTTGCTTTCTAGGCAACCAGCGCCGGTTCAGAGTTCGCTTTATGCTTAGGAATGGTAAAACGGAAGATGCTGCCCTTGCCCTCTTCACTTTCTACTGAGATGATGCCGCCGCTTCGCTCAACAAACTCCTTACAGAGCATCAGCCCCAGACCTGTACCACTTTCATTGGCAGTACCGGTGGTGGAGTACTTGTGTTCTATTTTGAAGAGCTTGGCCAGCACTTCTTTGCTCATGCCTACGCCGCTGTCTCTCACAGCCACTTCAATAGCATCTTTCCATTCGTTTACATCTACCTCTACCTTGCCTCCCTTTTCTGTGAATTTCAGGGCGTTGCTGATCAGGTTGCGTAACACCGTGTTCATCTGGTTTTTATCGGCAAAACCAGTGAGGCTGTTAGGTACACGGGTGCGCAGGGTAATCTCTTTGTTCTCGGCCATGCGCTGCAGCAGTTCTGCATTTGCGTACACCAGGTCCCGCACATCAAATGGTTCAGCTTTAATATCCAGGTTACCTGTTTGGGAGCGCGACCATTCCAGCAGGTTATTCAGGAGGCTAAGCAGGTTCTTCAGCGACTTATCCAGGTCTGTCGCCAGCATTTTGATCTCGTCTTTGCTAAGGGCTTCGGTATGGTTTATGAGCAGGCCTGCAAAAGAAGTTAGGGAGTTTAGCGGCCCTTTCAGGTCGTGGCTGATGATGGAGAAGAATTTATCCTTGGTTGCATTAAGTTCCTGCAGCTCGCCATTCTGGCTGTTAATTTGTTCGTTTACTGCTTTAAGCTGCAGGTTGCTGCGGCGGTGGTTGCGGTAGAGGTAGAGCACCAGTGCAATAATAACGCACATGAGCACCAGCAGGATAATTAGAAAGTTGCGGAAGTTTGCCTGCTCCTGCAGGGCCAGGTCGCGCAGCTGCCGGTCTTTTTTAAGTACGGCTATTTCGCTCTCCTTCTGTTCAATCTCAAAGCGATTTTGCAGCTCGGCCATGCGTCGCTCGCTCTCCTCGCCATATATAAAATCGCTGATGGCAATAAACAAATCTTTGTAGCGCAGGGCCTGTTCGTAATCGCGCAGGCCGGCATAGCAGTTATAGAGGTATTCGTAGCTATCCCTGATAATCTTTTTGTTGTTCAGCTGCTCGCCAAAATGCAAAGCCAGTTTAAGCTGGTTGATGGCCTGCTCGTATTCCTTTTTTTCGATGAGAATGGCACCCATCTGGTTTAGGGCGGAGGCCCTGCCATAGGTATCACCAATTTGTCCGTAGAGCTGGTGTGCGTTGCTGATCTGCTTCAGCGCTTTATCATAATCTGTTTTTAGGTGATATACCTTACCTATGGCCAGGTAACAAACTGCCTGCCCCTCAATGTCTTTCAGGTTCTGGCGTAGGGCCAGTGCGATGTGTTGTTTCTCAAGTGCAAGATCGAGGTTGCCTACCTGTGTGTAGGTAATGGCCAGCCAGTAGTTGCTGGATGCCACCCCGGGCACATGCTCATTGGTCTTGCTGATGCGCAGTGCTTTCTTATGGTATTCTATTGCTTTCTGGTCGTTGCCCAGGGTGGCATACACCCTGCCAATGTCGTTTAGGATATCTACAGCCACAGGGTAAAGTGAAAGGCTCTCGGCCAGGGCCAGCGCCTGCATATAGTGTTCTATGGCCTTATAGCTGTTACCCACCTCATAATAGATATCGCCAATGAGGTGTAGTATTTCGGCCTGCTCCAGTTTAAAGCCGCTTTCTTCGGTGATTTTCAAAGCTTTATGGCAGTAATCCAGCGCTGCTTCATAATCAGAAAGCAGGTGACGAAGGGCATTTCCGGTGTTTCGGAGTGCTATGGCCTCAGATCTTTTATCGTTGATGCGGCGGGCGAGGGTAAGTGCTTGCTTGGCCCGGTTCAGGGCCATATCAGGATCGCGCTCCAGGTACATTTCTGACAGGGTAAGCAGGAGCTGCATCTTTTGTGGCTCTTCGGCCAGGATCAGCTGTACCTCCAGGCTATCGGCCGGGGCAGTAGCTGTGGGAGTGGCCTGCAAGGCAAAAGAAGTTACTGGCAGCAGGGTAACCAGCAGCAGGTAGCAACAGCAAAGAGAGCGCCTTCTTAAAGCCTTATATTGCAGAAATATAAACAAATGATCTATTGGGATAGGAGTGCAATATCCTCATTCTTCAGAATAATTACTGCTATATCTTTTCCCATAAACTTACATGTAAAAAACAGTTGTGGCTGTGGCAGGGGGCCTGCTGGGCAGGGCTTTAAAAATAACAGGTTTAAAACGTTAGCACTTTTCTTTTGCCCTATATTTCCTTAACTTTGTTGTCTACCCTCCGGTACGGGCCATTGTGATCTGTACAGGAGGGTTAAATCATGTATTTTGTTATAAACAGGAGCAACGGTTTTGGAAACAAGATCGTTCTTTTATTTTTAAAAGAAGCTGTATATGTCACAGGTATCCTATTACACCAAGGAAGGTTTAGAAAGGTTGAAGAATGAGCTCACTGAGCTCAAAACGAAGGGGCGTGCCGATATAGCCCGCCAGATTGCCGAAGCGCGCGATAAAGGCGACCTAAGTGAAAATGCAGAATACGATGCAGCCAAAGATGCCCAGGGCCTTCTGGAATTGAAAATATCCAAATTGGAACAGGTCGTAGCCAACGCACGTGAAATTGACGAAAGCCAGCTGGATACGTCAAAGGTTTCCATCATGTCTAAGGTTACTATCCGCAACAAGAAGAACAACATGAAGGTAACCTATACCTTAGTATCGGAAGAAGAGGCAGATCTGAAAGCAAACAGAATTTCTGTGAAATCTCCGATAGGGCAGGGGCTTATGGGTAAAAAGCTGGGTGATACGGCCGTGGTGAAAGCACCTGCCGGCACCATGGAATTTGAAATAATGGACATTAGCCTGTAATCTTAGCATTTCATCGCATGAGCTCAATTTTTTCCAAGATCATCAACAGAGAAATACCTGCTTACATAGTAGCTGAAGATGAGCATCACATTGCTTTTCTGGATATTAACCCCGTTGCCCCCGGCCACACACTTGTAGTGCCAAAGCAGGAGGTGGATTATATCTTTGATCTGGAAGACGATGCCCTTGCGCGCCTGAATGTTTTTGCCAAGAAAGTAGCAAAAGGAGTAAGAAAGGCTGTGCCCTGCAAAAGAGTAGGAGTAACTGTGATTGGACTGGAGGTGCCTCATACACATGTGCACCTGGTGCCGCTCAATACCATGAGCGACATCAACTTCTCAAAACCAAAACTCAACCCGCCAAAATCCGAGCTGGAAGAAACAGCGCAGAAGATTAAGGATAATATCTAAAAAAGAAGAGCAGCCCCGGGGCTGCTCTTTCTGTTTAATTAGTTTGCTTTCGACTTTTCAAGCACCAGCGTTACTTTATTGAAGTCGGCTGCGGCGTTAACAACCTCTCTGAACTTCTCATAGTTCTCCAGGTCGCATTCAATTTCGTTATAGTATTCTTCAATACTAATCACCAGCACATTGCCTTCCTGTTTATAATCAGAGCTAAACATGCAGTGGGCTTTTTCTGCTTTTTCCTTTTTAAAGATCTTGTTGATGCGAATATCCTCCAGGTTCTTCACTCTATAACCATCGGGTAGTTCTACGCGGATGGTGCGGTCGTACATCCGGTTAAACTCATTTTCAACGGTAAGCGTACGGGCTTCCTCCTGGTACAACTCCGACTGCGGCCCAATAACCTGGCCAACCTTCAGCAGGTATTTATTACCGGCTCTTTCCAGCAGCGCTGTAGAGTTCAGCGAGGCATCAATCACAAAAGGCTTTTCCAGCACATTTGTATTGGGCTCACCTCCGGTGATGTTGTACTTTTCAACCTGTGCATCCGGGGCTGCGAATTTTATCAGGCTTTGTACCATTTCTTCGCGCTGCTCTTTGGGCATAATAGCATAGGCCGGCTGCAGGTATGCTGCTGAGTACCCACCATACTCCTGACGTACCTGTAGGTTTACCTTATCAAGGGCAGGGGTTAGCTTCAGCTGGATATCCATATTATGGAAGTTTTGCTTATAAGCAGGGGTTGAAATCTTGCGGATGGTATGCGGTATTTTGCCATTTGCACCTGCAACCGCAGCCTGGTTAAAAAACAATCCGCTGTTATGGGTATTATCGTAAGGGATTAACGGAAACCTGTACATCATATCTTCCGGCGCCAGGTAGCTGTCAAGGGCCGGGAAGTAAAAGAGGTAGGTTTCCAGGTAATTCCAGGATGAAAATTCAGGGTCGAACCGTATGTTTTCACGATTAGAGGTAAGGCCTACCTCATGCGCTACACCCGCCAGCTTGAATAGTGAAGCATACAGCCTTACCAGACCAAGCTCACTGCCATAACCGCCTTTAATAATTTCTTCAAGGTTTGCCGATCCCAGGCCTTTCTGAATCAGAAAATTTGTTTTCAGGTGATTTTCGATCTGGTGGATCTTCTCCTTGGGAGCAAGCGATGCGTTCATCTTCATGCCTTTGTACAGCTTCTGCACGGCCTTATTTTCTTTGGCATCCACCTCATACACCTGGCTGTTGATGTATTTGATGGCATCGTTCCATGTAAATATGGGCTCGGGGCTGAAACGCAGGTTTTTGTTCAGGCGAAACTCAATGCGCTGGCGATTGGAGTTGTATTTGGCAAACTCCTGTTTGCGCAGGGCTGGTATGTTGCTTTGTTCGGCTGTAAGCAGGCGGGCTTCGCCGTTGATGGTTTCTGAGGGGGCAGAATAACCATTGTAGCTTTTGGCATCGAACTGAATAAAAGAGGGACACTCCAGCGTAAATACTGCTTTGCGGCAGGGTATGCCGTTCTGGAAATATGCCCTGCCAAAAAAGCCCAGCGTGTTCTCTTCCAGGAAGAAATACTCAATTTCGCTGCCCTTCACCACACCTTCAAGTGCAAATATGCGGTAGGCACCTTCGCTTTCATCATCCTTTATTTCCTTAATGTTGTCTTTATCAACTTCAGTAACCTTACCATCAGGACTAATACTGCGGGCCTTTAGCTGTAGCACAGCTTGTGTATTATGCAGCGGAATGTAAATGCGGTTATGCTGTTCTATGGCATTATCGGTATTTACTTTAACGATGCGGTGGGTGAGGGTGTACTGCTTGAGCGCCCCTTTCTCCTGGTCAACCGCATACTCGTACGATTGGCGGCTGAGGAGGGCTATGGCTGGCTCTTCTGCCTCTTTTTTGGTTAAAGTGTGCAGCTTGCGTTTTTCTTCCCAGTTGTACTGCAGCAGGTTTTGCGCTTTTAGCGGCAACTGCACCAGGCAAAGCAGGAGCAGCAGGTAGGTGTATTTGTTCATGGGTATCGGGTATCGGGTATCGGGTATCGGGTATCGGGTATCGGGTATCGGGTATCGGGTATGAGGTATGGCGGGGGTATCGGGTATGAGGCATCGTATAATCAGCAGACTGTCTTTCGCTTGCCATGTCAATGTACTATATACATTGTACCATATACTATATACCAGATACTCAATACTATGAATTACTTATTCAGGATTACTACTTCGCGATAGGCTTCCTGCAGCTGGGCTATCATTTCATTCCATTTCGGGAAATCTTCTTTTTTCAGCAACAGATGGTTAATATTAATTTGCTTGTCGAGGATAACTTTGTTGCCTTCGGTGCGGTAGCTAAACTTAAAGCCAAAGAGCGGGTGCGAAAACTCCTGGTTGGCCGGCAGGTACTGTACTTTGTAATCGGCGGGTACTTCCAGCACCACCACCTGGCGATTGTTGTAGCAGAATTCGTTTTCCCTTTCAAGCTTTCGTTTTTCCAGGTCTATGCGGTCGTTTTCAAAATCGCGCTCCAGGTGGAGGTTTACATACAGCTCTTTGCCTATCTGGCGGTGGTAGTCGTCTATGGCACATTTGTAGCTGATCTGCAGCGGCAGGTCCCGGTCGTAGAGGTTGTTGATCTGATAATCCTCTACAAAAAACTTATTATGCCCTTTGGTGAGCACCTTTTTAATCTTTTCTTTTTCCTCCAATTTGTTGGTTCCCTCCAGGGAGTAGGTGGCGAAGGTTTTTGGATAACCCTTCATGCTAAGGCTGCCACTGCCAATAAGCCTGTTCTTATCCAGGCGAAGATAAAGCGAATCCTTGTGGAGGTTAACAGCGGTAGGCATGGTGGGTACAGGCACTACCTCAAACAGATCAGGCCCCAGGCTTACCAGTGCTTCTTTACTCTGTATCATGGAGGAGGGCAGGCCAAACTGGGTGTGCTGGCTGGTAGCATCCAGAAAAACATATCCTTTCTTCGACTTGTAAACAGCTATCATATGATTGTCTACCAGTGGCGTTGGTACATCTGCATAGCGGTAAGGCAGTCTGCGGGTGCCAATCCAGGCCAGGTAGGTGTTCTGTATGCCTGCCATGCGTAGCATAGACCAGGTAATGCTGCTCATATCCTTGCAGTCGCCATAGCGGTTTTTGTACACCAGGCTGGCACTGTTTGGTACAAAACCACGCATACCATCTTCAAAAGCAATGTATTTTACATGGTCCTGCACCCAGTAAAGAATGCGGCGAACTTTTTCTTCTTCTGTAGGTGCATTCCGCACTAGCGAGTCTACCGTTGTCTGCAGGTAGCTGTTGCCCTCTGGTTTAAGATCTTTGATAAAGCCGGTGTAGAAGGCATACAGGTCTTTGGGATTGGAGAGTAGCTGTGTGGGAGTTGGAGTATTTACCTGCTCTACCCAATACACAATATGAGGCATAAAGTGGGGAGCCGCAGGTGCATTATCGTCTATGTGACGTATGCCGGCAATATTGGAGGCCGACCAGCTGTATACCTTTTTATTATTTTCTTTCGATTCCGTAAAACCTAAGCTTAAGGCCTGGGTATTAAACGCCTTAAACTTGATTTGAACGGCAGGATCTACAACAATTTTAAGTGAAGCCTGCGCTACTGGCAGCGAAGTTGTGGGGTACCAGGGACTTAGAAAGCGGGGTTCTTTAAAGCTTTCTTCGTATTGCAGCACATTGCGGGTGCCGGGGCGAACCCCCGGAAAAACAAACCTGGTTTGTTTGGTATCGTCGTAAAAAACAAAGCCGGCACCTACCACATTATCTTTTTCTTCAAACTGCTCAACCTGTACTTTTTTGTATTTTGATTTATTGGCTACCAGGCTGTAGGCATCTATGTTGGAGAGTGTTCTGAAGCTGTTGGTATGCAATACCTCACGGGCAAAATGGTTCGACTGGTCGGTAAGGTGCAGCAGGTCGTAAAAGTAGCGGGTGCTTACCTGTACCGCTCCGTTTACCTGCGTAATATGCACTTCAGTACGTTGCTCCAGGTATATGCCAGGTTCGCCAGGGTATTTACTCTGGTAAGAGGCCAGCAGCTGTTCAGGACTTACTGGTTTTGGCGAAGATGCTTCTAGTGAGTGGGTTACCCCTGCAGATAACAGGAGTACTAGTATTGCTAAAATGTGGTTCATGCTGCCGGATTAATCATCTAAAGTTAGTGATAACGGCCAAAATGCAAGACCAACAGGTGGCTTTTGTAAGTTTAAAGGCTAAATTGATCTTTTAGGCGATACGTTCGGGGTTCTGTACCAGGAAGGATTTCCAGCTTTTGTTGCCACGGGTATTATTGCCTTTCTGGTAATGGTGGGTAATGGCTACAGCCAGGGCGTCTGTTGCATCGAGCAGCTTGGGAAGCTCCTCGAACTTCAACAGTTCTTTAAGCATATAAGCCACCTGCTCTTTAGATGCATTTCCGTTGCCGGTAACAGACTGCTTTATTTTCTTGGGGGCATATTCGGTGATGGGCACCTCGCGGCTAAGGGCTGCCGCCATGGCAACTCCCTGTGCCCGGCCCAGTTTGAGCATCGACTGCACGTTTTTTCCAAAAAAGGGAGCCTCCAGGGCTACTTCGTCGGGGTGGTATTCGTCAATAATACTGATTACCCTGTCAAAGATTTTCTTAAGTTTAAGCTCGTGCTGCTTATATTTGCTCAAATGAATTACTCCAAACTGCAGCAGCTCCAGGCGATTACCCTTAGAAAGAATAATGCCATAACCCATTACAGTTGTGCCAGGGTCGAGACCCAAAATAACTTTTTCCTTTATTTGCTCCACGTGCTTAACCTCAGGTATGCAATTTAGCACCCTTTCTACTCTTAAAACAAAGAGTTATGTCAAATATATAACGGCCAGCCTGAAAGTTTTCCTGCTGCTGGGTATGCTATATTTTGTAGGAACTAAATTATGGCAGCACCAGGAGAGCATGCAGGGCATGTTTATGCAGCTTAAAGGGGGCTGGGGGAGTGCAGCAAATCAGTGGTTAATGGCTGCCCTTTTGCTGGTGCCGGTAAACTGGTTGCTCGAGGCTGTTAAGTGGCAACTGCTGGCCCGGCGGGTAACACCAGCCTCTCTGGGCAGGTGTGTACAGGCGGTACTTTCGGGCTTATGCCTTGGTATGGTTACCCCACGCAGCCTGGGCGATTACGCCGGCAGAATTCTGGTGCACGGCGGGCAGGAGAAGGTGCGCCTGATAGGTGCCGTACTGATTAACAGGCTGGTGCAAACCATCAGCACACTGGCTGGAGGTATTGTGGGTATACTAATATTAGTATGGCACCTGGGCTACTGGCAGTCTGATGAGCTCCTCTGGTTGCTGATACCAGGTTTTTCAGGTTTGCTTGCAATTGTGCTGCTGATGGGCCCGTTAAGAGAAAATCTGTTTCAATGGCTCAGGCAAAAGCTGGATGATAAGTGGGTAAAATGGATTGATGTTTTAAATGAATACTCTGTAAATGAGTTGCTGCTGATCAATGCCTGGGCTTTTTTACGTTATGCTGTATTTAGTCTTCAGTTTATATTCGTTTTATGGTGGGCGGGTGTTTCAACGCCCTTATTGCTACTAATTGCCGCCGTAGCAGGTACATTTCTGCTTAAATCGCTGCTGCCGACTTTTAACTTTCTTAGCGACCTGGGGGTGCGTGAGTTTTCGGCACTCATTGTGTTTTCCGGTCTGGAGCTGCCGCATGCCGAGGTAATTGCAGCCAGCCTGCTGCTTTGGATCATCAATATTTGTTTGCCCTCCCTGCTGGGACTTTTGGTGGTACTACAGCTTAAATACAAGGAAAACTTATTCTGATGCTCATACTCCTGCTCCTTTTGCTGATACTGGTTTTGGGCTACTGGGCTGCGCTTGAATATTTACGAAAGCAGTGGCTATCCATACCCGGGCCCCCTGCTGCTACTGCCGTACAAAAGGAGGCGTGTTTCATCAGCCTGGTAGTGGTGGTGCGTAACGAAGCGCTTAATTTGCCCCATTTATTCAGGGCCCTGCAGGAGCAAAGCCTGGAACCCCAGCTTTTTGAGCTGCACCTGGTGGATGACAGCAGCACCGATCTAACCCTGAAGATTGCAACTAAATTTAAGCAAAAGGCAGCATTCACTGTACACCTACACCAACTGCACAGACCTGCTGGCGCAAGTGGCGGCAGCCCAAAGAAAGCAGCCATTACACAGGTAATGCCCCATACCAGGAACAACATCATAGCCGTTACGGATGGCGACTGTATACCGGGGCAGCAGTGGCTTAGTAGCCTATATGCTCTATGGCAGCAGGAGCAGCCCTGCTTTATATCCGGTCCGGTGCGTTATACAGGCGAGCGTTCGCTGTTCGAAAAAATGCAGGCGCTTGATTTTGCCGCTCTCATCGGGGTAGGGGCAGGCATGTTGCAGTCGGGGCGGCCGGGCATGTGCAATGCGGCCAACATGGCCTTTAGCAAAGCTGCTTTTGTGGCAGTAGGCGGCTACAGCGGCAACGAGCATGTGCCATCCGGAGATGATGAGTTTTTACTACAGAAGCTGGCGAAGCAGTACCCCGACCGCATTGCTTTTATAAAGGCCGAAGGGGCAATTGTGAGCACCAGTGCCAGTAGCTCCTGGCATGAGTTTGTGCAGCAGCGTAAGCGCTGGGCCGGAAAATGGCGCCTGCACAAGGGAGTTGCCAGTAAGCTGCCGGCGGTGCTGATCTTCCTGTTTTACCTGCTACTTACTTTTTCCTATGTGCTTGCATGCTGGCAGCCTGCAGCCAGTCCTTATATCGCGCTGATCCTGCTCCTGAAGGCCGTGGGAGATTATCGGTTTCTCTCCCCGGTATTGTACTTTCTAAAGAAGCCTTTGTCCCTGAAGGTCTTTCTGCTGATGGAATTGGTTTATCCGTTTTATGTGCTTTTCTTTGCACTGGTTGCCAATACAGGCAGCTTTACCTGGAAAGAACGTAACTATCGTTACACTACATCAGAACATGAGCGAACAGGAGTATCGCGTGTTGGATGAACTGTACTTTTTACAGTCATACCAAGAGCTAAGGGAACTGGCAGAAATGGGAGCAGAGGAGCTCAGGGAGGTGTTGGCATCATTGTTACGGAAGGGCTGGGTAAAGTGTTTGCGCAGCCGTGAAGGAGAAGAGCCCGTGAACCTCGATGAGTTCAGCAGCAATTATTCTTCCTACCTGTACCTGGCCACAAAGGCTGGTTTGCTTGCTCATAATACCCGCTAATTAGCACCTACCTGTATGCAGCTCAGGCACCAGTCACCTAATTATTACATTCGGCGCAGGCTGTTAAAGAACTACCCGGCTGTTGCAGGCCTGGCCATTATTTTACTGGCCACGCTGGTGGCACTGCTGGGGTATACCGTTATGCCCGATGATACACCAAATGCCAACGATGGTGCCATTCAGCTGCAAAAGCAGCTGCCGGGTTTTAAAGCAACCATGCTCCGGATCAGGAAGAATGCAGAAATAGAGGAACGCTCCTGGCTGGGAGAGTTATTTTTTGGCCAGCCTACGCCTTACCTGCTGGAGCCTATTGCCTCTTACCGGCTCGAAGATCTAAAACTTTACATTACACCCTATGGGGAAACAACCGAAACGGCCTACGACCTGCCAGGGGTAGTGCTAGCACTGTTTATAGGCGACCACCAGAACAAGCGTTTTCCTGATAATCAGAATGTGGTGGTAGAAGGAGATATGATCCGCTACCTGAATGTGGCTGGTACGGAAGAGCAGATCAGCAGGGAAGCTTTGCTCCAAAAGTTTGAGGAAGAACACCTGGAAGAGCGTTACTACCTGCTGGGCACCGATAAATCCGGAAGAGATATGTTGAGCCGGCTGATGTATGGCGCCCGCATTTCACTATCGATAGGCCTGGTTTCTGTGATTGTTTCGCTGCTGCTGGGGGTAACCTTTGGGGCAATGGCGGGTTATTTTGGCGGCTGGGTAGATAACCTCATCATGTGGCTGATGTCTGTGGTGTGGTCTATCCCTGGTATTATGCTGGTAATAGCTATTAGTCTGGCCCTGCAGAGCAGGGGGGTGTTTGTTGCATTTATTGCCGTAGGCCTTACCATGTGGGTAGATGTTGCACGGGTTGTAAGGGGCGAAATTTTAAGTATAAAAGAAAAGTTATATATTGAAGCTGCCAGAGCGTATGGATTGAACAACCGGCAGATTATCTGGGGGCATGTGCTGCCTAATTTAGCCGGTTCGCTCATTGTAATTGCTACGGCAAATTTTGCAGCTGCCATACTACTGGAAGCAGGTTTAAGCTTCCTGGGGTTGAGTGTGCAGCCACCCACACCATCGTGGGGTATTATGATATATGAAGGATATCATGCCATCGGAACACAGAATAGCTGGCACCTGGTAGTATTCCCGGCAGTAGCTATTAGCCTGATGGTTCTATCGTTTAATTTATTAGGGAATGGGCTTCGCGATGCATTTGATCCCAAAACCCTTATTAAATAATTTTTTTATGTCTGTCGTAGACTTTGAGCAACGATACCGATTACAGCAGTTAGAATTAAAGGCCATGTTAGAGATAACAGAGGCCATCAACAACAATGTGGCAGAGGATGACCTCTACCGCATTTTCTATTTTACCCTGCGTGGAAGTCTGGATATCAAAAAATTTGCGCTCATCGTTCAGAACGAAGACAAGTGGGTGTGCCAGGTAAATTATGGCGCAGACCATGACTTTGCCAAAGAAGGTATTCCGGCCTCTCTATTAAGCCTTCAGACTCCTACCAGTACAGAATCCCTGCAGGATGACCTCAAGGAATACGATTGGATTTTTCCTATCAGGCACAAGGAACGCATACTGGCTTACCTGTTGGTAAGTAATGCCTCTTCGGGTAAAGGAGCACAGCTTAGCCGTCAGGACCGGCTTGATTTTGTGCAGGCACTCTCCAACATCATCATTGTGGCCATCGAAAATAAAAAACTGGCCCGCCGACAACTGCAGGAGGAGGTATTGCGCCGCGAACTGGAACTGGCAAGGGGTGTACAGCAGTTTTTGCTACCCAACAAGCTGCCACAGACCACACATCTTAAAGTAGCTGCCACCTACATTCCCCATCACCAGATCGGTGGCGATTACTACGACTTCCTGCGGCTCAGCGACAACAAATACCTGATCTGTATTGCCGATGTTTCCGGAAAAGGCATGCCTGCGGCTATACTGATGTCAAATTTTCAGGCATCGCTGCGTACCCTTATGCGGCAACAGGCGCCCTTGGAAACAGCCGTTCGCCAGCTGAACGAACAGATATTTGAAAGTGCCAACGGCGATAACTTTATTACTGCTTTCTTCGGGTTCTACGATGAGGCAGCAAAAACGCTCACCTACATCAATGCAGGTCATATACCGCCTATTTTATATACCAATGGAGAGAGTCAGCTGCTGGAAAATGGCACAACTTTACTGGGTATCATGCCAGAACTGCCTTTTTTGAACATAGGAGAGGTACACAACCTGGAGGAGTTCCTCTTCTTTTGCTATACCGATGGCTTGTCTGAAACCTTCAATGAGGAGGAGGAACAGTTTGGCATGGAAAAGCTGGAGGAGCTGATTGTAAAATTCAGATCCCAGGAACTGGAGCTGCTGCATCGGCAGATCATTGCAGAGCTGGATGCCTACAGGGGAACCAGGGAATATGGCGACGACATTACAATGCTCTCCTGCTATGTGAGTAAAAGCTAAGCATGTACCTGCACTTTACACCTAGCTTACTCTATTGGTTGTACCCGGGCATGTTATGGCATAAGCCCCGGAGTACTAAAAAAATCTACCTGACTTTTGACGATGGACCCATTCCCGAGGTTACACCCCGCGTATTGGAGATGCTGGAGCAATGGAAGGCAAAGGCCACTTTTTTTTGTGTGGGAGATAATGTGCAGAAACATCCCCAGGTGTTAAAGCAGGTAATTGATCAGGGGCATCGCCTGGGTAACCATACCTATCATCACCTGAAAGGGGTAAAAGTAAGCACCGAGATCTACATGCAGGATGTAGCGCTATGCCAACAGCTGTTGCAGCCCGAGTTGCCTGATGCAGCACCCCTGCTTTTCAGGCCACCTTACGGACGTTTTACAAAAGAGCAGCGCAGGGCGCTTTCTCCAAATTTTACATTGGTGATGTGGGATGTACTTTCAGCAGATTATGACGCCCGCTTAGCTCCGGAAACCTGCCTGCAAAAAAGCATCCGTTACACCCAAGCGGGCAGCATTGTGGTTTTTCACGATAGTCTTAAAGCCTGGGAGCGATTACAGTGGGTATTACCACGTTATTTAGAGCACTTCAGCCGTAAAGGCTATACTTTTGCCTCGCTATGATGGTGGTAGTTCTGATTTGTGTTGTTCTCGTTATTCTTGTAACCGGCACAAACCTATGGGCCTGGTACCTGCTCCGGCACAACAGAGATGTGCCTGATCAAATACAGGAGCGGGAGTGGCCCCATGTTGCTGTTCTTGTGCCCGTACGTAACGAGGAAAAACACCTGCCCGCCTGCCTGCAAAGCCTCCTGCAGCTGGAGTACCCGCCGGAAAAGCTCCACATAATAATTGGTAACGATGCTTCTACCGACCGAACACTGCAGATTGCAGCGCAGTGGTGTGCACAGTACCCTCAAATTCAGGTATATACCATCACACATAACATAGGAAAGGCCAGGGGGAAAGCCAATGTACTGGCACAACTGGTGCATCAATGTCCGGCAACGGTAGCCTATTATTTTATGACCGATGCAGATATCCGGCCGAACCCCTTGTGGATTAAAGGCATGCTGCAGGGCATGGCACCTGGGGTAGGCCTGGTAAACGGCACCACAACCGTAGGCGGTACTAAAATAATGGCACGCTGGCAGCAATCTGATTGGGCAGTGGCATTAGGGCTGGCAAAGGCATATACCTACCTGCCCCGCATTGGCCATACCCTCACAGCCATCGGCAATAACCTGCTGATCAGCAGGGAGGCCTATAAGGCAACCGGTGGCTACGAGGCCATACCCTTTTCCATTACCGAAGATTTTGAGCTGATGGAGCAGGTGAACCGGCAGGGCTTCAGAGCTGTTCAGCTCATGAACAGAGCCAGTAGTGCCATTTCCGAACCTGTAGATAGCTTAGGCACACTTCTGCATCAGCGTAAGCGCTGGATGACGGGCGCCCTGCGTATGCCGCTGCTGATGGTGGCGCTACTAAGTGTGCAGTACTTATTTTTTACGGCAATCGTAGTACTATTGTGCTTACAGCCCCTTGCGGGTATATTGCTGCTGCTTTTAAGACTGCTGGCACAGTACCTACTGGTTAGTACTGTGCTAAAGAGAACAGGCATAAAACAATTACCCAAAGCAGGACTGTTTTATGAATTATATCTGTTTCTGTTCAATTTGCTGCTGTTATTGTTTTACCTATTACCTATACAGATAAATTGGAAAGACCGAAATTACCGGAACAACCGGGCTTAACCTATATCGATTCTCACGTACACATCTACTCCGATTCTTTTAAAGAAGACAGGGCAGCAGTTATTGAACGGGCCGATGAGCTGGGGGTGAAAAAGCTGTACATGCCCAATGTAGATGTTACCTCTATCGATGCCATGCTTGAGGCCGAGCTACGCTACCCGCAGTGTACAGCCATGATGGGCCTGCACCCCTGTTCTGTTGGCAAAGACTTTGAACGTCAGCTCTATATCATGGAAGACTGGCTCAATAAAAGACCATTTGTGGCAGTGGGAGAGATAGGCATTGATCTTTACTGGGATAAAACCTGGTTTGAGCAGCAAAAGGAAGCCCTGCGCGTACAGGCAGGCTGGGCAAAAGCTAAAGGGCTGCCCGTGGTAATTCATACCCGTGATGCCATGCCCCAAACCCTGGAGCTACTGGAAGAGCTGCAGGATGGGCAGCTGCAGGGTGTGCTGCACTGCTTTACCGGCAGCCTCGAGGAAGCAAACAAGGCCATTGCACTTGGTTTTTACCTGGGCATTGGTGGTGTTGCCACTTTTAAAAATGGTGGTCTCGATAAAGTACTACCCCACATAACGCCCGATCGGCTGCTGCTGGAAACAGACGGGCCTTACCTGGCGCCCGTACCCCACAGAGGCAAGCGCAATAGTCCGGAGTATATTCCGCTTATTGCAAGGCGTGTAGCCGACCTTATGGAGAAAGGCGTGCAGGAAATTGCTGAAGTTACCACGGCCAATACCCAAAAGCTTTTTACGCCCAATGTTTAAGCCAAAAGTGATCATCAAAACAGTGGCGAACCGGCACCCGGAGGCATCGCTGCTGATTATATATACAGGGGGCACACTCGGGATGGTTTATGATAAGGAGGGTTCTCTGGTGCCTTTCGATTTTGAGCAGATCCTGGAGAGGATACCCTCCATCGGCAGGTTCAACCTCCAGATAACGGTATTATCCTTTGTAGAACTCATCGACAGCTCTAACGCAACCCCAGATACCTGGCAGGCCATTGGCAGAGCAATCCTGAACAACTACAGCGAGTACGATGGATTTGTGGTGATACACGGCACCGATACCATGGCGCATAGTGCTTCAGCGCTTAGTTTCATGCTGCAACACCTTACCAAGCCTGTTATTTTTACCGGGGCACAGCTTCCCATTGGGGCTGTTAGAACAGATGCACGTGAAAATTTGTTAGCAGCATTGGAGATTGCTTCTGCAAAAAACAGAGCTGGAGGGGCACTCGTTCCGGAGGTGTGTATCTATTTCAATTACAGATTATTGAGGGGAAATCGGGCAAAAAAGGTACAAAGTATTCTTTTCGATGCGTTTGAAAGTAATAATTATCCGCTTCTTGCCGAGGCAGGGGTAGAAATAAATTATAATCATTCTGCAATTCTGCAGCCTGCTGATGGAGCTAGTCTGAAATTTCGTTGTAGTTTTGATGCAAGGGTGGTGCTGCTGAAGCTGTTTCCCGGAATGAGTAAACAGTATGTTGAGCATGTTTTGAACATTCCGGATACCAGGGGAGTTGTGCTTGAAACCTACGGTAGCGGGAATGCACCCACATTTCCCTGGTTTATTCAGGCCGTTGAAAAAGCCATATCGGAGGATAAGATTGTGCTGAATGTATCTCAATGTCTGGGTGGTAAGGTAGTGCAGGGGCGTTACAGCACCAGCCGGCTGATGGAAGAAATGGGCGTACTGAACGGGTTCGATCTGACTACTGATGCTGCTTTGGTGAAAATGATGCTGGTTTTAGGAGAGTATGGCGCAGCGGCAGAAGCAGCTAAAAAAGAACTTGTTACTCCCCTTTGTGGCGAAATGTCTGTGAAGTAGATGCGAAAATTTGAAAAAGATTGTTGCGTAGTGCCGATTTATTACATTTATTTGTGCATTGTAGAAAGCAGTAAAAAGCTTTTTAGTTGATTATTCAGAGAGGTGGCCGAGTGGTTGAAGGCGCACGCCTGGAAAGTGTGTATACCCCAACAGGGTATCGAGGGTTCGAATCCCTTCCTCTCTGCGATTTTTTATTGACAAAAAAAATCAGAAAATAAATAACCTTTACTTACTAACATTTCCACACAAAACAACACTATGAAAAAGTTATTCGCACTGCTGATGCTTTGTGGTGTTCTGAGCTTCGGTAATACCTCTGTGGCACTTGCTCAGGAAGCAACTACAACCGAGCAAACTACAGGCACTGACACAACTACGGCAGCACCTGCCGCAGAAGAAGTTACAACAACCGAAACAGACGTAAACACAGCGTTGGTTGAAGAAGATCCTGCATTGGAAGAAGAGGCAGGTTTTCACCAAAATGTGAAGCAGAAGTTTATTGAAGGTGGCTGGGACTTCATGGGTATCGTACTCCTGTGTTTGATCCTTGGTCTGGCTGTAGCTATTGAGCGTATCATTACCCTTAACATGGCTACTACCAACACTAAAAAGCTATTGGCTCGTGTAGAAGATGCGCTGGCAACAGGTGGTGTAGAAGCCGCTAAAGAAGTTACCCGCAATAACAGCAGCCCAATTGCATCTATCTTTACCCAGGGCTTAATGCGTAGCTCTGAAGGTATCGACATGGTTGAGAAATCAATTATCTCTTACGGTTCAGTAGAAATGGGTCGTCTGGAAAGAGGGCTGGTTTGGATCTCCCTGTTTATCTCTCTGGCGCCAATGTTAGGCTTCATGGGTACGGTACTTGGTATGATCGAGGCCTTCGATAACATTGAGCGTGTAGGTGATATCTCTCCTGTAGTTGTGGCAAACGGTATTAAAATTGCCCTTTTGACTACAGTTGCGGGTCTGATCGTTGCGGTTATTCTGCAGCTGTTCTACAACTATTGCGTTTCTAAAATCGATTCGCTTGTAAACAAAATGGAAGATGCTTCCATCGCGCTGGTAGACATGCTGGTACGTCATCAGCTGGCTCGCCGCTAAGCCTTTCCGATTTTAGATCTGCAAAACTTCTAATCCTACTCAAGTATGGAACAAGGATCAACATTATTAGACATTTTTCTATACCTGGGGTATTTTCTGGTGATCATTGCCGTAGCAGCAGCTGTAATACTGCCGCTGATCAAATCACTGGACCACCCTCAGAGCCTGATAAAAGTAGCAGCTGGCGTTATTGCACTGCTTATAATATTTGGCATCGCTTATGCGTTATCTAGTGGAGACATGGCTGCCCGTTACCCTGATTTAACAGAGCAAGGCTCTAAACTAATCGGTGCTGCACTGGTTACCATGTATATTTTGATAATTACTGCTGTGTTAGGCATAGCAGTAACAGAAGTAACTAAATATTTTCGTTAAACAATTATGGCCAGAAAAAAGGACAGGGGCACACCAGAAGTCAATTCCAGCTCAATGGCGGATATCGCCTTCCTGTTGCTGGTATTCTTTCTGGTAACCACCACAATTCCCAACGACAAAGGTCTGCTTATTCAATTGCCTCCTGCTGATCAGGAGGTAGAGCCTCAGGAACTGCATGAGAGAAATGTATTCGCTGTGCGTATCAATTCAGCTGATAATCTGCTGGTGGAGAACGAGCCACTTGAAGATGTGTATAAGCTGAAAGAAATGATCAAGGAGCACGTGATGAATCCTAATAATGATCCAGACAAGGCTGACACCCCTCTGGATGCTGTAGTTTCCCTGAAGAACGACCGGGGTACCAGCTATGAGAGGTTTATCAGCGTACTGGATCAGATGAAGGCGGCGTACTATGAAATTTATGCAGAACGTGTTGGTTTAACGGCAGCTGAGTACCGGAACCTTGACAGAAAAGATCCAAAGCAATTGGAGCTTTTCGAAAGAGGCAAAGAAGGTATTCCAATGGCGATTTCTATTGCACAACCTACAAAATAATCAATGAGTAAGTTTAGAAAGAAATCCAATACAAAAACAGAGATTCCAACCTCTGCTTTGCCTGATATTATCTTCATGCTTCTATTCTTCTTCATGGTAACAACCGTAATGCGGGAGTCAGAAGTGAAAGTGGAGCAGGATTTACCTAAAGCGACCCAGCTTACTAAGCTGGAGAAGAAGGGCCTGGTAAGTTACATTTATGTAGGTAAACCACGTGAAACGCACCGCTTTGGTGAAGAGCCACGTATCCAGGTAAACGATGTTTTCATCAGTACGCCAGAGATTGTTCAGTATGTTGAAACAGAGCGCTCCAAGCTTGATGAAAACGACCAGAATAAACTCACCATGTCACTTAAAGTGGATGATGAGGCTAAAATGGGATTGATTACAGACCTTCAGGAAGAGCTTAAAACGGCTAATGCCCTGAAAGTAATGTACTCTACACCACAGGATATAGAGCGCGACTAACTTTATTAGAATAGCTCTTTATAAATTAAAAAGCTTCTCCTGAAAGAGAAGCTTTTTTTTTGTCCTATTCAGGCAGGGTTGATATTATATTAAAGGCATAGGTTAGCGTTTGTACTAGCGCAAGCATCCGCTTGTGCTCGATACAGATAACTTAGCACAGTTAAAAGCACAAGCGGATGCTTGCGCTAGCTTAGAAAATTGCCATTTGTGTCTTACTCTGGCTGCACCAGATTTTCGAAACAGGAAGTTCTTAAGCGGTTGAACTTTGCTTAAGCCAGCTACCCATAGAAGTACTAACCCTTAATCGTAGCGCAGGTGCTTTACCGATTCTCCGGAATCACGGAGCTCTATCAGAGAATCTATGCCAATGGCCAGGTGCTTTTTTACAAACAGGTCTGTAACCTTCATGTCACTGTCGGCAGTTTTTACCCCTTCCGGCACCATAGGGTTATCTGAAACCAGTAGTAAAGCACCGTGGGGTATTTCATTTACAAAACCGGTTATAAAGAGTGTGGCTGTTTCCATATCAACACCCATGGCCCTGATCTTGTGCAGGTAGTCCTTAAACTCCTCGTCGTGCTCCCACACCCGTCGGTTGGTGGTGTATACGGTGCCTGTCCAGTAATCCATCTCATGCTTTTTAATCATGGAAGATACTGCTCTTTGCAGACGGAAGGAGGGAAGCGCCGGAATTTCAGGGGGCATGTAGTCATTACTGGTACCTTCGCCGCGTATGGCTGCGATGGGCAGGATCAGGTCGCCTAATTTGGTTTTTTTCTTCAGGCCGCCGCATTTACCCAGGAACAGGGCTGCATGCGGCTGAATAGCACCAAGCAAATCCATAACAGTAGCAGCCATGGCACTGCCCATACCAAAATTAATTATGGTAATATTTTCTGCTGTTGCAGTTTGCATTGGCTTACTTTTGCCCATTACAGGCACCTCAAAGCGTTCGGCAAACATCTCTACATAATTGGCGAAGTTTGTAAGAAGAATAAACTGACCAAATTTATCTAAAGGAACACCAGTATATCGGGGGAGCCAGTTTTCTACAATTTCTTTTTTGGTTTTCATACTGTTAATTTGCTTCTATGAAAAAGTTAAACCTGCCGGAGTTTAGCTATAAACTAAAAAAACAGGGCGAACGGTTTTATATATATGATCCCATACGCCGTAAATACCTGCTGCTAAGCCCCGAAGAATGGGTAAGGCAACACCTGCTCAATTACCTGATGGAGCACCTGGGCTATCCGCGGGGCCTTATTACCACCGAAACAGGTCTGAAGTACAATGGTATGCTCCGGCGCTCTGATCTGCTAGTGCATTCCCAGGAGGGGCAGCCTTACCTGCTGGCAGAATGTAAAGCACCAGAGGTGCCGCTTACCAATGATGTATTTCGACAAATTTCAATGTATAACCAAACCCTCAGGGCCGAAGTACTACTTGTATCTAATGGGCTGCAGCATTTTTGCTGCAAGTTAAATCCAGAAACGAATAAGTGGCAATTTTTGCCTGAAATACCAGCCTGGAAAGTATATTAAAAAAGCTGCCTTTTGGGGCAGCTTTTCTTTTCAGTTAAGAATAAGTTTTAGCTTACGTAATCCCTGCGGCGAAACACATTCTCAAGCGGTGTATAAGGTAAACCAAAGGCATCAGATACACCCTGGTACACTACTTCACCCTGCACAACATTAAGGCCGAGCCTTAATTCTGCACTATCGAGGCAGGCCTGCTGCCATCCCTTATTAGCTAACTGCAGTGCATAAGGAAGTGTTGCGTTTGTAAGTGCCTGTGTAGAGGTGAAAGGCACAGCACCCGGCATGTTGGCTACACAATAATGTACCACATCATCAATTACATAAGTTGGGTTCTCGTGCGTGGTTGGCTGACATGTTTCGATGCAGCCACCCTGGTCAACGGCAACGTCTACGAGTACTGTACCCGGGCGCATCATTTTCAGCATATCACGTGTGATCAGGTGAGGTGCTTTGGCTCCTGGTATTAACACGGCGCCTACAATCAGATCATGGTCTTTTATAAGCTCGCGTATGGTGTAATCATTAGACATGCGGGTGATTACATTGGCCGGCATCACATCGTTCAGGTAACGCAGGCGTGGCAGGCTAACATCCAGAATGGTTACCTGGGCACCTAAGCCCGCAGCCATTTTAGCAGCTTGTGTACCAACAACACCACCACCTAAGATCAGCACTTTGGCAGGTGCTACACCTGGTACGCCACCCAGCAGAATGCCGCGGCCCTTCATTGGTTTTTCCAGGTATTTGGCACCTTCCTGTATGGCCATACGGCCAGCTACTTCAGACATAGGTACCAGCAGCGGCAGGCTACGGTCTGCTTTTTCTACAGTCTCATAGGCCAGACATACAGCTTTGCTCCTGATCATAGCATCTGTAAGCTCACGCGATGAAGCAAAGTGAAAATAAGTAAACAGGAGCTGGTTTTCCCGAATCAAAGCCCATTCAGGAGCAATCGGCTCTTTAACTTTTACAATCATCTCCGCCGCAGCATATACATCATCTATGCTTGGCAGGATTTCGGCACCGGCAGCCTGGTATTCATCATCAGAAAAACCACTGCCTACACCTGCACTGGTCTGGATATAAACCTTATGGTTAAACTTAACCAGTTCCTGAACACCGGCAGGCGTCATGGCCACACGGTTTTCGTTATTCTTAATTTCTTTGGGAACTCCTATTATCATTGGAATTACTGTTAAAAGAACCGGCACAAATATAGTAGATGCCGGCAAATTAATATGCTAGTCGTTAGGTTTTACAACCTGATTATTGCTCTAAATTAAAATTTTTTTATTACAAACACTTATATCTATGCAAACGTTTTAAATGTGTCTATTCGCCGATTTTTACTTTACTGACATAGATAATTTTATAATTTACGGCGTGCTTAGACGATTGTTCTGCTAACAGGGGGTGATTGCCAAATATTATAAAATAGATCGCGTCGGCAGTGTCTTTAAAATTTGGGGTAGCAGGCAATACTCATTTTTGTTTAGCTACCGTATATGTTTATATTTGTTAGATGCCTGCAAAACCAGCCTACTTAACTTTATTTGGTAGCGCAGTGTCATCATTCGTTGGTGCAAAATAATATTTTGATTTTTTCCCTGTTTTCTTATTAATATCCTGCTTATGGAAACTATGGGTACATATACAGCATTAGAAACAGAAACTATTTCACTCACAGCTGAGGAAGTGATTGCTGATTACCGCCTGGCACAGGCCAGTCGGCAGGCCAGCTTAATGGGGCGTAAAGAAGTTTTCATGGGCAAGGCTAAGTTTGGCATCTTTGGTGATGGTAAAGAGATTGCCCAGATTGCAATGGCCAAGGCCTTTCAGGCTGGCGATTTCAGGAGTGGCTACTATCGTGATCAGACATTTATGTTTGCCATTGGTGAGCTTACCATACAGCAGTACTTTGCGCAGTTGTATGCCCACCCCGATGAAAAGGCAGACCCTGCAACAGCGGGAAGGTTAATGAATGGCCACTTTGCCACACGCCTGATCAATGAAAAAGGAGAGTGGAAGGAGCTATCGAAGCTGAAGAACAGCAGTGCGGATATTTCTCCCACCGCTGCACAAATGCCACGCCTGCTGGGACTGGCCTATGCTTCTAAATTATACAGGCAGAATCCGGATTTGCATGGGCTGGAGCAGTTTTCAATTAATGGCTCAGAGGTTGCCTTTGGTACCATAGGAGATGCTTCTACCTCTGAGGGACTGTTCTGGGAAACCATTAATGCCGGAGGCGTACTACAGGTGCCTATGCTCATAGGCGTGTGGGACGATGGCTATGGTATATCAGTTCCAAAGGAATATCATACAACCAAAGGCAGCATTTCTGAGGTGCTGTCCGGTTTTCAGCGCACAGATAGCCAGCCAGGTTACGAAATCTTTAGAGTAAAAGGCTGGGATTATATTGGCCTGATTGATGCTTTTCAGAAAGCTGCACGTATTTGCCGCGAAGAGCATGTGCCGGTACTGGTGCATGTAACAGAACTCACCCAGCCTCAGGGCCACTCTACCAGTGGCTCACACGAGCGTTACAAGCCTAAAGAGCGATTGCAGTGGGAGGCCGAGCATGACTGCCTGCACAAAATGCGTGAATGGATACTGGAAAACGGACTGGCTGCTGAAGAAGAGCTGGATGCTATTGAGCAGGAAGCCGTTGCAATTGCAAAAACCGAAAAAACTAAGGCATGGCAGGCGTTCCAGGCCCCTATATTGCAGGATCAGCATGAGGCAGAAGCTTTGCTGGAGCAGGTAGCTTCATTGAATCCAGCAATTTCACAGCTGCTGGCAGAGCTTAAAAAAGTACTGAATCCCGTTAGGTTTGATACCATCAGGGCTGTTAAGCGTGCACTCTGGCATTTGCGTACTGATAATAGCAGTGCTAAGCAGCAGCTACAGGAATGGCTGGAGAAGATCATGCAGCAAAATAAAGAACGGTTCAATTCTCACCTCTACAGTGAGTCATCAGAATCTGCACTGCTAGTACAGGGAGTGGAAGCAGAGATACATGAGGAAGACCCGCAGGTAGATGGCCGTGAAGTACTACGGGCTTGTTTTGATGCCATGTTCGATCGCGACCCGCGGGTTATGGCTTTTGGCGAAGATGTAGGCTTTATCGGTGATGTAAACCAAACCTTTGCCGGTTTACAGGCAAAATATGGTGAGCTTAGAATTACCGACACCGGTATACGTGAAGCCACGATCATAGGGCAGGGCATAGGCCTGGCACTTAGAGGTCTGCGCCCCATTGCAGAAATCCAGTATCTCGACTACATATTGTACGCCCTCCAGACCCTTTCTGATGACCTGGCAAGTTTACACTACCGTACCAAAGGAGGTCAGAAAGCGCCAGTTATTGTGCGTACACGCGGACACCGCCTGGAAGGCGTATGGCATAGCGGATCGCCCATAGGCATGCTGCTGCATTCGTTGCGTGGTATGCACGTACTGGTGCCGCGCGATATGACCCAGGCAGCAGGCTTTTACAATACCCTGCTGGAGTCAGATGAGCCGGCGCTTGTAATAGAGTGCCTGAACGGCTACAGACTTAAAGAGCGGGTGCCCCGTAACGTAGCAGAATTTAAAGTGCCTCTTGGTGTGCCAGAAGTACTGCGCGAAGGAAATGATGTAACGGTAGTTACCTATGGCTCTATGTGCCGGGTGGTAATGGATGCCGCAGATCACCTGCAGGAGTTTGGTATTAGCTGCGAAGTGATTGATGTGCAGAGCCTGTTGCCTTTCGATGTAAATCAACGCATCCTGGAGTCGCTTAAAAAGACCAACAGAGTTGTGTTTACCGATGAGGATGTACCGGGAGGTGCTACTGCCTATATGATGCAGGAGGTAATTGAAAAGCAGGGCGGCTACTTCTACCTCGATAGCCAGCCACTCACCCTCACTGCGAAAGCTCACAGGCCTGCCTACTCAACCGATGGAGATTATTTCTCCAAGCCTAACATAGAATCGGTGGTAGAAGCTGTGTATAAGCTGATGGCAGAGGCCGAACCTGCAAAATATCCAAAGCTGTACTAAGCTAAAGGAGTGATCCCGTAAGGGATTTGTCTCTGCATATAATAAAGCAAAAAGAGCTTCTTTACGGAAGCTCTTTTTTAATGTCTGGAGGATTTGTATTCCTCTGTTACCTGTTGGTCTGTATGCCTCTTAAGGTGAATACCTGAGACTCTACCTGGTTACTGAGGTTTCTGGAACGGTCGGCAATGCGTACTTTTACTTTTAAGCTGTCGTCGCTGAAGAAAGGCAGCAGAAACTGGCTTGTGAAGTTATAGGTAATGGAGCCGCTAAGAGGTTCGCTGTCGTTATTGTTATTCAGCCTGAACCTACCGTTAGGTGTAAGTCCGCACCTGGGGTAGCTTGATTCCACAAAATCGAAACGCTGCTCCTGTCCGTTTACAATCCTGTACACATCAAGAAAGAAGTTGTAGTAAAGCGGGTTAGGCTTAATGTAGATGGTGTCGGTTATTTCCTGACGCAGTACAGAGGGCATAAAACGCCCATTTGCATCAAAATAACCCGTGCGGTAATTAGAACAGTTGTGGGGCGGCAGGGTGTCAAATTCGCCATAGCGGATATACCTGCCGTTAAAAATAGAATCATAGAATTGCTGACCGGGAGGAATGATGCCCAGGTCTCCATCTCCATCCCTGAACGAAACGGTAATTTTGAGGGTATCATCAGGAAACCTTGGATCGGTATTGTCTATAAACTGCACATTCTGAAATTCTATTTCTGGCTCAACAGGGAATTCGGGCTCAGTATAACAGGCCGCCAGTGCCAGCAGGCTTAGAATAATAATCGGATAAAATCTCATACGAAAGAGGCTCTTTAGTAAGTTAACGAAAAGATAGCAATATTTGTGTGAATGATGCAGCAGTTTGATCTAACTCTACCGCAAAGAATACTCAGTTTAGAACCAAATGGTTTTGAATCATTGGCGTTGGAGGTATTTCGGCTTCAGGCAGCGCAAAATTCTGTTTACAAGCAATATCTGCAATGCCTGAAATGTGATCCGCAATCAGTGCACAAAATAGCAGATATTCCCTTTTTGCCGATTAGTTTTTTTAAAGGACATGAGGTAAAAACAGGAGCGTGGCAGGCAGAGGCTGTATTTGAAAGCAGTGGTACCGGTACGGGTGCCAGAAGCAGGCATGCGGTACCTAATGTTCGTTTCTACCTCCATGTAACAGAGCAGGTATTCAGTACTGCCTACGGCCCCATAAATGATTTTATAGTACTTGCCCTGCTGCCGTCATATTTAGAGCGTCAGCACTCATCGCTGGTGCTGATGGCCCAGCACTTTATGGAGTTAAGCGGCCACCCTTTGTCAGGGTTTTACCTTTATGAGCATACCGAATTAATTGCAACTGTAGAAAAAGCTTTGGGTACAGGAAAAAAAGTACTGCTGCTGGGCGTAAGCTTTGCCTTGCTCGATTTGGCAGAGCAGGGGCCTTTTAACTGGCAGAACCTGGTTGTGATGGAAACCGGTGGCATGAAGGGCAGAAGGCAGGAGCTAATACGTGAAGAACTGCATGATATACTATGTAATGCATTTGGCGTTCTATATATTCACAGTGAATACGGCATGACAGAGCTGCTGTCGCAGGCGTATGCGGGAAAGAAAGGTGTTTTTATTGCACCACCCTGGATGCAGGTATACATACGTGAGGTTAACGACCCTTTTAAACTATTAGAAGCAGGACGAACGGGGGGTATAAATGTTGTAGACCTGGCCAATTACAGTACCTGTTCCTTTATTGAAACGGCTGATTTGGGTATAAAACATAAAAATGGAACTTTTGAGGTGCTGGGAAGATTTGATAATTCGGAAGCCCGGGGGTGTAACCTTATGTTGTACAGTTAAAGGCGCTTTCAGCCCTGTTTAGGCATGTCTGGTACCGAAATAATTCAACATGTACAAATAAATTACGTACTATTGTATGAAGGGCCAAGTCCTTCTATTTTTGTTTAGATTAATTGTTGTGCCAACAAATAAAAGAATCATGAAACTAAGAGTGTTATTGTTTGCTGTGGTGCTGTTTGGTATGGGTGCCTGTACTCAGAAGACCTGCCCGACCTACACCAAAAATGATGTTCAGAAACAGGAAGTAGCAGCAAGTAGCGAAGTAAGAGTTTAATAAAGTATATAAAAGTGGAAATCAGCCCCTAAAGGCTGATTTCCGTATACTTAAGCACATCTTCTTCGGTAATTGCATCACCGCTCATAATTACCAGTCTTTCCACTACATTTCGGAGTTCACGTATATTTCCCGTCCATTCGCCTGCCTGCAGGCGTGTTAGGGCCTCGGGATCTATTTTCTTTTTGGCTGTGCCATACTCCTGGGCTACATCTTCCAGGAACCTGTCTACCAGCAGTGGAATATCATCTTTGCGTTCACGCAGTGCAGGTACCTTTATTACAATTACGCTCAGGCGGTGATAAAGGTCTTCCCGGAATTTGTTTTCGGCTATCATCTGGCGCAGATCTTTGTTGGTTGCAGCCAGAATTCGCACGTCTACCTGTATATCCTTATCGCCACCCACACGGGTAATCCGGTTTTCCTGCAGGGCACGCAGCACTTTAGCCTGTGCAGAAAGGCTCATGTCACCAATCTCATCCAGGAATAAGGACCCGCCATTAGCCTGTTCAAACTTACCGATCCGTTGCTTTACAGCTGAGGTAAATGCGCCTTTCTCATGTCCAAAGAGTTCACTTTCGATCAGCTCTGAGGGAATGGCTGCACAGTTAACCTCTACCATGGGGCCCTTGCTGCGGTTGCTCTTCTCATGGAGAGAACGTGCAACCAGTTCCTTACCGGTACCGTTAGCGCCAATGATCATTACGCGGGCATCGGTTGGAGCTACCTTTTCTATGGTGTCTTTTACACCTATCATGGCAGCAGATTCGCCTACCATATTCCATTTATGGGCTACCTTTTTACGGAGGGTTTTGGTTTCGTGCACCAGCTTGCCCTTATCAAGTGCATTGCGCACGGCCAGCAGCAGGCGGTTTAAATCCGGTGGTTTTTCAATAAAATCGAAGGCACCCTTTTTGGTAGCATCAACGGCAGTTTCTATGGTGCCGTGGGCAGAGATCATGATGAATTGTGACTCCACGCCAGCTTCCATTGCACGTTCCAGTACCTCAAGGCCGTCCATCTTCGGCATTTTAATGTCGCAGAGTACCACATCAAAATGCTCGCTGATTACCTTCCGAAGACCTTCCTCGCCATCAGGAGCTTCTTCTACAGCATAACTCTCAAATTCAAGGATTTCCCGAAGGGTTGTACGGATGCTCTTTTCGTCATCAATGACTAAAACTTTTGCCATGGGCTTCTAAAAAAAATAAAAAAGTAAACGCAAGCCTGTAAGCCGGGTTCTGTTTCCCGGTATGCACCGGGATCCTTATCATTTATCTGGGCCAGGCGTCGCCACCTGGCTCTATCGACCTACCCATCCCTCTGTTCCGGTACAAGACCGGAAATTGAGCGAGCACTCTATTACCAGCACGTAGCTGGTACAGAAGGACCTATTTGGTCTTTCAACTCCTGAGGTTTACCATGCCCCTGGTATCACTACCAGAGCGGTGCGCTCTTACCGCACCATTTCACCCTTACCCCAACAAGTTAGGGCGGTATATTTTCTGTGGCACTGGCTGTGACCGCCCGCTGGCACAAATGAATGTGCCAGCGAAAGGCCCCTTCCGGTTAGGAAGCAGGATGCTCTGTGTTGCCCGGACTTTCCTCTCACAGCTCAATCGGCATGGCCGGTTGAGATGCAAACGATAAGGCAGCTTGCGTTTACCGTTACTTAACAACTATTTTGTCAGTAAAAGTTTGCCAAAAAAATCAATTCTGCAAGTGTGTGGCTTAATTAATGAACGTCCATACCAGTTAAGCGGTATTCCCACTCATCGGCAGCGATCGCAACTTCCAGAATGATTTCCTTCAGCAGACCTTCTGTTACGTTATCAAGGTAAGCAGAGGCTTCCACCTTGAGGGAGCTGTCGAACAACGCAAATTTTGCATGTGTGAATTCGGTGTTCTTTCGTAATAATTCCTCCAGATCTACCTCAGGAGAAAAGTCACATATCTTAGAAGAGAACTCTACGCCTTCCCGATCGTACTTTTCATTGTACCTGATGACACCTAAAACAGTCTGAAAGCGGTTGCCATCAAGCGGAACAATGATAACAGACTTTGTTTTGTCGTACTCGGAAAACTGGCCGTTGATCTCACGGGCGAAGTTTTCCATGAATTCGTTAAACTTCATGATACTATAGTATGCGGTTTAAGTTTCAGAACTCGATTAACGCAATCTTTTAGCAGAGGAAAAAACTAAAAGTCTATGGATTACCCGGTATGTACAGTTTTCTACTATTTTTCACTATTTCAAGCGAACCAGCGTAGCACCATACCCCCACTTCTCCTTCTGTGCATCTTTAAACCAGGCAATTGTATTTAAGTTGCCCAGACGGCGATGTATTTCTTTTCTAAGCGTACCATTGCCAACACCATGCACAAAGGTGATCTCGTCCATACCACTGGCCATGGCTCTGTCTAGTGCTCTTTCAAAAGTTTCCAGCTGTAAAGGCAGTATGTCTTTCTCGGCTACCTGTTTTGGATCGTCTACCAGCTTATCGAGGTGCAGGTCTACTTCTGCAGGCGTTCTCTGGGGCATTGCAGCTTTGGGTGCTTCTTCACGTTTATCATCCAACTTATTCTGAAGCTCTTCTGCCGTTGCTACAGCCATCTTGCTTGCAGCGCCTAAAGGGATCAGGTACGATTTTGAATTGAGTACAGGCGTTTCGCGCAGGCTCCTGAAAAATGAGCTGGCTTTTGGGTGCAGCCGCTGGTGTATGGGAGCAGGCATCTCACTTACAGGCTGGCCCGGGTGCAGCAGTATTCTAATGTGCCATACCGGCCACTGATCAAACTGATGCATATCGGTTTCGGTAAACTTATGCGCCTGCCTGGCTTTCAGGTGGCCTGAGAGCACAGAGCGGTACATGCCGTCGCTTTCTTCCAGGATAGAATACAGAATAATATCCTCTGTATTATTTATCAGGTGTACGCTTACCACCCTGTCATTTAGGGGTTTGAATGCTACAAAATGTCCCTCCTGTGTTGGCCCCCGCTTTTTGGCCGGGGTAGGGGCCACTACCTGCTGGGGCTGCGGTATTTCTCTTTTGAAATAGTTTGCTTCCTCCCGGGCAACGGGCACAACTTCGGTTTTGAGCACGGGGATCTGGAAACCATCCTCGATCTCAATCTCAATCAGTTTCTGATCAATAATTTTGGTAACGATGCCTTCTTCTTTACCACGAAGCATTCTTACTTTATCACCTACATTCATAAGGAATCCCTTTACGGGCAATTGGAGTAGTTAAAAATAGATTGGATGAAAATACAGCTTTTTACGGCTTAATTCAATTGCAGGGGAGGGTAAATGAATACCATCCAGTACAAATAAAAGCACGCGCAACGCCTTTTTGTTAGTGCGGATGCGGCTTAAATTTATATCAGGGGCTATAAACAGCTGCCGGTAACCCCTATAACCAGCCGCCTGGTTTTGAGCAGGGTCGGCATACACCATGCCACTGGCGCCATAACCTACTGCAATGTTAAGCCAGGAGGGCCAGCGGCTCTTGCTCATGGCTGCAATATCGGCGCTTAGCCAGTAGGTTTGTCCGTTATAGTCTTTCATGAGCTGTTCGGGAAAACTCTTGCCCAGCAGCCGGGGGCGTTTGGGCGCCCAGGAGGTAGGGTGAAAGGAGAATTTGAGGTTTACATACTGCTTTCCCCATAGCAGCTGCTGGCTGCCAAATAACAGCGCACCACCAGTGTTGGAAACAAGATCTCCGGCAGAGGCTCCATAAGCGGCCGAAAAACCATCAAGAATTTCTACGGGTAACATCCAGGCAAGTCCGCCAAGGCTGCTCCATACGGCAGCTTTACGGGCAGGCATGCCTGCCCATCTTAGGGTCTGGTAATGTATGCGGCTAAGGTGATAGGTGCTGTAGGCATGCCCTACCTTATCGACCTGTTGCCATTCGTTGTTATCGTTAAAAAAATGAAAAGATTCCCGTTCATGCCCTTTATACCATAGCTCGTTTAAGCCAAAGATAAGACCTGCATAGGCGGTGCTGCTTGCCAGAAGTACCGTACGCATTCTGTTGGGGTGGAGGGTATCCGGCAAAGCCTGGGCACCGACCTTCTGCGACAGCAGTGTGAATAGCAAAAAGAAGATAAGCAGAAAGTTTTTCATCTGCAGGTTTTAGTAGAAAAGGGGGGCGGTGGGGTGTACAAGGCCTGTTGAAAACATATGTGCAAACGCTCTTTCAAAAATAGGACTGATAAACCGGATAAATTTTTTTTTGGCACTTTTTTTGGAGTTTATTCGTAGAAAAGAAATACATGGGCCACATTAGCCTATAAATTACATGAGTGGTTTGCGGGCTTGAAAGATTTTGCCTAGAATAAGCCTCAGTTTTAGAATTATTAAACAGTCTAATTACGTTCTACCTTAATATTGATCCATCAGAGAATATGATATACATGAAGAAAATCTTTCTATTGCTGCTGTTAGTGTCCAGCTCGCTTGTGCAATGCCAGGCAAAGCATAGTGAGTACACACTGATAGCCGATACTACATACCTGTCTCCAACACCGGAACTTGCACAGGAATCACAGCTTATTTCGCAGGTGCTTAACCGGGTTCACTACAGAAAGGTAAGCTTAAACGACTCATTGTCTGAGGTGGTACTGAATAGCTACCTGGAGTCGCTCGATCCTTATAAAACCTATTTTCTGCAGCGCGATATTGATTCATTCAAACAATACCGCCACCGCCTTGACGACGACCTGCAGGCAGGTAATCTTACTGCAGCCTATGATATTTATAACACCTTCCGCAAACGCTTCGACGAGCGGATGAAAACCATTGATTCACTCACCCAGGTAAAGCACGACTTTGCTGCGGATGAATATTATGAGGCTGACAGGAAAAATGCCAGCTGGGCATCAAACAAGCAGGAGCTGAACGAGATCTGGCGGAAAATAATTAAAAGCCAGGCGCTGAGCTATAAGGTAGCCAATAAAGAGTGGCCCGAAATACAGAGCAATCTTAATAAACGCTATACCCAGATCAATAAAAGTGTAGCACAGCAAAAGAGTGTGGATGTATTCCAGGTATATATGAATGCTTTAACGGAGTCTTTCGATCCGCATACATCGTACTTTTCACCGCGTACTGCCGAGAACTTCAACATTAATATGAGTAAATCGCTTGAGGGTATTGGTGCAACCCTTACCACCGATGGCGACTATACCAAGGTAGCCGATGTGGTTGCCGGCGGGCCTGCTTTCAAGAGCAAGCAAATCTTGAAAGACGACCGTATTATTGGGGTAGCCCAGGGAGATAAAGGAGAGATGGTAGACGTGATAGGCTGGCGCCTGGATGATGTGGTGCAGCTGATCCGCGGTCCAAAAGGCAGCAAAGTAAGACTTAACGTGCTTAAAGCATCAGATGGTGTGAATGCCCTTCCGGTTGAAATTACCATTTTACGCGATAAAATTAAGCTTGAAGAGCAGGCGGCAAAAGCACAGCTGGTACCTATTACCCAGAATGGCAAAACCTACAAAATAGGTGTTATTACCATTCCTGATTTCTATATGGATTTTGCCGAAGCCCAGAAGGGTAATCCTAATTACACCAGTACTACAAGAGATGTTAAGCGCCTGATCAAAGATCTGGAGAAGCAGGGTATGCAGGGCCTTGTGATTGACCTAACCTTTAACGGTGGTGGATCACTTACAGAAGCCATTGAGCTTAGCGGCCTGTTTATTCCAAGCGGACCTGTAGTGCAGGTACGTAATGCCGATGGCTCTATCAACACCGGCGACGATCCTGATCCTGCCGTATTTTATAGTGGCCCGCTGGCCGTAACCATTAACCGTTTTAGTGCTTCTGCTTCTGAAATTTTTGCCGGAGCTATTCAGGACTATAAAAGAGGTATAATTGTAGGTGAACAAACCTTTGGTAAGGGCACCGTACAAAACCTGGTAGACCTTGACAGGCTGGTGAGCAGAAACAACGAAAGTGTGGCAGGCAGAAACAGCGGTGGCAGTGCACAGGATGCTGCTAAACTGGGCCAGCTGAAAATTACACTTGCCAAGTTTTACAGAGTAACTGGCAGCAGTACACAACACAAAGGTGTTTCGCCAGATATTGCACTGCCAAGCGAGTTTAGCGCAGAAGAATTCGGAGAAAGTTCTTATCCTTCGGCTATGCCATGGGATCAGATAAAGTCCAGCAAATTCAAGGAAACAAAAACAGTTTCCGAGCGCGAGATTGCACAGTTACGGAACAGCTATCAGAAGCGCCTTAGCAACGATAAGGAACTGATTGCACTGCGCGAAAACATTGAGCAGTCGAAGAAAGCCCGCCAGGAAACCCGCATTAGCCTGAACCTGGAAAAGAGAAAGCAGGAAATAGAGGAAAGAAAGAAGAAGACTGACAATAAAGATACCCTGGAGGAGCAAATTAACAGTTTTGAACTTCCTGATGCTGGTGCCGAAGAAGCCATGAAGAAAACAGATCCATATGTAAAAGAGTCCATCAGGATTCTGTCAGAGCTAATTGCAGCTTAGTCTTGTTCCGATGATCAGATATATAAAAAGCCGCCTGTGGGCGGCTTTTTTTAACCCTCTCTACGCAGTTAGTGTATTCCCATGAGCCTTGAAAAAGAAAATCAGGTAATAGGCTGCTACTTTAAAACAGATCAGATGATATGAAAAAGAATATTGTGCTACTGCTACTCTGCCTGCTAACGGTGATAAATGTTCAGGCGCAGGTACAGAAAAAACAAACCAATACCAACACCAATGTTAGTGCTGCTGCTCCTAAAACATTTATTCTGCTGAGGCATGCGGAAAGGGAACAGAGCCTAAGTGCCGATCCAGAGCTTTCAGAACGCGGGCAACAGCAGGCCGAAGCACTGGCTCAATTACTTAAAGAGCAGCATGTATCGGCTGTTTATGCAACCCCTTATCGCAGAACTATTAACACTGCTGCACCCCTTGTTGCACAAAAAGAGCTTAATACACAATTTTATGAGCCTATCAAAGCAGCAGAACTCCTGGAGCAGCTAAAAACCAATGATGAAAAAGGAGCGGTAATTCTGGTAGGGCACTCCAATACCATACCTTCCATGGTGAATGCCCTGATGGGCAATAAAGCTGTTTCGCCGATTGCTGAAGATGATTATGGCACTGTATTTATTGTAACGCTGCCTGTTACAGGGCCAGCCTCTCTGGTTACGTTGCGCATACCGGAATAAAAAAACCGGATGATTATTCCGGTTTGTGTTCCTTGTTATTTCTTGATTTAAATTTCTTTCCCGCAATACCCAGCTCTTCTTCGTAGGTTTTGAGTGCTCTTTCCCAACCTTTCAGGTAACTACTAAAGAGGGTTTTGCTGTTGTCTAACAGAATGAAGTTCATCGCCTTCTGATTTTATGTTCTACCATCTGTTTGCCATTCAATACAAACAATGAAAGGCAGCACAATATTAGGCCCTTTTTTTTTTAATCGAAAATTAATGTAACAAAAGAGTCTGTAATTACAGGCTTTACAGATATACCCTACAGCAGGATATCATTCAGGCTTTCCAGTACAAAAAAGATCAATTGGGCGGCTAATTTTGCTGTTTTTTCGTCCTGGTCGTGGGCAGGAGATAGTTCTGCTATGTCTACACTCAGGAGTTTGCCGCTTCTGGCAACCTCCTGCACAAGGCTCCTCACCACCCAGGGATCCAGTCCGAAGGCCCCTGGAGCACTCACGCCGGGTGCGTAGGCTGCAGAAAGGGAATCAAGGTCTATAGACAGGTAAACAAATTCCTTATCGTGCAGCCAGTTACGGATGCGCAGCATCACATCATCCTGATGAGATTCACGCATGTGTTCTGCTGCTACAAACTGGCTACCTGTACGGTAGGCTGCATCAAAAAGTGCACGGGTATTTCCGGTATATTGAATGCCCAGGCAGAGGTAATGAAATGGCAGACTATGATGTTTTCTTAAGTCTGCAATTTGCCTGAAAGGGGTACCGCTACTGCTTTCCACCTCATAGCTGCGCAGATCGAAATGAGCATCGATGTTGATGATGCCCAGCGAAGTTTTTTGTTCCTGGTGTAGGTGCTGGTGCAAACCCAGGTAGTGCCCATAGGCAACCTCATGCCCACCGCCCAGTACAACAGGCATAAAGCCCAGAGATAACAGTTGGGCTACTTTTTGCCCCAGCAGTTGTTGTGAACGTTCAAGCTGCTGGTTTGGGCAAAGCACATTGCCTGCATCAAACAGCGCTAAGCGCTCCATATCGAAATGCACGGGCAGGCTTGCCATTGCTTTTCGCAGTGCATCGGGTCCCTGCTGTGCGCCCAGCCGCCCCTTGTTTCTTCTAACGCCTTCATCAGAACAAAAGCCCAGGAAAGCTATATTTTGTGTTGCACCGTTTTTATGTACGGGGCTGGTCAGGTCCAGCTGGTTTAAGATCTGGTGCCAGCGCAGCCCCATTTGGCCATCGTTTTTATCGATACGGCCTTCCCAGTATTTCTTCTCTGCAATTTGATACATGTAACAGGTAAATTTTAAAAAGTATGCTGATTGGCGGTATTAAAATAATACCAGCTGCACATCGAAAAGCAATAAGTAAAGATAGGCAACACATTGCTAAATCTATGCACAGTACTATTCATTCCTGCTGTGGAATTATCAGTCGAGCATCTTTTTGCCCCCTTTCCAGACCTTTGCCGGTTTAAGCTTACCCTGTTGATACAGGATTTCCCGGTAATCGGCCGTTTCAAAAGCTACCATATCGGCCAGAAGCCCGGCTGCCAGCTGGCCACGGTCGGTTAAGCGCAGCGCATGGGCCGCCCTGCAGGTTATTGCCGACAGCGTTTCTGCAGTGCTTAGTTTTTGCGCGGCCCCCATTACGGCAGCCTGCAGCAGCAGGTCGCCCATTGGTGCTGATCCTGGATTCCAGTCGGTGGCAATGGCCAGACAGGCGCCGGCATCCAGTAATTTGCGGGCAGGGGTAAAGTCCATTCCCAATCCCATTGACGCGCCGGGCAAAGCAACCGCCACTGTATCTGAAGCAGCAAGCTGCAATAGGTTTGCATCGGTGCTGCTTTCCAGGTGATCGGCACTGTGCGCTCCAACTTGTATTGCCACCGGTACGCCCTGTGCACTAAACTGATCGGCATGAACCGTTATGGAAAAACCGGCAATTTGTGCTGCCTCCAGGTATCCTTTTGCCAGTGCTGCAGGAAAGGCCTCATCTTCTATAAAAATATCCACCCGGCCTGCAAGTCCTTCCTGCTTTACAGCAGGCAGCAGGTAGAGCAGCACTTCCTTCAGCCAGGCCGCAGAACTTTCGGCTTCTTTAGGTTTTACGTGCGCTGCCAGGCAGGTTGGTATAAGCGTGGCGGCAGTTTGGTCTGCAGCCATACGAATGGCGCGGAGCATCTTTAGCTCCTCTTCAATCGTAAGGCCGTAGCCACTCTTAACCTCTATGGTGGTAACACCTTCCTGCAGGTGCCGGTTTGCACGCCTGGCAGTGGCTTCGGCAAGGGCTTCCAGGCTAACTGCTCTTGTTTTGGCTACAGAATCATGGATGCCGCCGCCCTGCTTCAGAATTTCCTGGTAAGAGGTGCCGGCTATGCGCAGGGCATAATCGCGGGCCCGGCTGCCGCCAAAGCAAATGTGTGTATGGCAGTCGATTAAGCCGGGCAACAGCACCAGGTCTTCTTTTATTTCCTGCAGGCTTACGCTGGGATATTTGTTTCGCAGCAGGGTGTAAGGCCCTACGGCTGCTATTTTATCACCATCAAGCAATATGGCTGCCTCTTTCAGCACGGGGAGCTGTTTATCAGTAAGAGATCCTTTCAGGGGCAGGTTTGTCATGGGCAACAGCTGCCGGAACGGACCGATGAGTATTTGTGTTAGCACTAGAATCGAATCAGGTAAAAAAAGTTATATCCAAAGATAGCATAACACAGCGCCGCAGCAAAACATAATGTATATTCTGATACCGATTACTGGCTTGTTTAGGTTTGTTTTGATATGTTTGATTAATGTTGTCCAAATCATGAAATATCCTGTTTTAATCCTTTTGTTCACTCTCGTATCTGACTGGGCTTTCTGTCAGCAGCCTTCTGCAAGTTTTGATTTTGAGAATGCCACAGAAGAAACTCCATTATATACTGAAGCCGAAAAAATGCCTGAACCTAAGGGTGGTTTGGCTGCTTTGTACAAAGTGATATCAGAAAATTTGCAGTACCCTGCAGAAGTGCGTAAACGTGGCATTCAGGGTAAGGTGTTTGTGCGTTTTGTGGTTACGGCACAGGGCAAAATAGAGTCTGTTGAAGTGCTTAAGGGCTTAGACCCAGCCTTAGACAAGGAGGCTGTCAGGATCATAAAATTATCTGAGGAACAGCCAGGATGGAAGCCGGGCCAGGAGCAGGGCGAGCATGTTGATGTGCAGCTGGTACAGCCGGTATGGTTTAAGCTGAAAGCTGAAAAAGATAAAGAGCAAGGCAGTAGCAATGATCAGTAGCATGCGCTAAATTCTAAATAGAAGAAAGCAGGGCTTACTAAAAAGAAACCCTGCTTTTTTCTTTTGGATCATATTCTAAGCTCAAACCTTTCTGCCCATTCCTGTGCCTTATCGTAACCGGCATCGGCGTGGCGGATTACGCCCATGGCTGGGTCTGTGTGCAGCACCCGGTCAAGGCAGCGGGCGGCACGTTCGGTGCCATCGGCCAATACAACCATACCGGCATGCTGGCTGTAGCCAATGCCAACACCGCCTCCATGATGAAAGCTTACCCAGGTAGCACCACCGGCAGTGTTGCCCATCAGGTTCAGCAGTGGCCAGTCACTCACGGCATCAGAGCCATCCAGCATGCCTTCGGTTTCACGGTTGGGAGAAGCTACGGAGCCGCAATCGAGGTGGTCGCGGCCAATAACGATAGGAGCTTTAAGCTTACCAGTACGTACCAGCTCATTGAAGAGCTTGCCTGCTTTTTGCCGCTCGCCCATGCCAAGCCAGCAAATACGGCAGGGGAGTCCCTGGAATGCAATGCGCTCCCGGGCAGCTTTTAGCCAGCGGTGCAGGTCTTCCTTATCGGGGAAAAGCTCCATCAGGGCCTGGTCGGTGGTATAGATATCTTCCGGATCGCCACTAAGTGCTGCCCAACGAAAGGGGCCACGGCCTTCGCAAAATTGCGGCCTGATGTACTCCGGAACAAATCCCTTAAAATCAAATGCATTCGGCTCACCACCCTGGCGGGCAAACTCCCGCAGGTTATTACCATAATCAAAGGTTATGGCACCCTGCTTCTGCATCTCCAGCATAAAGCCTACGTGGCGGGCCATGCTTTTCAGGCTCTTTTCTTTGTATGTTTTTGGATCGCGCTGGCGCAGCGTTGCAGCTTCCTCCAGGCTCAAGCCATTGGGAATATAGCCATAAACCGGATCATGTGCAGAGGTTTGGTCGGTGAGCACCTCCGGAATAATGCCATCCTGCAGCAGCCTTTCAAGCACATCACCAATGTCGCCAACCAGACCTACAGAAATGGATTCACCTTTTTCTTTTGAATCAAGCACCCATTGCCTGGCTTCTTCATAGCTGTAGGTCATGCAATCACAATAGCGGGTGTCTATCCGCTTCTGAATGCGGGAGGGGTCTTTGTCTATACCTAAAAAAGTACCGCCGGCAATGGTAGCAGCCAGGGGCTGTGCGCCTCCCATGCCGCCAAGGCCACCCGATACTACTAATTTATGCTTCAGGCTGCCGCCAAAGTGCTGGCGTGCACAGGAGGCAAAGGTTTCGTAGGTGCCCTGCACAATGCCCTGGGTGCCTATGTATATCCAGCTTCCGGCGGTCATCTGGCCGTACATCATCAACCCTTTATCTTTCAGCTCCTGAAAATGCTCCCAGTTAGCCCAGGCAGGTACCAAGTTAGAGTTGGCAATGAGCACCCTTGGTGCTTCCGGATGGGTGGGAATAATACCTACCGGCTTACCGCTCTGCACCAGCAGGCTCTGGTCGTCGCGCAGCTGCAGCAGGCACTCAATTATCTTTTCAAGTGCCTCTACGTTGCGGGCTGCCTGTCCGGTGCCACCGTATACCACCAGGCCTGCAGGATCTTCGGCCACCTCGGCATCCAGGTTGTTGAGCAGCATGCGCAGGGGCGCTTCTGTTTGCCAGCTAAGGGCATTCAGCTTATTGCCCCTGGGGGCTTTATAATGCGGGTGCTGGGCAAACTGCTTAATAAAGTCCGAATTCTTCATAGAAGGGGCCATAGAGGTCAATGTTTTCATGTTGTGCAATATCCTGAGTTAAAAAAACTAATTCCTGCTGGCGAATAATATCGCCCAGGATCTGTATGTCTTCCGCAAAAACGCGGTCTTCTTCTGCATGGTCTATGCGGCTGCGTACCAGCTCATGGCAGGCATCCAGCAGTTTACTGCTGCGCATGGGGCGGCGGTAATCAAAAGCCTGTGCAGCACAAAGCAGCTCAATAGCCAGGATATTCTCCAGATTGCTGAGCACCTGGTTAAGTCGCCTGCTGCTGATGGAGCCCATGCTTACGTGATCTTCCTGTCCCAGGCTGCTGGGAATTGAATCGGCGCTGGGCGGAAAGCAAAGGCTCTTGTTTTCGCTCACCAGCGAGGCAGAGGTGTACTGTGGTATCATAAAGCCACTGTTGATACCCGTATCGCGCATCAGCAGCTCTGGTAAGCCATTTACGCCTCCCTCCAGCAGCAGGTAAATTCTGCGGTCTGAAATGTTTCCCAGCTCATGCGCCGCCAGGGTATTGTAATCAAGCGGCAGGGCCAGTGGCTGCCCATGAAAGTTGCCACCGCTTACGGTTTTATCAGCACTGAAGATGATGGGGTTGTCGGTTACTGAATTCAGCTCAACCTCAAGCAGTTCTTTTAGGTGCAGCCAGGCATTGCGGCTTGCACCGTGCACCTGTGGCATACAGCGCAGGGAGTAGGGGTCCTGTACGCGGCCGCAGTCTTTATGAGACGCCACCATTTCACTGTTGTGCAGCAGCGTGCTGAGGCGGTGGGCAACATACTGGTTGCCACGATAAGCCCGCAGCTGGTGCAGGGCAGGATCGAAAGGTGCTCCCGATCCCAGCAGGCCTTCAAGGGTCATGGCACCTACGATATCTGCAGTATCGAGGCAATTGGCTAAACGCGATAACCCCAGCACGGCCCAGGCTGCAATAAACTGGGTGCCATTGATGAGTGCCAGACCTTCTTTTGCTCCCAGTTCAATCGATTGTTGCTGATGCAATTGAAGAACGGCCGCTGTGTTTTGCCAGCTGCCCTCGTGCCATACCCTGCCCAGGCCAATAAGTGGCAGGCAAAGATGGGCCAGGGGAGCCAGATCGCCGGAGGCACCGAGTGAACCCTGCTGGGGTACCTGGGGTATTACATCGTGCTCCAGGTGCCACTGAAGCCGCTCCAGCACCTCCATACTAATGCCGGAAAAGCCTTGTGCCAGTGCATTTACTTTTAGTACCAGCATTAGCCGTACCACTTCCAGCGGGGTATCGGCACCAACGCCTACACTGTGGCTGCGCAAGATGTTGTCCTGCAGGCGGCGGGTATTTTCGGCAGATATAATCTTGTTACATAGGGATCCAAAGCCTGTATTTACCCCATACACCACCTTGCCTCTTTCAACAATTTCGTGAACAGCAGAACGACTTTCTTCTACTTTTTGCCGCACTTCAGGGCTGAAAACACCCCTTAGCTGCCCTCTGGCAAGTGCAAGTGCAGCAGAAGCAGTGAGCTTATCCTGGCCGTATTTAAAAATAAGATTCATTTCTTGGTTAAGAGCTTAGTATTGATAAACTTATACATTGTTTTGGTGTGCTCATGGTGTTTCTTTACAACAGAAGCCATGTGTTACAACAAAACCTTTTACACGAGTTGCCGCTATAAAGGAAAGGCTACCGCTGAAATTTAGCAAAATGTATCGCAAAAGTTTCCATCAAGTGCAGCTGAAAAAACAACAGCAGCTGCTGCCAGTCATGCTGAACAAAAGGCGCTTTTCGCTAAAAAAGATACTGAACCGTTATATGGGGCTGCCTTTTACCCAGTACCAGGCTGCCGTTACCTACGATGATGTGCATGAAGCAGGGCTGGAGGATGCATTATCTACTGCCATGAAAGAAATGCTCGCTCCCTGGCGAAAAAAGAACCAGGCAGCAGAACCGGTAGCTATAGAAGTAAGAGGCGTTGCCATAGCCCTTGACGAAGAGCTTTCTTTTTCTTCATACCGATTTTCAAGTCTTCAGTCTCCTGTTTATGAGCTGCCGCTGTTACCAAATCTTGAACGTTATGAGCAGTATTGCCGCATGCATATGCAGCAGGAGGAGTCTTTTGCCCCTGCGATAGCCAAAGCTATCAGAAAAAGAGCTATTCAGGACTTTATGCAGGATTTGCTGCCGGTGGTGCATCATGTGCCCATCATCAGGCTTTCTGTATATGATCGTTTTTCAGATGGTGAGGAGAGTGCTGCTTTAGGAGATATTCTTGCCAATGACAGTGAGCGCTATTATCTGGCTGTTGCAGATGTCATAACACAACAGCTGCAAAATGTTGATAGGCTGTTTGATTGTGACTTTTAAATGCATAATAAGTAAACAGCACTAAAACAGCGGCAATAGCCTTGCCAGCCCTATTCCTACAAAATTACCGATAGCATAGCCCAGCATGCCCAGCAGCATACCACTTAATATCAGGTGGGGTGCTTTGAGCCTTTCAGCAACAGGCCCCACAAAGGGTGGTCCGAACACTGCAGCAGTAGAAGCTACAATAGTAATGTTACGGTCAAGCCCTGCCAGTTTACAGAAAGTGTAGTGAAGCAGAAGGGTTACGGAAATTACAATGGTGCAGTAGGGCAGCACTGAAGCTGTGAGGGTAAGCAGGGTACTGAAGTTTGCCTGGCTGCCAATGCTAAGCGCAAATATCAGGAGCAGGTAATGAGCAATATTATAAGTGCCCCTGATGTGCTGTACCCTTTTGGTGCCTGCTGCTGCCAGGCTAAAGGCGGTTAGCAGCAGTATAAAGACCGGAACTACCAGCTTATTAAAAATCAGAAAGCACAGGCCCCCGGCGGCAGCCAGCAGCAGCACCGATAGTAACATGGTTTTGAGCAGGTCTTTAATAGATGGCTTGTGCTCCGGATTCCATTCCTGTTCTGTGGCAGTTTCGGTGTGCGAAGAGGTGTGGGGTAAAATCAGCCGCAGCAGGGCAGGCCCAATCGTAAGCAAAAAGGCAAAGTAAATGCCGCTCAAGAGAATATCTGCACTGTTCAGTACCAGGAACAACTCATGATCTACATCAAGCGCTACACCCACCGCACTCATGTTTGGGGTGCCACCGATATAGACACTTGCCAGCATGCCGCTTACCTCTGCACTGTTCTCAATCCTGTGGCCTGCCAGAAAATAAGCTGCAATGGCGCCCAAAGCGGCAGACAGCGAGGCAAAGCCAAAGGCCATGAGTGTTTGCCTGCCACTGCTTAGCAGCTGCCTGGGGTGTGCCGTGAAAAGCATGGCTGGTATGGCCAGGCTAACACTTACCTCAGTAACAGTATTCAGCAGTTCATTAGGAATTGGTATGCCCGGTACATTTCCGATCAGCAGTCCGGATAGGTAGCAAATGGTCATGGCGCCAACCCAGCGCAGGGGCTGATAGCGTTTCTCGCCCCACTGTGTAACAGCAGGAAAGAGCAGCAGAAAGAACGACCAGAGCGTTAACACCGGAACAGACATGTGCTTAGCTTATTTTAAATTGTAAAATTCAGCCCTTATCCCTTTACAGCTGCTGCTAAAAAACAAGATTCTCCGGTCTGGGTATAAAGTTTAGAAAGTCCTGAAATCCACTTTTATATTTTTCCTGATCAAGCTTGTAGTAGTAAGCTCCTTTTTTAGAGTTCTCCTTGTCTTTTTCTTTCTGCTTGACCAGAAATCCAGTAGACAGCACTTTTCTGCTGAAGTTTCTTTTGTCGAACTCTGTTTCGTACAGACCGGTATAGAGTGCCTGTAGCTGTGGCAGGGTAAACTTTTCGGGCAGCAGTTCAAAAAGAATAGGATGTAGGGCCGCTTTGTAGCGGAGTCTGTTTTTGGCCTTTTCCACCATTTCCTCATGGTCGAAAATTAGGTGGGGCACCTTGTTAATATCGAACCATTGTGCATGGTACTCCTGGCTCAGCTGCTGTATATATTTCTGAATATCCACCAGGGCTACATAAGCAACGGCAAGTGTTCTTTCTACCGGATCGCGCTGGGGGTTGCTAAACACCTCCATCTGCTCCATGAAAACATTGTCCAGGCCTGTTAACTGTTTCAGGATGCGGTCTGCGGCGGTATCCAGGCTCTCATCCGGCTGAAGAAATCCACCCATCAGGCTCCATTTATTTTTTTCCGGAGCAAAGCCCCGCTGGATTAGCAGGAGCTTAAAGTTTTCACCATCGAATCCAAAGATTATACAGTCTACTGCAACCAGAAACCTGGTCTGACCGGCATATTTAATCATTCTATCAGTTATGTATAGGTTGCCTTAAAGTCTCGTAATCTGCGTTTTTATAAGCGCCATGGGCAGCGCAAAAGTGGGCAGACAAGGCTCTAGCCAGGCTTAATTTACAAATATTTTTTAGCGAAAGTAGCAAAGTAATAAGATGCAGTTTTAAATCTGGTTAAGCAGAAGAAATTTTATAGAAAAAAGGACTGATTATTTAATTAAAAAAATCAAAAGTAAATGTTAGCGTCTATAAAAAGAAAAGGCAGGTGCTTGGGGATATAAACAGCTGCGTTCAAGCTTAAGCTGATTACTTATGGACATCATAATCAGTGCATACTTTGGCTGCTTTTTAGAAGCAGGCTTTTGCCGGCCTCAACATATGCTGTACTTTAGCAACATTATTATCAATAGCCTTTTTTACGCATGAAATTTACGCCTAAAGCTTTTTTGTTTGATCTCAACGGTACCATGATCGACGATATGCACTACCACACCTCTGCCTGGCATAAAGTGCTTACTGATGAGCTGGGTGCCAAACTAACAGTTGAGGAGGTAAAAGTGCAGATGTATGGAAAAAACAGTGAGCTGCTGGTGCGTATATTTGGTGCTGATCATTTTTCTGCCGAAGAAGCAGACAGGATTTCTATCGAAAAAGAGAAGAAGTATCAGGAGGAATTCAGGCCTCACCTGAAGTTAATCAATGGGCTGGATGAATATCTTCGAAAAGCCCATGAAGCGGGTATAAAAATGGCAATTGGTTCTGCTGCCATTATGTTCAATATTGATTTTGTGCTGGACAACCTGGACATCCGCCATTACTTCAGTGCCCTGGTAAGTGCAGATGATGTAACCACCAGCAAGCCCCATCCTGAAACCTTTCTGAAGGGAGCCGAGCTGCTGGGGGTAAAGCCGGAAGAATGTGTGGTATTTGAGGATGCACCCAAAGGAGTGGAAGCCGCCCGTAATGCCGGCATGGCCTGTGTGGTGCTTACCACCATGCACGAAAAGGAAGAATTTAGCCAGTATGATAACATCATTGCCTTCGTTGAAGATTATACCGATCCGGCAGTACATAAATTGCTTTTAACTTCAGGGATCAGGCAATAAGTTGGCTCAAATCGGATTCATTGGTTTTGAAACTTCACCGTAATTGGAATAACCATTTCATAGAGCCAGTTCCCTATACAGAAAAAGGGTTCAGACGCTTCCGTCTGAACCCTTTTTGATTATCATTTTGTAGTAATCGCACTATTCTGCGTGCTGTAAAGGATTAGCGAAGCTTTGTGTCCAGCACCTCTAGCACCATGTTCTTGAATTTCTGATTACGCTCCACATCGTGGTTAAAGGTAGCCACGCCCACACCAGGCTCATTCTGGTAGTCCTGGAAATGCACTGAAACACGAAGGCTGCCTTTGTTAAAAGTAATGTGCCAGTTTATGGCAGCATGCTCGCTGTACAGGCCTTCGAAATCCAGAATATCTGTGATATTGCTGTAGAGATAGTCCTGTGTTTGCAGGCTACCAGTAAAGGTAGCGCCTGACATTAACTCTGCCTGCACGCGCTCAATAAATGCACTAAGCCTGTTCAGCTCTATGTTTTTCTCAGTTTTAAAATTTACCTGTATGCTGCTTAACTTATCCATTTCAGAAATTTTGAGTTGCAAGGTAACAATTATCGTTAAAATCTGCAGGAAGAAAAGTGCAATAAAAGAGCTTGATGGGCAGGTGTATGATAATTGCTGAAAATCAAAAAATTCCAGAGCAGGTAAACATACCGGTTGCCTTGTATTTTCACGCAGACTCCTTCAATATCGCTGCATCACCAAGTTGCATCCATACACCTGTAAATACTGAAGATTTGCTATGCTCTAACAAATCTTCAGTAAAAGATAAAAAATAACGATTTCGGTTTAGGGGGTAAGGGGGGGCAGGCATACATATCTTTATAAGGCAAATAATTCCTTTGAACATGAGTAGGGATGCATTTCATAAACTGTTAAAAAAGTACCTGGAAGGAACGAGTACGGAAGAAGAGCGAAAGATAGTTGAGCAGTGGTACGAAATGCTGGATGACAACGAGTTGCCTGCAATTGAGGATGCTGAACTATCAGAAATAGATGAGCAGGTCTGGGAGAAAATAAACGCAAGAACAGGTGTTGGAGAGCAAGCAAGGGCAAATGAACCATCATTACATGAAAATCCAGCTGCCAGGACCCATTCCTTCGGAACCAGGATGGCAATTGCTGCATCTTTCATCGGATTGTTACTGGTGGCAGGATACCTGTTACTACCACAGCCTATGGAGGCAGAATTTTTAGTAACTGCGCAGCAGGATGTTCTGGAGATAGTGAATACAACTTCGGCTCCCATGCAGATAAGGCTGGAAGATGGTAGTACTGTTAGCCTTAAGCCAGAGGCAAAACTGAAACACCCCAGGAATTTTACTGTTGCTAAGCGGGAGGTGTACCTGGAGGGAGAAGCTTTTTTTGAGATAAGTAAAGATCCGGAGCGACCATTCTATGTATACAGCAATCGACTGGTAACACAGGTGGTAGGCACCAGTTTTACAGTAAAAACTGGTGAAAATGGCAGTGCAGATGAAGTGGCTGTTATGACAGGAAAGGTGATTGTATTAAAGAATGATCCTGATGAAAGCCTTTATCAGAAGGTTTTGCCAAACATAGCTAAAAAAGTAGTGCTTACCCCTAACCAGCGGGCTATCTATCAGCAGGAAACAAATAAGCTGGTTACTACCCTGGTGAAAGAGCCTGTTCCACTTGTCAGAGAAAAGAATGTTAGCAGTAGCGAAGCATTTTTGTTTGAGGAGGAAAGCCTTGGTGCTGTACTCCGGGTGCTGGAGCATACCTATGGTGTAGAGATAAAAACAACAGAACCTGGTTTACTCAATTGTAGCTTTACCGGCGATCTTACAAACCAGGATTTATATGCTCAGCTGGCGCTGGTATGCGAGTCGATTGGAGCAAAATACTCAATCTCGGAAACCACCATTTTAGTGGATGGTACCGGCTGCCAGCTAAAATAGCGTAAATGTTTATTCCTGCCATGTATGCAATTGCTGCACAATGTTTGGTTTGAAGCAACTGCCTGTAAGCAAAATCCTCTTATAGCATAAGCCATAACAGTATGAAGAAATGTTCAAAAATGTTAGTTGCAGGACTTTTTGTATGGCTGCTAACCGGAGGCCTTTCTGCTCCTTTGGCCTTTGCTCAACGCTCTGAAGATGTAAAATACATCTCCACAGAAGGTATAATAAAGGACGATCAGCTGTATCTCCAGCTCGAAAAAAGCGCAAGAAAACTGGTAGATCAACACCTGACCACCAATCTTGCTACATTGACGGAACAGTTAAACAACAGCCAGACAAAGGTAATACAGACAAGGCAGCGCAGAAAAAAACTGCATGAGGATGAGGTGTATGAGGCTTGCAAAAACAGTGTGCTGGTAATTGGCACGCTCTATAAATGTTCCAGGTGCCCGAACGATCATATCAGGGCTGCTTCTGGCTTTATAGTTTCTGAAGAGGGTGTAGGTGTTACCAGTTACCACATTTTTCAGGGCGATGCAACAGACGAAAGGGCTGATATAGCCCATGTGGCCATGGATTACCATGGAAATGTTTTTCCAATAACTGAGGTATTGGCTGCCAGTAAAACAGATGATCTAGCAGTATTTCGTTTCGATGCCAGAGGTGAAAAATTAAGAGCACTAACCCTGGGAAAAGGAGCCAGTGTAGGATCAGATGTGCAGGTAATTGGCCATCCCCATTCCATGTTTTACTCCTTTACCAAAGGAACAGTATCGCGCTTGTACTGGCGTGAAGGTGGAGAAAAAATGAGTATTACAGCCGATTTTGCACAGGGTTCAAGCGGTGGTCCAGTGCTTAATAAATGGGGGGAAGTGGTAGGTGTAGTATCGGCAACTCTCTCGCTGTACAATACCGATAATAATCTGCAGATGGTATCTAAAGAAACCATACCTGTAAAAGCAATACAAAGCCTGCTGGAGTAGCAGGAATGGATGTACAAATATAATTTTAACCCGGTTCAACCCTTTGCATTCCAAAGGGGTAAGCAGGATTTAAACCCAGCATATCATGAAACAATCATTGTTAATACTTTCTGCCTTCTTCTTTTTTGGTTGCCAAACCCAAAAAAAAGAAGAGGGTTTTACACTCCAGGGAAACATTAACGGGCTTGATGTACCATACGTCTACATGAAGTATACCCGAAACGGAGAGGAGCAAAACGATTCGTCGGTGGTAGCACAGGGTACTTTCACATTTAAAGGTGCTGTAGATGAGCCAGGCATTGTGCTGCTTTATTCACCAGAGGCAAGGCTACAGAAGGTGTTTTACCTTGATAATACCAGCATGCAGGTGGAAGGAAGTGCTGATTCACTTGAGCTGATCAATATATCAGGCTATGAAGTACAGGATGATTTTGAAGCTCTGGAAGAAAAGATCATGAAGAACAGAGAGGAGGCAATAGCCTATTATGAGAAATCTATAAAAGCAGGGGAGGAAGGCGATAGCAGCATGATGCAACAACATCAGGCCAGCTTCGAGGAATTTTATAATAAGGAGCCTGGAATAAGAAAGCAGTTTGTGCTGGATCATCCCAGCAGCATAGTGAGCTTAAATGAGTTGATGAACTATGCCAACGCGGAAAATTTCTCCGAAGCCCGGGAGATCTTTGCCGGCTTACAAGCCACTATAAAAGCTACAAAAAAAGGAAAGGAGCTGGACACTTATCTTACGAACCTGGGGCTTGCACAACCGGGAAAGCCAGCTATTGAATTCAGTCAGCTGGATACGGAAGGTAATGCCGTTAGTCTGTCATCTTTTAAAGGTAAATATGTATTGCTGGAGTTCTGGGCCAGCTGGTGCGGGCCGTGTCGCCACGAAAACCCTAACCTTCGCAGCGAATACCAAAAGTACAAAGATAAAGGATTTGATATACTTGGTGTATCGCTGGATGACAACAGGGACAGGTGGCAAAAGGCAATTGAAAAAGATAGCCTTAGCTGGACCCAGGTGTCGGATCTGAAAGGATGGAATAACGAGGTGGCAAAGCAGTATAGCATCAGGGGCATACCCGCTAATTTTCTGATAGATCCTGATGGTAATATAGTTGCCAGGGATCTTAGAGGAGTGGAGTTGAATCAGAAGTTAGCAGCGCTATTAGAATAGAAAGGCTAGTTACTAGTAATCAGTTAAAGCCTGCCAGAACAACACCATCAAAAGCTACAAGATTTCAGGGTTTTTAAGCTAAAGAAGAAAGACAATGAGCCATACTGGTTTGTTGTCTTTTTTGTTCATCATGTAATTTATACGTTATGAAATAGAGTATAAGAAATTGCTATATAAACTGTAATCATCTGATACAGAATAATTCAATCTGCCTTTATAGATAAAATAATTTAACAGCATCGAAAAAATATGGTAGTGTATCAGATGTAATGCTGTGAGCGGTAGTGGAATAAAAGCAAGGGGGCCTTGCGTTAGCTTTAAAGTACCACCCTTAAAGCTATGTTGCACTGTCCCACTTGCCTGTCTTACAAGATA
>JAESGL010000042.1_pt1 | contig 245019 bp, 214 predicted proteins | sample 9269711 | NCBI WGS metagenome assembly JAESGL01 (sample SAMN14515918, study PRJNA621676) | algae metagenome | isolation source: Kastovskya adunca ATA6-11-RM4 and co-occurring heterotrophs from soil and... | place: Chile: Atacama Desert | collected 2011-06-27
TTTCTTTGGGTCCTTTGTCTGCGACTACAACTGTGACTTTCTTCAACTCCGCTTGATTGTAAAAAACCTACACCTGTGAGCCTCGGAGATCCCCCTCCCGTCCCCCTTAAAAAGGGGGAAGCTAGATGTTGCTTCGCCTTTGATATCACGGGGGACTTTCAAGAGATTTTGTTCCCCCCTTTTTAAGGGGGGCTAGGGGGGATCTATCCAATCGTTGACTTAATGACTGAAGCGATAATATAAACTAATGGCAATTCATTTGATATTCAGAGATAAGAAAGTTGCTATCTGCGCCATTAAATATTGCAAAATTTCCCGCTGATATTCTGACCCTGGAGAACGGATTAACCGTCATTCATCAACATTTAGCCGCAACGTCAGCCGTCACGATCGATGTGTGGGTACGTGCTGGGGCGATCGCGGAACCCGACGAATGGTCGGGGATGGCGCACTTTTTGGAACACATGATTTTCAAAGGCACAGAACGCCTTGCGCCTGGTGTATTTGATCAAATAATTGAAAGTCGTGGTGGCATGAGTAATGCAGCAACCAGCCACGATTATGCTCATTTTTTCGTCACCACAGCCGCTCAATATTTAGAAGATACTCTGCCCCACTTAGCAGAACTGTTATTGCACGCGGCGATTCCCGATGAAGAATTTGACCGGGAGCGGGATGTCGTCTTAGAAGAAATTCGCGGTTGCTGCGATGATTCCGACTGGATCGCTTTTCAATCCCTAACCCAGAGCGTCTATCAGTGCCATCCCTACGGACGTTCGATTCTGGGAACAGAAGCCCAGCTAAGGGAGCGATCGCCGATGCAAATGCGTAGCTTCCATGCTTGCCATTACCAACCGGAAAATATGACCGTGGTAATTGTGGGAGGCGTTGAGCAAGATACCGCCTTAGAACTTGCCCAGCAATGCTTCCAAGACTTTCCGACTCCAGCCGCTTGCCCGCAAGGCATAGCACATGCTGAACCTCCCATGACCGAAATTCGCCGTCAGGAACTGTACTTGCCCCGCATCAATCAAGCACGGCTGATGATGGCTTGGATTGGGCCGGGAGTCGAACAGCTTTCGGATGCCTACGGTTTGGATCTTATTTCTGCTTTGCTTGCCGAAGGCTGGACATCTCGGTTGGTGCAAGACTTACGGGAAAAACAGCAATTAGTCCAAGGGGTTCGTAGTGGCTTTTCATTGCAACGAGACTCCAGTTTGTTTACCATCACAGCTTATTTGGACTCTGAACAGATAGAAGAGGTAGAAGCCCGGATTTGCAACCATTTATTTGAGTTGCAGACCATAACCGTCTCTCCTCAGGAACTCGCACGGTGCAAACGCTTGTTGTGTAATGATTATGCCTTTTCGACAGAAGCGGCTGGTCAGTTAGCTGGGTTGTATGGTTACTACAATACGATCGCCACTGCTCCTGTCTGCGTCACTTATCCCCAGCAAATTCAGCAGCTACAGGCGTCGGACATCATGCGTATTGCCCATCAGTATTTGTCGCTCCAGCACTACGCTGTGACTGTTCTCAAACCTGCGTAGGAATGCTACCAAAAGCACAGGGGTGCGGTGAAAGCCAGAAAATCCGTAGCCGCCACAGACAGGAATGTTGAGTTTCCTCCTGGCAGGGAACTCTCTCCCCGTCAGTGCTAAATGCTACAAATATTGCGTTATATAGAGATAAAGATGTAGGGAATTTTTCGTGAATAAAGGTGTAGACGCCCCATCGCAGCATCCAATGATCCATCGCACCGTTTTGAGCAACGGCATCGTTGTCTTGGTGGTGGAAAATCCTGCTGCTGATATTATCGCCAGTCGTTTGTTTTTTCGGGCTGGAAGCCGTTGGGAACCCACAGAACAAGCCGGGTTAGCCCATCTTTTAGCCTCAGTGCTCACTAAAGGTACCGAGCAACTGTCAGCCTTGGAGATTGCAGAACGGGTGGAGTCTGTGGGGGCAAGCCTCAGTGCGGATGCGGCGACGGATTATTTTTTGCTGTCACTAAAGACTGTTTCGGCAGACTTTCCAGAGATGCTGAAACTGGCGGAGGAGATGTTGCGATCGCCCAGTTTTCCCATTAATCAGGTTGAACTCGAACGCAACCTGACGCTACAAGATATTCGTGCCCAAAAAGAGCAACCCTTTAATGTTGCTTTCGATCAATTCCGAAAAATTGTTTATCCCGATCATCCCTACGGCGTCTCGCTGTTAGGGACACAAGAGACAACTTCCCAGCTAGAACAGAAACATTTACAACAGTTCCATCAGGCTTATTTTCGCCCGGATAACCTGGTGATTAGTATGGCAGGTCGTTTGACGCCAGAGGCAGGTGTTGAACTCGTTGAGTCAGTTTTTGGGGGTTGGCAAGTCCCCCAAACGCCTCTGCGCTTCCCTGAGTTGTTGCCTGTTTCCTCCGAACCGGGTCGGACAATGACTTCCCAAGAGACGCAGCAGTCGATTGTCATGCTAGGTTACTTGGCTGGCGATGTACAGAGTAGCGACTATGCGACGTTGAAGTTGCTCAACACCTACTTGGGGAATGGATTATCTAGCCGCCTGTTTGTCGAACTGCGGGAGAAGCGGGGCTTAGCCTATGATGTTTCGGCATTTTTTCCCACGCGCCAATCTGAATCTACCTTTGTGGTTTACATGGGGACAGCGGCAGAAAATACAGCGATCGCCCTTGATGGTTTACGCACAGAAGTGGAACGCCTATGCACTACCAAACTCACCATTGCTGAACTCCAAGCCGCGAAAAATAAACTCTTGGGGCAATATGCCTTGGGTAAACAAACCAATGCCCAAATCGCCCAAATCTATGGTTGGTATGAAACTCTAGGATTAGGAATTGAGTTTGATACGCGCTTCCAAAAAGAGGTCGCAGCGGTGACGCCAGAAAGCGCTCAAGAGGTAGCGTGTCGATATTTTATTGAACCTTACGTCTCGATCGTTGGCCCAGAAACGGCTCTTAACCGTTTAGTAGTTCCTGTCTTGTCTTGAGCAATACACCTGTAGGGGCTTGCCAGCTAGCAAGTCCCGATCGCGATCGGGGCTGGTCTCAACCTGTGGCACTTGGGCTGAAACCTGTCAATTTGTACTCTATACTCCATCCTGGATGGAGCTTATATCAATGGAGGATTGACAGTAATGGGTACTAGGGCAGGTTGGTTGATTGCTTGCAGTGCGCTGGGCTTACTGGTAAGTGGTGTACAAGGTTCGCCCGCTCAGGCTCAGAGGTTTGCTCAAGCCACGCCTGCTGCTGTTGTCAATCGCCCGATTCTGAGACTGGGTAGTGAAGGCGCAGCAGTGACAGAACTCCAAGCAGCGTTAAAACTATTGGGGTATTACACCGGGACAGTTAGTGGTGTTTATGACGAAAGGACAGCGATCGCGGTGTCTCAATTTCAACAAGCTGCAAGCTTACAAGCCGATGGGGTTACAGGTTCCAATACCTGGAATCGCCTTTTTCCCCCAACGCCCCCAGCCGGAACTCCTGCGCCAGTTGCCAATCGCCCCGCTGCTAACTTTCCAGTCCCCACCCAAACTACAGGCGATCGCCCTCCTCAACCCACGCCAACCACCACTAATCCCCAACCCACCCCCACCCAAGCCACTTTCCCAATTCTTCGAGAGGGTATGCAGGGGTCTGCTGTCACCCAACTGCAAGAGCGCCTGCGGACTTTAGGCTTCCTCAAAGGTGCTGCCGATGGAGTCTTTGGTGCAGAAACTCTACTGGCGGTGAAAGCTGCCCAAACCCGCTTTCAGCTCGAACCAGATGGGGTAGTTGGTGCTGCCACCTGGCGGGCGTTGCTCCGTTAGTTTAGAGCTTGTGTCCCAACTCGGCACTCACCGACTCAGCGCTTTGCTATACATGTCCTACTTATAAACTTTTAACTTGCTGCTTTTTTTACGCAGAGGTGGGTTAGGAATTTATTCGGTGTCAGGATCGGGAAAAAATGGCTGTAAGTAACCAATCAATAAATTTTTTGTCTCAGCTACTACCTGTTGTCGGAACGCTTCATCCTCAGAGAAAGAAAATAACTGCAGGGAACTAGCTGCCTTAACGCTCACTAAAGTAATTAATTTACGTCGTGCAGGCTCTAATTGGGGCTGACGCAGGGCAAAAAACTCATTCAATTTCAGGGCAATCTCGTAGTCTAAGCGCTTATCTATCGCTTGGAGTTCGGGAGAGAATTGAGTCTGGGCAAACACAACTCGGTAACCCGGTTGAGTTAAGTAGAAATGCTCAAAAGCATCAACAGATTGGCTGATTACCACAGCTAAAGGTAGATGAACGGCGTCGGGGCTGAATACTTCAGCAAACAGTTCCTGCATCTGTTCTGTATATTTCTCCGCTAAGGCATAGAGAATCGCCGATTTGTCTGTAAAGAAACGGTAGAGAGAACCAATGGATGTGTTCGCTCTGATGGCGATCGCTTCCGTTGTTGCCGCTTCGTAGCCAACCTCATCAAAAATCTCCGCCGCCGCCTCCAAAATCTGATTGAACCGCTGACGACTACGGGCTTGTTGGGGTAAATGACGAAGGGGTTCTGAAGGACAGGGGGACGGCGAATTCATAGTGGGAAATTTATCGACAAAGGTGAGGATTTCTCATATATTTGTAAACATGAGAGTTTCTCACATTTTAATACCAATGGTATTTGCTCCTCGCCCGTCCATTGACTCTATCGCCGCCGCGATCGCCTGATTTTGATTTCGATCAATGTTTGCTAAAATCTTGTAGTATGCCAACTTCATTACGAAGCATATCAATCTGATATAGTAGACAGATGGCGGCTTCGGTAGGCTTAGCCACCAGTAAGGGAAGGAGTGAATCTCTTTTTTTTCCTTCTGACTAGGCACATTTCAGGTTTTAAGGGGCATTCAATATCGTCACCGCTTTGATGAGTTGTCTCAGAACGTCCGGTAAGGCGATCGCCTTATTTGTCAGCCCGATCAAGCTAGATGATTATTATGAAGAAAGGCACTTATAAATTAATTTTTTTTAACAAATGCGTTCACTTTTTAATCTAGTAGCAACAGAGGAACAACCGTGACCCAGAAAGCCTCAGATGAGGAAACATCCCAGTCGAATGGTAATGGGATGAAAGAATTGACGGAGATCGAGCTGACTCCAGAGCCATCCTCAAGCCTTAAAACTCCTGACACTCGAAGGAGTTGGCTCTCTGGGGGTCGTGGTTTAGTTCTGGGTCTGGGGCTTGGCGTTGCATTAGCGATCGCTATTCCACGCTTACTGGGTTCTACGCCCCCAGAGGCACCCGCTGAAGCCCCAGCGGAAGTAGCGGCGGCTCCGTCACGTGTCACCGTTGCGCCTGTAGAAACCGCTGCCGTTAGTCGGAGCTTAGATGCGACAGGTAGCGTGGCAGCATTTGAACTCATTCCGGTGACATCAGCAGCGACAGGCTTACAAATTCAGCAAGTGCTGGTCAGAGAAGGAGACTTTGTCAAAGCTGGGCAGTTAATGGCACGTTTAGATGATGCTGTCTTGCAGGCACAGCTTACTCAAGCCAGAGCCGCCGTAGCGCAATCGGAAGCCGCTTTAGCCGAACTGCGAGCCGGAGCGCGTTCAGAGGAAGTTGCACGGGCAAGAGAAAGTGTTGGGAGCGCTCAAGCCGGAGTTAGCCAAGCTCAATCTGCCTTGAGTTTGGCAAGTCAGCGGGTACAGCGCAATCGGTTTTTGGCATCAGAAGGTGCCGTCGCCCGCGATCGCCTTGATGAAGTCCTCAACGAAGAACGCAGCAGTCGCGCCAACCTCGACCAAGCCCAAGCACGTCTGCGGGAAGCCCAACAGCAACTGCAGCAACTGCTAGCCGGAGCGCGTCCTGAAGCCATTACCCAAGCCGAAGCGCAACTTGCCAGTGCCAGAGGACAGGTGCAAGCCGTAACCGCACAACTAAAAGAAACGCGAGTGATTGCGCCGACAAGTGGCAAAGTAGCAGAAAGAAACGCCCGTGTCGGCGATCTCACTTCCACCTCGCAAAAACTTTTTACCATCATTGATAACGGAAGCCTAGACCTACTCCTGAAAGTTCCGGAAACGCAACTGTCTCAAATTGAAGTCGGACAGCGGGTTGAAATTACCAGCAGTGCCGATAGCAAGCTGCGCCTGATCGGGAACGTACGACAGATTGACCCAGTTGTTGATGAACAGTCCCGTCAAGCAACGGTGAAAGTGGCATTACCTAGCGACACATCCCTACGACCAGGGATGTTCTTAAAAGGCGCAATTATCACCTCCAGTGCGACAGGTTTAACTGTCCCTTCCCCAGCCGTACTTCCCCAATCTGACGGCAATGCCATCGTCTACAAACTTCAGGCAGATGGAACGGTCACAGTCCAACCTATAGAGATGGGAGAAATTATGCCGGGTGAAAAAGTGGAAATCAACAACGGCTTATCCGCAGGCGATCGCATTGTCGTCAAAGGCGCGGCTTATCTCAAAGATGGCGATCGGGTCGAGATTGTTGGTCAATAGCCACGCGATTAGCCGACTAGTCACTCATTCCAACTGACAACTGAAAAGTTAATAACTGGCAAAAAAATGTCTTTCCACGTCTCTACCTGGTCAATCAAAAACCCCGTTCCCACAATTGTTTTGTTCCTAGTTTTGGGAATAATCGGTTTGATGTCTTTTTTCCAGATGGGAATTGATGCAGATCCGAACATTGATATTCCGGCAGTATCGATTACGGTGACGCAGCCAGGGGCAGGGCCAGCCGAACTGGAATCCCAGGTGACGAAGAAAGTAGAAGACGCTGTTGCCGGGTTGGGGAATATTGACGAACTGACTTCGAGAGTCACCGAAGGCGTGTCAACAACAACGATTAGCTTTGTCTTAGGAACAAATAGCGATCGCGCTACTAACGATGTTCGCAATGCTGTGGCGCAGATTCGCCAAGACCTCCCCCAAGACATCCAGGAACCGATTGTTCAGCGTCTAGACTTTGCTGGCGGGTCGATTATGACCTATGCCGTCACCTCCGATCAGCGCTCTGTAGAAGAGTTGAGCGACTTGGTAGACCGCACCATCAGCCGAGGAATTTTGAGCGTTAAAGGGGTGGCTCAGATTAACCGCTTGGGAGGAGTTGATCGGGAAATTCGCATCGACCTTGACCCCAGCCGCTTGCAAGCCTATGGCATTACAGCAACCCAGGTAAACGACCAAATCCGTAACCTCAACGTCAACTTACCGGGAGGTCGTGCGGAAGTCGGCGGTGGAGAGCAAAATATCCGCACCCTCGGTAGTGCCGAAACCGTTGAAGAATTACGAAGCTACCGCATTGCTCTTCCCGGTAACGCCACTGTCCCCTTGTCTGCTTTAGGAACGGTTGAAGACCGCTTTGCTGAACCCCGACAGGCTGCCTATTTGGATAGCGACCCCGTGGTGGCATTTTCTGTACTCCGCAGTACGGGTAGCAACCTCGTTTCTGTGGAAGAAGGGGTGAGAAAGGCGGTTGCGAAACTGGAAGAGTCCCTGCCAGAAGATATCAAACTGACGTTGATTTTTACCCGCGCTGATGCGATTCGGGACTCCTACCAGGCAACGGTAGACTCCTTGATTCTGGGTTCACTGCTGACGGTAATTACCGTGGGAGTTTTTATCCGGAACTGGCGGGTAACACTGATCACGGCGATGGCGCTGCCCTTGTCGATTGTTCCCACGTTTATTGTGATGCAATTGCTGGGGTATACCCTCAATAGTATGACTCTCCTGGCGTTAGCCCTAGCGGTGGGAAACCTGGTGGATGATGCGATTTGCATGATTGAAAACATCGACCAGCACTTGGAGATGGGGAAACAACCGTTTCAGGCAGCGCTGGATGCCGCTCAGGAGATTGGTTTAGCAGTGGTTGCCACCACCGCCACAATTGTGGCGGTATTTATCCCAGTGGCATTTATGGGCGGCATTCCGGGGCAGTTTTTTCAACCCTTTGGAGTGACCGTTGCTGTTTCTACGATGTTTTCCACGCTGGTGGCTTGCACGATGACACCGATGCTGAGTGCGTACTGGCTCAAGCCGAAAGTAAGCAACAACGGTAATGGTAACGGTAACGGTAACGGTCATAAAAATGGTAAGGGAAAACGCTTTAACCTCTCCCGCTATATTCCTGTTACCTCATTCGGGCGTCACTTCAAACCCTATCGCAGCCTACTGACGTGGGCATTGCGCCACCGCATTGTTACCTTACTGGTGGCGATCGCCTTTTTCATTGGCAGCCTGCAATTGATTCCCTTTATCCCTAAAGGGTTATTTGATAGCGGTGATATCGGTTTGAGTACAATTTCTGTCGAACTGCCACCCGGCTCAACCCTCAGTGAAACCGAGGAAGTCATACAACAAACCAACCGTTTGTTACAGCAAAGCCCAGCAGTGGAGAGTGTCCTAGCAACAGCCGAACAGGTAGACTCTGGCATCCTCTACGTCAACTTAGTTCCTAAGGAAGAACGAACGCTTTCCCAGCAAGAATTTGAGCAACAAACCCGTACGTTACTGGGAAAGATTCCAGGGGCGCGGATCAGTTTTCAAAGTCAGGGTGCAGGAGGCAGCGGCAAAGATTTATCCCTTGTTCTCAAGAGCGAAAATGCGGCAGCCCTAACTCAGGCAGCCAACGCCCTAGAACGGGAGATGCGCCAAGTTCCAGGATTGGTAGAGGTGACTTCTAGCGCCAGCTTGGTGAAGCCAGAGCTGGTCATCGAGCCTAACCTTGCACGGGCAGCCGATTTGGGAGTTTCGGTCAGCGCGATCGCTCGTACTGCCTCCCTGGCACTAATTGGGGATAGTGAGGCAAATCTTGCCAAATTTAACTTATCAGATCGACAAATTCCCATTCGCGTACAACTCGATCCTCAGACACGGGACAATATCGACACGCTAAAAAATCTCCGCGTTCCTAGCCAGAACGGCGATCTGGTTCCCATTTCAGCCGTTGCTGATATTCGCTTAGGTAGTGGCCCAGCGCAGATTGACCGCTTTGACCGCAGCCGCCAAGTCTTGGTTGAAGCTAACTTGCAAGGTGTGTCTCTCGGAGATGCTCTCACCCAGGTACGAGCATTACCCACCCTCAATTCTTTGCCTCCGGAAGTCACCGAAGAATCTGCCGGGGATGCAGAGATTATGCAGGAGATTTTTAGCCGCTTCGCAACTGCCTTAGGCTTGGCGGTGCTGTCGATCTACACCATCTTGGTTTTGTTGTACAACAACTTCCTCTATCCTTTCGCGATTTTGGTCGCCTTACCGTTATCCATTGGAGGGGCATTGCTAGGACTGCTGATCATGCAGAAAGAATTGGGGCTATTTGCTCTGATTGGAATTGTGCTGCTGATGGGTTTGGTGACAAAAAACGCCATCTTGCTTGTAGACTTTGCCCTAGAAAGCCAGCGACGAGGCAATCCGCAGTTTAAAGCCGTTACGGAAGCTGGAGTGTCGCGCTTGCGCCCGATTTTGATGACCTCCATTTCCACCGTTTCTGGGATGATCCCGATCGCTTTAGCAATAGGAGCAGCCGGGGAAGTGCGGAGTCCGATGGCAATTTCAGTGATTGGGGGCTTTTCCACCTCTACTCTACTGACGCTGGTGGTGGTTCCGGTCTTGTTTACCTATATAGATAATCTATTGCACTGGATTGGTAGCTTTTTCAACGGCAAGCCCAAGCGTTCTCGGCAACAGGTGGTTGTCCAACCAGAAAAAAGCGCGATCGCCACTAGCAACAACCGTCAAGATTAATCGGGAGAAAGCTCAACAATTCTGCGGAATTGTTCACACAAAGGGATCACCCAATCCCGTTTCTTTTTGGATCAGCCTTGTCAGCTCAGAAGAAATTTGCTGACAAGGTTTTTTCTAGCCAGATAAAAATTAAGGCTGGCATAGTTGGCATTGTTAGGAAGAATTATTACTAAGTGTCCTTTTAAAATTACTGACTTCTTTTGAGTAGGAAGAGGCTCTAAGCACAACTGTATAGCCGGAGATACATAGCCGTTGACAATTTATATCTGCTAGAGACGTTCCGGCGGAACCTTTCTAGGAGATTTATACATGCCCCAACGTGTCTGCTCGTTACTAGGAAACTCAATCTTTAGAGGGAGGTAAGTATCCCTTGATAGACAGAGTGATCTAAGCCTTGTTACCGGATAACTTATGTACACAGGATTAGAAAAAACCTCTCATCCGTTCTAAAAAAGACATCAAAAAACTTTCATTAACAAAACTACCAATCTGATGAACACTGAGAATAGTAAAGCTAGAACGCCAGATACGATTCATGACAACCGCGTCATACATAACCGCGATGCTTACCGCGATGGCTATGTCCACGGTCAAGTCTCCGAGCATCGTCACCTAGAACAAGACCGCTCAGTGCGGGAAAATAACAGTGCAGCAACTGGTCTACTGTTAGGCGTTTCCTTAGCGGCTCTCGCGGGCTTAGTGGGTGCTGGAGTTTACTTCTTCACACAACAAAATGAACCAGTTCCGACGAGACCCATTATTCAAGCTCCTGCCCCTGAAACTAGCGAACCTCAGAACACCCGCTCTGAAACAACAATTATTGAAAGAACCGTAGATAGAACCCGAGAAGTTGTTCCGGTGCCTCAGCAACAAGCACCTGCCTCAGAACCAGAAGTTAATATCAATATTCCTCGCCCCCAACAGCAAGCTCCTGAGGCACAAACTGCCCCAACGCAACCAGAAGAAGCGGTAGAGCCACAAGGTGCAGCTCAAGAAGCACCTGAAGATGCTTCGGCTCAATAAGAATTTTTACTCCCCACAACTAACCTTAAACAGCAACCAGCTACTGAATTTAAGCGGCTGCTGGTTGCTCCTTCCCTCAAACTCATAACTATTAAAAACTCCCATGACTAACTCACGAAACCCCAACCCTGATGGCACTGGAATGCGTCCGAGAGTAAATTCAGATGAGTACAATCTCCCGCGCGAGGTGGAAGCTGGCGATCGCCCTGTTACGGCTGATGGTGACGGCTATGTTCCGGGTACTACCTCCCACACTCATGCTGTCAATCCAGTTGCTCATGACAACCTAGCCGCTGCTCCCCATAGCGAAGATCCCGTCGTCACGGAACCCACTGAGGTTTCCTACCAAGATGGCTACGTGCATGGTCAAGTGGCTGAGCGTCACCTCTACGAAGACGAAGACGAAAGCCGTAGCCGCAGTAATGTCGCCCGTGGCGTACTGCTGGGGATTGCTCTAGTATCCCTAATTGGTTTAGCCGTTGGGACGATCTTTGCTTTCAGACAACCGGAAGAAGAGCCAATTGGCCCGACTGTTGCCCCTGGTGCGCCCCCAGCGGATGTTTTGCCCTCACCCACTGAACCCACGGACGAAACGACGATCATCGAACGCCAAAATGAAACGACGACTGATATAGTTCCCGTTCCTGCAATTTCTCCGACTACGCCTACAACTCAGCCTGATGTGAACATTATTGTTCCTCCCACTACTAGTCAACCGCAAGCGCCAGCCGCTCCGGCTCAACCAGCGGCTCCGCGTCCAGTACCCCAAAACCAAGCGCCAGTCGCTCCGGCTCAACCAGCGGCTCCGCGTTCCGCACCCCAAAACCCAGCCCCAGTCGCTCCGGCTCAACCAACGACTCCACGTTCCGCACCCCAAAACCCAGCCCCAGGGACAAACCAAACTCAAACTCAGCAACAACCCGCTGATTCCTTAGCTGTTCCCCCAAATGACGGGCAGCTAACCGATCCGGCTCAACAAAATCCGTCTTCATTGACTGTTCCCAACGCAACGCAGCAAGATGGGACAAATCAAACTACCGAGCCTGGAGCAGCGACAGGCAATCAGGCTCAGTAGCACGAACTTACGTGTGAAGTCTAAGAAGGACATCATCCTCAGCCAAGAACATTGAAGCTTCTTGGCTGAGTGTTGTTTTACACAAATTATTAGCGCTCAATGGTGATCGGGCTGCTCATACCTGCCGTTTACTCCTGGTGTTTGGGCAACTTTAGTGGAGTAATCTAGTTCTTTAAGGTTGCTGATCAGTGAAGCTTCCCGAAGGGTGTAGGCTTGGCGATCGCTAATCTCTAGTCCCCAAGGTTTGCTACTCTCTGAGGGGAACTGCGTGTGAAGAATTATGCAAAACTTTTCTGCGGCGAATCCGTTGGCATCCAATCCTGTTATTGAAAGGGATGCCTTAGATATTCGTTTGGTGGTGCTGGATATTGATGGGACGATCGCGGGTCGCTCAAATACGGTGACAGAGCCTGTAAAACAAGCGGTTCGCAAGATACAAGCCAAGGGGATTCAAGTAGCGATCGCCACGGGTCGTATGTACTGTTCAGCGTTGCGCTTTCATCAAGAAGTCGGTTCTACCCTACCCCTAATGGCTTACCAAGGCGCTTGGATTCAAGATCCTGCCACTGATAAGCTGCATCAACACTATCCCGTTTCTCAATCATCCGCGTTGCAGCTTTTAGACCACTTTGAAAACGATGGTTTGCGATCGCTGCTTTCTGTTCACTTCTACATCAACGACCAACTGTACGTCCGAGAACTAACGCCGGAAACCAAAATTTATGCAAAACGGGCTGAAATTGAACCGATTGTGGTAGGGGATTTGCGTAACACTCTGACTACGGAACCGACCAAGGTTTTAGCCCTGAGTGACGATACCGACTTGATCGATCGGCTTTTGGGGACGTTACGCAAGCGCTACACCCCCGCAGAACTCTACCTGACTAAATCTGTGGCAACTTTCTTTGAAGCCACTAACCCGGCTGTTAACAAAGGCGTAGCCGTGCGTTACTTAGCTGAAGAGATGCTGGGATTAGAAGCCAATCAGGTGATGGCGATTGGGGATAACTTCAATGATCTGGAAATGCTGGATTATGCGGGCTTAGGAATTGCGATGGGAGATGCCCCTGCCGATGTGCAATCCGTGGCGCAGTGGGTAGCTCCTAGTGTTGAGCAAGATGGTGCAGCGGTTGCTCTAGAAGCTTTCGTCCTGTAAAAAGTGCTTAAAATCAGAAAGGAACCGACGACTGGCCGTGTTTCGTCTCGGTTCCCTTACTGGTTCGCTCCTCACACAAGAGAATCATATAGTAAGAGCGGGCAATTTGTCACTGAATTTTGCAAAAAAAAATTATTTGGTGGGGTAACGCTACAATTCCTCAGGAGCGCTTGCGCCCATACGGTTTTGCAACAGCGATCGCATTAATGAGCGGGCGATCGCTACTAATCCCAATCTTGCCTGAGCCAGTTGAGGTGTCTCGATTTTCACCTCACCCCAAATTCGACAATGACGATCAAACTCCAGCATCGCCTCACTTAGCGCCTTAGCAACTTTTACACAATCTGGGCAAGTGGGGCAAATCAACTCATCGACTGTACGAGCAATTTGGTAAATTAACCATCGTTCCGCCGGATGCACCAGCCGCAGTTGCCCATTGGCATCAAGCCAAGGTAAGGGATTAGGGGCGATGATTTGCCAAGTGCTGTCGTCATGCAAGTGAATTAACTCCTGCCGCTGAGCTAGCCGTAACAGCGAACAGCAACGTCCATGAGCACACTGAACCGGGAAAACCTCAGCCTCACTGTAATTTTTAGGAAATGCTGACAATTCCTCAGATAATTGAGCAGACCTCTGCGTTAAAGTTTGTAACCAAATTCCTAAACTTTTGTCGTTGAGTTGAAAATCAATCCAACCGGGAGACGTAACCTGAACGTTAACGTCTAAAAATGTTTCACCAGGGGTAGGATTAATTACAATTGTTGGTATAAAAGCTGCCAAGCGAGAGGCAATGTCAATCGCATCTTCTTGCTGTTTGCCAGCAATTTTGAGAGCGATAGAAGAGCGGTATTTCACAAGAAATTCACATTCTAGCGACTGCCGAGAATTATCTAAAAGCGTCAGCTCTAAAGTCTCAGAAACTTTATCCAGCGTTACATTCAGTTGTTTTTCCAAACAATTAATGGCAGATATTAGCTGTTGATGTAACAGTTGTTTGATTGCGAGAGAATCAAATAACAAAATAGTGTTACAGAACCGTACCTTGGCAGTATTCTTTGCTACTTTGAACTCCATGTAATATTAATTCAAGTAATACTTGCGTCTCACTATGTTGACCCCTATGCATTCACCATCTTCCGCATCAGAGGCATCTCGGCCATTCATCACATGGCAACGAATTTTGGATTGGGCGCAGGAACACTACCGTTATCGCACATTTAGCAAAGACGAACGAATTCCCGCTCGTCCGGGATTATTGTACTTAGTACAACGGGGGGCAATCCGCTTAGTGGGTACGGCTCAAGTTAATGTCAGCTTTAATAAATCCTTACCACAATTGTCTAATCAGGTAGATGAAGAAGCGTTTTTAGGCTTTATTGGTGCGGGTCAACCCTTTGAAATTGTTGCCCAGTCTCCCTTTACCCTGTCAGCTTACTCTCACGTTGACCAAACAGCCGTCGTTTGGATGTACTGGCACGACTTAGACAACTGGCCTCACTTCCGGCGCGAAGTCCTTGATACCTTTCGCTATCAACATCAGCGCAAGCTATTGTGGCTGAGTACCTTAGGACAGCGGCGGACAATCGACCGTCTCTTAGGATTTCTCACTCTTTTGATAGAAGAATTTGGAGAACCTTGCAGTAACGGTTACTGTCTACCCTTCCCTCTTACTCATGCTCAAATTGGTAGTGCCATTGGTTCTACCCGCGTTACTGTCACCCGATTGATGGGCAAATTGCGCCAACGGGGACTCATTTACAATCGCGACGATAACTATATTTGCTTACCTACCGAGTCAATCGAACATATCAACAATTAGTCTTTAATTCATGGCTAATAGCGAATTATTAATGCCATCTATTTACCGTTGTAGAGGGACAAAATCAAAACCCGTGTTGGACTTCCCGCCGGGTTGGACTTGAACGAGGATGGCTGCTCCGTCGCGATCGCCTGATGGTAAAAACTGAATCGTACCCGTTGCCCCTGTCGTCGAAAAACCAGGACGGGATAGCTCCTGTTGCAGTCCTTGTCGCGTAGTATTTCCTTGCCTCAACCCAGCGATAATTGATTGCATCGCATCATACCCCAACGCTGTGCGCCAATTTACCTGACCGCCCCAAAGCTGCGTTGCCCGTTGCGGGAACGCATTACCCGTAAATGCCTCTGGATGCCAAGGCACCGCTAACACCATGTCATTGACAGACTCTTGCCCCTGCTGGAGCGTTTGAAAAGTATAAAGGGTAGCACTGCCTAAGAGGAGATTGCGCCCTTGATTAGCTCGCGCCAGATTAATTGCTGGATTTAACCTATCTACAGAAGGAATCAGCAATAAGCCATCTGCCCCAGCACTACTTGCTTGAGAAAGAATGGTACTGGCATTGAAATTAGCAGCAGAAAAATCACAATCAAGTTGAGCAACTCGACCTCCATTGGCAACGATTGCCAAAGTGAACTCCTGTTTCAATGACTGGCTATACTCCGCTTGCGAATCGTTACAAATAGCAATATTTCTTCTCCGGGCAGTGTTAACCACGTACCGAGATAGGGTATCTGCCTGAAAGCGAATGCTAGGAATCGTGCGAAATATGTAGTCGCCACTCTCGGAGATAGTTCTAGCATCACTACTGGGGGAAATCATCACCAATCCCCCTTGTTCATACACGGGTGCTGCTGCCAAAGTCGCGTTGCTGGAGTTATGTCCGACAACGGCTAAAATCTCGTCATTTTGCACAAACTCTTGGGCGAGTTGCTTGCTAAGTTGAGGATTATTATCATCATTGGCAATGGCAACAGATAGCAGCCTGCCATTAATGCCCCCTGCCTGATTGACCTCATCCTGGGCTTGGGCAACACCTCGCAAAATTTCCTGAGCAATATTCAAGTTACTGCCGATAGGCACGCTTACCGCCACCTTCAACGGATTACCGCTCGCGGCTTTGGCATTGTTGAAGTAAATCAGGGTTTCTGGATCGTTGCGTTTAGCTGATAGAGAGGACTGAAACTGATTGGCTGCCTCACCATAGTTGCCATTAGCAAAGGCTTGTACTCCCGCTTGTTTCTGGGGTGTGGTATCTGCTGTTATTAAAATCCTCTCGCCCTGACTGATGCGATTTTGCAGTTGTCTTGAGCTTGGGGTATTGCCACCTGTAGTTTGACCGTTATTCCCCAAAATTCCAGCAACATCACCACCAAATCGGTTAGTGAACAACCAAAATCCCCCCGCTAGCAAGGCACCTGTAACTAGTAAGGACACAATGAGAACAGTTGTTTCGTTTTTCGGATTAGTCATTCCTGAAGTCCTGAGTGCTGAGTGCTGAGTCCTGAGAAAGTATGAAGGGTGAAGTATGAAGTATGAAGTATGAAGTATGAAGTGTGAAGTATGAATTCGGTTATTGGTTATCTTCCTCTCCCCTGCTCCCCCACTCCCCTGCTCCCCCACTCCCCTGCTCCCCCGCTCCCCTGCTCCCCTGCTCCCCTGCTCCCCTGCTCCCCTGCTCCCCCGCTCCCCCGCTCCCCTGCCCCCCTGCTCCCCTGCTCCCGCTTCACTTCACAGGAACAAAGCTATAGCGAAAGCCGGAACGGGGATCGGGGACAATTTCAACAAGTTGGGCTGCCTGATTGCGATCGCCTGACGGGAAGAAGCGCACAACGCCGGATGCACCCTCAGCGGAAAAGCTGGAGCTGGCTGGACAGCGTTTGTTGAACGCCTGGGCGTGTGGGATTTTGTTTGAGGGCGGCAATTAAAACTCTTGCCGCGTCGTAGGCTAGGGCGCTGCGCCAGTTGACATCACTTCTCCCTAACTGGGTGGCAGCTTGGGGATTCTTGGACTCCGGATTGCCTAAAATATGCCAAGGTACTGCCAGCACCATGCCTGCGGCGTTTGTGCCGCCTAATTGGAAGGTTTCCGGGCTATAAATACTGTCCCCACCCAGGAGTAGTAAGCGTCTGTCGTTGACTTGCACGACTTGTAAGGCTTTATCAAGGCTTTGAGAATTGGGCGCTAACATTAATACTTCTGCTCCCTGAGTGATCGCCTGTTGCACGTCACGTCCAGCATTAAAGTTGGGGTTTGCAAAATCAAACTCAGCCACCACCTGCCCACCGCCTCCAAACACAGCGGTGGTAAATTCGTTTTTTAGGGATTTGCTGTAGTTACTATCGGAGGTAAAAAATACCGCTACGTTTTGTTTTTTCAACCGATCGAACATATAGCGGGAAAGGGAGATAGCAGCAAAGCTATCGTTCGGTACGGTGCGATAGGGATAACTCCCCCTTCCCGATAGTTCCACTGACGTACTGGTGGGGGAAATTGCTACTAGTTGCCCGGCTTGATACGTTTCCCCTGCTGCCCGGGTGAAATTACTGTCAAAATAACCAACGACACCTAAGACTTGCTCGTTGTCCACTAGGGCAGAGGCGACTTGTTGTGCCACCTTTGGATCGTTGTTATCATTGGCAATGATGACTCGGATGGGAACCCCATTCACTCCGCCTGTAGAGTTCGCTTCTTGCTGCGCTTGGGCAACGCCTCGCAGCATCTCATTTGCCGTATTTACTTGGGTGCCAATCGGCACTGACGCCGCAATCGTGTAGGCACTTTGCTCTCCAATTCGAGCATTGTTGAGGTAAATCAGGGCTTCTGGATCGTTGCGGTTACGCTCCAAGGACGTTTCCAACTCCTTGATGGCAGCGTCATAATTGCCAGAGGCGATCGCTTCGGTGGCATCACGTTTTTGTGGTGTGGCGTCCTCGGTAATTAAAAGTTGCTCTCCGGCACTGATGCGTTCTTGTACAGGTAGCGCTTGTGTTCTTTCTTTCGTATTGCCACAGCTTCCCGCTAGGGTTCCTATATCAATAATCCCTCTTTGAGCCATCCACCATAAGCCACCCGCTACCAGCACTGCGGTAATGGCTAAAGACACTAACAGAGGTATGGTTTCGTTTTTTTGTGACATGAACCGCAGACCATCGCTTTTGAGGGTACATCTAGAGCAGTCGAGATATCAGTTTGTAAATCAGCCGGAAAATGGCTGTGACTGCGATCGCGCCTGCTGCCGCTAAAACTGATACTGATACCACAAGCACAATCGGGAGAGTAAAGTCCCACAACCCTCGGAAGAATACAACCGCCAGAAGGGAAATTCCCGCAATGATTACAAAATCAAACTTTTCGATAATGCGGCGAAATTGAGCATAAATCAGTGCTCCCACAAGCATTCCCCATAATCCCATGCTAAGGGCTGGGTTCTCTAACAAGCTTCCTAAGACCATTAAAATTAATGCGCCTTCAAAACCCGTAAAGGCTGCGCCCGCAAGGACTTCAACCAGAGAAAATGGCGCTCGTCGGGAGCGGGATAAGGAGGGAGTTGCAGGGGTAGGGGGGACGACAGTGGGAGAGGGTGTTGGTGGTGTTGGTGGGTTAATCGGTTGTGGAGTCGGCGGTGTTGGCAGTGGGTTAATAGGGGGTGTTGATATCGGCTGGGGTGTGGCGATCGCGTTTAGGGCGTCTAGTACCTCTGCGGATGACTGAAAGCGTTGATTGGGCGAGGCTAACAGCATCCGATTCAATACGGCTTCTAGCCCATCACTCACCGCAGCATAACTTCTCCAGTTCCACTGATTGCTATAGGAGTCATACAGCTCCCCAGCTTCCTTCCCCGTTAGCAAGGTAACGATCGTGACAGCGAGGGCATACAAATCGGTTGACGGGTACACCTGGGAACCTGCCATCTGTTCGGGTGGAGCAAATCCCATGGAATAAATGCCCGTCGATCTGCCAGCCGGAGTCCCCGGTGCTGCTTTAGTAACTTGCTTGACGGCACCAAAATCCAGCAAGTACAATCGCCCCGTGCGATCGCGCATAATGTTAGACGGCTTGATGTCCCGATGAATCGAGTGATGGTCGTGAACAAACTTCAGGACTTTGAGAATTTCCCGTAAAACTTCCAGTACTTCCGCTTCGGAATATTTCCCTCGGCGGGCAAGTTCGTTTTCTAAATCTTTGCCATCAATAAATTCTTGCACCAGATAGAAAAACTGGTCTTCTTTTCCCCTTTGCAGGCTGGGAACGCTCAAGGGGAAAAAAGCAAATAAGTCAGGAATTTGGGGATGGCGTCTGCCGAGTTGTTCTAAAACCTCAGCTTCGCGTTCAAAGAGTTTTTGGGCAATTTCTAGCTGTTGCGGACTCAAATCCCCCGACGGTTGGAAATGCTTGACTACACACTGACGCATTCCTGGTGTGTAGCGATCGCGAGCCAAAAATGCTGCCCCAAAGCCGCCTTTACCCAGTAACTTAGAGGGAAGGTAACGACCCACCAAAATCAGCGGCATTCCACAAGCCGTGCAATATTTTTGCTGTGCTGTTTGAAGAGTAGCTGTATTATCGAGGTCAGTAAAAAAGTTTTCCGGACGGGGACAGCCAGGACGGGTGCAGTGTAGTTCCATCGTTGTCAGTTGCCAGTGTCAGTTATGCATTGTCCATCGTCACTCGCCAATTGTCAGTTGCCCTGTACTCCTTCCCAATGACTAATGACAATTGACTAGTGACGCCTGACTAATGACTCCTGACAAAATATTAACTGCCCGTTAGCTGAGAAGACGCAGTTTTGATTTCTGAACTGAGTTTGGGGACAGAAGCTTTGACGCTTTCCTGCCAAGTGTTACTAGTAAACTCTGGCAAGATCTCCTGGTTGAAGGCTTCAGCAGCTTTCGAGCGGTAGCGATTGGGATTGACAATCACCGATAGTATCCGCTTGACGACGACTTCTTCGATCCGGGCGCGATAGAGAACACCCATTTGTAATTCTTTCTCAATGGCGGAGATAGAAACAAATGCAGCTCCGAGTCCGGCTTGTACTGCATTTTTGATCGCCTCAATCGAGTTTAGTTCCATTTCGATCTTGAGCCGTCGAGTATCGATGCTGCAGCGCGTCAAGACTTGATCGATCACTTTACGAATCGTGGACTGAGAATCAAGGGCAATAAATTGCAACTTATACAAATCGTCTTTTTGAATCGTCGTGACTCGTGTCAGAGGATGGAATGCTGGCAAAATTAGTGCCAGTTCATCTTCAGCATAGGGCAAAATTTCTAAGGTATCTTGCAACTCAGCGGGAACTTCGCCCCCAATAATTGCCAAGTCTACCTGTCCATTAGCAACACTCCAAGCGGTGCGGCGAGTGGAGTGAACCTGGAGCTGCACGGCGACATCGGGGTAGCGTTCGCGAAACATCCCAATCATCCGGGGTAGCAAATAAGTACCCGTCGTCTGAGAAGCTCCAACAATCAGTGTGCCGCCTTGGAGATTTTGCAAATCTTCAATGGCTCGGCAAGTTTCTTGGCACAGGGAGAGAATTTTTTCTCCATAGTTGAGCAGTAAATGGCCTGCTTCTGTCAATTGGGCGCGGCGTCCCCCTCGATCGAATAATGGCACGTCCAATTGCCGCTCTAAATTTTGCACTTGTAGGCTAACAGCCGGTTGTGAAACGTACAAGCTATCAGCAGCACGCTTGAAACTCCCCTCTGTTGCGATCGCTTTGAGGATACGGAGTTGATCTAGAGTAAAAGGAAGGTCAGACATACAGCTAAACCTGTAGAAAAAGGCAGTGATATTAAGGCATTTCAAACCGGCAGCACTGGAGCATCTGGCAAGAAATCTCGATTAAATCCTGGTAGTAGCGATGTTTGTGCAACTTCTGCTGACTTCGACAGTAACATAAGGCGGGATCAAGTCTTTCACAAAACTTGCTACGATGGAGTGTTTCCAGAGTTTACTAAAGTGTTATGAGTTTCCCGGCTTGGCTAAGTTCCAGTCACTTTGTCATCTTGGGGCTGCTGTTAGGATTTGCGATCGCTCACAGTGGTCTAGCGGCACTAAGACCTTGGGGAGAACAAAAAATCGGCCCTCGCTCCTATCGCATTCTATTTGCGTTAGTCAGCCTGCCGTTAGCCGTCATCTTAATTGTTTACTTCTTTAACCATCGCTACGATGGCGTAAAGTTGTGGCAAGTGCAAGGAGTGCCGGGTATCCAGTCGCTGGTGTGGGTTCTCTCCGCCGTTTCTTTCCTGTTTCTTTACCCCGCAACCTTTAACTTATTAGAAATTGCCGCCATTCAAAAGCCGGAAGTTCACCTCTACGAAACTGGGATTATCCGCATCACTCGTCATCCTCAAATGGTGGGTCAAATTATATGGTGCGTTGCCCACACCCTATGGCTAGGGACTAGTTTCACCCTGGTTACTTCTGTGGGGTTGGTATTGCATCATCTCTTTGGAGTGTGGCATGGCGATCGCCGTTTAACTCAGCGCTACGGGGAAGCCTTTGCCGCCGTCAAAGCCAGAACCTCTACTATTCCCTTTCTCGCCATCATCCAAGGTAAACAAACCCTGAAATGGCAAGAATTCCTCCGTCCTGCCTATGTCGGTGTCGCCGGATTTATCCTCCTCCTATGGTGGGCACACCCCTATCTCATCCGTGCCTCAGCCAACGTGAATTTATAAGAAAGTCCAGCTCAATAACAGCGTCACGCGATCCCAAATGGATGTAGCATGATCCAAAGTCCATTTAACAAGCGCAGAAAATCTGAGGGATCATGGTGCTGTCGGTCAGTGAGCGGACGTTTACACAAGAAGTTTTAGAATCCTCTACTCCTGTTCTGGTTGATTTCTGGGCTCCCTGGTGTGGATTATGTCGCATGATCCATCCTTTACTGCTTGAATTTCAATCGGAGTGGGGAGAACAAATTAAACTTGTCAGAATTAATGCCGACGAAAATTTAAAATTGGCAAATACTTATCGCCTCCAATCCCTACCAACCCTGGTACTGCTTGAGGGCGGGCAAGTTGTTTATCGGTTTGATTGTTTCCATAGTCGAGAGGATCTGCGCCGAGTGCTCGAAAATGTTGTTGTTCATTTGTTGCCAAATTCTGCTTAGAGGCTGAGGTAAGGCAACAAAAATTTTTTCTAGGCTAGAAAAAATTGCCTCAAGTCCCACGAGGAGCTGTTGATGGATTGTTATCGCCAGTTTACGAAGACCACCGATTAAGTTAATCGGTGGTTTTTTTCGGGAATTAACCGCCGCGATCGCACAGCAGATGTGTCAAGGCATAGCTTTTATTCCGTAGGTATATGTCACAATTGTTAACGGTTTAACCAAAATAGTTAAAGATATCTAAAGTAGGCATTTACGATGGAACCGCTCTATCAATATGCCTGGCTGATACCAGTTTTACCCCTGATGGGGGCAATGCTGGTCGGTCTAGGGCTAATTTCAGCAAACAAAACCGCCAATAGTCTCAGGAAACTAAACGCCTCGTTTATTGTTTCCCTATTGGGGGTGGCAATGGGGCTTTCCTTTGCACTGCTCTGGAGTCAATATCACGGACACGAGCCGTTCACTCGCACTCTAGAGTGGGCAGCCGCTGGAGACTTCCACCTGGAAATGGGCTACACCATCGATCACTTGACAGCATTGATGCTGGTGGTTGTGACGACGGTTGCCTTCCTGGTGATGATCTACAGCGATGGCTACATGGCTCACGATAGAGGATATGTACGCTTCTACGCTTATCTCAGCCTGTTCAGCTCCTCAATGTTAGGTTTAGTAGTCAGCCCTAACTTAGTACAGGTTTATATTTTCTGGGAACTTGTCGGCATGTGTTCTTACTTGCTGGTAGGTTTTTGGTATGACCGCAAAACGGCAGCCGAGGCGGCTCAAAAAGCCTTTGTCGTTAACCGTGTTGGTGACTTTGGTCTATTGCTAGGTATTTTGGGGCTTTACTGGGCAACTGGCAGCTTTGAGTTTGAAACCATAGGTGCCAACCTGCAAAGCTCAGTTACATTAGGTTCTATCAGTGGCGGATTCGCCGCTCTGTTGGCAATTTTGGTGTTTTTAGGGCCAGTTGCTAAGTCCGCACAGTTCCCCCTGCATGTCTGGCTACCGGATGCGATGGAAGGCCCTACCCCCATCAGCGCCCTGATTCACGCCGCCACAATGGTGGCAGCTGGAGTATTCCTAATTGCCCGGATGTACCCGGTGTTTGACGGTATCCCGGTGGTGATGACGACGATCGCTTGGACAGGAGCCTTCACGGCTTTCTTAGGCGCAAGCATCGCCATCACTCAAAACGACATCAAGAAAGGTCTGGCTTATTCCACCATCTCCCAGTTGGGCTACATGGTTATGGCAATGGGCATTGGCGGTTACACGGCTGGACTATTCCACCTGATGACCCACGCCTACTTTAAAGCGATGCTGTTTTTGGGTTCCGGGTCAGTGATTCACGGCATGGAAGGCGTCGTCGGGCATGATCCGGCTTTGGCGCAGGATATGCGGTTAATGGGTGGCTTGCGGAAGTATATGCCCCTTACCTCCTTAACGTTCTTGATTGGTACGCTGGCAATTTCTGGGATTCCTCCCTTTGCTGGGTTCTGGTCAAAAGACGAAATTCTGGGGTTAGCCTTTAACGCGAATCCTATGTTGTGGGCAATTGCCTGGGGAACGGCAGGACTAACTGCCTTTTATATGTTCCGGATGTATTTCTTGACCTTTGAAGGGCCATTCCGAGGCAATGACACGGAAATTCGCCGTCAGCTATTAATGGCGAAGAAACCCACTTCGGAATTAGCTTTTGGCCCTGGGGCAATGAACACTAAAGAACTGGAAGCCAACGCTCACGAAGAGAACCATCACCATAGTGAGTTTCCCCACGAGTCCCCCCTAACGATGACGCTACCGCTACTGATTTTGGCAGTACCTTCAACGCTAGTTGGCTTGGTGGGAATGCCCTTTGCAAATCACTTTGAGGAGTTCATTCACCCGGCTGGGGAAACAGTGGCGGCAATCATCGCCCATGAAGAGGGGTTTGATTTAACAGAGTTCCTGATTATGTCGGGTAGCACTGTTGGACTGGCTCTCATTGGGATTACCTTGGCATCGCTGATGTACCTGCGGCACAAAATTGATCCTAGTGCGATCGCTCAAAGCATCAAGCCCCTGTACCAGCTCTCTCTCAACAAGTGGTACTTCGATGATATTTACCACTCTGTCTTCGTCTTAAGTTTGCGCCGACTAGCACGACAAGTAATGGAAGTGGACTTCCGCGTTGTTGATGGTGCCGTTAACCTGACAGGCTTTTTCACCCTAGTTAGCGGTGAAGGTCTGAAATATCTGGAAAATGGTCGCGCTCAATTCTACGCTTTGATTATCTTTGGCGCAGTACTAGGGTTAGTAATTGTCTCTGGTGTGACTTGACAAGTTGTTAGTAGTTAGTTGCTCAATTTTCTCCACTTCCCCTAACTGCTAACCACTGACTAATAAGTAAGGACTAAGGACTAATGACTAACATGGCTGATTTTCCCTGGTTAACAGTGATTATTTTATTTCCCGTTGCGGCATCGCTGTTTATCCCTTTACTGCCGGATGACAATGGCAAGACAGTACGCTGGTATTCCCTGATTGTGGGGCTTCTCGACTTTTCTGCCATTGTTTATACCTTTGGCAGCCAGTATGACTTTAGTAAGCCAGGACTGCAAATTGTCGAACGATACGCCTGGGTTCCCCAACTCGACTTGAACTGGTCAGTAGGGGCAGATGGCTTGTCAATGCCCTTAATCTTGCTGACGGGTTTTATTACTACTTTGGCAATTTTGGCAGCTTGGCCAGTAACACTAAAGCCCAAGCTGTTTTACTTTTTCATGCTCCTGATGTACGGCGGTCAGATTGCTGTTTTCGCCGTCCAGGATATGTTGCTGTTTTTCCTGGTTTGGGAACTGGAGTTGATTCCGGTTTACCTACTGCTATCAATTTGGGGTGGAAAAAAGCGTCTCTACGCAGCAACCAAGTTCATTCTTTACACAGCTGGCGGGTCGCTATTTATTTTGGTGGCTGCCTTGGCGATGGCGTTCTACGGCGACACCGTTACCTTTGATATGCAAGCCCTCGCGGCTAAAGACTATGCCCTCAATGTTGAACTCTTATTCTATGCCGCGTTTCTGATTGCTTACGCCGTCAAGTTGCCAATTTTCCCCCTCCACACTTGGTTGCCAGATGCCCACGGAGAAGCAACGGCACCCGTGCACATGCTGCTAGCCGGAATTCTACTGAAGATGGGAGGATATGCCCTAATTCGGATGAATGCTGGCATGTTGCCCGATGCTCACGCTGTTTTTGCCCCCCTATTAGTGATTTTGGGGGTAGTGAATATCGTCTATGCTGCCCTTACCTCTTTTGCTCAACGAAACCTGAAGCGGAAAATTGCTTACTCCTCCATCTCCCACATGGGATTTGTCCTGATTGGTATCGCGTCCTTTACCGACTTGGGTTTAAGTGGTGCAGTGCTGCAAATGGTTTCCCACGGGTTAATTGGAGCAAGTTTGTTCTTTCTGGTGGGGGCAACCTATGACCGCACTCATACCCTGATGCTGGACGAAATGGGCGGTCTTGGGCAGAGAATGCGGAAAATGTTTGCCATGTGGACGACTTGTTCGATGGCGTCCTTGGCATTGCCAGGGATGAGTGGTTTTGTGGCGGAGTTGATGGTGTTTGTCGGCTTTGCTACCAGTGATGCTTACAGCTCCACCTTCAAGGTGGTAGTAGTCTTCCTAGCAGCAGTTGGGGTGATTCTCACTCCGATTTATCTGTTGTCTAATCTCCGGGAGCTATTCTACGGGCCAGAAAATAAAGAGTTGGTCGAACACGAAGTCTTGATTGATGCTGAACCGCGAGAGATATTTATCACGGCTTGTCTGTTGATACCAATCATCGGTTTTGGCTTGTATCCCAAGATGCTCACTCAGATTTACGATGCCACAACCCAGCAGCTAACAGCACGGTTGCGGAATTCAGTGCCAACGCTTGCCGAGCAAGCGCCTGTGGCGGCTAAAGGGCATAAGTTAGTGTCTCTCCAAGCTCCAGTTATTGGTGATTGAGTGCTTTATTTCTTACTGCTAGTGACGTTGTCTCAATCCCGTTACCTGTAACTACAAGAAGGCTCTGCCATAATATGCAGATTCGGCGCGAGATGAATGGCTCACAAGATTTGCAATGAAGTTACCTCAAGTGAATTGGCGTAAATATGCTGGTAGTTGAGGTAAAGCTTGAAGGAAAAAACAGCAGTACGAATAGCTTGATCAAGTCATTCGTACTGCACGTTTTATCCGCAATTTTTGCGTTAGATACTGGCCAGGTAGAACTGAGCAAGTTTATCGCTAACCTCAAGACGGTTTCTAGTCGCCTTATTTGCAAGGAAATCGGTGAGGATCTAAGTAAGATTTACAAAAAACCCGTGTTCTGGACAGGCTCTTATTTTGTCACTAGTTGCGGGGGGTGACAGTCGAGCAGTTAAAGACGTATGTTGAGCAGCAGGATACTCCAGAATAAGGATTCGCTGCCGCTCAATCTTATCTTTGTGGGCATTCCCCGCCCGTTATCCCTACAGGTATACCGGGTGACCCCTACCGACTTTTAGTTGGAATCCCCCCTATATCCGGTGTCAGAATCAGCGGTAAAAGGACGTCAAGGACGCATTGCTGTTGACGGAGCTACATTGTACTTTGCCAACTTCTCGGCGACCTCCGGTTCGTACAGCCGCAGATAATTCCAGTAGTTGCCAAATACCTGCTTGACGTAGTCCTTCGTTTCATCAAAGGGGATGCTTTCAACAAATTCATCTGGATCGGTGGGTTTTCCCCCTTTTAACCATTTCCCCAGATTGCCTTGACCAGCGTTGTAGCTGGCAACGGCGAGTAAGGAGTTGTTGTTGTACGCCTGATGCGTCTGAGCGAGGAACCAGGTGCCTAGCTTCACGTTATCCTCAGGATTCTCTAAAGCATAGTCCTCCACATTTAGCTCCTCTGCTGCCCAGTTCCCGGTAGTGGGTAGCATTTGCATCAATCCCACCGCCCCCGCTGTCGATTTAATATCAGGTTCAAAGCGCGATTCTTGGCGGATCAGCGCTGTGACGAGTAAGGGGTTGAGCTGACGCTCTTTGGAGTAGGTGTTGATCATCTCTTCGAAGGGGAGGGGATATAGCCCTTGCCAGTAGGTAAGGTCTTGGCGAATGCTTTGATACTCAGCTTGTTCTTCTGGATCTTCCCGGTCTTCGAGAGTAGCAATGAGGGCGATCCCCTCTAGATGCTCGCCGATTTCTAGATGCATCAGACCATCGGTAAATTGTTCAGCAACCGTTGGCTCAAGTCGGTTTTGAAATTCTGCTTGCCAAAGTGTCCAGGCGTCCTTGCTTTGACCGAGTTGGTAGAGTTCTTGCAAGGCAGCAGAACCGACGGGTAATAGGGGTCGTTCAACAGGTGATAAAACTTTTGGCGTCTGTTGACGCACAGTGGTGAAGTCACCGACATTCCAGCCCAACATAACGGCAGAGCGCCAGGCATAGTAAGACTGGGGATGCTGGGCAACAACCTGCTCAAAAGCGGCTTTGGCTTCCTGCTGATATCCCAGAGTCCGAGACCATTTACCGAACCAAAACCCTGCTTCTCGTGCTACATGACTCTTAGCATTTTCGGTGGTAATCTGCTGCGCCCATTTCCGTGCTGCATTCAAATCTCCACTGCTGGCTTTTTCTTGGGCAACCTGCCAGCGATATTCTGCCGCTGCTTCCGATTTGCCATAGTCGGTGAGCAGTATTTCACGGGTATTGGTGGCGGCTTCGGAAACTCTGAGACGATCTAAAATTCTGGCTTTGACTAATAGTGCCTGCCCAGCTTGTTCGGGAAATTGACCATCAATCTCACTGAGAGAGGATAGGGCTTCTCTAGGAGTTTCAATTTCTGCCATTCTCAAGTAGGCATTGGCTGCTTCTTCCGTATTGGGGAAGTTGCTGAGCAGCTCTTTGTAGGCACGTTTGGCTTCATTAGGCTTTTCGGCATACTGAAGTCCCAGGGCGGTTAGATAGGCATGGCGGGGGCTAGGTGGAGCTTTAGCGTAGGCAGAACTTGCTTGACCGTACTTTTTGGCTCTCCAATAGCTGAGGGCGATCGCTTCCCAATCTTCAGGCTGAATAATCTTTTCATAATCCGACCCAACGGCGTTGGTGTAGTTGCCGACTAGCTTGTCTAGTACTAGTGTTGTTTCCGGTTTGTCAAAGGCATATTTTGCCAGCAACAACATCAGTTTTGGTTGGTCTGGATCTTGCTTAATTCGTTGCTCGGCGAGTTTGAGAATGAGGGGATGAGAGGGGTACTTGGCGATCGCTTGTTCCCAATATTGCGGGTCATCTGGGGAAAAGGCATATAAGTGGCGGGCAATTTCCCAGAAACGGGGACGATAGGAAGCGTCTTTCGCTTTTTCCCAGTATTGAGGATTATCGTCAGCCAACGCATATAGAGCATGGGCGGCTACAGGATGGTCAGGATAGCGCTTAAGCAGCGTCTGCCAGGCTTCGGAGGCTTCTTCCTCATTACCCATGATTTCGTAGGCTTGCGCTCGTTTGAGCAGCACATACGCCGCTAAAACCGGGTACTCTGACTCGAGTTCTTCCAGCCAACGGAGGGCTGTTTCGCCCTGACCGAGTTCAATTGCCTCTACTGCTAGAAGATAACGAGCACGAGAGCGGTCTAGAGAGCTTTCCCCTTGGGCGATCTCTGTGAGTTGGACGGCTCGTTTGCTCGCTGGTAGGGAGACAAGGGTGAGAGTGGGTGTATCTACCTTCTGCCCTGACATCAGAGCATTCTGTGCCCCGAAAGGCAGCCGGGCGGTGAATTGCCCGAAACCACTGCCGTTCCTTGTTGCCACCACTGCTCCCCCAATCAGTAGTAGGCTCACCCCAGCACCAATAGCCAGAGCTATTTGTTTTCTCTGTTGCTGACGTTTCGTTGGATTATAGCGAGAGAAAACCAGGCGTGACCTTCTCATAGAACCTCCTGCTGATGATGCACATCCATACAAAATTTGGTGCGGGTGGCATCGCCAAACTGTAACTGACTTGAGCAGTAGGCTAGAGCCAACTGAAAGTCGTTAAACCTACTCAGATGGTCGCCACCGTTCTTATGACCATTAAGCCGCTTTCTAATCACAGTCGTAAATCCCTCTGTTTGAACAAATTGGTCTGGACAGGAAGAGCGAGTGATACTCTCTTGGTATTTCCAAATCCGTTGAGAAACCGAAGACCAATTCTGTTGGGTATTAAATTGCAATTTCTGCCTCATGTTGGCTGTGCAGCTATATTTATCAACGCCAAGGTTCAGACATGAAGTTTAGCGCTTATCTTTTTTCATTTAATAAATGTTTTATCTGATTTACAATTCTTAAGTCAATTCTCAAGAGATTCTTAGGGCAGTGAAACGACCACTGCATAAGCGATTGCTGGATTTCGATTAGTTTAAAATGGGGATCGGGGAATAGGAATTTGGAAGATACTTTTGAGTTGAGAGTTTTGAGTTTTTCGCTAGAGAGCAAGTCGGTAATCTCATCTTTACTAGCTTAACGATAAGATCAATCTTGGTGCAGGGGAGAAACCTGTACTCCTTTTTTATTCTCTCACCTAAAATTTACCGCCAAAACCCAGAGCGAACAACTCTGTATAAAGGAAAATAGATTTGTAGCCTGTTTGTACCTAACCTTGAGTCATCGTCAATCGTTATCATCTAAATCTATCAATGGTTCGCAGCCGCAAGAAGCCCACTTCAATCGCGCTCGTGCCAGCCTGCGGCAAGCCTTGTCCTGGTATTCCCCCAGAGTGCGAGCCAGCCAGCGTCAGCGTCAGACCGAAACGGCTGCCCTGCAAAAGGAATTAGCTGTTTTGAAGTCCACCCTTGATAAGTTAGACCAAGGGGTGATTCGGATGGCTGTGTTTGGGCTGGTGAGTCGGGGAAAATCAGCCGTATTAAATGCACTGGTGGGACAAAAGATTTTGCCAACGGGGCCTCTCAATGGCGTGACGCAGTGGCCTCGGTCAGTTCGCTGGACTCCTACAACGGGTAAGACACAGGTGGAGTTAATCGATACACCGGGATTAGATGAAATTGCCGGGGAAGCGCGGGCAGAAATGGCGCGAACAGTGGCAAGGCAATCTGACTTGATTTTGTTTGTTGTCGCCGGGGATATTACTCGCACGGAGTATCAAGCGCTGTGCGAGTTGCGGCAGTCTCAGAAGCCGTTAATTTTGGTATTTAACAAGATTGACCTTTATCCCGAACAAGACCGCCAGAAAATTTACCGTCAGCTACAACAACTGGGGGCAGGAAGCACTAAGGGGAAGCGTTTAGAGCAGCTACTATCGGCAGAGGAGATTGTCATGGTAGCGGCGGAACCTGCCCCGGTAGAAGTGCGGGTGGAATGGCCTGATGAACGTGTGACTTACGAATGGGAAACCCCACCCCCTGATGTGGAGCAGTTGAAGCAGAAAATTTTGAGTATTTTGAATCGAGAAGGGCGATCGCTACTGGCTCTCAATGCTCTTGTTCAAGCTAGGGAAGCGGAGGCAAGTATTGCCCGGAAAAATATCCAGTTGCGTCAAACGGAAGCGGAGGAGATCATCTGGCGCTATACCAAATACAAAGCTTTGGGCGTGGCTCTTAATCCCATCGCGGTACTGGATGTCTTAGGTGGGACGGTTGCCGATTTAGCGCTAATTCGTGCTTTGTCGCGGCTGTATGGTTTGCCGATGACTGGGTATGACGCAGGCAAGCTGTGGAAAAAGATTTTGACCAGTGCGGGAGGGGTGTTGCTGGCCCAACTCGGTAGCAGTGCCATCTTAGGGCTGGGGAAAAGTGCGGCGGCAGCTGCAAGTGCGTTTGAAAGTCCCACGATTCTCACCGCCTACGCCGGAAGTGCCATCACCCAAGCCGGAATTGCTGGTTACGGAGCTTATGCGGTGGGACAGGTAGCGCAGGTATATCTAGAACAAGGCTGCACTTGGGGGCCTCTTGGGCCGAGTACGGTGATTCAAGATATTCTCTCGGAAGTTGATTCCGATACGATTCTTTATCGCCTGCGGCAAGAATTGGAGCAAAAGCCAGAAAAAGGCTGAGGGCTGACCTTTATGGGGTTATAGAAAAAAAGCAGGCAAGATGCCTGCTCTACAAATATTGTTTTACCTGACTTTGAAGAGGCGCTTTACTGGTTTTCGGCACGATTCAACATCGCTTCTTTTATATGTTCAACTTGGTGACGACCTTCTGTTGTCAACCCTCGCGCTTGTTCATGTTCCTGGTCATTTTCTGGTGTGGGATGAGCCACTTCATCTTCAGAACGATTGAGCATTGACTCATTGATATGTTCTTGATGACGACGCTGTTCTGTCATTAAATCGCGTTCTTGTGCTTCTGTATTCATCTGCTTTTCCTATTAATGTTTGTTATTTTCAAAGGTTTATAGCTTAACGGTAGCAAAGGTAACAAAAAATTTCACTGGCTTGAGGTAGTCCCAAAGGAAGAAACTGCCGATTGAGTTATCTGTTTGATTTCTGCTAAATCAGGAGTTGAAGTTGGGCTATCCATACCTAACCAGAGGAGATACTCTACATTACCCGCCGGTCCTGTTAGGGGCGACCAGGTTAAGCCTTTGTATGCCCAGCTTAGGGATTGGGCCGCCTGTAGAACCTGAAAAATAGCATCCGCATGGTCAGCCGGATTGCGGACAACGCCTTTTTTTCCCACACGCGATCGCCCGACTTCAAACTGTGGCTTTACTAGCAACACCAGTTCTCTCGGTGCTTGCAAAAGATTCCACAGGGGTTCTAAAACTTTGGTCAGCGAAATAAAGGACACATCTACTACGGCCAAATCTGCCAGTGGGCGATCGCCGTACAACTCAGCAGGTTGCAGGTAGCGGAGATTGGTACGTTCTTTCAACGTCACCCGCTCATCGTTACGCAGACCCCAGTCTACTTGTCCGTAGCCCACATCGACACCATATACTCGTTTGGCACCCGCTTGCAGTAAGCAGTCTGTAAATCCCCCCGTAGAGATTCCTCCGTCTAAGCAAATGCGTCCGGCGATGGGAAGATCGAACTCTTTCAGGGCTTTGGCTAACTTCTCGCCGCCTCTGGAGACATAGGGCGATCGCGCTTTAACCTGAATATCGGCTGAGGTTGGTACCTCTGTTCCGGGTTTGTCGATAATTTGATGATTAACAGTCACCTCCCCGGCACGGATCAGCCGTTGCGCGAGTTGGCGGGAGGCGCATAAGTCGAGTTCTACCAGTAAGGTATCGAGTCGTTGTTTAGCCAAGGTAATGTAGTCTGCTGAAGAAATTAAAGCGAATGATTGGTTGATCGCTGGGGACTACTTCTATTTTGAGGGAAGAGGCGATCGCCAAACCACAAAGAACGCGATCGCCTCTAGACTAAGCTGATTAGGTACGTAAAAAAGAGTCAAATCATTCATCCAATGGGTCAAAAAATTCGTGGTGTTGTTGCGGCGGGACATCAGAAAACTGCCGAAGCAGGTGCCCAAATGCTGCACTTAGGGGGAAACGCCTTTGACGCCTCTGTTGCAGCAATTCTCGCTTCTTTTGTAACTGAACCGGGACTCACCTCGGCGGCGGGTGGTGGCTTTCTTCTAGCCCATACTTGCGACAATCAGGATATTTTATTTGACTTTTTTACTCAAACCCCTAGCCAAAAAAGAAACCTGAATGAAGTCAACTTTTATCCAGTGGAAGTCGATTTTGGGGTGACGGTACAAGAGTTTCACATCGGATTAGGCTCTGTTGCCGTCCCTGGAAATATCGCCGGAGTATTTCATGTTCATAAACGCCTGGGACGGTTGCCCTTCAAAGTCGTTGCTGAACCGGCGATAGAGTATGCCAGAAACGGAATTCAACTTACCCCATATCAGCATTACTGTATTACTCAAATCCTTAGACCCATTCTCATTCAAGAACAGGATGGGTGTCCCGTTTATCTGCCTACGGGGGAAGCGATCGCCTTAGGCAAATCCTTATTGATGAAGGACTTTGCGGATACCTTAAGCTATTTAAGTGAACAAGGAGAAAGAGAATTTTACGAAGGCGAAATTGCCAAAACATTAGTGAAAGATTGCCAGAAGTCTGGAGGGTATTTGACCCTAGATGACTTAAAGAATTATCAAGTTATTGAAAGAAAACCCCTGACCATCAGTTACCGCGACACTACTTTCTTGACTAATCCTCCCCCTAGTTCCGGCGGCATATTAACTGCCTTCGCCCTCAAACTTTTATCCCGCTCTAATTTGGCTGAACTTGGCTTTGGAACCAGTCGTCATTTAGAAGCCCTGGCTCAAGCGATGCAACTGACTAATGAAGCCAGAAAAGAAAGTTACAATTGCAGTATTTATAATCAAGATGTAGTTGATAGTTTCCTTAATTCAGAACTTCTATCAAAGTATGCTAATCAATTTGAAAATATTATTAATAAATGGGGAAGCACTACTCATATTAGCGTTATAGATACGGAAGGGAATGCTGCCAGCGTTACTACGTCTAACGGCGAAGGTTCGGGATATGTGATTCCTGGGACAGGGATTATGATGAACAACATGCTAGGGGAGGAAGATTTGAACCCCCAAGGCTTCCATCAATGGCGTGAAAATACGCGAATTTCGTCAATGATGGCACCCACTATTGTTTTAAAAGACAGTCAGCCGGAGATTGTTCTGGGTTCTGGGGGTTCCAATCGCATTAGAACCGCTATTTTGCAGGTGATTTCTAATATTGTTGATTTTAAAATGTCAGCAACTGAAGCGGTAGATAGTCCAAGAACCCATTGGGAAAACCATGTTTTTCACCTTGAACCTGGATGGAGTCAGGAGGTTATGGAAACGTTAAGGCTACCTAATACTCAGCAAGTAGTGCAGTGGCAAGAAAAGAATATGTTCTTTGGTGGCGTTCACACCGTATCAAAATTGTCTGATGAGTTACTAGAAGGGGCTGGCGATCGCCGTCGTGATGGTGGCGTTGCAATCGGCTAGAATCAGGTGTATTCTTCTTTACTGGCACTACATCGTAGATATTCTATAACGGCAATGCCATAAACTCCCTTAAGTTTCCAGCAAAATTACGGAGGAAGCTAGTAATAACCCTTGGTTTGCCAAGAGTTATCAGTATTTACCAATAAGAAAAATTTTCATTTTATTGTTTGTAGTTTAGTCGTCTTCCTTTAGAGATACTTAAAAATACGCAGAAGTTATCTGAAATTAAAGAGTCAATCAAGAAAAAAACTAATACTAGACAAGCTGTAACAATTTGTTTATAAGTGAAACATACGACAGCAAGTCCTACTAATTCTCAGTCTAAGACTTGGTCTGAAGTTACGGTTGCTTCCTAGGCAACGAAACAGTTAAAGGTCTTCTTAAGAGTTATAGAACATGAGAACTAAGCTATTTTCGCTCGCCAGTGTAGCCTTAATCACCGCAGGAGCAACCCTTGCTTACGGTCAGTCTGCTACCGCTGCTACCTTTGCAGAAGGAAGTTGGGATGGAAAGGACAAGACCCTGCAACATATGTTTGACGGCGCTGGCATGAAAATCGATGCCGTAAAGGATCAGACTAGTGCCACTGCCTTTGAAAGTATTGGCTCAACCTTCAGTGCCAAAATCCTCTGGGAAATGGCGGGGAACTGGAACAAAAACAAGTTTGGAATTTACGAAATCGCTAACAAAGATAACAAAATTCAGCTCTTTGATGGAGAAGCTGGACACTGGTCTGATGCAGTAAACGCCTCCTTTAAGGGTGCCTTCGGCTTCTATCTCTGGTCAGCAGGCGATAAAAATAATTCGGAAGCTTATTACTACACGCAAAACGTCCTCAACCCAGGTGGGACTGACCAAGTAGCCGTCTACAACACGGGTAAAGATGAATTTACCTTCGCCTTTGAAGACCTCTGGGCGGGTGGTTTGGCTAAGGGTACAACTGACAACGACTACCAGGATATGGTCGTGAAGGTTTCCGGTATCCGGGTAGCGCAAACTCCCCCTGAGTCAGTTCCCGAACCCACCACAATACTAGGTTTGGGATTAGTTGCTGGGTCTTTCTTCGCGTCCCGCCGCCGCAAAGCCAGCGAGGGCTAATTGTTACCTAGTTAGGTTTGAGAGGGAGTGAGTAAAAGTTAGGGGTTAAGAGTCTAGAGGCTTTTAACTCCTTTTTTTTAGTCCTAAGTTCTCAATTTTTCTGACGCGGATGCAGGGTAACGTAGGATGATGGCATCTGGTGAGATTCGACGGCAATATGAGCGAACAAATTGGCTCCGACTACCGCTTAGAGCGGGATTCCATGGGAGAAATGAAGCTTCCCAACCACGTCTACTATGGGATTCAAACATTAAGGGCGGTAGAAAACTTTCCGATTAGTGGCATCAAGCCTTTACCGACTTACGTAGACGCTTGCGTACTGATCAAAAAAGCTACAGCGATCGCTAATGGCGAACTTGGCTGTATTCCTCAAGACATCAGTAATGCCATTGTTGCTGCTGCTGATGAAATCCTGAAAGGGAAATTTCGTGACCAATTTGTGGTGGATGTCTACCAAGCTGGGGCGGGGACTTCCCACCACATGAATGTCAATGAAGTGCTGGCAAATCGAGCGCTGGAAATTTTGGGGGAGGAAAAAGGTAACTATGAGCGGGTTAGCCCCAACGACCACGTTAACTACGGTCAATCCACAAATGATGTGATTCCTACGGCGATTAGGATCGGGGCGCTACTGGCGTTAGAACATACGCTTTATCCGGCATTATCGGATGCGATCGCTGCTTTGGACAATAAAGCCGACGAATTTCAGGATGTCGTTAAATCTGGGAGAACGCACCTGCAAGACGCTGTCCCCGTGCGCTTGGGTGAGGTTTTTCGGGCGTGGGCGCAAATTCTCTGCGACCATATGCAGCGGCTGGAACGCGCGGCTGAGGACTTGTGGCAGTTGGGTTTGGGTGGTAGTGCGGCGGGTACGGGGTTAAACACCCATCCCCAATACCGGGAACGGGTGGCGCAAATTCTCTCTGGGTTAATTGAGCAACCGTTGCAAGTGGCACCCCACCTAATGGCAGCAATGCAGAGTATGGCTCCCTTTGTCAGTGTTTCTGGGGCGGTACGGAACCTCGCTCAAGATTGCGTCAAAATTTCCCATGATTTGCGGCTGATGGATTCGGGGCCAAAAACTGGATTAAAGGAAATTCAACTCCCGCCTGTGCAACCGGGTTCTTCGATCATGCCGGGGAAGTACAATCCCGTGATGGCAGAGATGACCTCAATGGTTTGCTTTCAGGTGATGGGTTACGATAATGCGATCGCCTTAGCTGCCCAAGCCGGACAACTAGAACTGAATGTGATGATGCCGCTAATTGCCTACAATCTGATTCACAGCATCGAAATTTTGGGTAATACCATTGCCGCGCTAACCAATCGTTGTATTGAGGGGATCGCTGCCAATCGCGATCGCTGCTATAACTACGCCGAAGGCAGCCTCGCCCTCGTCACCGCCCTAAACCCTCACATCGGCTACCTCAACGCCGCCGCCGTTGCCAAGGAATCCCTAGAAACGGGTAAATCTCTCCGGCAAATCGTGTTGGAACGAGGACTAATGGACGAAGCCGCCCTTGCCCAAGTGCTAGACCTGGAAAAAATGAGCGCTCTGCCGACAACAGAAGCTTGAGGAACGTTTTCCTGACGGGGATGAGGGTGCTCGACATTTTGTGACATCCTCCCACGCTGAATCAAAGATTACAGCGTAGGCTTCCCCACCTCACGATGGAGATTTCCTGGTTATTTCCCTTCGACTACGCTCAGGGTATTTCACCACTTGCCTAGAGCCGCCTTATGGCTTACTCCCCAACAGACCGATTGCCCAGGCAGTTTCCGTTCCGCACAGCCCATGCGTACTGATTACCAATCAAAACTTTTGCCGAAAGGAAATAGACCTAGATACTGTGAAGTTTTTACCCAACCACAGCGTCAAGACTATCGCGCTTAACTTTTCGGGTTGGAACCCCCTAACTTCAGTTTTCAAGGTTCAGACTAGTTTATGCCGTTTGCGCTGTTCACCACGTTTCTACGACGTGTTCGTTTGAGTCAAGGCAACCGTTAGTTATCCGGTATGTCAACGTTACCACTGATTGAACGTATCGATTTGTTAACTTTAGGGACATCAAGTCCCCTAAAATTAACAAGGGGGAGTCCATGTATCCACGCGCGAAATCAGAGATTATGGTGGGGGTATTATCGCTCCCCCTACCCCCCTCATTTAGATACAGTAAGCTAAAAACAACTTATCCGTCCGCGTCGGTAGATTGGAGGAGATTCTTTCCATGCAAAGCCAAGACAGCGTTATCCAGATGACCTTTCACTACACTGACGGTCAGTCTGAATCGTTCTATATCTACGATCCCCCAAACATTCACGACACTGCCCAAGAACTGCGGCAAGAAGTACGACACTTTCTCGATAAAAACTGGTGGATTCTTCACTTGCAGGAAGAAACGGTATACATCAACACCGCCCACGTCCTCAAAGTGGAGGTCAAGCCCGCCATTCCTGAACTGCAAGGTGAAGGGGTATTCTCCAATGCCGAACGTATAACGGCTCTGACTCGGAGGTGAGATGAAGGATGAAGGATGAAGGATGAAGTGTGAAGGATGAAGTATGAAAGATGAAGTGTGAAGGATGAAGTATGAAAGATGAAGGATGAAAGAGGTTATCGATTCTCCTCATCTCCCTCTCTTCTTTCTAACCTCCGCGTCCTCTGTGTCTGGTGCGGTTTATTAAAACCCTCATCCCCTCATCCCCCACTCCCTCCCTACTCAGGACTCACCGACTTAGAACTCACCGACTCACCGACTCAGGACTCCGAAAAATGACTATTAAGCAAGCTTCCGTTAGTTTGATTCGGGCTGACTCCTATGAGCGGCAGCAGTTACGGGAATCTTTGGAAAGGCTGCTGGAACCGTTGGGAGGAATGAAGGCGTTTGTTAAAGTTGGCGATCGCGTTTTGCTCAAACCCAATCTCCTTACAGGTGGGCGTCCTGGCAAAGAGTGCATTACTCGTCCAGAACTGGTTTACTGCGTTGCTAAATTAGTACAAGAAGCAGGCGGGAATCCCTTTCTGGGTGACAGCCCTGCCTTTGGAAGCTGCTACGGTGTTGCCAAAGCTAATGGCTATCTGCCGCTGACAGAAGAACTAAATTTACCCATCGTTGAATTTCGCGGTCAGCGTTACGAAACCACCAACAGCGACTTCAATCACCTGCGTCTCTGCAAGGAAGCGATGGATGCGGATGTTGTGATTAATTTGCCGAAAGTTAAGTCCCACGTACAGCTCACTCTCACCTTGGGCGTCAAAAATCTTTTTGGTTGTGTCCCTGGCAAAATGAAAGCCTGGTGGCACATGGAAGCCGGGAAGGACGCTAACCGCTTTGGGGAAATGCTAGTCGAAACCGCACGGGCGATCGCTCCTAACCTGACTATTATCGACGGCATCATTGGTCACGAAGGTAATGGTCCTAGTGGCGGCGAACCTCGTTTTTTGGGCATCCTAGGAGCCTCAGCAGATGTGTTTGCCCTCGACCGCGCCCTGGTAGATATCCTCAATGTTGATCCCGCTCTTGTCCCCACTGTGGCAGCACAAACCCGGCTAGGGCTAATCTCTGAGTTAGCAAATATCTACTTTCCTCACCAACGTCCAGCCGACTTAGTTGTGACTGACTGGAAGCTTCCAGAGGCTTTAATGCCCATTGATTTTGGGATGCCTCGCGTCATCAAGTCCACTTTCAAGCATCTCTATATCCGGTTTATCAAAGAGCCACTGAAAGTTGATCGACAAAAGATAAATAGCCGCTAGCTGAGGATAAAAGTCGCTACCTTCAAACTCTGGACTGTCTTCAATCCTGATTATGTAGGCTTTGCTACGGCATCATAAAAAACCGACAGCGTAAGCTAATGCTACCCTCCGATTGCTAACAAACCGCCTTCAGTCACAAGGCGGTTTTTTGTGAAAATTATTCAGCCATTCTCATCGCCATTCCGATGCCAGTAGAATTGTTGATCTTTCCCCTATCAGTCACAACGCTACCTTTGCAACCGAAGCTAATATCAGGCTTTGGGTGGGAAATATGTATCTATCGCGACCAAAATTTAATTTGACGCGGGGCGATCGCTGAATTTGATTAGCGCCAATTAGGAACTTTTTATCCTTAATAATTTACCCTTGCAGTTTATTACATCGCTTGTAACCCTAGTCACCTCTACCATCAGGAGTAACTATGAGGCTACTGTTTCATTCGATTAGTTTCCTTGAGATTGTTTGCTAAACGACAATTAATCCGAAATATATCGCTAAAATATAAAGTATAAGAGGGTTTAAAATTGCCCCCTTGTACTTAATTACTTCCGATTGCACGAGTTCAATTCTTAACTAATTTATGGAATCTAGTGGCCCGTCTAGCAACTCTTCTGAACCCCCGCCCTATAGGTGGGCAGAGATTATGGGCACAGTCATTGCTTTGTTGACCCTAACGTTGCCTCCGTTTGTCATCGCTTCTTACTCTTCAAGCACTCGCGTTGACATTTTGCAACAAACGACTTACTCGCTTCCCAGGTCGGAATAATTGATTTAAAAATAGTTATATAGTCAAAACATGATGGATTGAGTCCTGGAAAGTCAGCCTGAAGCTGTAAAGTTCTGGGGTATTGTTGCACGTTGTCAGTCCTCAAGAACAGCGCTAGCTTTTAGGTGAAAAAATTTGTGGTATCCCGCTACTTTTAGGCGGGGACAAGTCTGATTGTCTACCTTGGCGGTATAAGCTAATTGCATCTTGGGGTTAGGAGGAGCACAGCTGTACCAATGGCGGCGTTTGGCTAACAGATGCTGAACCATTGGCACTCAAGACTGTGTATCCTTATTCCCGTAGAATGCTACACGGGGGAATCACTTCTCCTTTTCGGAGGTGTAGTTCCTGTGGCTGGAAGTCTGACTTTCACCACACCCGTTTGCTGTATCAATTGCTTAGGAGTTTTAGGTTCTTGGATTTATCACGCATTCCTGCTCAACCCAAACCCGGCTTACTTAATGTTTTAATCGAAATTCCTGCCGGAAGCAAAAACAAGTACGAGTTTGATAAAGATCTAGAAGCTTTTGCTCTAGATCGCGTCCTGTATTCTTCGGTACAGTACCCCTACGACTATGGCTTTGTGCCCAACACCTTAGCCGATGATGGCGATCCGCTTGATGGTATGGTATTAATCGATCAGCCAACCTTCCCAGGGTGCGTTATTACGGCACGACCAATTGGCATGTTAGAGATGATCGACGGTGGCGATCGCGATGAAAAAATCCTTTGTGTTCCTGACAAAGATCCGCGCTATGCCAACATCAAGTCTCTTCAAGACATCGCTCAACATCGCTTAGATGAGATTGCAGAATTTTTCAGGAGTTACAAAAACCTGGAAAATAAAGTGACGGAAATTCTCGGTTGGCAAGACATGAGCAAGGTAACACCTCTCGTGGAAAAGTGCATCGAAGCCGGTAAAAAGTAGATAGGGGATAAACCCCAGTATCAACAGCTTCACACCAAATCAGGTAGGCGAACACACGTTGCTTTCAGCGACGCGATCGCACTTTCCTGATTTGACTGTGACAGAACTTAATAAGTAGTGAGATTTCTGAGAACGCTAGAATGTACTGACTGGACAAAAACCAAAATCTTCCCGACCAGAACAAGACGGCTGGTAAATTCAAAGTAGGGGCAAGTGCGAATTCGTTTGCCAAGCTCGATCGTTACATACTCAGAGCGCATTTATCTCGTGTGAGTATCATTTAAGAACACTACAACGGTGTGAAGAGTGGCGGGCTTTACAGTCTAACTTGATTATAAAGATGCCAGATATCGATCCAGCCTCGCCAAAGCCAAAAACGTCTCATAGAACAGTCGGTATGGTAAATAGTTCGGCTGCCGATTTTATCGTCCAGTTTTGGGGGGTTCGAGGGCAGATTTCGGTTCCCGGAAAAGAAACAATCCGCTACGGTGGCAATACTGCCTGTGTGGAAATGCGCCTCGGCAATAAGCGCCTAATCTTCGATGGTGGTAGTGGTTTGCGAGTGCTAGGCAATCAGTTACTCTCCCAAATGCCAGTCGAAGCTTATGTGTTTTTTACCCATTGCCACTGGGATCGCATTCAAGGCTTTCCTTTTTTTATTCCTGCGTTCATTCCTGGTAACTGCTTCCACATCTACGGCGCAGAGGCATCTGATGGAGAGTCGATGCAGCAGCGCCTTTCCCGGCAAATGCTGGGGCCAAATTTCCCCGTTCCCCTCCAGATCATGGCTTCAAAGCTGGAGTTTAACCACATAAATCCTGGCAGCAAGCTAGTCCTAGACGATGTAATTATTGAAACCAGTCTTCTCAACTACTCTCAGCGTTCAGTTGGCTATCGTGTCACCTGGCAAGGACACACAGCGGTTTATGCAACAGCGAGTTGCTGCTGCCGTGATGCCCTTGATCGCAGTTTACGGGACTTAGCCGCTCAAGCTGACCTGCTGATTTTGAATGCCCCTAGCGCGGCGGCAATGACCGAAGGGAAAGAGTCTTGTTTGCAGCGTTGGCAGGATACCCCTTGGGAAAAATGGGTAGCATCAGCCGCCGCAGCGAATGTCAAGCAGTTTGTTCTCTCTAGTTACGATCCCGACTACAACGATGATTTTCTCGACCAGGTAGAGCAGCAAGTGCAGTCAGTCTTTCCTAACAGCGTGCTAGCGCGTGAGGGGATGGTTTTACCTGTGGGTTACGCCAAGTAGAAAAAGAAAAGAGCAGTCCTGTAGAGACGTTGCAGGCACCCTCTCTACAACTTTTATACCTTTTCCCTTTTAAGAGACTACCCATAGCTCCCCCAACCCTTCTTAAAAAAGGGGAGTAAGAAAAGTATCTGTAGCAAGCATTTAGAGAATTGGCATTACTCCCTACAAAGAGCGATCGCGTGCAGCTTCAAGGGCTTGCCTAACTTGGTTAAAGCCTGTACCGCCGTAGCTGTTGCGTGCAGAGACAACTTGGGCGGGGGCGATCGCTTGATAAATATCTTTTTCAAACGCAGGGTGGAGGGCTTGCCATTCCTCCAAACTTAAATCTTTGAGCAATTTACCTTTAGCAAGGGAGGTTCTAACCACCTTCCCGACAAGATTATAGGCATCTCTAAACGGTACTCCTTTGGCGGCTAGGTAGTCTGCCACATCAGTTGCATTGGAAAAGTCTTCCGCCACCGCTTCGGCTAGACGTTCGTGCTTAAATTCCAGCCCTTCCTGCAGCAAAATTGTCATGGCTTCCAGGCAAGCTTGCACAGTGTTGACACTGTCAAATAACGCTTCTTTGTCCTCTTGCAAATCCTTGTTATACGCCAGGGGTAGCCCCTTCATCAGTACCAGCATCGCCTGCAAATGACCAAAGACACGCCCCGTTTTTCCTCTTACTAGTTCGGGAATATCAGGATTTTTCTTTTGGGGCATGATACTAGAACCCGTGGAGCAGCTATCTTTGAGGGTGACAAAGCTAAATTCTTGCGATGCCCAGAGGATGATTTCCTCCGATAAGCGGCTGAGGTGAACCATGATCAAGCTGCTAGCACACAAAAACTCAATGGCAAAGTCGCGATCGCTCACACCATCTAAACTGTTGGCATACACGCCAGTAAACTTTAGTTCCTGCGCCGCGTAGTGCCGATCGATGGGAAAGGTCGTCCCCGCTAACGCACCGCAACCCAAGGGGGAAACATTCACCCGCTGGTAAATTTCCCCTAGGCGTTCCCAATCTCGCTGAAGCATTTCCCAGTAAGCCAGGAGATGATGGGCTAAACTGAGTGGCTGTGCCCTTTGCAGGTGAGTGTAACCAGGGATCAGCGTTTCCACATTCGCCTCAGCAATGGTCAGCAGAACAGCCTGAAACTCACGCACTCGGCTGCGAATCTGCTCAATTTTGTCGCGCAGGTACAACCGGGTATCCGTGCCTACCTGGTCATTACGCGATCGCCCCGTGTGTAGCTTTTTCCCCACATCCCCCGCAATTTCCGTTAGCCGTCGTTCCACCGCAAAGTGAATATCTTCAGCGTCAATGCCGGGGTTAAACTGTCCGTCTCGGTATTCCTGACGGATTTGTTCTAAGCCTGCAACAATCTGTTCGCCTTCTTCCGGGGAGATAATGCCCGTATGGGCAAGCATCTTGGCATGGGCAACGGAACCCATCAGGTCATATTCAATCAGTTCAATATCAAAACCGATGCTGGCATTAAACCGCGCGATTGCGGGATGCAATGTTGATTCAAACCGCTGACTCCAGGTTTTTTGTTCAGTCACTTGAGTTAACTAAAAAGGATGAAGGATGAAGAGAGTCGGTGAGTCGGTGAGTTGATGAGTAGGGAAGAAAGTATGTTCGGCGAAGCCGTTGCCGGAGGCGAGGGTGAAGTATGAAGTATGAAGTATGAAGTATGAAGGGTGAAGTATGAAGGGTGAAGTATGAAGGAGGTTATCAGTTCTCCCCCGCACCCCCGCACCCCCGCACCCCTGCTCCCCTGCTCCCCTGCTCCCCTGCTCCCCTGCTCCCCTGCTCCCCTGCTCCCCCGCTCCCCCGCTCCTCCTCTCCCCTACTCAGGACTCAGCACTCAGCACTCAGGACTAAATAACTACGACGCGGTGAGATTCCGCAACATGTAGCCCAGTACTAGACCAATCAGTAACGCCCAAACTTGACCGGACTCGATGAAATTATTAAACGCATCTTGCATCTGTCCTAAAACATCTGGGTCTTCAATGGCTTGAGCCAAGACCGTTCCCTGGGTCGATAGCGGTGTGGTTGCCAGCCCAAAGGCTTCATAATCGGGGGTTAGGTTAGGTAATTCGACATTTACTGATTGCATTTCCATAAAGCTTAAAAACTCGCGTTCCCACGCGTATATTCAGGTTACTGGCGCTCATTTTACCTGCATCACGACCAGTGTCATATCATCGGCGTTACGGTTTGTTGAACCAATGAACTGCTGCACCTGATCAAATAAGTGATCCAAAATGGCTTGTGGCCCCTCGCAATGCTGACAAGCCCACTGGAAAGCATTAGCCAGGTTTTCCTCATCGAAGCGATCGCCATTTTGATTAGCGGCATCGGTGAAGCCATCGGTGTAGTAGATAATCGTATCTCCCGACACTAGTTCTACTTCAGCATCTTCGTACTCAGAATCCGCCTCTAAACCAATCAGCATTCCCAGGGTATCGAGGCGTTGCAGCGAGTTAGTTGCTGCTTGCCATAGTAAAGGGGGATTGTGGGCAGCGTTGCTGTAAGACAGAATACGGCTTTGAGGATCGTACTCAGAATAAAACAGCGTCACAAAGCGGTGAGAATTTTCCAAATCAGCATACATGACGCGGTTCAGATGTTGGAGAATCCGTGCTGGCGAGTGACCGTTCAACACTTCGGCTCGGAGCATCCCCCGTGTCATGGTCATAATTAACCCCGCCGGGACACCCTTACCCATCACGTCACCGATGACAATACTCCAAGGTACCGATTCCCCTTGTCGCGCCTCCCCGGCTCCCTCTAGGTCTTTCTGTTTGGGTCGCAGTTGGTCGTAGTTGGCAGGAATAAAGTCGTAGTAGTCGCCGCCGACGCGGTTGGCTGTCTGACAGCGGGCTGATACTTCCACCCCCTGAATTTGGGGACATTGACGCGGCAGTAATCGCAGCTGAATATCTGCCCCGATTTCCAACTCCCGGTCTAGGCGTTCCTTTTTCCGCAGTTCGACGGTGAGTTCATCATTAGCGATCGCGACTGCGGTTTGGTCGGCAACCAGGCGCACTAATTTCTGACGAGTTGATGTCCAGGCATACTGAGGGTTGCGGCTAAACACATACAACCGTCCTCTTTCAACGTTTTTCACCAAAATTGGTGTTCCAAATAGCTGCACATCTGAACCCAGGCAACAACTGACCTGTTCATCCAGAGACGCCGGGGCAGATGCCAACAAGCTTGCATCCGTCGTGATTTGACGAGTTGCTGTTTCGATCGCCTTACGAATGTCTTGACATGCCTGCCCTTCCTGACAGTGCAAGCGCTCTAAACGTACTTGACCGTTCGGTTTGAACAAAATCAAAGCACCACCATCAGCATCCGTTACCCTCGATGCCATCAGCGGAATTAGCTCTAAAAATTGATTGAGGTTGTTAAAGCTACGCAGGGCAAAACCCAGCGATGAGAGTAAGTTATGTATTTTATGCTGTTCCCTGTGTAAACGTGCCACCAGTTCTTTAAGAGCAGAAACTGGTGTCCCTTCGGTTGTAGGATCATTACCAGGGCTGTTAGCTGATTTTGAGGCGTGACGAGGGAGAGGCCGTGCTGTCATAGCATCAGGCGTACATACGCAGTTAATAAGCAACTTAAGGGGACAAGAGTAAAAGAGTGAAGTACCCCCGCTAACTGCCGAAGAGCACTATAGCAGAGGCTTCCAGTTTCACAGGAAAGGCTTTCTGTAGTTACACCTCAATAAAGATGTCCGTGCCTAGCACGGTGGAAAGACTTACAATCCTCCGGAGGTTTTGCCTGACTGATTGCCAGTAACACTAACTCCTGCACACATTACTGTGTACCCTGGCAGTTGCCCGTCTTCCACAGGCAAAATATCGTCTTGACGCTTGGTTTTCGCACCTTTAGTTGTGATTACAACCAGTCTATTTAAACAGAATTTAACTAGAATAGATGCCGATTCACTCATTTGATCCGGCAATCAAGCGAGATGTTATTTAGTCGTCGTGATTAACCTTAGACAGCAATTTTGCAAAGTAGTGAGCGAGGAAGACATTATGGCTTCCTACAGTACCACTAATTGCTAATTATCGCTGCCCAAAATCCTCAGCAGGTGTTTAGTTGTCAATTGTTTGGTTACTAAAAGGTTAAATGATAGCGTTAATTAACTGCCTCGCCAATGATCCTACTGGGTGATTTTTGCAGTTGCGATCAGTCGGTGAATGCTGAGTCGGTGAATTTAAGGCTACCCATTGAGCAAGGCTTCTACAAACTCATAGCTAGAAAAGGGGCGTAAGTCTTCGATGCCTTCACCAGCACCGATGAATCGAATCGGTAAGCCTAATTGCTGTACAACGGCGAGAGCAACGCCACCTTTAGCCGTACCATCAAGTTTAGTCAGGACAACACCGCTGAGTTTGGCGACTTCGGCGAAGACTTCTGCCTGTCGCAAACCGTTTTGACCAAGGGTAGCGTCGAGAACTAGGAGAGATTCAACACGGGCGTCGGGTGCTTTTTTGTCAATAATCCGCCGGATTTTGCCGAGTTCTTCCATCAGATTTTTCTTATTTTGCAGGCGTCCGGCTGTGTCTATTAGCAGTAGTTCTGTGTGGCGAGCTTGAGCAGCAGCGATCGCATCAAAGACAACTGATGCTGGATCGGTATTCTTAGCGGGATTGGCAATCACGTCAGTTCCGCTGCGCTGTCCCCAAACTTTCACCTGTTCTACCGCCGCCGCTCTGAAGGTGTCGGCAGCACCAATTAAGCAGCGGTAGCCGGATTGATTCGCCAGGTGAGACAACTTACCAATGGTAGTGGTTTTACCCGCACCGTTCACTCCGGTTATCAGCCAGACATTAAGGGTATCTTTTTCTGGAGTAAAGGTGGCGCTGTAAGACTCTTTGAGAGGGCGGTCGAGCAAGTCGCGGAGAATTTGTTTTAAGTAGGCGATCGCTTGCTCTGGGGGTAAGGTTTCCTCCCGGAGTCTACTTTGCAGTGTCGTGATGATGTAATCAGTTGCCTCGACGCCGACATCTGCCTGCAACAGCAGCGCCTCAATTTCCATTACCGCGTCTTGGTTCAACGGGCCCTGACCGACAATCGCCTTCAGCTGATTAATTAAGCTGCGACGAGTTTTATCCAGCCCCTGCCGCAATCGCTTCAGCCAGCTAATTTCTTCAATCGAGACATCCTCCGGACGCCGTCCTTGGGCGGCTAGGACTTCGGCTGACCACAAGAACCCTTCATCAAAGGCAATCCCTGTTTCCCCCTCCGTCTCGGTCGCTACCGTCGCGTCCACAGGCTGCACAGGTGCCCTAACGGGTTCCGGTTCTGAGGTGTCAATAGCCGTAGCTTTGAGGCGCTCTAACCTTGCCTGACGATCGGCATTAGATTGACGTGCCCAAATGGGAACATTACCCGCTGGTGATTCCTCAGCTTGTGCCGCTGCGATCGCGTCTTCTGTTACCCCGGTGTCGCTTTCTTGAGTTTCAGGAGCCGTCGCTACCGGTTCGGGAGAAGCTTCGGTTTCTTGAGTTTCTTTCTCAGCAACGGTTGGTGCGACTGGTGCCGATTCTTCCGGCGTCTCTGTAACTTCTGCTACAGCCCGTTCTTCCTGGTCGTCGTCGAGTGCTGCTTCCGGTGCGCTGGGGGCGGTCGTCTCTGCTGCTGCGGTTACGGAGGCTTCTTCCTGTGCCGATTCTTCCGGCGTCTCTGTAACTTCTGCTACAGCCGGTTCTTCCTGGTCGTCGTCGAGTGCTGCTTCCGGTGCGCTGGGGGCGGTAGTCGTCTCTACTGCTGCGGTTACGGCGGCTTCTTCCTGTGCCGAGCCTTCCGCCGCTTCCACCTCAAACTCTGTGGTTGGTTCTGCCGTTGCGGTATCCGCTTCTGCCGGGGGCTGTTGCCGCTGCTGAATATTCTTGTAGGCATTCTTTGCCCAACTCAAGTAATCTTCAGCAACGGCGGGTGAAGCGTCTGCTTCTTCCTCAGCTTCTGCTGGTTCTACCTGCGGCTGCTCTTGAGTAGTTTCTTCCTGTTCAACTTGAGAGTTTTGTTTATCGTCACCAAACTGGCGGCGGAACCAATTAAACACGTCTGCACCTATTCGAGTACGGGCATCTGCTCAAAACACGGGACAAAGAATCTGCTGAAGGTAAAAGTTACCATCTAGCATTCCTTGGCGGCTGACTATAATGATAAGATTTTAAGAAATTTTTCAGGGTAATTGAGCTTGCTTTTGCACCTGCTCGGTTACACGACGCAGCACACCATTGATGAAGCGGTATCCTTCTTCGTCACTGTAACGTTTGCCCAACTCGACAGCTTCGTTGATGGCAACACGGTCTGGAATTCCTAAAAAGGCAATTTCCGCAACGGCAATCCGTAGGATATCCCTGTCGATGCGAGGTAAACGATTCAGTTGCCAATCTCTGAGGGCGTTCTTGAGAGTTTCGTCAATCTCTTCCCGTCTACGGTTGATGGTTTTAAGGATTTCCAGGGTATAGCTACGTACATCTGGCTGGTTGGTAAGCTGGATGATTTCTGGGATTTCTAGGGCTGTACCTAGGTGATTGACGGCGGATTGAGTGAGTTCAATGGCGTCACTCACCATAGCTTTTGCACTTTGGACGTCGCTGGCGCGAGTTTCGCTGCTCAAGAGGCGATCGCTCCCGCGTTTAAGTTCCGCTGACGCTGTTTCTAAGGCTTCTTGAATTTCACTGGTTAGAGTGCGGACGGCAGCCAGCACTAAGCCATTAAGTTGCTGGGTATCCAGCCGTTCTATATTTGACGGCATTTGCGAGAGGCTCAACAGAGCCAGTTCACGAGCAATTCGGCGGGGGTTCATGGTTATCCTGTGTCAGTTGTCAACGGTCAGTTGTTATCAGCTTATTTCTATACCCATTTATCCCCCAATTTTTCCTCATTCACTCTTCACCCTAGTCTTGGCTACGTTATACTACACCAACCGCAACGGCTTCACTATTCCTCCTGCTCTCCCACAGCTCGTTAGCTCTCTTCCGTTGGTAACGGTCTCATTTCAGGTAGAGGCGGCTCTAGGGCTTTCTTGCCGTAGGCGGTTGGGGCTGTCAAGGGAAGGTTAGAGGCAGCAGGCCCGACGATCCCACCAGAAATCACGACTTTGAAGGCATCTTCAATCGACATGGAGAGATTGATCGCTTCTTTTTCCGGCACGATCGCGTACCAGCCTGTTGTCGGATTGGGAGTCGTGGGGATGAAGATGCTCAACATCTGCCCATCCATATGAGATTGCATCTCACCGCCTAGGGTGCCAGTGACGAAGGCGATCGCCCACATCCCTCGCCGGGGATATTCTACTAAAATCACCCGTCGGAACTTCCCCTGAGAGTCCTTTAGCAGCGTCTCTAAGAGCTGCTTGAGGGTTTTATAGACTGGCCCTGCTAGGGGAATTGCTTGCAAAATTCGCTCCCCAAAATCCAGCAGCCACCGTCCGGCAATATTCCGTGCCATTAAGCCGATCAGCAAAATGCACATCAATGGTACTGTCAGCCCAACTACAAGATTGAGCAGAGTGACCAGGATGGGATTCAGGTTATCGTAGGGATTAAGTTGCTTGGGAATGCGCGTTAAAAAGTTGATCACCCAGCTAGCAATGGTGATCGTTAGCCAGATCGTTGTAGCGAGTGGAATCACTACGAGAAGACCAGCAATTAAGTCGTTCTTTAAGTCCTGCTTGAAGCGTTGGTTCACAGACCCCCGACTCTCCTTACAATGGCGCTTGAATGCATATCCGAATCGCCGCGATCGCTCCCACGATCTAGCTACAGATAAATCAAAAACCTTGAATAGATAAATATCAATGGCAACCCAGAAAGTAGTAGGTTCTTCCTTTGCTATTCACGGCTCCCATAGAGCTGTTAGTTTTAGCCAGGATTCTCTTCCTAATTTATCAAACTCGTAAAGAATTATTACAAGTCTCGACTCTTTATATTTTAGGTGTGACTCGCGATTTTTAGGATTTTCTCGCAAACTTTCTCAGGAATAGGAGTTCTTTGCCACTTAACGATATTTATCTATTCAACTGGTATCACAATTTACACTTTAACGGATTGAGACAGTCACTGCCTGAGTCAAGGGGAAGAAGAACTAAGGGAGGCAGCATCGGCGTTAGGGGAGGTTGTAGAAGGGTTGAGATAGTTACTAGGTGGAGAAGGATTTTTCAGTTCCCATACCTTGAGCAGAATCAGGTACTCGTAAAACATCTGTAAGACGCACCAGTTAAATCCGGCTCGCCCATCCAGGAACCCTCCCAGCAGGAAGTACATATAAACAAAGCGCACCAATGGTCGCAAGGGTAAGCGCAGCGACAAATTCTTAAGAGCGCGGCGTCGTTCGACTTCAGTGCTGCCAAAAAACAAGTCTCGCCAACTAATGCTTCCCTCAGCCAATTGACGCAAGGTTTCCTCGGCTTCGTCAGTCGAGTAGCGGTTGTGTTTGTCAATCCAGCGACTAAAACCTTTTCCGCAAGTGTAGTGGGGGTAAGTTTCCTGGAGAAAACCCGTTGAACCTGCACACTCTTCCCGTTCAGTGTGTCCATAATCGCTAAACCAGACCTTATCTTTGCAAAACAGGCGCAACTGGTAGCGAGGATATTGGGTACAACGGCGAATCCAGCGATCCATGAACATGACGCGTTCGGCGGCGTAATACCCGATATATTCAGAACTCTGCATCGCTTGGAGACATTCAGCAAATAACTCCGGCGTCATCCGCTCATCGGCTTCTAGAATGTAAACCCACTCATGCTTAGTCGGGACTTCTTGAAGCATCCAGGTGCGCTGGCGTCCGTGACTTTCAAAAGCGTGCTGCACCAGGCGGACAGGATAACGCTGGGCAATTTCTACAGTGCGATCGCTACTGAAGGAATCAACAACAATGACATCATCACTAAGCTGGGCTGACTCAATGCAAGCGGCAATGTCCAACTCTTCGTTATAGGTCAGGATGTAAATTGAAAACATAATATATAAGCTTAAGCCGAGCGTAAAAATATCAAGCCCGTTCCAGAGGCTTTCGGTGCCCAGAAAACTCTAATTGAGAGCAAATCAGAGGCGGGAGGGGTGACGACATGCTAGCTTTTTTGGGGCAAAATCGCCGGAGGCTAAACGCTAACATGCGTCTTTTAACTTACTACCTATAGTGCCTAGGGATTGAGCAAGTTATTGAGATAACTCCCTATTAACTCGCTTTGTCTATACTTTGCGACGGGGTTGAGAGCTAGATTTTAAGCTTCGCAATCCTGTCCAGCCGACAGCAATGTAACCAATGGCTAACAGCAAGCTGCTTAGACCTGTCCGTAAACCTAATTTAAAGGCTGATGCTCTGGCTTGCTTTTCCGCTTCCAATCTTCGAGAACGTAGTTGTGTTTGCGCTGCCTCAACTTGTTGGTTGAGTGCTTGCGGATCTTTCTTTATCGCCTCGATTTGCTGCCGGATCGCTTGTAGTCTTTGAAGCTGTTCTCCTTGCACCTGACCACTGGCAATTGCCTGATCCAACTCAGAAAGCCTTTGGTTATCTTGGATTAGGGTATTAATTTGCTGTGATTCTGTTTGAATACGGCCTTCCTCTTGAGTGGCTCTCTGGTTAATTTGCTCAAGAGCTTGAGTGCTGGCAAGACGAATATTGTTGAGATGTAATGGCACCAAGAGTAGGTACAGTAGCCCCAAGAGACTGGAGAGTAACAACACCCAAAAGCGTAAATCCTGAGCGCCTGACTTCCGCTCTGTCACAGCGGCAGCATTACTACTGATCCAATATCCCGCTAGTAGCAGCGCTATCCCCACCATCGGGATAATCCCCCGGTCAACCACTTGGGTTGTCCAGCTAAGCTGCCACTCTCGCTGTAGTGGATTAAACGGAATCGCTAGCAGGATGAAGTCGATTAACGAAGACAAAATCATGATCAGCCCGACAACTTTTAAAGTCAGAGCTGTAAAGGAAGAATTTGTAGGGCTAGTGGTTGCTTTCATGGGTTACGCCGGTGAAAAAAGTAATTGTCTTCAAACGTATCGCTGAGCGCGATTAGGTGAGGTTTATCCCCTGGCAATTGCGTCCTTGACAAAGGTTGGACAATGATTGCTCAAAGTTGAAGTCTTGCTAATACTAACTTATCGGCTTAAGTACACCAGAGTGGGGCAATGCCAGGTAGATAGGTATTTTAAGGGTGCCTGGAAAAAGGACTAACCAGCAGGAATTGGTCAGTATTCTCACCAATCAGCTTGTGACTTTACATCAATGGGGTCGCCAATGGTCAAAGATAACAATTTGTAAATTTCTTCGGTTAAATTTTCGGCTGGAAAAATCTGATTGATCCTCATGCCTTCCACTAACAGGTTTTGGTTTTTTCATTCTTTGAGACTTCAGACATCAGAGTTTCCCTCCTCTTTATTTCTCCGTTTGCCCAAACTGATAAATTAAGCGCTTAGCTGCTGAGAATGGCAAGACTATTAGCCAAAAAAACAGTGATTTCCTCTTGTTTTCTTAACCTGAACCGGATTTGTTCCTCTTTGAAAGGAGTAATTACAACAGTTCTGTTGCCAACTCAATCAGATGTACGCCAATGGGTGCATCCAATCTTTTTAACAAGCTTTCGCTGGAAGGAATCGTTTCGCGAGGAAATAGGTTCCGGAAGGTTTGGAGGGTAAGCAGTTGATGTCCGGAAACAGTCCCATACTCGCTATCAACGCGATCGCGAAACTCTGGATCGTCTGCGGTGGGAGGTAGGGAGCGCAGTCGTTCATCAATACTAAAAGTGACTCGCACTTGGTCACGGATAGACATGCTGCGATCGCAAATCTCTCAGTCGCTGCGCCCCAAAGCCAATGCGGCTACACGCAGGGCAGTAATTACTGAACATAAAAATTTCACGGCAAGTTTAAGCTTTCTGTATCTCGCTGTTATAAAAATCCCCTAGAGAATAGGCACTTTCCCCGTCAGAAGACGCCAAAAAGTTTCTTTTACCCAACAAACTACGTACAGTAAAGCAAGCGTGACCCAGATTTTATGAATAAAGTTGTAGAAGTTTTACCGGACAAAGAAGCGTTAGTTGCCAGAGCACTGGCAGTGGTACTGGAAAAAATGCACGCTGCGATTGCGGCGCGAGGCATTTGTACCATTGCCCTCGCTGGCGGTAGTACCCCTAAGCCCTTATACGAAGCGATCGCTACCCAAAACCTTCCCTGGGAAAAAATCCATGTCTTTTGGGGGGATGAGCGTTATGTACCACCCGATCATCCTGATAGCAACCAAGCGATGGCACGTCATGCTTGGTTAGAAAAAGTTAGCATCCCGGAAGAGAATATCCATCCGATGCCGACTCTTGAAAGCAATCCAGCCGTTAGTGCTCAAAATCATGAAGCTGAGATTCGGGAATTTTTTAAGACTTCAGTGGGAGAGATTCCCAGTTTAGATTTAATTTTGTTAGGCATCGGCGATGATGCCCATACCGCCTCCCTCTTTCCCCATACTGAGGCACTACAAGTACGCGATCGCCTAATCACTGTCGGAAATAAGGACACTCAGCCGCGTATCACCTTTACCGTGCCGATGATTAATCAAAGCAAATGTGTTCTTTTCTTAGTGTCGGGAGCTAGTAAACAAGCCGCATTAGCAGAAATTTTTGCCGACGATGCCGACGACTTTACCTACCCAGCGCGATTAATTCAGCCGCAAGGGGAACTGTGGTGGCTTTTAGATCACTCAGCCGGGGAAGAGTGGAAAACTTAACCATGGCGACATTGCACCAGTGTATGTATTAAGATCTGACCGTCTGCCCCCCAATATTGGGATGTATTCCGGCAGTAAGGAGGTTTTATGATTGTTTGTCCTAACTGCAATCACCAAAATCCAGATGGAGCGACGCAATGTGAAGCCTGCTATACACCGTTACCGACAACCACCAGTTGTCCAAATTGTGGTGCAGCAGTGCAAACAGACGCCAGCTTCTGTGGTCAATGTGGCTTCAATTTGCTTGTCACCCATGAGGGAGAAGAAGGTGAGACCTCTACTCCCGACCCTGCGGTGCCGGAGTTAGTCGCCCTTGAGGCTTTGGTTATCCCCGATCCGATATCGATCCGTTCTGAGGAGCCAGATCCCATGGCGTCGCCTCTACCTGCAACGATAGTTGGGCAACCGCCTGTTGCTGAGGAAGAGAAGGCTCTTGAGCCAGAGGTCGAGGAATTATCTGCTCCGGAGGTTGCCAGTCAACCCGCGACTGCTACCACAGCCCCGCCTGCGTCCTCTGAGGCAAGGGGTAGTGCTAAAACCCAACTGCAAGTGCAGACGGTTAAACTACTGCATGTGCAGACGAACACAAACATTGAAATGCCGCAAAATCTTTCGGTGATTCATATGGGTAAGCCGAATGACCAAATTCCACCGGATATTGATGTGTCTGGATTTCCCCATTCAGAAATTGTGTCCCGGGTTCATGCAGATATCCGCGTCGAAGGAGATGCCCATTACATCGAAGATGTTGGCAGTTCCAATGGCACCTATATCAATCACAATTCTCTGCTACCTGGTAATCGCCATCGCTTACGAACTGGCGATCGCATTAGCTTAGGGAAAGGCGACTTGATGACATTTTTATTCCAATCCTCCTCCTAAGTTAGTAATGAGTTCAGAGTCAGGGAAGAGTTTCATTAGTCAAACTTTGATGGCGACTCAAACGAACGCGCCATTGCCTGAATGCCGAGTTAGTCAAAGCAAAAGAAAATTGCTTCAACGACAAGGAACCTAAGGCTCCGACTTGATTGGGTCAGAATCCAAGAAAATATTTTGGGGTGCTACTCTTGGAAACAACAATCACAGTATGATTTATCTTCAATGTGGCTAGTAACTGATGGCAAAAAATTGTTCATCAAGTGGCTAGTTGAGAGAGTAGTGTTGGTTTTGGGCTGTCACCCCTAACCTCAGTTGCAACAATTTATGGCTGTAATAGGAAATGATTGTTGAACGAGGTGGAGTGAATCTCTCGCCCCCTGGCTAGGATTCTTAACTACTCCAGCAAGGGAGTGAGTCTCGTCAAGAACAAAAAACACTAGCTAATTGGTGAGGGAATGTCAAACAGCTCGGCCCAGCAAGCAAAAGTTTTGAAAGATGTGACCCCGGTGATTACCCTGACTCTGCTGCATCCTCTCCAGTCTGTCCCTGTTCAAAGCTGGAGCTTTGAGCCTGAATCCGTGATTCGGATTGGGCGATCTACCGAAAATGAGGTAATTCTCTATAGTGCGGTTGTTTCTCGTCATCATGTAGAGCTACGGCGCAATGGTTCTGATTGGGAAGTCGTTAATTTAGGTGCTAATGGCACTTATGTTGATGGGAAGCGCATTACCCAAATGCCAGTTGTAGATGGAATGATCTTTCGCCTAGCGAGTTCTGGGCCTAAGATTCAGATCCACATTGACGCTGATAACATTGACGCTAAGTTAAAAACATCAGGAAAGAGATCGCCATCAAAACAAGACAAGACAAAAGATACATTCGTTGATCAAAGCTTCAAAGAGGTGGAAGATCAGGGGTGACTCCTTCACAGGGAGAACCTTACAAGTGCAGTGCAAGCGTCTCTAAAGTTTTGGGACGTTAGAGCTTGTTTAAGTGAGGCAATGCCATCCCCACTTTTATAATCAAAATTGCTGCATTCCGTGTCTCTGTCAAGTTCCCACCCACAGGATGGAGAATGCCAGCGTTGGGAAAATTTCTTAAAGCTGCGATTTAATCCGTTTTAGCAATGCGCTGAGACGCTCCATTGCTAAAGCAGCATTAATGAGTGAGTTTATGTATAAGGGCGCTCAACTTTTAGATAGAGGGAGGGAATATTATCGCCCCTGAAATTCCTCATTAGTTAACCTTAAGGGGTATTCGAGTCTTGTAGTATTAAGGGGAAACTCGAAAAAGTAGTTACAAATGAGTGCAGCGAGCAGTTCTAATAAAATTAAGTTTGGTACCGATGGCTGGCGGGGAATCATTGCTGATGACTTCACCTTCCCCAATGTCTGTAAGGTGACCCGTGCGATCGCTAGCTATCTCGAAACTGCCTATTCTAAAGACCGTCCTATTTTAGTTGCCTACGACACCCGCTTTTTAGCCGATCAGTTTGCGCGGACTGCTGCTGAAGTACTAGCCGACTTGGGCTGGACTGTGAAAATTGTTGAGCGGGACTGCCCGACGCCCGTCATTGCCTATAATGCTCGTCTTCTGAACTCAGGTGGGGCATTGATGTTCACGGCTAGCCACAACCCCGCCCCCTACTGTGGGATTAAGTACATCCCTGATTATGCGGGCCCAGCTACTCCAGAAATTACCGATACTATCGTTGCGAATATTGAAGGTGCAGATGATTCTGCCCCCAGTGGCAAGAACGGCAATAAAATTTCAGTTTTTGACCCGAAGCCTGAGTATCTCAAATTTATCTACACTCTGCTGGATGTCGAGCAGATCAGAAGTGCCAAGTTAAAGGTGAAGTATGATGCCCTCTACTCCACTTCTCGCGGCTATCTGGATGAAGTGTTAGAGCATTGCGGCTGCCAAACCGAAAGCTTCAACACCACCCGCGATGTCTTGTTTGGTGGCGGAATGCCAGAACCAAAAGGCGAACAGCTAGTCGGGTTAGTGGAAGCCGTGAAGAAGGATAATGCTGACTTAGGGTTGGCAACCGATGGCGATAGCGATCGCTTTGGGATTGTTGATGAAAAAGGTAACGTCCTCACCCCTAACACGGTGCTGCTGTTGCTGGCACGTCACTTGATTAAAAACAGAGGCAAATCAGGGGCGATTGTCCGGACAGTGGCAACTACCCATCTGTTGGACAACTTTGCCGCCAAGTACGATCTAGAACTGTTTGAGACGGCGGTTGGGTTTAAGTACATCGGCGAGAAGATGCGCCAGACAGATGTGCTGATTGGTGGTGAAGAGTCCGGCGGACTGAGCATCATCGGGCATATCCCGGAAAAAGATGGCATCCTCGCTGATATGCTAGTTGCTGAAGCGATCGCCTATGAAGGCAAGCCATTGAGTCAGTTGGTTGAAGAAGCGATCGCCGAAGCGGATGGCCCTTTATACAACAATCGCCTCGACCTGCACCTAGAAGAAGCTCACAAAGCCGCCGTACTGAAATCCTTTAAGGAAAATCCCCCCGCTGAAATCGCCGGAATTAAAGTTAAAGAAGTCGGTCTTAAAGACGGTGTCAAACTTTACTTAGAAGACGGTGGTTGGATACTACTACGCCCATCCGGAACCGAACCCTTGATGCGCGTTTATATGGAAACCAGCTCCCCAGACCAGCTAAAGCAGATTGGGACAACCATGGAGCAGATGATTAACAAAATGGAACCCGTCGGCGTTTAACTACCGCCGTAGTAGAGATGTTCCAATGGAGTGTCTCTGCTTACTATCCCAACAAATTGAGTATTACCCGCAGATAAATGCCGATGAAAACGCTAGGCTGAGTTTATCTGCGGTTTTTGATTTATGAAAACAATTACAAACCTGCTGACTTCTCTGATACTTGCGGCATGGGTAATCGCGATCGCGATCATCTCAATCCAAAACATCAAGCCCGTATCGCTGCGATTTCTGACCTTCCAGTCCATTGAGCTACCCATAGGGGTAATGCTGGCATTTGGGGTAGCTATCGGGGCAATTGCCGGAGCGATCATCCCTCTCTTCTGGCGGGTATCTAGTAAGCGACAACGCCGCTATAGCTCAGAAGACGAGGAGTTTGAGGAGGAATTTTGAGTCTGAGTCCTGAGTCCTGAGTCGGGAAGAAAGTATGAAGGGTGAAGGATGAAGTATGAAGGGTGAATTCGGTTATTGGTTCTCTTCTGCTCCCCTGCTCCTACTTCTGACGCCGCCAATCCCAGGCGGGAACGAACTGCGGATCGCGCCATAGCCCTAGACGCCGCCGCTTGGCATCGGCTTCTGCTGCCTCAACAAGCTCTGCACTGGGGCAATTTTTCAGGTAGGGGCGATAGACTTGGGCTAACCCTTCAGCGCTTAAGACTTGTTGGATCAACGTGCCGTCGGGAAGACGGACTTCACTAATTTCGCGTCCATATCGGTCAGTATCAGTGATGGTTAATTGAACGCGATCGCCTCCTTGGTTCACTAACTGCTGCACCCGCTGTTGTGCTTTTTCTCCCCATTTAAACTGGCTTTTATCCACCGCCTTGCGGCTTTGTCTCTCCTTAGAGGAATGGGGGACTTCTGGCGCATCTACACAGGCAAAGCGCACGCTGATATCCTCTCCCGCGTCATTAGTAACAACGATTGTGTCCCCATCAGATACACGCTTAACGGTGTAACTTTCTGCTCCTATCCAGTCCAGCAGGAGGTCGCACCCCACTAAGCCCAGGATGAGGACAACAGCCCCCGTCCATTTGAGTGATGTTTGGATGAGTTGGTGCGTGCGGGTCATTCGCTAATTTACCTCAATGGAAAGTTGCAACAGCATAGATGGTCTCTATCCTGGCATAGTTCCATTCGGGAATTACTCTGATTTTCGGATTAACTGAGCAAAGGCTTGCAGCGTTTCTGAGTAGCGATCGCCTGCTACCCAAACGAGATTGTTATGCCCAGCTTGTTCCACCCACCACGCACGCTTGGGTTCATTCGCCGCTTCAAAAAGTTGTTGGCTGTGTCGCAAGGGAATCTGCCCGTCTGCCTTGCCGTGGATAAACAGCACTGAAATCTGTACCTTTTTAATTTTTTTCAGGTTGCCAAATCGGTCAAACGGAAAGATATCAACGGGTAAGAGGACGCGAAACGCACTAGTAAAGCCGCTTTCCATAATCAGTCCCCCTAAGGGTTGGCGAGTTGCCAAATCCACCGCCACTCCCGTGCCAACAGAGCGTCCATGGGAGATTATTTGTTGGGGTGGAACGTTCAGCCTCTGGGTTAGATAGTCGTAGGCAGCCGTGATGTCCTGATAAACATTCTCCTCTGACGGCGTCCCCTGGCTGGTTCCATAGCCGCGATAGTCATAAGCAAAGACGGCAAATCCCGCTTCTTGCAATCGTGTCAACACAGGCTGAATATCTCCTAGATCTTCAGCATTGCCGTGGCTGTAGAGGATGGTATAAGTAGCCTCTGGATTGGGAAGGTGAAGCGCTGAAATCTCAACGCCATCTGCCGTTGTCAGCTTGATAAGCTTATCGGTGTCTTTGTAGCTGGCTGGTTGGGGCTGAAAGATTAGATTATCGGCAAAGAAGTAGGCAAAGATACCGAAAAAACTATAAATTAAGACGGCTGCAACGACAAACCACCGGACTCCTACTAATAAGCGGTTGACGGTTTCCGGGTGCATGTTATTAGCCTCCTTGAACATGAAAAAATGACGGCGGTGCGCCCTCGGCTGGGGTTATAGGCGATCGCCACTTAGGAGGAGTGCTTCAGTTGCAAATTCGACCAAGCGAATTAAGCTGAAGCCAATAAAGATTAGAGCCGAAACTATCAAGATGAGTATGGAAACAATCCGCCTTCGCCTAAGCAATTCCAGAGCTGCTGTGGATATTCATCTAATAATACTCACGCACTGAAGAAGATTCTTTCGTAGGGGCATAGCAGTGCCATGCCCTGAAGGAGGTGAGTTTTGCGTAAGTCCTACATCTTTTAATCAGAGTCAGTTGAGGAAGCCTGTTGACGAGCCAAGGGCGAGAGCAAGGGTACTTCCCTCAATGGAAAAAGCAAACCGAAAGCTATTTAGGCGGATGCGTTCGTAGTAATCCTTTATCCGTTCTGGGGTTAAAGAGGTGTAGAAGGGATTGATTAGTATCCTCTAGATTGCTCTGGGGTTCAGCCGTACGGCTTTGCAGCCAAGCAAAGAGAGCGGCTGCCCCTAGCAGGAGCAACGCGATCGATATCACTAACTGAAGCATGATGCTGTATCGCATAAAACGTGTGAACTATCACCAAATAAAGTACAAGGTTTCATCCTTCATCAGACGAGGTTGTAGTGTTCCATGTGGACGTGTGTAACTGGAACTCCCAGTTCGTGCAAGGCGGCTTCTACCTGATCCATCATTTTGGGTACAGCACAGATAAAGTAGTTACGGCTGCCTCGACGTTGGGGGATGTAGCGTTCCAGCAGTTCCTTGTCAACGTAGCCGGACTCCCCTGACCAATCCTCTGGTGGTTCTCTTAAGACGTGGACAATGGTGAGGTCTAATTTGACTTTGAGCGCTTCAATTTCTTCGTGGTAGGTTATATCCTCCCGTTTCTTGTTGGCATAGATTAACAGGTAAGGACGCTCATCCTCGCGTTCGGCAGCCGTCACAAGCATACTCATGATTGGGGTGATGCCGATCCCGCCAGCAATGAGGACAAATCCTGCCGAATCCTCATAGCGGTCTGTTGTAAATACGCCGTAGGGACCATCTAGGTAGGCTTTGGTTCCGGGTTTTACGTCTTTAATCGTTTTAGTAAAATCTCCAACCGCTTTGATACCAAACTCCAAGCACTCTGGATTGTCCCCATTAGATGCCATGGAAAAGGGATGCTCCCGCATCCGGAAGGGGGAGATACCCAAGGTGATCCAGGCAAACTGACCAGGCTGGAACGTGATTCCCTCATGTCCTCTGGGGCGCAAAACGAGAGACCATACGTTACCTCGTTCGGCATTGACGGCTTCAACGAGGTAAAGCTTTTTAGTCATAAACCAAGGCTTGACGAGACGGATGTAAACGAGTAGCCACAAGGCAAGTAGGGAAAGCCCGCCCCAGAGCAGGGCTTTCCAAAACAGATTTAGGTAGTAGCCAACTCCCAAGGCGTGTGCCAAACCAAAGCCGACAGCACAGGCGGCTAGGATACCGTGAAGGATGCGCCAAGGTTCGTAGGGAATTTTCAGGGGTTGACGCCAAATTGAGGTGACAATCAGCCCAATCAATGCCAAGGTTGCCACAACCGCAAATCTTGCCCGCCAAGGAGCTTCCAGGAAATTTAAGAGTTGTAACGTTTCTGGGTCAAGGATGAACAGGATTAACGGGTGGATAAGGATAAAGAAGAACGCCACAATCGAGGTGTAGCGGTGGAACTGAAGAATCAAGTCAACTCCGTAGGAAGCTTCAATGATATTAATCCGCGCCGTGAGAGCAAACTGAAGCGCCATCATTGCCAAACCCACGAAACCCAAAGCTACTGAAAACTCCAACCAAATGGTGCGATCGCCTGTAGGTGGGTATAACAGCAGAATCAGTAGGGGTAAAAGGGTAATCATGAGGTAGATAGCGATCCAGAACATGGCGATCGCTACCGGACTTTTCATTAATAGACTTCTCATTGGAAGCTGCCTCCTAACTTCCTTGGTTTAATGAACGTTGCGATCGCTGATTGATTTCATCCCAATTCACCACATTCCACCAAGCTTCTAAATAGTCAGAGCGGCGATTTTCGTAGTTGAGGTAGTACGCGTGTTCCCACACGTCATTGCCCATAATCGGGTAATACCCATCCATAATTGGACTGTCTTGATTCGGTGTTGTGATAATTTGCAGTTGACCTTGGGGATTGCGAACAAGCCACACCCAGCCACTACCGAAGCGATCCGCACCCGCCGAGTTGAATTGCTCCCGGAATTCAGCAAAACTGCCGAAGGTTTTGTTGATTTCTTCAGCGATCGCACCTGTTGGTTCGCCACCGCCTTGAGGACTCATAATTTGCCAGAACATCGTGTGGTTGAGGTGTCCGCCCCCATTGTCCCGCACGCTTGTGCGAATCTCCTCCGGCACGTTATCCAAATTTTGCAGTAGTGCTTCAATGCTTTGGTTTTGCAGATTAGGCGAATCTTCCAAGGCTTCGTTCAAACTCTCAACGTAAGCCGCATGGTGTTCGTCGTGATGCAATCTCATCGTTCGAGCATCAATATGCGGCTCTAGGGCGGCATAGTCGTAGGGTAAGGGCGGTAGTTGAGCGGGTAATGCCGTTTGTTGAGCCACTGGGGTAGTCGCCTTCGGCGTTGTTTCCGCTTGCGGCACCCCTTGGCAAGAAATGAGCAACACTAAAGCAGCAATTCCTAAGAAAAGAAGGCGGATTGGTAGTCGAAAAATTTTTTTCATAACACCTAGTTAGTCTTTAAAGTGTGAAGGATGAAGTAGGAAAGATGAAGGTTTAACTTAAAAAATCAATTCCGGTGCTTGCAGGAAGAATGCCTTGCTGAGTAGACGACCAAATGGTTTGCTCCCATTAGGTATTTTGTTTTCTCCCCAAATGACTTGAGACTATTGATGAACTTTCACCTTTTATCCTTCATATGTTTGTCAGTCTGAACTTTTTCTCCACAGGAGTGAATTAATTTTGCCACTAAGCCTGTCCAACCCGTTTGATGGTTGGCTCCTAAACCTGCACCTGTATCTCCCTGAAAATATTCATGGAAGAGAATTAAATTTTGCCAATGCGGGTTTGTTTGAAAGGTTTCAATGTCACCATAAACCGGTCTTTGATTGGCAGAGTTTTGTTGAAAAATTCTCATCAGTCTTCGAGAAATTTCATTAGCTACCTCTAAAAGCGTCATTTCTTGACCCGAACCCGTGGGACATTCAACTTTGAAATTGTCTCCTAAATAGTCATGGAATTTTTCCAGAGATTCAATCATCAAAAAATTTACCGGAAACCAAATTGGGCCGCGCCAGTTAGAGTTGCCGCCGAACATTCCCGTTGTCGATTCGGCCGGTTCATAAGCGACTTTATAAGTCTGCCCCTCGGCGTCAAAGATGTAGGGATTGTCGCGGTGAAACTGAGATAGGGAACGGATACCGTAGTCACTGAAAAATTCAGTTTCATCGAGCATTCGTTGAAGAACTTTTTTAAACCGCTCTAAGTTAACAATTGCTAAAAGTCTTCTTGCTTCCTCCCCGGCGGTTTCCATAGAAGCAATATTTTTTTGCAAATCGGGACGATTTTTGATGAACCATTCCATGCGGCGTCTAAAGTTGGGTAGTGCCTCTAAGGTTTTTGGTTCAATGGTTTTAAGGGCAAACAAGGGAACAAGTCCAACCATAGAACGAACTTTGATATGGATGCGATCGCCGTGGGGAAAATGCAGCACATCATAGTAAAATCCATCTTCCTCATCCCATAAAGGAATATCCGTTTCCCCCAGATGATTGATCGCATCAGCGATGTACAGGAAATGCTCAAAGAACTTGCTGGCAATGTCTTCGTAAACAGAATTGTGCTGGGCTAATTCCAGCGCGATCGCTAGCATATTAAGACAGAACATTCCCATCCAACTTGTTCCATCTGCCTGATCGAGATGTCCCCCTGTTGGTAGTTCAGCACTGCGGTCAAAAATCCCGATATTATCTAATCCGAGAAATCCTCCCTGAAAAACATTGTTCCCGCCTTCATCCTTGCGATTCACCCACCAGGTAAAGTTGAGCAATAACTTCTGAAACACCCGTTCTAAAAAATCTCGGTCAGCACGACCATAAATTTCTTTTTCAATCTGATAAACTCGCCATGTGCCCCAAGCATGAACGGGGGGATTGACATCGCTAAAATGCCATTCATAGGCAGGAATTTGTCCATTGGGATGCAGATACCATTCCCGCGTTAATCGATCCATTTGCCGCTTGGCAAAGTCCGGATCGATCATGGCTAATGGTAGGACGTGGAATGCTAAATCCCAAGCCGCAAACCAAGGAAATTCCCATTTATCTGGCATGGAAAGGATGTCATCGTTATACAGGTGAATCCAATCCTTGTTTCTGGCGTAGTCGCGCTGAGGGGTAGGTTGAGCCGGATCGCCCTTGAGCCAATCTTCGACAACGTAGTGATAGTATTGCTTTGTCCACAACAACCCTGCAAAGGCTTGTCGCTGCACGTTCCGCATGTCCGGTGCTAAACCTGGGGGAATGAAGCGTTCGTACAGTTCATCCGCTTCCTGCTGACGTTGCTTGAAGATTTGCTCAAACTCTTCGCCAAAGGGTGCTGTTAAATCAGAATTGTCGCTTAATCGCAGTTGAATGGTTTTGGTTTGATTGGCACCAATCTTCCAAAAGTAAGCCGCAGAAAATTTTGTACCGTTATTGTCGGGGTTTACAGCCTCTTTTTCTCCTGCAACGATGTAGTCATTGATCCCATCTTTAACGTAGGGGGATTGATTTTTGGTTCCAAATAAGCGTTTGTAGTTCGTTTCATTTTCCGTAAAGAGTAACTCTTCCGGTTCTGCACAGTAAAGCCAGCGATCGCCGAGAGTGGGATGAGAGGCTTCAATAACACTAACGGAGGAATCGGATTGCAACTCTCTTAGGTAAGGTTTCTCGCTCTTTTTGTCCCAAGACCAGGTGTTTCTAAACCAGAGGGTAGGTAAAAGATGCAGGGGTTTTTCTTCATCCCCGCGATTCACCACATGAATTTTAATCAAAATATCTTCGGCTGACGCTTTAGCATATTCAACAAAGACATCAAAGTAGCGATCGCCCTCAAAAATTCCTGTATCTAGAAGTTCAAATTCTGGATCGTCGTAACCTCGCCGCTGATTTTCTTGAATCAACTGTTCGTAAGGAAATGCCTGCTGAGGATACTTGTAGAGGTAGTTCATGTAGGCATGAGTGGGAGTATTGTCGAGATAGAAGTAGTACTCCTTGACATCTTCCCCATGATTGCCTTGCGGCCCAGTTAAGCCGAATATCCGTTCTTTAAGGATTGGATCTTCGCCATTCCAAAGCGCGATCGCAAAACAAAGTCGCTGATGGTTATCCGAAATTCCGCCAATGCCATCTTCTCCCCAACGGTAGGCACGGGAACGAGCATGATCGTGGGGAAAATACTCCCAGGCACTGCCATCTTTGCTGTAATCTTCTCGTACCGTTCCCCACTGTCGTTCGCTCAAATAGGAACCCCAGCGACGCCAGTGGGCTTTATGAGTACGTGCTTCCTCTAGGCGTTTTTCTTCTGCTGTCATTTTTCTCTCTATCTAAGCTGACCAAGGTTCGCTAAAGTCAGGGTAAAGTGTCAATCCACCGTCAATAAACAGAGTTTGTCCGGTGATATAAGCGGCTTCCTCTGACGCTAAAAATGCCACGGCTGCTGCCATTTCTTCTGACGTTCCGGCACGACCCATCGGAATATGACTTTCCACTTTCGCCTTTTCTTCAGGGTCATCCGTCCAGCCTTTATTAATAGGAGTAATGGTTGCCCCAGGGCCAATACCATTAACCCGAATCTTTTTATCCGCGTATTCTAGGGCGAGAGTTTTTGTTAAATTTTCCATTCCTCCCTTACTGATAGAGTAGCTCAGGTAGTAAGGTCGAGGGATAATTTCATGAACGCTGGAAATGTTAATAACTACGCCATTTTTATCGCGCTCTAAGAAATGCTTAATCGCTTCGCGGGCGCACATGTAAGCACCCCTGAGATTAACAGCAATTACTTTGTCAAAGTCTTCAATTTTTGTCTCGTGGGCAGCACTTTCAATCTGAATTCCTGCATTGTTGACTAGGATATCTAGTCCACCGAACTCTTCAACGACGGTGTTTACCATGCGGATAACATCGTCTTCTTTCGAGACATCTGCTTGTATCAGCAAATCTTTAACACCACAGCCTTGGATTTCACCACAGGCTTTGTCCATCATTTCTGCGGTATCTGCGGCATCTTCAGGGCTGCTCCGATAGTTGATAGCAACATTGACGCCTTCTTGAGCCAAACGGATAGCAATACTTTGACCAATCCCCGAACTCGCGCCAGTAACTAAGGCATTTTTACCTTTTAAACCTTTCATTCTAATCAACCTTTTTGAATCTTAGAAACTGGAAACCTAACTTATGGAAATTTAACTTTCCAGGTAATTACTAGAACTTTTCTACTACTTAACTTTAAAGAACAATCAAGCTGCCGCTAAGACTCTAAAAATTATGGAGTTAATCACGCTCAGGGCAATCGAACCAATCAAGGCACTCCAAATTCCCCAACGTAACCGAAATCCTGGCACCAACCAAGCGGCTAATCCAAAAATAATCGCGTTTAAAACGAATAGGAATAATCCCAAGGTCAAAATAATGAGTGGAAAGGTGAAAAAGCCTAAAATTGGTCGTAATAGGGCATTTAAAATCCCAAAGACTGCTGCGGAAATTATAGCTTTGCCAATGCTATCAATTTCAACTCCTATGGGCAGTCGAGAAATAATGAGAAAACTGATGGTGGTTACTATCCAGCTCACAATAATCCCAGGAATCATAAAGATCCTCCTTTCCAATTCATTTGGTTTAGGTTAGTTAGGTCATGGAAGTGTAGCCTCTGCCGCGCATTGTATCAGAATCGTCAACGGGTAAAGTCCAACCGATATGATGCTGAACAACACTCAATGTACTAGGAGCCTATGCAAAGCGAAAGCGGCTTGCTAATCTACTCCTCACTTCAGAGCGCTTTCCCTCTCTTTTTAGGATTGAGAATAAATGTGACTACAAAGTGACAAACAGCGTAATTCCACAGGACGCAAAGAAATTCACCGCAATTGATTAGATGTCTGGCAATGTACAAGCCCGATCCCCCTCGCCTCCCTAAAAAGGGGAACTATAATTTCTGTTCTCCCCTTCTTGATGCTTCCTGACTCGGAAGAACTGGATGTATCCCAGGATCGCTTTTTTAAGAACGAAGAGCGATCGCCTGAGCTGAGATTGAATCTTTAACCCTGGCTAAAAAGTCCAACTTTTAGTAGAAGTCAACGCGATTCCTTTAGACCAAGACTAAATGTAGGCGCTAAAGCGCTGCCTGACTATGAACCTGGAATGTAGGCGACACAAGGAGGCGATCGCGGGGCGAGATAAGCAGTTTCGCCAGTAAAAAGAGCTAATTTTCTCCGCCTTCCTCGACAAACACTTTTCTCAATCTAAAATGCAGATGCCTGATTATTCCCAAATAACAGCGGCAATTCTTGAAAAAGCCAGAAAAGAAGAGGCTTTACCGCTCAAAAATGAAGCTTGTCGCTCAAAATTCTTTTTTCACCCCCACCCCACCCCAAAAGTTTGCCTTTTCTTCCACGGATTCACCGCCGGGCCCTACCAGTTTGAGCCGATAGGAAAAGCTTTTTTTGATGCTGGCTACAATGTCCTAGTTCCCTTGCAACCTGGTCATGGGAAAGCGGGAGATTGGGATGGCGATAATCCTCCTCCTTTACCAACGGATGTGCAGGTTTATCAAAGCTTTGTACGGGAGTGGTTGGACATTGCTCAAACCCTAGGGGAAAAGGTAATCGTAGGAGGATTATCCACAGGGGGTAACTTGGCGGCGTGGTTAGCCCTAGAATATCCCCAGCAAATTGATCGGGCTTTGGTCTTTGCTCCCTACCTGAGCAGTAGTAACAAATTGGTTGATTGGCTCGTGGACATACTGCCGTTTTACTTCGAGTGGTTTAATAAAGACGCACCGGGTAACTTTGGCTATGATGGCTTTCCGATTCCGGGGCTGGAGTTGTTTTTGGATCTGGGGAAAGAAATTCTAGAGCGATCGCCAAACGCTCCAACAGCACCGATGTTTGTGCTTTCGAGTGATGGCGATCGAGTAACTAGCCAGGACGATCAACGGGCATTATTTCAAGCCGCCCTCCAACATCAGCCGAAAGCCTGGTACTACTGCTTTGACGAAAATCTGAAAATCGCCCATCGCATGATGACCAAAATGGAGGGGAATGACTACCAGGATTTAGTCATCGCCCTCGCTAAAGCCTATGTTGAAAGCGATCTTAGCTGGGCTGAAGTGAAGAAGATTGCCCAGCAGATGCGACAAGGGAAATCATTCAAGGCAGTAGTAGAAGCGCTGAATCTACAGCAACGAGTTTCCCCGGAACTATCCATAATGCTGACTCTATCGGTCAACCACTCTAGCCGTCTTGTCGCAGATGTTGCTGAGGACGCTGGTAGCTGTTCCTAAACCCATGTAAATTAGAAAACTTCTCCCACTGAAAAAGATAAATTAATTTTTAGGCAACGGTGTTAGGGTAATAAAATCCTTGTAGATAATTTGCTAATGTTACGAAGATTTGTATTAACGGTCACCAAATAAAACGCAACCGTCGCTATGACCGCAAGCTAGAGCTAAAGCAAATCAGCTTATCCGCTAGTTTTTCTTTTTCCCCTCACTCCTCCTCTCTCCAGCATTAACAACAAATGTGACGAGAAAGTGACAACTGACATCAATTAATTTTCCTCTATTTTCACCAAAAAATTCTTCTATCCGTCTGTGCTCAAACTCCTGGCAATATAATCATTTCAGCATCACTCCTGATACATATGAATCAAGAAACTTCACTAGTCTCTTCCCAACGGATGATGTATTAATCTTCTCAATCGTCTGTAATCATGAATGCTATTTTATCGCTAAGTCAATCCTGGAAAATGCTACAGCAAATCGCTAGATTAATTAGCTTTATATTGGTACTGGGCTTAGTTTCTCAACCGCAATTATTATTAGCAACTACTCCTTCTGAACTGCCTCAGTCTGACTTTAGTACCAGCACAGTTAAGCAATCCACGCGTTTAGAACTTAGCCTCAGTCGTCGTCAAGTCACCTTATATCAGGGAACAACCCCAATTAAAAGTTATCCCGTCGCTGTAGGGCGTCCAGGATGGGAAACTCCCACAGGTAACTTCCAAGTCCGTCAGATGTTGCGAAATCCAACTTGGATACACCCCTGGACAGACAAGGCGATTCCAGGAGGCGATCCCAAAAATCCCTTGGGTCGCTACTGGATTGGCTTTTGGACAGACGGTAATAATTGGATTGGCTTCCACGGTACTCCTAATCCTGAGACAGTTGGCACAGCCGCCTCTCACGGTTGCGTTCGGATGTATAACAAGGATATTGAGGAATTATTCAATCAAGTTGATATGGAAACGGTAGTAACCGTCATTCCGTAAGTGATTTAATTTAATTTTTGGAATGAGTTTGAGTACAACTGATTAGTTCATTACTAATCAGTTATTTCCTGTAACTGATTAGTAATGAATATTTTGTAAGGAATACTAAACCTAAGGTAGAGAACTAGTAGTAGAAATACTTATAACCTGTTGAGTGAATCAAGATCAATTGTGAAGTAGATTTTTGCTGACAATACAGCTTTGATCTAAATCTAATCTTTTCATCCGCAAACCTTAATACTTTTAATGCAAGGAGATATCAATGAGTGTACAAAATCGTAAAAGTGCTTTCCAAAAATTGGTTGCTTTTGTAGGAATTGCTGGTTCCAGTGTCCTACTCGGCTTGCCTGCAATGGCACAGGTTAATCCAAATTCTCAAACTCCGGGAATCCAACAAGTTCCGGGAACTCAACAAACTCCAGGAATCCAACAAGTTCCGGGAACCCAACAAACTCCAGGAATCCAACAAGTTCCGGGAACCCAACAAACTCCAGGAACCCGACAGTTCCCTAATCAACAAGTTCCGGGAACCCAACAAGTTCCAGGAACCCAACAAACTCCAGGAACTCAACAGTTCCCTAATCAACAAGTTCCGGGAACCCAACAAACTCCAGGAACTCAACAGTTCCCTAATCAGCAAACTCCGGGAATTCAGGACAACGATGATTTTGACAATCAAGTTCAGGACAACGATGATTTTGATACCGCACCTGCAACTCAACAATCTCCTGCCAATCAGGGTGTGCGAGGTCTTTGGTAATTGCTGAGGGCAATAATAACTGTATAACAGCAAGTTTAGGCTTGATGTATGAAGAACCTCTCCTCTCCCCGCCTGCATCACCCCTCTCCTCCCACGAAGAGAAGGGAGGGGGAGAGGTTTTATTATGGACAATTCTCCATACTCGATAGAACAGAGAATTAGCAAGTTTGTAGGCTATAAAATACTCCACGGCGTCAAGCTAAATCTTGCTACTACTGCACAAGAAATTTCTTGAACTTGCACTAAAAATTAGAAAAAGCGATCGCCATCTCGTTATTCAGACAAACTGGCTGCCAATTTGCGGAAGACGGTTTTCCAAATCAGTTCGGCAATAATCAACCCCACACCAACTAACCAAATTTGCTGTTCTACCCAAAACGCTAGGAACAAGCAAGAGGATAAACCTTCCGCCCAAAACAACGGTAGTTACCATAATCACCGCTACTAGGGCTGTAGGAATTACTAGAGAAATAATCACAGCAAGACCTGCAACTCCCGCCGCAATCCCTGTACTGACAAATACCCCTGCACCGACAATGGAACCTAAACCTAAGGCGATCGCCCCTAAAATACCTAGTTCTTTGTGAAGAACGGGCGCAGAATTTTTATCTGACATGGGATGTCCTCTGAGCTAATCATCTGCTCTTCGTTAACCATTCTGCGAATTTGGTTGCCAGCCAAACTGGAATTGATCGAACTTTCTTATCGGAAACAGCAGGATGATCGCCAGACTATCAAATACTATTTGTACCATGGCAACCAATAATGAGGCAATTCCTGTTACTTAACTTATTTCTAAGTGGCAAAAATCAAGTTGATGGCTAGTTTATTTCTGTTTAAATTAATAGTGTTTCAGTGACTGAGATTCCTAACTTATTTAAAAAATAGGGAATCTCAACTTCAAAAGCTTAGTAGTGAAAAAGGACGCAGAAATAACTGCGTGATGTAGTAAGTATTTCCGTCTCGCCAGACTCCAATACCTGTCTCCGTGAAAACAGGACGCAGGATATTTTCTCGATGTCCCGGACTCTCCATCCATCCTTTTACTGCTAATGGTACTGGTTGGGGAGCATTTGTACTTTTGAAAAGATTCTCACCGACTACTGAGTAGTTAATTCCCCCGGCGCGTACCCGTTTGGCTGGGGTACTTCCATCAGAACCTGTGTGGCTGAAAAAGTCGTCTCGTGCCATTTGTTGGCTGTAGTTACGAGCAACCTGTGCCAATCTTTCGTTATTCTTAAGGGGCTTCAAATCTTGTTGCTGACGGATAGCATTAATCCTTTGGAGAACTGCTGCTTCCATTTCAGCCGCAGTCGGTGACTGCGTTGTTGTAGTCGGAGATGGTGATCTCTTCTCAAGTACCTCTTGAGGGATTAGTTTTACTACCTCTCTAGCTAGATCTCTAGCTTGATCACATCCTACTAAAGTGAGGGCGATCGCTAGTCCCAATATTCCGTTTCTTTGTAGCATTCCTTTACGCATAGTTAGCTAGATTAACCTCGAAGTCATTATCAAACCAATCGCTATATTTACTACCCAACGCCAATGCTAAGCAGTCGGTAAATCCCTTGCTCGCTTATGAGAATTGTCGTCTGTGTTTAATCGCTAGAAGCTAATGTAACGAAGATCTAACAGAGATAGCCCGCTTCAGTAATCAACAAAGCCTTAAAAATAGTTTATTAAGGAAGAAAATATCAAAATTAGGAGTCCCGCACCTGATGAATCTTAGTCGATGGATTGGCTTACTATCACTAATCGCTTCTTTATATATCCTTTGGCAGATCCGAAATCTACTTCTCCTAGTGTTTACAGCCGTGGTGCTGGCAACTGCCTTAAACAAGCTGGTGCAACAACTTCAAAAATTACCGATCAATCGCCCTGTAGCCGTTATCTTATCTATTGCTATTTTACTCATATTTTTAGTGAGCTTTGTCTGGCTGATCGTGCCATCGTTCGCCGCGCAGTTACAAGAACTCGTAGCACTTTTCCCTATAGGAGTGGCACGAGTTCAATTTTGGTTTACTTTTTGGCAGCAACGTCTTTTAGGGGAGTATGAAAATTTTCCGACAAGCAATAACTTATTACAACAAATTCAGCCCCTATTGACTCAAATATTTGCTCGATCGGTTGACGTGTTTTCTGCATCTGTTACCGCTATCTTGCAATTTCTACTGGTATTAGTATTAACAATTATGCTTTTGGCAAATCCCAAACCTTACCGTGAATCATTCATCCAATTATTCCCGTCTTTTTACCGCTACAGAGTTGATGAAATTCTTTCACGTTGCGAGTTTGCTCTAGGTAATTGGGCGGTCGGAGCTTTAATTGAAATGGTTTTTATTGCACTTTTAAGCGGAACTGGTTTGTGGATTTTGCAAGTTCCTTTAGCACTAGCTCACGCTATTGTAGCGGGGGTACTGAATTTTATTCCCAATATTGGGCCAACGTTGAGTGTAGTGCTACCAATGGCGATCGCCCTTTTGGACAAGCCGTGGAAAGTTGGTGCCGTTTTAGCTTTATATATCGTAATTCAGCAAATTGAAAGTTACTGGTTGACCCCCATGATCATGGCAAAACAAGTAGCACTGTTACCCGCTATTACCTTAACAGCACAGATTATCTTTGCCAGCTTGTTTGGAGTATTAGGGTTATTGATTGCACTTCCACTGACTGTAGTTGCTAAAACCTGGTTAGAAGAAGTGTTATTTAAAGATGTTCTAGACAAGTGGAATCAGCCATCGGCTCAAAAACTATCTTAGATTTATCAAGTATTAATGTCATGCTGAACGTAGCGAAGTGAAGTATCTTAGGCAAAGGCGATCGCCCTAGATTCTTCGTCCCGCTGCGTCTACTCAAAATAAGAGTAAGCTCCCACCGCCCTCGATGCGAGCAACTTTGATAGAAACTGCAACGGCTTCGCACTCAAGATGGTGAGGCGATGAGCGCGTCCTAAGGCACTGCTGAGAGCAAAACAAAGCCAGCACTAATAGAGAATGTGAAAATAAAAATCGGGATGACAGGATTTGAACCTGCGACCCCCTCGTCCCGAACGAGGTGCGCTACCAAGCTGCGCCACATCCCGATTGCCTGATGGCAATATATATCCCACCATATCACGCCCCCTAGGGAATTACTACTGCTTTGAGCTAAAAACTGGTGCAGCCAACCTTTTGCTTTCCTTTGAGATTACGACTGTTGTATCCTTTAAGAACATTTCACGGACGCTGGGACTAGCGTTTACTGGCTGTGGAGGATACTCGGCTACGAGTCCTGTGAATCAGCAACTCTCAATCGTGAGTTTGGGAATCCCTCGGTAAATTAAAGATTATGCTGAAGGAGAATGTCACCGGATAAACTTTGTACGACTTCAGTGAGAAAAGCGGTTGTGGTAGTTAAGCCAGATTGGTTGCGTGTCAAAGCGCCGCAGTGGCAGCGCGTCGGTAGCGTCAAAGAAATCCTCCGGGATTTAGCACTAAATACCGTTTGTGAGGAAGCCTCTTGCCCCAATATCGGGGAATGCTTTAGCGTTGGCACAGCGACGTTCTTAATTATGGGGCCTGCTTGCACTCGCGCCTGTCCCTACTGCGATATTGACTTTGAGAAAAAGCCACAAGCCCTCGACCCCACGGAACCAACACGCTTGGCAGAAGCGGTGCGGCGTCTGGACTTAAACCATGTGGTGATTACCTCAGTGAACCGGGATGACTTACCCGATGGCGGTGCTTCCCAATTTAGGCATTGTATTGAAGCGGTGCGTACTGTCTCGCCAAAGACCACGATTGAGGTATTGATTCCCGATTTGTGTGCCAATTGGGAGGCGTTGGAAGCGATTCTTGCCGCCCAGCCAGAGGTTTTGAATCACAATACAGAAACTGTTCCCCGGCTGTATCGGCGGGTACGTCCGCAAGGAAACTATCAGCGATCGCTAGAATTATTACAGCGTTCTCGCGAGTTAGCTCCCTGGGTTTATACCAAGTCGGGCATCATGGTCGGGTTGGGAGAAACAGACGCGGAAGTTAGAGAAGTCATGCAAGACTTACGCCGGGTCGATTGCGATATTCTCACCATCGGGCAATATCTCCAGCCCTCCTCAAAGCATTTAGCTATAAATAGTTTCGTCACGCCTGAGCAATTTGATGCCTGGAGAGAGTGGGGAAAATCCTTGGGTTTCCTGCAAATTGTCTCCTCTCCACTCACTCGCAGTTCCTATCATGCCGAACAAGTGCAGGAACTAATGAAACAGTATCCTCGCTCTCGAAAATAGGTACGGTCATCCCTTTTTTAAGAGGGATAATGGGGGATCTTCATGCAAATAAGAAATAGTGTTTAAGCGCAATGAGCAATAAACCTGCCCCAACAAAACTCTCTATTGCCGTTGTGGGGGCTGGGGCTTGGGGGACAACGCTAGCCTCCCTCGCCTCTGGCAACGGTCATGATGTGCGTTTATGGTCTCGTCATAGTCCTGAACGCCTTGAGGAGGTTATCGCAGGGACAAGCATTGTGCTTTCTGCTGTCTCGATGGCAGGTGTTGCCCCAGTTGCCGCGCAGTTGCAACACTTATCGATTGCGCCGGAAAAGATTTTCATCACTGCCACAAAAGGATTAGACACGCAAACCACGGATACTCCTTCCCAGATTTGGCAAAAGACATTTCCCTCAAATCCCATCGTTGTCCTTTCGGGGCCAAATCTCTCCAAAGAAATTCAGCAAGGACTCCCCGCCGCTACAGTTGTTGCTAGCGAAGATATACCAGCAGCAGAATTTGTCCAAACGGCTTTTTCCTCACCCAGTTTCCGCGTCTACACCAATCCTGACCCCATTGGGGTGGAACTGGGAGGAACACTGAAGAATGTCATGGCGATCGCTTCCGGAACCTGTGACGGCTTGCACCTCGGAACCAACGCCAAAGCCGCTTTACTCACCCGTGGATTGGCAGAAATTATTCGGGTAGGCACCCATTTAGGCGCTCAGGCAGAAACCTTCTACGGTTTGTCAGGGCTTGGTGACTTACTGGCGACTTGTAACAGTACTCTGAGTCGCAACTACCAAGTTGGCTACCAGCTTGCTCAAGGCAAGCCCTTGTCTGAAATTCTCGCCCATATAGAAGGGACGGCTGAAGGGGTGAACACAACATCTGTGCTAATTCAGCGAGCAGAACGGCAAGGTATTTCTGTTCCGGTCTCTTACCAGGTTTATCGTCTGCTCAAGGGTGAAATTACCCCCCAAGCGGCTGTGGAAGCCCTCATGCTACGAGAAATTAAGCCAGAATAAATAACTTCAGCTTTGAATTAGTTATTTCCCAATTCCAGGCGTTTCGGGCTAGGAAAGAAACTTTTTGGCAAAAACTTTGTTCATAGATCTGGGAAATCGTCAGGAATCACCCGAATAGGTGATGTAGATCTAATACAGCATTTGACTAAGGTCACTCCCTAGAGATTGACTGCTGCTTATACTAGTTGCCAACTCAAAAGCCATCACATCCTGCTGTAGATAGATTTATTTATCTACAGTAGCGATAGAGCGGTTACCTGTGTCAGCGGTAGATAACAGTTATACGTCGTTAGTCTCGATTGATCGCTCTTGATAAAAAAAACGCAAGCAGTGTTAGCCAGCCCTCAAGGTTGGGAATCCTAAAGATAAGTTGTGACTCACGTTGATTTAAGTGTTGTCGCCGGTCGTAATTGAGAGATCACTATGCCAGCCACTCCTTTCTATGCCGAGACCGAATACGACCATGAGCCGTCTGTCTACAGCCTGGAGCTGAACAGTACAAGTGGACATGTGGGCGGAGCGGTGGATGATTTAATTGACCCGGAGATGGAAGAAACCGACATTTCCCTCTTTGGTAAAGGTGCCACTCGCCGCACAACTGATCTGGTTCGGTTGTACCTCCAGGAAATTGGTCGAATTCGTTTACTGAGGCGAGATGAGGAAGTCTCGGAAGCCCAAAAAGTACAGCGTCACATGCGGCTGTTGGATTTGCGTACTGAAGTGGCACAAAAAGCAGATGATGATGTGCTTCAGCTTTTTGTCAAACTTATTGATGCTCATGACCGTTTGGCAGCCAACTTAGGACATCGTCCTTCCTTAGAACGATGGGCGGCGGCGGGCGGAATTGATGTTACTGAGCTGAAGCCAAGCTTGGCGGCAGGTAAACGGCGCTGGGCAGAGTTGGCAGAACTAACCGTTAAAGAGTTAGAGCAAATTCAATCTCAAGGCATCCGCGCCAAAGATCACATGATCAAAGCCAACCTGCGCTTGGTTGTGTCGGTGGCGAAAAAGTATCAAAATCGGGGTCTGGAATTGCTGGATCTGATCCAGGAAGGCACCCTTGGCTTAGAACGAGCGGTTGAGAAGTTTGATCCCACCAAAGGGTATCGCTTTAGCACCTATGCCTACTGGTGGATTCGTCAGGGAATCACCAGAGCGATCGCGACTCAAAGCCGCACCATCCGCCTCCCGGTTCACATCACCGAAAAGCTCAACAAAATTAAAAAAGCCCAGCGCAAAATTTCCCAAGAAAAAGGTCGCACTGCCACCATCGAAGACGTAGCACAAGAGCTGGAAATGACAGCGCCCCAAGTTCGGGAAGTCTTACTGCGAGTGCCTCGTGCCGTCTCTCTAGAAATCAAAGTCGGTAAAGAAAAAGACACCGAACTCGGTGACCTGCTCGAAACTGAAGAAACGTCTCCGGAAGACGTTTTGATGCGGGAAGCCTTGCAGCGAGACTTGCATCAGCTTCTGGCTGACTTAACCAGCCGCGAGCGGGATGTGATTCGGATGCGCTTTGGTTTAGGTGATGGTCATCCTTATTCCCTAGCAGAAATTGGTCGCGCTCTCGACCTATCTCGCGAACGAGTGCGTCAGATTGAAGCCAAGGCACTGCAAAAACTGCGTCAACCCAAGCGTCGCAACCGCGTCCGGGATTACCTAGAATCCTTGAGCTAAGTTAGTTTGGCAATCTAAACGGTCTGAAAGCGGGTGTTTGACCCGCTTTTTTTTTAGCTGATCGGGTGGGGTAAACGTAGCCGTAAGCCACCCGATACTCCCACGATTTAATGCAACGGCGGTTTCTGAAAATGCCAGGAAGTGGATTGCTCGTAGGCATAAGCAACTTGGAAAAGTTGGTCTTCACGCAAGACTTTACCGATGAGCTGCAACCCGATTGGTAATCCATTTTGGTCAAAGCCGCAAGGAATGCTGATTCCCGGTAAACCTGCCAGATTGAGAGGAATCGTCATCAAGTCAGACAGGTACATGCTCAAGGGGTTTTCTGTCTTTTCTCCGGCTTTGAAGGCAGTGGTTGGTGCTGTAGGACAGACTAAAACATCAACTTTTTCAAAAGCCTCTTCAAAGTCTTGTTTGATCAAAGTCCGAACTTTTTGGGCTTTGAGGTAGTAGGCGTCGTAGTAACCAGCAGAAAGGGTATAGGTGCCTAACATAATCCGCCGCTTGACTTCTGCTCCAAACCCAGCCGCACGGGTTTTGGTATACATCGACATTAGATCCTCGCTTTCCGGCGTGCGGAAGCCGTACTTCACCCCGTCGTAACGCGCCAAGTTCGCTGAGGCTTCCGAGGGAGCAATGATGTAGTAGGTAGGCAAACCGTAGCGGAAGCGAGGGCAAGAAATGACTTGAATTTCTGCACCGAGGTTCTGGAGTTGCTCAATAGCTTTGGTGACGGCGGCTTCAACGACCGAGTCTAAGCCTTCGCCAAAGGTTTCTTTAATCACGCCAATTCTCAATCTACCTCTCGGATGGAGATCGGGATTGAGGGACTTGGCATAATCCGGGATTTCAACGTTGAGACTGGTGGAGTCGTTGGGATCGTATCCAGCGATCGCGCCTAGTAAAATTGCCGCATCTTCAACACTAGTGGCAAAAGGGCCAATCTGATCTAAAGAAGACGCGTAAGCAACTAAACCGTAGCGGGATACCAATCCATAGGTCGGCTTCATCCCCACCACACCACAAAAGGAAGCAGGTAGGCGAATTGATCCCCCTGTATCCGAACCCAGCGCCACTGAACACTCACCGCTGGCTACCGCCGCCGCCGAGCCACCGGAAGACCCTCCCGGCACCCGCGTCAAATCCCACGGGTTAGCGGTAACTTGATAGGCGGAGTTCTCCGTGGAACTACCCATCGCGAACTCATCCAGGTTGGTTTTGCCGACCATTACCGCGCCAGCATCTTTGAGCTTTTGTGTCACCGTTGACTCATAAGGCGGCACAAAATTTTCTAAAATCTTTGAGGCGCAAGTCGTGGGAATGCCTTTGGTACACATATTGTCTTTGATCCCAATCGGAATCCCAGCCAATAGCCCAATTTCTTCACCCGCTGCAATGCGATCATCCACGTTGCGAGCTTGCTGTAGCGCCTGCTCTGTTGTTACGGATAAAAAACTGTGTAATTTCGGCTCCAGTATCTGTATGCGCTCTAAAGCGTTCTGGGCAATTTCAACAGCTGAGCGCTCTTTACGGATCAGTTGTTTGTGTAACTCGCGAATGGATGCCATGCAGCGCTCCCTTTTCGACTCATGTCCATTAAGTATACGGAAAGCAATTTTAGCTTGTGATGTGGATATCTGCCTGATTAAAGTTATATAGGGGTGACTTAAATCAAAGAGCACCGTCGTTTCAGAGCTTGCCGCAGTAAGATTTGATACTGCTGCTCATCGACAGTCACAGACCCAAAGCGTTCTAGGTGGGGATTGGTCATCTGAGCATCGAAAAGGAGAAAGCCGCGATCGCGCAATCGTTCTACCAACTTTACCATCGCCACTTTCGATCCTTCCGGAATCCGGTAAAACATCGACTCCCCAATAAATGCCCCCCCGATGGCGATGCCTAGAATTCCTCCGGCTAACTGCTCCCCTTGCCAAGTTTCAAAGCTATAAGCCCATCCTGCCTCATAAAGTGCGAAGTAAATGTCCTTGAGTTGTGCAGAAATCCAGGTAGTTTCCCGGTCAGCACAGCCAGCCACCACACTCTTAAAATCCCGGTTGATTTCGACTGTAAAGCGCTCTTGATTCAACGCCCGTCGTAGGGAGGTTGGGTAGCGAAATCGCTCATCTAGAGGCACCAGCGCCCGCTGACGGCTAGCATACCAACCCAAATCACCGCTCTCATCTGCCATGAGAAAGTAGCCCTGGGCATATCCCTCAATTAAGGACGGAACATCAAATTCCATAAATCATCAGCACTCGGCAACGTTGTGACATCGCTTTTAGAGGTGTTAGGACAAAAAAAGCAGCTGTCTATCGAGGCAGCTGCTCAGAGGGAGATTGACTCACTTGTACAATTTAGGTATTGCCATCACTTTTGAGAATCCTTGTGATAAGCCCGGCGGCATCTTGATTATTACTACCGCCGTTACAGTTTGAAAGCTGAACGCTCAACGCTGATATGTCTCAACCCATTCCACCGATTACACTCCCTCCAGTTGAAAAGCCTCAGCAGGAAGGGGAGTGGCTGCAAACTGCCCTTGTCAAATGGCTTGACGAAGAATTTATCCCAGAAACCGTGAATCAGGAGATTGCCCAACGTGCCTCCCAAATCTTTGTGCGCCAGCGGATGGAAGGCGAAAATGATCTGGGTTCGCTGGTCATTGCCATCCTAACTGAGATGCAAGCCTTTGACTTTTCCAAGAGTTTTTTTAGCGAGTTTGCGATCGCTAACGCTGTCAGCGACTTACTCCTGGATAGTCTTGGCATTGACCGCTGTTGTGGTCAGTAATTTCTGAATATTGAATTAATTCCTAACGGCAAAATTCAATATTGCCTACCAACTTGACTTCACAACTCCTGGAAGCAGACCTTTGTGCGCCCACTCCCGCATGACATGGCGAGACAAGCCAAAGTCACGGTAGTAACCGCGAGGACGCCCCGTTACCCAGCAGCGGTTCCGCAGGCGAGATGGCGCACTGTTGCGGGGGAGTTGCTGGATTTTGCGGTGGATTTCTAGCTTCTCCCGCTGAGAAGTAGCCGTTCTAAACTGCTCCAACAACTCTGTCCGCTTGTCAGCATACTTATCAACTAAATGTTGGCGCTTCTTTTCGCGCTCAATCATGCTCTTTTTAGCCATGAATCTCTCTTTTACCTTTACATCAAGACACCGTTTTCTATCTTAGGTCAACTACCACGTTTGACGCTATTACAAAGAAGTACCGATTACCTCCAAGCCCCAACCTGCAAGCTATTGAATTGTGGAGCTGATCAAGCCTTTGGCGTTATCGAATGCGATTAATCAACGGGATTGTAAAGGCAAAGCAGAAGGTACCAACCCGCCTTTAGCAGTGGTTAACTCAGAAAGGTCAGCAGACGGGCAGAGATCCGCTATCTCGCACTCACCACACTGCGGCTTTCGTGCCTTACAAATTGCCCGCCCGTGATAAACCAGGCGAATTGACCAGTTTTCCCACTCCAGTTGCGGCAAAATCCGCATCAAATCCCGTTCAATGCGGATCGGGTCAGTGTGTTCGGTTAAGCCCAAGCGATGACTGAGGCGCTTAACGTGGGTGTCTACCGTTACACCTTCATGGATGCCGTAGGCATGAGCCAGGACAACATTTGCCGTTTTCCGTGCCACTCCTGGCAACTTCAGCAGTGCTTCCATGCGCTGCGGCACCTGTCCGCCAAAGTCCACCATAATCATGCGGCAGGCTCCTTGAATATTTTTTGCCTTATTGCGATAGAAACCCGTAGAACGAATCAGGTTTTCGATATCCTCAACATTGGCAGCCGCAAAGGCAGCCGCATCAGGAAACTGACGAAAGAGTTCTGGCGTAACTTTGTTTACCCGCTCATCCGTGCATTGAGCCGAAAGAATGGTGGCGACTAAAAGTTGCACTGGAGTTTCATAATTCAGCGTACAGGGGGCTTCTGGATACAGTCGCTTTAAGCGAATCAAAATTTCCAGCGCCCGCTGCTGCTTAACTGACCATTTACGGATAATGCTCATTAAAAAAGGATGAACGATGAAGTATGAAATTGAGAATTTCAGGCTCCGGACTTCGGACTGGTAGACTTTTTACCCAACTATCACTGGAACAAGCTTTGTACCCAACCCAGGTTAGCGGTATCCCGAATAATCAGGAAAATTCCCAAGCCGAGGATGAGGACTAGTCCAGTTTGCATGATGCTTTCCTGGATGCGTCCGGGTAGAGGTTTGCCGCGAACGCCTTCAATCGCGAGGAAGGCGAGTTGACCGCCATCAAGGGCAGGTAGAGGCAAGATGTTGATGATTGCCAGGTTGATGCTAATCAAGGCGGCAAATTGGAAGAGGTTGGCGGCATCTGAACGAGCGATATTAGCGCCAATAGCAACGATCGCTATCGGGCCAGAAACTTGTTCAGCCGTTTCCCCAAAGTTGCTAATCAGTTCCCCAAACCCTTGAACGGTGAGGATTGCCACTCGCTGATACTCTTCGGCAGCACTGCTGAAGGCTTCAATAATATTATTGGCTCGATTCCTGACCACTTTGCCATTAGGAGCAAGCTGGACGCCAATTCGACCCTTGCCATCCGTTCCTGGTTCCGGCGTCAATTGCAGGGACAGGGTTTCTTCGCCTCGCTGAATGGTTAGATCTAGAGGTCTATTCGCATGGGATTGAATTTCTGCCATCAAGGATTTGAGCGCTTCTCGGTTAGCGCCTAACTCTTCACCATCTACCCCAATAATTACGTCTCCTGATTTAATGCCTGCTTGGGTTGCCACCATACTGCTTTCGGCGGCAACTTGCGGCACCAACACCCCTGGCTGGTAGTTAACTTCTGGAGTACCAACCGTTCCAACTTGGGCAACTAGGAGGAAGTAGGCAAATACCAAGTTGGCAATCACACCCGCGCTAATTACGATCGCGCGATCAAGAATTGGTCGATTACGTAGCAGGTTTGGGTCATCTGGAGAAATGTCACTATCGGGGTCATCGTCGGGGAAACCGACAAAACCCCCTAAGGGAAAAGCCCGAATAGCATATTCCGTTTCTGGCCCCTGGTACTTCCATAAAACTGGCCCAAAGCCTAGGGAAAAACGGTTGGCGTAAATTCCTTGAAGTCGAGCTGCCATAAAATGACCCAGCTCATGCACGATGATTAGAAGTGCTAAAACAGCGATCGCCGCCAAAATTGACATAGCAGAATTATTTAATGTAACGATTAAACATTTTTTAATTGTACGGTGTCAGACAAAACCCCTGCCTGCTTCTGCGGTATTACAACACTTCCCGTCCCAGGTAAGGTTGTAACGCTTCCGGGATTTTAACCGTGCCATCCGACTGCTGGTAATTCTCTAAAATAGCTGCCATTGTGCGTCCAACCGCTAACCCAGAACCATTTAAGGTATGGACAAACTGCGTTCCTTTTTTCCCCGCTTCCTTAAAGCGAATGCTGCCGCGACGCGCCTGAAAATCCCAACAGTTGGAGCAACTAGAAATCTCGCGATACTTTCCCGAAGCCGGAAGCCAGACTTCCAAGTCATAGGTCTTTGTTGCTGAGAAACCCAAATCCCCCGTACACAGTTCCAAAACTCGGTAGGGCAATTTTAACGCCTCTAAAATCGCCGAGGCATTCTGCACTAACGCCTGAAGCTCATCTTCAGATGTCTGAGGATGAACCAGTTTCACCAATTCCACTTTGTTGAATTGATGCAGTCGAATCAGCCCTCTGGTGTCGCGCCCATAACTTCCCGCCTCCCGCCGAAAACAGGGTGTATAAGCGCACATATAAATCGGTAGCTGGGACGCCTCCAAAACTTCATCTCGATAAAGATTCGTCAGCGGGACTTCAGCAGTAGGACTGAGCCACAAATCATCAGGCTCACACTTGAAGCTTTCTTCTGCAAACTTTGGTAGTTGACCTGTAGCGGTAAGAGACTGGCTATTGATCAGCATTGGGGGCAAAATTTCGGTATACCCCGCAGCCGTTTGTTGGTCGAGCATGAAACTAATCAACGCCCGTTCTAATGCTGCACCCGCACCGATTAACGTGACAAATCGGCTTTGTGCCACTTTCACGGCTCGCTCAAAGTTGAAAATGCCCAGTTTTTCCCCAATTTCCCAGTGAGGAAGACTATTAGAATGCTCAGGAATATACTCGTCACCCCAGCGACGCACTTCCACATTCTCTGCTTCGCTCTTCCCGATAGGTGTGGACTCGCTCGGCAAGTTCGGCAGGGTTAACAGTAGAGCTTCTAACTCCGCTTTCAGTTCTTTTTCCTGAGGTTCCAGTTCGCTCAACTTAGCTTTGAGCGAGTTGCCTTCTTCCCGTAGCGCTTGCACTTCTGCGCCATTGGGATCACTTCCAGCTTTAATTTTTTGACCGACTAATTTACCAATTTCATTACTCCGGGCTTGCAGTTGACTGCGCGAGGTTTCTAACTCCCGCTGTCGCTGATTGAGCGCCAAAATTGGTTGCAGGTCATGCTTACCCTCACCACGACGATTGAGGAGTTCTTGGATGCTTTCTGGATTTTCCCGAATCTGCTTTATATCAAGCACAAACTTTACCTGATGGATTTGCTGCCATTTACTTTTTGTTAGAATATCCCGTTTGCCACAAAGAGCGAAATCTACTCATTGACAGGGAGATGGGGAGCGGGGGAGCAGGGGAGCAGGGGTGCAGGGGAGCAGGGGTGCAGGGGAGCAGGGGTGCAGGGGAGCAGGGGTGCAGGGGTGCAGGGGTGCAGGGGTGCAGGGGTGCAGGGGAGCGGGGGAGAGAATAATTGACGACGATTAGCCATTACTCCAATCGCCTATTTCATACTTCACCCGTTCGGCTGAGCTCACGGCCGAAGCCTTCACACTTCATCCTTCATACTTCATCCTTCACACTCAGCCCTTATTAATCCGACTCAATAGCCAAAGAGCAGCAACTAGTCCTGCAAAGTGAGCAAAAATCGTGTTTGTGTTGGCTTGTACAACAAACAAATCTATTGGCTCAATAATCTGACCCCGGACGATTAAACCAGGCTGTTGAGACAAAGACCTTCCCAAGGTACTACCAATGATCGCTTGCGCTCCGACCAAAGTCAGTAGCATTCCAGCTAAGTTGATCGCTACTCCGGTCTGCAGCGCTTGAATTGTTTCTGCTTTACTTGGACGCCTAGAGTTATTAGGCTCTAGCAGAGCCTTCGCCATACGGACGTAACGGAATGCCCAATAAGTCCCGACACCTAGTGTCACTAGCCCACAAATCGCAAAAAATATTCCCAGCCCAGTACCTGTACCACCTGCTCTACCAGGATTGTTACTAAAAACCACGTACACAAGCAAGATGACGGTGGAAACCACGGCTAGTACTAATTGCACCCAAAAGGCAATCAAACCGCCTAGACGGAGCCGGAGAGCAAAGCGCTGGAGTCCTGGGGGGATGGAAGAGGAAGTAAACTGATCGCGCATTGACGTTGGCCGTTACAAATCAAGACCTAGGTTAGTTCCATTTTCTCACTGGTCGCCCCTGATCGTGAGTGCCAGTTTCGTAACTGTACTTGAGCGATCGCGTTTCCTACAAAAATTTTGTTAAAAAGGGCGAAATTGGAGAACTTTCTGCTGACGCTATTTGTCATTATCCTAATAAGGCAGCTCTTTTCCAAAAGTTTCTCAAGGTAGCACGGTACCGATATATGGGAGCGACATTCAGGAAGCATCTCACCTCTGCAACCTGCGCCATCGCCTTAGTGTGCAGCTTGAATCTTTATAAACGAGACGTGGCGAGAAATCCCCTGGATGTGGCTCAAAATCACTGGGAAGCGATCGCCACTGAAGATACAGAACGCTTATCTACAGGTTATCGCGAAGACGCTATTCTCAATCAATCCCACGGTCTTGTGGCTGAAACTTATCAAGGTCAATCAATCAGTGCTGCCTGGGAGCAATTTTTTTCACAGTACACAATTGAAGACTTTAAAGTTGTTGCCAAAGAAAGACGCAATCGCCTCGTAGCAGCAGAATTTAAGATCACCGCCAAGTCCGACCGAGGAAGCACTGTGTTTCTCTGGGTGTCCTATCAAGTCCATGTTGATGCCACTGGCAAAATTACACAGGAAGTCTGGCAGGCAAATTCAGAATTCGTTGTGCAAGCTATCCCCACTCAACGCACAGAGGTCGATAGAGGATAGTTGGCGACAAATTTTTAAGTAAGCAATCTTGCTTTCTCCTCTCCTTTCCTAGAGCTTAATTTTAGGGAAGTATCTTCTCTTTGGTGAAAGAAGAATAAGCGACATCATTAAAATTAATTGTTATATTTAGCCGAGTTATTGCGGAAATTCCGCGAAGCATCCCGTAATTGATTAATTAGGCGTGAATTCTTTCTATTTATGAGTAGGGTAACCTGTCTGTTGTCCTTGCTCTGAATGACAGTACGCTGTTTCAGTATGAGTTTCCAGGGTCATCGAAAGCCATGTTAGTGAAAAAAAGTCTTTTCCCCTCAAATCCGGTTGACTGGGATACTCTGCGGGTTATACAGATGAAGCTTGAGGATATTTATCAGTTTTTTCGAGACCCTCCGCCCAACTATCTCAATAAGGAAGTCGCTGTTTGTTATATAATTTTTATCCTGTTGCAGCGAGAATCCTACGGAACCGAACTCATTGAGCAACTTGAACAGGACTATCCTAGCTATCGGCTCTCGGATACCGTCCTCTACAGCGCTCTCAAGTTTCTTGAAGACGAAGGAATCATCGTTGGGTACTGGAAAAAAGTCGAAGGACGAGGACGCCCACGCCGTATGTATCAAATCAGCCCGGAGTGGCAGCCGCAAGCGCAGGAACTTGCAGAATTTTGGTGTCAATACATTACAAGAGGTAATTAATTAAAGATCTGTTTATGGCGAAGCGCCACTTTAACTAGTCGCTACCAGCTTTTCTCTCCCCAGTTTGGGGTGCACCCGCTTTCCCAGTTCCTCCTCCAGCTACAATGTTAATCGCTGTTAATTGCCTGCTAATGCCTGGTTTCCGATAAAAGCCTGTGAGTACCCCCGTTCTTTCTTCAACGTTTCTGCTGACGCTACTGTTAGCCATTGGTCTATTTTTCTTTATTCGTGCTTCTGTTAAAGACCGTACACAACAAGTTAAACTAGTCGCCGCCACCTCCGAAGACTCGCTGCTGACTCAGTTGGGGCAATATATGCAAGCACGATCCTACAAAGTGGCAACAGTCGATGCTGAACAGCATCAAGTCACTTTTCAGGGGATTGTTCGTCCTAGCTTATTTTTGGCAACTCTCCTAACTGTTCTGGCTATCTGTGGCACCCTTTGTCTATCACTGGTTCTGTCTCAACTCTACCCAGCTTTCTCCAATGCTTTTCTCGGACTGGTACTGCTTGCGCCCTTAGCTGGCGTCTATTACTGGAAAAAAGCAGAACGTCCAGAGCAAGTTTTCCTCCAGGTAGAAGAGATTACCAATGAGAAAACAGGTATCCAAAGCATCGTTACGGTGACTGCTCATCGGGATGAGCTTTTGGAGTTGCAACGCGCCTTATCCCTAAAACCCTCACCAGGATCTGCATCGGGAGGTTTTTTTAATCCTAATTAATGACATTAACCCCGCTAAAGCCTTGGCACTGTAGCAGGGTTAAGTATCAAATCACCTTTTTTTTGTAGTAACTGGTGACTTTTTTAGCGGACTGGAACCGCAACTGTCGCCGTTTCTAGTGGAGATTCAAACAGCCTCAAGCTAGGAAACAGAAAATGATTCTCCTCAACATATTGGGCACCAAATAGCCCTTTTTCTGCCCAGAAGTAGCGGTCTGTCGTGTGTTCGTTCCGTTTCACTAACAGCAAAGCAGGAGGAGCGATACCTGTTGCTTGAATGTATTTCCTTGCTGCTGTGACTGGTTTATCTTCGCCACTTTCGATATTATACTGAGGCACGTGCTCCAGAATTTTACGTCCTTCCTGACGACGGCGACTTTTGCGTTTGCGTCTTCTTGCCAACCTCTTTACCTCCTCTTTCTGCTGACAGTTGTAATGTCGGTTACAAAAGCCGTCGCAAGTATATCTGGTAGAGTTCAAAATATCAACATCTGTTTATAGAAAGATACAAATCGGGAGATCGCCTCAACAGTTGGGGTAAAGAAGTTTTGAGAAGGTTCTGGCTAAGAAATTTATCGGAAACCGGAGATTTTCTTTAACGAAACTTAATAAAAGACAGCCCCCTATCAGGCGTTGCATCTTTCACCCTTGATTCTTTCTCCCTATTTTCTAGAGGAGTAGCTAGTTTCTTCTGCGGTTCTGCATTATAGAAAAGAGCCGCTACTTAAGGTAAGCGCGATCGCGCCGTTAGATTGACAACCCTTACCCTCACCGCATGTTTATTCCTGCTAGTTCAGAATTTGTCACCCTATGCCAATCGCAGGTGTCAATATTGACTCAAGGCTTAGGAGCCGCGCTGAGTGCTGTGTATTTGACAGAAGAATTGGTCGAGGGAGCAGAAACAAAGCTAGTTCCCATAGTGGTTTATCCTGACGTGCCGGAGGCATATAAAGAAAACACCTTAGCACTGCCGGAGCAGATTGAACAGGCGGAGTCTATGGCAAGTTTGCCTTCAACACCACTGCTGCTACCTGAGGCGTTTGGCAGGAATCAAAATTTCCCTCAAGGTTCAACTACTGCAAGTTGGCAAGAAAGTTCTTTGCAGCAGCAACGCCAAATCATTTTGCCCTTAATCCATGAAGACGTAGTGGTTGGATTGCTGGTGACGAGTCGGAAAGATCGACCTTGGACTAGTAACGAAAAAGGGCAAATTGAGGGGATTGCCAGGACACTGACGGTCGCTTGTTTGATGGATCGGCGTCGTGCTTGGTTAGAGGAAAAGGTGAGTCAGCAGCAGCGACTGCAAGCCCAACAGCGCGATCGCTTAGACGACTTACTCCATCAATTTCGCAATCCTCTGACGGCGGTACGGACATTTGGCAAACTACTACTGAAGCGACTGTTACCAGGGGATAAAAATTCTGAAGTGGCAAATAGTATCGTGCGGGAAAGCGAGCGCCTGCAAGAGTTGCTGCAACAGTTTGATCAGTGTTTAGATATGACGGAAGCGGAACTTGAGCCGTTAACGTTGACAGCCGCTCCGATCCCAGAAGAGGTTTCTGTACCTGCCTCCTATTCCCTTCTTCCGGGAAACATTTTCTCCTTAGAATCCTTTTTTGTCATTGAGGTTTTGTCGCCGATGTTAATCTCGGCACAAGCGATCGCCCAAGAACGGAATTTAGAGTTACACGCCCAAATTCCCTCAAATTTGCCGCCAGTCTACGCTAATCCTAGAGCCTTGCGGGAAGTGTTGAGTAACCTGATTGACAATGCGCTGAAGTATACGCCAGCGGGGGGACGCGTTTATATAGAGGTCGATGTGCAGCAACACTCCCCCCAGGAAATGTATCAGGCGATCGCGATTAGCGATACAGGTTCTGGCATTCCACCGCAAGATTTGGAACACTTATTTGAGCGGCATTATCGAGGCGTTCAAGCCGCAGGGGACATTCCCGGTAGTGGTTTGGGGTTAGCGATCGCCCAAGAATTAGTGGAACAAATGCATGGAGAAATTGAAGTCTTTAGCCCCGCCAATGCCAGTTGGATGGATGAGGAAATGCAAGAATTTCCCAGTTCAGGAACGACATTTATTGTCTGGCTACCGTTAGTGAGTGCTGAGTCCTGAGTCCTGAGTCCTGAGTCCTGAGTCCTGAGTTCTGAGTCCTGAGTCTCTTGAGTCCTGAGTCCTGAGTCCTGAGTCCTGAGTCCTGAGTAGGGGAGAAAGGATGAAGACGGAGTCGGTGAATTCTGAGTCCTAAAGTAAGGAAGAAAGTATGGAGTATGAATAGGTTATCAGCTTCTCCCCAGCACCCCAGCACCCCCGCTCCCCAGCCTACTTTCAAGATTGTTCCAGCAAAAAAATAGGGCACGGACTTCCCGTTACCCTACTCATTTTTAGATTAATCCCTTAAGGGAAAGTGCTTATACCATTTCTATTTTTGTAGGCTACAGAGCTGACCCCCGACCCCCCGAATTGGCGGGGGGAGCAATAGAAGTCGTTGCAGCGGACATTTCATAGATTTGGTATTACCTAGCGCTGATTACTAGGTCTTCTTCCAAGGTCAGATCCAAATCAGTATCTGGTTCAACAACGAGCAAGTCAACACTGTTACGACCTAGGAATTGTCGAATCAAGGTGACTATTGCACCTGCACCTGCACCAAGTAAGAGTTCCTCAGTGGCGATCGCATCGTCGCCTGTGACGGCGGAGATAGCAGCGGCGGCAGCGGTACCGATGGCAGCATTTCTGATCAAGGAGCTAACATTAGTACCCTTACGCACTGTTTCGGTTTCCGTAATGACCTCAGAGTTGGCATCAAGAGATATCCGCTGACCATTCGTCAGTACTAGTTCCTGAGCAACAAACTGAGTGCCGTTGCTGGCTGGGCGCAGTTCTCCTACAACTTGAGAATTCACGGGAATCAAGACTCTACCATCGGCGGTGGTGATGTTTGCCGCAACAGTCAGAGTTAGGGGTACGGTTTCATTCTGAGTCACCAGAATCCTTTCTTGCTCGTAGCGTACGGGAAGAGTGGTTCCGGAAGGAATGCGGAAGTCCTGAGCGACGGGTGTAGGCGAGACGATGTACTGAGAGGCGATCGTTTGCGCTGCTCCTTCTGCTACCAAGGCTTGGTAGATGAAGGCGGCTACATCAGCTCTGGTTGCAACCTGCAGGGGATTAAGGGACTTAACCGTAGGATAGTTGACCACCAAACGCTCTTCGGTTGCAGCAGCAATGGGAGCGCGAGCGAAGTTAGAAATCCTGCTAGCGTCGTTGTAGTAAGCGAGAGTGGCTTCTGTAGCAGTGCTGGCAGTATAGTTCAGACCATTTGCCAGAGAGACTAAGACTTGTTCGCGAGGAATGTTTTGTTCAGGGTTAAAGACATTACCGGGATAGCCTGCCAAAAATCCGGTCGTGTAAGCTTCCTGAATTGCAGAAGCTGCCCAGTAATTAGAGCGGACATCTACAAAGTTGATGGGGTTACGAATAGCTTGCTTGTTGAACTGTTGGTTCGCTTTCCGCAACATAGCGGCGAACTGAGCGCGAGTTACTGGGGCGTTCGGGCGGAAGGTGCCATCGGGAAATCCAGCGATGATGTCTCGCTGCGATAGTTCGGAAATAAACTGACTTGCCCAGTAACTGGAGGAAACATCGCTAAATGTTGTGGTTTGGGCAAAAACCGGGGCAGGGGCGACCATGGAAGTCACAATCGGTGTTACTGTTCCCCCCAATAAACCGAGGGTGAGGAAGAGGGCAGTAGTAGACTGCAAGCGGTTGAATTTAGACATTTGGGCGTTCTCCAAGAAAATCGTTTCGTTAAGCAATAAGACCTGAGACGGCGTCAGATGTTCCTGTAACTTGCTAGCCTGTGATTCGGGCTAATTTTAGCTACAAAAGGCTGAACTCGGGTCATTGAAGCTGTAAAGCATGTACCTGACCTAACCATCCAAGACGCTGACCAGATTCAAATAGTTGCCTAGTTAGAGCAAATTGTTTTTTGTCAAGGTGTCTATCGGAATAAACAGGAAATCTACTGACTTAATGTCGTAAATCTTGCCAAAACTTGCTCTTTTGCACGGAAAAACTTAGGCTTGCTGGTTCAGCCAACGGCGGTAAAGTTTTTGGATAGCTTTGAGGACACCATTACTACTTGACTTAGGCGTTTCTGCCGGGTCAAGTTGTTGCAAGCGAGTCAGAAGCTTGGCTTCCTCTGTGGCAACGTCTCCATCACTGTAGATCAGAGCGCTGATCGCTTCGATTAAGCGTTGATAATCTTCAGAATTGGGGCGATCGCCGAGATAAGCTTGTACCCACTTGTAAAACTCTGTTGGTTGCACGGCTCTGAGTTCGTGCAACAACGGCTGAATTTGTGGATCATCCGCAACGCCATGTTCCTTGGCAACTCGTTGCAAGTGTTGCCGTTCCTCTGGCTGAATTTTGCCATCAATCCAGGCAGCACCAATCAAAATCTTGACGAGTTGTTTAACACTGGAATCTGCAACCATTGTGTTTTCCTCAAATTAATTCTTTGATCGATCGAAACAGTTCCCTTCAATAGTGGTTAGTGTCTAACTACTCCGTTGCCTCAACCGCACCATGAAAAAGCCGTCCATCTGTTTCCGGTGAGGCCAAACTTTCAGCCAACCCGGAGGAGTAGCAAAATCAGCCAACGGTGAATCAGGTAGTGGCGGTTCAATTTGCCAGAGAGGATGACGCTCCAAAAAGGGTTGAATGACACCTTCATTCTCCTGCGGATGCAGGGTACAGGTGGCATAAACGAGAATACCCTCCGGCTTGACCCACTGGGCTACCTGTTCTAAGAGTTCCCCTTGCAACTGTGAAAGTTCGCATACCGCTGCGGGAGTTTGCCGCCAACGGATATCAGGACGCCGATGCAACGTTCCTAAGCCAGAACAGGGGGCATCAAGTAAGACGCGATCGGCTGTATTAGTAAACTGAGAGAACTCACGGCTATCGCCTACACAAATCTCAATAGACTTTAGTTTCAGCCGTTGAACGTTGGCGCTGAGTTTTTTCAGTCGCGAAGCCACGCGATCGCACGCCCAAATTGTCCCCCGATCTTCTATTAATTCAGCAATATGGGTTGTCTTTCCCCCCGGTGCCGCACAAGCATCAATAACGACCTCATCGGGTTGAGGGTCGAGGAGATGGCTGACTAACTGGGCACTACTGTCTTGAATCGTCCACCACCCTTGATTAAACCCTGCTAGCTGTTGAATGTTACCGCTGCCGCCCGCTAACCTTAAGGCTTGGGGCAACTGTGGTACGCGGCTCACTGAGATATTCGTGGCAAAGAGTGCGGCTTCGACTTCCTCAAGGGTTGTCTGTAAGGGATTAATCCGCAGGTCAATCGTTGGCGGCTGGTTTAGCCACTGACAAAGCTGTTCGGTTTCTTCTAAACCAATCTCTTCAATCCAATTTTTTACAATCCAGTCGGGAAAACTGTGCAACACCCCTAAGCGTTCGGCTGGGTTTTCTGGTAACTGGAGAGGGTCAATTAAAGTATGAAGTATTAAGGATGAAGGTTGAATTAATTCTGTCTCCTCCGTTTTGCCTATTGCCGCTTGCTTTTTGGCTTCTGTTAACCGCAAATATTGACGTAGTAAAGCGTTAACGACACCACTAAGCTTGGAAAAGCCATTGTCCTTTGCTAGCTGGACAGAGGTGTTAACGGCGGCTGAGGGGGGAATGCGCTCTTGGTAACGCAGTTGGTAAAGGCCGATATGGAGAATGGTACGCAAGTTAGGGTGTTGCTGGTGAGCTTTCTTTTTTCCTAACTGATCGATCAAGGCGTCAAGCGATCGCTGTCTTCTCACACACCCATAAACTAACTCTGTCACCAATCCCCGATCCATACTGCTCAATTGAGCCGTTTGCAGGACGCGATCGAGGGCAATATCAGTAAAAGCCCCCCGTTGTTGCACGTCTCGAAGGGCGAGAAATGCCAATTGGCGGGGATTGTCATTCGTCATTATTTATTTCGTCATTCTTGGCGTCGAGTGCGGCTCCTTAAATTCCCTTAGGAGCAATTTCTAAATTTTGCAAGCGGCACTAATCAATCTAAGGAACTCCGATATTTTTCCAGCAGTTCCCCTATGTAGTCATAGCCATCAACGCCAATTAGGGCGATGATTTTTGGACGATTTTGTCCCAGCAGGTTTTGAAAGGCTTCATTTCCTAGCTGTCCTTGCAAGATGGTTAGCAAACCTGCGGGTTTACGCCAGTCACTGGCATTGATTTGCTCTAAAACATAGGCACCGAGAGCGCCTGCATAGACAGCTTTTTGCCAGTTTGCCATGCTGTAGCAGGCTTGGGATAGGTATGCCAGATTGAGTCCTTGCAGGTACAAGTCACCAGAAATCTGAGCCGCTTGCCAGCCGGATTCTAAGTAAGCGATCGCTTGTTGAGGTTGTTCAACAATTACATAAGCAAGCCCTAAACTACTGAAGCACAAGGATTGACTTTGGCGATCGCCTAATCGTTCTGATAATTGCACACCTTGTTCTAGATAGTTGATCGCCCTTTCGTAGACTTCCGGTTCAGCTTGCTGTTGCTGCTGGGCTTGAAATACCTCGCTATAGCCCAAGTTCGCCAAAGCATTGGCTTCGCCTAACTTATTCCCGGCTTGGCGCGAAAGAATTAACGCCCGTTGGCTATAGCTAATTGCCTCGGCATAATTTTTCTGGGCAACACAAAGGCGGCTGAGGTGATTGAGGTTAGCAATTTCACAAGGACTGTCATTAGCATCACGAGCAATATCTAGGGCTTGCTGATGGAAAGATGCTGCCCGTTCATACAACCCTTGCGCCCGGAAAGAATAGCCTAATAAGGTGAGAATTCTGGCTTTTTCCTGGGTGCCTTCTACGCGCCGCAGTGGTTCGTTGAGATAGTTCAAGGCATCGCTCAGGTAGTCGCCACCCAAGCTGGCGAATATACCGCCATAAAGGGGGAAGTAGTCGCGCTGGGAAAATGTCCGTAAGATTTGTAGACAGACTTGAAAACTACCATTAACAAAGCGATCGCGTTTCACTCCAGTTAATGCCTGACTAAATGCGATCGCCAACTGCGACCAAATCACGCCAAAGACAATGAAGGTAGAAATGGAGAGTTTTGCCCCTACCTTCGAGTCATAAACCATTTTGTCGAACCACTTCACTAGAGCCAGTTGTAGGCACTGGAGAACGACGGCTAACTCTACCCATGCTCCCAATTCAATACCGCGCTGGCTCTCTGCCCATTCGCTCAAGGATTGATTCCGGGCAAGGGTTTGGAACAGAGACTGAGGGAGCGGGCTACCCACTTGTTTTGCCCATAGTCCCCAAGGGCCACGCTGTTCTGGAAGCCCCCCAAACCCTAGCGTTCCCTGGCTTTGGTCGTAAATCCAACTCACTAAATAATCTTCCAGTCGCTGCCAGGAGGCTAAACCCGCTTTCAAGCCCTCTGAGAGCTGTTGAATCTCTTGAGCACTATCTGGGTCAGAAGTTTGCTGACTTTGCTGTTGTAGGGTTTGGGAGAGCTGTTTGAGCTGCTGTAAAGTTAGGGTCTGCTGTTGGTTGGGGTCGATGGCTCGCAGTAGAGCAGAGAGACGTTCTTCGGGTTCTGCTGTTGTGACCGCATTAATGGCGGTGTTGATGGCGGCGGAGACTTGGTTTTGCTTTTGGGCGCGTTCCCACTCGCTGCGAATCGTTGAGATCGCTCTGAGGCTGCGGGTGGCTTTTGCCTGTTTGATTTCGCTAACGGGGTTATCTATCTGCTCTTGAGTAGAGGTAAAGCGCTCTTCTAGGCAACGCTCAAAGATTTCTCCAGTTCCGGGTTCAACGCCTTTGAGCAACATTTGATACACCTGCTCCTTGGAGCTGATGTTTCCCTTGAGGGTGGTGGTGACAATTTGGTCGATGAGTTCGAGATAGCGATCGCGCAATGGCACATCCGGCATAATGCAAGTCTGGTTGCTTACTTAAATTCATGGTAGGCGTGTTTGTTTACTGTTGACTTGCCGATTCCTTAAATTCGTTGTCAACTCTACAGTCGCAACCGCTTCATGGAATACTGGTAGTACAACCATTCCCAGAGTTTTTATGTCTTCTTCCCTCAGCCAGGGCACTCTCGTTACTATTATTTGTGAAGCCGTATTGCAAGACCGCCTGGTACACTTGCTAAAAACACTAGGTTCCTCCGGCTACACGATTGTTCAGGCGCGGGGCGCTGGCAGTCACGGTAGACGCATGGGAGATATTGCTGGCTACAACACCAACATTGAAGTCAAAACCATCGTTGCAGCAGAAACATCAGACAAATTGTTTGATGAACTGAAATCGTTTCAGGACACTTACGCCTTGATTGCTTATCGGCAAACAGTAGATGGCTTGTTTGATTAACCAGGATGCAATCAGTCTCAACTGAGCAAGCAGGAAACCACTAATACCGAGAATCATTTCTTCCACAAAAGTGCTTTTTGTCAGGCGTCATGGTAAATAACCCAGAGATGCATGGCAAATAACTAATGATTACTCGTGTAGTGGGCTTGATCAGCGGCACCTCTGTAGATGGTATTGATGCGGCTCTAGTAGAAATCACAGGCACAGATAATGATTTAAACCTAGAGTTGTTGGCGGGAGAAACTTATCCTTATCCCGTTGCTCTGCGAGAAAAAATCTTGGCGGTTTGTGGCGGTGCGTCGCTATCAATGGCAGAGTTGGCAGAACTCGACGATGCGATCGCCTACCAATTTGCCCAAGCTGCCCAAACCATCCAGCTCGGTCAGGCTCCCGCCGCCCTCATCGGCTCCCACGGTCAAACCGTCTATCACCGACCGCCCCTCAAAAAGGAAGCTCGCTCAACTTCTTTCCCTCAAAACTCCCTCAGCACTCAGGACTCAGTACTCAGGACTGCTTTGGGCTATAGCCTGCAATTAGGTCGCGGAGAAGTTATTGCCAGCCTTACTGGTATCCCTACAGTGAGCAACTTTCGTGTGGCGGATATTGCCGCCGGGGGACAGGGTGCGCCGTTAGTATCGAAGATTGATGTTTATTTATTTAGTGATGCCCTCCATCCTCGCTGCGTCCAAAATATTGGGGGAATAGGTAATCTTACTTATCTACCACCTCGCAATCAGGCGAATTGGGAGCAAAAGGTAACAGGTTGGGATACAGGCCCCGGCAACGCTTTGTTAGATTTAGCTGTGCAGCATTTTACAAACGGCAATCAAACCTATGACCAAGATGGACGCCTCGCCGCCGAGGGAACTTGCTGTGAGGGGTTGCTCAATCAATGGCTTCAGGATGAGTTTTTTCAGCAACTGCCTCCTAAATCAACCGGGCGGGAGTATTTTGGGGTGGAGTATTGGCAGCGATGCTTGCAGGAGGCGATCGCTTACCAACTCACTGCGGCGGATGTGCTGGCAACTCTAACGGAACTCACCGTCGCGTCAATTGCCCATAGTTATGAGACTTTTTTGCCCCAACTTCCCCAGCAAGTGCTGTTGTGTGGTGGGGGAAGTCGCAACCTCTACTTAAAACAACGACTAGCCGCGCGGCTGCCATCTGTATCGGTGTTGACAACCCAGGAACTTGGGGTGAGTGCTGATTTTAAGGAAGCGATCGCCTTTGCTGTCTTGGCGTATTGGCGTCAGTTGGGTATTCCCGGCAATCTTCCGGCTGTCACGGGTGCTGAACAAGCGATGCTATTGGGGGAAGTTCATCTGCCCATCCCTCAATCCGCCTAGTCACGATACTGTAAGAGATCGGACTTTAGTTATACTTAGACATACTTGCAGCCTTTCATTCCCATTTAAGCAACTATCATGATTGGTATTTCTACCCATGAGCGGGTGCTAAAGGATAACTCAGGAGCGAGGTTCGACAACAGGCAAGAGGTAGCACTGTGGGTCATACCTTTTTATTGGAGCCAGGACGCTGGATACTCCAGGGAAATTGGCTAGAGCGCAATGGCATGCCAATTGCCGTGAAAGGCAAAACTATAGTGGCTTGGGGTCGAGAGAACTGGTTCACCATGGTTACAAAGCTTGTCTTTCCCGGAAGTGAACGAGAGGATATCTCTTTTCAGTACCGAGGACGCCTAGATGTCGGAGAGCGGCAGTACACATTTGTCTTGCAGCATAGTGTCTTGGGTCGTGTTGAGGGTGAAGGCTGGGTAACTCCAGAATCAATTGTTCAACGCTACTGGGTACTTGGCGATCGCCAACGGCGCAGCGGCTTTGAAACTCGACATCAGTTGAATGAGAACACTTACTACTTATCTAGTGGCATCATGGCAGGTCACTATCTCACCAGCACAATGGAGGCAACTTTAGAGCGTCAGCTCTGATCGCATGAGTTCTAGTGTTTGAATATGTACGGTTTCTCAACATTTAGTAGCAACATTGCTGCAAATCTTGCTATCTCTCTAACACAGGAACTAGCACGCCTCGCAGCACCGCAACGTGCCGGGACTTCTCTTTCGGCGTCTTACGTACCGACTCCAATCAACTGGCTCGTTGTCGGCAGTTGGCGGCGACAGTCGCTCTGTTAAATACCTATATTTATGGAGTTGGGGGATGTGTCTCGAACCACGCTTGACCTCACCCATGCTTTCACCCCTTGAATCCAACGCGCTATGGATAAGCAGACTCCTCCACTGCTCCAAGCTTTCGGAGCCTCACTATGAAGACGGACTTCAATACTGGTCGCTTACTCGCCAACCGCTACCAACTCATGGACTTAGTGGGCAAAGGCGCTATGGGTCAGGTATATCAAGCTAAAGATATGTTGTTGGGAGGCGTTATTGTTGCCGTTAAATTCCTCTCCCAATCGCTGCTGAACAAAAAAATGCGCGATCGCTTTGAGCGAGAAGCCACAATTTGCGCCTTGCTTGGCGAAAAAAGCATTCATATTGTCCGAGTCAGGGATTACGGCGTAGACGAAAACGACACTCCGTTCTACGTCATGGAATTTCTACAAGGAGAAGGCTTGAGCGATATTATCCGCCCCCAAGCCCTCTCTTTACCCCGGTTTTTAAGCCTCAGTCGCCAAATTTCCCTGGGTTTAGAGTGCGCTCATAAGGGAATCGTCATGGACGGAGCCATCTGCCCAATTATTCATCGCGATATCAAACCCAGCAACATCCTGGTTGTTCAAGACCCCTCCTTTGGTGAACTTGCCAAAATACTAGACTTTGGGATTGCCAAGCTGCTTCAGGAAGACAGCGCCCAAACCCATTCCTTTATGGGAACATTGGCGTATTGTTCACCGGAACAAATGGAGGGTAAAGAGCTAGACAAACGCTCTGATATTTACAGTCTGGGCATAATGATGTTTGAGATGCTCACCGGGGAGATGCCGATTACGGCAGAAACACACTCCTTTGGTGGATGGTACAAAGCTCATCACTACAACCCCCCAAGAACCTTTGAATCTGTTGACCCAGCACTGAAAAAGCTGCCCAAGAGCCTTGAAACCTTGGTGATGAGTTGTCTGGCGAAAGCTCCCCAGGATCGCCCACAAAGCGCCACTGAAGTTTTAAAAGCCCTAGAACCCTTAGAACAGCAGCTCAACCAAGGTCGGCAAATCGGTCTACGCAGCAGTGCTACCTTTTCAAAATCAAATCTACCTGTTCCGGTTGAACGAGAACCGAAGTATATTTCCACGGCAGATGAAATCTGTCGGTCAGCCTCCTGGCCAAAAGACAAACCCCATGCAGAAATTGTTTTTCCCCATCTTCTACGCGTCAACGAAGAAATCTTACCGACCCTCTGGGTCATGTTGAAAAAGCAAGATATTCAAAGCCGCCTTGTCAGCACCCGCTACAATCAATTCTTATTTTTGATGTCCCCTCATCCAATGATGCTGTGGATTACAGCCCTGCATAACCGCGAACACGGCGCTCGTTGGCTCCCTTGTTACTTAGACTTGAAAACGCCTTTAGGTCAAAAAATGGCGCGGCTTTTGGGAGCCGTCGGCAAATACCGGATTTTATTTTTCTCCCTATCAGAACCCCAGCAGTGCATCAGTGTCATGTCTTCAACGATTGCTCCTATGCAACGCAAAATGCTGTCCGAGTGGGCAAATACTAGTCAAACCTTAAGTTCGGCGGCTCAACCCCAGCTCAGCAAAAAATTACTCAAACAAGAATTTGAGAAGTTAAAACCAAAAATTGAGATGAAGCTAGAAACGATTCATACTGACTTTCCGACTGATATCTCTGGGTAGTGGGGAATTGGGGTGCAGGGGAGCAGGGGAATTGGGGTGCAGGGGAGCAGGGGAATTGGGGTGCAGGGGAGCAGGGGAGCAGGGGAGCAGAGGAGATGAGGCGATGAGGCGATGAGGCGATGAGGAAAACTGATAACCTCCTTCACCCTTCATACTTCACCCTTCATACTTCACCCTTCATACTTCACCCTTCATACTTCACCAAGCGCCTCCGGCAACGGCTTCGCCGAACATACTTTCTTTGCTACTCAGTAGGGGTACGGCATGCCGCGCCCCTACCATTCACCGACTCACCCTTTCTCCCCAATCCTAGAATTAGAGCTGCTTCACCTCAGCTACCAACTGCGCTACTACGTCCTTAGCGCTGCCAAACAGCATCATTGTTTTATCTTGATAGAACAGGTCATTATCGACCCCGGCAAAGCCCGTACTCATTCCACGCTTAATCACGATCGCGTGCTTGGCTTTGTCCACTTCCAGAATCGGCATCCCATAAATAGGGCTGCTGGAATTGCTGCGAGCGGATGGGTTGACGACATCATTAGCCCCAATCACTAACGCCACATCCGTTTCCTCAAACTGAGGATTAATATCCTCCATGTCATAAAGCTGAGGATAAGGCACGTTTGCCTCTGCTAGCAGTACATTCATGTGCCCCGGCATCCGACCAGCAACAGGGTGAATGGCAAACTTGACCTCTACTCCCAATCCTTCTAACTGGTCAGCCAACTCTCGCACCGCATGTTGTGCCTGAGCAACTGCCATCCCGTAGCCCGGAACAATCACCACGTTGCGGGCATAACCTAGCATCATTGCACCTTCGTCAGCACCGATGCTCCGCACAACCTTGTCGCCTTGGGTTCCTGATGCCCCGCTTCCAGCAACAGCCGTTGCACCGCCACCACCACCAAAGGCACCAAATAAAACACTCGCGAGGGAGCGGTTCATTCCCTTACACATGATGTTGGTGAGAATCAAGCCCGATGCACCCACTAAAGCTCCGGCGATGATCAGCATGTTGTTCATCACCACAAAACCAGCCGCACTTGCAGCTAAACCCGATAGGGAGTTCAACAACGAAATTACAACGGGCATGTCACCGCCGCCAATGGGGAGGACAAACAAAATCCCTAACAGGGAAGAGATGCCTACCATAGCCAGGAAGACGGTGGAATTTTCCGGCGTCACTAACATATAGCCACTGCAACCGAGAAAAGCAATCAGCAGCAAGGCATTGAAAGGTTGCTGCAAGGGAAAGGTCACAGGAGAGCCGCTAATCAGCCCTTGTAACTTCGCCACGGCGACAAAACTCCCGGTGAGGGTGACACCACCAATCAAGACACCAAGAATCATCGTAATTGTGGCATCAAGGGGCACCGTTTCTGGTGAACTGAGCAAGCGCCAAAATTCACCCACCGCCACTAGAGCCGAAGCGCCACCTCCCAGACCGTTGAGCAAGCCAACCATCTGTGGCATGGCAGTCATGGCTATTTTTTGAGCAGCGATCGCCCCAATTACGGAACCGATTGCTATCCCTATCAAGATCATCTGATAGTTCAACACTTGCTGATCGAGTAGTGTTACGACTACCGCCAGCAGCATTCCCCATGCTGCCAATAAATTCCCATTCCTTGCTGTTGCTGGCGATCCCAGCTTTTTCAGTCCGATGATGAACAGTGAAGCAGCCACTAAATAAGACAGCTGAATTCCTGTTGGCAAAAAGTCACTCATATCAATTTTTCGTTGTTCGTTGTTGGGAATTAGTGCATTTCGGTCGTAGAAGTTGCCGCAGACTTTCTCAAGAGAAAGCTTGTCGTGCTGTGAGTTCCGTGAGTTTAACTATCCTGAACTCAATCAAAAAGGGGCTAGTTGCAGTAGTTTTTCGTTTTAATTTCAGGGTTGCTGAATTTGGGGATGAAACGTCGCCTTGTCATACTGAACCAAGCAAGACGAAATCAACATCTACCGATATTCTTCGCTCCACAGAGTTTACCCTTGAGCGCCGCGAAGGATTGCGCTGAGAATCACAAATCCTACTCTTGTTCAGCAATGCCTTAATTTCTTCTCAAAACCAACCACTCAAAATCTAGACATTTGCCTCTTTTTTCTTGAACATTTGCAACATCCGATCGGTGACCAGGAAACCACCAACGACGTTGATAGTGGCTAGCACCACGGCAATAAAGCCCAAAATCACAGTTACATTTGACTCTTTGGCACTGGAAATGAGCAGCGCCCCAATCACCGCAATGCCAGAAATAGCATTGGCTCCGGACATCAACGGCGTATGGAGAGTCGGAGGCACTTTGTTGATGATTTCAAAGCCAACAAAGGATGCCAGAACGAAGACAAACAAACTTGCTATCAATACTGAGGTCATAAACGTACAGACTCCTTAGTTGTTAGTCAGCAATCATTAGCCATTGCAGTTTAAACCCTAGACTAATGATGAAAAACCTGTTTGTAGCGATTTGGCGTAATTTTTAAGCGGTGGGACTTAGTTGCGCTAGAGCGTCTTTGACGCGCTGATTGCGAATTTCTCCACCATGGGTAACGCAAGTGCCGCTGATAATGTCGTCTTCAAAGTTCAACTGCAACTCGTGATCTTTCACCATGTATTGCAACAAGGTAGAGATGTTTTTGGCATACATCTGACTGGCATGTATGGGCATAGAAGAGGGTAAATTAATCGGCCCGATAATGGTGACACCGTGACGGATGACATCTTTCCCTGGTTCGGTGCCAGCACAGTTACCGCCTTGTTCAGCCGCTAAATCTACGATCACTGCACCAGGTTGCATTTGTTGCACCATTTCTTCAGTCACGAGCAAGGGCGCTTTTCTGCCTGGAACCTGAGCGGTTGTAATCACGATATCGGCACTTTTAACATGCTCTGTGACAACTTCCTGAGTGCGCTGCTTGGAAATTTCAGAAATTTCTTTGGCATAACCGCCAGCCGCGACGGTTTCTTCTTCGAGTTTCACTTCAATAAACTTGGCACCGAGGCTTTGCACCTCTTCTTTGACGGCGGGACGAATATCGAAGGCTTCAACGATCGCACCGAGGCGACGAGCTGTAGCGATCGCCTGTAAGCCAGCTACCCCGGCTCCCATAATAAACACCTTCGCGGGTTTGATGGTTCCGGCGGCTGTGGTGAGCATGGGGAAAAACTTGGGTGAAGCAGCAGCGGCAATCAGCACCGCTTTGTAGCCTGCAACGCCAGCTTGAGAGGATAAAGCATCCATACTTTGGGCGCGGCTGGTACGCGGGATCAATTCCATACCGAACGCCGTGACTTTACGGTTGGTTAGCTGCTGTACTGTTTCTGGCTTCCCCAAGGGGTTCAGCAAGCTGAGCAAAACACTTCCTTCCGGCATTTGCTGAATTTCTTCGTCTTTGGGAACGCCGACTTTCAGGAATACATTGGCTTGAGTCCAGAGAGTAGAGGCGTCAGGGATGATTTTTGCCCCGGCGGCTTCGTAGGCAGCATCACTAAAAAATGAAGCTTCTCCAGCCCCCTTTTCTACCCAGATTTCTAAGCCTTGTTTGACTAAACGGGCGACAATATCAGGAATTAGGGCAACACGATGTTCACCGAATTCGATTTCTTTGGGAACTGCTATTTTCATGAACACTCCTTGAGGTGAGGACGGAAAAATTTATCTGGATGGAACCGAGTCATGCTCAATTCTTTTGATACGGCGTGGTTAACAATAGTAGCAACGCACCGCAGCTAGAAGAACTAGCGGTCAATTTTCACTATGGAACTCGTCAACAATAGTGATTGCTGCCTGGTGGTGAGGGTTGATTCTATCTGCCATAGGCTAGAGCCTGCTTACCGTTAACAATAAACTAATGCTAACGATTGTCATTCACCAGCTTTTAGGCTTCTTCACAAGTGCGCTACTGCTACAACAATTAATAGGCACTTTCGTTTGATCAGGGTGTGACTGGCTGAACTAACTTGAGACTTGTTCAAAGCATTGCCTGCTGAAAATGACTTTTTGCATCCTATGTGATTCGTCGAGGGGCACCACGTTTTTTAACGTGTTCTTAGGGATTGTAGTTTTTTAACCGGATAAAAAATCGTTCCCGTAACTTGTGATACTAAATGCTAGGATTCAGGTTGAAAAAGACGCGTTACGTATCTTTAACTTCCTCAAGACAGCTTTGATCTTATCAATCAAAGGGCGATCGCTACCCTCAGCTCAAGTCCCAAGTAATACTAGCTGGCTGACCGCTTATAAAGTTAGCAAAATCGTGACTTTCCCCTGTCTACGGCACCTTTTACGAGATTGTTCGTCACCAAGCTCGATCCTGCGTTCAGTGGAACTTGGCTTTGAACGCATCAACAAGAGTAAAGTTTAGTAACAAATGTCAACACCCTACGGTAAGAGCAGCAAAGTTATGTCATCCAAAAAATCTTCAATGCGATGCCTGTTTGGTGCCCTCGCGGTTACCACTTGTTTACTTACTGGTATTTCTGCTACGAGCTGGGCACAGAGTAACGATGGACTGACACTATTTAGCGGTGTTCGCCGTGAAAATCAGTTGAGTTACTTATTAGACTACGGCGGTCGTCCCAATGGCTGGGATCGCTACAGGTTAAGAATTCCTGCCAAAAAGCTGGAATTGGGAGTTGCTCAGTTTGCCATTTCTTATCCTGATTACTTTGATGGCAAATTTGACACCGATAAAATCGAGGTGCGTGTCAAAGGTAAATCGCTTCCCTTGTCTGAGGTGGAATGGGATCAAGAAAATAACCTGATCCAGATTTACTTAGAGGAACCCATTACGGCGGGGAATAAGGTGGAATTGGTGCTTTCTAATGTAAAAAACCCGCCATTTGGGGGGACATACTACTTCAACGTTCAAACTCTGACACCGGGGGATGTGCCTCTACCCCGTTATTTAGGAACGTGGATTATTAGTATTGGCAGAGGTTAACTCAACTTAGGTGGCAAAGCAGTAGAGATGCGAGCGATCGCGTCTCTACCCTGAAAAAATACAGCCGCTCTCCTCCCGGTTGAGATGCTAATATTAAAGATTGTGACTCTTTAAACAAGGAGTCATATTGCTGTATTTAAAGTGAACACTCATGACTCAACGAACTCTCCACGGCACTAGCCGCAAGCAAAAAAGAAAGTCAGGGTTTCGCGCCCGGATGCGTACGAAGAACGGACGACTTGTAATTAAATCGCGCAGAAGTAAGGGACGTTGCCGCCTAGCTGTTTAAGGGCTTTGTATTGTCCTGTCTATCACGCGCTGGGGCTAAAGAACCCTCCTCTATAGCCCCCATATTGGAGTTTTTTGTGGCATTGCCAAAACAAAATCGACTCAAGCACAGGCAAGACTTCAAAGCAGTCTATCAGCAGGGAATTCGTTGCTCAGGACGTCACTTGACTTTACGAGCTTTGCGGCAGCGCTTCGAGCCTAGTGCTGCCAAGGATGCCTCAACCCAAGCAACGGCAACGAGATGGAAACAGGCAAACTACACCTCCCCCTCTCAGATTGGCATCTCTATTAGCCAAAAAGTCAGCAAAAAAGCGGTAGTCCGCAACCGAATCAAACGCCAGATTCGTGCCATCTTTGCGGCGCTAATGCCCCGACTGGCACCAGGTTGGCTGTTGGTGGTCATTGTACGACCAACAGCACTCTCGTGCGAATATGGTCAATTTTTGCGAGAATTAGAGCAGTTGTTGGCAGAAGCAGAGGTACTGAATGGGCATTCGTGAAGAAGCAATCTATGAAGGCGGCCCGCACATCGGCGACCTGATTATTAATATTGTGTTAGGATTTACCATCATTTGTTTACCCTTAACAGTCGGAGCGATTGTCCGGGCTTTATGGCTACGCTATCGGATTACCGACCGCCGGATTTCTGTCACCGGAGGCTGGCAAGGACGCGATCGCACTGATGTTATTTATTCAGAAATCGTCAAAATTGTGAAAGTTCCCCGTGGACTGGGTGCGTGGGGCGACATTGTGATCACCCTCAGAGGTGGTAGTCGTTTAGAGTTGCGCTCTCTTCCCCGTTTTCGGGAAATTTATGACTATATTGCCGAAAAAGTTGCCGACAAAACCAAAAGACCTCTGGATGCCATTAAGGGGTAATTCCCAAAAAACCGGGGCTTTTTTGCGGCTAGTCACCTTTGCCTTGGCAACGGTGACTCTAAAGGCTGCTTTAATTCCAAAAAATCGGCTTGTGTAACCAGGCTCAAGTGCAACACAAGCAACTGCCCCACATTGAGCCAGATAATTAGATAGATTAGATTCAGAAAACTTTACACAGCTGAGTTTACTTCATACGAATGGATTTTGGTATCGGGTTTCTCTCTAACAACGTCATGCTGCCAATCCTGGATTTTTTCTACGGGATTGTGCCTAGCTATGGTCTCGCCATTGTGGCGCTGACTTTGGTGATTCGCTTCGCGCTCTATCCTCTCAGTGCTGGCTCCATTCGCAATATGCGCCGGATGAAAATCGCTCAGCCGATGATGCAAAAGCGGATGGGTGAAGTAAAAGAACGCTACAAAGACGATCCGGCAAAACAGCAGGAGGAAATGCTTAACGTTCAAAAGGAATTTGGCAATCCCCTAGCTGGCTGCTTACCCGTTCTGTTGCAAATGCCTGTGCTCTTTGCCCTGTTTGCCACATTGCGGGGATCGCCCTTTGCAGATGTTAACTATTCCGTTAACCTGCAAATCTTTCCCAATGAACAAATCGAACGGATTCAACCCCAGGCATTTGTCACTAAACCCCAAAATATCTACTTCACTGACAGCAAACATGCTCCAATTGCAGCACTGCTACCTGCTGGAAATCGTTTAGTGGTGGGAGAAAAAACAGAGGTTGAATTTCAAACGGTTGAAGGTAAACCCCTCAATTCCCTGCTGGCGGAGTATCCAGATGCGGAGCTGAGACCTCAGTGGAAAGTTACAAAGGGTGAAGAGCGGGTTCGCATCAACGAAGATGGCACAATCGAAGCATTAGAACCGGGCGAAGTCACCTTGCAAGGGACTGTACCTGGAATTGCCTCCAATAAAGGATTTCTCTTTATTAATGCTTTGGGACACGTTGGTGCCTTTGATGATGACGGCACCATTCATTGGGATATCGTGGGGATGATTTTGTTCTTTGGTGTGAGCTTGTATGTCAACCAGATTCTTTCTGGTCAAAATGCCAGCACAACCCAACAGCAGTCAACCGTCAATAAAATTACTCCAGTACTCTTTTCGGGGATGTTTTTGTTCTTCCCCTTACCCGCTGGAGTTTTGATGTACATGTCAATTGCTAACGTATTTCAGACGGCGCAAACCTTCTTTTTGATGCGGGAACCCCTGCCAGAAAATCTCCAAAAACTGCTAGAAGCGCAGGAAAAAGCCGAAAAAGACAGCAAAGCAAGAGAAGCGCTGCCCGAAGAAAAGTTTGGGCGTTCTAAGAAAAAGACATCAGGCTAGTTATGAGCAATCAGCTTATGCAGCGAGGTCAGCAGTGGCTAGAAGAGCTACTGCTGCTAGCTAACTTACCAACGGGTGTGCAGGCAACAACAGAGGAAGTTTCTTCAGACGACGAGCCTCCCAGCTATTGGTTGATCATCGACGAAACTAAATTGACACCAGACCAAATTCAACAGTTGATTGGTAAGGAAGGGGCGGCACTTGATGCCCTTCAGTATCTTGCCAATTCGATTTTGAACTTAAACCAGGAAAAAGCGCAGCAAGCCTCCTACACCATTGAACTCGATGGCTACCGCGTCCGGCGGCAAGCAGAACTGCGCGCTCTTGCTGATAGCGCGGCTCAAAAAGTCCGCCAAACAGGGGATGAGTTTGAACTACGGTCTTTGTCATCGGCAGAGCGGCGTCAAATACATACCTTTTTAAAGGAGAGTGAGGATTTAGAATCCCTCAGTCGCGGACAGGAGCCGGAGCGATGTTTGGTAGTGCGCCTGCGTTCACAAAACGAGTGAATGGGTTTAGTGCTATCACTTAGGTGTGTTGTTTTGAGTAGGAACTAAGCATCATGGAAGCCATTTATATCCCTCGGCTACTCAAACTACCGGGGAAAATAGAGACGATAACCATTGATGAACCTTTGCCCGCTCTGGAAACTTTGACACCAGTGCGAGGGCAAATGCAAGTTAGGCATCAGGGCAATTATTTAGAAGTTTCGGCACAAGCAGAAACTATTATGACCTTGACTTGTCATCGCTGCCTGCAGCAATACAATCATCGATTATCCCTGCAATCAAGCGAACTGGTGTGGTTAGATGAATCTGCCAATCAACCGGATATGGGGCCAATAGAGCGGGAAACGCCTTTAGATGAGTTGGTAGAAACCCTAGATCCGCAAGGGTATTTTGAACCGGATACCTGGTTGTACGAGCAACTGTGTCTGGCAATTCCCCCACGGCAGTTATGCGATCGCGCTTGTCCTGGAATTCAGCCCATTGAACAAGATGCCGTAGAGACGAACACTGACCGCCGTTGGGATGCCCTGGAAGCTCTAAAGCGACAACTTTCCTAAAATGTGTTTCATTTTGAGCTGTTAAGGGAAACTAAGAAGGGGAGATGGTTGTTTGCCAATCCCTGCCCTCATCGCCCCTAGCTACTGCTATGACATTCAATGACGAGTTTGAGCTGCTGCTTCGTGCCCGCTATCCGTTAATTTACATTCCCACCCTGGAAGAAGAGCGAGTAGAATCCGCGATCGCCCAATCAGCTAAAAACCTGGGAAATCGCGCTGTCTATCTCTGGGATTTTGTCGATGGCTACCAGGGGAACCTCAATGACGCTGGGTTTGGACGCCGCAATCCCCTACAAGCCCTAGAGTTTGTGGAGAAATTGTCAGCCGATGCACCGGGAATCTTTGTCTTACGAGATTTTCACCGCTTCTTAGAAGACATCTCGATTGCTCGCAAGTTGAGAAATTTGTCGCGGCGTCTAAAGTCTCAGCCGAAAAATCTAGTGATCATTTCGCCCCAGGTTTCCGTTCCGTCAGACCTAAGCGAAGTATTAACAATTTTAGAGTTCCCTTTGCCCCATGCCTCAGAGATTAAAACAGAAGTCGCTCGCTTAGTGAGCGCCACCGGGCAAAGCTTGAACGATAACGTCTTAGATGAGCTGGTGCGTTCGGCTCAAGGTCTTTCTCTAGAGCGGATTCGCCGCGTGTTGGCACGGGCTATAGCCTCTCACGGTGCTATCCAACCCGAAGATGTGGAACTAATTTTAGAAGAAAAACGCCAGTCAATTCGCCAAACTCAAATCCTAGAGTTTTACCCGGCTACCGAGCAAATTTCTGATATCGGCGGATTGGATAACTTGAAAGATTGGCTCCTGCGGCGAGGAGGTGCCTTTACAGAACGGGCACGTCAGTATGGTTTACCCCATCCGCGTGGCTTGCTGCTGGCGGGGATTCAGGGAACCGGGAAGTCATTAACGGCAAAAGCGATCGCCCACCACTGGCATCTTCCCCTCCTGCGCCTAGATGTCGGGCGTTTGTTTGGCGGCTTGGTGGGAGAATCAGAATCTCGTACCCGGCAGATGATTCAACTGGCAGAAGCCCTCGCACCCTGCGTTCTTTGGATTGATGAGATTGATAAAGCCTTCTCCGGACTGGATAGTAAAGGGGATTCAGGAACCACTAGCCGTGTCTTTGGCACCTTTATTAGTTGGCTAGCAGAAAAGCAATCGCCTGTCTTTGTCGTTGCCACCGCCAACAATATCCAGTCACTGCCGCCAGAAATGTTGCGAAAAGGGCGATTTGATGAAGTTTTCTTTGTGGGTTTGCCCAGTCAGGAAGAACGTTTAGCAATTTTTGAGTTACATTTATCTCGACTGCGTCCTCATAACATAAAAAGTTATGATTTAGAGCGGCTAGCTTACGAGACCCCCGACTTTTCCGGTGCAGAAATTGAGCAAACTCTCATTGAAGCCATGCATATCGGCTTCAGCCAGAGCCGAGACTTTACCACAGACGACGTTTTGGAAGCGGCTAGCCAAATCGTCCCCCTAGCACGGACAGCTCAAGAACAAATCAAGTTTCTCCAAGACTGGGCAGCCGCCGGAAAAGCCCGTATGGCATCTAGAGACAGTCGGTTAAGTAGTCGCATTCAGCGTCAACTTCAGTAGCATTTAGCGATTGCAGATTACAACTCAACCCCGCTAAAAATGCCTTTCAGCCTCGCGTCTAACAACCAACAACCCACAACTAACAACTCCCTATGAGTTTGTCAGGTCTAATACAGTTTTTAATTGGCTTTATCCTCGGCGTCACTCTGCTCGCTGGTAGTGGCGCGGCGGCTGGTTATTACTTCCTTACCAAGCTTTCGACGCCTCCGGATCGACCCACTTTTGCCGAAGAAAAACCGCCAGAACCCGTAGCTAAAGCTCAGAGTTCAGACGCCAAGTCGGAAGCAACCCCCAAACCACAAGCAAATCCTAGCCCTTCCCCGACGGAGGCTCAGCTACCCCCCGGAAGCTACACCGCACGGGTGACTTGGGCAGAGGGATTAAGCTTGCGGGATGGCCCCACGCCGGATGCTGCCCGTATTGGTGGGGTTGCCTATAACCAAGAAATTATCGTCCTTAAAGAAAGCGATGATCAAAAATGGCAACAAGTGCGCCTCGGTGAGGAGGGACAAGAAGGTTGGGTCAAAGGGGGTAACATTGAACGCCTTGACTAAGAGTTGAGCCTCAATTTTGGGGTACTTGCGTTTTTAACTACAGCGAAAGCGCACCCGTCTAAAAGAATGGGCTGGCAATCGTTGTTCCTCAATTGCCACTTCTTGCTCATCCACCCAGGCTTGTTGCACTGACATCCCGTGCACCTGCAATTGCACCCCTTGATAAGGGAAGTTATAGTTTCCCTCTTGCTCCCAAATGAGTTCTAAACTTTGCTGAGCGCGGATGAGGCGGAAGCGATCGCGCCGAGAGTCTTCGTAGCCATCCCCAGCATCACTATAAATGCAGCCTTCACTCTCACCCTCTAGGGGTGGGTAAAGGTGAAGAGTTAATTGTTGTGCGTCTTCCATCGGTAAAATACTACCTGCCCTCACCAACACCGGAATCTGTTCCAGTGGTGCTTCTAGTTGCATCGTCTTTCCACCTTCAAGCAGGGTGTCGTTCCAGAAGTTATACCAATGTCCTTTTGGCAGAGATACAGGATGCGATCGCTCCCCCTGATTGAGGATTGGGCAGACTAACAGCGCCTCTCCCAAATAAAATGCCTCTTCCCGATCCCAAAGCGATCGGTCGTTCCAGTCAAACCAAAACAAAGGACGTACTGGGGGGTATCCCTTTTGGGCCGATTCCCAAGCCAGAGTATAGAAATAAGGCATCAATTGGTAGCGCAATTCCAGGAAGCGGCGAATAATGCTCAAGTAAGGCTCACCAAACGTCCAGGGGGCGCGAGGCTCAACGCTAGTAGAACTGTGCGTCCGGCAAAATGTAAAAAAAGTTGCCATCTGAAACCACCGCACATAGAGTTCTCCTGAAGGATTGCCTAAAAAACCACCAATATCCGGCCCACTATAGGGAATTCCCGATAACCCTAATCCAATCACCGTGGCGATTGTTTGGCGCAAGGCTTCCCAAGTTGAAACAATATCCCCAGTCCACGTCCAAGCATAGCGTTGTAAACCCGCCCAACCCGATCGCGACACAATAAAAGGACGTTGTTGAGGTCGATGTTGGCGAAGTCCTTCAAAAGCGGCTTTAGCTTCCAGCAATCCATACAGATTATGCGCTTCCCGATGATCGCCCCCTCTGCCTTCTAAATTATGTTGCGCGACTTTGGGAAGCGTCGGATCGCCCCAAGTAACAAACGCCGCCGGTTCACTCATATCATTCCAGAATCCAGCAATGCCGACATTCAGCAGATAGGCAAATTGCTGATTCCACCAACTCCGTACCGTCGGGTTTGTAAAGTCAGGAAATACAGTGCATCCTGCCCAAACAGGTGCAATCACTAGCTCTCCATTGGGGTAGGTGCAAAAAGCATCTAGGACTTGCCCTTCTATAAATAAGTTGCTCTGACGGCTGTATTTAATACCCGGATTGTTAATAGCAATGCACTGGATGCCTGATTGTGCCAGTTCTTGTGTGAAATTTCTGAGCTGGGGAAAACGTTTCGGGTCGATGGTAAAGGCGCGATGATTAACTTGACAATCGATATCAAGATGAATCGTACTCAACGGTAAATTATGGGTTTGAAATGTCTGCACTTCCTCGCGGACATTTTTTTCGGTGCGGTAGCCCCAGCGCGATTGGTGATACCCTAATGCCCACCGAGGAGGTAATGGCGCACGACCAGTTAATTGAGTGTAGCGTTCTATAAGCTGGGGCGGTTCACCAACGGCGACATAGTAACGAAGTGCGCCACCTTCAAAATTAGCGATCGCTTGATCAGCAAAAGTAAATTCAGCCCGAAAGGTGTTTTCGTAAAAAATTAGGTAACTTCCTAAATCGTGCAATCCCAAATAAACGGGAATGCAGATATACATCGGATCGACACCCGGTTTATAAATATTTCCGGGGTCATAATTCCACATTTGGTAGGTTTTACTCGTTTGCTGCTCATTTTTGGCAGCACGTAAATTAAGCGAGGATGCCCGTTCTCCTAACCCATAAATATGTTCTTCTGCTCGTAAACAAGCTTGATGTACCCATCGTTCTCCTTGTCGTTGGGGTGGCAATTCTTCCCTGACAATTTTTCCATCTGGATTGAAAAAGGTGAGGCTGCCATCAACACCAACGGTAATTTTTAAGACATTACTGGCTAAAATCCAGTCATCACCAGTTGGTTTCAATGTGGTTTCAACAATATCCCAATCTTGACAAGCGATCGCATAGGGAATGGGTAGAAGACCCGGAAACCAATTCACCCGGACAAAATCAGGCGTGAGAAAATCAATCTGAAGTTCTGCTTGCTCAAAGTAGAAGTAGGCTCCTCGTTCTGTTGCCGTTGCTTTGACTAACTTTCCCGGCGACGTCAACGGCTCTGATGGGGTTTCAGGTAGGTATCGGCGCTCAGCGCGATCGCGTGTATAAGAATAGAACAACGCCTGTGGGATGTACTGCAAAAAAAACAGCGACCTCAGCACGAATTTTAGCTTCAGTGATAGCTGTTCGAGAAACGCCATAGTTCTGTTTTAAATCTTTGGGCAGCAAGTGTCACAAGGTGAGGGACATGACATTTGCTCTAACCAAGCTAATTACTAAATTCCTGTAGTTCTTCCCCTCAAGGAATTAACCTTTTCTCTATCTAGAGTGTGAGGTTATTATCTTAAACTAGGGAAAGCGCCGCTACGACGACTATGAGCAGGGAAAAAACTGGCTTAGAGTAACCGCTTCCGTTATAAAAGAAACTGTATTTATAAAATCGTTCTTTAACTCCTAAACAGCGCCTTCATTACAGGCTTCCAAACATTCACTCTTTGAGCAATTGCCACCATGTAATCACCCTTCCGAATGATTTTGTCTGACAAATAGCTGAGTATTTTATAAGCTAGGCATTTTTGCTTACTACAGGGCAATTCCTGAGCAACCAGTCAGGCTTGGTGGAGGAAGCGAAGTTTCCCTGATAAAGCAATTAAAAAGGCTATATGCTCCAGCCGATAAGCTCGCTGAAACACAGATGTCATGCCATTGTCTCTCTACCAGAAAATTACTCAACGACTCGCATCATCCGGGAGAAAACCCAGTTACATCGTCGGTCTGGATTCAGCGACAGCAGCACTACAAGCAACAGCCAAATACCTGCATGGCAAAGAAATGCGCGCGGGAGGGTTTGCGCCATCGCTGACAGGTTCCTTCCTCAATGCGGCTAGCTATCTCCCCAGCAAACTGATTGAGCCAATATCCACTGCTGTAGGTTGGCTCAATGCTGCCTCGCCCAGCGTTTTAAACGATGTGCAGGCCCAAACAATGTCTCAGTGGGTCGTGAGCCAATATCCCAAACGACGCTATCCCGGCGTCTTGATTGGCTCCTCTAGTGGTGGTGCAGTACATCTGGGTGCGGCACTTGGTATTCCCTGGTTGCCGCAAACTCTCCTCGTTTGCGCGCGACATTCAGTGGATCTCGATGACCCAAAACAGGAACTGGAGTGGGCTAAAGCACCTACCAAAGAATTACTCAGAAACAATCCTGACCTGTGGGCATACCAAATGCACGACCCTAATCAGGATCGATTGAAGGTGGGTCATGTCTCTTACTTCCGGCTGAAACGCTCCCGTCTTGGCACAGAGTACAAGCAGTTCCTGGAGCAGAATTTAGCGCCCGGTGGCACAATATTCCTGGTAGATTGCCAATACAAGTGGCTATCTACCCAGGTTGCAGATCGCCATCTGTTTCAGTTTGGTGGCAAAGGTGGCTTATCCCCAAAAGACTATTTTCAGGACAGCCAGGAGATTGCCGACTTTCTCAGACGACACGGATCAAAGCACCGACAGTGGAACCCACCTGCCCATGATGGCTATTTACCGGAGTCAGAATGGGGCTTTGAGCCATCTTTACAGGAGGATGTAGAGAAGTTTGCCCATGAACAGGGTCTGCGGGTTCGTCGGATTGTGTTTAATGATCCCCAGGATTTGAGTCCGTTGGTGGCTGACCTTTATCGGTGGTGGTATAAGGTACGGGGTTTGCCAACCAACCGACTTTTAGTGGAGTCGTTTACATATCTCAATCCTTGGTTGGCGCTACGTCTGGGGCTAGTGCCTTATTGGGCTGTATTTAATGATCTAACCTCACTGGATCACCTGAATCGCTATCTGGATACTGCCCAGCCTTACGATGAAATTTACGCCAACCTGTTCTCCAATGGTCTTAACTCACTCGGTATTGCCTCAATTGATCAGTGGCGGTCTATGGTCAATCGGGCCCGTCAGCACGGTCAGTTTGTTGGGGTGAATGAACAGACCTACCCTGGAGATTTAGGCTCATTTGCCCGCCACTACACTGATCTCAAGAAACTCGATGGGCGTTACCCAGTCCCCCTCCTAGAACCTCTGACTCTACATCAACTCGATGCTTTCCTCGCACAGGAAGGCGATCGCTACTCGGTTCGCTGGATTTAATACCTAGTGGCATTTTCAACCTTCGGCTTCCTTAAGTGCACCGACTTAACGGCTGACGGAATTTACATTTCTATGTAAAGAAACTTGACTAAAATTGAAGCTTGATTTCAAAATTCTCTCTACCAGGAGAGGTACTTCGGAAGTAGTGCTACGGTTTAAAAACTGAAACCCACTCCACTCCAAACCTTACTGGTGGATAGTAAAAAATGTACAAAAATAATTCAGACAAAGATTGGTTGGGATCTGTTCTTATCGCAGCATTAGGTGCGGGAGTTGTGACATCTTTTGCCGTAAGTCAAGGACAAAACCCTTTTGTCGCCCTAGGGATCACCGCTTTTTCCGCATTGATAGCTGTTCTGTTTTCTCTAACGGGACTAATTTAGCTATCCTTAAAAATAGCTTTTTGGCAGAATTACCTCTTTGAATCATTCTTGGCAAAGTCGTTGATTTGAGTGCCTCAAATTGAGACTATTCTCAACACGATATTAGTTGAGCCTTTGCTTGAGGAAAAGGCAATCAAGTTAAAGATTTGCAAAGAATTAGAGATAATTGCCACAAAATCCCCAGGAAGTTTGGTAGTGCAAGCTATTGGCTTGGGCGATCGCAACTAGGCACTGAATACTGAATCTCCCCCAATCAAGACAAGGGAGTGACTGTTGTGACGATTTTTGGCTAAGCAAGAGAGCAGGTTATCAATATTCATTGAATAATCAACAACGTCTCAAGCTCTAGGGTAGACTGACTGATAAAAAAGTGTGCTCTAAGAACTATGGAGAATCCGGATTTCCTGCCTCTTTGCGATCGCCAGCCTTCTCAAGAGGCTAATTTTTTGGCATGGCTAGAGCAGCAAAAGCTTTCTAGGCGTGCATGGAAGTATTTATTACCTGTAGTTATCGCCTTGAGTGGTTTAGGGGCAAATGAGGCGATCGCACAGCAGGCGAGACCAGGCGAGAGGGGATTTAATGTCACAGTCGTTCAAGAGCGCTTGCGGGAATTAGGTTATTTTTTCGGAACAATTGATGGTGTATACGGCCCCCAAACGCAAGCAGCAGTAACCTCATTTCAACGAGCGCAGGGGCTTTATCCGGATGGTTTCGTTCAGGGAGCAACTGAGACAGCTTTATTTAGGCAGAGCGGTGTACCAAGCTACAACAGCAATGCCTATTTCCCTCCTGCAAGACCGGGAGAACCAAGCTTCGCGGCAGCGGCTCCGCTTCCGTCTCCGACTCCTATTAGACCTACTACCCTCCAACCGGGGAATAGAGGGATTGAAGTCAGGCGGCTTCAGGAACGCTTAAGAGAGCGAGGATACGATCCCGGTACAATTGATGGAGTTTATGGCCCGCAAACGACGGCGGCGGTCAGGCGATTTCAGAGCGCCAATGAGTTGCGCCCTGATGGTATTGCCGATAGCCAGACGCTTGTGGCGTTAGGACTGGCTGGGGTAGCACAACAGAATCGCTATATCGTCGTGATACCAGGAGGTCAAGACACCCTCCTTCAAGCCCGTAGAGCCGTGTCTGATGCCTTTCTAGCTGCTAGCAGAAGAGGTCAGTACGTGAATGCTGGGTCGTTTAACGACCGCAACCTCGCTGAAAGCCGTTCCTACTTGCTGCGATCGCGGGGACTAGATGCACGGGTAGTGCGTTTTTGATCGCGGATAGCACGCAAGATAGACTGGTGCTGGTGTGCAGTCAGAAATGGTAAAAAATATGGAAACCCTGGCTTATCTTCATCTTGCTTTGGCAAATCAGGCACCGATAGAGGCTGACTGGGTTGTGACGTGGAATTGGCAGCTTCCCCGGTGTGGGATGCCGTTATTGTCTTTAATGCTTGTCTTGAGCACTGTAGGTACAGCAACTCAGACAATGGCACTCGTTCAACCAGGCGATCGCGGTTCTGAAGTGGTTGCTATACAACAGCGTTTGCAGGATTTAGGTTACTTTCGGGCACGGGTGACAGGAAACTTTGGCCCGATTACAAAAGAAGCTGTGATCCGCTTTCAGCAAAAGCAGGGACTCGCGCCTGACGGTATTGCTGGGGCACAAACTCTTGCTTCTTTGCAATGTACACCGAAAGCAACCGCTAGCCTTCCCCCTAGCAGCACTCAACGACAACAGCCAGCTAGGGCAGTTGGTTCGCGTCCCGTGACGAATGTTTTGCGGCGAGGCGATCGCGGCACCCAAGTCAGTGCAGTGCAGGAAAGCTTGGCAGTGGCAGGCGTTTTTAAAGGGCCGATTAACGGCATATTTGGCCCCTTAACAGAAGCCGCCGTTAAACAGTTTCAGCAAGCCAGACGGCTTCCCGTGGATGGAGTTATCGGTTCCCAAACCAGGACAGCCCTCCCAGCAATTGGGGGAACAATCCCTACCTCCACCTCAAAATCAAGCGATGGACAACAACTCTGTCCTGAGCGCGATCGCGCTAGCGTTCTCTCACTACAACAGCGTTTGCAAGCACAGGGATTCTATCGAGGGGCACTAGATGGTATCTGGGGGTCACAAACCCAAACCGCCGTCGAAGCTGCCCAGCAGGCGTATGGCGTTAAGTAACGCTTTGTCTTGAATTGTAAGCATAATCACAAGCAAACTTAACATCTTTCCCCGGCTTTTGGCAGACGCAACAGCGAGTCAGAAGCCATTATTTTTAAATTAACTAGCGTAAAAAATTTAATTCCATCAAGTTTAGAAAACAGTATATTTTTTAGCAAAATAAAACAAATTAAAATTCAGAATGCTTCCTCGAATAATTAATTTAACTTTGTGGCTTGTCATTAAGGAAACTGAAGATCTCTTAGAAGATTATCCGGAGTATCCTTATCAAATGGCATTCTCTTTTCAGGAATTACGACAAAAGTTAATTTCCTCGGTACTCAACCAAATTTCCGATCAATGCTATGTAATTCTTGAAGCACAGCAAGAACTACCTAAAGATACTCAAATATTGTATGGAACCCCTGAAGAACAACTTCTTTTGAAAGCTTTGATCCGTGCGAACATTATGAATGTTTTGCGAGAAAATGAAGAGTGGATTCACAATCATATTTATTAAAGCGTATGTTGTTTAATTTCTCCCCTTGGCTCCCCTAACTTCTCTTATGGGAATAAAAAAAGGGCTAGCCAGTAAGTGGTTAGCCCTGATACGGAGCAGGAGAGAAACTATCTTTTAACTTAACTGAGACTGATACATCTACTTATCCTAGGGCTGATCTATTTTCCCGTAGTCCGCTCGAAGTTTAAATTTCAGGTTAATAACTTGAGTCGATTTCAATGAACTAAACCGCTTATTTATTGCAGTTGGTTTAAAAAAGTTGGGCAATTCGCTATGGGAACTAATTCATTAGGTTAAGGACATCACGGAGTACGCTGTAACCTTTCCAATCCCAAAGTACATAGCTCAAGAAACCAAGCATTGCTAAACGTCCATTCCAGAGTTCAGCTTGAGGATTCCGTCCCAAAATAAAGGCATTACGATCTTTGTTGTTATAGGCAGTAGCAACAGGAGGTAAATTAACAGCGCGAATTTCTTCAGTCGGACGATCTTTCATGATTAGTATATTCAGAGAACCTTTGAATGATAGCGATTTACCCTTACCTGAATTACCTACCAATAGATTTATAGTTGTGCCATTCTCAGGGATGACCTCAGGAGTCAAAAAATGTGTTCTCAGATACAAAAGTAGTATAAACTTGTTTAAAATCTAAAAAAATCGATAGATTATAACACCGCTGGCTTTACCAACGGAGTAATTAATGTTATTGATGGGCTGATGATGCGTTACTTCTAACCAATGAGACCGAACCCTGAAAGCAGATTGGGAATGGGAACCCTGCTTGCTCGTAACTGGTGGACGCTGGCATTACGGGGGGCGATCGCTATCCTCTTCGGTATAGCAGTTTTCCTATTGCCTGGTATCAGCTTGGCAGTACTGGTGGCACTCTTCGGTGCCTTTGCCATTATCGGTGGGGTTTTTGCCTTGATTGCGGCATTAAGAGGACGAGGGGCAGGCGCTCAAGGGTTGATACTCCTACTACAAGGTTTAGTCGGCATCCTCATAGGTGTGTTCGTTTTCTTACAACCAGTGCGTGCCGGGGTAATCTTGGTCTACCTGATCGCAGCTTGGGCAATTATCTCTGGCGTCTTCGAGATTCTTGCAGCGATCGCCCTGCGGAAGGAAATACAGAATGAGTGGCTGCTAGCGGCTGCAGGTGTGGCTTCGCTATTATTTGGTCTACTCTTGACAATCCGCCCCGTTGCTGGTGCTTTGGCGATTCTGTGGGTAATTGGCGCTTATGCCATCAGTTTCGGCATAATGTTGCTGATTCTCGCCTTCCGGCTACGAAATTGGCACAAAGAAGAGCCGCCAACACTGCTCTAAAAAAGCATTAAGCGATAAATCTTGGACTCGATCAGGGGAACTGCTCGAAAATAGTGCCACTGGAGAGTCATTTATCATGATCGAGAAGGTTCCTCCTGTATCGGTGCTGGTAGCGGAAACTCCTCACCCCGCAAATAAGCATCGAACTTCTCTTCAAAACGGCTCCAACTAGTAGCAATTGAACGCTCCAATTGCTGGGGAGGAGCTTCGCGGAACAAAGGCATTCGCTCTACAATTAAAGCTCTAATATCGGGGTGTAGCTCATCAAAAGCATCAGTTTTAGCCCCCGTATAGTTCAAGACGAGAAAGCCTGGTTTGCCCTTCATTTTCATCCAGGGTTCCCACACTCCCATGCGGTAGTACGACAGTGCAACCGAGCGATTGTCACTAGGACTCACGGCTTCCGCCTCCAACATCTTTGTCGGAAACAGGAATTTGTAGGAGTCCGAAGATTGGATGTACTCCTCCGAAGAATAATCAGCAAACTTAGGATTTTTGGCTAGGGGATTCGGGAGTTTGAGGTTGATGTCAATTGAGACTGAGGAGATTTCCGGGGTGATGTAAGCGGGTAACTGCGGGGGAATAAGAAACTCCTGGTAGTCATAAGAGCGATGCATCACATTTAAGGTTTCCCCCGTCCAAGGGTTTTGCCAATTCCGCAAAACTTCTCCGCTTTCTGGATCGAGATAAAGCGTGATTTTACGACTGACTAACGTCCACCGTGAGGTAGACTCATCCTGAATACAGCGTGAAATATCGACACCAAAGAAATCAAACAGGTGCATTGGTTCATCTATATCCATCGGTTGAGCATACATCGCACCTGTTGCTTCAAAATAAGATGTTCTGCTATCTGTACTACAGCGTATCTTTACAAATTGCTCGTCTGTAATCGTCGGCTTAGCGAAACTCATTTAATTTATGCCACTCCAGAATAACCAACACTGGTATTAGCTCTTTATCACGACTTACACTATTCAACATTCCCTCCGGGGATATAGTTTTAACCCCATAAACCTTTAAAAGCTGTTACCTCAAAAAGTGAAGAGTGAATTTACTGAAAAGCGAATTAATCTAAGTCAATCCCACCTTTTCTATTTAGAGGGAGGCAAAAAATCAAATTCAGACCCGATATTATTTATCCATGGCTGGAGTGTCTCTACCCTTGCTTATCAATCGATTTTTAACGCTTTAGCAAAAAATCATTACATCATTGCTCCTGATTTACCAAACTTTGGCAAATCTACTAGCACCAAATCTCTGGCAACTTATAAAGATTACGTTGATTGCTTGATTGAGTTTGCTCATTTATTGAACCTAAAAAAAGTTCATTTAGTTGGGCATTCTTTAGGAGGAGCGATCAGCATTATCTTAGCCACTATAATGCCCTCTTTGGTAAGTAGTGTTGTTGTACTAGACAGTACAGGTATCCCTTTAGGATATTTAGCGGAGGTTATGCTGAGAAGGTCATTTGAAATAGTTGCCCAAATGCCCATGACAAAGCCTGAGCCTTTATCTAATATTGTTCAAGCTTTCCTGTACAACAGTCTTTTCCAAACGGGTAATGTTATTCAAGCAGCTCAAATTTCTCTAGACGAAGATATCAGACCATTTTTGCCCCACGTTGAATCTCCTTGTTTAGTTTTATGGGGAGAAAATGACCTTTTTACTCCCCTTAATATGGGTCAAGAGATTGCCCAGGGAATAAAGGGTTCTCAACTCAGGGTGATTGAGGGGGTTTATCATGAGTGGAGTCTTTTTAGGGCGGAAGAATTAGCTGCTCTGATTTTTGATTTTCTTGAGCAAGTTGAATTGAATTCGTAAGCTTCCAGTACCCGTTATTCCCTACTCTCGACGCGGCTTAATCCAGCGGACGAGCCAGAGCAAAACGTCGTTGATGACGCGGAACAACCGTCCTAAAAAGCCTCTTCGTTCTTCTATTTTGCTTGTCATTTCTATTTCAACCCTTGCTCGTACTATTCAATCACTGGCTTTCCTAGTGCCACCGCTGTTGCTAGTGTGTTGGCAGCGGGATAGTTGCCTTGTTGGTAGGCTAGTTCTGACCAAGCGTTGAGAATTTCCCACTTTCTGATGCCTTTGGCTTCGAGAGCAGCAAGAACTTGTTTTACCTCTGACTGCGCTGGCTTTGTTTTACCCATTGCGTTTGTTTTCCTGTTCTTACATCCTAGGAAACCAGTCTTGAGCGGAGAAAACATCTTTCTCTAGTGCAACTTCAAGACTTTTTATGTTGTGGAGCCTCGGAACGGAACAAGGGGATGGCGGCAATGGCAATTAACAGTTGCACAAGACTAAAGATTATCAAAGCAGGGGCAAACCCCAAAAGCAGTGCTTGACCGAAAAGTACGCTACCAATACCGAATCCGGTAAAGAGGGTAAAAACTTTTAGCCCCATCGTCTGACCTAAGCTGTCTTCGTCCCCCAAATCAGTTACGATGCCTGCAAACAAAGGCTGAGTTAGGTCATAGCCAAGGGACAAAACCAGTATTGATGCTGTCGTCATCCATAAGGGAATTTGAAAACTTAAAGCGGCTCCTGCTACTGCGGCTACAGCCAATCCTGGGGGAATTAACCAGCGGCGTCCCCAGCGGTCTGCGGCTCTACCAATCAGGGGGCTAAATATAAGACCGGGAACTCCATATCCGAAAATTGCTAGCCCGATGCCAATCTCTCCCAAGTTATACCGTTGAGATAGGTAGAGTCCCAGCCAGGTATAAACTCCAGAGTGGAAGATGCCGTTTAGGAAGACATAGGCATAAGTCCGCTTACCGCGAAATGTTGCCAGTACGGTGCTATAGCCTGCAAAAATATCTCTGATCGATGGTAAAGATTGCTGTTTGGGGGAATCAAATAGCGCGCTGTAGCGTTGCAAGCGCCAAAGAATGAATGCCGCCGCCACTGATGTGGCAATAAACAGCATTTGCCAGCCGATAAAGGGTTCGAGAAGTGCCCCACCTGCGGAACCGAGAGCCATTCCGCCTTCCATTGCCGCAAATACAAAACCCAGCAGTTTTCCTCGCTCTCGAAAGGGAAATAAATCTCCGGTCAAGGCGAAGGTCATGGGAATCAAACCGCTGGCTCCTAAACCCGTTAAGAGTCGCCAGAAGATTAGTTGTGTGGCAGACTGAGCTGTTATTGTCAGTGCGGTGAAGAGAATGAAGACGTATAGAGAGGCGCGGATAATTGGCCAACGACCAAAACGGTCTGAGAGTAACCCGTAGAAGAGAGCAGCAAGGGCATAGGAGAGGAGGTAGGCAGGAACGATGAGTCCAATTTCCTGGTCTGAAACCTCAAAAACCTCGGCGAGGCGAGGGATCAGCGGGGCGATCATGTAGCCTTGGAAAAATATTAAGCCCGCCGCGATCGCTAACCAAAAAAATAAACGATGGTGCTGCTTTAATCTCCTTTCTGGGTTTACTTCCTCAATATGGCTAAAGTTATGGGGTTGGTTCGGCATTAGCTCCCTCTACTTCACAATTCCTCTTCTATCGCCGCCGCTTTGACTCTGAGGAAAATTGTCTAAAGTTACAATATGGTTACAATAGCCGAAAAAGGTTAATAAACGTATATGAGACTACAGAAATAATCTCTCTTTCGTTTGCTGAGAGAAACATCTTCAGCACTTCAGGCTGAGATTGGAGGTGATAGCAAAGTGCTGAGTCGGTGGGGCACGACATGCCGTATCCCTACTCCCCATCACCTGATCCCCCTTGGTGCCATAATTTGCCCGTAGCGGCGAGATATTCTTTTTCGTTCCAGGTTTGCACGCAGGAAGGATTAGCCGGATCGGGTTGGCATAGATAAATTTCGTGCCCCGGACGATTGATAACCCGCAAACCGCTAGAACGCAACATCGCTTCCACCCCAGCATGATTGGCAATCCACCAGTTGGTGGGGTCACCAACAAAGGAATGTTCAATAAATGCCATTTTGGGCCAACCGGGTTGAGTTAATGCTTCTCGGTCATGGATAGGGCGATCGCTTGTATCTTCATACACCTCTTCTCCCGGCAGGGTAAGGGTTTGGAAGACTAAAAGACGCTTCACCTTTTGCGCCACGATGTCTAAACCTAACAGTGGGTAACGCAGGTGGTAAAAAACGCCCATAAACAAAATTAGGTCAAAGCTTTCCTCGGTGTGGGCTAAATCGTAGACTTGCATCTGCTTAAACTCAATTCGTTCCTCAAGCCCAAGCTGCAAGAGTGCCCAGTTTGCTTGTGCTAGATAGTGCGGATCAACATCAATCCCGGTGACGTAGGCACCACGACGGGCGAGTTCAAAACTGTAGAAACCCGCATTGCAGCCGATATCGAGGACACGCCAACCTTCGAGATTTTCTGGCAGGGAAGTAGCCAATTGCTGCCATTTGAAGGCGGGAAAATCCCCTAGGAAATGATCGGGTGCTGTCTGGGTGCCGTCAGGAAGGTGGAGGTTGTGAAACCAAGGAGCAAGATTAGCGATCGCACTTGGCAAATCTTTTGGGTGATTGGAGAAAGAGGGCTTTGGTGAACTTTTCATCGCCATTGCCGCGATCGCATACTGCTCCAGTTCCGCTGCACGGTGGGCAGATGTATGTTCTGCTAGGACACGCTTGCGGGCGCGATCGCCAATTGCACGACGCTCCTCTTCTGGCATTTGGCGCAAATACCCTAAAACATCCGCCGGGGAATCTGCCACCAAAATTTCTTTACCAAGTTCAAAGAAGGTATCTAGCCCTTCCCAATAGTCACTGATGATCGGAGTCCCACAAGCCGCCGCTTCAAATAGTCGCACACTAGGGGAGTATCCAGCCCGAATCATGTCAGCCCGCGTGACGTTGAGCGTGAAGTGTTGAGCGTTGTAGAAGGTGCGATGTTCAGCGGGTGGTAGGTGTTCAATCCGCTCAATATTGCTCGACCATTTAATGGTACTGGGATACTGAGGGCCAGCAACAACAAAACGACCTTCTCCCCATTGGTGTGCGGGTTCCATCAGCAAGTGATTCAGGGTTGGTTGGCGATCGTCGCTGTAAGTGCCCATATAACCAAGATTCCAGAGGCGATCGCCCTCTTCTGGAGCATACAAAGTTGGGTCAACAGAACAATACAACGCCCTTGCCATCGGTGAGCCATACTGCTGCTCAAGCCGATGTAACGTTGCACCGCCAGTAAAGGAGAGATAGAGGTTGTAGCAGGAAATCAATGGGGGTGATAGGTATTCAGTATCGCCCCGTTCCAACTTTGCCAAAGTTACTGGCGTGTCGATATCGTAGAACGCTGTGACGCCGCGTGCAGTCGCTGTTACCCATTCCCCCACCGCCACCCCTTCCGGCACATAGGAGCCAACTATGACTAAATCTGCCTCGCGCACATCTTGAGTAAAACTGTCTTTTAGCTCCTCAAGATTGGAATATAGGTTAGTGCGCCCGTAGGGAGGATGAGGAAGGTCGCGGTTGGTAGCGTACCAAGGCACATCCCGTTCAAGAAACAGGACATCATGACCTCTGGCTACCAGTTCGCGCACCAGTCCCCGGTAGGTAGTGGCGTGTCCGTTGCCCCAAGAGGAAGTGATGGATAATCCTAGGATGATGATTTTCATACTAAGTGGCGATCGCAAATGCTATTAGCAGCTTATAAGAGTCTGGATACGATCTGCCGCTACTTTGAACCCTCGCATCACCTGCTTAGGAAATAGCAAAGCTGATTCATCAAGAGCAATTGCGTGGCTTTATCCCAAAAACACACCCTAGGGCGATCGCGTATAAGTTGAACGGGTACACTTTGGCGATCGTTCTCCTCATGCGGTATCAAGCCCTTTCAAATAGCGAACTTGTCTTTAGACAGGGTTGATCAAGTAGTCCTGCTTTTCTTGAAGATTCTTTCCCTAATCCGTTAATTTTTGCGATAATCGTGCCACTCAAAAGAGCTAACTAATTTCACCACCTAGAGAAAAATGTTCAAAGACAGTCAGGACATTTTAGCGATATTAAAGCCTCGCAGGATTCCTCAGATAGTTGCTTTATTTATAAAAGTTCTCTGGATATATGTTTTCTTGATAATTATCCAAAATTTATTCAATCCTGAATTAACAAGCTTTATGCTTTTTTCAAGTTTTTTCGGCGCTGTGTTTTATTCTTTTATTTTTTGGGTAATTCTCAATACTATAGATACTTCATTACAGATAAGAAGTAATGGCATTCTTATGCGAGGGTTATTTTGGAAAACTTATCTTCCTTGGGATTCTGTTAAAGAAATCAAACTAATCAATGGCAGGAATGAAAGACGATCTGCTGAAATTTACGCTAAACATCGTAAGTTTGGCTTTAACAAAAAAGTTTCCTTTGACAGTTCGTTGCACAGGAATTTTCGTCATGCTACTTACTATTTACTCTATCTAGCTGAACAATATAAAATCCCAGTAAAAACTGGCAGGTGGTCGCTTCCCCTCAGTGAGTGGAAAGCCTGGGCAAGCGTTGAATCTCCGGAACGATTAACCAAAATTGGAAAGCGACAGGCGGAACTCCTTCAGGAGCAAGAATGGGCAAATATTATGTCCCCAGAACAACTAGCTGAACTTGAAAAGCAGCAGGAACTCCTTCAGGAGGAAGAAGGGGCGAATACTATATCCCCAGAGCAATTAGCTGAAATTGAAAAGCTAAAGAAACTCCTTCAAGAGCAAGAATGGGCGAATATTATGTCCTCAGAACAACTAGCTGAAATTGAAAAGCGACAGCAACAGCTTCAGGAGAAAGAAGCAATGCTTGCCCAACTGAGCGAGCAATTGTCAAGCCAAGTACCGGGACTAAAGCCGCTAGAAGTAGGCAGTTTAGATATGGAAACTGTGGTTAAACAATGTAATGAGGCTCTAGAGAAAGCAAAGAATGTGGAGACTGAAACACTTGCTAGCCAATGCCTTGAGACTCTCTTTGAGGTAGAACAGATTAAAGGAGAGATTTTGCAGTTGCAACTCTCACAATACTTAAACTCTTTGTAAAAGTATTAACACTCTCATAAGTAAAGTGAAGCAGTGGCATCGTTAACTTTCACCATGAGTGTCATCGGATCAATAGGTGAAGCAGTAAAACCACACTTCTTATAAAACTGCTTCGCATCTTCCGAGATGGCATGTACGAGAATTGCCCGTATCCCTGCAATCTCAGCAGCTTGCAGAGTGCGAAGAATTGCATCTCGCAGCAGAGCACGCCCGATACCTTTACCTTGCCAGTGGCGATCAACCGCCAGTCGTCCAATAATCATAACTGGGATCGGATCGGGCATATTACGGCGAACTCGACCTGTTGCAGCAGTTTGTGCCACTGCTCCATTGGCAAGACAGTAGTAAGCGACGACTATTTCACCAACGCAGAGAACATAAGTGCGTGAAGCTCCTTCTAACTCATTTTTCAGAGCACGGCGCTTCAGCCAGTCATCTAGCTGACTGTTACCTGAGTCAAAGCTTTCACTTCGATGTGACGAATTCAGTTTTTCAGGCGGACATAGCTTGTCTTGATCTCGATCTAATCCCACGGAGACTTGGTTGTCAGCAACGTGTGTAGTTTCTCATCTCGCGTAGGTGGTGCATCCAGCAACGCCACAAATTGCTTAAATTTAACTTCATCTAACCCAAAGAAACTTCGATCTAGAAGAACGTCTTGAGCCTTCTGATAAGCTGACTCAAGCATAAACTCTGAGCGGCTCTTGCCCTGCACTTCAGCCGCATGATCAATTAGATCGCGTTGATTTTTCTTAGCTCGGATGTTGATTGTGACATCGCGGGTTTGGCTAGCTGACCCTTCACCGGCTGAGGCAGACATAACGCTTACCCCCTCTAAGAGGGACAAAGATACTACATCTTTACCTACAGCAGTATTAAAGCTACTGACCATAGGAGACTCTTCTAATTTAAAAGCTTTGTATACACAATGTCAACACATTTCTGTGATTTTTTGACCGTGGCTACAGTTAAACAAACCATCCCAAGGAGATGGGCAAAGCTGAAATCGAAGCATTTCTCACACATCTAGCCGTCGAGGGTCAGGTTTCGGCTTCGACACAAAATCAAGCTCTCAGTGCCTTGCTGTTTCTCTATCGGGAAGTACTTAATCTTGATATGGCAGGCATTGACACCGTTCGAGCGAAATGACCTCAGTATGTGCCAACCGTGTTGACCAAGTAGGAGGCGATCAGCCAACCCAGAGTGCGCTCTGCAAGCCAACGCCTTGCATGATAACGACTCAAATCAGCGAAGGCAGTTAACCTCGAACTCAGCACTAGCGGTTTTCAACCGCCCGTTGCATTTGAATTGTTAGCCTGCTGGATGAGGCTCACTTTGCTTGCTGACGCTGGATGAGCTTTGTGTGCCTCAGCATAAATTCTCAGCGCCACAGACAGCTGTTGTTCAGCGCTCTCTCCTTGTGCCTGAAACCAAGCAAGTGTATCGGGATCGACTAAAACTGATACTTTTATTGGTGACTTTGGCATTCGCAATTGCGCTTTGGCAAAAAACTCCTCTGACAGTGGCGGAATATCAGAGGTGTCAATATCTTCATCGCTCATCGCGTCGATCCTAGCCCAATCGGTTCTGGAGGTATTGTTCATAGCGTCTGCGTTCATGAGTCAGTGCCTTTCGTAGGGAGATGATACGGACTATTTCCTCTTCAAGCTCGGTGTACACAACGACTACAACCCGCCCACTTAGTAAACCGATGCCAATCCATCGATCTTCACCATAATCTTCCCGATCATCAAATTCGACAAGCAGCTGTTTCTCTATCGTGAAGTACTCAATCTCGACAGGGCAGGCATTGAAGCCGTTCGAGCGAAACGAACTCAGTATGTGCCAACTGTGTTGACCAAGCAGGAGGCGATCGCCGCGATCCAACAGTGTGACGGTATTAGGATTTGGAGCCTAGAGGATATAAATCAGCGATCGCAACTGAATATCGCCTGATATTTCGGAGGCTGTAAAGATGTCAACCCATGGTTTAGAGGCATTCGTTGTGTCTTCTTGCCGGACTTCTTTCACCTAACCGACCTCAGAGGAGAGGAATCATCCTCTACGCACCTCTGCGTTTAAAAAAAATTCCCTAGAGTCTTTGTCAGTAAAGCTTCTAGTTGTTCAGCTCGATGGGCGTAGGTGTGTTCAGCTAATACCCGCTTACGAGCAGCTTCACCGATCATCTGTGCCTTCTCTGGTGTTAGTTGGCGCAGGTGTTCTGCTACGTCATGACCATTTTCGGCAACCAAAATTTCGCGCTCTGGCTCAAGGAATAAATCAATCCCTTTCCAGACATCCGAAATAATACAAGCCCCAGCCCCGGCGGCTTCAAAGACTCGTGTGGCTGGAGAAAAGCCGTATCTTGCCATACTTTCGCGGCTGATATTCAACACAGCTTGGGGCGTGCAGTTGAAGGCGTTGTGGTCGCGGGTATAAACATGCCCTAAATATTTAACATTGCTGGGTAATGGCTTATCGTCCCAGCCGTTACCGCCCAGAAGGAATTGCTCCTGTGGTAACTCCGCCGCCGCACGGAGGAAAAATTCTTCCACACGCGCTTCTCTGTCGGGGAGGCGATTTCCTAAAAAGCCCAGCTTGCACTCAAATTTAGGATCGGGTGCGACGCCGTAGTGAGTCGTTGCATCAAGGGCGTTGTAGATGGGGACGCACTCACGAGCACCCAAGGCTTTGTAAGCGTTGACGACGGGTTCGCCGCCGCCGTAGGTGAGAATTAAGTCGTAGCGGGGGATCAGGGAACGAAAGGAATCAGCAGGGTTATTTTGAACTCGGTCAAGGGTGGCTGGTGCGTCCACATCCCAGAAGACAATCAGGGAGTGAGGTTGTTTAAGTTCTAAAACGGCGGATTCTAGAAATTCATCGAAGACACCCACCCCACTTGCTTTCACAATCAAGTCGGCATTCTGGGCATCTTTCAAACAGCCAAGTAGAGCATCCTTAGAAGCATCGTAGACGACAACCGTTGCCCAGTCTGGATCGGGAAGATCGCGGTGTTTTTGGCGATCGTAAGCATCTGGCTCGTAGAAGGTAACGTGATGTCCCCGCTCATGTAAGGCTCGAATCATCCCGCGATAATAAGTTGCTGCACCGTTCCAGTAGGCAGAGACAAGGCTAGAACCGAAAAATGCAATATTGAGTCTATTTGTCATCTCAAACTTATTATTCCGCCGTTATCAGTTGAATTCTGATGAGTTTTTTAGTTGCATAATTCGATTTTTCCAGCTTTGATTGCCTTCTAGGGTAAGAACAATTTTTTTGAAGGGTTCTTCCTGAAGTTCTAAAACTAAATAATCCCGGTCTTTTACGACATACCAAAACTCCCGACCTCTAGGAGTGTAGTAAGTTCCAGCTTTGATGATGCCAGGAAGGAAGGTTCCAGGGGCACGAATTTCTTGCCAACTGCTGGGAGGTTCATCTGTTGTGATGTTGAGGATATGAGCTAAGGGAATTTTAAATGGGTTGGTAAAGTTAAAGGCCCAAAACTGCTCAATTTCTTCCCATTCAATTTTTAGAATTTCGTTCTCAATGGTTAGTTTCATTGTTTAATTTAATAGTTAGATGGTAAGTGGAGGAAGTAAGTAAGTTTGACGAACCACAGAGGCACAGAGGTCACGGAGGAGGAGAAGAGAGAGTTTTTTAGCTTATTTTGGATGGTTATAGAAAGAGGGTTGATTCTAAAGTTTTGATGATGTCTCGACCGCTTCGGAACCTTCGAGTTCTACATAAATATTTAGCAGTTCATCAACTCGATGGGCGCAGGTGTGTCGAGAGAGGATGGTTTGGTGTCCGTGCTGGGCTATTTCGTTTCGCATCTGGTCATCTTGAAGTAAGGTATTTAAATGGCGTTGCATTTCCTCGCCAGTATGAGCAATTAAGAAGTCTTTACCGGGTGTAAATAAGCCTTCAATATCTTCCCACGGCGCGGATATGAGCGGAATGCCACAGGCGAGGGCTTCAAAAACGCGGATAGTGGGAATACCGGGGAGGGCTTTGACGTAGGGACAGCGGGGAATGTGGACGGTAACTTTGAATCGTGAGAATACCTGCGGGACTTCGTAATTCGGCAGCCATCCGGCGTATTCAATTCCAGCGGATGATAGGGAAGCGATCGCCTCTTCTGGATAGCGCACTCCATGCACCCGTGCCTTTATCCCCAATGCCTTCACGGGTTCAATTAGAAACTCGTATAATTCAGCGGTGCGTTCCTCATCTCCCCAGTTGCCAATCCAAACTAAGTCACCAAGGGATTTTGAGTTTTCCCCCACTTCTGGATGAAAAAGGCGTGTATCTGCGGCTTCGTGCCAAGTCCAAGCCTGTTGCGTCCAGCCTTCGGTGAGATAAATATCGCGGATCACATTGCCGTATGCCAAGACGCCATCGTAGTTGGAGAGGTCGTAGGCTGCCATACTAGCCTTATCGCTGACAGAGCGATGATGGGTATCGTGGAACAGCAGCCGATATCCGCCGACTTTGTGGCGATGTTCTCCGAGGCGTCGAACTAACGTGCGATCGCTCCATTCATGGACAATGACTAAATCTGCATCATCCAGCACTTGATCAAGATTGAGGGCGTTTAAGTCATAGCGGATACTATCAAGACCTGGATAGGCAGAATAAAATCCTTGAATCGGCTCCTCTCCATGTTCTGCCAACAGATTTTGCAGACTCCAAGCATCTTTCGGTTCGTATACGCTCACATCATAATGACGCGATCGCAACTCACTCACTACACCCCGCAAAAAATGAGCATTCCCATGATTCCAGTCAGATAAGAGTGAGTGATAAAACAGTACAATCCGCATAACTGAATAAAAGGATGAAGGATGAAGTGTGAAGGATGAAGTATGAAGGATGAAGTATGAAGGATGAAGTTTTATCTAGACTTACGTCGATGAGGCGTGAAAACGTTAATTATCTCGTAGGGGCATTGCCACGCCCTTAATCCGTGAGTTTTGCATAAGTCCTAACTTTTTCATCCTTCATCCTTTACACTTCAGCCTTCTTAAGTCTTGATAAGCATCCAAATAACTAAGTACCATCCGCTCAGGCGTAAACTCAAGCGCACGAGTACGGGCACTCTTAGCAAGAGATGTGCGTAGAGAAGAGTCACCCATCAAACTATCAATTGCACTAAAAAGCGCTTCTCGATCGTCCGGTGGTACAAACAAAGCCGCCTCCCCCCAAATCTCCCGCAAACTGGGAATATCCCCCAACACCAACGCACAGCCCGACAGTGCCGCCTCCAACACCGATAACCCAAACGGTTCATACCGTGCCGGAAGCGCATAAATCGCCGCCTTAGCATACCACCCCGCCAACTCCTCAGGAGACAACCGCCCCAAAAACACCGGAGAATCCCCCTCTCCCCCTCCTTCTCCGTGTCCTCTGTGCCTCTGTGGTTCATTACTCCCATACTTCCCCTCCCCCACCAGATAAATACACCAAGACACCTCCGACGCGATCGCCTCCAACGCCGCCACATTCTTTGCCTGATCCCACAACCGCCCCGCCGTCAGGATAAACGGCTTTTTCTCAAGGGGATAAAACCGATCGCGATCGCCACCATTCGGCACTACTCTCCCCTGGGTGACACCATAATGTTTCTTTAATGCTGCCAACATTGCCGCAGAAGGTGCAACCACTAAATCTGCCGCCTGCAACCCTCGCCTTACCTCTTGGCGATATCGCTCCCAACTAGCAGGGGCGGGTTCCCCCTTCACCGCCTCCCACCACGACAGCACGCAAGAATGCCCTACCATCAAAATAGGCGATCGCCAAGCCAATCCCCCATGAGCATAGCCATTGAGATGCACCACATCAGGCTGGAGGCGTGCTTCCAACTCCAGCAACCACTCCCCCGCCTTGATGACATCCTCCCAAGGCTCCTCCATCCACTCCAACTTGAAACTACTCTCAAACACCTGTATGGGTGCAAGGCTTTGCGCTCCTATTTGTTGGCTTACCTGACGCTGTTGGGGCGTTAGAGGTGCGCCCATTGTTGCCAGTGCCACCTCTACCCCCTGTTTTCCCAGCTCCTGCGCGAGTTCCAAAGCGTAAGTCCAGACACCGCCAATAGTGTCAGCCGTCATCAAAACGCGTTTCACTAACATTCGTGGAATCCCCTCATGAATGGAGAGGGGTTTTAGAGATTGCAACCGATTTATTTTGTAGGCGCGCTAAGTTCCAACTGAGATAAAGGCAAGGGCTGCTCATCTTGAATATCGCTAAATTCTGCATAAACATCCAAATAGTAAGCATTTGCCCGTTCCCACGCTTCCTCATCTGGGAAACCCCACTTTTTCGTATAGTCAGGAGAGCCAGGGTAAGGAAATAGCGGCACAGGTTTATTTGCCCAGACACCAAACTGCTGTAAGTGCTGACGCCAAGCTGCGATCGCTTCTGGATCATCCACTTTCCCCTCTAGCAAATTCGCCTGCACAAACGGAACGTGTTTCTTAGCGTGAATCAGTAACTCACTCAGCGCTTCAGTGGAGAGTTTGCAGTTTTTATCTAATAGCTGACGCCCTTGTTCAGAAATGCTCTCCACACCTGCCTCAATGGAAACGCAACCCGCACGACCTAATAGTTCCAATAGCGATCGCGTCCACAAATCGATCCGCGTCTGAATCCCAAATTTCACCGGACGTTCTACCAAGGCTTCTAGTAGCGAGCGATTGGGCAAGAAAATCTCATCAATAAAGTAGACGTACTCCACACCCTGAGCAATTAAACCGTCCAGTTCTTCCAAAATTACAGCCAGAGGACGCTTGCGGTAGCTGTTGCGGAAGTTGTCCTTCGCGCAGAATGAGCAATGGTAAGGACAACCGCGAGAGGTTTCCATCTCCGCACCCGCACCTGTTGGTGCCGCCTCGAAACGATGATGGTGGTGATGATGGCGTTGAATTGTTTCTGCTTGCCAATGCAACGCTGGCAATGCCGTCATATCAGAAGTATGAGGACTACCCTGGAGACGGGGTTTATCCCCATCCCAGTAACAGATAGAGGAGACATTCTCCCAATTTTCCGTTAATTTAGGCAAAAATTCCTCGCATTCCCCTAAAACAACCACATCCACACCCAGTTTCTTCAGCGTTGCTTTGGGAGTTGTGGAGCCGTGGGGCCCAACTGCAACCATTGTGCCGCCGATATTCCGCAGGTCTAGCACGGTTTCTTGGGGAACGCGCAGTTCTGGAGGGGCACAGCGCCAGAATAGATAGCTAGGAGCAGTAGTAACAACAGTAAAGTCTGGCTTAAAAGCAGCGACTTGGTTTCTGATGTCTTCTGGTGAAAGGTTGTATAACTGCCCATCAACAATTAAAACTTCATGCCCTTGCTGCTCCAGCAGGGCTTTAGCATAACCGTATTCCAATGGCAGATGGGGTTCTCGACAGCCGAAGTAGATGCTGCCCGTAAATGTCCAGTTGGGATTAATAAGTGCGTACTTCATATAAATAAATCCAACGTAGTTGTCAGGTAGGCATTGCCCTGAGATGGGGAGCAGGGAAGTGTTTTTATGCCCCGGAGATCCCCCTCCCGTCCCCCTTAAAAAGGGGGAAGCTAGATGTTGCTTCGCCCGCCTTTGATATCACAGGAGACTTTGAGTGAATTCTCCCCCCTTTTTAAGGGGGGCTGGGGGGGATCTGAATTTAACAGGGGAGGAGCGGAAACACGCCCTAACTTCTTACCCTTCATACTTCATACTTCATACTTGATACTTCATACTTCATACTTGATACTTCATACTTCATACTTGATACTTCATACTTCATACTTGATACTTCATACTTGATACTTCATACTTCATTACCCCCTTGCTCCTATCCTCTTGCAGCCATTGATAAAGTTTCTCGACGCCTTGGCGAATACCAACTTTGGGCGTCCAACCCGTTGCGGCTGCAAACTTACTGAAGTCGGAGACGTAGTAACGCTGGTCTTTTGGACGCCAGTTGTCGAAATGAACGGTTGGCGTTTTGCCCTGTATCTTGGCGATCGCTTCAATCAATTCCAGTAAGCTAGTGGTGTTTTCTTTGCCGCCGCCAATGTTAAATGCTTGACCGGAGATTGCCTCTATATTTTCCTGTGCTAGCTCAAAGGCATCAAGCAGGTCTTCAACATAGAGGATGTCTCGGATTTGCATTCCGTCGCCGTATAAAGTGATTGGCTGCTCTTTGAGGGCGCGAATCAGGAAATGGGCAACCCAACCTTGGTCTTCGGTGCCGAACTGATGGGAACCGTAGATGCAACTCATCCGGAAGACGACAGCCGATAAACCAAAGGTATGGGCGTAGTCGAGGACGTACTGATCGGCGGCTCCTTTGGAACAGCCGTAGGGACTTTGGAAGTTCAAGGGACGATCTTCGCTGATGCCGCAATGACGGATTAGGTCGTCTTCTGGCTCGTAGCGATCGCTTCTCAATCGCAGATGCAGGTTCTCTAAGCCACCGTAGACTTTGTTGGTGGAGGTGAAAACTAGAGGCGGGGGATTTTTTAGCGATCGCATTTCCTCCAACACGTTCAGCGTCCCTTTGGCATTGACCTCAAAGTCATGAATTGGGTTGCTCAAACTGGTGGTAACTGCCACTTGCGCGGCAAAATGAAACACCATACCAGCATTTTGAATTGCCCGACGCACCGCAAAGCGATCGCGCACATCTGCCACTTCAATTTGCACCAAGTCCCCGTGCATCTCCCGCAGCCAGTGCAGATTTTGTTCTACTCCCGGTCGCGAGAGGTTATCCAAAAGCCGCACAGGTTGCCCCTTACAAGCCAGTCGATGTGCCCGGTTAGTGCCGATAAATCCCGCCCCACCTGTGATCAAAGCGGGGGGAGGAAGGATGAAGGATGAAGGGTGAAGGATGAAGGATGAAGTATGAATTTGGTTATTGTTGCTCCCCTGCTCCCCTGCTCCTCTGCTCCCCTGCTCCTCTGCTCCCCCGCACCCCTGCTCTTCTCTCCTAACGCCTAATTCTCCGATGTCTCGAACTGCCTCTAGTCCTCCTGTATGCCACAAGCGGAACAGCAGTTTTTCTGTGCCATCTTGCCGCTTGAGTCCCATGTGGTAATGCCGCTCGTCTACATGAAATCCTTCTTGGGAGGGGAGAGCGGCATGGAGGTCGTAGAGGGAGTACCAGTACACTCGTTCTACAGGGGCAGCGATCGCTTTAACAAATGCCCGCAACTGTCCGTGTTCGTCGTGGCTCCAAGTGGAAAACCCGGTTTCGGTAATCCACAATTGTGCTTTTAACTCGTACTGCTTTAATACGGCTTGCACTGGCTCTATTTGGGTTGCCCAATGCTGCCAGTCAAATTCCCAGGTGCCGGGGAAGCCATGAATCCCTACGGCATCAATGTAGGCTAAGACGCCGCGATCGCATATTAAGCGCAGCCAGTTGGGATCGCTGGGAGCCATTCCTGCCAACGCTGTCTTTTTACCGCGATAATCAAGGGAGGATTGTTGTTCAGCAAGCGGGATGCAAAGATTGCCAATACACCTGTGTAGGGATTAGAAAGGGCTTGCCGCGTGCCGTAGGTGTTAAAAAACCTCAATCCTACCGTGGGAATATCATAGGATTGTCCAATCATCAGGCACATCCGCTCTTGGTCATACTTAGAGAGGGCATACACGGAAGCCAGAGAGGGCTGCTTGCTCTCCGGTGTCGGAACGGGGGTAAGTACCTCCCCTTTGGCATTGCGAATTTCCCAGTCGCCTGCTTTCAGTTGTGCTGGAGTGCGATCGAGTCCCGTACACAAGCTGCCATCCGGTGCCTGATAAAGACCTTCGCCATAAATGCTCATGCTAGAGGCAACAACCAATCGCTCTACAGGTTGTTCAAACTGAATCATTCCGAAAAAATGACAAAACTCGCATCATCCCTACGGCATACTGGGTTTTCTGCCAGATTAAACTCTGCTGTTCTCTTGCTTGAGCAGGTGTAGGCAAGCTTACAGAGGTGGGAGAGCGGCTTTTTTGCAGAAGTCCTGCTCTCCTCTTTGCGTCCTACGGTGTACACACATCTCCTACCAAGCTGTAAAAGGTTGTCTGATCCCCCTAAATCCCCCTTAAAAAGGGGGACTAAGATTTCTGTCCCCCCCTTTTGAAGGGGGGTTAGGGGGGATCTCCATGAGGTGAAGCCGTCTCGTCAGACTTATTGTGTACACCGTAGTCTCCGCGTCGGGGAAGGGTCAATCTGTACCTCAGAGTAAAATCGCTATATACAATACAAAGCAAAAATTACTTATTTTGAATAAACAACTCTAGTAAACGGCGATCTATCTTCTGATTGATGCTAATTTGATGAATTTACTTTAATTAAGAATAGTTTGTAGTGAAATAGAATACTTTTTGAAGCTGTAAGGTAGAAAATTACATGGATAAACCACCCTTTCATGACGAAGCCTCTCTCATCGAAGAAGCTGTAAAACTTGGTAAAAAAGCAATGGAATCAAAACAGATTCCCAGCTTTGTGGTGCGTTATTTTCCCGATAGCAGCCAGTTTTATATTCCTAATGAAGAGGAAGGGGAGCCTCTAACTCCTGAACAGGCATATATGCAGTTAAAAAAACTTACTCAGTAGCAATAAAAGAGAAAGCTTTTAAGGATTCAGGCGATCGCTAGTAGCTTAAAACGAGCGAACGGTATAGCTACATTGGTGTTGAGAGGTTCTGCCAAATACAAAGTAGTGCCATAGGAAGGGCAAACCAACCCGCTCGGAGTGCGCGATCGCTCCTACAACGGCTTCAACTCAGCAGCTATTTGCATCGGGTTTTACTTGGTTTCCTGCCAATCTTCAATCATTGCGATCACCACGTTGAAGCAGGCATTATCTAGAAACTCCTTCATCGCTTCCTTACCACCCGCTTGCAACGCACTGAAAACCCTTTGTCGCCGATCGAGAGGAATCGAAGCGGTGACATAGGCTTTTTGTTCAGCTTCGGTTGCGGTGGGGTTCTTTTCTTCTAGTTGTTTTAGCAGTCGCTGGATCTCTGCGGCTGCTTCAGCGAGAGTTTGTTTTTGTTCAGGAGCATAATTGTACTGGTGATTGATCGCTTGCTGGCGACTGCCACTCTGAGCAGTATCAACGAAGTTGCCTATTTGGGGTTTATCAAAGTAATACTTAGAGTTTTCTTTTTCAGCCATTGTTTCAATAAATTTCAATAACTTTGTATTTTCTTTGCGCTCACTTTTTAGCTTTCTGCGATAAAACTTTACTTTCTCATCACGGAATTTTAGAAGTTCATCTTTAGCTTGAAGTTCAAGTTTATACTCTCGTTTTAGGTACTTCTCCATTTCTACCTTATCAGCATCAGGAGGAACGTTTACTCGGATAACGAAAGCACCATCGTTTTTGTTTTCAATCGCTTGGATCGACAACTCCTCGCCGCCGCACTCGACTTGCAGCTTTTGATAGGAAGTGAGAAAGGCTCCCCAGTCAATGCCGTTGTGGAAAATTAGGTCAACGGTTTCTAAAGCTTTTTGGAATAGCTTGGTGAACTCTCCCGGTGCAAAGTTTCCACTATGGGGACGGCGTTCTTGGTCAAAAGGCTTCAGATAAACATAGTCGCAAATTACTCCATCAAGCCGTGTAGCGCTGTTAATGTTCCAATCTTTCAGACAGGAGCCAGTGAAAACTGCTTTTTCAAAATTAGCATCCAGTGCTTGAGCTAATGAAAGAGATGCCCCAATCAGGTTTGCACCAATCAGGTTTGCACCAATCAGGTTTGCATTAATCACGTCTGCCCGACTGAGGTCTGCCCGACTGAGGTCTGCCTCAATCAGGTTTGCCACAGATAGATCTGCACCACGGAGCTTTGCACCACGGAGCTTTATCTCGCAGAGGTATGCCCGCCTGAGGTCTGCCCGACTGAGGTCTGCCCGACTGAGGTCTGCCTCACCGAAGTCTGCCTTAAATAGGTTTGCCCTAGATAGATCTGCATTGACAAGGTCTGCCCCAGATAGATCTGCATTGACAAGGTCTGCCCCAGATAGATCTGCATTGACAAGGTTTGCCCCAGATAGATCTGCATTGACAAGGTCTGCCCCAGATAGGTCTGGTCTTACTTCAGGGTTGTTTTCCCTCCACTGATTCCAAACCTCTACCCCTTGCTTGAGTAAAGCGAGATGTTCCTTATTTGCCACTTAGCGCCAGCCTGTCAGCTTCACTGTTTGCCGCAGCATAGCCTAACGCCTTGTTTACCGACAACAAAGGTTACAGCGTTTTCAGATCCCCGACTTCTTAGAGGATGTCTGAAAAGTCATAATCGAGACGCTTAGAGGGTGGAGATCCCCCTAAATCCACCTTTTGAGGGGGACTAAGACTTGATTCTTTCCCTTTTTCAACCCTGGCTGGGGGGGATCAAACTAACTATCGGCTTATAGCCTGTGGCGTTATTGCAGCAAATTAGCGGGGGGATTTTCCGGGACAACCCAGTAGTAAATGGTATGCTGACGCGCGGGCCCTTGTACTTGCACCACCTGCTCAGGTTCCCACTCTCCCATATCGAAGTCGTGGGAGACGATGCGGGTGCCGGGTTTGAGTTCTTGCAGGAGTTTCGGTCGGAGCTTTAAGTTGATATTAGGTAATAGGTAGAGCGTCACTACGGTGGCATCGCTGAGGTCAGTTTCAAACAAGTCTTGTTGTAAAAACTCAGTGCGATCGCTAACGCCTGCTTGTTGAGCATTTTCTCGACTACGCTGCACGAGTTCGGGATTAATATCTACCCCAGTCCCACGGGTGCCGAATTGTTGGGCGGCGGTAATGACTATTCGCCCGTCCCCACTGCCGAGATCGTAGAGCCGATCATCACCGGACACATTGGCGATTTGAAGCATCCGCTCTACAACTTCATTCGGCGTTGGTACATAGGGTACATCAGGCGTCCGTGCTGGGGATGGTTGAGTGACCGTGGGCGCGGGTTGTTCAGTGACCGTAGGCGAGGGTTGTTGAGCTTGGGTTGTTGGTTCAACTTCATTAAACTGTCGTTGCTGGGTGCATCCCGCAACTAAGATGCTACTAACACTCACGCTGGTAATCAGCAATCCCATCAAGCGGTGCAACTGCATAGCTAGTTTCTCCAAATTTAAGTAAGTTAAGTAACTGACGTTGTGATTAAGACTGCCGACGACGAGTCAAAAACAACAGCGGTACGCCAGCAATTACCACTGCCACACCAACAAGTGCCCCCACCCCCGTGTAGGCAAGGCTGGAATAGAGGAGGTAAACACAGATGGCACAAAAGAGAATCGGGGTGAAGGGATAGAAGGGAACTCGGAACGATCGCGTTACTTCTGGCTCCTTGATCCGCAACACGAACAGCGACACTCCTGTCAGCAAGAAAAAGAACCAAAACACCGGGGCGGTATAGTCCACCATCGTCTCAAAGCCTTTGCGCGTCAGCGTTCCCATCAATACCAGGGCTAAGGCGATCGCTCCTTGAACTAGTAAGGCATTACTGGGTGTACTGACACGAGGGTGCCAGCGTCCGAGGAAGGAAAAGAGGGAAAAGTCTCTTCCCAAGGCGTAGTTAGTTCTCGCCCCAGTTAAAATCGTGGCGTTCATCGCCCCTAAGGTAGACACCGCAATCAACAGGCTAATGAACCAAGCACCCGGTTCCCCCAGCAGATTCCGCATCAAGTCAGCAGCAACGGCTTCTGAGTCTGCCATGTTCGCCAGCCCCAATCCCTGGATGTAAGCGAGGTTGATCAGCAAGTAAATCGCTGTGATTATGCCCAGTCCCCAAAGTAGCGATCGCGCCATATTACGCCTGACGTTGCGTAACTCGGCAGAGATATAAGCCGCTTCATTCCAGCCACCATAGGACAACAGCACGAAAACCAGGGCTAACCCCAAACTATTCCCTGGGGCTGTTGGTTCTGCAGGGGCGACAGGGACATCAGGAGTAGCAAAAGCTAAACCCGCGATAATCACCAACAGCAAGCCGAGGACTTTCGCCGCCGTTAGCCAATTTTGCGTCCACTTCCCCTGCTGAACACCCACTAAGTTTAGTGCCGTCAAAGCGATAACCGCGATCGCCGCATACAGCGAGGAGGAATAAATCCCCAAGCGAAACAACTGCGATAGATAGTCCCCGAATACAAATGCCAGCAACACAATCGAACCTGTTTGAATCACTGTCATTCGCGCCCAAGCAAACAGAAAAGCAACACCATCACCATAAGCACGGAGGAAATAAAAATAATTGCCCCCGGCGTGGGGATAGGCTGTCGCCAATTCTGCGTAGCAAAGAGCGCCGATAAATGACATTCCACCACCCAACAGCCAAGTCAACAGTGCAATTTCAGCACTCGCGGCATTGTTCGCAACTAACGCTGGTGTCTCGAAAATGCCTGCACCGATGACAATCCCCACAATGATGGCAACGGCATCTACAAATGCCAAAGTTTGTTTCGGGGCTACTTCTTTGGAAGCAACTAAATCACCGTTTGGTAAGCTGTAGTTTCCACGTTTGCTCACTATGACTCCATCACTGTTAAATTAATTTCCTCAAATTGTGAAGCAATAAAGTTAAGAAAACTACCTTAAAATCCTGCAAACGTGTAACCAATCCCGATTAACAACCCTACCTCTGTTTCATCAATAAAACCAACATTCACGCCAGCCGTTGCTGTTAATTGAGGCGATATAGGAACATCTACGCCACCAGAAATTAGTGCGCCAACGGTGTTATCTCTACCTGTTGAAATTGCCACGCCTCCGCCAATATAGGGCGCGATACCAAAGGGAACTTCTTCCACTCCTTGACTGGGAAAATCGACAGTCAGGGGAATTAAAAACAATGCATCATCACCAATTAAAGCCGCAGGTCGCACGGATAGATTATTAGTGAGTCCAATTTTACTAATGACAGTAAAGGCACCTTCGCTTAAGGTTGTATCGCCCCCCAAACCGATATTACCTGCAACTCCGATATAGCTAGGGCCAGAGCGGGTTGTCCTACCCGGCGTTACATCAACTTGAGCCACTACCGGATTGGTATCGGTATCCAAGGTAGTTTCTTGGACTTCATCCTCTGTTGGTTGAGGCATCAAAGGCGACGCAGATGTTAAAACTTCCGACTCTACAATTGGTGCCGTAACTGGGGTAAACTCAGCCGTTTCCGCTTGAGCTGACTGCCCGCTAAATACTATAGCCAAAGCAGCAACACTGAGTATAGAAGCAGCGCTCCTAAAAAAAATCGCATTCATAGTTGCTCCGGAAGAAATAGTGGTTTAAAAACTAACGCGATCGCCAAGTAGGATCAGTGAGTTCTCGATCGAATTATCTCTAGTGTTGGTCGTAAATGTGACGAGAAAGTGACAGCAAAGATTTGGTAACTTACACCACATATCAGCGGAGTGTAAGTAGGACTTGTAAATAATCAAAAGTTTGATTTATTCTCGCCTACTGACTTAATACAAGCTCATTGGCTATAAAACTAGAGGCGAACAGCCCTATGCGCTTCCCGCAGGCTCCGCCAACGCCCCTACCCATTGGGTCTAAAATAATACAGCGTAGGAGACTAGATTGATGAGCATCAAAAACATTTGGAGGCTTCTGAAAACCACATTTTCTGAGTGGAGCTTGGATCAAGCCTCGCTGATGGCAGCCGCATTAGCTTATTACACTGTGTTCTCCCTAGCGCCGCTGTTGATTATTGCGATCGCGATCGCTGGGGCGGTATTTGGAACAAAAGCAGCAGAAGGGGAACTGGTGAGGCAAATTCAAAGCATCGTCGGCTTTGATGCGGCTCAATTAATCCAGACAGCCGTTGCTAATGCCGGTCGGCTAGATTCCTCTCAAGATGCCTTTCCTGCGGTGATCAATATCGTTCTCCTGCTGTTCGGCGCAACTGTCGTTTTTGCTCAACTACAAAATGCCCTCAACAAAATCTGGGAAGTGAAGGCGCAGCCAGAGGGCGCTGTTAAACACTTCCTTCGCAAACGCCTTTTATCGTTCTCGATGGTGCTGGTAATCGCGTTTTTACTGCTCGTGTCCCTGGTTATCAGCACGGTGCTAGTAATACTTGGAAATTACTTGAGAGACTTAGTACCCGGTTTTACCTACTTGTGGCAAGCCGTTAACGCTCTCGTTTCCTTTGGTATTGTGACGCTGCTGTTTGCCAGCATTTACAAAATTCTGCCCGATGCCAAAGTTGCCTGGAGCGATGTTGGGGTGGGTGCAGTCATCACCGCCGTATTATTCGAGATTGGGAAGTTAGCGATCGGGTTTTATTTAGGACAGACGGGTTTTGGTTCTGCCTATGGAGCCGCTGGCTCTTTAGTGATCCTCCTTACCTGGGTTTTTTATTCCGCTCAGATTTTGTTTTTTGGTGCAGAATTTACCCAAGTTTACGCCCGAAGATTTGGTAAACAAATTATTCCGGCTGAACATGCCATACCTGCCCCTAAAACTTACCGTCAGGAATTAGAGCAATAAGCTTTTCCTAAGTACCAGAAAATAAACTAGGAGCTTTGAGAATATTAAATTGCATCAATGCCAAAATCACCAAGGTGTAGGCAGTCGAGGACGCTAAACCCACTAATAAATCTTTTTTAAGATTGCGTTCCTTTGGCTGTTCTACAAACATATCCATTGCCCCAAACTGCATCATGAGAATTCCGGCAACATTCGATATCCAGTAACCCACGATTGTAAAGGGGATAAGTAGATCTGGAGAGAACCAGCTAAAAATATAACCAAATAAGTAAGCAACTGGAAGATTAAAAAACAGGTCATTCCACCAAGACAGGGGTGAAAGCATGTACCCAATAAATAGAAGAAAGCCGCCTCTTAGCTTCTTCAACATGAATTTTTATCCTTAACAGCAAGATAATTATAATTTAAGTAGGCGGAAATAAATAAGAGGCTATTTATAAAGTAAATCTAAATCTCGTTGTCTAAATATTTACTTTATAAATGGTCTCTTACACAGTCACTTTTGAACAAACTTGGTCTTGAATTTATACAAAAACAAATTCTTTTACCAGAGTGTTTTTCTCAATATAAATTTTTTCAATTAGATGGAAAGACCCCAGCGTCTACAAATAAAATTTTGCCTCCAATATTAAGAAAACAAGAATAATGACAATTGTTAAGGGCTATTTCAATGAATTTCATTTTTCCGAGTGTAAAATAGAAATAATTGAGTTTATTGGAGAGGATTTGATAGTCAATATCAAATCTGAATTAGAAATTTATCCACCTCATCCATTGTCAGATAAGCATAGTTTTTTAACTCCTTGTAAGGTTGTGTTCAAAAACGTTAAATATTTACAGCAAACGTTTGATGAGTATGATGAAAAAACAGGAAAATACGAAAAAGAGCAAGAATTTATTAAAGAGTTCAGTCATGGGCTTAAACCCAATATTGAGTATGAAGAGTATTCTATTGAGGGGTTCTTGCTCAATCCCAAAGGATGGGTAACATTGGATATCATTGCTGAAGAATTTTATTTTGACAATTTGAAGGATTGATTAGAGACCATAGCAGTCACAAATAGTTTTCGGAGGTGAGATCCCCGACTTCTTCAAGAAGTCGGGGATCTGAGACGCTAGCATCTCAAAATCCTTTTTAATTGATTTGGGTGAGGGCTAAAACTCTTACTACAAACCTTTAATTATTATGCTGTATCCCTTAATTAAGTGGGTCGAAACGATTGACTAAGGCAGCGACTACAATCATTGGCAAACCCACAAGTACGCAGATCAACCATTGATTTAAGTTCAAGGGTGCTGTCTCAAAGAGTTCATTCATCAAGCTCCACTGACTGAAGATGATCTGCAAAATTATCGTAGCGACGATACCAACAACAATGGCGGGAGCACCTGCAATTTTATCAATTTTGCCTCGGAGCTTAGCGACTGTAGTAATCCCTAATTGACTAATGCTTAATAGATAAAAAATTCTCCCGGCTACTAACGCTTGGATTGCCATGGTGCGGGCTAAATCGATATTTCCTGTTTCTCTCCTAACCCATTCAAAAACGCCAAAAATTAGAATCCAATTAAAGACCGAAATTGCCAAGATGCGCTTTAATAGGTTGCCAGAAAGCAAGGGTTGATTGGGGTTACGGGGAGGGCGTTTCATCACCCGTTGTGACTTCGGCTCAAAGGCTAAGGGAACCGTCATGGCAATGGAGTTCACCATGTTGAGCCAGAGAACTTGTAAAGAGAGAATCGGTAAGGCTCTCGCTAGCAGCACGCTAATTACAATCGTCATCGATTCCCCGCCATTTACGGGCAGGATAAAGGCGATCGCTTTGAGCAAATTTCGATAAACTGTACGCCCTTCCTCCACCGCCGCTTCAATGGAGGCAAAGTTATCATCGGTCAAAATCATGTCAGCAGCTTCCTTCGCCACTTCCGTACCTGCGCCCCCCATGGCAATGCCAATATCGGCTTGCTTGAGGGCGGGGGCATCGTTCACCCCATCCCCTGTCATCGCCACGACTTCGCCTTTGGATTGCAGGGCTTCCACCAGACGTAGCTTTTGTTCCGGGGCGACGCGAGCAAATACAGAGCCATCTTCTACGGCATTCGCGAGTTCCTGCTGACTCATTTGGGAAAGGTCTTGTCCCGTAAAGGCGATCGCTTCCCCTTGCCGTTGCAACCCCATCTGAGTAGCGATCGCTCTTGCCGTTACTGCATGATCGCCCGTAATCATCTTGACCTGAATCCCTGCGTCTTGGCAGGCTTCTACCGCACTGATTGCTTCTTGGCGGGGGGGATCGATCATCCCTTGCAATCCCAGGAAAATCAGATCCGCTTCAATATCGGGATGATCGAGAGAATTTTTATCGGCGGCGACATCCTTCTTGGCAAATGCCAGCACCCGTAACCCCTGCTCTGCCATCGCCTCGGCTTCTTGATGTATTGTCCTTGGCTCAATAGCCGTAAGATTTCCTTCATCTAGCATCTGCCGAGAGCGGGAGAGAATTGCCTCGACTGAACCCTTAACGTAAATAGTTCGCTGCGAGGAAGATTGAGTGCCTTCATGTAAGGTTGCCATGTACTGGAACTCAGACTCGAAGGGAATCAGATCGATCCTCGGCATTTCCTCTTCTAAGGAAGGCTGGTTCAATCCCGCTTTGTTGGCAGCCGCAATCAGCGCTCCCTCCGTCGGATCGCCCAAAACCTTCCATTGAGCGTCTTTTACTTCTAAGTGGGAGTCATTGCATAACACTCCAGCCATTAGACATTCCTGAAGAACCGGAGCGCGCTCTAGTTGAACGGGCTTTTCATCTTGTAAAAGTTCACCCTCCGGGTTGTAGCCTGTCCCTGTAACGCTGTAGTGCTGACCCCCAGCATAAATTCCTTGCACCGTCATCTGGTTTTCTGTCAGCGTGCCAGTTTTGTCAGAACAAATAACGGTAGCACCGCCTAGAGTCTCGACGGCTGGTAAATTTCGGACAATCGCATGACGCCGCGCCATGCGGGAAACCCCAATGGCTAGCGTCACGGTGACAACCGCTGGTAAGCCTTCGGGGATTGCACTCACGGCTAAGGCGACAACCGCCTCGAACATGGATATCCAGGTGTTGCCGTATGCCAAACCCACGGCAAAGGTCAGCGTGGCTACTCCCAGAATGATATAGAGCAATTGGCGACTGAATTTATCAAACTTCCGGGTTAAGGGCGTTGTTAAGTTGGTTTGCTGTTCCATTAACTGGGAAATCCGCCCAGTTTCTGTCTCCCCACCAATAGCAACAACAATGCCCCTCCCTTGACCAAAAGTGACGAAGCTGCCAGCATAAGCCATGTTGCGGCGTTCTGCTAAAGGAGCGTCGGGATCGAGGGGTGAGGTGTCTTTTTCAACGGCAACGGATTCACCTGTCAGGGCGGATTCATTGACTTGCAAGCTGCGGATATCAACCAGTCGCAGATCCGCTGGCACCTTGTCTCCAGAAGTCAGCAGCACGAGGTCGCCGGGTACTAACTCTGTAGAAGGAACCTGGACTTTTTGACCATCGCGGCGGATTGTGGCATCAGTTTGGACGGAGGAGGCTAAAGCGGCGATCGCGCTTTCTGCTTTCGCTTCCTGCACAAACCCGATAATGGCGTTAATTAGAGTTACACCCCAAATCACCCAAGCATTAACCCACTCTCCCAGTAACGCTTTAATCGCCCCTGCAATTAGCAAGATGTACAGTAGCGGTTGATTAAATTGCAGGAGAAATCGCACAATGGGGCTTTTTCCAGGTTTCCCTTTGAGTTCGTTTGCCCCAAAACGCTCTCGTCGCTTTGTGACTTCAGCGCCTGTCAAACCCTGATCTAGATTGCTGTCCCAATGCTGAGCAACCTCTGCCGTTGATAGATGGTGCCATTGTGATGACTTGAGCTTTTCTTGTTCTGCCATATTGTTCGTTCCCAATCACCCGGTCAGGTAAATTTAAGGACTAGCGCTCTGAGATACTGCGGTGAGGCGATCGCTACAAAGCTGCCCTATTCCTCTACGGTGGAATAGGAATATGACTAAAAAGTGACACTTTGGTCTGACGCTCTCGAACTATTCCCTCGCTCCACTACCCACGAAAATACGTTGCAAACAAAGTGCGACAGGGGGAATACATGAAGTTATTAGACATTTACTTGCCTAAACAATCAATCTTTTTGTAACTTTGAATACAGAAATATTTTTAAACGTTCATTTATTGGGCTTCAGCCTAAGCAAAGGACGGATACGGATCAAGGAGATTGGTTAATGAAATTAGATTCCCAAAAACCCAAAGTCAGCGCTAAGTTGCGCTTGCACCCCCTCCAGTGGGGATTTGAGACTGACCTTAGCCCCTCAAAGCCAGAGTACAAGGCGGATACCTGGGTACAACTGCAAGAACTACCTAGCCCCTACTGTCAGGACGAAGCACTGCTCCTGTGTCAGGAATCTGAAGATGTGTGGGTGGTCTGGATTCCAGAGCATGGTGAAGCCGTGCTACATACTAGTCAGTTTCATCTAGCAACAGACTGGTAAGAGCTTAGTCTGGTTTTTGTTCCCAATCGGGAGATTGAGCTGAATCCTAGCAGGCGATCGCTATCTTTACAACGTCAGCCGCGCTAAAATCCCTTTGGCAATTCTATGCCTCAGTGACTGATGGGAGAGCAAACCCAACAGCATCTGGCGCACTGTCCATCTCCTCATAAATGGCAGCAACAACAGTAGCAGAGGCTTCAAGACAAGCCGCAAAAGCCAAGAGGCTAGCACAGGTATCAGTAGGGTGATGGGATTAAGAAGTAGGGGCTGAATGTAAGGAATTGCGGCTAGAACAACAGTTAGCACTGATAGCCCCCAAGATATTCCCTCTAACCAGAAGACGATTCTGAGCCGAAGCTGCTGGAGCAGTTGAGCGATCAGCCAGTAGTGAGCCGACACCATCTTCTGACAAAACTGGGGACGCTCTAAACAGTCACTCTTGATTTGGTGAATGATGTCGCCATCCAACGACAGCAAGCTCCGCATGACGGCTTCTTCTAAGACTCCTTGATGATAGTAGGTACAAAACGTCAGCCCAGAGCGGATGCCATTGTCCTGACTGAACAATGTGTGGTAGCGCAAATCCGCCAGCAGTTGACGCGGAATGTAAGTGGTTTGATTGGTTGCTTGGGCGGATTGAATTTCTGCCAAGCTATTGTTGTCTAAATTGAAGCGAATGCCGTAAAAGAGCGATCGCGTTTTGCCAATTTTTTCTTGCTCAAGTTGAATATACGGCTCTAGGTTGAAAGCTTGTCCCCGGTAAGCAGGCTGTGGGCGTAAGGCTTTCGGGAAAGGTCGTGTTCGAGCAGTTATGTGCCGTCCTTTAGTCCGGGCTTTGTTTGATTTTTTACCCATTTCATGCGACCTATTTGAGCCGTAGTTAGTTGTTAGTCTTTTGTGGCTAGAAGGGATTTTATCTAACAAATAACAACCAACAACTAATAACTTTTATTTGGGCGTTCGACCAGGAAAGATATTGATATTAGCACCCCGGTGCAGTGCGGATTGAACTAAACCAACGACAAACTCTAGCAATCCACGCCACTGCCTTTCCCCAGCGATCACACCTTCTTCGTGGACTTTGAGAATTAAGTCTTTGTGAGGATGGTCAAAGACTTGCTGGCTGTAGCGGTTGATGATGTCGCCATCAAGCTGAATGATAGTTTGAGCATAGATCATGTCAGTTTTGACCGACTTTTCAATAAATTCGGGTTTGACAGGGTTGGGTAACTCATATTCCCGTCGTAGAAGAGCTTTGTTGCGGTTATCTAGGGCGGCTTTAAGTTCGCCAATCTTACGCAAGCTGCGGAGAAAATTACTGTCACTTAGTACCCGATGCACCTGTAAAAGATCTTCTGAATTGGTGGGTGCTAGAGAATCTGGGAGATGCGTCTGCAACTGTTCCAGCTCGATGCTTGGGTTAATCAGGATGGGGCAATCGGTGGGGGAAATCGTAGGGTCGTAAAGACCGGAACTGGGGTCAGTCAGGAGTAGGGTGTACTCTAGTTCTAGATGGCGGCGGAGATCGATATAGCGCTCGCGCAAGGATTCATGTACCTCTTGCTGCTCTAGATAGTTGCGGTTAATTTGATAAACATCTCGGTAAGTTTCCCAAGGAATGAACTTTTCCCCGCTGATTTGCTCCACGATCATTGTGTTCACTTCCAATGCCGTGATGTCAATGAGTACTCCCCCCAAAGACTGCAAAAAATCATCCAACATTCGACTCAACCCCGGAGTCACCTGTCTGCTACTGCTATTAGATAGGGGGGCAAGTTCTTGGCGATTTTGTCTTCTTGTATTAGCCATCGTCAACCTCTAATGTTCCTAGTTGTTCTCATTGGGATAGCGATCGGGTGACGGTGAGGGAGGCATTCTTTGTTCTTCCTCAGACATTAAAGGGATGGATGGGTCATGGTTCGGGGGGGTTTGCTCTTCTAGCCCATTATCTTGCCAGCTAAACTCCTCACTCTCTTCCTCAGAAAGTTCCTCCTCCAATCCATCAAACAACATCTCGATGGGGTTATCATACCGAGGCTCGGAGCGATCGCCTGATTCTGTCATTGGCAAGAAGCGATCCAACTCATCTAAAGGGCTGTCCTTTGTCGGTTCACCCAAGTCATCAACACCTCTATCTTTTGCAGACTCCACTACCGGATAAGGTTCCAGTTCCTCCACAGAAAAGCTTTCCCAGTCCTCATCTTCATCCAACTCTGGTGTGGAATGATTGAGGGCAGATGACACCCCAAACGGATCGTCATCCGCGTCTATCCCAAACTCATCCCACTCTTCCTCCGCTTCCAAATCTAGAGAATCGAGGCTCGGAACTGCCTCACTAGGTTGAGCAGGTGCTGGTAATTCTTCCCAATCATCCCAGTCCTCATCAGCTTCCAAATCTAGAGAATCTAAATTGGGAATGGATGCTTCCGGTGTCATCGATTTAACCTCAGCATCAATCGGCTCTTCCCAGCCCTCATCGTCAGGGGCGTCTGACGCTTCCTCTTCAGGCAATAACTCCAAATCCTCTAGGGAGAAGATTTCCCAGTCCTGATTATCCTCCTGGTGTGCCGCCGCGACATCAGGGGATAGTTCCAGTTCCTCTTGCTCTTCCACCATATCTCCCCAATCTTCGTCATCATCCCACTGTGCGGCTGACTCACCCGGTGGGATAACAGGTAAAGACTCCAGCAAATCTAAAACTGAGTCATCCCAGTTATCTTCCTCCTCTTCCTCTTCCAAATACAATTCATCGGCTATCGGCGCTCCATTTAGGGTTGGTTCTGCGGGGAAAGCCGTTGGCTGCGTTTCCTCTTCCTCAGTCACCAGAGATTCGACTACAGCTTCTGGTAGCTCGGTTACCAACTCAGCCCTATGAGCGATCGCCCAATCGTCTTCCTCGCTCGGCGTCTCTTCCGGTGCAGTTATCTCTGTATCTGTAAAAACTGCCACCTCTGGAGCTGGAGAAGAAACATCTTCCTCCCTAAAGGTTTCTTCTGGGGAAGCCACCTCTGTATCTATAAAGGCTTCCACCTCTGGAGTGGTAGTAGAGAGGTCTTCCTCGCGCGGCGTTTCTTCCGGTGCGATCGTAATATCCAGTTCTGGATACTCCACCACCGGAGCGCTAGTGAAGACATCGACTTCCCTCCCTGTTTCTTCTGGGGAAACCGGGTTATCTGTGCGGGTAAAAGATTCAATAACTGGGGCAGTGTCGAAAAAATCTTCCTGACTGAATGACTCTTCCGGAGCTGGAGTTATACCCATCTCAGGGAATGGCTCAACCACCGGGACAGTACTAAAAGAGTCTTCCGGTGCGGAGGTCGTAGCATCGGTGTCGAGCAACAACTGATCTTGCAGGAATAGCTGATCCGGCTCAATAACAGATTCACCAAGACTCTGCTGCCGCATCATCGCTAGCACCCCAAACAGCTTTTCTAAGCTTTTGAGGTTGTTTTGAATCGTTTGACCACCTTTGGCAACTTGTTCTGTGTGAAACTGGCGCAGCTCTCTGTAGGGCCCGTTGCCAATGAATTGGTCGCCCACCTCGTTTTCAATATCGCCCTCCATCATATTGATGCGAGTGCGGAGGCGATGACCGGGTTTGGCGTGGTCTGGCTCTCCTGTTTGTGCAGCATCACCATCAATTGAGGCTACCCAGGTGGTAATTTTCAGCTCAATGGCTTCGCTCAGTGCTAGCGCCAACGCTTCAGTCAAGTTGCCTGCTTTAAGTTTTTGTTTGAAGTCGTCGCTCGACGCCATGATGCTATTTTTCCTAAAGGTGGGCGGTGGGCTAGCCAAACAGTAAAAAATTTGCGCTCTAATTCCTGCTAAGTTTACGGCAAGTTATCTCGACTAGAAGGCGGAAGGACAGGATTACCATCAGTTAGTCGGTGTGATGACCCAGGCATTTGAGCCAGAGTGTTATTTAAAACAATAAATAGCTGTTGCAAGTTTTGCAGGTTTTGCTGAATGATTTGCCGCCCTGCCAGAACTTGTTGGTTATGGAATTGTCGCAGTTCGGTGTAGGGCCCATTGCCGATAAACTGGCTGCCGACCTCGTTTTCAATATCACCATCTATGATGTTCATGCGGGTTCGCATCCGGTAGCCAGGAGCCGGAGAATTGACTGGTTCTGAGCTATCCGTATCTGAGTCTGCGGTGGAAACCCAGGTGGTAATTTCTAACTCTACGGCTTCACTTAGCGCCAGGGTTAGAGCCTCTGGAATCTTACCCGATGTGAGTTTCTCTTTAAAGTCGTCGCTGATTGTCATAAGGAGTCTCTCTTTCAGCCATTCAACTAGCATCAGGGTAGACCGAAGTGCCTTGAATGTGACATCCTCGTACACTGAATCAAAGATTACAGCGTAGGCTTCCCCACCTCACGATGGAGATTTCTTGGTTATTTCCCTTACGGGTATTTCACCACTTGCCTAGAGCCGCCTTATGGCTTACTCTCCGGCAGACCGATTGCCCAAGCAGTTTCCGTTCCGCACAGCCCATGCGTACTGATTACCAATCGAAACTTTTGTCGAAAGGAAATAGACCTACATACTGTGAAGTTTTTACCCAACCACAGCGTCAAGACTATCGCGCTCAACTTTTCTGGTTGGAACCCCCTAACTTCAGTTTTCCAGGTTCAAACTCGTTTATGCCGTTTGCGCTGTTCACCACGTTTCTAAGACGTGTTCGTTTGAGTCAAGGCAACCGTTAGTTATCCGGTATGTCAACGTTACCACTGATTGAACGTATCGACTTGTTAACTTTGGGGACATCGAGTCCCCTAAAATTAACAAGGGGCAGTCCATGTATCCACGCGCGAAATCAGAGATTATGGTGGGGGTATTATCGCTCCCCTTACCCCCTCATTTAGATAACAAAACTGCACGTAACCTTTACAAATGATTGGAGAGATGGGGAGAGAAGACTAATTAGCGCTAGCGATTAGCCATTGGCGATGAACTAATGATTTTCTTGCCAAAAGTCGGTAACTTTGTAGCCTAGCTCGCCGAGCATCTGGCGCAGTAGGGGTAGGCTGAGACCGATGACGTTACTGTGGCAACCTTCGAGTTTTTCCACAAAAAATCCACCTTTACCTTCTAGGGCGAAGTTGCCAGCGCATTTGAGGGGTTCGCCTGTAGCAACGTAAGCCGCGATCTCTTCGTCACTCACATCGGCAAAATGCACTTTGGTGATGCCGCAGCGTACTAGAGTTTTATCTTGAGAATGGTCGATGATTGCATGACCTGTGTAGAGACTGCCGATTGTACCGCGCATCTGCTGCCAACGCGCGATCGCTTCTGCTGTATCCGCAGGTTTACCATAAATCTCTCCCCCCACGCTCAACACGGAATCACAGCCCAAAATCAAGCCCTCGCTAAATTGCTCTGCCACCGTCTGGGCTTTGTTCAGTGCTAAGGTTTCCACTAACCTCTGAGGATCGCTCAACTGCACTGTTGACTCATCAAAGTCACTGACGCGAACGACAGGGTCAATTCCCCCCGTTTGTAACAACCGTTTACGAGCAGGAGATGCAGAAGCTAAGACAAAGATAGGAATGGTCATCTGTCTAAAGTTAGAACATTGGCAAGTTGAAGGAAGGGAGCCGGGGAGCGGGGGAGCCGGGGAGCAGGGGAACGGGGGAGCGGGGGAGCAGGGGAGCGAGGGAGAGAAAAATCGATGACGATTAGCCATTACTCCAATCGCCTATTTCACCCTTCATACCTCATACTTCATACTTCACCCTTCACCCTTCATACTTTCTTCCCTACTCACCGACTCAGCACTTTGTCTTCCTTGCTAGTAAACAGAGAAAGACTTTGCCATTATCTCGAAGGTGTCATGAACTTTGCGCCAGCGTTGGTTGGTGGTAGAGGCGTTAAGGGTAAAGAGTTTGCCTCGACTGACTGCAACACTGGCGATGTCGTGGCGATTTTGGTTGGGAAGTTTTACCTCGTATTCCAGGAGATAATATTCGTGGTTGCCGTTGATGTGGGATTGGGCGTTGACGAGTTCCGCTGTTCGGTTGGAATTCGGTGGAGCGATCGCGTTTTTTTGCAATTGGTAGCCGACTTCACTGGGAGTCCCCAAATCTGCTAAGGTTTGGTTCTCTGGTACAGGACTGATGACTACTGAAACGTTTTCTGTGCGCTCAATGATGTCATGTAAGACAACATCTGGCCCATCACCTACTTCAACTACTTGCCAGCCGTTCGGGTAGAGAAACTGGTAGCCCTTAGTGCTATCGACATAACTTTTTAAGCCACTGACTCCGGTAGCGCAACCATGCAGGCTCACGCTCAATACGACCAGCAGTGAGGCAATGATGGTTTTGAGCATTTCCTTATTCCTTCAATCGCAGCTATTTTAATTGTCCCATCTTTAGTATCTTCTCCGGACAAAGGAGTGGCATTGAGTAATTAGCAGATGCCGCTTGCTAGTTCGCTAAAAATAGTAACTAAAGGGGGGTCTGTCGTGGAATTCAGTAGGATTGAAAGTACAGTTGACAAAAACTGAGTTGCTCTTTCAACGGTCTTAGCTAAACCCTGCCCAGTTGAGAGTGTGGCATATTTACTGAAGACACTCTTACTTTTACGCTATAGCATCAAACAGATCAAATGGTTTTAAAGACGCTGTTTGTTTGCTGATGTTGGAGAAACACCATGAAAATTACTAATCGAGCGATCGCACTTTCTGGCTTTGCTGCTGTGTTGCTTGGACTTGCGCCCGGTGTTCGCGCCCAGTCTCCCCTCCGTCCCCAGAAGATTTTAATTGCTCAAGCGGCGGAGCAACTCACGGCAGTGGAATTGTACAACCAAGGTGTCGATCATATTGATGCTGGCAAGTACACCGAGGCGATCGCTAGCTTTGAGCAGGCACTAAAAATTAAGGCTAACGATGCGGATACTTTCTACAACCGGGGGTATGCCCATCACGCTTTAAAAGATTATGCCGCCGCTATTGAGGATTACACTCAGGCAATTCGACTCAATCCAAATTTTGAGCAAGCCTACAGTAACCGAGGTTATGCTCAGTACGTCTTGAAAAATTACCAAGAAGCGATCGCGGACTCCACTAAAGCCATTGCGCTCAATCCTGACAATGACACAGCCTACCTCAGCCGGGGGAATGCCTACGATGAACTCAACAATCATCAAGCCGCTTTTGATGATTACGATCAGGCAATCTTCCTCAACCCTAATAACGGGATGGCTTACTACAACCGAGGGTTAGCTCGTAATCGCCTTGAGCAGCATCAAGCCGCCCTTGACGACTACACCGAAACCATTCGCTTAGAGCCGGAATTTGCCGAAGCCTTCTACAATCGCGGCGTTACTTACCTTCAGGTCAATGACAATCAAAAGGCGATCGCTGATTTGCAAAAAGCGGCGGAGATTTTTAAAAAGCAAGACAGGACTGAAGAACACCAGAAGGCGATAGAGATTATTAAAACGCTGTAATCGCCACCAGATGCCTAAAACTGCAATACGCTTTTGCTGTATTACAGGATATCGCCACTGTTAGCTGATAGCAGACGCCGAAATAGCCACAAAAACTAAGCCACCCAGTAAAACTAAAGCCACCATACCGAGCACAATGTAGTTGCGCTGTTGATTCTTGGTTGGTGGCTCTGATGTATAAACTTTTGGCTCTCTGGCAAAGTTATTTAATAATCCGCCTTCTTCTTCGGTATAGGGCATGAATAATACCTACGTTATTTTCTTATTAAGCTAATTTAACAAAAAATAGTATAAGTACTCTACTTCTTTGGAAATAAATCTTTACGAAGTTGGAGAGGGTTAGAGGTTCGAGGCATAGTTACCCCTCACCCCTTAACCATTACCTCAATTGCCAACGGTGCCTGTGAGGGGAGAACTAGCAGTTGCGTAGATTTTGATAGGGATGCGACCCGACAGATAAGCCAGACGCCCAGCTTGGGTTGCCATACCCATAGATTGACCCATGGCGACAGGATTTTTTGCCATAGCGATCGCGCTATTGATCAATAAGGCATCGGCTCCTAGTTCCATCGAGTAAGCGGCTTCACTAGGCGTGCCAATTCCAGCATCAACCACCACCGGGACATTAGCTTCCTCAATAATGATTTCGATATTGGCAGCATTCTTAATGCCCTGTCCAGAACCAATCGGCGAACCCAAGGGCATCACCGTTACACAACCCAGCTCTTCTAGGCGCTTGGCTAAGAGGGGATCAGCATTGATGTAGGGCAACACCGCAAACCCTTCCTTAACCAATTGTTCCGCCGCTTCCAAGGTGCCAATCGGATCGGGTAGCAGGTATTTCGCGTCAGGAATGACTTCCAACTTGACAAAATTATTGTCTTCTTGCCCTAATAGCTTCGCCATCTCACGTCCTAACCGTGCCACCCGCACAGCTTCCTCTGCGGTTTTACAGCCAGCAGTATTCGGCAACATCCAAAGTTTTGTCCAATCTAGGGCTTCCGCTAGTCCTTCATGACCCGCCGCCTTAGTCTGCACGCGACGCACGGCGACGGTGACAATTTGACTGCCACTGGCGGCAATACTTTGCTGCATTTGCTCAAGAGTCTGATACTTACCCGTACCCGTCATCAAGCGCGAACGAAACTTCCGCCCAGCGATGATTAGCGGGTCAGTTAGTTCAGTTTCAACGGTAGGGGAGTCAAAAGTTGGAGTAGAAAAAGTTAGTGGCATTGGAGTTGGAGTTGCTTCAGGGGAAGAAAGATGGCGGCTGACAAAAGCCGGATTTTTACCGTTGGAGGCGACACTTCCTTGCTCAGTTTTATAGAACCGGGAATGGTGAAAATGCTCCAACAAGGGGTCAGGCTTTTGCTGTTCAATTAGGTCACAGATGAGAGTTGCCGTGATGGGAGCTAGTAAAATTCCGTTGCGGTAGTGACCTGTCGCAAAAATTAAGTTTTCGCAGGAACCTTGCCCCAAAATGGGCAATTCATCCGGTGTCGCCGGACGAAACCCCCACCACATTTCTTGAATCGACCAGTGGCGCAAGTCGGGGTAGAGGCGACTTGCGGATTCGAGCAAGCTTTGAATTCCTGCAGGAGTGTTATGGGGAGTCCAGCCGACATCCTCACTCGTGGCACCAATAATCAGTCGTCCATCGCGGCGCGGTACCAGATAGGTTTCCGGCGCAAATAGTATCCGCTGCAACGGCAAGCTTTCGTTGTCACCTTTGGGCATCTGCAACGATAGCATTTGTCCTTTTTTCGGACTCACGGGAATCGGTAACAGTTGCTGCGACCAGGCTCCGGTGGCAAGTATGTAATGGCGAGCGCGAAATTCACCCACCGCCGTTCTCACTGCCACAACTTGCCGATTTTGCTGCTCAATCGCTTCGACGCTGACGCCTTCAGTGAGGTCTACGCCCTGTTCTTGGGCAGCTAGTCTCAGTGCTTTTAAAAGAGCACGATTGTCTACTTGAGCGTCTTCGGGATACCACCATCCGCCAACAACATCCGCCCCCAAACCGGGTTGATACAGGTGAATTGCCGGAGAATCTAACCATTGCCGAACGCTGTTGTCGTTATCGGCACGATGGCTAGCGGTTAGGGCGGGGGTGTCGTAGACGGGGGCAAGAATACCACAGGGCCAGTAGCCCGTGGTCATGCCTGTGATTTGTTCGAGCTTGTAGACCCACTCTGGATACAACAAGCGCGACGCACGGCACAACTCCAGCATGGGACTAGAGGAAATCTCTTCGGCTTGGGGGGCAAGCATCCCAGCAGCAGCATGAGCAGTCGCCGCACTAAAGTCTCGACTGAGAACGGTGACTGTTGCACCACGTCGTTTTAATTCAACGGCGATCGCCAAACCGATAACGCCGCCGCCAATAATGAGAATGTCACTGACTGCGTTCATGTTTTCTTCTGGCAGGAGACTCCCGTTATAATCCTTGATTTAAGATTTAACGGGAGAGGAATGCCAGACCGACCTGTAGGTTTGCAATTGGACTTGGATCAAGGCGGGGTGGTCGCTGAGTCTAGCCGAAGCGTTGAATAAATTTTGGAGATAATCCAGTATTCAACTGTGTTTGTTGGTTTCCCAACTACCCCTCGCGCCTTCTTAACGCCGATTCCCAACAACTGATTGGGTCAAAGAGTTTGTCCGAGCTTGGGTGCTACCCGGAAGTCTGTAAGCGTCAAGAACTCGTGCGCTATTCAGCTTGCTTTCCGCTTGAGGTTCAGTGGTTCCTCGCAAGCTCCCGCCAAATCGAAGATTATGACGGGAGAAGCTGACGTTTTAGTAGAGACGTATTATTTCACGTCTTTACAGTTATTAGTTCCTTTCTTCAAACTAGAAAGCAATAACTAAAAATTCAAGGGGTACTATCTACCATAGTGCCTGAATCGGGGCATCGTTGCTTGTCGGTTGGGGTTGTTCAAAAGAATCGTTAGGCGGTTGTTGATAACCTGTCGCTGGCACAGGTGCCGCTGGTTCTAGTGTTGGTGAGGAGGTTGGTTCTATTGTAGGAGAAACCCCTGGCTCTTCTGTTGGGGGGCTTTGACTAACGCTGGAAAAGGGAGAACGCCAGCCAAAGACGGCTCCCACCACTAGACCAACGGCGATCGCAATCAGTGCTAAATTCAGAAGTTGTTTTGCCACCCTATTTTTCTCTCGGCGATAATGCGGCTGATGTTTACTCTCTGCGGGTGTCTTTTGTCCATCCCAGACTATACAATCTTTTGCCGGAGTGCCACCTCAACTCCAGAGCTGTAGCTATTGTCTCTAAAATTGCTATCGTTATTGCTCATTCTTGAGGAGTGATTTTGTCTGAATACTGATTCTTGAGAATGACGCCTTGAATCTTCCGAAATAAAGCACGGGTACAACAAAGGACAAGCGATCGCCCTACAAATCCCAATTTTGGACTATTTCCCAGCCCGACTCGCTATAGATGCGCCAAGGACGGCAGGTACTATAAAGTAATTTAAAAATCTTCACAAAACTGCCGTGACTACACAACAGCTAATCCCAATTTTGGACTATTTCCCAGCCCGACTCGCTATAGATGCGCCAAGGACGGCAGGTACTATAAAGTAATTTAAAAATCTTCACAAAACTGCCGTGACTACACAACAGCGAACGTTAGCAAACACCTATGACAAGCTTTTCTGGACTTGGAAAGGGTACAAAATCCAATACACCGTCGTCGGTACGGGTAAGCCGTTAGTGCTGATTCATGGCTTCGGTGCCTCTATCGGACACTGGCGCAACAATATCTTTCCCCTCGCCGCCGCAGGGTATCGCGTATTTGCCATCGACCTACTAGGCTTTGGTAATTCCGAAAAACCCCCCTTAGACTACAGCCTAGAGTTGTGGCAAGAGCAACTTAAGGATTTCTGGACAGAACACATCCAAGAACCCGCCGTGTTTGTCGGCAATTCTATCGGTGCTTTGTTGAGCCTGATTGTTGTGACGGAGCATCCTGAAATTGCCGCAGGTGCTGTCTTGATTAATGGTGCTGGGGGACTGAATCACCGTCCTGAAGAGTTGAACTTTCCCCTAAGCTTAGTGATGAAAGGCTTCACCACGCTTGTCAGTTCCCCAGTGGTCGGCCCTTTTTTGTTTAATCGCATCCGTCAAAAAAGCCGGATTCGGAATACCCTGCGCCAGGTTTACCGCAATCCAGACGCGATCGCGGATGAATTGGTGGAAATGATTTACGCGGCGGCTAATGATGTTGGCGCACAACAAGTATTTGCCTCCGTGCTAACAGCACCCCCAGGCCCGACTCCGGCACAGTTGTTACCGAAGGTGGAGTGTCCGCTATTGATACTGTGGGGAGAAGAAGACCCTTGGACACCGATCGCAGGAGCGAAAATTTACCAGCAACTTAGCGAACAGCGCCAGGATGTCGAATTTACTACAATTCCTGATGCGGGTCATTGCCCCCATGATGAACGACCAGAACTCGTCAATTCACTGATCGCCACCTGGTTGAAGCAGTGGGAGGCGACTGAGGCGAATCCTGGAGTTTCTAGTTAAGGGAACACTCAATAAATCAATCGGGTCTAGGCAAGAGTGCGATCGCGCTGCAATTTGCTCTCAGCGTGACGCCAGATCACAGGCGTTACTACACAATAAGCTTTTGACCCTGTTATCTGGTCGGTTAATTATGAAAAACAAATCATTGTCTTTTTCTTGAGGAAGTGTTCTATCCTGAGATAGCTGAAGCCGCAATGTATTTGTGCATCAAGGAAGATTGTCGCTAGGGACGGGAATTGTGACTATCCAAATGAAAAAACCCTTGCACCATGGGTTTCGGGCAGTTTTAGCAACATTTTGTATTCTGGGGCTGACTGGCGTATCTAGCCCAGAAGCAAAAAGCGAAGAACTAGACCTGAAAATTGGGGTGATGCAGCGATTTGGGGATGAGCCGACCGATCAGTTACTGCTAAAAGCAACACCAGGCGATCGCCTCACCGTCCGCTATATGGGCGGCGATATGCAACCCAAAAGCTTGCAAACCGACAGCATCACAGTAGAAACGGTAATGCAAGCGCTTCCTGCTCCCGTGCTAGAGGAGCGTTTAGTCCTCAGCAGTCACGGAACCTTTGAAACGGCGGAAGACGATGCCGACCAGTGGCGAAAACAAGGAATCGAAGTCGAGATTGCCCAGCCGGAACGCTGGGAGGTTTGGGCAAAACGGGATGTCTACAGTACTCCTTTACTACGACGATTGCTGCTGCAAAGTCTCCAATCTCAAGGCGTTGCAACCGCTCGTCTCGATACTGAAATTGTGCAACAAGTTCCACGGGTGTCCTTTGTTGTCGATGGCTATCGCTACACCCGCTCTCAGTTAGACATTTCCAGCGACAAAAATCTTGTTCAGGTCAGTACGGGTAAGCAAGACCGTAATCCTCATTTGTATCCTGGTAGCCTGCGCCTGCAACAGAACGCCTACGGCACTTATACCTTAGTCAATCAGGTGCCGATTGAAAGCTACCTGCGAGGGGTGATCCCGCACGAAATTGGCACTGGCGCACCCTATGCCGCTATTGAGGCGCAAACGATTCTTGCCCGTACCTATGCCCTACGAAATGTTCGCCGTTTTGCGGTCGATAATTACCAACTTTGTGCCGATACTCACTGCCAAGTTTACAGAGGACTAGGTGATACGCTACCCGCAGCAGATCGGGCGATCGCTGCCACGGCAGGCAAGGTGCTCACCTATAACAATGAGTTGGTGGATGCCCTCTATTCCTCCACCACAGGCGGCATCACTGCACCCTTTAGCGATGTCTGGAATGGGGCAGAGCGTCCTTATCTACAAGCAATTATAGATTCCCCCAATGCTGTCTGGAACTTGGCTCAAAAGCCCCTAGGCTCTGAGAAAAACTTCCGCGACTTTATCAACTTAAAGCAAGGATTTAACGAAACAGGTAGAGATGCTTTCCGCTGGCGCAGACAAGAAACCCTTGAAAAGACTGCCGAGCATTTAAAACTCTATCTCACCCGCACTCGTCATCCGCTTGCCAATTTCACAAAGATTACGCAAATGCAGGTGATGGAGCGATCGCCTGCCGGACGTGTCCTCAATCTCGCCGTCCAAACCGATAAAGGGGTTGTCGAACTCACTAAAAACGAAGTCCGTAGCGCTCTGGGCCCTCCCCGTAGCACCCTCTTCTACCTGGAACCCGTCTATGACGCTAATAAAGTCCTCACAGGTTATGCCTTTGTGGGTGGAGGCTTCGGACATGGCGTTGGTATGAGCCAATATGGTGCTCACAACTTAGCCAAGCTGGGTTGGACAGGAGCGCAGATTATTGACTTTTACTATCCCGGAACCACAATTCAACCGATTAGTGACGCGGTCGTCTTTTGGCGGCAAAATTCTCCTTTTTGAACCTTAACTGCATAAAAAGAGATAACTAGGGCTGTGTTAGGCATTATCTACCCAGCCTTTTAATGTCAGTTTAGTGAATGAACAACAAGGCTCTTTTTAATAGATTAGGTAGAAAGACAAGACAGCGATCGCTAATTAAATAAGTTTAATTACAGATAACTTTTTAGTGATTTACTATACATTTTCTTGAATCTAAATCGTAATCCGGAAAACTTGACAATAACGGTACACTTACTATCAAGGTAAAAAACACAGATTGTTTAATTCCGGAGAATAAGAAAGCGCTCTAATCCAGACTTCTAATCGCAGCAGTAGAGCAATTTACGGTAAAGAGACAACGTTTATTAGCAATTTATTAACGATTTAGCGTGCTCAAGCAGACGATCGCGAGCTAGCGCGCACTTTGCAACCTACAAAAAATTAGGAACTCATGGCTAAACCTGTACTCTTCACAGTGGACGACGACCCAGAAGTGTTGCGGGCAGTTGCCCGTGACTTGCAACGCGAGTACGGAAACCGCTTTCGGGTCATCCGTGCGGATTCTGGCACAACCGCCTTGGAAACGCTGGAACAGTTGAAATTACGCAACGACCCCGTAGCGTTGTTTTTAGTCGATCAGCGGATGCCGCAGATGAGCGGTGTGGAGTTCCTCGAACAGGCACTTCCCCTGTTCCCAAAGGCGAAACGGGCGTTGCTCACCGCCTATGCGGATACTGACGCCGCCATCCGCGCCATCAATACCACCCATATCGATTACTACTTGATGAAGCCGTGGGACCCGCCGGAAGAGCGTTTGTACCCGGTACTCAACGATTTACTTGATGACTGGCAAGCGAGTTTTCGTTCCCCCTTTGAAGGCATTCGCGTCATTGGCGATCGCTGGTCGCCTTATTCCCATCAAGTCAAAGACTTCCTCGCCCGCAATCAAATTCCCTACCAGTGGTTAGACATCGAGCAAGAGGTAGAGGCACAACGTTTAGTGAGCTACGCTGATTGCCCAAACCGTAAACTGCCCTTAGTACTCTTTCCTGATGGTTCCCAGCTCATCCAGCCCACAAATGTGCAAATTGCCGAAAAAATTGGGCTGCGAACCCAGGCAGAAAAACCCTTTTACGACCTTGTGATCGTCGGTGGCGGGCCTGCGGGTTTGGCGGCGGCGGTTTATGGGGCATCAGAGGGGTTGCGGACGGTGATGATCGAACGAGAAGCCCCCGGTGGGCAAGCTGGAACCAGCTCCCGGATTGAAAATTACTTGGGCTTTCCTTCGGGGCTAAGTGGTGGAGATTTGGCGCGTCGTGCTGTCACTCAGGCGAGACGCTTTGGCGTAGAGATTCTCAGCCCGCAGGAAGTAAAGAACCTCCGCACCGAGGATAATTATCGACTCGTAACGCTGAGTGATGGCAAGGAAATTAGCAGTCATACTGTGATGCTGGCGCTGGGTGTGTCATGGAAGCGGCTGAACGTGCCAGGGATGGAGCGGCTGACGGGGGCAGGGGTGTACTATGGCGCGGCGCAGACGGAAGCGATCGCCTGTAGTGGAGAAGATGTCTACGTTATTGGTGGGGCAAACTCGGCCGGACAGGCGGCGATGTATTTTTCCCAGTATGCCCGCCAGGTGACGATGTTGGTGCGGGGCGACTCTCTCACCAAGAGCATGTCGCAGTATCTAATTGACCAAATCGAGGCGACGGAAAATATCACCATTCAACTCCATTCCAGCGTGGTTGAAGCCAAAGGGGAGATGAGCTTAGAAGCGATCGCCATTCAAAATTCCCTCACAGGCGACACGCAAGTCGTCTCCGCCACCTCCCTATTCATCTTTATCGGTGCCGTTCCCCATACCGATTGGTTAGACGGTGTGGTATGGCGAGATCAGCGCGGCTTCATCTTAACGGGAGCTGACTTAGCGCCCAATGGCAGCCGTCCCAAGGGATGGACTTTAGACCGCGACCCTTACTTACTAGAAACTAATGTCCCTGGCGTCTTTGCCGTCGGAGACGTGCGTCACGGTTCAGTCAAGCGAGTGGCGTCGGGCGTTGGCGAGGGTTCAATTTGCGTTCAGTTTATCCATCAATATCTCAGCAAGGTGTTGTAATGCTCGACATCGAAACGTTGCGCCAAGTGCCACTCTTCGCGCAATTACCCGAAACGCAATTGCAGTGGCTAGTAGAACAGGGGAAAGAGGTATGGCGAGAGCCTGGTGAAATTCATCGCGCCCAAGGAGATCCGGCAGAGCATGTTTTTGTCCTCCTAGAAGGTCAGGTTCGGGTTTATCAGAAGGTGGGCGAACAAGAGGTCGTCCTGGCGACCTACGAACCGCCAGACTTGTTTGGCGAGTTGCCCCTTTTGACGGGTGAAGAATACTTCTGGGCAAGCGGACGCGCCGTGACGCGTTCCCGCGTTTTTGAGTTGCCCAACGATGCCTTTTGGCGCTTGCTCTCCACTTGTTCTTGCGTGACTACGGCGATTCTCCGCACGATGGCGCAGCGGATGCAAGACGTGCAGACCTTATTTCAGCAGCGGGAAAAGCTAGCCGCCCTCGGCACCTTAGCCGCAGGTTTGGCGCACGAGATGAATAATCCTGCCGCTGCTGTGACGCGGGGCGCAAGAAACTTGGAAGAGGTTTTTCAGGAGTTGCCCTGCCTTGCCCTGAAGCTGAATCAGCAGCCTTTGACCCCTGCCCAGTTTGGCTTTATTGCCGACTTACAGCAGGAGGTGACACAGGCTCTCAACCAGACTCAGCTCGATCCCCTGACGCAAAGCGATCGCGAAGATCAGGTAGCCCAGTGGCTGGAGGCACGCCATGTGAGCGATAGCTGGAAACTTGCCCCAACCTTAGTAGCCGCCGGACTGGATACTCAGTGGCTGGACGACGTTGTAGAACATATAGAACCCGATTCGCTCTCGCCTGTACTGGGCTTTTTAACAGCATCGCTAACCGGGGTGGGGTTGTTGAATGAAATTGAGCAAAGTTCTTCGCGCATCTCCCAACTCGTAAAAGCGATTAAAGACTACTCCTACATGGATCAAGCGCCACTGCAAGAGGTGGACGTGCATGAAGGGTTAGAAAGTACCTTAACGATCTTGAGTCATAAGCTCAAGCAGGGCGTAGTTGTGACGCGGGAATACAACGAGAGCTTGCCGCGTATCAGTGCCTACGGTAGCGAACTAAACCAAGTGTGGACCAACTTAATTGATAACGCGATCGCGGCGATGGAGGGCAAAGGTCAGCTTTGGGTTCGCACTTGGCGCGAGTATGACCATCTGCTAGTGGAAATTGCCGACAACGGGCCAGGTATTCCACCAGAAATCCAGCCCCGCATTTTTGAACCCTTTTTCACCACCAAAGGCGTAGGGGAAGGCACTGGGTTGGGGTTAGATATGACCTACCGCATTGTCGTTAGCAAGCACAAGGGCAACATCTGCTTCACCTCCAAACCTGGCGACACCCGCTTTCAAGTTCGATTGCCGATTAATTAATCTCCAAAATCGACAAAACCTTTGTCTAATCAACCCTATCGGAGGCTTAAAAAGTGACCTGGTTACAACCCCCCCGACTGCGAATTGGGGAAGAGAGCGAACAAGAACCGCGCCACGCAACTTGGCTGGAACTGTTTTATGACTTGGTGTTTGTTGTAGCGGTGTCTCAGCTTGCCCACAACCTCAGCCACGATGTGACGCTATCAGGATTTTTGGGCTTTGTCGCTCTTTTTCTGCCCATTTGGTGGGCATGGATTGGCACCACCTTATACGCCAATCGCTTTGATAGCGATGACATCGGACATCGGCTGCTGATGGGGATGCAGGTACTTGCCATTGCTGCCCTAGCCGTCAACGTCCACAACGGCTTAGGCGAAAGTTCTGCTGGCTTTGCTCTTTCCTATGCGGCTGGGAGAGTGTTGCTGGTGGTTGAATACCTGCGTGCAGCAAAGCATATTCCCGTAGCGCGTGGGTTGGCAACATTCTATGCCAAAGGTTTTGCGATCGCGGCAACTCTCTGGTTCATATCAGCCTTTGTCCCCCTACCGTGGCGATTCATTTTCTGGGCATTGGGGCTAATTGTAGATTTTGCCACACCACTTGCGGCTAGGCGATTGCAGATAGGACTCCTGCCCCACCTAGAACACTTACCGGAACGCTTTGGGCTGTTTACGATCATCGTCTTGGGCGAGGCGATTATCGCTGTGGTTGATGGTATTTCCGAAATGCAATGGCAACCCTTGTCAGCTCTTGCCGCCATCCTTGGCTTTAGCATCGCCTTTAGCTTGTGGTGGATTTACTTTGAAAATGTTGGTAGTTCCGCCCTGCGACAGGCAGGGGCAACGGGTCGCCTGTGGGTCTATCAAGTCTGGCTTTACGGGCATCTCCCCTTGGTGATTGGGCTTGCCGCTACGGGAGTGGGAGTAGAACACGTTATCGCTAGCGAGCCTGGTGTGGCGCTTCCCACAGCGGAGCGCTGGCTGCTGTGTGGCTCAGTGGCTCTATGTTTGGTGGCTCTATCCCTACTCCACCGCACCGGGGTGATTCTGCGCTGCAAAGTCCGTTCTAAGTATCGCCTGGGTTCTGCGGCTATTTTGTTGGCGATCGCGATCGCTGGCAAGGGGTTGTTGCCCATTACAGTCATCGCCATTGTCGCTGTCATTTCTGCAACTCAAGTCATTCAAGACTTGTATCAAGGTCGTCCTTCCTCGTCACTGGAGAAGCAAAGGATTTAAAAAAAACCAGATCCCTACAGGAGCTTTTTAAATGCCCATATCACTTGAGGTGTTGTAATGCTACACGATCCGAAGCAGGTGACACTGTTTCCCAAATTGCCCGACGAGGTGTTGCAGGAGATGAAGCACTATGGCACCGAGATCCAGCTAGAGGCAGGTGACGTGCTATTTTCCGAAGGGGATAAGGAGTACAACTTTCACGTTGTCCTAGAGGGCGAAATTCAGATTACCAAGTTTGTCGGTGGCGAGAAGAGACTGCTAACTATTCATCACCGAGGCGAGTTCATGGGCGAGCTTTCGCTGCTCACCGGAGCTGGTACAATTGCCAGCGCTCACGCGGCGATTGCGAGTCGCGTGCTGCGGATTGAGAGGGATGCTTTTAAGCGCATCATTGCTGAATGTTCCCCGCTAGCTGATGTCATCCTTTCAGCGATGGCAGGACGCACTAAAGACGTTGAGGCGCAGTTGCGACAACAGGAGAAGTTAGCGGCACTCGGTAAGCTGTCAGCGGGTTTGGCGCACGAGTTGAATAACCCCGCCGCCGCCGGACGACGAGCCGCAGGACAGTTGCGCGATCGCCTCCTCAACTCTCAAGCTCTAGCGTTGCGCCTCAACGCCGAGTGTCTCACAACCGAACAACTAGAAGTGCTGAACAAGATTCAGCATCAAGGGATCGTTTGCGCCACCACTTCCCCCCAACTCGATCCGCTGACGCGAAGCGATCGAGAAGACGCGATCGCAGATTGGTTGGAAATACACGACGTTAACGAAGGATGGAAATTTGCTCCCACCTTTGTCAATGCTGGACTAGATACCAAACAACTAGACACCCTTGCCGATTGCCTCGGTGCCGACTCCCTTTCGCCTGCACTGACGTGGCTAGAAGCAACACTGGCTTCCTCTGGACTGTTAGACGAAATTGAGCAAAGTACCGCCCGCATCTCCCAGTTGGTGAAAGCCGTTAAAGCTTACTCCTACATGGATCAAGCACCACTGCAAGACATCGATATCCATGAAGGAATCGAAAATACCCTCACCATCCTTGCTCATAAGCTCAAAAAAGGCGTCGTTGTCAATCGCCAGTATGATCAGAGCCTACCCCGCATTTGTGCTTATGGCAGCGAACTCAATCAAGTGTGGACGAATTTGATTGATAATGCGATTGATGCCACTGGTGGTAAGGGGAATATTTGGATACGCACCTGGCGGGAAAATAATTGCGTCTTGGTAGAAATTGCTGACAATGGGACGGGTATCCCAACCGAAATTCAGTCCCGCATCTTTGAGCCATTTTTCACCACTAAAGGGGTGGGTGAAGGTAGTGGATTAGGTTTAGATATTGCTTACCGCATTGTCGTCAAACGGCATCAGGGCGACATTCGTGTTGATTCCCAACCGGGTGATACTCGCTTTCGCGTTCATTTACCCATCAAGCAATCCTCGCCCCATAAGGAAGAGAAACCCTAAAAACTTCTCTCGGTATTACAAAAGACGCGATCGCCTCTTGCTCAAAAAAATCTATCTTTCTATCATCGATTGAACTATGGATATTCGCTCCGCAAATACAAGACTGTTTGTCTCTGATGTCGAAGCTTGCTTTCAGTTTTACCGAGATGTAATGGAACTCCCAGTCATGCTCGAAGCCCTCAAAAATGGCTACGCGGAGTTTCAATTCGGAGAGACGACACTCGAACTATATAACCGCGAAGAAATGGCACATATGATTGGAACCGCTCATCAGCCATCTTCCGCCGAATGCCAAGATAATGTAGGTTTGGTTGTTATCGTGTCTGACCTGGATAAGGCACATCAGGAACTCACCCACAAGGGGGTTAAGTTTACGATGGCTCCCTGGAATAATCCTTCCTACGGTCTCAAAACTGCTTATCTTCGCGACCCGGATGGAACGTTAATCGGGTTATTTCAGCTTATATAAAGCGATCGCACTCAGATATTTTTAGCTCACACATCCTAGGAGTAATATTTGGCTGTTCGCGCTAGCCAAAGAGCTTGTTGAAGATGATCATCCCATGATTTCCGCAGGTGTTTGGGCGATCGCCGTGCCGTAAATAGGCTTTTTAGCTAAGGCGATCGCCTTTTGAATAGAGACGTTAAATGCAACCTCTACAACGCATTACACATCTCTACAACTGCCCTATTTATCCTTCCTGGGCAAGTCATACTCATAATGAGTATGATTAAACTAAGAGATAATACGACCCTGAGGAAGGAAAGAGGGAAGATTGAAATTCAATCGCTTTGAACATCTCAATCTGTCTTGCCGGAATTTAGAGGCAACGAAAAGGTTTTACCAAAGTGTATTTCCCGATTGGTATGTTCGTGCTGAAGGTCACAACGGGGATAGTCGCTGGATGCATCTAGGCAGCAACCAGTTCTATCTGGCTCTTAATGATGCACCCGAATTGCAGCGCATCCATGAGATTTACGAAAACATCGGCATTAACCATGTAGGTTTTGCGATCGCTGACGGTGAGGAGATGAAAGCCTGGTTAGACAAGAACGGCATCGACTATTACACGATGACATCGCCGGAAACGAAGCACCGCATTTATGTCACTGACCCAGATGGTAACGAAGTTGAGTTGGTGGAATATCAAGAAGATTACCCCTTGAAGTAAGGCAAAACAACATAATATTTGGAGGTTAAAAATGGCTCATCTTAGTCAACGTCGCTCGGAAAATATTAGCGGTGATTTTTTCGTTGATAGTACTTGTATCGATTGCGATACCTGCCGTTGGATGACTCCGGAAGTGTTTTACCGAGAAAACGGACAGTCAGCGGTACATCATCAGCCTGCTAATGAAGAGGAACGTTTGCGATCGCTGCAAGCTCTTTTAGCTTGTCCTACGGCATCAATTGGGACGGTAGAAAAGCCGAAAGATATCAAAGATGCTCAACTGAGTTTTCCGATTCCGATTGCAGAGAATGTTTACCATTGCGGCTATCACGCGGAAAATTCCTTTGGCGCGGCTAGTTATTTGATTGTGCGACCGGAGGGGAATATTTTAGTGGATTCTCCCCGCTTTACACCGCCCTTGGTGAAGCGAATTGAGGAACTAGGAGGGGTGCGTTACCTTTATTTGACTCACAAAGATGATGTGGCAGATCATCAAAAGTATCACGACCACTTTGGGTGCGATCGCATTCTGCACGAAGATGAAATTACGGCAGGGACACGTAATGTTGAAATTCAACTCACTGGTACAGAACCTAATCAATTAGCTCCTGATTTGCTAATTATTCCTGTCCCCGGTCACACAAAAGGTCATACCGTTCTTCTGTACAACAACAAATTCCTCTTTACAGGCGACCATCTCGCTTGGTCAGATGAACTTAACCAACTCATTGCTTTTCGCCGTGTCTGTTGGTACTCTTGGCCAGAGTTGATTGAGTCTATGGGTCGGTTGGCGAACTACTCTTTTGAGTGGGTACTTCCTGGACACGGACGCCGCCACCACGCCGATACAGAGACAATGCAACAACAAATGCAGCAGTGCCTACAGTGGATGCGATCGCGTTAATCATTTAAACGTTAATCTACCACCCCAAATGACTCCCAGAACGCCTGAAATTCCTGCTCCGCCTTCTGGGAGTTAGCTGCTTTTGCGTCTAATACAGCTTGCGTAATCTCCCCATCTTCAAACTGCTTCTTCGCCAGTTCCCACTCCAGCTTTTTGAGTTGATAATCTTGCTTCCTCAGGGTTCCTTCCACCGAACCAACCCAGTTAGGAAAACCTAAATTTTGACTCTCCCAATCTGTATTTTCAATGCTGGCGATCGCTTGCTCTCCCAAAGCCGTTTTGCTCTTTTCCGTCAGGCTTTGAAAATTGCTCAAGGCTCCCTCAACCTGCTTGAGGTTGTTCAGGGAATTGTCTAAGGCAAACCTTTGGTCAAAGGTATACTCAGCCGGCTCATCAGGATGAACAGATTGCAACGTCAGGGTAGAGGGATTCCCCTCAGCTACAGGTGAATCTGGCGATCGCTGATTGGAATTCGCCCGCAGTATACCCGCCCCCATAAAGGGAATCAGCATCAACGCCCCAGTTGCTAAAAGTATTGATACCTTACGTTTCATGATTAGTCTCCAAGATAAAACTGACAGTTTGGGCTGTCTGCTACCTTCTTCAACTTTAGCTAAGAGTTTTCCGTGAATTTTTAACGACGCCAACGGGGATTAATAAACTCACTCAATCCCTCTCCTAACAGCGATAGCCCCACCACCATCGAAGTCATTGCCAAACCCGGAAATAATGCCGTCCACCAAATACCAGTTGGTAGGGCGTCAAGTGCCTGACGTAAGTCTTGTCCCCACTCCGGCGTTTGTTCCGGCAGTCCCAAACCTAAGAATCCCAAGCCGCCTAAGATTAAGATGGCATCCGCTGCATTGAGAGTAAACAGCACGGGTACGCTTTGAATCACGTTCAGGAACAAGTAGCGAGATAGCACGCGGCTGGTGGGAGCGCCCATCGCTTGTGCGGCTTCGATGAATAGCTCTGTTTTCACGCTAGTGGTGTGGTTGCGAACGACGCGGTAATACTGCGGGATATAGGAGATACTAAGAGCGATCGCCGCATTAAATATCCCTCGCCCCACCACAAACGCCAGCGTCACCGACAGCAACAACCCCGGTAAGGTGTAGATGGTATCCATCAAAAACAACAACACCCGATCCAATTTGCCGCCGATGTAGCCACTCACCAAACCTAACGGTACACCGATAATCAAACTCAGCGTCGTTGCCAGCACAACCACTTGCAGCGCCGCCTGAGAGGCAAACAGTGTACGAGAAAAGACATCGTACCCCTGGCGATTCGTACCAAACCAATGCCGCGCTCCTGGCGGCTCATGAATTGGGTTACTCAGAGACTCCAGCGGATTTTGCAGCCATCCCCACGCCTGAAAGGCAGGAGCAAAAACGGCAATCAAGACAAAAACAACAGTAATCGCCAGTCCCACCATCATCAACTGCATTGAGAGACTAGGACGCGCCGACAAGCGAAAAAAGCGGAGCGGAGTAAATTTGGTTGTGGTCATGGAGAAAGTGTTACCTAAAGGCTATGTCTATGTGGCTAAATAGTATGTCTATTTCATAAAATATTGTAAATTTACCATCAAATGGAAGTGCTAGTTTGAACGGAATTAATGCCTCCTGCCTAATTTCCCTATCAAGATACACGTCATCTAAGTTATAAACTGGATAGGTTGTCATATAACTTAGCTCAAAAAGATTTTCTTTCTAATGAATGTCTTTATCAGAGATATACCCAAGAGAATTTTTATAAGTCATGTATAAATCTGTTCAACTCTTTAAGGCTCCTTTTTTTCTAGCCGCAATAATTATATTTTTTTGTTGGCTTATACTATTAGCTAGTAGTGGGGCTTTTTTTGATGGTTATCACTTTGCTGATGACCACGAAATTGCTGCTATGTATCATGATTTAAATGCTAATGGATCAAGTCTAATTAATACAATTGTTCAATGGGTTAAGTATGATGACTTAGGTGGCAGATTCCGACCCATTTACTATATCCACAGAATTTTGCAAACAAAGCTGTTTGGCTTTAATTTGTTTATCTGGTCTTTATATAACTTTGCTTTGGCAGTTTTTTCTACGTTTTTATTTTTTATATTTGCTCAACTTCTACATTTTTCTTTTCATATCTCGCTTCTATTTGCCTTCCTAATTACCTTAGGTTCACAATCTGAAGTTTGGTGGCAATTGGGACCCGCCGAAACTCTAGGCACATTTTTGCTTTCAGTTAGCCTTGTCTTTTTAGTCCTCAGTGTAAAATCAAGCAATTCCAAATTCAACTGGGAAATTTTGTTCCTTGTTTTTACAGTTTTATTATCACTAACTAAAGAAAGCTTTATTCTCATTCTACCAGCACTCGCTTTTCTCAAGGTTTGGATTTTTCGGAAAGAGAATAATCTGCCTTGGAAGCAAGCTATTCAAAAAAATATTTTAATCACTACTTTTCTTTCAATTATTTTTACTTTAGAAATTATCTATATTAAATACTATGTTGGAACTGACTTTGGATACGCTGGCTATGAAGGATTTAATTATCTTAATTTCTCTCGAACTTTAGATAGTATAAATCAACAACTTTTTATATGGCTTATTCTGGTCGGCTTTATTTTAGTTTTTCTGGAAGCAAGGATAATTAAAAACCATACATATTTTTATATTATTCAAAACCTTTACGAAGTCATAATCTTATTTTCATTAATTTTATTTCCTCAAGTACTACTTTACTCTAAATCAGGAATATCTTATAGCTACAGATATCTAATTCCCGCTGTTTTTGGCTATGCTATGTTAATTTTATTTTTAGTTAACTTTATCAAACAGAATAAAATTATCCACCTATTATTTTCATTAATTATTACTATTAATCTTTGTAGCCAGTTTCACTTAGCTTGGCATAATTCTTATATATTCTCAAAGGCAGGAGAGACTACAACTGCCTTGCTAAATACAATAGAGGTAAACACTAAGCCTCTAAGTAAAATATTAATAGTTGCCGATCCCATTAATCATCAACAATGGGCGATTTCTATGAAAAGATATCTTGCTTTTATTGCCGACAGAAGCAATCTCTATTTAAGCCTTTACAAAAATGGAAGTACAACTTACGATTTTCTTGATCCTGAGACTGTAAAAAGCTTTTATAATTATCAAACTTTGAGCAAGATTAAAGATAAGAAAGAAATTGATTGTGTTGTTATTCCTATCGATCTAAATGAGAAATTTTTACAGGACTCAACAGATTGGTTGGTGATTGATAATTTTAATAGTTATACGTTTCGTGCTTTAACGACTCCCAATAGTTATTTTAAGTTTTCTATTTACTGCAAAAAATAACTTAAAATATTGAGAGGCTCTAAAAAATAAACTGGATGCAACTGAAGAGTTTTCCTTAGTTGCATCCATATAAAGTTAGTCAAGTATTTCTACTAAACCATTATTAGTTAGTGGCTGAAACCCCTGCTGGCAGATAGCTTTCAATTAGCTTTCGATACTCACTCTTTTGTTTGATCCCTTGAACATGCTGTACTAATTCTTTGTCTTTGAAGAACTGTACGGTAGGCGTCCCCGTCACCTGGGCGTTCTCGGCAATCTCTCGCTCTTTGTCAATGTCAATTTCAACAAAGTGAATTTTGCCATCAAACTCATCCACCACTTTGTTGAGAATTGGCTTGAGGGTGTGGCAAGGGCCGCAGTTGGGAGAAACATACTTCACCATTATCAGGCGATCGCTTTCATGAAATAGCTTCCGCAACGCGTAGCCGCCTTCATGACGCGTATGAGCAATATTGAATACTTCTTCTGGTGATGCAGTCGTCTTCTCTTCCGTTAGTTCCGCTTCCGGTGGCGTTTCTGAAGATGGTTGCTGCTGGTGATACTCAGTAATCAACTGATGAGTAGAAAGCCAACGTTCGGCTAACATTGCTGCCATACAACCTGTACCCGCCGCAGTAATGGCTTGACGGAACTCATGATCCTGCACATCCCCAGCCGCATAGACGCCTTCGGTGTTCGTTTCTACCGAACCTGGCTTCGTCACAATGTAACCGACATCATCTAGTTCTAGCTGTCCCTTAAACAAAGACGTATTCGGTTTGTGACCGATCGCGTAAAACAGCCCCTTAACATGCAGGTCGCTCTCCTCACCTGTCTGAGTATTGCGAACTCTCACACCAGTCATCCGACCATTCTCACCGAAAACATCGACTGGCTCAGTGTTCCAGTGCACTGTAATTTTCGGGTTATTCAGAACGCGGTCTTGCATGGCTTTACTTGCCCGCAGCTCATCCCGTCGGACTAAGAGGTTGATATGGTCGCCATACTTCGTCAGGTAAACCGCTTCCTCCGCTGCTGAGTCACCACCACCGACTACCGCCAATGGCGCACCGTGGAAAATCGGTGTCGCACCATCACAAATCGCACAAGCCGAAATACCGTGACTCCAAAACTCACCTTCGCAAGGCAGCCCCAAGCGTTTCGCCGTCGCCCCCGTAGCAATCACAAGGCTATGAGCTTTAACTTCCCGTTCGTCAGAGCGGACAGTAAAAGGACGCTGGCTCAAATCAACGTAGGTAACATCTTCTGTATAGCACTCCGTCCCCCAGCGCTCTGCCTGGGCTTTCATCCGATCCATCAACTGCGGGCCGGTTATCCCTTCCGGAAAACCAGGAAAGTTTTCCACCTCGGTAGTGGTCATCAACTGCCCTCCCGGTAGTCCCCCAGCCTGAAAGCCTTCAAACATTACAGGCTTCAAATTCGCCCGTGCTGCGTAGATAGCAGCAGTATATCCAGCCGGGCCAGAGCCGATAATGACTACATTTTCTACTTGTGGATTAGACATACTATAAATGAACTCATAACGACTACGCTTAAATTAGTATAGCGGTTTTTGAGCAGATAAGGTAGCCCGTGGGAAGTGTTAGTGTAATCTGGCAGAAAACCCGTCCCTTTACTCAGAGGTCAGCAGGTAATTTTCCTGGCGAGTTTAACTTCTGACAGCAAACGGGGAATCCTCAAGGTACAGTTTGCTGTCTGTCAGACCCTTCCCACCTTAAGCAACTTTAAGCACTTAACAGCAGTAGGTAATCGTTATGGACAAGAAAGACCCAGACTTACTAGAGAAAGTTCGTCAGCAATTTGATTCTGGCCCTTATCCTAGACAGGCGCTGGAAAAATCTCCTAAAGATAATGTTGACTTTCTCTATATTCATAGTCTGATAACACCCTACTACCTGAGAAACCAAAGATTTATAGAAACTGAAGGCAAAGTAATTTTAGATGCTGGATGTGGTAGCGGTTATAAAGCTTTAGCTTTGGCAGAAGCCAATCCAGGAGCCAAAATCGTTGGTATTGATTTCTCAGCAGAATCTGTCAAATTAGCCCAAAAACGTCTGCAATATCACAATATCCCCAATGCAGAATTCTACACGCTAGCGATCGAGGAACTTCCTAGCTTGGGAATGGAATTTGATTACATCAATTGTGATGATGTTCTCTATCTTTTGTCAGATGCGGCTGTGGGCTTGAAGGCAATGAAGTCAGTTTTGAAACCAGATGGAATTATTCGTGCCAATCTCCACAGTTACTTGCAACGGTTTCATTACTATCGAGCGCAGAAAGTTTTTAAGATGATGGGTTTAACCGATGAAAACCCTCAAGAAATGGAAATAGAACTGGTTCGGGACACGATGAAAGCCTTAAAGGACAATGTTTGGCTCAAGGCGCAAACCTGGAATGCTCGTTTTGAAGAAGAGGACGAGGCAGTTCTAGCCAATCATCTACTTCAGGGCGACAAAGGCTCAACTATCCCCGAAATGTTTTCTGCTCTTGAGGCGGCAGGGTTAGAATTCATCAGCATGGTCAACTGGCGGCAATGGCAACTAATGGATTTGTTCAAAGATCCAGAGGATTTACCTTTGTTCCTTGCAGTAAGTTTGCCAGAAACTTCTATAGAAGAGCGGCTGCATCTATGTGAATTGTTATATCCTACCCACCGACTGCTGGACTTTTGGTGCGGGCATCCTAATCAAGCTAAACCTTGGGAGCCTGTTGCTGAATGGACAAGTTCTGATTGGCAAAAAGCCAAGGTGCACCTGCATCCTCTACTGAAAACCGCAGCAGTGAAAGAAGAACTCGACCTCCGCATCACACAACTACACCCGTTTGAAATCAGCAAGCAATTGCCGATCGCTAAACAACAGCTCTCAATAGACAGCACCATTACAGCTTGTCTATTTCCTCCACTATTAGAGTCGGCGCAGTCGGTGCAGTCATTAGTGCAGCGCTGGCAAAAGTTGCGACCTGTAGATCCTCTAACTCTCGAACGAACAACTGAGGATGAAGCTTTGGCAATCCTCCTACAGACACTGACTGGACTGGAAAGTTTCGGTTATGTGCTTTTGGAGTGTCAATCCTGAGTTACTCAAGATGCCGCAAAAAAAACTTTGGGGTGGGTGATAGGAAAAAGAGGATTAGTGGGTAAGTTACATCTAGGCGTTATACACCAAGCATCCCAGACCACCAGGAGAGAATTTTTATGAAACTGGACTTTCAAGCCAAATTTCTACAACACCTGAACCAGAAGAGAAAATCAGACGAAGGTTTCACCCTGATTGAGTTGCTGGTTGTAATCATCATCATCGGTATTCTAGCTGCTATTGCCTTACCTTCATTGCTCGGTCAAGTCAACAAAGCCAAGCAGTCTGAAGCCAAAAATAATATCGGTGCTTTGAACCGCGCTCAACAGGCTTACCAGCTAGAGTACAGTCAGTTTGAGACTGCTCTCACCGCCTTAGGTGTTGGCATAAGAAGCCAAACCGAGAATTACAATTACGACATTTCAGGCGACAAAGCCATTTCAGTCGTCAACAGAGGAACGGCGCGTAAGGCAGCGCTTAAATCCTATGCAGGGTTAGTGGGTACTGTCACTGGAGATTCTGTAACTGGTGAGGTGTTGACGGTCGCAGCAGCTTGTGAGTCGCCAACTCCTACTCAAACCGCATACGGCCCTACTCCTAATGGAGCCACAATCGCTTCAGCCACTCCTTGCGATACCTGGAAAAATTTGGGCAAGTAAGGCAGTAGAGGTTAGTTAAATCTAGTTCAAGCCTTTGCAGGCTGAACTTTTATTAAGAGTGGGTAGTGTAGATATAGCACTACTCACTTTGCTTTATTTTGAGGCTTTTTATGAACTCTCAATCCTCAACTACGGTTTTAGAGCAACAGCAGCAAGCTAGAGAGTATCTGCTCCAAGGAGACTACAGCCAAGCAGCGGTACTCTACGAACAGGTACTCACGGCTGAACCGGATATCAAGTGCCACTACTGGCACTTGGGGTTAGTGTTGTTGTTGCAGGAGCAAGTGGAAGAAGCGCAGACAACTTGGTTGATGGGAATGCTAGAAGGCGAACCAGAGCAAGTCGAGTTGTGGAACTCGGAACTCGCCCAGGTTCTGGAAGAAGAGGCGCGTCGGCGAGAAGGGCTTTCTGAAGATTCCGTAGCTTGGGCAATCCGGCAGCAGATTCAGGAAATTTGCCCAAAGGATATCAATAATTCTCTACATTTAATTTCGCTGGCAATCAAGCTAGATAGTTGCACAGAAGAGCAGTTGAGCGAGGTAGCCCAAATCCTTCAGGGGGAAAGCTCGCAGGAGGTAGAAGTTGAGCTACTTATACAAGTATCACAAAGTGTTTTAAATTATGCAGCTCTATATCCATCAGCACTAGAGTTTTTGGAAGCTTGTTTAGCCTATATCCACGATGAGCCTCAGGTTGTAGCCTTGCTGAATATCTTGATGCCTGCTGCGATTGAGGTCGGTTATTTCAAAAGGCAGCCGCAAATAGCAGCTCAGTTTCTGGAATTAGGATTGCGCTTGCGTGAAAATAGCCCAGATTTTTTGAACCATTTAGCTTGTTTTTATCAAAATTCCGATCAATATGACAAAGGTATAGAAACAGCTAAATTATTCTATTCCACTGTAGAAGAGTTGCCAGACAAAATTTACGCTAGCAAAACGCTACTCCGGGGCTATATGACTGCGGGTGGATTTTGGGAAGAAGCTTGTTCAGCTTTTCAGCAACAGCAATCAATGTTGGAATTGCTGCTTGCAGAACAACCGCTGAACCTCTCTCTCTACAGGGTGACACGTTTATTAAATTCCTTCTTTTTTGCGCCCTATTTTCGGGATCAGCCCCGGAGTAATCGACAAATACAAAATCAAGTTGCTCAACTTTGCCAAACGAATACTGAGCTCCAGGTGCAGGCTCTAGTAGAACGATATCGTCAGGGACATAAAGCTCGTAAATCCCTTCAAAACAGGAAAAAAGTATTAAAAATTGGTTACTTGTCTCATTGTCTAAAATCTCATTCTGTAGGCTGGCTGGCGCGATGGCTATTCCAATATCACGATCACGATAAGTTTCAAATTTATGCCTATATGTTTACCAGCTCAAATAGCTATGACTCTTTGCAGGAGTGGTACATGGAGCAGGTTCATACCGCCTACCTGTCAACAGATGTCAATACTTTAGCTGAACAAATCTATCAGGATGAAATCGATATTCTGATTGATTTGGACAGCATCACTCTCGACGGTACCTGTGAGGTACTGAAGCTAAAACCTGCACCAATCCAGGCAACTTGGCTGGGCTGGGATGCTTCAGGACTACCGACTATCGATTACTTTATTGCAGATCCTTTTGTTTTACCGGAGTATGCTCAGGAGTATTACAGTGAAAAGATTTGGCGATTGCCTCAAACCTTCATCGCTGTAGATGGTTTTGAGGTAGGTATACCTACTTTGCGGCGCGATCAGTTGAACATTGAGAGTGACGCCGTGGTATATCTCAGTGCCCAGAAAGGCTACAAGCGCCATATAGATACAGTGCGACTGCAAATGAGAATTATTAAGGAAGTACCGAACAGCTACTTCTTGATCAAAGGTTCATCAGATACAAAAGCGATTGAAGACTCTTTTACTAGGATTGCAGAAGAAGAGGGTGTAGATAGCAGCCGCCTCAGATTTTTGCCATCGACTCCCTCTGAGGCAATTCATCGGGCAAATTTAGGTATTGCTGATGTGGTGTTAGATACCTACCCCTACAACGGCGCAACTACAACTCTCGAAACTCTCTGGATGGGGGTTCCTTTGGTAACGCGAGTGGGTGAGCAATTTTCTGCTCGAAACAGCTACACCATGATGCTTAATGCAGGCATCCAAGAAGGCATTGCTTGGAGTGATGAAGAATATGTGGAGTGGGGCGTTCGCTTGGGCAAGGAGGCTGCGTTGCGGCAACAAATTTCCTGGAAACTGCGACAATCGCGGCAAACCGCCCCTTTGTGGAATGGCAAGCAGTTTACCCGCGAGATGGAAAATGCTTATGAGCAGATGTGGCAGCGATATATTGATGCTAGTTAGTCGGTGTTAGCCTTTCCCGAACAACCTGTTTGTAGAAGGCTTCAAGACCTGCGATACAGGCTTTGTCGTCAAAGAGATGATCTTGGCTGGCATTAATGCGTTCTGTAATATTACCTCGCCAAGCTGGGTCTAATCCCAACTTGACTGCAATCTCAATATAGTCCGCTTCATCTTGAGCAATTGTATCCGTCACGCCTAGCAGTTTCAGGAAGCTGTCAGAGTGGCGACCCCGCATGAACTCCCCTGGGCAAGTGACAATGGGAAGGTTGCACGCGATCGCTTCTAAGCTAGTATTCCCACCCGACCAACTCAGGGTGTCGAGGTATACATCAGAAAGCAAGTTAATCATTAGATAGTCAAGCCGCTCTGGAATGGTGAGAAACGCGCAGTAGTCCTCGCTCTTGAGACCAACTTGAGCAAAAGCACGGCTTAGGCGAGGCTGCAGTAAAGTGCCACGCAAAAATATAAACTGTGCTTGGGGAACACGGCGAGCGATCTCAGCAAAGATGTAATCGTATTGCGGCAGGTACTTGAATGGCGCTTGGCAACATAAATACAGGACTGCATCATCACTGAGCTGGAAATCTGAGCGAGTTTTTAGGCGTGGGGGGATATAGGGTTTAGGATAGGAAACGCCAATGTTGGGTAAGCGAATTAGCTCCTCTGAGTAGTGCTCTTGGGCATTTTCCGGTTCCATTAACTCGCTGGACAAAAAGTAATCGATTGTCGGCAAACCCGATGTAACTGGATGTCCCCAAGCTGTACACTGCACGGGTGCAAGCCGCAGGCTAGCAAGTTGTAGAGTTTGTGCATCCATGCCAATCTCTGGAAAGACAAGAATATGCAGTTGATCGGCAAGGATTTGTTGGCAAACAGCTTCTAAGTTATGAGGAATGTGGTGAAATACATCACTGTATTCCTGAAATTGTTGCGTGATGGGGTCGGGAGTATTTCCGGTATAGTAACAGTAAATTTCAAAATTTTGGCGATCGCAGTATTGGAGCCAACCCGTTAACCAAAGTGTTCCACTATAAGAGTGCAGATAGGCTGAAACATAGCCAATACGGATCTTATTATTCTCCTTAAGTGAAGGCATTGATAACGGGGTAACCCATTGAGGGTAATTAGCCGCCATAATCTTATGCTCTAAGTTTGCATACTGACGTTGCAACTCTACGTCGTTGTGGGCTTGGTAGGGCAGGTAAAAATTTGTGAGGCGACTGATACCTGCTAGTTTATGCTTTTTCTCTTCAGGCGTTTCCAGGGATGTTTGCTGAATTAAATCTTTTAAACCTTTGATAAATTGCTGACGGTAAAAGCTAATTTCAGCTTGAGTATCGTAGACAATCGGTAAGAGTAAGTGTTTGAAAAGCGTAAAGGTGTAATTGTCAGGTTGTAAACTTGATGCTACCTCTGCACAGGCGATCGCTTCTTGAGTCTGCCCACTCCTTTGCAAAGCGACAATTAATGAGAAATGAAAACTACTCTCGGTGGGATGAACTCTAGCCGCTTCTCGCAGGGTATGCAAAACTTGATCGGGCAGACCCAGTTGTTGAAAACACTCGATCAAGCGTCCATACAGCTCAACATCTCCAGTTTGAGTTTCGAGGATATGTTGATATTGCGCGATCGCCTCTTGCCATCTCCCCTCTTGGAAGAACTTATCACTTAGGTAAAAAAAAACTGCTCAGGTTGCTGGCTAAATTTATCTAGCTCGTAGGTAGGAAGATTGTCTACATGCGCTTGGGCGATCGCTTCTTGATTTTCCTGCTCTAAACTAATTCGTCCGTGAAGGTGAGGCAAAAGTGCATCCCACTGAATCTCACCGAGTGTTCCCACCAAGGAAATTTCTACTCCCTCGCTAACATCTAAATCTTCCTGCATCAAAAGATTCATTGCTGCGCCAGACAAAAGCAGGTTTGCATCTTCGTCGGAGATGCCACTGGTATCTACTAGCAGAGTGATGTTATTTTTATTGGGATGAGTGGCGATCGCTCTAATTATTTGCTCTAACTCTGTACCTAAAAGCTCTTCTGACTGAGACCAATCGGGGAAAATAACTAAATTAATGTCCTTTAGATTTAAAGACAGAAGCGTTGCATCAACTAATACTGAACTAACTGTATTCGCCATTTTTGACCAAGAAAACTTCTTCGCTTGTTCTAAACCAGCAGCAATTAATGAGTGGCGAACAGCAGGCTTTTGCACTTCACAAAGGGCATTAACCATTCCATCAATATCATCGTCATTTACGTATAAAGCGGCTTCTCCTGCCACTTCAGGAATCGAGGCATTGGGACAAGTTATGACAGGGCTACCACAAGCCATTGCCTCAAGCACAGGTAGTCCAAAACCTTCATACTTCGACGGATAAACCAATGCCACAGCACCGGAATAAGCTGCTCTCAACTCTTCATCGCTGAGTTGTAGCATATAGACAACACTACCTGATGTATAGGCTCTCCACTCATCGGCTACTAAACCACTACTACCTGTACAAACGAGATCAAAACCATGACTACTATGAAGTTGGGCAAAAGCCTGTAAAAACAAAATAGTATTTTTATAGCCACCCATACCAACAACCATAAAGTATGGTTTTGAAATACCGTACTTGTTTTTAAAGGTATTAACCTCTGCAACATTTGTTGGAGAGAAAGTACTTTTAACTCCACAAGGGGCTACTGTTATGGACTCTGGGGATATGTCCGGAAAACACTTTATCAGGTCACGCGCTGTATTTTCTGAAATTGCCATGTAGGCAGAAGCTTGTGCAATAGCATGATGCTTCTCTCGCCACATAGGATTATTTAAATCCCATCCCAGGAGTTCTGGGATCATGTCATACGCCATGAAAACAGAAGGCGTTGTAATGGGAGTTGTGTAGTAAGTGGAGATAAATATGTCTGCGCCTTCTTCATCACAGACTTGCTGCAACATTTCACTGTCAGCATCCGTACTGTTGTAGTCATAGGATGCTACAGTCCGATAGCGGATACCAGGGATTTTTGGCACAGTTCCAGCTCGATCAAGTACAACAGTATGTTGTGCAAAACCATTTGCAGCCCACTCTTCTAACAATGTTCGCCATAGGCGAGCAATACCAGTTTGATATAGTTGAAAAAATACTCCGTCTATAACAACTAAGGTCTTTTTTGTTTTAAACGTTGAATATGTGTTTACAGTAGTTTTTTGGTCAATCTTTGGATCTTGATAAACCAAAGAACTAGAGTTATTACCTAAAACTAAAGAAAATTTGTCAGTAACTTTAGTAAGCTCTATGATAGCAATTGCGTTAGCATGTGGCCAGGGCCAATTATATTCAATATCAACTAGTTGATCGGATTCTGTTTCTTCTAACCAAACTTGATATGGACGGCACTCGCCGGCGCTCTCCAAAACTAACTTTTTCATATACTGTATAGATACTGCTTCCGGCGGAACTCTATACTTAGTTTCTAATAGTTTTAGATATTCCTGATCAAACTGAATGTACCATTCCCCATCAATAAGCTTTCCAAAAGGAACTGTGATAAAAGCTTTTCCATTCTTAAACAACAATTGATAAATTTTAGTAATTGCTTTTAAAGGTGCTTCCAAATCACGAACTATAACCTGCTCCCCATAAGCATCTGAAGGAGCAACTCCTTGTCCTATATGTTCTACAGTAGAGATTGAAACGATAGCATCATACTTCTCATCTGAGGGAAGAGCCATTAAATCTACATTATCTACACCTAAATCAACTTCAAATTTATCTACTATGCGCCTTGGTCTAATCCCTAGATACTCACTTAGAGAATTTTCATAGTAACTAAGCACATTACCTACTTCAAGTATTCTATCCTTCTTAGTCAGATTCGCGAGAAAATCAAAAGCTATTGGAATCTCTACATCTCTCTCACTCCAATTGTTAAACTTAATTTTATTGTAGTAGAGAAATTTATTTTTAAAAGAAAACCTTTCTTTTTCTTTCATACCTTTTTTAGTCAACTATATCTAACATGACTATTTGGACAAAACAGTTTTATAAGCAGCAATTGTCTCACGAGTACACTTTTCCCAGCTAAAGTTCTGGGCTTGTTCTAGCGATTTCATTGACATAGTCTCTCGTAAAGATGGACTGTTGTAAATTTTTAACATACTTTGACACAATTCATCACTATCTGTAGGATCAACCATAATTCCTGCATCCCCAACTACTTCAGGAAGAGAGGATGTATTTGAGGTAATCACTGGGACACCACACTGCATTGCTTCTAAAGGTGGAAGACCAAATCCTTCATAAAAAGACGGATATACGAATGCCAGGGCATTACTATAAATTGCAGCTAAGTCCTCATCCGCTACACGTCCTGTAAGGATTATTCGGTTCTTCAGGAAGTTTTGTTTAGAAATTTCTTCCAAAATTTTGTCGTAGTCCCAACCTTTGCTGCCGACTAATACAAGGTATAGATCTTGTATATTTTGTTCTTGAACTAACCTAGCAAAGCATTGAATGACACGATCGATGTTCTTTCTAGGTTCTAATGTACTTAAACTCAAAATGTATGGCTCATTAGGAATACCATATTTATTGCGAACAAAGTCAAGCTTTTCAGAAAGTCTACATTGATAGAAAGTTTTTGATGCCGCTGCCAAGGGAGTAACAAAAACTCTCTCAGGATCAATCGCTAAATAGTTACATAGATCATTTTTAGTCGCATAAGATATACAAATTATCCAATCTTTGCTGATGTCTAAACTTTTTAAGGAACGATAAATGATATGATTTTCTATATCCGTTGTTTCTTTTAAACCAAAAAATTGAGGATAAAGAATTGGAATAATATCACAGATAGTTGAAATTTTGCTGATCTTATTTACTTGCTCCATCTGCTGAGGAATTGGATAGTAGTTGAAGTGAATTATGTCAGCTTCATCTAAAAGACTTCCATACATTAACTGAGAATATTTGCTGATTGTAGTTTTAGTCTTGTCTAAAGATTGTTTTAACTCTGCAAGTAAAGACTTGTAATCTGATTGCTTATTAAGTGAGTCGCTAATTTTTGCGTAAATTTCAAGCATTGCATTTAGCTCACTTAATTTGCCAGAAAAATTTGTCATAAAGTTGGAGTGAGCTAAAGGAACTCCTCTAAACTGTGGATTTGAGTCTAAGTATTCTAAACAAGCCTTGATAATTTGGAAAGATGGACTACCACAAAAAGTTAAACTACACTCTTCGGAGGTTGCTAAACCGTAAGCAACATTTTCGACAACTCTAGCAACGCCCGTTCGAGCAAGAGGATTATGCTGACCTATCCCAAGAACTGATATATCATAAAGAACTTTCATAAACTCTTCCTAGAACAACAAACCGTTAAATTAATGAATAGGCAATGCTTGTATTGGTTGTTCTTACGTCAATCCAAGCTAATGGCGCGACAAGCTTAAAGTACTGGGTAGAAGTAATATCAAATAATCTTTAATTCTAAGATTTGAAGGTTCAGTCAACCTAACAAATTAAACGGGATGCACCACTACATCTATTTCATCATTTTAGGCGTGGCACGTCACTATTTTGAGCTAAGTGACAAAATCAGGTAAGTGTAGGTAGGTTGGTTACTCTTTCCCTCACTCCTTCTCGCTTACGCCTTCACTTCCCTCACCCACTTGCTGCTTCACTGCCGCTAACAGCGCTTTGTAACTTTCTTGCTCAGGATTCGTCTCAACGAGCTTCTCTAACGGTGCAACGGCACCTTGTAAGTCCCCAATCTCCAATCGCGCCTGTACTAGTCCCTGGAGCGCTGTTTGGTTCTCTGGCTCCCGCTGCAAGACTAGCTCGTATCCTTTTGCCTGATTTTCTAATTGCGCGATCTGTGGGTTTGCTGCTGTCTCAGTGGCGGTAGAGGTTGGCTGGGCGTTCCCGAAGAGTCCGACAAGCCCAAAGACTGTAGAGCCAAGGAAGGCAAAGGCTGAAAATAAGATCAGGATTTGCTGGAGCGGTTTTTTTTCAGACATCGGTTGGTGGGTGGCTGTGTAAGAAAGTAAACACGTTAGTTGACTCGCTACTCTTAACTTACCCAATCCTTGATCAGATGCGATCGCCCCTCAAAATTTTCTTAACGTTAACGAAGCGCGATCGCATTCTAAAAAAGGCTAGTCAATTAGAAAATAAACACAAGTCGCAACTGCCACTCTTTTCCCTGGCGAGTTAATTCGATTTGCTGGATGAACTCTCGAAAATAAAATCGACGCTCTGGTTCTGAGAGATCGAGCCAAAACTGAGGCAGAGAAATCGCTTGGGCAAGTTCTCGCAAATTCACAGGAGGGAGGGCGGCGAGTTGAGTTTGCAGTTGGGAAATTTCCGTGCGGAGTTTGTAGGTACGTAAGTCTGACGTTTCCGCATCCAGCACGCCAGTGGCTGTCAGCTCGGGTAGCTGGTTAATAATGTCTTGCTTGCTACTAATTTGGACGGTGAGCGATCGCTTAATTCCATCAATTCCTGGTAGATTCATCTCTGCCACCGCACGGGGTAAATCGATCGTAATGCGCTCAATTGTCTGTTCCAGGATGGACTCGTAAGGTAGGGCGCGGCATTTAGGACGTTTCGGGCAGTTGAGGGGGCGCAGGTAGAGATATTCGGTATCTGTGCGAGGTCTGGTGACGCGGGTAACGCCCATCGGAGACTGGCACTCGCCACAAATGACCAAACCCGCTAGAGAACGCGGGGCGCTGGCGGTACGAGGTGGCATACTGCGGTTTCGCCGCAGCAGTCGGTCAATTTGTGCCGCTTCTTCCTTGGACATCAGCGGGACATGGGTATCGGAGATGACTTGATTGTTTTGATAGGCAAGATTACCCCGATACACGGGATTCGTCAGCCAGCGGCGTCCGGTTGAGACGGAAATTTTTTTGCTGTATTTTTTCTCCAAATACCGCACCGCGCCCCGTAAAGAGCCATAGAGGATGAATTGTTCAAAGAAATCTTTAACGACAGGGGCGGTACTACGATCGAGAAGGTAACGGTCTTTCCCTCGTCGGTAGCCGTAGGGGGCTTTTCCTGGCGGTGGCAGGGCTTTGAGGCGATTGCGAGCATGTCCCTGGCGGATGCGGCGGCTGCTAGCTTCTTGCTGCATCTCTTTGAGCAGCTTGAGCAAACCCACCTGAGTATTGGTATGGGTGAGGGCTGCCGTTAGGGGTGACGAACTGTAGGATTGTTCGGTGGCAACGATTTGGACACCCAGGGCTTCAATTTGTACGAGGCGATCGCTTACGTCCTCCACAGAGTCACCCAGTTCTTCCAAACGTCGAATTAACAGATACTCCGCCGCTACAGTTTGGCAATCCTCAATCAACTGCTGTAGCTGCTGACGCCCGCCCATATCTTGATACACCTGCTCTACTTCCCAACCCCAAATTGACGGCTCGGATGGCGGCTCTAAGAGGGGATCGCTGTAGAGGTAGGCAATGATTTTCATCGCAGAACCCAGCTACTCAGACGATTCAAAATATATAAGCCATGCTCACGATTGAGAAACCAAAACACATCAGACAGCCCATATTTCAGCCTGTCTGGGAGAGTTTGAACCATCGCCTGATTGTGCAGTTGAAACGCAGAGGAACGCTCATGTTGGCGCAAAGTTACATAGAGGAGTTCAGTTGGTTTTCGTTGTATGCGGTTGCTGGGTGTCGCCTTTGAGTAAGGGATGGAAGATCAACTCGCAGATACCTGAGTCAACTCAACGATATTGCTGTCAGGGTCTTGGGTAAACAGGGCTGCACGACCAGAAGCACTCATCTGTACGGGACAGTTGTTTGCTAGCAGTTTCTCTTTGGCGGCATCCAGATTCGTTACGCCTAGAGCAAAATGGGGATTACGTCCCCACTTTTCATTATGTCGCTCAACTGCAAGACCGGGATGAAGGATTAAGTGTAATTGGAACTGACTGATCTGATACCAGGTACCGGGGTACTTCAGAGATCGGTCTATTTTTTCTAACCCCAACACATTGCCATAAAAATTCTCTGATCGTTCTAAGTCAGAAACAAGAATTGCCGTATGAAGACACTGAGTAATTTCCATAGCAATTGATAAAGAGTACTGTTCAAAATCTGAGTGTGAAAGACAACAGGACTACCCTCCACAGGATCTCAGTAACCAGCCAATGACGATCCCCAGCCCTCCAAAGCGGACGGCTTGCCAAAATGGTTCTTTCAAGCTTCCCCAAGAAAACAAGCGGCTTTCTAAATTGAGTTCTATCGTCTCTAATTCGGTTTTAATTCGCTTTAATTCAGCCTTTAATGGCTGTCGCTGACTGATGGGGAGCCGTTGTTCTTTCTTAATTTGTTTTTGACGCTGTTGTAGTTCATTCTGCCGTTGCTGATCGCGCTGAATCTGAGCAAAACGTTCTTTCAGGTCAATGAGCGATCGCTCGGCGGCGGCGATCGCCTGTTCAATGTCGGCTTCATTGAGGTGGGGATCAGAGCTGGTGGCGGATGGCTCTGACGGTTCTTGAGGCGTTTTCATGCAGGCAGAGTACAGTAAAAATAAACCTACGTGTGCCTTCAGTATGCCTGAATCAACCCAAGTTACCAAAGCTGATGCCTTGAATGCCTTGAGTACTCTGGAACTGGCTCAAGCTCTAGCAGAGCGTCTGGCGATCGCCCCGAATGATTGGCACCGCTTGAAGTCTAACCGCAAAGCCCGCGCCAGCGAACAAGCTGCCGCCGCCTTGGTATTTCTCTTAAAAGATCACTCGGAAGACGCTCTTGCCCGCTTTCAGCAGGCGTCTGGATGGCTAGACCGCTCGATTTCTGCCCCACCTTGTCCAACTCACGGTTCCCGGAGCAACTAGTGCAGTAAAGGAAGCCGGGAGCGGCTGTTGACGTCTTTACAGAGCCTCAATTCTGTTCCTTGGCAATTCCAGTGAACCTGATCAAAGATATGGCGGAGGAGACATAATCCTCTGCCATTTTCTGCTTCTTCGTTAGGTAAATCTTCACTTTGACTCTCACAGGGAACGGCAAAACCCGACCCTTCGTCGGAAATAACCCACCAGTACTGTTCATCTTTTACCAAAAAATGAACGACTACCGTCTTACATGGGTCTAATTTATTACCGTGTTTTGCTGCATTTACCAACGCTTCTTGCAGCCCCAATCGCAGTTCAGGATGCCAACGGGGAGGAATTTGTTCTAGCAACAAATCTAGAATTGGACAAAGGTAGAGGGTAGAAGCGAAGCTAATCGTGCCCCAGTCGCGTCTCACTGGACGCAGTGATATAGCAATCACTCAAAAACACCTCTAGGTCTTGTTTAGTGGACTTTAAAAACGCGCTCAGCCTCATGGCATACCTCGCGATCGCGGCGACTGCACTCTAACATTTGCTACTGAAGCTATACCTGCACCTGAGTTGTTTGCTCAGGAATAGATAAAGCTGATAGCGCTTAGGACTAACTCCTATAAAGTGCAATTAATACCGCCTATTTAAACGAGAACTTCATTCGGATTTTGGAGCCTACCTGCACCCTTATTTTATATGTCTGGCCCAAAGAATGATTGCAAACGTTAATAGATAATAACGAAATGCACTAACTTCTTTAATTTCGAGGCAGCAATGTTCTTCTATTACTAATAAAAGAACCTGTCTCCTCCATAATACCGAAGTTTCTCCTTAAATACCAGACTACTGTCTCAAACCTCAGCGTTGTAAGAAGGCAGCGCATTCAACGTGAGCGGTTTGAGGAAAGAAATCAGCGGGTTGGACAAAGGTTAATTGGTAGCCGCCTGATTGACATAACAGCTTGAGATCCCGCGCTAAAGTTGCAGGCTTACAACTTACGTAAACAATCTGCTTGGGTTGCAGTTGCAGGAGGGTTTCGATCACCGTGCGATCGCATCCCTTACGGGGTGGATCTAGTAAGACCACATCCGGTACGATCCCCAGTTGTGGCAGCAAGGTTTCCACCGATCCCGTCTTAAAGCTAACATTGGCGATCGCATTACGTTCGGCATTGAGTTGTGCTTGCTCCACAGATGCCGCTTGCACCTCCAAACCAATCGCCTCTCGTACCCGCTGTGCCAAAGGCAGCGTAAACGTTCCAATGCCACAGTAGGCATCGAATAACACCTCATTACCTTGAAGGGAAAGCTTCTCTTCAATTACCTTTAACAGCGCCTCTGCTGCTTCCGTATTGACTTGAAAAAACGTCTCTGGCAAAAGCTGGAACTCTAAGCCAGCAAATTCCTCTAGCAAATAAGGCTCGCCCGCCACACAACGCGTTTCGGAGCCAAAGATGGCATTAGTACGCTCCGAGTTGCAATTGAGGAAGACACCCACCAGTTTTGGGTAGCGGGACAGCCAAGTTTGCGCTTGGGCTTCAATATCGCCTAAGTTCCAACTTGTGGTCACCAATGTCAGCAGCATCTCACCTGTCCGGCGTCCAATCCGCAGCGATAGGTGACGCAGCCGTCCCTGGTGACGACGTTCGTCATAGATTGACCATCCCCGTTGCTCAATGTCCTGTTTAATCTCAGCCAACAGCGGGTTCAATCGGACATCTTGCACGGGACATTGATTGAGGTTAACGAGCTGGTGGCTGCCTTTTTGGTAATATCCGGCTTGTACCTGACCGCTAGCGGAACGTTTTAGAGGATAAGTGGCTTTGTTGCGATAGGCAAGAAAATCGTCACCACTTAGGATGGGGGCGACGGGGACGGCGGTAAAGCCACCAATGCGTTCCAACGCTTGCACCACTAAATTTTGCTTCGCCACACGTTGATACTCATAATCAACATGTTGCCACTGACAGCCACCGCACTTATCAGCAACGATGCAGTGGGCTCGGATGCGATGAGGAGATGGCTCCAGAAGTTGGTGCAGCTTACCTGTAGCATAGTTGGATTTGACATTCAGCAGGCGAACTAAAACGCGATCGCCACTCACCGTATCGGGTACAAACACCACCCGCTTCCCTAAACGTCCCACCCCATCACCGGAATCACTGAGATCGGTGATGGTCACCTCTACCAACTGACCTTGTTGGCAAGGCTCAGAAGCGGGATCAAAATCAAGTTTATTTGTCTTATCTGGTGGTTGAGTTACAGACACCGTACTTTCCTCTCTTTCTTTGTGTCGCCGTGAATCGTTAAACTACAGAAGTTACCTGAGTTAACCAAACCCCATAGTATGAGTGTAGTTAGCCAAGTTATTCTCCAAGCCGACGACCAACTCCGTTATCCCAGCTCCGGCGAACTCAAAAATATCCAAGAGTTCTTGCAAACTGGGGTGCAGCGGATGCGGATTGCGTCCACGTTAGCGGAAAACGAAAAAAAGATTGTTCAACAAGCCAGCAAACAGCTTTGGCAGAAACGCCCGGACTTTATTGCTCCGGGGGGGAATGCCTACGGCGAACGTCAACGAGCCTTGTGTCTGCGTGACTACGGCTGGTACCTCCGGCTGATCACCTACGGACTCTTGTCTGGTGACAAAGAACCAATTGAAAAAATTGGTTTAGTTGGCGTGCGGGAAATGTACAACTCCCTCGGCGTCCCTGTAGCTGGTATGGCTGAATCAATCCGTTGCTTGAAAAATGCTTCTCTCGGTTTACTAAGTGAGGATGAGGCTAAAACAGCCGCACCTTACTTCGACTACATTATTCAAGCCATGTCGTGATATCCTCCCCCACCATAATCTCTGATTTGGTGGGGGATTCCCTGGAATTACTTCTAGGGTTTCCTGGTTACTCTCTGGCGAGATTGCGCCACTTCCCACATCAAATAAATTTCCTGCTTGTGCTTGCGTATGTTTGATCTTCAGCGATACCGCTGGAGTCTCTTTTTTTTGGGGAGATTTATTTCCTCAAAGACAAATGCTAACAAAAAACCGACAGTCTCTTGTGCAGAACCTGTCGGCTGGTTGTGTGTTCCCTATTGATGACTCGGCTAGAGTTCAGTCGCCTTTTAGTATGACCACATGGTAAGGATCTGATGGAGATCTAGATCAGTAAGTCAGTGTGAATCCGATCACAGCCAAAAAAGAGGTGATTTTTCTCCCATAGCCATCCTCGATGAGTTAGGAAATATCTAGGGTTGCGGTGTAGGGGTGTATAGCTATATGCCCCTACCCAAGAGTTTGCCAATGATCTAGAACGGCTATAGTCTCTAGTGTTCCTACTATTTTCTTCTCAATACAGGCAACTTTCCTCTTTCTCTGTTTTACAACTTTTGAAAATGGGTTGATTTCGATGGCAACAATCTGTACAAGTTAGGTTGTGGTTTAGTGGTGAGAACGCTTATTGCCCACCAGCACCGCAACAAATGGCATTTATCAAGAACCTGCCACGATTTTCTCTAATACTGCTCCTGTTTACGTACAGTATCTTTGGTTGGTTGTTATCCGCTGTCGAAGTGTCTCCTTGGACATGGTTGATGGGTGCGGTGTATGTTTTACTGATTGCCTCAGCGCTAACGGCTCCTTTAACACTGATGAAAAGCGTGTTTGGGGCTTGGCTAGAGTCAGATACTAGAGCGTTTCTTTCTATAGTCGTCGGGGCACTGATTAGTGTAATCATCCTCAATTGGTTTGAAGTGTTTATGCGTATTTTGGTTTTAATTGCCGCTAGTACCCTGGCAAGACTAGATATGCAGACCGCTGGATATAAGGAATGGCCAGCTTTCTGGGTTTTAGCCATTGTTTCTATAGCTGGATTTGGATTAGGTATAGTGCTCCACCAGCTTGTTAATTTTTATCATTTGGCTAATTACCTACCGCAGATCTTTTTCTCGTCCTCCCAAGTATCGGGGGGGTGAAGGTTCTAGAATGCGGCATCAACTGCATCAGGGACGATAACTTGGTACGGTAGCCAAAAGAGGAGGCGATCGCTACAATACTTAATCGGTCTGGGGAAGTCGAATTTTCACGGTTCCTTCTGGTGTCGTAATTACTTCTCCGCCCAGTTCCTCTACCTGATTAATCGCAATCTGGCGCGATCGCTGATCGGAAACATTACTTAAAACCATTGTCCATGCACTAATTTGAGCCGACTTACTGTCAGGATTATCAGCGAGAAACTCAGCCGTTCGACGCGATATAGCGGCAATTGTCTGACTTTCTTGATCGGGATGCGTACTTGCCCACTCTGCTGCCTTTTCAAAAGACTGCCTTGCCGCCTCAGCATCACCCAAGAACAGCAATTCATCAATTGCCTTTTGCCGCCAAACAATATAAGACTGTCGAGGTGCTTCGGGAGAAAGGGACTCTAGTCCTTTTTCCATGAGTGCAATCGAACGTTCTGGCTTCGCTGCATATAGGGAACCACTGGTTGAGAGATAGAGGTAAGCGTCTAAGAAGTGGGGATCTTGCTCGACAACGACTTCAAAGTATTCTGGGCTGAGTCCGTATCCCGTAACGGCGCGCACTGGCTCATCCCCAAAGTACTGAAGAAAATTTAGAAACGCCCAGTCTGCCAGCAGATTGTCAAAACCAAAGCTGGGAATGTTTTGTAACACTTCAATACGGAGTTTTTCTGCCTCAACGTCTTGCTGGAGATCTTCAGGCGAAGCCGTACTAGCTCGATTACTCAAACGATGGAGCTGCGGCACCTGTAGCAGTCCCACCGCCACAATACACCCCAACGCCACAAGGGATGCCCAAAGGGACTGATTGAGGCGTTGAGTCAACGGTAAAGGCTTTGACATGTTACTGAGGTATCGACTTAAGTTGATTGATATCTTCCCGCCGCCAATTCGGAGTAGGGAATATAGCGGGGGATTCCCAAAATGACGCTTTGGGTTTCCTCTTTCCACGACTCGGCTTGCATTGAGGAGTTGACTCACTCCTTGCAGAGGTCGATGTCTCCAGAAGGGTTAGTTCCTGTGGGGCACAGGGTAGGAAGTGCTAATTTCAGGATACACACACTCTCTCTAGTCTTGTGAGTTTTGGGAAGTTTACGGCACAGGCGTTTAAGCGCTTTCTAAGAGGTTCTGGATTTGACCGGAGTCCCGTGAAAAAGTCAGTCCTACGCTGGCGGCGAACCCGTTGATGAAATTTCTGGAGATGTTCCGGCGGAATGTCTCTACCAGAGATAAATTGTCCTCAGCGATGTGTCTACGGCTATGACGACGGCGTCTGGGGTAGGGATTTGGTGTCGAAGCACCACCATCTGAACCATCTGAGGGAAAGTAGAGAGATATCCCCAGGCAAAACTGTAAATCGTGGTCACGTACCCCCGGCTGAAGCACGGGGGCTGGAATAAGCTCAAGCCATAGAGCGATGTCAGGTTAAACGCGAGACTAGACTACGCCATCAGGCAAGCTGAACGACTTAGCGCGTGGCAGCGCCACCAACGCTAGAGACACCTCCCTCATCCCTAGCCTCTTGAGTCGTTAGCGTCAAAGGGAAGTACATAGTTAGGCTTATCGCCATGCCATCTGTACCTGTTGTCGATAAAAATCAGCGTCCCTTGATGCCCACTACGGCAGAACGCGCAGAGCGCTGGATTCAAGCTGGCAAGGCAACGCCATTTTGGAAACGCGGTGTATTCTGCGTTCGGTTGAATGTCGAGCCGTCATCGCGGTTCACCCAGCCCGTTGCGGTGGGAATTGACCCTGGCTCAAAAAGAGAAGGGTTTACCGTTAAATCTCAATCTCATACCTATCTCAATGTACAAACTTATGCCGTGGATTGGGTCAAAGATGCCGTTGAAGCAAAGCGCCATATGCGACGTGCAAGACGATTTCGTAAAACTCCCTGCCGCCAACCTCGATTTAATCGCCAGCGTGGCGGGCTTCCGCCTTCGACTAAAGCCAGATGGCAATGGAAACTGAGAATTGCCAACTGGCTCACAAAGCTATTTCCGATTACAGCTTTTGTGGTCGAAGACATCAAAGCTCCCACGTTCAAGAAGGGGTGGAAGTGGAATGTGAGGTTTTCCCCGCTTGAGGTTGGGAAGAAATGGTTTTACTCCGAATTAGAACGATTTGCCCCCGTTCATAAGCTGCAAGGACACGAAACCGCAGAGCTTCGCAATCAGCTGGGACTGAAAAAGTCGAAGCAAAAGTTATCCGACAAGTTTGAAGCGCACTGTGTCGATAGCTGGGTGTTAGCCAACTGGTACACCGAAGGTCACGACAAACCGGATAACACCCGATTAATTGTCATCATTCCGCTTCGGTTCCATCGCCGTCAGTTGCACCGATTCCAGCCGGGTAAAGGAGGAGTCCGCTCGCCCTATGGCGGAACGATATCGGCAGGATTTAAGCGGGGCGGAATCGCCAAGCATCCGAAATACGGCGTTGTCTATATCGGAGGTGCATCGAAAGGAAAGGTGAGTTTGCATTCCCTGGAAACGGGGAAACGGTTGTGCCAGAACGCCAAGCCTTCAGATATCAAGTTTTTGTCGTTTAATTCATGGAGAACAATACATGCTGCGAACTAGACGGCGGTCACTGAGCCGGGTCGAAGTGCGGTTGAAACCGTGGTCGTTGACTTGTACTGAGCCTTGTCGAAGTAGCCTAGCCGAAACGCACGAGTCGATGCACCTCCGCCACATCAATGATGGCGGTTTCCAAGCTCCCGGAGGTTCGTGATGAGCTTTTTCGACAAATTAAATGCCGCGATCGCCCGCAATCAATCCTTACTCTATGTAGGACTTGACCCCAATCCCGAATTAATGCCGGAACGTTACTGTTCTGGTGAAGATACTACCCGGCTGATCGATGGGTTGTGGGAGTGGCTGCAATTTATCATCACCGAAACCGCCGATCAAGTCTGTGCCTACAAGCCCACTCTGGGCTTTTATGAAGCTTTGGGCGTTCCGGGACTAGAACTGCTGCACAAGACACTAGCCGCTATTCCTACGGATATCCCGGTGATTTTGGATGCCAAACACGGGGATATAAACACCAGTACTGTCTTTGCCAAAACAGTTTTTCAACAGTGGGACGTTGATGCAATTACCCTCAATCCCTATGCCGGACAAGACCATGTTGCGCCATTTTTGGTTTACCCTGGCAAAGCTGTTTTTATTCTGTCCTGCACCTCTAGTCCGGCGGCTGTCGCGTTGCAGCAATACCCCAATCCTGAAACTCCCTTTTACTTGCAAGTCGTTAATGAAGCTAAAAACTGGGGTACTCCCGAACAAGTCGGCTTAGAAGTTGGCATCTCCAACCCGGAGGTGCTCGCCCGCATCCGTGCGGTTGCGCCTGAGCGAGGGATTTTGGCACGGAGTATCTGGACAGAAGGAGGGAGCGACCTAACGCAACTTTTAGCCGCAGGCTTAGATAAGAATGGGGAGGGACTGCTGATCCCGATTTCTCCAGAATTTTTAGGTAGCGATCGCTTATCTGAGAAAGTGCGATCGCTGCGAGAGCAGGTCAATCAAATTAGACAGGAGATCGTCCGCGAGAGTGTTACCTGTAACTTGTGGATGTCTGATGTCTGTTTGTTAACTCAACACCGCCACCAAGACTTGATTCTGCAACTCTACGACATCGGCTGCATTCTCTTTGGTAGCTTCGTCCAAGCATCAGGAGCAACATTCCCCTACTACATCGATCTCCGCAAAATTATCTCCAATCCCCAAGTTTTCAACTTAATTCTGCTCGCCTACGCAGATATCCTCAAAGACCTGCAATTTGACCGCATCGCCGGGATTCCTTACGGTTCTTTACCCACCGCTACTGGGCTAGCACTGCGCCTCAATTACCCGATGATATTCCCCCGTAAGGAAGTCAAAGCCCACGGCACTCGCAGGCTAATTGAAGGCAACTTTGAGTTGGGGGAAACCGTGGTGGTAGTCGATGATATTCTCATCAGTGGCAAAAGTGCCATAGAAGGTGCAGAAAAAATCAAATCGGCGGGCTTAAAGGTCGAGGATATTGTGGTGTTTATGGATCACGAACAAGGAGTTAAAGACCGATTAAGAGCCAGTGGCTACCGTCCCCATTCCGTCTTAACAATTTCTGAAGTCACAGAAATCCTCTATCAAGCCGGACGGATTGATGAAGAACAGTTTACATCTATGGCCAAATTGTAGAACTGATATTACAACAGTTGTTCGGCTTACTAAAAATATCACATCTTTCTTTTGTTAGATTCACCTAGCTATTTTTCCCAGTAAATCTCTATCCTTTTGCAGAAGAATTTCAGTCAGCCTTACACCTTTAATCTTTAGGGGGAAGATGTTGCTGAAATTATTAGCCATTTATCCTTGATGATTGGCTCTACTTTTAAACTGGTATTTAACAGATTTGGCTCAAGAAAATAATTGTTATTTTTTGGTTGTCAAGTCAAATGTTAATCAGTCTAGAAAACTTCTATCCCTAGAACGGAACTCAGAAGAATAGAGCCAAGCATGTAAAGCTGCCCTCAATTTACAGGAGAATATCTGTGGCAACAAATACCGTCAGCCAAGTTGTAACTTCATTTAAAACCTTATCAGAAGCCGATCAGCTAGGGGCGATGGCGTTAATCTTTCAAGAAAAAGCGAACGACATCCCTACAGAAGTGAAAAATGCTTCTGTTATTCCTGCTGAAGTGATAGCACAAATGAAAGAACTGGCTCCCGAAGAACAGCTTAAACAATTGAGCCTGCTTCTGAGTAATGATATTGGCATAGCTGAATACAAATCTCTAGATGCGGCTTCTAAGCTCACCATTTGGACTCAGATTGCTCAAGAATTAGGAAATACCTTTCCGGCACTTACAGATGACTATAGACCAACTGCACCAACAATGGATGTATTGAATGCGGTGAAGTCATTTGATCGTGAGCAATTTCTTTCTTTTCTCAGCGATGTGATCTAAAAATTAATTGCCTTAACTATTAAGTGATGCTAGCCCTACCTAGGCTTACCACTTTGTAGTTAGGGTGATTTTAATAGCGAAATATTTGACTTGAAATAAACCGCGAAGACGCTAAGTTGCCCAAAAAAGAACATTAAGAGAGTTTTCTTAAGCAGGTTTCATCCGATCGGAGTTTGAGACAGACTCTAGCCTATGGGAGCCTGAGTGAGCTGAACAAAGGGTTAGAAAAATCGGGATAGCTTGAGCTAAGGTGACGCGAACTGCTAATCTATTGCTATTCAATAGCGTCTAATGCCCTGAAAAGCCAGATTGACCAATCTTTACGCTCCTCAAAAGCTGAAGTGCGATCGCTCCTGGGGGTCTAAATTCCCAGGGCGAAGATTCTAGTCTGGAGCGGATAAAAAATGGTAACGCTCTAGCCACTCCAGCTTGCTACGGCAAGACAGGTGGGGTGGCTAATGTTTTGGGTTGCCATCAAACCCAAAGTTCAGTATCGATCACTTATGTCTCATAACTTAATTACTGCCGGGATTATTGATCCCACTCAATTCCCTTTAGATCGGGTGCAACGGGAAGTCGCGGTTTGGCTCAGGATTTCCCTCTACAAAATCGAACGTCTGGAGTGCTGGCATCACCAAGCCTGGGTGAAAATTGTTGGCGTGGGTGTCAAGTTTGTCAGTTATCGTTGCTTGCCAATTTGGACAGAACTGGGGCTAGATGCGATCGCTGACTGTAGTGATCGCCCCAGCTTGGAGGAGTTGGGTGAGATTTTGGCGACGGAAACGAAGCTTTATAGCGATCGCTATCAGCCCAAAACCTTGCAGCAATGGCGGGACGCCTGGGCAGAACAATCCCAGAATCTGCGAGAAGAAGCTGCCCTGAAAGCCGCAGAAGAAGAACGCCTCAAGCCATTTCGCGCTCATCAGCAGGAGGGGTTAAAGTGGCAGGAAAGTTGGCAGCATGTATTGCGCTACTGCCAAGATTGCAAGTCCCTGGAGTATTTAGCGCCAGAAATTAAGCGGCAAAGCGAGACGTTTGCTGATTTGCCGGAAGTCATTGGGGCAATCCAAACGCGATGGCATCAACGCTGGCACGAACTTAGTCAAGCCACTGCCTAACCTTACTTACAGAAGCCCTCAGTCTGTCTAGATCTGGGAAGGCAATAGCCCCAGGCTGACAACCTGTGGGCATTTTTGTAGCTATCTTTCCTGTACTTCCCAGCGCAGAAGTCGTGGAAGCTGTGCCAAATCTAAGGCATAGTTTCCAATCCACAGCACAATTTCTACTACTAATAAATACCGTACCCACATCAGTTCGTTTCCTGGACTGAGAATTGTCCAGCCCTCATACAACTGCCAAAAACGGTAAGGCAGGTATAAATAAGGAACCATCACCCACACGACTGAACGAAATCGCCTCAGGGTTAAACTCTCTGAAAGAATTTGCAGCGCCAGCATGATGAAGTAGGGAATAAATACCGTCAGCACGCTGGTATAACCCTGCCACGCACCCCAGACTATTGCCACTAAAGGAGGTACGACTCCTATAAATTGCACCGTTCCAAACCAAATACGAAACCAGCCGGGTAAATGTTCAGGAAGAGTGTAAGGTTTTGCCTGTCGCCATGCCCAACCCACAATTGCTAAAAAAGCGGTTGCCAGTACAAAGAAGATGAGGTTTTCTAGGAGCAGGTAAGTTTCGGTGTTCAAGGAAGTCATTTAGAGTACTCTCAGACTCTGGTTTTTCCTATGTTCTCAGGTTGAGGGCAAGATCATACTGATTGGGTGGGAGATGGGCTACGGTGTACACACAAGTCCGACGAGACGGCTTCGCCTCATAGATATCCTCTCTAACCTCCCTTGAAAAATGGGGAACAGAAATCTTAGTTCCCCTCTTGATGCTTTCTGATTCGGAGGAACCGGACGTGTCCTAGCAGACGCTCGTAAACTCGCTACCGCTTCGCTAACGCTTTTTAAGGGGGATCGAGGGAGATCAGACAACCTTTTGCATCGGTTAATTTTCCTGACTGAAGGAATTATCGCTGTCAATCTTATTCGGAGAGTAAGAGAGATAGCTAATGAGTGACCTGAGTCTGCTGACTGTTGCTGTCTTAACAGCCGGAAAAACGTCTCCCCTAGAAGCGCTGCCACCTTTTCCTAATCTGCCAGTGAACTCATTCCCCGACTCATCTGAGGATGAATTATCACAACGGGAGTTACCGAGTGTAGAGGCAACGATACCGGAATTTAGCGCGATCGCGTTTAGTTCTGAGTCTCTGCAATTAGAACCAGCAACATCATCGAACTCTACTGAGATTCCAGGTTTTCAGGATACCCGCGATCGCGTCTTGGGTTCCGACGAGGAACGTAAGGCATCAGTACCTGTAATAGCGATCGCTAAACCGATAACAGAAGAGCAACCCACACCGGAATTTTCTTCCTCGCTTACAGAACCGAAGGCGGCGATGGCTCAAGTTACCTCCATAGACCAATTATCGGATGTGCTTCCCACTGACTGGGCTTACCAAGCCCTCCAGAACCTTGTCAAACGCTATGGGGTACTATCCGGCTATCCTGACGGGACATTCCGGGGCGATCGCCCAATTTCTCGCTACGAGTTTGCCGCCGCTTTGCAAGCCACGCTAGATACGCTTTCTAAAATCATTGCCGAACAACAGCAAACCCAGGTTTCCCAAGCAGATCTACTCGTTCTGGAACGTTTGCAAGCCAACTACGCCATCGAATTAGCAGATTTAAAAAGTCGAATTGATGGTGTAGAAGCTCGCACTACTCAACTAGAAACGCAGCAGTTTTCCACCACTACTCGACTATTTGGTCAAGCGATCGTTGGTTTACAGGGCAGCAATCAAGTAGATGTAGATTTGTTTCCCAGAGATGGAGTGCCAGAACGTTCTGGCGAGGCACAGCTCAATTTAGCAGGTAATGTTCAGCTATCTCTGGCAACCTCGTTCACAGGACGCGACTTGCTGCTGACGGGGTTACAAGCGGGGAATCTTGTCTCTTTTGCACCGCTTGTCTTTACTAATATGGGGCGCTTATCGACGGAGTTAGATAGCGGTAATGACTTGGTTTTGAGCGATTTATCCTACCGTTTTCCCCTTTCTCCTAACTTCGGCGTTATCGTTGGCCCGGCGGGAGTCAATGCTATCAATACTTTTCGCGGTATTAATCCCCTAGAAGGAGCTGGGGAGGGGGCGATTTCCTTATTAGGTCAGCGCAACCCGATTTTGGGAATCGGGAATGGTACGGGCGGTATTGGCTTAGACTGGCAAGTTAACCGACGCTTGAGCGTACAAGGGGTATATAGTGCCGAAAATCCCAGTCGTACAGGCATTTTTAGCGGGAGAACTACTGCGGGGGTGCAGGTAGCGATCGCTCCTACAAATAATCTCGACCTCGGCTTACACTACCTCTACTCTCACTCTCCCGATGGCTTTCTCAGCATCGGTACGGGCGATAACCAACTACTCTCACCCCTAGCCCCCATCATCTCGCCTGAGACATCCTTTGCCTTCAATACTCACGCCATCGGAGCCACCTTAGCGTGGCGTGTCAACCCTCGCTGGACTATGGGAACTTGGGGAGGCTGGACTCACTCCGCTCCAGTCAACCTTTCAGGTGCTGTGGAAACCACTAACTGGATGGTATTTTCTGCCTTTCCTGACCTATTTAGTAATGGCAACATGGGCGGAATTTTATTCGGACAGCCGCCTAAAATCACCTCCAGCACCTTGCCGGATGGCTTCAACTTTCCCAACTTTTTACGCGACTTAAGTGGGACACCAGGAGGGCGTGCGGATACAGCCTTGCATCTAGAACTTTTTTATCGCGCCAGAGTTACCAACAACATTTCCCTGACTCCAGGTGTTTTAGTGATTTTCAATCCCGACCACAATGCCGCTAATGATGCTTTAGTGATCGGGACACTCAGAGCCTCATTTCAGTTTTAAGCCAAATCGTTTTTCCAGTTTCCGGTTTGGGCGCATCTGCTCGGTAGATCTAAATCGAAGGCAGATAAGGAACATCTAGCAATGCAGCCGATTTCATCCCGAACCCAACTAGGCTTGAGAGTGTTGGCTAGCGGCAGTTTCGCTGCCACGATTCTGAGCTTGGGGACATCAGGGGCTTTTGCCCAGATCATTATTAACGGCACTGGCACGGTAACGGGTACATTTACGCCTCCACCTGGCAACCCAAATTTCAATCGAAGCACGACAAGAGTAGACACGAATGCCGCAGGTCAATATTTCCGCAACGGTGTTTTGGTTTATTCTGCCCCCGATCCTAGTTATGTCGGAACGAGAGCCGATGGCAGGCACTATGTAGACTTTCGGGGAATCCCTGTTGTCTCTACGAATGGAACGATTACCTCTGATGTATTTACTAGCGGTAATCTTCAACCCCGCACCCGCACGGGACAGGCAGGAACCACATTATTTGGGACAGTTCAAGACGAGTTTGTTGCCAGAGGCTACTGGGAAGGGATTGTGACTGATCCAGCCACAGGGCAACAATATCAAGGTGTATTTGAGTTTCGGGGACAAGGCCCACGATACAGCGATGCCAATGGGGGTACTAGTCCAACGGTGTTTGATTTTGGCTCTGAGTACAATTTTGCTAATGGGCTACGTCCCACAATGCCAAATCCTCTCCCTTCATTTACTATCCCTGCGAGTGGGATGCCTGTGAGGTTACGGGTAACGGTGCCTGCGGGGGTTAATCCGGTTAATCCAGTTAATCCTCCTGTTAATCCAGTTAATCCGGTTAATCCTCCGGTTAATCCGGTTAATCCGGTTAATCCTCCGGTTAATCCAGTTAATCCAGTTAATCCTCCTGTCAATCCGGTTAATCCGGTTAATCCTCCTGTCAATCCGGTTAATCCAGTTAATCCTCCTGTCAATCCGGTCAATCCGGTTAATCCTCCTGTCAATCCAGTCAATCCGGTTAATCCTCCTGTCAATCCAGTTAATCCGGTTAATCCTGGAGGTGTTACCAGCCCTGAACCTGTCACGGGTGGGGGTGCTATGGCTCCGGCACCGATTGCAGGTGGAGGTAATATGGCTCCAGGAGGCGGGAACGTAACGCCGCCAACTAGCGTTGATGCGCCTGTTTTCAGCAGTAATGGGACATTGAACGTTAGCCGTGTTGTTCTGGATTATTCCGCTTGTGCGTCTTTGCCACCGGATAAGGCAGAGGAAAATAATGCTAGTTGCGGGATTGAGCCACCTACAGATCAACCGATTGTTGGCCCTCGCAGTCGGGTGCTGTTGCGTTGAGCAAATCGCCTAAAAAAAAGGATGTCACCCGACAATGGTGACATCCCTGTTAAGTTTTCCGGACAGGTGTAAGACTCATCTGTGTGAGGTGTCAGGATAATTTTAAATGCTGCTTTAGTCGAGGCGAAGGTAGCTGGCTTCTGCTTCTAGCTGCCGGATCAAGGATTCGTCACCATTGGCTCTCGCTACTTCTATGCGGTGCTGCAAGTTTTTCCGAAGATTCTCGCGATGGGCAGTGGCAGCTATTTGTGCTTTGTTATGCAGATTTTTGTTCACGGTAAACATTCCCTCGCTTTTAATTCAGATATAGTCTCTATCCCAAATTAACATGGACAGAATTAGGCTGTGTAGAGCAACTGTGTTATTTGATACAGAAATTAGCAAATATTTAAGTATAAGCGATCGCTACTGATTTATTTCGCCACAGGTTGAATGAACTGAGTCTGTCTGGTTGACTTTGGCAAAAAGCCGATTAGATATCCTAAGGTGAAGCGCCAAGCATGACAACTGGCGATTGGCGATCGCTCTAATCCTTACCTGCAATAATGCCCAAAAGTACGATTCTCACACTTCTAAGTGACTTTGGTTTAAGCGATGTTTATGTGGGGGTGATGAAGGGAATTATTGCTCAAATTAACCCACAGTTAATGGTTATAGATTTGACCCACCAGATTCCGCCTCAAGATTTGGCAGCGGGTCGATTTTGTCTGATGAGTGCCTGCCCATACTTTCCAACGGAGACGGTGCATGTGGCGGTTGTCGATCCGGGTGTGGGGAGTCGTCGTCGAGCGATCGCGCTGCAATTGGAATCCGGTTTTTTTGTCGGCCCTGATAATGGTCTTTTTAGTGGTGTATTGAGTCAAAGTTCAGCTATCGCTGTGGTGGAGTTAACTAATTCCCAATACTGGCGCTCCCCTACCCCCAGCACCACGTTTCACGGTCGAGATATCTTTGCCCCGGTAGGAGCGCATCTTGCTAGTGGTGTTCCTCTAGAAAAACTGGGAAAACTTATCGCTCCAGACTCTCTAGTTCAACTAGAAATTCCTGTCAGGAAAGTCACACAGACAACAGTTACAGGTTGCATTCAGTACAGCGATCGCTTCGGTAATTTAGTCACAAATATTCCGGCGGCTGATGTGGCAGGAAAGACCTGGTCAGTTGCCATCGGCGATCGCCTCATTCCCAGCGGTCAAACCTACAGTGAAAGCCAAGTGGGAAGCCTGATTGCCTTAGTGGGTAGTCACGGCTGGGTGGAAGTTGCTGTTCATGGCGGTAATGCTCAATCCCAGTTGCAGCTCAATTGGGGTGCAGCCGTTGAAGTCGTGTTGACCACAGCCGAGGAGTATTGAAGCTAAAGTAAAAAAAGACCTAGATAATGTAGAAACATAACAGGCTACGCCTCTACATTTAGTAATAAACGACGATTAGAAGTAGGAATATACGACTTTTTATGACATTACAACAGCCGTTGCAACCAGAAGTTTACCAGGGACAATTTGGGGAATTTACGATTACCGATCGCGATCGCCAGGGCGTGATCATCTACCGCGCGGCTCTCATGGTGGCGGCGTTAAGCTTCGCCTTGGGTAGCGCTTTGGTGCTGGTGCAGGGAAACAATCCAGCCGTTTTATCAGCTCTGACTCCCCTCTATGTGGTGTTTTCTCTGGGGTTAGGGGTGAGTTTGCTGACGATTCACATTTACATGGCATCCCTGCATCGACTGCTGCAACTCTTCTGGCTGATTGGCAGTGTGGCAGCTGTGGTAGTGGCGTTGCAGAGCCGCGAACCGTTGGCGTTGTATGTGTACGAACACCCTTTAACCATTTTAGGTATCGGCTTTACTTTTGCTACCTTGACAGGCATTTACTTCAAGGAAGCCTTCTGCTTTAATCGCTTTGAAACTAAGTTTCTCGCTCCCTTAGTACCCGCGTTGCTTTTAGGACATCTCGCAGGTGTCTTACCCCCAGCATGGGGAGCAAATTTATTAGGAGCTTGGGCAGTGCTATTTCTAGTGTTTGCCCTACGCAAAACCGTGCAACCGATTCCACCGGATATTGGTGATAAGTCGGTTTTTGCTTATCTTAAAGAACAGCAAACGGCTCATTCTTGAGGAGAAATCATGAGTTTGCAGGGGAAGGTGGCAATTGTCACCGGAGGTGGACAGGGAATTGGCAAGGCGATCGCGCAGCGATTTTTGATAGAAGGGCTAAAAGTCGTTATTGCTGAAGTTGACGAAGCAGCCGGAGAGGAAACCGCAGCGGAATATGAGAATTTAGGAGCGATCGCTTTTATTCCTACAGATGTTTCCGATCAGGAGTCTGTTAAAAACTTGGTGGAAAAAACCAGCAATAAATTTGGCGGCATTGATATTTTAGTCAACAATGCGGCTCTGGCAAATCCTGAAAATCCTCCGATTACAGAACTCAGTTTAGAGGATTGGAATCAAACGCTTGCGGTTAATCTTACAGGCGCATTCTTGTGTACAAAACACGCGGTTCCTTACTTGAGAAAAAATAAAGGCGCAATTGTTAATATTGCTTCTACAAGAGCGTTAATGTCAGAGCCGGATACTGAAGCTTATGCTGCCACAAAAGGTGGAATTGTTGCCCTAACTCACGCTTTGGCAATTAGTTTAGGCTCAGATATCCGCGTCAACTGCATTAGCCCAGGATGGATAGAAGTTAGTAACTGGAAAAAGCAATCCTCTAAACAAGAACCACAACTGAAAGAACAAGATCATCAACAACATCCAGCCGGAAGAGTCGGGACACCTGAAGATGTGGCTTCCCTGGTGGTTTATTTAGTCTCCGAGGAAGCAGGATTCATTACGGGGACAAACATGATCGTTGATGGAGGCGTGACGCGGAAGATGATTTATGTCTAATCTTCTTACCCCCTCTCAAACAATCAGCCCAATTGTCTAGCAATCGCCACATAGGTTAGGACATTCCTGATTCTCTAAAAGCAAGTGCTAGTTGAATCTTAAACTCACTGACTCAGGACTTTGTTATAAAAGTTAGTTTCAATGCCATAAAAAAAGGAAGAGAACTGAAGTCTCTTCCCTTATTTTTATGGGGTTTGTCTGCTTTTTCGCTCTCTCTGAGCTTTTTACGCAGCAGTTGAGTTTGTTTCTTGAGCTGTCGCTGTCTCGCCGAGCCGCCTTTACCTTTATCGTTTCGCCCCTGGCGACGAGGAGATTCCCACCGCTTGAGTCGCTGTGTCATGGTAGTTTTTTCTGAATTGGAGTGGGCGGGGAGAGACTCGAACTCTCACGACCAAAGGTCGCCACATTTTGAGTGTGGTGCGTCTACCAATTCCGCCATCCGCCCTTGTTTTCAACCTTCTCATTATAACCGATTGATTGCTGTTGTAGCAAGGATTGATAAGCGGGAGAACTTGCCCAGCGATCGATTTCTCTTGCCCGGATTACGGGGACGGGGTGGGTGAGTTGGGCCGTTTGGGCAGATTTGAGCATTTGTCCTAACTCCGTTTGGCTGATGTCATCGTAAGCGCGAGCTTGCTCAATGAACGCATCCAAATTGAGTTGGGGGGCGAGGGTGGGGGAACCGCCAGCGAGTTTCATCAGCACTGACATCACAACTCTGGGATTTTGCGTTGCCAAAAGTGCCGCGCGATCGCAACTAAATTCTGCACAACGTATCCATTCCAGCATTTGCCCTTGGATGCTTTGAGCGATAACACTACCCCAGTTCGGGATTAGATTGGCTGCCAGAATCAGGATATTGATTGGCGTCAGATAAACACTGTGTTCGCACTTCAAGTGTCCCAACTCATGGGCAATTACCGCCTGAACCTCTTCTGGTGTCAGTATCTCGATCAAAGAGGTGTGAATCACAATAAAAGGCTGCTTTCCTCGCATTGCAAAGGTGTAAGCATTGGGGGCTGGATGCTGCTGCACATACAACTGAGGCGGATCTAAATCCAAGGTTTTGCAGGCTTCCAGCAGGAGTTTATGGAGGTGGGGAAGTTGATTCTCTCCAACTAAGACGCTAGAGGCAATATTGTTTAAGTAAAAAAACTGTTCTGCCAGAGGGCCTAGTAAATTTCGCACCATCAAGTCCAACCCTGGTATCTGCTTGAGAGACTGGGTGGCTTCCAAATCTAAGGGATGACGAAAGCGATCGGCTTTTAGACCAACTAAGGGAGGTTTTGAAAATTCCATGCGGGCAATAATTTTAGGTTAAATGAGGGGATTGAGCGGTGCTGTTGAGAGGAGCGGCTCTTGATCTGCGGCGGTAATAACAAGGATGGCTTTGCCGCTATCTCGCTCAGTAGTGCTGATAAAACCACTATATCGAGAACCACTCAATGTCTGCCGGAATTTGTGGGAAAAAAAGTCCTGAGTCCTGAGTCCTGAGTCGGGGAGGAAGAGATTAGGGGGATGAGGAAGAAAAGTAGGGGAGTAGGGGAGCAGGCTTCGACGTGAGACTTCGGCGTGAGCGCTCAGTCGAACGCTCAGCCGAACGGGAGCAGGGGAGCAGGGGAGAAAATAACCAACCCTATTCATACTTCACCCTTCATACTTCATACTTCATACTTCATCCTTCATCCTTCCTCCCCGACTCAGCCCTCAAGACTCCCACCTTTCAAACAACCAGTTCTTGATGCGTGCGAGGCTGTTCCAGTCTGGTTTGCGTGTTAGCCCGTCTTCTATACTTTCCGCTAATTCATTCCGGACTTCTGGCTCAATCGCCATCGCTTGTTTAACGACATCAATATGTTTGCGAACTCCGGTTTGCTTAGTTTCTAGCATCGCCAGCGCCAGATTCACCCTACCTTGGGGGGCAGTGGGGTCTAATTTAACGCCTTTGATCGCCACTTTATAGGCTTGTTCTGGTTTGTCGTCCAAGAGGTACAACCAAGCTAGGCAACTCCAGGCAGCAGCTGTTTTGGGGGAGCGATCGCAAACGTCTTTAAACACGGGAATTAACGTCTCTGGTCCTTCACCCGCGTTGTAGCGCTCCAGTCCTGTATCAAAAAGAGAAGTAACAGTGTCGTTCATCGGCAGTTTTAGTGATTAGTTTTCAGAAGGTTTGTTTCCACAAACAAAGGCAGGCAAAATTAGCCTGCCCTGAAGAAGTGAAATCGAGCTAAAGGCTTCAGAGTCAAGCGTTTAGACGGTGAAAGATTTACCGCAGCCACAGCTTTGAGTGGCATTGGGGTTAGTGAACTGGAAGCCACCGCCAATCATGGAGTTGCTGTAGTCCAATACCAAACCATAAAGATAAAGCATACTCTTGGGGTCACAGACAATTTTGAAGCCATCGTAGTCATAGACTTCATCGTTATCTTTAACTTTGCTGGGGTCTTCAAAGTCCATTAGGTAGGACATTCCAGAACAGCCCCCTTGACGGACACCAACTCGTAGGAAAAGGTCTTCGCCTTGGCTGTCCCGCAGCGCCAAAATATGCTTAAGGGCAGCTTCTGTTAGTTGGATTCCTTTTTGTTGTGGCTGAGTTGCTTGTGTCATGAGTTGCTTATGACTCCTAAAAAAATTGCTTTTGGGTTTTTAATAACTTGACTGTCACTTGCTCACCCTACAGCCTCAAGGGACAGGCGATCGCTGTTCTCGTAGGGGTAAATGATCCAGATCAAAGCTTTTTATCTTTTATCTTAACGAGTTTAGATTTTACCGTCATTGCACAATGGTGGCTTTGGTCTAACTTAATCTTAATAGCAATAGCAGTCCAGAAAGTATTACGGTTTAATAGTGGGGTATCTAGAAATTATCTGCTAGTTCCCTAGATTTGGTTTTATTTTTTCTGGCACATGTCTATTTCTGTTCTGCCTGATACCACTCGTCGTCGGCTCAAAAATTTACAACAGATTCCCAGTGTCTGGGAAGGCGATCGCCGTCCTTTGACAGGCTTGGCAGACAGCTTAGATTCAGACGCTAAAGAAGGCGGTGAGTGCATTCTTTGGGTTGATGGTTCAGAAGGCGTGGTACGGGCGATGGATATGGTGCCCGCAGAAGCAGGTACTGAAGCAATAGTGCGTGCCTTGTTGCGAGCGATGGAGCATCCCCATAGCCCAGCTAGACCTGCCCGACCCCAAAAAATTGTAGTACGGGACAGGGAAGTGCAGTTCTTCCTCCGGGGCGTGCTGCAAGAACTAGACATTGCCATCGATTATGTGCCGGAATTACCGCTGATCGACGAGTTGTTCCGGGGCTTTGAGGAACTTGCGGGTACCCGTCAGCCCAAGCTACCGCCTCAGTATGCTCCTCTGCTAGAAGAAAAAGCTGCCCAGATGTGGCAGGAAGCTCCCTGGGAAGTCCTGGAGGATCACGATATCTTGGCGATTGAAATTAACCGTTGGGGTGTTGAGACGCTATATGCCTCAGTTTTAGGCATGTTGGGGATGGAGTACGGAGTTCTGTTGTATCGTTCCCTAGAGTCCCTAAAACGGTTTCGGCAAGCCGTGATGGCAGAAGAGTCACTAGAGGAAATGGAACAAGCCTTTTTAGGGCAAGATTGCTTGTTTATTACCTACGGACACCTAGATGCCGAGTTGGAGGAGGATGAAGACGATGAGGTATTCGATTTAGCCGATTTGCCTGTTTCAGAAATTACTCCTAACTTCGGGATTGTGCATCCCTTTGAGGGAATGCGCCAGGTGCTTTATGACGAAGAAGCGATCGCCGTTTATGTTGCCCTCGAAGCGTTACTGCGCTTTTTCAAAGCCATCTATCAGAAGGGGGAACCCGACCTCACAGAGACGATTAGCAAGCGCTATCGCATTCCTGTCCCAGAGACAACACCGAAAGAAACTATTTCGGTGACAGTATCTACCCTGCCGGAATTATCCTCAGAACTGCTTAATCTGGCGCAATCCGCAGCCGAAAATTTAGAGAACCTTTTCCCTTCCTCTGAGACAACGTTAGCCCTACGGGATGACTTAGTCCCCGACGGATGTTTCCTGAGCCTTGGTTTCTTGAACTGGGAGGAAGTAGAGATAATGCGCTCCCGTTCTCGCACTCATAGTCAGACTCAGGATTTTCCAGAATCCGGCGACGGTTTGCCCATCCTCCTCATTCAAGCCTCCCGTCCCAAAGCTCAGGAAATGATTGAGAAAATTCAGACTGATGGCGGGTTGAAGGGAATTGCCTTTAATCCAGGAGCAGATCCCTTTGGCGGAAATAGCTACGATTTAGGAATTCTGCAAACAGAGAACGGGCAAATGTATCTGTTTGGCGAGTTTTTGGAAGATGAACAGCACATAGCAGATCGAAAGCAGTGGGAACAGCGTTGCCAAAAAACCCAAGGCTACTGTGGTTTAGTCATCGCTAGGGGGTTGAAGGGGGCGTCTAGTGGTAATCCAACCCAGCGTGACATGATGGCATTGTTTGAAACGCGATCGCTTTCCACTCAAGAACTGGGACTAGGGATGCTGCAACTGTTGCCACAGTTGTCTTTTGAGTCGGAATAAGGATTGGCGAACTGGCGATCGCTAATTCTGAAAAATACTATTTTCTGCCTACACGAGAATATCTATGAGTAGGCAAGGAAACAGGATAAGTAGGGTTTGAAGGGCTGCTTATCCTAATTTTGTCATTCCTGAAACTGATGCTCATTTAACCAGTTTGCTAAATCCGCGATCGCCTCAAAATCCAACAGCGCCTCGCTCAACTCCTCCAACTGAGCAATTGATAATCCTCGAATCCGCTCTTGCAACGAAGGCTCGACTATCCCGAACCGACGAGTTAGCTGACGCACAATCAACGTCACCTCTCCTTGTTGTAGTCCTTGTTGTCGCCCTTGTTGCAGTCCTTGTTGGAGAATATCTTGATAAATTACCGACTCACGCATAATTTCCTCCCGAAACAGTTGACGAATTAAATTCTTATCAAACCTTAGACCTGCCAACACCTCTACACAAGCCGTCAGGTTCTCCCTCTGGCGGGGTTCTTCAATCATATCGATCTGGGTAGCGATCTGCTGGAGCAAGCGATTGGGAGCATTAGTCCTAGCGAGAGTGGCAAGTGGCAGTAGTGCCGGGTTAGCCAGCAATGGGGCAGGATCTTGCTCCCACAGGCGAATTATTCGATAGCGGTGTCTGGTGTTGGTTTCTTCAAAGTGATCGGTAAATACCGCTTCTGACGTGGTGGCGGTCAAAAAAATCACAACCTGCTCGATGGGACACCAGTACAGCCGCTTCAGCCTTACCCAGTAGTCGAGCATCCTGAAGGGTAGTGGTGGCTGGGAAGCGGGTAGGGTTTGAAATTCTATGTGCAGAATTTGGTTTGTTGTTTGTAGCAGAGTCAAGGAATCAGCGCGAATGGGTTCTACACTCAATTCGGTTTTGAGTATTTGAATATCCGTTGCCTCTTCTTCCGAAAGCCAGCGAATAAACTCGGCTGGGTATTCCTCCGCCAGATATTTACAGATGTTGTCGTAAGCCAAGGGAAAATGCCTTGTGAGACTACTACGATCGCAATTTACAGGGTATGGGGACAGACTGCGATCGCTGGATCTAATCTCTTCTGTTGTATGGGTATGGGGAGCGATCGCACTATTTTCTTACCCGCACAACCTTTGAACTCATTTGGTGTCAAATATTCTTTTAAAATATGTAAAGAAACTGAAAAGGAAAGGCTGAATGCGCGTTGCAATTGTCGGGGCGGGACTGGCTGGAATGGCGACGGCAGTCGATTTGGTCGATGCCGGACATGAAGTAGAAATTTTTGAATCTCGCCCATTTGTCGGCGGTAAAGTCGGCAGTTGGGTAGATGCAGACGGCAACCACCTAGAGATGGGATTGCACGTCTTTTTTGGCTGCTACTACCAGCTCTTTGACTTGATGAAGAAGGTGGGGGCGATTGAAAACCTGCGGCTCAAAGACCATACCCACACATTTGTTAACAAAGGGGGTCAGGTTGGTGAGTTGGACTTTCGCTTCATCACAGGTGCGCCTTTCAATGGATTAAAGGCGTTTTTCACCACCTCTCAACTCTCGCTCCAAGATAAATTACAAAACTCCCTAGCCCTCGGTACTAGCCCAATTGTGCGCGGGTTGATCGACTTTGATGGGGCAATGAAAACGATCCGCAAGTTGGATGCGATTAGCTTTGCCGACTGGTTCCGTAAGCATGGCGGTTCTGAAGGCAGCTTGAAGCGGATGTGGAATCCCATTGCCTATGCACTGGGTTTTATCGACACGGAAAATATTTCTGCTCGCTGCATGTTGACAATTTTTCAGTTTTTTGCAGTCAAGTCAGAGGCATCAGTATTACGAATGCTGGAAGGTTCCCCTGACGAGTATCTGCACAAGCCGATTATTAATTATTTAGAAGCACGGGGAGCGAAGATTTATACCCGCCGCCGCGTCCGAGAAATCCTCTTCAGTGAGACCCAGGGAGAGACGCGAGTCAACGGTATTGTGATTGCCAAGGGAGAAGAGGAAGAAACAATTACGGCGGATGCTTATGTCTGTGCCTGTGATATTCCTGGGATTCAGCGCCTTTTGCCTCAACAATGGCGCAAGTGGTCGGAGTTCGACAATATTTATCACCTTGATGCAGTGCCTGTGGCAACGGTGCAACTGCGCTTTGATGGCTGGGTGACAGAGTTACATAATGCTGAGAAGCGTCAGCAACTGCAAGAGGCAGCAGGGCTAGACAACTTGCTTTATACTCCTGATGCTGACTTTTCTTGTTTTGCTGACTTAGCGTTGACGAGTCCCGGAAATTATTACAAAGAAGGTCAAGGCTCGCTGTTGCAGTTGGTGCTGACTCCAGGCGATCCGTTTGTGAAGCAAAGTAATGAAGCGATCGCTACTCACGTCCTCAAGCAAGTTCACGAACTCTTCCCTTCCTCACGGGAGCTGAACATGACTTGGTACAGTGTGGTCAAACTCGCTCAGTCTCTCTACCGGGAAGCACCGGGAATGGATATCTATCGCCCTGAGCAAAAAACACCGATTCCGAACTTCTTTTTGGCGGGTAGTTACACTCAGCAGGACTACATCGACAGTATGGAAGGGGCGACGCTGTCCGGTCGTCAAGCGGCGAAGGCAATTCTGGAGAATGCGGAAAAGCTGGCAAGTGCAGGTCAGTTATCGGCTGTGTAAGGTTAATGAACGAACCGCAAAGACACAAAGAACGCGAAGGAAGAAAGAAAATTTAATGGCAAATTGGCTGGAACACAGCGTACAGGTTGAGGTGGATGCATCGATTGACCTGGTTTGGGGGCTTTGGTCGGATTTAGAACAAATGCCTCGGTGGATGAAATGGATCGATTCGGTGAAGGTGCTGGAGGATGATCCAGAACTTTCCCGGTGGAAGCTGACAACTGGGGGGTTGGAATTTAGCTGGCTATCGCGCGTCAATAAACTAATTCCCAAACAGATTATTCAGTGGGAATCTGTGGATGGCTTGCCTAACCGGGGAGCCGTGCGATTTTATGACCGCAAAGAAGGTACCAGTATTGTTAAGTTAACTGTGGCTTACGCGATTCCTGGGATTATCGGAAAACTGATGGATGATTTATTCCTCGGTCGCGCCGTAGAATCAACGATTCAAGCCGATTTGGAGCGGTTTCGGGAGTATGCCCTCAAGGTGAAATCTGAAGTTTAGGATTTTCGTGCTGGCATATTCAGCTGAGGTGGGGCAGTCTACGGATTCTGTACTGTATTCTGGATGCGATGCCTTTTGGGAAATCAAGCGCATGGAAGACTATCTGCAAGCGACTGATATTATTGACTGGCGACATCCTAGAGTTTTAGAGCTGGCGAAGAAGATTGCATCAGAACAGCAAACATTAGAAGCGATCGCCAAAGCCTGTTTTGAGTGGGTTCGAGATGAAATTCGTCACAGCGTTGACTATCGGATGAGTCCTGTCACCTGTCGAGCTTCGGATGTCCTCCAGTCCAAAACAGGTTATTGCTACGCAAAAAGCCACTTGCTAGCCGCATTACTCCGGGCAAATAGCATTCCAACAGGCTTCTGCTACCAGCGATTGAGCATTAATGACCAAGGCGCGCCCTACAGCTTGCATGGTTTCAATGCAGTTTACTTAGCCGCAGTAGGTTGGTATCGCCTTGATGCGAGGGGAAATCGAGAAGGTGTCAATGCTCAGTTCACACCACCAAAGGAGCAGTTAGCCTTTGAAGTGCAGTTTCCTGGAGAAGCAGACTTTCAAACCATATTCTCTGAACCCCTTTCAGTAGTTGTAGAGGCTTTACAAGCTGGGAGTACATGGGACGAAATGCTCCTTCATCTTCCAGACGTTCCCTTGGAGTTTGCCCAAAAGTATGGTCTTGTTTCAGGGGTTGATGCGCCCTATAGGACTACGCCAGCTTGACGTACAGGAAGAAATTTGGCGGCAAGTGAGCTGCTAACGAACTACCACAAGGGGTCAGCGTAGAGATTGATTGTCAGCTCTTCAGAGCCTGGCGGTACAGCACTGATGCAAGCGCAGACAGCATTTCCCTCTCCGATTTCTACCTCACAGGCATGACAGGAACCCATCAAGCAACCTGTAGGAATAAACACACCCGCGCGTTCTGCCACTTGTAATATCGGTTCTCCCACCTGGGCTTGCACCGTAACATCATCGGGTAAAAATCGAATTTGAATCATGATTAGTAAAATCTAGAGAGCTAGGGGGAGCCGGGGTGCAGGGGTGCGGGGGTGCGGGGGTGCAGAAGATAACTACACTTACCCTTCATACTTCACCCTTCATCCTTTCCCCCCTACTCAGGACTCAGCACTCAGCACTCAGGACTCTCTCTATACTTCACTACCTTGGTAAAACAGGTGTCAAATCCAGGTGTTTTTCTACCATATTTGCTAAGGAGTCGAGAAGGGCTTCTCGTTCTTCGCGGTAGTTGGCAACACCTGTGGGAAGAGAGGAGAGTCCTCGCTGCTGGCGGATGTGGTTCAACCAGGAACGCCGCCAGGGCCCATTATCGAAAAGACCGTGCAGGTAGGTGCCCCAAACTGATTGATTAGCATCAACGACTCCCAGTCCCGCATCATCAAATAGAGGATGATAGGTGGCTTTGACACTATCTCGTTCCGACTCAACCAACCGGGTACGTCCTTGATGAATTTCATACCCTGTAACGGGTAAGCCAGGTTGGGGATAGTTGGAATTGACGACGCGTTGACGGGCAACTTTGTTACCTGTGATCACTGTTTGCAGAGGTAATAAGTCTAGTCCTTTAAAGCGTCCTTCTTGACCTTCAACACCTTCTGGGTCAGCGAGTATTCTTCCCAGCATTTGAAAGCCGCCACAGATACCGAGAATTGTTCCCCCAGCAGCCGCGTAGTTTTGCAGTTCTGTTGCCATTCCGGTTTGGTGAAGTAGCAGTAGGTCAGAAATGGTGGTTTTGGAACCGGGGATAATTACGGCATCCGGATGACCTAAAGGTTGATTGGGGCTGACGTATTTGACCGTGACAGTGGATTCAGTTTCTAAGGGGTCAAAGTCTGTAAAGTTGGAAATCCGGGGTAGACGAATGACAGCAATTGTTATTTCGCTATCTACCTTCTTGGAAGAACTCCGCTCTAGTAAGTTGAGGGAGTCCTCGGCGGGGAACAATTGATCCATCCAGGGTAGGACACCTACTACAGGAATATTGGTGCGCTGTTCAAGCCAGGTGATGCCAGATTCTAAAAGCGATCGCTGCCCTCTAAACTTATTAATTACCACACCCTTGACTAAGGCACGTTCATCAGGATCTAACAGTTCTAAAGTGCCGACAACATGGGCAAAAGCTCCTCCCCGGTCGATGTCTACAATCAACAGGGTTGGCGCATTGAGATGCTTTGCCACCCGCATATTCGTCAAGTCTCGGTGCTTGAGATTAATTTCGGCAGGACTGCCTGCTCCTTCGCAAATGACGATGTCAAACTCCTCGCCAAGACGCCGTAAGGATTCTTCAATCGCCTGCCAACCCAGGTCAAAATACTGCTCGTAGTAGTCCGATGCCTTGACTCGACCGACGGCTTTGCCTTTGATAATCACCTGGGATGTCATATCGCCTTGTGGCTTGAGTAAAATCGGGTTCATCTCCACCCAAGGCATCACCCCGGCTGCCCAAGCTTGCACGGCTTGCGCGTGACCTATTTCTCCACCATTAGCGGTGACGTAGGCATTTAAAGCCATGTTTTGCCCTTTGAAGGGGGCAACCCGCCAACCCCGCCGCGAGAGAATCCGACACAATGCTGTAACTAAGAGAGATTTACCTGCGTGGGATGTTGTACCCACAACCATGATTGCTTTCATCGCTCAACCCTCCTGGAGACTACCATCACATTTGACAATCGGTACTCCGATTTAACGAGGGATGTCAAATCGGCAATCTTAACCAACGATTCAAGGCATTGTAGAGGCGCTCTTGCCATGTGGGGTCTGACCACAACTCGCCTCGTTGTTCCCAGTTGCTTACCAACTGCCGCCCCAAAGGAGTTAAGCGAAAACTATCTGTAATGCCCTGACCATCAACTTCTCGTCGCAATAGACCGACTTGAATCAGCCACAGCAAGGTGTTTTCAGCAGCAAGTTCTGAGACAGAATGCCGCGTGTACTGGTGCTGAATGCCATTATCTCCCGCGATCGCGGATAAGGGAACACTCTGAGAACCCATGGCGACAAACAACGACAACTGAAACGGCGAACAACGCATTGCTCGCTTTGCTCGTTCTACAGTGCGTGGGGAGTATTGGATTGTTGGAGCTGCTTGATTTTGAGTTGAGGTCATTGCCACGATTAACAAAATATTAGGGGCAAGGGATGAGCAAATGCTAAGAGAATCTTTAGTCTGCTTTCTTGTTCTCTATCTTAGGCACTTTCTTGGTTCGTATACCTAGAGTCCTGTTAGCTGTCTTCGTGATCGCCAAACCGCTGCGATCAAATATTGTAAAGTTTGTAAGGTTTAACGTTGTCCATAATCTCCAATTAAAAAGGAAACAAAATCTATGTCTTTATCCGTTGGTACAGTTGCCCCAGACTTTAATGTCAAAGACACTAATGGCAACACCGTCTCCTTGTCAGATTACAGTGGTAAAACCGTCGTTTTGTACTTTTATCCTAAAGATGACACCCCTGGCTGCACCAAGGAAGCTCACGGCTTCCGAGATAATTATGCCGACTTCCAAAACAAAGATGCTGTGATCCTCGGCGTCAGTATGGATGATGAAGCCTCTCACAAGCAGTTCACCGAAAAGTACAATCTTCCCTTTAATCTCCTAGCTGATGTTGATGGCACATTAGCAAAGGCTTACGACGTTCAGGGTGACAAATATGCCAAGCGTGTCACCTACATCATCGACCCCACAGGCAAAATCGCTCAAGTTTACAGCGAAGTCAAGACTGATACCCACGCCCAAGATGTCTTGGCAGCATTGGGTTAAAAAACCACGTTATATACTGCTAGATAGGCAAAAAAAAGTCGGACACGGGATGCCGTATCCGACTAGGTAGTTGCAGTGATTGACGATGAGAACGCCTTAACTGCAACTACTTACCCCCAACTCATTCAGCCGGAAACTTCAGCGGAGAATTACCTGTAGAGGGTGTTTGCAGGTCGCGGAGCCGCTGTTGTCGCAGGCGCAGGTACTCCGTCGCACTATTATCAATATTCTGCCGCTGTTCGAGGATGAACTCATTCGAGCTACGCTGACCGCCGAGTCGGAGGTTGTGAATCATGTCAAAGACGCTTACTGAACCCCCACCCAAAGTTCCTGATAAAGAGTTGGGTTCACTTGGCGAAGCCTGAAAGTCTCTTAAAGGTTGAGCCTCTGTGCTTTGTGCTAGGGTAGCTTGCGGGAATAAGCCTGAGGCGATACCGAAGACGGTGAAAGCACCAACGCCTATAGCCAGACGAGTCAAAGGCGTTACAGAAGATGTCAGAAACGGGTATTTCTTCATAGCAATTGAGGTGAGAGTTTTTGACTCAGAAACGATAGTTAAGCAAAGCGACGGCGCAGTAGTGGTTGGATTGCCAGTAATACTACAACGTCAAACCCCAGAAGAACCAAGAGGGCAGTGCCAAACGTAATGGAAGCCCAGGGAGCTTGCATCACAACGCTACTCAATGCCCAGTCGCTGTGAGTATAGAGGTACCGAATCGGCTCAATCGCATAGCTCAGGGGATTGAGAGAGGCTACAATTTGCAACCATCTTGGCATAAAAGCAAGGGGCGCAAGGGCAGTACTGGCAAACAACAACGGTAGGTTAGTGACGAAAATTACTGCAATTAGTTCGATGTGACCGGGCAATGCAAAGGCTAAACCTAAACTCAGGGCGGTCACACCTAAAACCAACAGAAAGATAATTAACCCGATACTTGCTAACCCTAGAACGTCGGGTAGCCCGATACCTAAAAAGGCACTGGCAGTAACAATCACAGTCACTTGCACTAAGCTCAGGGCAACAATGTAAATTGCGGAAGCGGCAACAATCGAGAATCGAGAGGCGAGTGGTGCAACCAATAAGCGGTTGAGGAAACCAAACTCCCGGTCAAACATCACGGGTAAGCCTGCATTTAGCGCCCCAGCAAAGGCAGTAAAAACAATGATTCCGGCTCCCAGAAATTGACCGTAGCTCGATGTGTTGCCAAATAGTCCTTGAGGGGCATTTTGGAATAAAGCACCGAACAGCAACAACCACATCAAGGGCTGGATGATGCCAGCAACGAGGGTAGAAGGGCGGCGTTGTAGTTGAATAAACAGGCGCTTGGTTAAGGCAACGGTTTCCTGGATGAATTCACCGACAGTTGCCTTGTCGCTAACTGGAATTTGAGTGGCGGTGTCTTGTTGCCAGCTCAAGTCAGATTTGGAAGGGGTAACAGTAGGACTCATTAGTAGTTTTTCGTTATGGGTTGTTAATTTTTGGAGAAATTTAGCGCATATTTTTTTTCCGCTCTGCCTTGGGGTCGCGACTTCCTGCACCAGCAATTTCAGCATCCATCAGGGTACGACCTGTCGCCGCTAGATATACGTCATCCAAGCTTGGTCTAGCTTGGGCAATCCCAAAGATTGGTAAACCTGCGTCCTTTAAAGATTGCTGAATCGTCATTAAGGCGTCACTTTGGGGTTTGACGACTAAGTTGAGGGAGTTGCCTTGTGATCCATTAACGATCGCTTCTTGGACAAAGGGCAGAGCTTGCAGCATTTCTTTGGCAATTTCAGCTTCTTCTTTGGGAGAAAATTCCCGGATGCGGAGGGTGATGCGATCGCCTCCTACTTTATCCTTTAACTCAGAAGGGGTTCCCTGATCAATGACCACTCCTCGGTCAATAATTGCTACCCGGTTGGCTAGGGCGTCAATTTCTTCTAAATAGTGACTGGTAATTAAAACCGTCGTCCCGGCTTCCCGCAGTTGACGCAAAAAATCCCAAACGACAAAGCGGCTTTCGATATCCAGCCCCACGGTTGGTTCGTCCAATACCAGGACATTCGGTTGATGCAGCAACCCGGCGGCTAAATCTAGACGTTTACGCAAACCGCCAGAGTAGCTGCCTGTCTTTGTATCTGCGTATTCCTCCAACCCCAGAATCTCTAACATTTTGTTGACTCTTGCTTTGGCGGCGTTCTTGGGGATGTGGTAAAGTGCCGCTTGCAACTCTAGTAGTTCCCGACCCGTGAGTACCTTATCCAGAGCGACTTCTTGGGCGACATAACCTAGGCGACGGCGTACGGCTCTGGGATTGGTGATCGCATCAATGCCTGAAACTTCAATTTTGCCAGCATTGGGGGCGCTGAGGGTACACAGACAGCGAATTGTTGTTGTTTTGCCTGCACCGTTTGGCCCCAGCAGACCAAAAATTTCCCCCGGTTGCACCTCAAAGGAGATGTCCTTGACAGCTTCAATATCCCCGTAGCGTTTTTGGAGGTTTTCAATTAAAACAGCGGCAACCATATAATTTCTCTGCCTAGGTAGGCTACACAAATCTAAACAATCTTTATTTCTATTTTAAGCCGTCAGCAGCAAGAGGGGGTTAAGTGCAGCGATCCCTCAATAGACCTCTTGCATAAGTCGAATAGACCCCCCTTAATCCCCCCTTAGTAAGGGGGGAGACTTGAAATCTTGCCCCCTCCCCTTACTAAGGGGAGGGTTGGGGAGGGGTCTGGTACATTTTTGCAAGAGGTCTAATGATCGGTGAAGGCGAGATCCCCGATTTAGAGAAGTTGGGGATCTGAGGCGATCGCATCTCATAACTCAAAAAGGATTGCTATATCAATTGTGGGGTAGTTAATTCTGTTACCCTAGAACACTTCCTGATCTAAAAGGAGCGATCGCGCTTCTGGAATTACCCCCGCGATCGCTCCTTTGTTTAGATCCCCTGTATTAACCCGTTAGCTACTGACTAAAATCGTACTCATCAAGGTTTGCAGATTTTCCGTCAAGCCAATTGTTAGCTGATGGGTGATGGGCAAGCTATCAACGACAATGCCCGTACAGAGCAGCATCATGTAGAGGATGGAATACTTAAACAGGGAGCGGGCAAGTTTTTGATCAAAGGGGGCTTGCAAAAGCTGCCAGGCTTTTTTAATGAAGATACTGCCTAATAAAAAGGCGATCGCTCCATAAATTACCCCCGATACTCCCAAGGGATAAACCAGTAAAAAGGACGCGGGTACAACAAGTAAGGTATAAAACCAAATTTGCCGAGTTGTGGACTCTTCTCCCTCGATCACAGGCAGCATGGGGATACCCACTGACGCGTAATCTTCGCGAATCATCAAGGCGAGAGACCAGAAATGGGGAGGCGTCCACAAAAAGACAATCGCAAACAGTAACCACGCCGCCCAACTCAACTCACCTGTCACGGCTGCCCAGCCTACGAGGGCGGGAATGGCTCCAGCTGCGCCACCAATAACAATGTTTTGGGTGGTGTGGCGTTTGAGCAAGTGAGTATAAATGCCCATGTAGAAAACGATGCCAGACAGTGCTAAGAGGGCACTGAGCAAATTTGCAAAGACTGTTAGTAGGGTGAAGGACAAAACAGCGAGGGCGATCGCAAAAATCATGGCATCGCGAGGCTGCACGCGACCAGAGGGGATCGGACGATGACGAGTCCGCATCATGTCGTAGTCGATGTCACGGTCGTAAATGCAGTTCAATGTCTGAGCCGAAGCTGCTGATAAAGTCCCCCCCACCAGAGTAACCAGTAGGAGTAACGGGTCTACTTGTCCATCTGCGGCTAGCCACATTCCGGCGGCGGTTGTAATCAGTAATAGCGGGATAATCCGAGGTTTAGTGAGCTGATAGTAGCTTTGAATAACTTGTAGGAAGTTCTCATTTCGGCGGGAAACACTCGTCCCAATCATTATTTACACCAATTCCTTTATTTCAAACAACACGCCCGTTGGTTTCACGCCGCTACGGTGTGCCGACTCTATAGGGCGTCGGTGGCAGACGCGATCGCCTTAGCAACAGCGCGATCGCGTAGCGCCAAAACTGTAAAAGCAACCAGCGTACCGAGTAAAGCCGCTCCCACTGCCTGATGAGCAACGGTGAGAATCTCGACTTGCAGATGTAGGCGAAAGGTCGCTACGCCGAGTAATACTTGAGCCACGAGTAAACCTCCGGCAGCATTAGCTAACTTTCGTAGTACTGGGTGCAGTGCTGGGGTACGCCATGCCATGACGACAACGGCCAAAGTTGCCAGGGTTGCCGGGACAACGCCGATGATGTGACTATTCATCACGGTACACAACTGAGAAGCACCAAAGCACTGATGTAGCGCCCAACGGGAGGCAACCAATCCCCCCAAGAGGCTTTGGAGGTAGACCAGAATTGCCGCGCTCAAACTGACCCAAGGTAAATTTTCAACGACACCAGTGCCTTTGTAAGGGGTTAGTGACAGACCAATGACGAGCAGGGTTGTAAAAAACAGTAAGGCAGTCCCTAAGTGAGCGGTAACAATGTCAAAGCGCAATAGTTCTGTTACGGTTAGTCCGCCGAGAATGCCTTGAAACACAATTAACCCTAAGGCGAAGGTGGCAGCCCAAGGCAGCCAGGAGGGTAAGGCGCGCCGATACCACCACGATAGACCAGCTAGAGCTAGAGCGCTCAAGCCAATCAAAGCGGCATCAAGACGGTGAAACCATTCTAGAAAGACTTGCAGATTCATCTGCTGCCTGGGTACGAGCTGACCGTAGCATAAAGGCCAATCCGGGCAAGCTAGTCCGGCATTCATCACCCGCGTTGCACTGCCCACTGCCATCAAAAGCAAGGTGGCGATCGCAATTTTCCAAACTAATCGACGAATTCGTTCCGGAGGTTCGGGCGGCTCTTGGGTCGGAAGATATCGGTTTCGATGAAGAACTGATTCAGCCATAAAAGCAATTGCAAAAGCAACAAAATTTAGTGAAGTCCTGAGTAGTGGCTCATTCATCAACCTAGCACTGACGATGATTGCTAACCCGGCACCCTACTACCACTCTAATCAGCTTGCGCCAGTAACTGCATAGCTTTAGAGATTTTTCAGATTGCAGCAGGGTTCGCCAACTCATGTCTTAAGTTTCCCGATCAGACTTTTACATTTCTTAAGGATCTCTGAAAACGTGATTGGGTATTGGCTTTTAGTCGGTTGACTCGGTAAGCAATCCCGAAAAAAAACATAAAAATCCTTGATTTTCACCTCTTTGAGGCTTTACCTGCTTTACCGTGGTAGTTAAGCAAAACCGCTCGTCAAGGATTAGGTCGTTCCTGGTTAGGGCAACTAGTAGACAAGAGAAAGTGCTACCTTGACTAGGCGCAAAACTTGCCTAAGCTTCAACTCAGATCGACCATTGAGATTTTGCATTTAGAAGTCTTCTAGTCTAAACCCGTGAACATTCCAAGCTCGATTACAACTCTTATTGCTGGTATTGCGCTGACCCTGATTAGCCTCTGGTACGGTCAGAACCACGGTCTATTGCCCATGGCTGCCTCTGAGGAAGCCGCTCAAGTAGACGCCCTGTTCAACATGATGATGACTGTGGCGACGGGTTTATTTCTAATCGTTCAGGGAGTGGTACTCTATTCGGCATTCCGATTTCGCCGCCAGAAAGGCGATAACACAGATGGGCCGCCAGTTCATGGCAATATTCCTCTAGAAATTGTCTGGACAGCAATTCCGGCAGTGATCTTGTTTATTGTTTCCATCTACAGTTTTGAGATTTATAACGCCATGGGTGGACTTGACCCGATGGCATCTCATGACGATCACGGACGGCAAGGAATTGAGCAAGTCGGTAAGCCGTCGGAGGGGTCTCCTGAGAAGAATCTGCTTGCCCTCGATCCCAATCAGGCGATCGCTTTGGGATTGGGAGCCTCTCCTGAAAAACGAGGGCAACCCGTGCCACTCACCATTGATGTTACGGCTCTTCAGTATGCCTGGTTGTTCAACTACACCGATAGTGGGATCACTACTGGAGAAATGCACTTGCCCGTTGGACAAGAAGTGCAGCTCAACATCTCAGCTCAAGACGTGATCCACGCCTTCTGGTTACCTGAGTTTCGGTTGAAACAAGATGCCGTCCCCGGTCGGTTAGCGCAAATGCGCTTTACGCCGACTAAAGAAGGACAGTATCCGATCATCTGCGCTGAGCTGTGTGGGCCATACCACGGGGCGATGAATGCCCAGCTCTACGTTCAGTCACCCGAAGAGTACCAAAACTGGGTGAGTGAGCAGCAAGTGGCTAGCACCAACGGCATGGAAAAAGCGATCGCTACTAATCCAGCCGACTTATCAGAAGGTGAGTTTCTGGCTCCCTATGTCAAAGATCTGGGGATCGATGCTCACACCCTTGAGCAACTGCACGCTACTCACCATCACCCAAACCAGTAGCTGTCCGCTATAAGAAGTGGGCGATCATTCAAGTACTGATGATTCCATGGTGAGAGTGCCAAGGTAAACAGTGAGTAATGAACAACCCACTCCTAAGACTGATCGCATCTGTCTAGAGAAAATTTCCTATGACAATACAAGCAGACATTCAAGAGGAAGCAAATAAGCCAGCTGCAGGGGATGAACCCGCTCAGCGACATTGGCGAGAATATTTTGGCTTCAGTACAGACCACAAAGTAATTGGTATTCAATACCTAGTTTCCTCGTTTGTGTTCTATTGCATCGGCGGACTAATGGCTGATGTAATTCGCACAGAACTGGCGACACCAGCATCGGATCTGGTCAGCCCGGAGCTTTACAACCAGCTCTTCACCGTTCATGCCACCATCATGATTTTCCTGTGGATTGTTCCGGCGGGTTCGGGCTTCGCCAACTACCTGATCCCCTTATTAATTGGGGCGAAGGACATGGCATTCCCCCGACTAAATGCCGTTGCCTTTTGGATGATCCCACCCGGTGGCTTGTTGCTGTTGAGCAGCTTTTTCGTAGGTGCGCCCCAAGCGGGTTGGACGTCCTATCCACCCCTGAGCCTATTAATGGGGAAAGCTGGTGAGGCATTCTGGATTTTTAGCCTGCTGATCCTGGGGACTTCCTCGATTTTGGGCGGACTGAATTTTCTGGTCACCATCCTGAAGATGCGGACGCCAGGGATGGGACTCAATCAAATGCCGCTGTTTTGCTGGTCGATGATGGCAACTTCATCCCTGCAACTGATTGCTACACCTGTGCTGGCAGCCGCTTTGATTCTTTTGTCCTTTGACCTAATTGCTGGAACTGCCTTTTTTAATCCCACAGGTGGGGGTGACCCAATTGTCTACCAGCACATGTTCTGGTTTTACTCTCACCCCGCTGTCTACATCATGATCCTGCCGTTCTTTGGGATCATTTCAGAGGTGTTACCAGTCCACGCCCGGAAGCCGATTTTTGGTTACCGAGCGATCGCCTATTCTAGTATGGCGATCGCCTTTATCGGTTTATTGGTTTGGGCACACCATATGTTCACCAGCGGTACCCCTGGCTGGCTGCGGATGTTCTTCATGGCGATGACCATGATTATTGCCGTACCGACTGGAATAAAAGTCTTTAGCTGGTGTGCAACCATCTGGGGCGGCAAAATTAGCCTGAATAGTTCCATGCTGTTTGGCATGGGCTTTATTTCAGCCTTCGTCATTGGTGGATTGAGTGGTGTAATGGTGGCAGCAGTGCCCTTTGACATCCACGTTCACGACACTTACTTCATCGTCGCTCACCTCCACTATGTTTTGTTCGGTGGCAGCGTCCTCGGTCTCTTTGCCGGGATTTATCACTGGTTCCCGAAGATGACAGGACGCATGTTGAACGAACCTTGGGGCAGAGTCCACTTTGCCCTGACCTACATCGGTCTGAACCTGACCTTCTTGCCAATGCATGAGTTGGGGTTGTTGGGGATGAATCGGCGGATTGCTCTGTACGATCCCAAATTCCAACCCCTGAACATCATCTGCACCATTGGAGCCTACACGCTTGCGGTTTCCACTCTTCCCTTCATCGTCAATGTCATTTGGAGTTGGAGCAGAGGGCCAAAAGCCGGAAACAATCCCTGGGATGCATTGACCCTAGAATGGATGACCACCTCGCCGCCCCCGATTGAAAACTTTGAAGGATTCCCGAAACTAGCGACAGGCCCCTACGATTATGGTATGGGCGATCGCAGCACCGAGGTGAATGTAGCCTTTGCTGAGGAGAGGCAACCTGTCTTAGCGGCTGGCCCCAACTCGGCTCTACGTGCTGATCCCGATCCCGCCGTTGCCGCGAATCCTGATGACCGCCAAGGGGAAAGTCAAAATCGCGATTAGTTGTAAGTTATTAGCCACTAGTTACTCAAACTATGGCTGATAACTCGAGACTACTAACCACTGACCACTGAACATAAAAATTCATGCAAGGTTCAACAATTGACGAATCTAAGACAGCTCTGAACTATCACCACAAGGTGGAAGATGCTGTTCATGAGGAACATCCTGATCTCCGCATGACTGGAGTATGGGTATTCCTGGCTGCCGAGAGCATGATTTTCCTCGGCATGTTTGGAGCCTATCTAATTTATCGAACTGTCTCACCGATTTGGCCGCCTGAAGGAACGCCAGAACGGGAACTGCTCCTGCCAGGAATCAACACGCTAATTCTGATTTCCAGCAGTTTTGTAATGCACCGAGGCGACGAGGCAATCAAGAAAAACGATGTCTCAGGTTTGCGGTTCTGGTATACCCTTACTGCCATCATGGGCGCGATTTTCCTAGGAGGACAGGTGTATGAGTATACCAACCTTGAGTTTGGTCTGACGACTAACCTATACGCCAGCTCGTTTTATGTCCTGACGGCTTTCCACGGTCTTCACGTCACCGTTGGGTTGTTACTGATTATCTCTGTCCTGCTCCGCTCCCGGAAGCCAGGACATTACAGCGATGAAGAACACTTTGGTGTCGAAGCCGCAGAGCTGTACTGGCACTTTGTAGACGTTGTGTGGATTATTTTATTTATCCTGGTCTATTTGCTGTAAGCGTTTGACTGTACGCTGAATTCAAAAAGCCCCCAAACTGGGGGCTTCTTTTATGGGTCAATAAATCTGATTAAATATGGCTATACCACCTTGAGTCGAATAAAGTTGAGTCAAGATGGTACAGGCATTGATATGGTTTTTGTTATTTTGACGTACCGCGTCTACTACTTTTGAGCGCTCTGGTTAGGACTTTAGTCCCACCAAATAGTAGTAATGAAGTGGAAGAAGCGAAAAATACTCCACACCACGGCTGTCTAGTTGGATAACTGCACCGTTTGTACATCTAAGGTCGCTCTCCTGCGATGTACAACAATGGACGCTAGCGGCACATTGCTATTCAGGTGCTGTTTTGTTTCCAATTACTAGAATACCAAGGGTTAATCTTTACTGTTGTCGCTCTCCAGATGGAAAGCCTCTCCAACCGAAGAGAGAATTTAAGTTTTTTATATCTGGATGCTCCGCTCTGCCAAACTCTGAACATCAAGGTTTTACTGTTCAAATTAGGCAGCTTGGCTGACGATTGCCCAGGCATAAGTGAGAATTCCCAAAAAAGCAACACCAACAACCGTTTCTCGTTGCTCATTCCAAAAACGACGCGCTCCCAGCCATACATAATTCAATGCCGCTCGTCGTTCGTCACCAAGTTCAGCCATCAGTTCAGAAACTCTGGTATCGACTTCTTCAAGAGAAACTTCGTCTCGCTTGTAAGCCGCTTCTAGCTGGTCTAATTTTTTCCAGTACTCTTTTGTAGCTTCTAGGAGATTAGGCATAATAAACCTTAAATATGTTACTTATTGTTAACTTATATAGACAAATGGTAGCTCAGCAACTCTTTCCAGGGGGTGAGGATTACCTAACCCCTCCACTACTCCAGAAGAGAGACACGGTAGCGTTGAGGCTTTGGGGTAATGGGGAGAGAAGGTAAAGGGAAGTATGTATATCCGTCGGGAGGCTAGGCTCCGCAAGCCCTGATTAGCTAGGCTACTACGCTGTCTTCTTTGCCGATCCCGATGGCATCAAACGGGAATTGGTTCACCTGCCCAATTTGCCCTAGGACATCAACGGATCAAGGAGGCGATCGCTACCTTCACGCTCTACGACCCTCGACATGGAGGAGTGGGAAAACCTATAGCATTTAACTCATTTGAGGTAGTACAGCCCTGGAATTGTGCTGTAGAAAACACTACCCTCTAAAATTGCCCAATCTAATTTTGATTAAAGATGCCGAATTAATTAACAATCCTTAATAAAATAGAAATACGCTAACTGTCAGGAGAACGATGGCTAATATCAAGTTTGTCAACGAAGAGAAGGAAGTGGTTGCTGCTAATGGGGCAAATTTAAGAGAAAAAGCCCTAGAAAATGGCATTGACATCTACACTTTCATGGGCAAGATGATGAACTGTGGAGGTTATGGTCAGTGTGGCACCTGTATTGTCGAAGTGGTGGAAGGGATGGAGGGTCTTTCGCCTCGCACTGACGTGGAAAATCAGAAGCTCAAGAAAAAGCCAGACAACTATCGCTTAGCTTGTCAAACCTTGGTCAATAGTTCTGTAAGCATCAAAACAAAACCATGAGGCTAATACTATCTCCTCAGGAATGTAGATGATATTCTAGAGGGTGGGTTGATCGTAATTTAGAGGCATCGATGTAATGCAAGTTAATGATTTAGGTTTTATTGCTGTTATTCTCTTCGTGCTAGTTCCTACGGTTTTCCTGCTGATTCTGTTCATTCAAACCAGTAGCCGCGAAGGCAATAAAAATCCTTAAGTTGCTAGCAATACACAAAATCCCCTGTCCTTATTTCATTAACTTGGACGGGGGATTTTTTTTGGGGACTGAGTTGTCTCAGCCGCCGTGTTGTTTCAAGGGGCTAAGTAGCTAACCTGCACAGGCAAAAGCGTAAGTCTTCTATAGCTGCACCCTACACGGGTGTCGGCTGCTCACAAAAATGAAGCTGCCCTGTTTAGAGCCTTAGGAAGAAGAGAGCCAAAGATAGGACAAACTCAGTATCTCTTAAGTTGGCATCCGACCCAATATCACTGGGCAGTTTGCGTAAACACGGACATAGTCGGATAAAGAAGACCCTAGTAACCGATCTAAATCAGGTAACCCTCTAGCAATGGAAGGGCGTCTCTCAGGAGAACCAAGGATTAAAAGATCGATATTGCGGTCGTCTGCCAAGCGGCAAATTTCTTCCCCTGCTTTCCCTGTGCGGAGGTGACAGGAATAATTGATCCCTAACTTTTTCGCTTCAGCGGCGGCGGAGGATAAAACGGGGTCTTGTTCAGCTTCGGTTACAGTAGATTCTTCACCGGGTTTATTCTTACCGAAGAGAACGCGAACTAGATGGAGTTGACCTCCTGGGATTTCCCGCAGCAGGAATAACGCTATATCCAGGCAGTATTTGGCATCAGCGGATTTGTCTAAGGCAACCATGATGCGGTTAACTTTCTTGACGTAAACATCGTCTTTAACCAGCAACATCGGGCGAGAAGACAACTGGAAAACGTACTGGCTAACTGAATTAGACAGAATGGATTCTATACGGTTTAGCCCCCTAGAACCCATAATGATTAAGTCAACAGCTTCTTCATCAGCCACTTGGCAAACGACATCTTTGGGATCGCCTTGTTTGAGCCGGACTGTAACTTGTTCGGGTTCTAGTCCTAATGTCTCAATGGCTTGAGCGAGAATCTTGCCTCCTTCTTGTAGCTTGTCGGCCATTGCCTCAGCAGTGACTTGAGGAGGTACGACGTGCAGGACAGTAACGGATGCTTGTCGAATGGAAGGAACTTCCATCAACATCTTGAGCATCTCTTCGTTTTTTCCTAGCCCTGCAACAGCAATCAAAATTTTTTTAATCATGGAAGCGCTTTAATATCGGTTTTCAGCTTGTAATTGTGTGGGGCTTTCCAAGAATAAGGATACTTTGTAATACTGCTAGAAAAATTTGACAATTTATTACTTAAGTATTGCAATCAAAAACATATTAATTTTTTTTGCGATTGCTTGCAAAGTTGAACAAGGCTTGTAGTTAGAAGCTTTGCAAAACAAGAGTTTTTATTAATTTAAATTTTGAACGATCTTCACGTCGAGGAGCGATCGCGACTTAGTTGGCTGTAGCACAAAGAGCATTAGCAGGGAGCCAGCTCAATCTCTGTCGCCTTCGCTGTTCAATTCGACATTTTTTCCTGGAGTTGACTAAGACCTAAAAAATTAGGACGAACTTGGGAACCCTAAAAGAGAATGCGATCGCCCACCAAATACCAGCCAAAAGCAGCGTAGAGCTTAAGACGCATCCCCTTAATACCGCCTTTTATCAGCTCAATTGATTCAAGGCAGCATGACCTTGTTCCTTTATAAACTGGCAGTTACCATGAAATATCGCGTTCTGCGCTTTTTATCCCTTTTCTTCCTCAGCCTAACGCTGATTACCGCGTGTACAGGGACAAAATCTATTGTTTTTAGACCGGAACCTCCACCGCTAAAAATTGCCTATAACCTGTGGCCAGGAACATTTCCGATGGCGATCGCTCAGGAAAAAGGATTTTTCACCCTTCAAGGAGTGAACGTCGAGCACGCTTACACAGTCAACTATCTAGAATCTGTGTCTAACTTTGTGGCTGGCAAATCTGACGGACTTTTCATCGTCTTAGGAAGTCTTATGGGGGTAATTGAAAAAATACCCGATGTGCAGATTACCTTAATCGCGGATGAATCAGCGGGTGCGGATGTGGTGCTGGCGCAGCCTGATATTCGCAACGGAACTGACTTGAAGGGCAAACGGATCGGTGTCAAGTTAGGTGACTATGGAGAATTGTTTGTTACTACCTGGCTAGAGCAGCATGGCTTGACTACCGATAACGTCACACTCGTCAATGTCGAGGGGGAAGCCGTCCCTGCACAGTTTCAAAGCGGTAACATCCAAGCGGGACAAACCTGGGAACCCTATGTGTCTGAAGCGATCAACCAATCCGGCGCAAGTGTGTTATTTACTAGCGAAGAAACACCGGGGTTGATGCCAACTGTGATGATATTTCGCAGCAAGGTGTTACGCGATCGCCCCAATGACGTGCAGGCATTTATCCGTGCTTGGTTCCAAGCGCAAGAGTACTGGCAAGCCAATCAAACTGAAAGCAACGCACTGATTACTAAAGCACTTGATCTTAAGCCAGAAAACCTGTTCACCGATGGAATCAAGTTCTACACCTGGCAAGACAACTTAAAGGCATTTACTCCCGGTTCCACCACCGAGTCGCTGCACCATACTGCCAAATTGTACGCCGACTTCTATATTCGGATAGGAGGGCTAAGTGCTACGCCAGACGTTCAAAAACTGATTAATCCTTCCTTTGTGCAGCAATTGCGCTCCTAACGCTGACCGACTGCCGATCACCCTTGCTCGTTACATACATCAGCAGGTTCTTGTTATGAAACCTCGATTGCTGCGTTTTTTGTTGCTGTTCTTGTTCGCCATTGTGCTAGCTACTGCCTGTAATAGCAGGACAACGGTTACTTCTTCCCCAGAACTACCACCCCTCCGGGTTTCCTACAATCTCTGGCCTGGGGTTTTTCCGCTGGTACTTGCCCAAGAAAAAGGGTTTTTTGTGGATCAAGGGGTGAACGTTAAAGCTGTCTATTCAAACAACTATCTCGAACCTGCATCTGACTTCACAGCTAACAAATATGATGGGGTTTTTTTGGCATTGGGTAGCGTGATGAACATTATCGAGAAAAACCCTAATGCCCAAATTGTCCTAGTAACCGATGACTCGGCGGGGGCTGATGCTGTCGTGGCGCAGCGCGGTATTCAAAGCGTTGCTGAGTTAAAAGGGAAACGAATTGGTATCAAGCGAAATGATTTTGGAGAATTGTTTGTGACTAGGATGCTGGAGGATAACGGTATTAGCGTCAATGATGTCACGCTCGTTAATTTAGAAGCAAAAGCAGTTCCAGAGCGCTTAAAAAGCGGTGACATTCAAGCGGGACATACTTGGGAACCTTACCTATTTAAAGCCGTTGAATTCGGAGCAAAGAAGATATTCAGCAGCAAGCAAACGCCGGGATTGATTTCAGATGTGATGATATTTCATGGCGATGTGTTACGCGATCGCCCCAATGACGTGAAAGCATTTATCCGCGCTTGGTTTCAAGCTCAAGATTACTGGCAGGCACATCCGGCTGAAAGCAATGCACTCATTGCCAAGAAGCTGAACATTACACCAGAAGAAGTTTCTCCCGATGGCATCCATTTAGCGAACTTGCCAGACAACTTAAAGGCATTTACTCCTGGCGAAACTACTCAGTCGTTGTACTATACCGCCAAATTGTATGTAGACTTCTACACTCGAAAAGGAGTGTTGAGTGCCGCACCAGACGTTCAAAAACTGATTAATCCCTCCTTTGTACAGCAATTGGAAGAGGTAAATTAACTGTGGGCATCCAACTCTCTAGCCTTCGCGGTAAGCTGATCTTCTCGTTCCTGGGTGTATCTCTTCTCCCCTTACTTCTACTTGCCTGGGTTAATCAGCGGATGATGCAAAAGACGCTGACAAATAATGCCAACCAAACCCTCTTGACTGCTGCCTCTCAAACTGCCCTTAGTCTCGACAATTTCATGCGATCCAACTTGGATGCTGTGCGAGTCGAGGCTCAATTGCCCGTGCTTGCCAGATATCTGGATTTACCCGTCAGCCAAAGACAAAGTGTTGCCGCAGAAGTTGAGGTCACCTTACTTTCCCTCAGCCGCAAAGATACCTTGAATATCTCATCTTACGCACTGCTCGATCGCCAGGGGAGAGATGTGCTTGATACCTACACACCAGATATTGGGGAAGATCAATCGAACCGGGATTACTTCCAGGAACCGCTTAAAAAGGGATTGCCCTACGTTTCGCCTTTGCGGTATTCGGTCAGCGATCGCGTACCAAGTCTGTACTTTAGCAGTCCAGTGCGAAATGCGTCTGGAGAGATTATTGGTGTCCTGCGCGTCCGTTATAACGCGGCGGCTATCCAGCGACTGGTTGTGCAAAACACTGAGTTGGTAGGAGGACGCGAGTCTTTTGCAATTTTGCTGGATGAAAACTACGTCCGTTTAGCTGAAGGCACCCTAACAGAATTAAATTTTAAATCGGTTACACCGCTCCCACCTGCCCAAGTGAAAGCGCTGCAAGCAGAGGGACGGCTGCCCAATGGGTCAGTGGCAGACCTCTCTACTAACTTACCTACCTTTGAACAAGGTTTAGCTAACTCCAAGAAAACTCCTTTCTTTACAGCTCCCTTAGGATCTGTCAATAACGATCTGTACTCAGCAGCGGTAACCCCGTTAGAGACGAAACCATGGTTTGTAGTTTTTGCCCAGCCGCAAGCCGTATTTCTAGAACCGATTAAATCTCAAATCCGCTATACGCTGTTGCTGGCTCTAATTATTGTTGGTATCGTGATCGTCGCGGCGGTGATGATAGGACAACGGCTCACTAAACCGCTTATTCATCTAGCGAATACGGTGAGTCAATTCACCCGTGGCAATCTTAGTGCTCGAAGTTCGATTCAGTCAAAAGACGAAATTGGACTCTTGGCGTCCAGTTTCAACAGCATGGCAATCCAAGTTGGTAAATTGCTCCAGGGATTGGAGGAACGCACTCAGGAACTGGAAGTGAGCCAGCATGTGACTGTGGCAGTGAGCGAACTTTCCCGTGCTATTCACGACCCCGAACGGTTGTTGCAAGAGGCGATCGCGTTGATGCAAAATCGCTTTGGTTTGCACTACGTGCAAATTTATCTGTTAGACCAAACAACCCGCCAACTGATCCGACGCGCTAACACGGGTAAGCAGGACACCAGACAAGACCAAACTCCCTATCTATCCCTAGATTGTAGTGAGAATCTGATCGTCCGTGCTGCCCAAACCCAAGAGATCGTCTCGGTCGATGATGGCTATTTTGAATCAGCAAACGATTTAAAACCGTCCCTAAACGGCTCTGAGGTAGCCGTTCCGCTAGTCAGTCGTGGCAAGCTGATTGGGGTAATCGATATCCAAAATGACCAGAGCGATCGCTTTAGTCAGATGGATTTGGAAACCTTCAATACCCTAGCAGGACAAATTGCAACCGCCCTAGAGAATGCTCATTTATTTGAGGAAATTCAAAAGGCAGAACTGCAATATCGAGAGAAAGCCTCGGAGCTAGAAGAAGCACTCCACGAACTCAAACGCACCCAAACCCAACTGATTCAAACGGAAAAAATGTCTTCTTTAGGTCAATTGGTTGCCGGGGTTGCCCACGAAATTAATAACCCTGTCAACTTCATTTATGGCAACTTGAGTTATGTCAGTGACTACGCGGAGGATTTGCTCTCGTTAATTGACCTTTATCAGCAATGTTGCCCTGATCACCCCCAAATTCTTGAGCGTACAGAAGAAATTGAGCTTGACTTTCTGATTGAGGATTTACCGAAAACGATATCCTCTATAAAACTTGGTGCTGAACGCATCCGGCAGATTGTGCTGACGTTGCGAAATTTCTCCCGGTTGGACGAAGCTGAGATGAAACCTGTTGATATTCATGAGGGTATCGAATCAACCCTACTGATTCTCCAAAATCGTCTCAAAGCAGCGCCAGAGCGTCCCGGTATTGAAATTGTTAAGGAATACGGGGATTTGCCTGAAGTTGAATGTTACGCCGGACAGCTCAATCAGGTGTTTATGAACCTGATTAGCAATGGGATTGATGCGCTACAGGAATACAGCCAAGAACGCGACCTAGAAACGATTAAGAATCATCCCCCTACCATCACCATCCGCACCCAAGTTTCAGAACAAAATGGGGTTCAAATCAGCATTATAGATAATGGAGCGGGAATTAGCGATCTCGTCAAAGCGCGACTCTTTGACCCTTTCTTTACCACCAAAAAAGTTGGCGAAGGCACAGGATTAGGATTATCGATCAGCTATCAAATTGTTGTCGATAAGCACAGGGGGCAAATGCAGTGTTTCTCCACCAGGGGAGAGGGAGCGGAATTCCGCGTAGAAATTCCGATCAAACAGCAAAAAGTAGCAGCGCTTTCCCGATGATGCCGATGCAACTTCACTCATCCCACCCACTGCACTACAAGTAAGTTTGTAGTGATTTCAGCCCTCAAAATAGTGCCCAAGCTCTGACTACAAAATAAGTTAAAAATACAGGGCAATACAAAGTTTGAATTTATTCTCCCCTACTTACCTTCAACCACTGTGATCTTGGCGTGGGTGTGGGGAAATGGCTTTGTGTAACGTGCCATCAGGAGCAGCAACAACTTCAGGATTGTTTATAGGGTGCGGTTGAATAACGCGGTAGACATCAACCATTTGTTGTTTGCCTTTTAGTGCCAAAGCTCCCCAGGATTCAAACTCATATTGGTCTTTTACATGCACGAAAGTTTCATGACCAATTAGGATGCGACAGTCGCTCTCCTGGCGATGCTTTTCACAGCTTTCCAGACGAGCGGCAATATTGACGCTATCGCCAATGACACCATATTCTAGGCGGTCTTTGCCTCCCAAACTGCCAGCCACAACTGACCCCGTAAAAATCCCAATCCGCATTTGAATCACGGGCAAACCCCGCTGCTGCCAACCTTTATTCTTTTGGTCTAAAATCCTGCTCATTTCCATTGCACAGGCGACGGCGGCTTGAGCATCTTGGCTGACTTCCATTTTATGGAGGCGGGACATCGGGACGCCAAATACTGCCATGATGCCATCCCCAGTAAATTTGTTGACAATCCCCTCCCGGTTTAAGATGGCGTGAGTAATGGCATCTAGCAGTTCGTTTAGCCACTCCAGCAGGGCTTCTGGAGTCATTTGTTCGGAAATAGTGCTGAAGTCTTTGACATCGGCAAAGAGCATCGTGGCGGTGAGACGGATGCCGGGAAGTTTGCCAGATTTGAGCAGGCGATCGCGTCCTCTCCAGAGGGCTTTGGCAATTTCTGGTGAGGTGTTCTGCCCCAGAAGTTTCATGACGATCTGCTGTTGCTGGCGGGCTTGGTGCGCTCGGTAAGTGACAATGGTACCAACGCTGAGGATAAAGCCCATAGCCGGGGCAGATAGGGGCACCCAGCCGGAGCCGAGGACGATTAAAAAGTTGCAGGCAAATAAGGCGACGAGGCCGCTAGTTACCCAAAAACTCAAGGAAATAGGATGATGACTGACCCAACCTAAGATCCCTCCCAAGATCACCCATCCCGCAATCCACACTATTTCCTGGGATTCTGACCAAAACCAAAATAAGGGGCGATCGCCTGTGGCGGCATCAAGAAATTGGCTCACCATTTGGGCATGAACCACAACCCCAGTCATGCGATAATTTTCCTTGAGCGTGGCGCTATAGGGAGTATATAGCGTGTCTTTGAGGCTGGGGGCAGTGCTGCCAATCAAGACGATTTTGTCTGTTACCCAGTCAGGATCAATGTTGCCATTGAGAACATCACTCACCGAGACTTGCGGCGCTACATTGCTGCCAGTACGGTAGTTGAGCAAGATTTGGATGCCATCGGCTTCAATGCTGCGATAGCCGCCAGAATTAGGTTGTAGGGGTTTGTACACCGCTTGACCCAATTGCAGATCATCGGGATTCTCGGCACTGGCTTGGGGCGTAATCCCTTGTTTTTCTAGATAGGCGATCGCGACTTGCAAGCCGAAGGAAAACAACGTCCCCGTACTCCCTTGACTGCTGTTTCCTTCGGCAAATAACAAATTCCGACGAATGATGTTATCGGGGTCAGCAGGAATATTGTTAAAACCTAGGCGTTCTGGCGGAACGCTGGGAGGTGGTGGAGTCCCGGCGAGGGTGTCGAGGTTTTGAATTGCAATTAGATTGGGTTGTTGCAACTGTGTGATCAGTTGCTCATGTCCCGGTGGAACGGGGATATCGCGGTACAAGTCTAAACCAATGACGCGGGGGTTTAGAGACTGTATCTTGCTTAAAACTTGGGCTAAAACTTGGTCAGACAGGGGCCATTTCTGCTGGTCTCGAATGTCCGCTTCGGTGACAGCAACAATCAAAATTCGGGGGTCGGCTGGGGCTTGGGGTCGCCAGCGTACCATCTGGTCAAAGGCAACTAATTCTAAGGGTTGTAGCCATCCAACTTGACGTATTCCCAAGACTAATCCTGTAATGGCAACGGTGGCGATCGCTACGACGCGCACACCACTAGAATCTAGCCAGGAACTGCTCGCCCAGTTCGTTAGTTTCGCGAGGGCTGCTACCTTGGACTTGATAAACTTCATGGCTGCCCCCAAGAAAGATGCTGAGATGCAAAGACGCTTTTAGTCAGACAAGATGAAGGCAACTCTATCTGTCTGGTTCGATAGGGAGAAATAAAAACCAACCACAAAGGCACAGAGGACGCGGAGAGAGGCAAGGGAAGGTTCATGGGCATCTTGTGCGTTTGTGGGCTGAAGAAGAGTGAGATTTGTCTGGTTAATCGTACTAGTGCGAAGCGTCACCACATTATTGCATTTGTGGCAAGGTGGGTGTCACCCTTTATTTGGATAACAGGCGATCGCTATACCGATTAGGACACTCCTGATTTCCTAAAGGTAAGTGAATGCTGAATCTTCAACTCACCAACTCAGCACTTGGCTATAACAGGCAGTCGTGACTTTTTGAGGGGTGCGTATAAGATATAAAAAACGACAATTCTTAAAAAATATTCATGATTGTTTCTAGCTCTGGCTTGGATCGGCTCAAGGAATCCATCAAAAAAAAGGTATTTTTTGGCAATGAGCCAACGCCTGAGTTAATCGCTATCTTAATTGTCTATTTTGTCCAAGGTATCCTAGGACTGGCGCGGCTGGCGATTAGCTTCTTTCTCAAAGATGAGCTTGCCCTCAGCCCTGCCCAAGTGGCAGCATTAATGGGAATTGCCGCTTTACCTTGGGTGATTAAGCCCGTGTTTGGCTTTCTGTCTGATGGTCTGCCCCTCTTTGGCTACCGCAGACGACCGTACTTGATTTTATCGGGATTGCTGGGCACGGCTGCGTGGTTGGCGTTAGCGACGGTTGTCAACACAGCCTGGGCAGCTACAGTGGCGATTCTTCTAAGTTCCCTCTCCGTTGCCATCAGTGACGTGATTGTCGATTCTTTGGTAGTAGAACGGGCGCGCCAAGAATCCCTGAGTGATTCCGGTTCCCTGCAATCACTAACCTGGGGAGCCTCTGCCTTAGGGGGCTTAATTACCGCCTATCTCAGCGGTTGGCTGCTAGAACACTTCAGCACTCAAACGGTCTTTGGAATTACTGCTACATTTCCCTTGCTAGTTTCCGCTGTCGCCTGGTTGATTGCAGAAGAGCCGATTGGCGATCGCTCCAATATTATTTCGGTGAAAAATCAAGTTAAGCAACTGCGAGGTGCTGTCACCCAAAAAGTCATTTGGTTGCCAACAGCCTTTATCTTTATCTGGCAAGCCACTCCAACGGCTGACTCAGCATTTTTCTTTTTCACCACTAATGAACTAGGGTTTCAACCAGAATTTTTGGGACGGGTGCGTTTGGTGACGAGCCTCGCCTCCCTGGTGGGAATTTGGTTATTTCAGCGCTTTTTAAAGCAAATTCCCTTTCGTCAGCTCATGGGTTGGACAACGCTGCTGTCTGCTGTTTTAGGAATGACTGCCTTACTCCTTGTTACCCATGCCAATCGCTCCTTAGGCATTGACGACCATTGGTTCAGCCTGGGAGATAGCCTGATTCTCAGCGTCATGGGACAAGTTGCCTTTATGCCCGTACTCGTGCTTTCTGCACGGCTCTGTCCAGAGGGCGTAGAAGCCACACTCTTTGCCCTGTTGATGTCCGTCTGGAACTTAGCCGGGTTGTTGTCCCACGAAACCGGAGCCTTACTCACCCACTGGCTAGGGGTAACAGAGACTAACTTCGAGAATCTGTGGTTGTTAGTGATGATTACCAACGCCTCTAGTTTGCTGCCCCTCCCCTTTCTCGGCTGGCTACCCGCCGCCGATCCGCAAGCCGAGATCCAGTCGGAAGGTAAGCCGAAAGCCTTACCCACTGCCGCCGTCTTTGAACATCATTCTCTCGGCGCGGAGCCAGAAACATCTCTTTTGCCCAATTTCGTTCCAGATTTTCTCAAACGAGAGTCAGTTCAAGAACACAGTGAATAAAAGTGGTGCTGTGTATTACCTTTAGGCAAATTCATTCTCAGTGCTGAGGCAATTGCTGCAGGGATTAAGGCTTAATTACTAGAGTTTTCAACTGACTTCCTCAAACAAGATGCAGAATTTGCCCACAAAAGAAGCCTTTTCGGTACCAACTTCTGACCTTTCCTACAGCCGCGAAGACTGGCGAAAGGGTTATGAGTCCCAACCGAATGAATATGACTATTGGATTGATGATGTTGAAGGGAAAATTCCTTCTCAACTGCACGGTACACTTTTTCGTAATGGGCCTGGCTTATTAGAGGTTAACGGGATGCGTCTTCATCATCCCTTTGATGGGGATGGGATGATTTGTGCGATCGCCTTTGATCAAGGACGCGCCCACTTCCGCAATCGCTTCGTCCGCACAGAAGGCTTCCTAACCGAACAAGCAGCGGGAAAAATCCTTTATCGGGGCGTCTTCGGTACCCAAAAGCCCGGAGGCTGGTTGGCAAATGCCTTCGACTTCCAACTCAAAAATATCGCCAACACCAACATCATTTATTGGGGCGGGAAACTCCTTGCCCTTTGGGAAGCCGCCGAACCCCATGGCTTAAATCCACACACCTTAGAAACTTTAGGAACAGAGTACCTGGACGGCGTCTTAGCAGAGGGCGATCCTTTTGCCGCCCATCCTTGGATTGACCCCAGTTGCCAAGCTGATGACGGCGAACCCTGTTTAGTCAACTTTGCCATCAAACCCGGTATTTCTAGCACCATCATCATCTACGAATTTAGTCCCACAGGTAAACTGCTGCGACAGCACTCCCATAGCGTTCCTGGTTTTGCCTTTATTCACGACTTCGCGATTACCAAAAATTACTGCTTATTTTTCCAAAACCCTGTGAGCTTTAACCCGATTCCCTTTGCTTTGGGCTTTCGCGGTGCTGGGGAGTGCGTGAAGTTTCAGCCGGATAAACCGACGCGGATTGTCGCGATTCCTCGTTTCTCCTCAGAACCTGTCAAGTTCTTTGAAACTCAAGCGGGGTTTGTTTTCCACCATGCCAACGCCTTTGAGCGAGGGGAGGAAATTTGCATCGACTCGATTTGTTACGAGTCTTTCCCAGAGGTCGAATCTGGTAGCGACTATAAGCAAGTTGATTTTGATGCTTTAGCACCAGGGCAACTCTGGCGATTTACCCTTGATTTGCCTAGCCAAACCGTACAGCGTCGAATTCTAGAAGAACGTTGCTGCGAGTTTCCCTTTGTTCCTCCCCAGCATGCGGGACGCCCTTACCAGTATGTGTTTATGGGTGCTGCCCATGCACCTAGAGGTAATGCTCCTCTACAAGCGATTTTGAAGCTGGATGTAAACAATGGGGAACGCCAACTCTGGAGTGCTGCTCCCCATGGCTTTATCAGCGAACCTATTTTTGTCCCTCGACCCAATTCGACAGAGGCAGATGATGGCTGGGTGCTGACGTTGGTGTATGATGCCAGCGATCACCGTTCTGATATTGTGATTTTAGACGGTCGGGATCTAAATCAAAGCCCTATAGCCCGTTTACACCTCAAGCACCATATTCCCTACGGTTTGCATGGAAGTTGGACATCGGAGTATTTTGAGGCAAGAATGTAGGCATAAGGCGCGATCGCTGTCTGCTGTCTTCTCAGCATTGAGCTGATTTTGGAGCCTCTGGCTAATGTATGTTGTGGTGAAGAGGAATGAAATTTAGCATTGTCATTACGACTTATAATCGCCTATCTCTCCTGCGACGGGCGATTGATACGGCATTAGCACAAACTATTCCTTGTGAAGTGATTGTCGCTGATGACTGTTCGACGGATGGTACTCAAGAATACGTCGAGAATCGCCGCCAATCCCTTTTAGCCATTGGTGACGAACGGCTGATTTATCACCGCAATGCTGAAAATAAAGGTCACTCCGCAACGGTGAATGCTGGAGTGGAAATCGCGACAGGGGACTGGATTAAGCCACTAGATGATGATGACTACTTAGCCCTCAACTGCATTGAGGAGATGTCAAACGCGATCGCCATGCGTCCTGAAGCCGTAATTTGTTCGGTACAAGCCGCACAAGTTGATGAAAATGAAGTCGAACTGTTTAAAACTCGACAAATTGGCCCTGGCAAAGCTTTTTATATTCCCCAAGAAGATATTCACTACGGCATGTTGCTAGAATTAGTTCCCTTCGGAACTCCCGTACAAGTCGCCTTCTGTCGAGACGCCTTCATGAAGACTGGCGGATGGGATTCTAGCTTAGATGCCAACTTTGATGATATTGATTCATGGATAAAAATTGCTCAGTTTGGTGAAGCAATTTTTATTAATGAATGTCTCGCTTACCGAACCATTTGGTCGGGTGCTTACAATCAAAAATTCTCCCTCGAAAAGCGCCTCGAAACAAACATATTAGTCAAGCAAAAAATCTACGCTCTCGTCAGCGAAAAATATCGCGTCAACCTTCCTGATCTGAAGGATATTGAAGCTTATCTGAAGCTTCACTGGAGCCTGGTTGCTTTAAAGCAGGGAAAGATTTTTAGCGCCGCAACAATGGGTTTATTATCGTTCTTTTTGCCCGCTGCCTGGATTTTGCTTTTAGGAAAGTCTAATTTATCACAGGAGGCGCAAAAGCATTTGCCAAAAAAGTATTTAAATACAGAGACACTAGCTCAAGAAAATAGTAAAACTATTGATAAATTTTATCACTTCAACCCTTATCAACCAGATACTTTACATACTTATCTAAAACTGCGCTGGGGCATAACAGCTCTACAGCACGGCCAGTTTTTCAATAGTAGCAAAGCCGCCTTGTCAGCAATCTTATCGCCAGTGGCATGGAAGCTTTTAATCCGGGCAATTTTTCCCTGGCTTTATCGTCAAGAAAATCTCTCGCAACAACAGATAGATGGTAATGCTGTAGTGATGGAGAAAATCTATAACTTAGTCAGTGAAAAACACCATCCAGTCTTACCAAATAAAGAACTACAAACATATCTCAAGCTACGTTGGCTCTTACTAGCTGTGCGACAAAAAAGCTTTCTGCGTGCGATCAAAATTGCGGTTCCCACAGCCTTATCGCCAGTCGCCTGGAAACTATTAGCCAGAGTCTCCCGCTTCCAGAAGCAAAATAAGCAAGAGGCTTTGATTCGTAGATTGGTGTTAATTGACGGCTAGAAGGTAAAACCCGTTGAGTATCAGTAGAAGTTGTGGAGTGAGCGACAGTCCCTCTTCTATCTTTTGCTACGACAACACAGAATACACCAAGGTTATACCAATTTCATAAAATAGCGCTACAAATCAACCCCCCTAACCCCCTTATTAAGGGGGGAAATCACATAGTATCTGTAGTAAACATTCAGGAAATTGGTATTATTTACGGTTCGGGAGAAAATCTTCCTATAAACTAGGTCGTCAGACAGAGTACCTTGCAGGGTAAATATGCTTAGATAAGATATATTATTAAGAATATTTACAGGTGACTTGCATTTTGCCAGAAACCTGTTTCCCCTGCCCTGCATGAGAGGAACACGAGCAGTGACATCACGGCTACAAATTGCTCAAACAACCGAAGACTCATTAATCGCGACATTCTTCCGAGAATCTGCTGGTCAGTGGCGCTCTGAACGACGGTACTATACGTTGCCAGAGGGAGACACAAAAGAAATGGTTAGCCTAATTACTATCCGATTTCTTGAACAAGGCTGCGAAGAATTGATACATTTGGCACACCTGCACCAGATGAGTGATGAAACGGCTTTAATCTGCGGTGCCCATGTGAGTTGGAAAAGCAACGATTCTGTGACTGGAAAAAAGAAATCTCAAGGCTCTACCCTTTTTGGTGCCTTAGGAGATATTCTGTATCGCGATCGCGGTTTTGCCACTCCTAAACCCGTCACCGCCACATTTTACTTCAGTGACCCCAAGACCTTGTGCTTGCATACCGAGTACAAAGGTTCTGCGTTTGAAGAAGAATTGAAACTAGTGGGCGAAAAGTACCGTACCCGCCAAACGATCATTTCCCGTGAGGGTGAACAGCAAATGATCGGTCAATATCTAGAAACGCGAATTTAGCAGCCGATTAGATTTAAGTCCGAAGATGTAGAACCTCTAGGAGACCTTACAGGTAAAGTATCTACTAATCCCCGTCATGTATGGAGTTCTTGGTTATGGCTACTAGAAAACTATCGCCTCTTGCTTTGCTGATTGCATTGGTTTTGTCTGTCACTGTTGGAGCTTGTAATGCTGAAAGGGAGGCTCCTTTAGGTGAAGAAGGAGTAGAAGAGCGGGAGGAACTCGGGGGCGGAGAAATCGAAGAAGGCGAAGAAGGCGAAGAAGTCGAAGAAGAAGGCGAGGATGATGACTAGTAGAGCCGTCAATTTTACAGATTTGGAATAGTCTGGAAAGCCCTAGTTCGTATTAGAGACCTTGGCGGCAATTACTGAGTTAATTGCCGCCATATACTATTAATAATGACTGCCGGATTTGCGGTGATGTACCGCCGTCACTGCGTCGGGTTGAAGTGTTTTACCATTTTTCACTACGGCATAAACTAGCCAGTGATCGCCGCATTCCATCCGGTTTTCTACAGAACACTCTAAATAAGCAAGGGCGTCAGTAAGAATTGGGCAGTCATTTCCTGCTGATTCCGTCGCCACACCTGCAAAGCGGTCTTCACCGGGAGCAAAGGGTTTGAGGAAATGTTTCATCAGCCCTAAGTGCTTCCCTTCGCCGAGGATATTCAAAACAAACTTGCCGTCTGTGTGCATTAAAGACTCAATCGCTCGATCCTTAGCAACCGCAATCGTCAAACCGGGAGGATTGAAGGTGGCTTGAGATACCCAGTCGGCAAGCATTGCACCACTGCGATCGCCTTGTTTTGCTGTGACGACACAGAGAGAACCGACGAGCCGCCCTACCGCTTGTTCAGTACGTGCTGCTTGGGAATCTGCTACAGGTTGCCGAGGGGAACGGGATTTTTTAGCTTTCTTCAAAGCTTGAGCAAAGTCGGTTCCCGCTTCTTCGCATAGTTGCAGAGTGGCATCGGTGGGTTTAAATTTGACTCGAATCGTCTCAAAGCCAAAGGAATATCCGGCATCGCGGAATTTGGCTTCCAGTAAATCAATAGCTTCTCCACTCCAACCGTAGGAACCAAACACTCCTGCCAGTTTGCCCTTGGAGGCGGTAGAAAGCACAATACCGAGGGCTGTTTGGATGGGGGTCGGCGCATGTCCGCCGAGGGTAGGCGAACCCATGATGAAGCCAGCGGATTTTTCTACAGCTTCTTGAATCTCCGTGGGGTCAGCGACTTCACAATTGATGCATTCAGCACCTACCCCTGCCTTGATGATGCCACGAGCGATCGCTTGGGCGAGGGTTGCCGTATTACCATAAGCCGACGCATAGAGGAGCGCCACCGTCGTATCCTGGCTTTTTTGTTCCTGACTCCAGCGCCGATAGGACTGGGTTAAATTAATCAAGCTGTAGCGTACCAAAGGGCCATGAGCCGTAGCATATAGCCGGGCGGGAAAGTCTGTGAGTTTTTCCAGGGCGGTTTCGACTTGCCGTGCATGGGGAGCCATTAGGCAGTCGTAGTAGTAACGGCGGTCTTCACTGAAGCTTGTCCAGCCTTCATCAAATACCTGGTCGCTACAGATATGCGCCCCGAATAACTTATCGCTAAAGAGAATTTCCGTTTGGGGGTCGTAGGTACAAAGGGCATCGGGCCACCGAGGGCTGGGAGTGGGGATAAATTGTAGATGATGACCTGCACCGAGATCGAGGGTTTCTTCCCCCCGCATCACCAGGGTTTTTAATCCTTGTTCTGGGATGGTGTCTTTATGAGTATTCTCAAACAGCGTGCGGAGGGATTTTGCGCCCGGATTGGAGCAGACAAAGGTGATGTGGGGAGCAAGTTGCAGCAGGGCGTTAAGGGTGACTAAGCGGTTGGGGTTGACGTGTCCCAAAATTACATAATCTAGCGTCGTCAGGTCTAGGCGCTGCTGTAGGGCGGCGAGAAAGATCTCTGTGAAAGATTCTCCCGGTGGGTCAATTAAGACGGTTTTATCCCCTTGAATCAGATAGGAGTTGGCGGTGGTGCCGCGTTGCAGGGCGTACTCGATTTCAAATTTGAGCCGATCCCAAGTACGCGATCGCATTACGGTTGTATCGGCACCTAGGGGGAGTACTTGGACATCACGGGGTTTAGTGTTGATCATGGTTTTTTAACGCAGAGGAACAAGAGAGGGACACAGAGTTAGAGGTTATTTGCGTTAAAAAGACTAATAATAATTCCCCACCTTCCGATGATGAACCGCCGTTAAAGAATCTGCCTTAGATACGCGACCATTATTAACCGTGCTGTAAACAATCCAGTGGTCGCTGCATTCCATACGGCTGACAACTTCGCACTCCATAAAAGCCAAGGCATCCGTCAAGATCGGAGAACCATTTTCCGTTGCCTGGGTTTTCACTCCAGCGAATCGGTCAGCACCAGGGGGAAAACGCTTGAGGAAGTGCTTCATCAAGCCTAGGTGATTGCCTTCTTCCAAGACATTGAGGACAAAGCGATCGCCTACTTGCATCATCGACTCAATGGCTCGGTCTTTCGCCACCGCAATTGTCAAGCCTAGGGGTTGGAAACTAGCTTGTGTCACCCAAGACGCCAGCATTGCCCCTTTGATGTCTCCTTTTTGAGCCGTAATAATGTACAAGCCCCCACTCAGGCGTCCCAAGGCTTTGTCTAAATCGTTATCTATAGCTTTGCGTTGCTTGATAGAGCGATCGCGGGTTAGCCACTGTCCTAAGTCAGTCCCCGCCTCATCACAAAGCTGATAGGTGCGTTCTGTCGGGGTTTCTTTGATCCGAATTGAGGGAAACACCTCCGTTAACCCCAAGTCACGAAATTGATTGAGTACCGGATCGATAGGTTCGTCATCACCACCGTAGGATTCAAAGATACCAATCGCTTGCTTGCTCTTGGCAGCCGCTAAGACGGTACTGAGGGCGGCTTTGGTAACTGTTGCGGCAGCACCGGAAGCGGGAGGCATTCCAATGACTAATCCAGCCGAACGGCTAACGATTTCTTGGACTTCCTGAGGATCGGCGGATTTGAGATCGAACATCTCCACCCCCACTCCGGTTTTGCCAATGCCTCTGGCGATCGCTTGGGAGAGGCGATCGCTAAAGCCATAATCAGAAATGTAAAAGACTGTGACAAAGGTCTCTGCCTTGGCTTTCGACTGACTCCAGCGACGATAGCATCCGGTTAGTTCCTCAACGTTGTAACGCAAAATTGGGCCGTGACCGTTAGCAATTTGCTGAATTTCATCTAAGGCATCCATCCGCTTAAAAGCCGACAGCACCGAACGTGCATTAGGAGCCATCAAGCAGTCGTAGTAAAAGCGGTAATCGGCTTCAATTGCCTCTAAATCTTCATCAAACGTGTTGTCGTTGCAATAGTGCAAGCCAAATGCATCGCAAGTGTAGAGAATTTGCGTGCCTGCATCATAGCTAAACATGGTGTCGGGCCAGTGTAAGTTGGGCGCAATCACAAACTCCAACTCATGCCCATCGCCCAAATCCAACTTATCCCCATTCTTGACAATCCGCCGCTCAAATGGCTGATGGACGAAATCTTCGAGAAATTGAATCGCTACCTTTGATCCCACCACCGTGGCTTGCGGCGCAAGCTGTAAGAAATCTCTGACTAACCCACTATGGTCTGGCTCAGTGTGGCTAATAATCAGATAGTCGATGGTTTTGGGGTCAATGAGTCCCGTTAGCGTGTCTAGATATAACTGGCGGAATTTCTCATGGGAGGTGTCAACTAAGGCAATTTTCTCCCCGCGAATCAAAAAAGAATTGTAGGTTGTCCCGTTTTGCAGCCCAAACTCAATGTCAAAGCGATCGCGATCCCAATCCAACGAGCGAATCGCTGTAGTATTTCGACCAATTTCCACTGTTTGTATGGTTAACTGCTTTTCGGCTCTGTTAGCGATCGCTACCATTGTTGACCTCCTAAAATTCCTGATTTTTTAAAGCTTTCTTTTTTCTGTCTTCTTATATGGTAGAAGCCCAAAAGTTTTTTTTCATAATATCTGAGTATAAATGCCTAAACAATTGCGATAGTAACTATAGGTCGTGTTTATTATTCGCGACTTCGGCTATGAGCTGTGACTGACAACAGCATAATATAGTGCAACTTGTGTCAAGTCCAAATTCAATTGCATGACCGCAACCCTGTTGAGGGTGCGTAACTCCTATGGCGACGAAATCTCTAGCAAAATTTCCTGATTTTCTCCTCTGTGCCTTTGTGGTTCGTTAAAAATAGACTCGCAACCCTATACGAACCCATGAATGGACACCACTAAAGTTATTGGGGGCTTATTAGAGAGTCTCCCCACGGGAGCAAAAAAAGATGATTGGATAGGCTTAACGATCGGCAACTCCCGACTACACTGGGCGTGGTTTACCAAAGAAACCCTACAAAAATCTTGGGATACTGTCCATCTCATACCCTCAGAAGTTGAACAGGTGATCCGAAAACTCACCTCTCCTAATTCTGAGCCGCCGCCTCTCTATCTCGCCTCTGTTGTCCCCACACAAATCCCCCTTTGGCAACGCTACCCCGCTACCCATCTGATTACCCTTAACCAGTTACCCCTGAAAGGACTTTATCCTACCTTGGGCATTGACCGCGCCCTAGCGGTATTGGGTGCGGGGGAGAAATTAGGTTTTCCCGTGCTGGTGATTGATGCCGGGACAGCATTAACCTTTACTGGGGCTGATAGTCAGCGAAGTTTAATCGGAGGCGCGATTCTGCCAGGATTTCGCTTGCAATTACAATCCCTTGCTCAAAAAACTGCCGCCTTACCCACTGTAGCTTTGCCTGAGGCATTACCTCCCCGTTGGGCATTGCAAACCGACACGGCAATTGAAAGTGGTGTAATCTATACGGTTTTGGCAGGAGTCCGAGACTTCATCGAACAGTGGCGCGATCGCTTTCCCAATAGTCAGATTGCCCTCACAGGCGGCGACTCGACCATACTCCTGACCTACCTCAAAACCCAATTTTCACAGACAGCAACAGAAATAACCGCTGACCCGAATTTAATTTTTTGGGGAATGCAACGGTTAGTACTGAGAGCTGAGTAGGGAGATGGTGCAGGGGTGCAGGGGAGCGGGGGTGCAGGGGAGCGCTCACAGGTGTAGGTTTTTTACAAAAGAGAGAAGGGCAAAAGTGGAGGAGGGAAAATAGGTTTAGTGTAACGCCGAAAAAATCAGGTCAGAAAATGTGGAAAAACCAATACCTGAAACA